>Ga0209347_1000510_pt1 | contig 96287 bp, 87 predicted proteins | sample AutmiccommuBRH23_FD_187382 | JGI IMG/M metagenome (GOLD analysis project Ga0209347, IMG submission 187382) | Deep subsurface microbial communities from Mt. Terri, Switzerland - Autotrophic microbial communities BRH/23 (SPAdes) (version 2) | ecosystem: Environmental > Aquatic > Deep subsurface >...
CCGATCCAGGCGCCGCAGGCGTCCCAGCTCTGAGTGACATCATGGTGACGCGGGGTGGAGCAGCCCGGTAGCTCGTCAGGCTCATAACCTGAAGGTCGCAGGTTCAAATCCTGCCCCCGCAACCAAACAAAAACGCCCTAACCTCAACAGGTTATGGGCGTTTTTGTTTGCGCGCTGCCCAGCCCAAAATCACCAGGGGTCAACCTATGGAAAGCAGATGAAAACAAGTTCCTGCAAGCTGGGGAAAGGTCGGAGGGCGCTTTTGCCCGTTCTATGCTCCAACAGCCCAGGTGAAAGAGGATTCCTATCAGAGTATTCGGAAATCCTCGTTCATGACAAGAAATCAGGCGCTTTTAGCCAGAGGTCGACGTGGTTTGGCCCAGCCGCTCTAAAGAGTCCGCGGGCACTTCCCGCCGGTCTGCCATGCCGTAGTCGCGCAGAACGTCAGCAACGCGCAGGCGGTAATTTTTGAAAACACCCTCGCGGCCTGCTCTTTGCGCTGCGCGATGGTCTTCCGTGTTCCGCCATTGGCGGACCGCTTCTTCGTCGCGCCAGAAGGACAGGGAGAGAATCTTCCCCGGTTCCGCAAGGCTTTCAAAACGCTCGATGGAAATGAACCCATCGATGCCGTTCAGCAGCGGCCGCAGTTCGGTTGCCAAATCGAGATAACACTGCTTTCCCTCGGGGGCGGGCCAGACCTCGAATATAACGGCGATCATCGTGGCGTGCCTCACTCTGGACGATAAGGTCAATTGCGCAGTTTGCAGTCTCAGTGTCACAACTAATATACATCTGATATATATATTGAACATCACAATACAAAGGAAACCGACATGTCGGAAAAATCGGAGCGCAAAAAGCGCACAATCACGGAAATTCGGGAATCGAAGAATACCGGCGAGAAGATGGTCTACATGTCCGTGCCTGATTACACCTCGGCGCAATGGGCGGAAATGGCCGGCGTTGACGTTGCCGTGGTCGGTGACAGTCTGGCCATGATCGCGCATGGCCATCCCAACACCATCCCGGCGACCATGGACATGATGGTGTTGCATAGCCAAGCCGTGCGCCGGGGTGCGCCCAATACCTTTGTCCTCGGCTGCATGCCCTACCAAAGCTACAATACGGCGGACCGGGCCCTCATCAACGCCACGCGATTCATGCAGGAAGCTGGCTGTGACGCCGTCAAACCGCAGGGCGGCAAGAGCCAGGCCCACATCCTGAAGGTCCTGGTCGACGCCGGTATCCCTACGGCCTCGCACATTGGCTTGACGCCCCACACGGTCGCCATGTTCGGTGGCTTCAAGATCCAGGGCCGCACGGCCGACGCCGCCATGAAAATTTTGGAAGACGCGCTGGCGATCCAGGATGCTGGCTGTTTCATGCTGGAGTTCGAGGCCGTGCCGGCGAAGATCGCCAGATTAATTTCCGAACAGCTGGAAATCCCCACAATCGGCATCGGCGCTGGCGTCGGCACCGACGGGCAAATTTTGTTGTGCTACGACCTGTTGGGCGTGTTCACGGATTTCAAACCCAAATTCACCAAGCGGTATGCCAAGCTTACCGAAGTTGCGGTTGGCGGTATTTCCGAGTACGTCCGCGAGGTAAAGGAAGGCACGTTTCCCGACGACGACCACAGCTACGGCGTGGACGAAGCCGAATTCGACAAGTTCGCGGACATGGTCGAGAAGCGCAAACAGGTGTGACCGGGGACCCCGGCGACAGGGAGAAGTCATGGCGTCAGGTAAAAAGATCGATGTACGCGGCCGCAAGGCCCTTCGCAGAAATCCCGAGAGCCTGACCGACCGCGCCTATGCCGAGATCGAGGAAATGATCGTCACCCTGCAACTGGCACCGGGGGCGGTGCTCTCCGAAACGGCGCTGTCGGATCAGTTGGAGATTGGCCGCACGCCGATCCGCGAGGCGTTGCAGCGGCTCGCGCGTGAAGGTCTGGTGCAGATCTTGCCGCGCAAGGGCATCCTGGTGTCCGAGATCAATCCGCGCAGCCACCTTCTGCTCATGGAGGTTCGCCGTGAACTGGAACGGCTGTTGGCGCGTACCGGCGCCATCCGATCCACCGCCGACGAACGGCGTCAGTTCCAGGAAATCGCCAACGGTATGGCGCAGGCGTCCGAGCAGAACGACGAAATCAGCTTCATGCGCCTGGATGATGCCCTCAACCAACTGGTAGCCGACGCCGCCCATAATGAATACGCCAAGCGGGCGATCGGGCTGCTGCATGGTTTAGCGCGTCGTTTCTGGTACATGCACTATAAGGAAGCGGCGGACCTGCCGCTCGCCGCCCGCCTGCACGCCGAACTGGCCCGGCGCATTGCCGACGGAGACCCGGACGGCGCCGCCGCGGCCTCGGACCGTTTGGTCGACTACGTGGAGACCTTCACTCGCGCCACGGTCGACATGCGGGGCAGGACCAAGGGCGCTTGACTGCGCCCCGGTCCGGCCGTCCTCATCCCTGTCCCGCCCGCGGCGCGGCGCGGGTGATGCGCTGGAACAGGGACCGGAACCCGGTTTCCAGGTTTTCGCCGAACAGCGGGTCGCTGGCCTGCCGGAACACGCGGTTCAGCACCTGCCAGTCGTCCTGGCCTAGGTGACGGCGGGCGAGCGGCAGGACTTCCCGCTCCTCAAGCCCCATGTGCTGGCGCTGGAACCGGACATAGGCATGCGCCGTGTCGCGCAGGGCGGCGATGCCGCCTTCCGGGTCGTTCTCCCAGGCCTTCACGGCCCCGTTCAGGGCTTCGATCAGGGCCTCGCCTTCCTTGTGCTGTGCCTGTAGACGCGCGATCACGCCGGCTGCCTCGGGGCAGCGGCGGGCTAGTGCCTTGAATAGGTATTCCTCTTCCTTCGGATGGTGGAAGCGGTCGGGAAAGACGCGCACGTAGTAAATGACCGAGGTGAGAAGGTCGAGCGCCGCCCCCGGGCGTCCACCACCCGGGTCGCGGTCAAGGGCGTCGACCACGCTTTCCAGCACGGAAAGTACCTTGTCCAGGTTCAAGTGGTCCTGATGGATGGCATCAATGGCATCGGTCATGGCGTGGTCTCCGCAGCGTCCGGCGACGGGCTGCCCGCCGGTTTGGCATGCTTTACATTACAGAAAGCGATCATTAGCATACTTGAGATATATCAGTTGTCGGCAACATTAGGTCGAAAAGGCCAAGCTGGCTCCAAGGGGCAGGCGTCGAAATCAGGGAGGGTTCATGAAGACCTACAGTGGGTCACGGACCATTGATGGCATCAAGGTGACGGTGAACGGCGTGCCGTTGGGCGAACGCTACGATCTTGCCCAATTCACCACCATGGGGTTCGAGTGGACCTACGAAGGCGATTCGCCGCGTCAGTTGGCGCTTGCCCTGCTGGCCGATCACCTCGGTGATGGCGAGCGGGCGATGGCGCTGTGCGATGCCTTCATGTCCGCGGTAATCGCCAATCTGGACAATGATTGGGACCTGACTAGCGCCGATATCGACGCGTCGCTGGAGGGCATCACGCGATCGCAGGCGGGGGCGTCATAGGGAAATTTGCAGGGCTTCAGCCATCGTCTCGCCTGCGGGCGGCGGCATTTTCGAAGCCACGGCGGCCTAACTTGGGCGGCCACAGCGGGCACAGTGAGGAAACACAACACGTCTAAAACCAAGTTTTGGCAAATCCAATAATCGGGAGGTACTCATGAAGTTAATCAGGAACGCATTTTTCGCCGTTGCGGCCCTAGCGGTCGCAGCGGTCGCCGTGCCGGGCTCTACCCTTGCAGCCGACAAGCAGGTTTGGAAGATGGCGACAAGCTGGGGCGGCGGCCCGCTGATGGAAATCGGCGCCAAGGCCTTCGCCGACCGGGTCAAGCTGCTGACCGACGGCCGGCTTGAGGTCAAAGTCTTCCCCTCCGGCCAGTTGTCCAAAGGCCTGGACGTGCGTGCAGCGGTCGCCAAGGGCGTTGCCGAGGCTGGTCATACCTGGATCGGCTATGACTGGGGCAAGGACAAGACGACGGTGCTGCTCGGCGGTTTCGCCGGTTCCATGGATTCGGAGCGCATGCTGCATTGGATCTATCAGGCCGGTGGCCTGGAACTGTGGCGCCAGTTCAACGACGAAGTCTTCGGCGTCGTCTCCATGCCGCTGTTCATTCGCACGGCCGAGGCGTTTCTGCATTCACGCAAGCCGGTCCGTACGCTCACCGACCTGAAAGGCCTGAAGTTGCGCACCGCCGGCGCCTGGCTGGACATATCCAAGGATTTGGGCGCTGCCCCGGTCACCACGCCCGGCGGCGAAGTGTTCGCGGCTCTGGAACGCGGCACCATCGACGCCACCGAATGGGGCACCCTCTACGAGAACATGACGACCGGCTTCCACAAGGTCGCCAAGTACGTGATTATCCCCGGCGTGCATCAGCCGACGGCACCGTTCGAGTTGGTCATCAACAAAAAGGCCTGGGAGGCGCTGTCGAAGGCCGATCAGGACATGGTCTCCATGGCCGCCAAGATGATCACTCTGGAAAGCTGGCTGATCGTCGGCCAAGAGGATGCCAAGGCTCTGGAATTCTACAAGCAGGCCGGCAACGAAATCATCGTGCTGGATGCCGAGGTGCAGAAAAAGGCGAAAGCCCTTGGTCTTGCCTGGGCCGAAAATGTCGCCAAGGACAATCCTTGGTTCGACAAGATCATGAAGCACCAGCGCGCCTTCGAAAAGCTGTGGAGCCAGGCCACATTCTATCGCAACGTCATCTCTGAGTAACGATCCCAGAAAGTCTCGGGGAGCGTGCCTCAATGCGCGCTCCCCGATTTTGTCGCGCGGGCGTTGTCTTGAGCGTCCGTAGTACGTGTCTCCGCCGGCGGCGGCGGGTCACACGACCCCAAGAATTCCGGTGACGGACAAATGATCTTATTGATGCGTTCCATCGAGCGGGTGACGGGTTCCTTCGGGGCCGCCATCGCTTGGCTGGTGTTCCCCCTGATCATGGCGAGCTGCTTTGAGGTTTTCTCGCGCTATGTCATGAACGCGCCGACCATCTGGGCCTTCGAAATGGGCTACATGGCGATGGGCATCCATGCTCTGATCGGTGCCGCCTACACGTTGCGTGAACGCGGCCATATCCGCATCGACGTGTTTTACGTGCATTTCAGTGACCGCACCAAAGCGATGCTCGACACGATCGGCTATTTGGTGTTGTTCCTGCCGGTGGTCTCCTGGGTCAGCCTGGGCCTGTGGGATTACTGGGTCGAGGCCCTGCTTTCCCATGAACGGTCGGGCCAAAGTGCCTGGAACCCGCCGATCTGGCCATTCAAGCTCGCCTTCTTCATCGGCTTTGCCCTTCTTTGGCTGCAGGGTATCTGCGAATTTCTCAAGTGCATCCGGTTCCTGACCGGCCAAAGCAAAACCTGGGAGGGCGGTAATGGGTGATTCATTTGCCCTACTGATGTTCCCCGCGCTGCTGTGTGCGCTGTTCCTCGGCTTTCCCGTCGCCTTTTCGATGATGGGCGTCGCCCTTTTCTTCGGGCTGGTGACGTTCGACACGGCCGTCATCTTCCAGTTCGTGCAGAAGGTCGACACCGTGGCCTCCGATTTCGTGCTGGCGGCGGTGCCGTTGTTCATTTTCATGGGCGCGATGTTGGAGCGGTCGGGCATCGCCGAGCAGTTGTTTGAGGCAATCCACTTGTGGACCCGCCGGCTGCCTGGAGGATTGGCCGTTGGCACCATTGTCATGTGCGTCATCTTCGCGGCGTCGTCCGGCGTAATCGGCGCCACGGAAACGGTGGTCGGCCTGCTCGCCATCCCGGTGATGATGAAGTACGCCTACAACAAGGGGTTGATCTCGGGCACCATCTGCGCCGGCGGCTCCCTCGGCACCATCATTCCGCCCTCGGTCGTCGTCGTCGTCCTGGGCCCGGTCGCCAACGTTTCCGTCGGCGACCTGTTCGTCGGCATGATCTTTCCCGGTCTTATCATGGCGGGCCTGTACGTCGGCTATATCCTAATCCGTTGCGCGGTGAACCCCAAGTTCGGGCCGTCGCTGCCGGCCAGCGACGACGATCCGCCCTTGCTGGATAAGATTCGCATCACCCTGATCGCCCTGGCGCCGCCGGTGGCGATGATCGTCGCCGTGTTGGGCTCCATCATGTTCGGCCTGGCGGCCCCCACCGAGGCGGCCGCCCTCGGCGCCTTGGGGTCCATCGTGCTTGCCTTGTTCTACCGCCAACTCACCCTGACGGTGCTGCACGAGGCAGTGCTCAAGACCCTCAAAGTCACCTGCATGATCATCATCATCCTGCTGGGCGGCAACATGTTCGCCGGCGTCTTCGTGGCGTCGGGCGGCGTCAGCGTCGCCGAGGAATTAATCCGCACGGCGCAGCTTTCGCCTTGGGCGACGTTGGCCGTATTCCTCGGCATCTGCTTTCTGGCGGGTTTCGTGCTCGACTGGATCTCCGTGTTGCTGATCTTCATCCCCGTGTTCATGCCCATTGTGAAGACCATGGGGTTCGATCCGGTCTGGTTTTGCGTGATGTTCCTGGTCGTCATCCAGACCAGCTACCTAACCCCGCCGATGGCGCCGGCGATCTTCTATCTGCGCGGCATCAGCCCACCGGAGATCAGCTTGAGAGATATGTTCCGCGGCGTGATTCCCTTCATCCTGTTACAGATATTCTGCCTGATCATCGTTGCCTGTTTCCCGCAGGTCGTACTGTGGCTGCCGACCCAGATGCTCGGGTTCAGGTAGGGCGGGTAGGATATTGACGATTCTAATGTATTACTGATATATCAGATATAACGACGAAATTCGGAAGCATCTGTCTTTGCGCCCTGCCGGCCCTTTGCCGACGGTCCGGATGTGTTTCTGAGGCGCCCGCTGCAAGGAACGCGCGCCCGCAACCCGATGAGGCACTCCATGACGCCAGAAGAAGTACTGTCCCAGAAGCCCAAGGTCCTGTCCCAGGACCAGCGGGAATTCTATTTCGAGAACGGCTACCTTCTGCTGGAGAAGATCATCCCCGATGACTGGCTCGCCCGTCTGCGGACGACCATCGAGGCAATGGTCGATGAAAGCCGGAAGGTCTCCCAGTCCGACGCCAAGTGGGACCTGGAACCGGGCCATACCTCCGATGCGCCGCGCCTGCGCCGGCTGTCGAGCCCCAACGACCACCATCCCGAATTCTGGGCCTATGCCTCTGAATCGATTGTCCCGGACATCATCGCCGACTTGGTCGGTCCCAATGTGAAGTTTCATCATTCTAAACTGAATTTCAAATGGGCGCGCGGCGGCGAAGAGGTAAAGTGGCACCAGGACATCCAGTTCTGGCCGCATACCAACTACAGCCCGTGTACCGTCGGGACCTATGTCTATGACTGTGGGCCGGATCAGGGTCCCTTGCTGGTCATGCCGAAAAGCCATGCGGGCCCCTTGTACGACCAGTACAACGATAGGCGCGAATGGATCGGCTGCCTGCGGCCGGAAGACGACGCGAAGATCGACAATTCCAAGGCGGTGTCGCTGGAAGGACCAGCCGGATCCCTGACCATCCATAATTGTCGCATGCTGCATGCGTCGCGCCTTAACCAGTCTGACCTGGGCCGGCCGTTGCTGCTCAACGCCTATTCCAGCGGCGACGCGCTGCCTTATACCTACAACCCTCTGCAGTCCCGCTACATGGAATGCATGGTCCGCGGCGAGCGGCCGCGCTGGGCCCACCACGATCCGCGCCCTTGCTTGCTGCCGCCGGATTGGTCGGGGGGATACACGTCGATTTTTGCCCTGCAGAAAGAAGAAAACCGGTTCCGCAACGCGGCGCAGTGAGCGAACCTGTTAACGGAGGTACCGAGCCATGATGAATGAACGACAGATGGGGTTCCGGCGAGAGTACCGCTCGCGCATTGCCGGATGGTATAACGGTTACGTCCACGTGATGGTAATTTACACCATCGGTCTGACAGCCATGTATATCTATACGCACCACATCGCCGACGTACAGTGGTGGGAATGGCTGACCATCCCCGCCGTTGCCCTGGTGTGCAACATTTTTGAATGGTTCCTGCACATGTACGTCATGCACCGGCCGATCAACAACCGGGGCATGCGCGCCATCTACACCCGTCATACCTTGAATCATCACCAGTTCTTCACCGACGGGGAAATGCGCTTCCGCGATCAGAAAGATTGGCGCGTCACTTTTTTCCCGCCCTATGCCATGGTCGTCTTCATCTTGATGTCGATCCCGGGCGGTCTTGTGCTCGGTTGGCTTATCACGCCGAACGTGGGCTGGCTGATGATGTGTTCCACTACCGGCATGTACCTAGTCTACGAGTTCATGCACTTCTGTTGCCACGTGGACGAGAACTGGTTCGTGCGCAACATGCCGCTGGTCAACACCCTCCGCCGCCATCACACGGCGCATCACAACAATCGTCTGATGATGGAGGTCAATATGAACCTGACCTTCCCGGTTGCCGACTGGCTTTTCGGCACGTCGGACCTTGACCGCGGCCTGCTCGGCCATCTCTTCAACGGCTATTCTACCAAGTACCTGAAAAGTAATTTGAAGGGACGCCCGGTGTCGCCGGAGGTCGCAGCAGCCCATCCCATCGCCGCGGAATAGTATGGACCACTTCGCCTAGCCGCGGCGTACAGCCCGGGCGTTATTCACGAGGAACCAGCCATGCCCAACAACATAAAGGCGATGATCTCTCTGCTGACCCTGGTGGTCGGCGGCGGCGTGCATTACTTCGAACGCCACGCCGGAAACATGGATCTGGCATGGATCGCTACCGCCCTTTCCGTCTTCATGGTGGCGGCGATGTGGATATTTCCTGAAGCGACTAAAAAGAAGTAGGGTGCCCGCGATCTGCCTGCAGATGCTCGGAATGGCTGCACTTGCCGCGCTGTCGGGTTTCCGACACGCCGCTTGAAGGGCCTGGAGCGGGAGAATACTCGTCTGGCTGATTGATTTCTTCTGTGAAGCTGGCCGTACAGTTATGGTAGGTCAGCGGAAAGCAAATCAAGATGGTTGCCAGCCCCCGTAACCAACAAAAAACCCCCTAAACCAATAGGTTAGGGGGTTTGTCGTTCAGGCCCTGCGTGCCTGAACGCTAGGGGTCTACCTATGGAAAGCAGAGGGAAGCCAGTTCCTGCATGCTGGGGCAAGGTCGGAGGGCATTGCGGAGGTAGTGCGGAACTCGACGCAGGGCCTACCTTGATCCGTATGGTGCGACATTCCGGGACGAAGTCAATCGCTCGGTCCTTAAATGAACCACCCCTCATGATCTGAGCCCCTGTTTGCTTCCAGTTCGAGGTAGAGCCCTGTTGCCCTTTGCGGGCGCTGTGTTCAAGCCGATAGGGGGGGCATGCCCCCTTTCGGCTTTTTCGGCGAACTTGATCGGCGTCGCCCCGCTGTGGGCGGAGTGTGGCCTGTGGTTGTTGTCATCGTACTCTCAGGTCGCCTGGTAAGGTCTCGTCGAGGCGGTGAGATTTTCTTCAGCCTATTACTGTTACTCTATGCGTTACAATCATCCGACAGGTGAATCGGTAGGGGGCCAAACACGCAGTAGGTCTGATTGAGGGCGTCTTGCTTGGAGATAAATCGAGGTGCGGCGAACGTTCTAAAGTGCCCCCCCTGTGATCCCTGCAAGTGCCATATACCCCTCAAAGTGCCCGCACCCCATGCAGGAACTCCTGAACCTCATTCCGCAGGTCGTCGGCCTGAATCGCCAAGTCATTTGCCGCACTTAGCACATCGTTGGATGCCCGCCCCGTCTCGCCTGCAGCGTCGCTGACGCCGGCAATGTTTTCGGATACTGCATGCACGCCGGTTGCCGCTTCGTCTACATTGCGCGCGATTTCCTGGGTTGCCGAGCTTTGTTCCTCGACCGAGGACGCGATGGCCGTCGATATCTCCGCCATTTCGTTGATCTTGTTCGTTACCGCCCGAATGGCATTGACTGCCTCCTGGGTCGAGCTCTGGACCGATGCGATCTGCGCCGTGATTTCGTCCGTCGCCTTGGCGGTCTGATTGGCAAGGTTCTTGACCTCCGACGCGACGACGGCGAACCCTTTGCCGGCATCGCCGGCGCGAGCGGCTTCGATGGTCGCATTGAGAGCCAGCAAGTTTGTTTGTTCGGCGATGTCGGTGATCAATTGCACGACTTCCCCGATCCTCGTCACGTCGGCGGCCAAATCGTGAATCCGGTGGTTTGTCTGATCAGCTTCGGCCACCGTCGCCTGCACGACAACTGTCGCTTTGGAGACCTGTCGGCCGATCTCTTCAATCGACCCGGAGAGTTCCTCCGCCGCGGAGGCAACGGTCTGTACGTTACTGGACGTTTGTTCAATCGCGGATGATACCGCCGCGGCCTGGGTACTCGTCTGTTCCGAAACCGCGGTCAAACTCTCGGCCGTGGATTGCATTTCCGTCGATGCCGTCGTCACGGCCTCCAGCCGGTCCGACACGGCTGTGTCGAAGGCGCCGGTCATTTCCTCCAGCGTCCGCGCACGTTCTTCCCGTGCCTGTTGTGCAGCAGTTTCCTTGGCCTCAAGTTCCTCGCGCCGAATGGCATTTTCTTTGAAAACCTGCACCGCAGCGGACATCTCGCCGATCTCATCGCCGTGATCCTGACCGGGAATGTTGATTTTCAGGTCACCCTCGGCAAGACGGCGCATGGCGGACGTGATTGCCTGCACCGGCCGAGATATTCCCGTTCCAATCGACCAGGCAGCCAGGACCGCGAACAAGACGCTGACGATCGATGCGGCAATCGTCACGCGGACGGCGGTCTCCATGGCGCTTGCCGTAGTGGGGCCAAGGGTGTCCTGTTCGCGTTTGATGTCCAATTTGAGTTCTTCCAGATCGCCGGAGACGCGAGGGCCAATCACATCGAGTGTGTTAGCGACGATGTCGTTCCGCCTCCCGATGACTTCGGACACGGAATGCAGAGCGGCCAGGTATTCCTTGTGTAGTTTCTCGATATCCTGAACGATGACTCCCGTCTCCGGACCCGAGATCCGACGTTTCAGGAGATCCAGCGCCTTGCCAACCCCGGAGGCGTCCGCAAGCGCCTTGTCGAACGATGTTTTACTATTATGGAGAAGAAACTTTGTCGCTTCGAGACGCATCAGCAGCAGGTTCCGCATAACCAAGCCTGCCTGCGCGACGAGGTCCGCGGCACCGCTGCCCGCAATCCCTTTCATGAGGCTCATCGCGTGTCCCTCTAATTTAGGACCGACCTTGTCGAGCGTGTCGAACACGAGGACATTTCGGCGAGCTTGCAAGCTGACTATTTCTTCGAATGAAGAAGAATAGGAGGCGAGGCTGGTTTCCGCATCCTGAGCGACCTTGCGGCTGCTTTCCGACAACGCGGCCTCTTTCATTTCCCGGCTGAACGTTAGCGCCTTTGCCATGCGGTCCTTCACCGCATCGACGGCGGTATGCTCGCCATCGATGATGAAATTCTTCACGGCGATCCGGGCCTCAAGGATGTTGGCCTGAATTCGGCTGGCTTGGTTCGTGTGCAATGCGATCCCGCGATAACGGGTGAATGCATCGTGAGCGCTCTTGAGGTTCGTGCCGCCGACGATGCTGATCGCCAGCAACAGGCAGACAACGATACCGAAGCCCGCAAAAATCTTTCTCGAAATTCGGATGCGTTTAAGAATCGACATTGGCACAACTACCGTTCCCTCAAGTGCTGCATGTATTTCCCGTGCCGTTCGATCGGACAGGACCTCGATTGCCGATTTCCGACAATGTGTCCGGGTAAGGCCTTGAGATGGCGTATTTCGAACGGCGTCGCGGAATTTTTCTAACGTTACGAAAATTATATTTTAATAACTGCAGTTTGTACATATATATTTATCTATATATACTAAATTACTAAGTAATATATAAATACTAATATATTTATACTATATAAATACAGGCATACATATCTATTTATATTACTTATGCTACTTATACCAATCAGAACGGCATATATCGTGACGCGCTTCCGTCTGCCTGGTCGCCGGTTGAGTGTGCGTCCAGTGAGACGAGAGAATTTAAGAAAGGCTTTCTGGTTGGGGTGAGGCTTCAGGATCGACGCTTTGGACGTGAGCTCGTCCACTCTAAACGGACGTGTCTAAAGGTATTAAATACATGGCGTATAAGATATATAACTTAATAATATTTACTACAAATATATATATAATAATAAATTATATACCATAATAGTATTGAATAAATAAAATGATTCAACTGTATAACAATATTGATTTATATTGCGTCGAACGCTCGCGTGGGCGTGCGCGTTTGCCTGGGGAGTTACGCAAGAGGGCTGCGGCCCGACCGATTGCTGATCGGCTCGCCGAACGGTTCGCTGGCGCGCGCGGCCCGCGGCGCCTTTGTGTTGGGAGGGAGAAAGTAGAATGGGCAGCATCCTGGAGCTATCTGGACAACGTTGTTGCCTGCGTCAGCGGAGAATTTCGGGCCCAATGGTTTTCCGGCGAGGGCGACATGATCGTCGTAGAGTAGGGCAGAGATGGCCTTCGTTGCCACGCCCAGGTGTGCCGACGACGCGGCCGCGCGAGGGTGCGAAGCGGCAGATTACCTGCGGCTTTCCGAATTATGACGGGGAATTAACGGGAGTCGATCTGTGCGGCTGTCTAGGTTAGCGCCCCTGAACACCCTTGTCGCATCGGATAGTTGACCGGAGGTCGCGCGCCATGAGTTGCGGTCATTCACAAAGTACAAATTCCTTGGATAGAGGCAGCCTATCTTGTGAGACAGCCTACCTTGCGGAAGGCATGGATATGACCGGAAACAGCTCGGTCCTTATCGGCGTACACATCGACCTTCTGTTCGAAGCACTGAATTCATATGTCGCGAAACTTGTCCGCGATGCCCAGATTGTCCACGCGAACAGTGTCGAGGCGTTGCTTCCTCACGAGGAGCGGGCCGCAAGATTCGCTTTGGTAGTCCTTGATTGCGATTTGCCGGGATTCGGATGGCGGGTGTCCCGCACGGAGTTGCTGCGCAAGTTTGGTCAGGCGCCCTTGGTCTTACTGGCGTCGGAGATACGTGGCGAGGAAGTCGACCGCGCTTACCAATGTGGCGTGAACGCGTATCTGCCGAAAACGGCCCCGGGGCCGATCATTCTCGCGGGCTTGGCCTTGGCCTATTCCGGACAATCGTACTTTCCGCGAAACGGTTACGGCGAGGCCGTCAACGATCCCGAAAAAAGCGATGGGGCCAAAAAGAAAAGGCTGGCCGACGGGCTCTCCAAGAGTATTACCCGGCGCCAAAGGGAAGTTCTCGAGTTGCTCGCCATCGGGCGGTCGAATGCGGAGATCGCGGAAAACCTCAGCTTAGCCGAGTCCACTGTGCGCTTGCATCTTCGCGAGGCCTACCGGCGGCTTGGCGTGCGAAATCGCGTCCAGGCGGCACAAAAAATCCAACGACTGTTTCCGCCCAACGCACACTTCACCTGAGTAGATCCATGGCCCCCGTCTCAAAACATGCTCCTGAAGCAATCAAGAGAATTTCTGTATTACGAGCAATAATCGCCTTCGATGCAGCGTTGATTGGGGTTGTCGCCGTTTTCTTCCTATTGGAGCAATTCCTGGAGTATCAGGATGTGGCTGCGGATGTCTCAGAGATTCTGAGAATGGAGGCACAGTTCGTTGGCGATCATATCGAGAGGGTCTATGGAAAAACTATAAGCGTTCTGGATGCGATCGGCCCGCAAAGGCTCGGTCCGCAAACCCAAGCGCGGACCTTGTCCTTGGATGTCGCGAGCCCGTCCAAAATCGACCCGGAAATCCTGTTGGTCGGCGCCATGTCTTCCGGGCACATGAACGTGATCTATGAACGAAGCGATGCATCGCCGGTCGCCGAATTGGTCGCTCAAGGTTTTGGCACTTTTGAATGGGTGGGTGGCCCTTCGGGATATCAAATCGCATCCGTTCCCACGTTAGGTGAACGCTCCTTCCTAATCAAAAAAGATAAGTCAGGAGACAACGCTACCGTCATTGCGCTGATCAGCCTGAATGTCACAAGGATGTTGCCGCACACATTGTCGTTCGTACGCGCGCCGTTGGACGTTCGCCTTCGTTTGGTTAATCCGCACGAAAGCCCTCTCGACCTTGCTGATCATTATGTTGGCAGTGCCGCTGTGATGGCGCCTTGGCGTTCACGGCAAGTCGTCTCGGGCGGCGAAACAAACTCCTTGGAGCGACAGCCGCGAGGGCTTGTTGCGAGATACATGAACGATACTCTCCCGATTGTGACCAGTGTGTCCGCTTCACAAAGCGATATCCTATCGTTCACTTTTCGTCACAAGGCTAAAATGGCGTGGCTGATCACGGGGGTGATGGCCGCTCTCATTTTCCTGAATCTCCCGATCTTATTGTTCGTCGTCCGCCCAATGGCGAAACTGCGACAGTCGATCATTCAGGTTGCCGGCGGCGATCTTGACCATTCCGTTCCGGACTCTATTGCCTTGGCGGACATATACGAGGCAAGCAGAGGCGCGGAACGAATGCGACGGTCGTTGCGGGAGTTCACTTCCCGGTTGGCCCGCCAGGTCGAAAGCAAATCTTTTGCCCTGGCCGAGCGCCAGATGCAGCTGGATCTCGCCATGGAGAGCATTGAGCAGGGAATTCTGATGTTGGACAAGCGGGGACGAATTGTTATCTGCAACCATGCATTCGTCACCCAATTGGGGCTCACCGAGAACCTTGCCAGACCAGGAGTGCCCTTGGTTTCCTTGGTTCGGCATTACCGCCAAATTCGCAGTCAAGGTAGGGATTGGCGGGGCTCTCTTCACATGATCGCTCGTTGCGCTCGAGAGGAAGCACCAACACGCTATACGCTTCTTGATGCGAACGGGCCGTACATCGAGGTCAACCATCGGCCCATCGCCGGCGGTGCCGTTATCACGTTAATCGACGTGACCGAGCGTCAACGTGCGCACCGGCACCTGTCGATGATCGCCTCGGAGGCAACGCGGGCGAACGAAGCGAAAACGCATTTTCTCGGCAACATGAGTCACGAATTGCGCACGCCCCTGAATGCAATCATCGGGTTCTCCCAGATGATCGATTCCGCCTGCTTCGGGCCGGTCGGCCACCCCCGATACCGGGAGTATGCGTCGGCGATTCAGTCCAGCGGCGAGTATTTGCTGGCCTTGACAGAGGACTTGCTCGATACGACCAAGATCGAGGCGGGCAGCAATGTCCTTCGGGAGGAGTTGATCGATCTACGCTACGTTCTGCGATGGATCGATTCGCAACTCAGACAGACCGCAGAGGCCTCCCGCGTCAATCTGGACATCGAATTCCCCAACGTGAATTTGCGGCTGTGGGCGGACGGTGTCCGCATACGTCAGGCGATCCTCAACGTCACCGGCAACGCGATCAAGTTCACACCGCCCGGCGGCAGGGTCGAAATCTCCTCGCAGATATGCCCGGACGGCAAGTTGGAGATCAACGTTTCCGACACCGGGATCGGTATCTCGCAACAGGATATCTCCCGCGTCACGCTTCCGTTCGAGCAGGTCGAAACCCGCTTCACCCGCAACCACCAGGGCGCGGGTCTGGGTTTGCCCTTGGCCAAGGGGTTGGTCGAACTGCATGGCGGCCGCCTGCGCATAGAAAGCACGCTCGGTGTAGGCACCATTGTCACCATGACGGTTCCCGCAGAGCGAATCGGGCGTTAGGCATACGCTTCCAGTGCGTAGTCCCGCATTAAAAATTATTCATTCAGCGGCCATGCTCCGGATAAGTGGACCCATCTAACGTCCGTATCACGGGCATGGTCCCGTGATGAAAAAGGATGGATGGGGCATGCGTGCGTTTTCAAATATCTCGATTACGAAGAAGGTGTTGATCGGGTGTGGGACATTGGTCTTGCTGATCCTGGCGAGCAATTCGGTCAGCGTACTTAATATTCTGACGATGGAACAGGACTTCGCAGAATATGCGAAGCTCTCGGAAGAGGTTGCGGCCGTGAAGGCATTCGACCTGAGGTTCCAGTTGTTCGATCAAGCCACCCGCCACCTGGGTCACCGTTCAGGTGGGAACACGGGTCCTTCGGTGAGTGAGCTGTATCACGATCTGTCCCAGGGCTTGGATCAACTTACGCAATCCTTGACCGCCACGGAGGACCAGGAACGCCTGTCCGAACTTAAAAGGGCGATCACCGAGGACTGGCAACAGGTCGAAGCGACGGCAGCTTCTCGGGTCACCGACGATTTGGCCAAGGAAGCACAGGCTCCCGAACGGCTAACGAGCCAAGTCGCCTCGAAAGTGGCGGACCTCGTCCAAGCCATCCGCGACCGGGAGGTGGCCGAACGCGACCAACTTCGAGGTTTGATTGCCGATACGCGGGCGTTCCTCCTTGGCCTCACGGTGTTCAGCCTAGTCCTGGGGATCGTGCTTTCCATGATTATCGGCCGAAACATCGGTCTGCCGTTGCGCGACTTGGCGGATAGAGTAAGGGCGCTCACCAAAGGCGGCGACACCATCTCCATTAAGGAGACATCGCGGCGGGACGAAATCGGAACGCTGACGAATGCCTTTGGTGTGTTGCAGCGATCCGTGGTCGATGCCTTCCGCTTGCAGCAGATGGTTGACCAGATGCCGGCCAATGTTCTGTTGACCGATTGCTCCCCCGATCTGTCGGTCACCTACATGAACCAAGCCAGCACGAAGGCATTCACCAAGTTTCCAAGATCGCCGGAATTAAAAACCGATTCGGTGATCGGTGCACGATTGTTCAGCGTTTTTGAAGGTCTTGACGCCGTCTCCGACCCGATCCCTTCCGACGGTTCGACCTACGCGACCCGCCTGAAGGTAGGCGGTGAGTGGCTGGCCCTGGAAATCACGCCTTTGCACGACCGGCATGGAAACCGCTGCACGGTGATGGTCATCTGGGAATTCGTCACGAACCAAGTCGACCTGGCAGCCTCGTTTGAAACCCAGATCAAAGAAGTAACAGAGACTCTCGCGGCGGCATCGACAGAGCTCAAGGCCTCGGCCACGGCCCTCTCGCATACCGCGGACGAAACCAACCGGCGAGCAACATCCGTGGCCGGCGCGGTTGAACATACAACGATGAATGTCCAAACGGTCGCCGCAGCGACGGAAGAGATGAACGCGTCGTTCAATGAAATTGGCAGGCGGGTTCATCAGGTCAGCAGGATTGCCGATAAAGCAGGGCGGGAAGCGGAAACGGCCAACGGCGTCGTCAAGGGACTGGCGGACGCAGCTCAGCGTATCGGAGATGTCGTCGGATTGATCAGCGACGTTGCGGACCAAACAAACCTGTTGGCCCTGAACGCCACCATCGAGGCCGCGCGCGCCGGTGATGCGGGAAAAGGTTTTGCGGTGGTTGCGGGAGAGGTGAAAAGCCTTGCCAGCCAGACGGCACGCGCGACTCAGGAGATCGGACAGCAGATAACCGGAGTGCAGCGGGCGACCGAGTCCGCCGTTCAGGCGATCACCAACATCGTCACCGTCGTCCGCGATAATAACGAGGCGACGAACGCCATCGCCATCGCTATCGAGGAACTGAACTCGGCAGCGGCGGAGATCGCCCGGAACATCGACGAAGCTGCGCAGATAAGCCAAGGGGCGTCTTCGGACATCGGTACGGTAACGGCCGGCGCCTCGGAAACACTCATGTCCTCAAATGCCGTGCTGGACGCGGCCGCGGACCTGTCCATTCAATCGGAGACCCTTCGGGTCCAGGTCGGCGGATTTCTCGACCAGGTCCGCCTCCATTGACCACGTCCGCATGGACAGGCATCAGCAGAAAAGAGAAAAGAAAAATGGAAACGACCGCTGGCAATCCGCCAAAGGCCAACCAGTCGCTGCATCTATTTGGAAAAGTCTGGATCTTCGTCCGATACTTTGTCCCGAAAGCAGTTGTCATATTCGGTTTCTTCGCAGGCCTGTGTCTTGCCAACTATGAGCTGGCGGAAGAGGAGATCAAGGTAAAGGAACAAGCCGGTATCGAACTGCTGAAGGAAGCCGTCCAGCAGGATTTCAAGGTCATTGTCGCCGATCTCGCTTACCTTGGCCGGATGGCGGCCGATACCCTTGGCGATGCATCCGCGGATATCCAGCGCGACGGTGTATTCGCAGGCAACTTGGTGCGCTTCGCGGAGGCGAAAGAACTCTACAGCCACCTCGACCTGTACGATAGCTCAGGTGGCTTGGAGCTTCACACCAATTTCCAAAAGGTAAAAACCACGACATTCATCAACGGTGCCGACGGCGTTTCAGTCGATAGGCCGTACCTTCGACGTGCATGGTCCGCGGATAAAGGAGAGGTCGTCGTCTCGCCACTCTATGGTCGATCCGACAAGTCGCCTGGCGCCGCGGGTGCAGTAGCAATTTATTTTGCCATGCCGATCTTCGACAAAAGCGGAAGAAAGCGCGGAATTATCGTTCTTGAATACGATGCCGCGGAACTGTTCCGACGTCTGCACCGCATGGAGCAGCGCTTGGTGAGCCGGGTTACGTTGACGAATTCCCGAGGGGATACCCTCTACCGAACGACCTCCGACGGCGTAAGCATCGAAGGGCGAAAGCCTATCGTGAACCTACGAGAACAGACTCCGGACCTTTGGTGGAAAATTTCACTGGAGGATTCAGGCCAGTTCGAAATCGGAAGCACGTTGAGCACATATTCAATCATCCGGCCCCTAAAGTACGTGGATACGTATGCCAAAAAGGTTGGACTTACCCTGCTCAACGGTGGAAACCGTCACGATGTCGCGAGTTACGGCTGGCGGCTTCTGGCTCAAACGGACGTCAGCGCAAGCAAGCTGGTGCGGTTCCTTATCGATCCCAAGAGTATCACTCTTGCATTGATGATCCTTGCGGGAGCCGCTTGGAGCAGTCTCTTGTTCGCAAAGTCGGAACATCGCCGGCGTCTGTCTGAGACGGCACTGCGCGTCAAGCAGGCAGAACTTGTGGAGGCGCTCGCGCGGCAGGAAGAAGTTAACAAGCTTCAAAAGAATTTCATCTCGACCGTATCGCACGAGTTCCGGTCGCCACTGGCCATAATAGACACGGCCGTGCAAATTCTCGTGCGGTTGCGGGTCGGTGAAAGTGACGGCGTTTCCGAACGCCTCGCATCGATTCGATCCTCGGTAAAGCGAATCAACACGCTGATCGACCGAGTGCTTTCTGCGGCGCGGATTGACGGCTCCCATCTGACGCTCAACCTCGGCCATCACAACATTAACAAGCTAATCCACGATGTGGCGTTGGAGCAGATGGAAATCTCGTCCAACCGCGTCGTCAACTGTCAGTTTACGGAACCGGTGCTTTCCGTCGAAATGGATTCGCAGCTAATTCGCCAGGTGGTCGCCAATCTCATCACCAATGCGGTCAAATACTCTCCCTCCGACACGCCCGTGGTCGTGTATGGCGCTTGGGAAGGCCGTCACTATCACATGGCGGTTCACGATAGTGGCGTGGGCATTCCTGAGAACGAGATCGATATGGTGTTCGATCGGTTCTACCGCGCCTCCACCGCGAAGGGGGTGCCCGGAACGGGACTCGGCTTGGAACTCGTGAAATCCATCGTCACCAAGCACAACGGCAGGATTACCGTGGAGAGCAGGGTGGGCAAGGGATCGACCTTCCATGTGTATCTGCCGCGAATCCAGCCCGGCAGTGCTCACAAATCCGCAGCATAAATATCAGCAGCCAGACGGAGAAAAAAATGCCTTCTATTCTTTACGTTGAGGATGAACCGGCCTTGCGGCGGGATATCAGCGCCTTCTTGGACGCATCTGGCTATGCGACCAGGGCAGTGGCCAGCGCCGAGGATGCTCTCGACGTTGTCCGCTCGGACCATCCCGATCTTGTCCTTTGCGATATCTCGCTTCCTGGCACATCCGGTCTCGACCTGTTGCGTGAGATCCGGAACGATGGGAAGCTGGCGTCAACGCCCTTCATCATCCTGTCCGCCTATGGGGACGAAGAGCATGTGATCACGGGCAAACGGGAGGAATGCACCGACTATCTTACGAAACCGGTGGACTTCGACCTGTTGTTGGCCACGATCGAAGGCCATCTGCGGCATGCCAAGAGATTGGAGCACTCCAGCCTTCAGGACATCATCTGCCGGCTTTGCCGTATGTCGGAATACCGTGATCCGGAAACCGGGAACCACATCCAGCGAATGGCGTGGTATTCCAAGATCATCGCCGGAGGATTGGGGAAAGGCCGGGAATTTCAGGACATCATTCTGCTGACAGCCCCAATGCACGACGTGGGGAAGATCGGAATCCCAGACCGCATTCTTCTCAAGCCTGGCAAGCTGACGGACGAGGAGTGGGCCGTGATGCGCCAGCATACGACGATTGGCCACGGTATCCTGGACGGTAGCCCGTCGCCGATGATGAAGATCGCCGCCGAGATCGCCCTTAGTCACCATGAGAAGTTCGACGGGAGCGGCTATCCGAATGGCGTTTCCGAAGAGGCAATCCCTTTGTCCGGCCGGATCGTCGCCGTTGCCGATGTATTTGACGCATTAACATCGAAGCGACCGTACAAGGAGGAATGGCTGGTTGATGACGCGCTCGAGCATATGCGGCGGCAGAGCGGAACCCATTTCGATCCCGAATGCATGAATGCTCTAATCGCGAATATCGGCGCCGTCGTGAAGATAAAAGAGCAGTACAAGGATTAAAGAGACGAACTACGGCACGGTCTGGGGTTGGTGAACCTTCCCGCATGAACAATCGGTAATTATCTCCTTTCCCGGAACGGTGCTAAAATCGTTGGATGCGAATACTTATCGTAGAAGACGATGCCGAAGCATCCGATTACCTGGCAAAGGGATTGGCCGAATGCGGGTATTGTGTTGACCAAGTAGAGGATGGCCTTGAGGCGCTTACGCGCGGGATGCACAACGACTATGCCGTTCTCATCGTCGACCGCATGATCCCATCTCTCGATGGTTTGACGCTGATCGAAACCTTGCGCAAGAGTGGTATCACCACGCCTGTTTTGATCCTGAGCGCGCTCAGCGACGTGAGTGAGCGCGTCAAGGGACTACGAAGCGGCGGTGACGACTATGTCACGAAACCGTTCGCATTCTCCGAGGTATCCGCCCGCATTGACGCACTGACGCGACGGGGCAATATCGCAGTCCAACAGTCCTTGCTTAAGGTCGAAGATCTTGAGCTTGACCTGCTTGCCCGCCGCGTCACCCGCGCCGGGCGGGAAATCCAGTTACAGCCCCGTGAATTCACGCTTTTAGAATACCTTATACGCCATGCGGGTCAGGTCGTGACTCGTACGATGCTTCTTGAAAACGTATGGCATTATCATTTCGATCCGCAGACGAATGTCGTCGACGTTCACATCAGCCGCCTGCGCAAAAAAGTGGACTCTGGAAGCGAGACGCAATTGATTCATACTGTTCGCGGCGCGGGGTATTGTATCCGTGGCTTGGAATAGGACATTATCGACTTCCTCTTTCCAATTGACCCTGGCAACTTCCGCCTTGGTGGCAATCTCGTCGTTTGCGGTTCTCCTTTACTTCTTCTGGAACGTCCTGTCGGTCTTCGAAGGCGAAGCCATAGCGGGCATCGAGGAAGAAATGAAGGAACTGATCTCTGTTCGCTCACGTTCCAATCACCAAGAAATGGTTCAAGAAATTGTTGAACGCAGTCATCCCATCGGGACGACACACAGGGTGTACCTTCTAACCGGAACCACCGATCAGCCGGCGGTTGGGAATCTCACCTCTGTGGAAGGCGTTTCAATCCCCGCGCGGGAGGGGTGGCATGATCTGCTAATCACGCCCGCAAGGGCATCGTCCTCCGGGTACCTAAACCTTAGACTTAAGGTCCGCCCCATTGTCGGCGGATATACGTTGACAGTCGGTCGAGACATATCTGCAGCGATGAAGATCAGAGAGGTCTTTAAGAAGTCCTCGTTGGCGGCGGCGGTGATTGCTCTAACCCTCGGACTAACGGGGGGATACATTCTCAGCCGACGCACGCTGCAACGAATCGCTTCGGTCAATCGCACCGCGGAAGCCATTCATGAAGGCGACCTGAGACAAAGAATTCCACTTCAAGGTGCTGGTGACGAGTTTGATCAACTCGCCCGCAACCTCAACAACATGATCGAACGCATCGAGCACTTGGTCGAAACGATGCGAGAAGTCACGGACAATGTGGCGCATGACCTTCGCAGCCCGCTTAACCGATTGCGCAACAAGATCGAAGTCACTCTACTGAGAGAGAAGAAAGGGGACGAGTACCGGCAGGTTCTGGAAAGTGCGATCGGTGATATCGAAGAAATTCTGACAATCTTCAACGCGGTCCTGCGGATCGCCCAAATCGAATCCAGCGCGGCCAGGGATGGGTTCGAGGCCATGGATCTTTCGTCCATCGTCAGTGACGTTGTTGAACTGTATCTGCCGGCGGCAGAAGAGAAGGGAATTTCCATTGCAGTCGAGGCGGGTCCCGGCGCCCTCCTCGAGGGAGACCCTCAATTACTTTCCCAAGCTGTCGCCAATCTTCTCGACAACTCAATTAAATACACGGGCCCAAGATGCAATATATACGTCGAGGTAAGCCGAACCGACGATCGGGTAACGCTCAAGGTCGCCGACAACGGTCCTGGAATTCCCGAAAAGTACCGCGAAGCCGTCCTTGGGCGCTTCGTTCGGCTGGATCCGCAAAGATCGACCCCGGGAACCGGCCTGGGTTTGAGCCTTGTTGCAGCGGTGGCGCACCGCCACCATGCATCCATGCGGCTCGAGGATAATGAACCGGGGTTGCGGGTGATGCTGTCCTTTCCACCTCACCTTACGCCAAAGGCTCCCAACGCAACCACATGATCGGGCACGCCCGGTGCGGCCTTATGATCCTCTCTCAGATTTACCTCCGGATAGAATGAGGGCCAGGGTCAAAAAAACTGCTGCATAGAATGAAAAACACAGGCGAGACTCCGCTGGATTGTATCGTGGTTGGTCAAAGGCTGTCCCACGACGTGGTTGAATATCCTGACAAAGGCAGACGTCTGTACCGGAATCCGGGGCTGAGGTGAGATGTCGTAGATATTGCGGATATCGACAACCCGGAGGCGGAAAAAAAATTAGATGTCCCGGCTCAATTAACCGCTGTTTCGCAGGCCGGCCGAAATCCCGTTGATCGTCAACAGCAGCCCGCGCAGAACCTTCGAGTCCGTAGATCCCTGGCGGTGTTCCCGAAGAAGGTTTACCTGCAGATGGTTGAGCGGATCGATGTAGGGAAAGCGGTTCTCGATGGATCGGGCGAGCAGGGGGTTGTCCGCGAGCAGATGTTCGCTTTCGGTAATTTTAAGCAGGGCATCGATGGTCGCGGCGCGTTCCGCCCGTAGGCGCGAGAAGATGGTCTCCCGAAGAGACGTGTCGGGAACCAGGTCGGCGTATCGCGACGCGATGGCCATACTCGACTTGGCGAGCACCATGTCCATGTTCGACAGCAGGGTCTTGAAGAAAGGCCATTCCCGATACATGCGGCGCAGCAAACGGGTGGTGTTGCCGGGCGCTTCTTCCTGCCACGCCGCGACTGCGGCGCCGAAACCGTACCAGCCAGGAAGCATGACCCGGCATTGAGACCAACTGAAGACCCAGGGAATGGCCCGAAGGTCGGCGATCTGTCCAGTCTGTTTGCGTGATGCGGGTCGGGAACCAATGTTGAGCGTTGAGATTTCGTCGATCACGGTCGATGCGCGAAAATAGGCGTCGAACCCTGGTGTCTCGAACACCAGGGCGCGATAGGCATCGAACGCCAATGACGATAGGCAGTCCATGGCCGTGGAAAAGGACCTGGGCACGCTATCCTTGACCGGATGCAGAAGAGACGCCTCCAACGTTGCCGCCGTATGGATTTCAAGGTTGCGTCGACCTACTTCCGGATTGGTGTACTTGCTGGAAATGATTTCACCTTGTTCGGTGAGGCGAATTTGGCCGTCAACGGCCCCTGCCGGCTGGGCCAGAATGGCATCGAAGCTCGGCCCGCCACCACGGCCCACCGATCCGCCGCGGCCGTGAAAGAGACGCAGCTTGACCCCGTGCCGCCGGCACAACTCCACGAGGCCGACTTCGGCCTTGTACAGCTCCCATCCCGAGGTGACATAGCCGCCATCCTTGTTGCTGTCCGAATAGCCGAGCATGACTTCCTGCAACCCGCCCTGGCTGTCGATCAGGCTGCGGTATTCGGGAACCCCAAACAGGGCGTCCATGATGTCGGTCGCCCGCCGCAGGTCGTTGATGGTTTCGAACAACGGAACCAAGTTCACGGAACTGCGACCGTCTTCGTCGATCAGCCCGGTTTCCTTCAAGAGGACGGCAAGGCCGAGAATGTCGGACGCATCGCGGGTGTTGGAAACGATCGCCGTGCGGATGGAATCCGCACCATACGTGGTCAGGCAGGTTCGGGCGCCGCGCAGGATAGCCAGTTCTTTCTCCGTCTGATCGGAATAGGCATGACGCGGCAGGATCAGCGGCCGGCGAGATCGAAGCTCAGTGACAAGCGCCTTGCGCCGATCCTTCTCGTCCATGGCGTCGTAACCGATGCCCGGTTCGGCAACTTCGAACAGCTCATCGAGTGTGGCGGCGTGAACGTCGGAACCTTGCCGAAGATCCAGGCGCGCCAGGTGAAAACCAAAGCAATCGATAGCTCTGCGCAGGGACCGCAGCCGGCCCCGGGTCAGGGCGCGGGAGCCGTTTTCCACAAGCGAACGATGGATGATCCGAAGGTCGGCCTGCAGGTTACCGGCATTGGCGTAAGGTTCAGCGTCGCCCAGCGGCGGCAGGGGGGTTGCCGCTGCGTTCAGGTGGTTCTGCGTCGCGGCCAGCCGCGCGTAAATCCAGGACAGCGCGCGGCGGTAGGGCTCCGCTTGGCGATGAGGTGACGCGTCCGGCGATTGTTCTGCGAAGGCCGCAAGCTCGGGTGAAACATCGACGATCAAAGACGACAAAGGGAGTTCGTTGCCCAGCTTGTGGACTTCCTCGAGATAGAAGTTCAGGGCGCAGGCGCTCTGCCGTCGCAGGGTTTCGCGCAGGATGCTGGCATCGACGAAAGGATTGCCGTCACGGTCGCCGCCGATCCAACTGCCAATGGTGAGAAAGGAGGCAAGGGGAGCGGTCTCAACGTCGGTCCCCATGTCGGCGAGGCGATCTTCCAACACTCCGTAGAGGCGCGGCAATTCACGAAAAAACGTATGGTCGAAATAGCTGAGGCCGTTGGTGACCTCGTCCATGACGTCCAGGCGAGTCTGGCGCAGCAGATTTGTTTGCCATAGGGCCAGTACGGTACGAGCGATGCGGTCCTCGGATTCTTGTCGTTCTTCCGGCGTCAGGTCCGATTGCTCTCGGCGGACAAGTAGGTCGGCAATGGCGATTTCCCGCCGCATCATGCTGCGCCGGCGTACTTCCGTGGGGTGGGCCGTCAGGACCGGGCTGATCTGCGCCGCGTTAAGGAACGCCTTTAAATCGTCGGCCGAATGACCGGCCTTGAACGCCCGCGAAAGGGCGTTGGCGATGGTGCCGCGCCGGGGTTTCGAGCCGGCGATGGCGTGGTGACGGGTGCGCCGAATGTGGTGGTGATCTTCGGCGATATTGGCGAGATGCGAGAAGTAACTAAACGCACGGATGACCTGGACCGCCGATGCTGGATCAAGCGCCAGGAGGATGTCTTCCAGGGCTTGTTTGGCCTGCAGATCGTCTTCGCGATGGAACTGAACTGAGGTGCGGCGGATCGTCTCGATGAGCGCGAAAACGGCTTCGCCCTGCTGCTCCTTGACCGTCTCACCCAATAAGCGGCCAAGCCAGCGAATGTCTTCCTGAAGCGGTTGGTCCTTGGTTTTCTGCACGGGGTCTCTCTCGCTTGGCCCGGGGTGTTCCGTTTTCATGAAGGGAGCTTTCTTGCGCAATGATCCAGATGGCAGGGCTGCTGGCGGGTCATCATGATTGTAAGGTCAATTCCCTATTTTCTTTTGTACGGCGAATGAAAACGCCTCTTCTTCCCGGAACTATTTTTCATTCGGCATTGATGAGATCGGCAGCCATTCTCGCGTCTACCAAGTCCAGCGAAAGTGTTCGGGAAAATGTGCCAGCATCGTGATCCGAAACAGTCTATGTCCAGATTATCGAGTGTCACTTGGCACGATACCGACGATCAAAGAATCAGTGCTGAAACTTTGGAGCAGTATATCGCCGCGGCCAGGGCTCTTCGATCACAGATGTGGCACAGGATGGCCGTTTGCATGATCAGGTCGCTGTTCAAGGCTGTTCGGGAGTTTTTCGCCTCCGGGCCAGGAAGGGCGAATCCCAACTGAATTTCCTGAAGTGCCGTTCTGGCTCCTCGGCTTATTCCAACGCGTTTATTCATCCTTACCGGGCGGGCGATTAAGCCACCGATGTCGTCTGCCTTACCGGGTCCCGATTTTCCTCTCTCGGGGCCCGGTAATCTTTCCGGACGTGGCGGAATCGGGCACACATAAGCGTGTCGGAAACGACCTTAGGGTCTCCAGAAAGGCTTGTTCGCTTCCTGCTTCGCGTCGATGCGGGAGATCCCAATGTCTTTCAATTGGAATTCGGTCATTTGTGTCAATTGACGTCGGCCCTTGGCGCGATGGCGCCATGTTTGAACAAGATGATTGATGCGGAGAATATGTCGGGTCAGCCAACCGTCTGAATCCGGATACTTAATGTCGGAACGTGAACGGTGCGATCTTGATCGTCCGGATGTTTGATCGGGGGTGTTTTCGCATTCCCCGGTCCACTGCTGGGAATCGTTCACTGACGTACTCCTGAAACGAGGCTCTTTGGCGTGTATGGGAAGCCTCGCGCCGAGCGGGCATCGTTGCCAAACGAGATCGGCTCATGGCCTGGTGAACTCGTTTCATGGTTCGTGAGACAAAAAAGCGCACCAATGAGGATGCCCTCACCGGTGCGCATGGAAGTCGTGGGAAGTTACACAATTCAAGTCTTCCATGCTGGGCAGCGTGGAAAAGCGAAAAATCTTCACCTCGGAATGAAAGTTACTCGTTTGCGGCGCCATCGGCGCTGGGCCACCTATCGTGCGCCCGGAGCAGAGGTGAAATGCACGTTGCCCGATCATGGGAGCGTTTGGCGCTTCTGTTCTGCGGCGGCGAGGAACTGTCCATCAATAACCACGAAGGAGCACAGCCATGAACCGCAAACGCCGGGAATTCTTGGCAGCAGGTGCCGCCGCGACGGCGGCGGCGACAACACTTGTCGCGCCGCACGTCGCCAAGGCGGCGGAAAAATTTCAATGGAACATGACGACGACTTGGCCCACCCAATTGCCGTTCTATCAGGCAGGCCCCGGGTCGGCGACGGACATTGCCAAGAAGGTCGGTGAGATGTCGGACGGTCGGCTTAAGATCAAGGTGTACGCTGCGGGCGAGCTCATTCCCTGGAATGGTGGGTTCGACGCGTGCTCCAAAGGCACCGTCCAGATGAATCACGGTGTTTCCTATTATTGGGCGGGCAAACAGTTTGCCGCGCAGTATTTTGGTACCGTGCCCTTCGGTATGAGCTTTCAAGGCCAAAACGCCTGGTACTACGAAGGTGGCGGCATTGATTTGTGGAACGAGATCTATGAGCCGTTCGGCTTGGTTGCCATGCCCTGCGGAAACACCGGCGTGCAGATGGGGGGCTGGTTCCGTAAGGAGATCAATTCTCTTGAGGACCTAAACGGCCTGAAGATGCGTATTCCCGGGCTGGCCGGAAAAGTTTACGGCGCCGTCGGCGTGAACGTGAAGCTGTTGGGCGGCGGTGAAATATTCCCGGCCCTGGAGCGTGGCGTGATCGATGCCGCAGAATGGGTCGGTCCGTTCCTCGACAGGCGCCTCGGCCTGCATAAGGCGGCGAAGTACTACTACACCTCGTCCTGGCACGAACCCTCAACCACGTCCGAACTCATCATCAACAAGAAAGCCTGGGATTCTCTTCCGAAGGATCTCCAGGCGATCGTCCGGTCGGCGACCGCGGCGGCAAATATTACCAGCCATGCCTGGGCCGAGGCCCATAATGCCGACGCCCTGAAGGACCTTGTCGATAACTTCGGTGTTCAGACCCGCCAGTTCCCGAAAGACGTAATCGATGCACTTCGTGCCAAGACCCGGGTGGTCTTGGAAGAAGAGGCGTCGAAGGATCCGCTTGTCGGAAAAGTCCATGCCTCGTTCATGGCTTTCAAGGCAAAGCACGACAAGTGGAACACCCTCAGCGAAGGGTTTTTCAACAGCATCCGGTAACGGTCTACGCGGGAAGGACGCAGTGGCGTCCTTCCTCCTTGCCGCTGCGGTCAATTTCCGGCGGGCGCTTTTCCTACAGCGCCCGCCAGGTGGTTTTCTTGTGTTAGGGGGGAATAGTGAGTTCCTTGCAAAATAGCCCGACGCCGACTCATCTACTGCATGCGGGTGCGGATCGCTTGGAAGCGGTCGTTGACGCCGCCGGCCGTGCCGCATCATGGATTGTTCTGGTTCATGTGGTGCTTGTCGCGTCTAACGTCATCCTGCGCTACCTGTTCCAAATCGGTCCGGTTTCATTGCAGGAACTGGAATGGCATCTGATGTCACCCATTGCGCTGATCGGTATGGCCTATGCCTTGCGGCACGACGACCATGTCCGTGTCGATCTTTTTTATGATCGCTACCGACCTCGGTTCAGGGCGCTGGTCGATTTTCTTGCGGCCCTTGCCACCGTCTTAATTTGCGTTGCAGTGATCAAACTTTCCCTCGGGTTCGTTCTGCAATCCTGGGCCGAGGGCGAGATTTCTCCCGATCCCGGCGGCCTGCCCTATCGCTGGCTGTTGAAGGCATTCATTCCCTTGGGATTCGTGTTGCTGGCGATCCAAGCCACCGCGATTGCATTACGCCGCTGGGTATTGCTGCGGGAGGCCGCATGATGGATCACGAAACGCTCGCGGTTCTGATGGGGTTGTTCTTCTTTATCCTGCTGTTCCTTGGGTTCCCGGTTGCGATCTCTCTGACCTCCGCTGGTCTGGTGTTCGGGTACATCGGCTTCGGCGCCGGTCTGTTCGACCTGTTGCCGATCCGGATTTTTGGCCTGATGGAAAACTACACCCTGATGGCTATTCCGCTGTTCGTGTTTCTGGGGGTCATGCTTGAACGCTCAAAGCTGGCTGCTGATTTGCTTGATGTAATTGGCCATGCCGCCGGCCCTTTGCGTGGCGGCATGGGGATGGCCGTCATCGTGGTCGGCGTTCTGATGGGCGCATCGACAGGGATCGTGGGGGCGACCGTCGTCACTCTTGGCCTCTTGACGCTTCCAGTGTTTGTCCGTCGCGGATATTCGAAATCTCTCGCCTGCGGGACCATTTGCGCCTCGGGAACCTTAGGGCAGATCATTCCGCCCAGCCTGGTTTTGATTCTCCTTGCGGACATCATGGGCTTGTCCCTGGGAACGCTGTTCGCGGCTGCGCTGGTTCCGGGGCTCGTGCTTGCAGGAATCTTCCTAGTCTACATGTTGGCGATCGGATTGTTTTTTCCACACATGGCCCCAGCGATTCCCGAGGCAGAGCGAAACGGGATGTCGAAACGCGAACTAGCGAAGAAGCTGGTATTGGTCGTGACGCCGCCTATTTCACTGATCGCTGCAGTGCTTGGTTCGATTATCGGCGGCGTTGCCGCGCCGACGGAAGCCGCGTCGATGGGAGCAGTCGGTTCCATCCTGTTGGTCTTTCTGTCTGGTCGTCTGACCAAGGAGGTGCTGGGTGATACGGTTCGCAGTACGTTGCGTATCAGTGCGATGATCTACTTTATTCTCATCTGCTCGCAGGCGTTCTCGTTGGCGTTTCGCGGCCTGCATGGAGAGGATCTGATCGCAGACTTTTTCGCCATGCTTCCCGGGGGCATGACAGGCGGCGTGCTGTTCATGTTGGGTACGCTGTTCGTCCTTGGTTTTTTTCTTGATTGGATCGAGATCTGTTACATCGTCCTGCCGCTTCTGCTGCCTGTGTTTCCTCCGGAATCCGTGAACTACGTCTGGTTGTCCATGCTCGTATGCATGAATCTGCAGACGTCGTTTCTGACGCCGCCGGTGGGTTGGTCGTTGTTCTTTCTCAAAGGAGTGGCGCCCGAGGGCGTTACGATCCGAGATATCTATCTAGGAGTTCTACCTTATGTCGGGATGCAGTTGATGGTGCTTGTAATGCTGTACTTCATTCCCGAGCTCGCAACATGGTTGCCGAAGGTGATCGGCTGGTAAACAGGGACGCCGTGAAGATAAGAAACTCAAGTTTCATGACGCTTTGCGCGTGATGTCCTGGATTGTCCATTCCGTCTCATGTGAAGATTCCGCGCCGTCAAGTTCTTCGAGCAGCCAGCGGCGGAATTGTTTCGTCTCAGGTCTCTCAAGGGTGAGGTCGGTGCCGACCAACCAATAGGAGATACGGCTTTGCCGCGGCGGCCCCATCAGTTGCACGAGGTTACCGTTTTCCAGTTCAGCGTCGACAAGGGGGCGGCGGCCAAGCGTGACACCCAGGCCGCGAAGGGTGGCCTGGATCGCCAATTCGATGGTGTCGACCTTAATGTCGCCCTTGGATTGCGGCGCTTCCAGGTCGGCCATTTCGAACCAGGTTTCCCAATCTTCGGACCCGGCTGTGACGCGGATCAGGGGCACATCGGTCAGGTCGATTTCTCCGTCAGTCCCGGTAATTTTCGTCAGAAAGTCCGGCGTGCAGATGGGGATGAGGCTGATCCGCGTCAGTTCCAGCCAGGTTGCGCCCGGACGCGCTTCTGGTGACATCCGGATGGCCAAGTCGACCTGATCCGATGGCAGGTCGACCCGATGTGGCGCCGTGTCGATGGAAACAACGACATCGGGGGAGATTTCCGCGAAACGGTGAAGACGCGGGATCAGCCACCGGGTCGCGAACGTCGGCGCCACGCTGATCGACAACTCGCCGCTTGCGGTGCGGCCCGGAATGCGTGCCGTCGCGTGCGCCAATCCGGTCAATGCGTCTCGCACGCTGGGCAGGTATTGCTCTCCGGCCCGGGTCAGAACAAGACCGGCGCGGGTGCGGTAAAAAAGCTCGGTTCCAAGCCAATCCTCGAGATTTCTGATGCCATGACTGACGGCACTCGGCGTGACATGGTGCTCTTCGGCGGCCAGCTTGAAGTTGAGATGCCGGCCGGCGGCTTCGAATAGCCTTAGGGCATTGAGAGGAGGAAGCTTTCCGGTCATGACGAGGGCGTCCTTCGGATCTGCAGTGTTCGGTAAAATGAGGCCAGACCGCGTGGGTCATGCAGGAGGGTGTGGCGGCGTCACGGCGGGTGGCGCCAGGAGCGCCTGGAAACGGGCCGAAGGTGCATTGTCGGGAACGTTCTCCGGAAGAACGATCACGAGTTCCTTTTCGATGGCGGCGCCGACCAGGTCGATAGCCCGCAGGGTGCCGGCCTGTACATCCTCCATGACCGTCGAGCGAAGCACGATCGATATGCCCAGTCCGGCCTTTACCGCCTCTTTGACGGCCGCGGTGCTGCCCAGGTTCATGGAAACGCGGATACGGTCTGCGTCCTTGCCATAAGCTTCCTGCAACAACCGACCGGTCCCGCTTCCGGGTTCGCCGCCGATCATCGGCGTGTCGAGCAGCCAATCGCGCGGAATTTCATCCTGCGCCGCCCATGCGTGATCCGGGGGGACAATGACGACCATGCGTTCCCGCCGCCAGGGGCGGGCGATAAACCCTGCCCGTCCGTCCCACCATTCCAGGACGGCGATATCAATATCTCCCGACTCGATCCGGTCGGAGATTTCCGGATTTGGCGCGATCACAAGATCGGTGTCTATATCGGCTGAATCGCGAAACGACCGCAGCAATGGGGGAAGCAGATATGTGCCGACATTGCCGCTGGCGCCGACCATGAGAGTCCGTGCCGTGATCGATGCCACGGCACGTTCTTCCGCCCGCAACAGACGCCTGGCGTGGGGCAAGAACAGATCGCCGTCACGCGTGGCGACCGGGGCGCCGCGATGACGGATGATCAATTGGACCGCCAGTTGGGTTTCCAGCTTGCGTACAAGTTGGGTTACTGTTGGCTGCGAGCAGTCCAGCCAGCGGGCGGCTTCCTGGAACCCACCCGCGTCGATGACCGCGATGAAGGCCCGTACTTGCATAAGGTTCAAGGCCATCAATGGAATCCCGTCGTCGATGAAAGCATGTTGACCGCACCCCGGGGGCGGCGATTCTCCAGGCAGTCCAAGACGTTGCAGGCTGCCTCCGTGACGATGTCCCGCCGAACAGCCTCAACCGCCGAACCGAGGTGCGGTGTAAGGACGGTTCGTCCATCGTTGGCCAGGAGCCGATCTGAAATGCCGCTAGGCCGATCCGCAAGGGCAATGTCCTCGCAGGCAAAGGCATCGGCGGCGTAACCGCCCAACTGGCCGGAATCGAGCGCATCCGCGATGGCATCCTCATCGACGAGAGAGCCCCGCGCCGGGTTGATCAACAGGCATCCCGGCTTCATGCGGGCTAAAACACCGTGATCGATGATGTTGCAAGTGCTGTCGCTCAACGGTAGGGCCAGGATCACGATGTTGCAGGTTTCAATGATCTCGTCAAACGTACCGAAAGTTACGCCGAGGGCGCGTTCTCTCTCAAGAGCGGGCCGCCTGTTGTCGAAGTAGAGGACATTAGGGCCGAAGCCCGTCAGGCGAAGGGCGATCTCCTGCCCGACGGCGCCAAAGCCGAGAATTCCCACCGTCGCGCCGGCAATTCCCGATCCATACAGAATGGGGCGCCATGCCCGGAAATTACCGCGGCGGATAAGCCGGTCACCGGCAACCAGATTGCGGGACAGGGCAAGCAGCAGGCTGATCGTAAGATCCGCGGTCGGCGCGCTCAGCAGGTCGGGAACGACCGTCAGCCAGGTCCCGTGGCGGGTGCAGGCCTCAACATCGAAATTGTCATAGCCCTTCAAGGCGCCGGCAATGATGCGTAGGGAAGGGCATTCCCGCAGCATGTCCTCGTCAACCTTGTCCGGCATGAACGCGATCATGGCGTAGGCGTCCCTGCAATGGTCAAGCAATTGGGCGTGGGGCCACGGCTCGGAGGTGTTGTTCATGACGATTTTCGCATGGGGCGCGAGATCGGCCAAACATGCCGGCTCAACGCTTGCGGTGACGATCACTTTGGGGCGGGCGGCCATGAGGAATGCATCTCCGATGTATAATAAAATTCAATTGACTGATTATTATGATTGGATTTAGTAAATTTATAGCCCCAATACGGGGATCCCCGCAATCCGTTTTCCCTGGAGGCGATCAAGACCGTGCAAGCAGACTTACCCGACTCCGATCTCCATTTAATCTGCACGGCAACAGGCGAAGGACCCTCAACAGAGAAGCATAAAGGTTGGCTTTTGTGGCTTTGTGCGAGCAGGGCCGTCGTGTCCGTCGGCTTCATGATGTATGCGGGCGCTCTGCCATTGCTGCTCCAGGCATGGTCCATGAGCGCGGCACAAGCCGGTTTCGTGCAGACCGGGTTCAATACAGGATATGCATTGTCCCTGGTGGTGACCGGCTGGTTGTCGGATCGGTTGGGGGCGAAGCGCCTGTTCCTGTGGTCAAGCATCGGGACCGCCGTTGTCGGTATTCTGGTCGCGGTGTTCGCGCGCTCGTTCGAAACGGGCTTGGTTCTGTTCACGTTGCTCGGGCTATCGCAGGGCGGAACCTATACGCCGGCCATCATGCTGGTGGCCCAGGGGGTCGACGCCAACCGGCGGGGCTTCGCGATCGGTCTTCTGCTGGCAGGGGCCTCCTTCGGGTACGCTGCGTCAATCGCCATTTCGACGGCGGTCAGCCAGCTTGGCAGCTACCAGGCGGCGTTCCTGATCTGCGGTGCGGCGCCGACGCTGGCGGCGGTCTGTGCCTGGCTCGGCTCCCGAAGCCGACCGAACCTTATTCCCCGCAAAATGCCTCCCGCGCCGATCCTTCCGGTAGTCTCCCATCGTCGGTCTTCCACGCTCCTGACACTGGGATATACGGCCCATTGCTGGGAACTCCTCGGCATGTGGGCATGGATGCCTGCCTTTCTTCTGTCTTCCATTGCGATGTCATCGGCCACATCCGGTCTCGGCGTGCTTGCCCAGGGAATATGGATTGGGGTCGTCGTTCACCTGTCCGGTTGCGTCGCGGCGTTTTCCATGGGGCATGCGTCGGATAGGTTTGGCCGCCGAACGGTCCTCATATCGCTCGCGTCGCTTGGGGCGCTCTGTTCGATGTCCATCGGGTGGCTGGGCGACTTGCCATCGGTTCTGTTACTGATGATCGCCGCCTTGTACGGTTTTGCAGTAATCGGTGATTCGCCGGTGCTGTCCACGGCGATAACAGAAACGGTCGCACCAGCTTCATTGGGATCGGCCCTAGCCCTGCGGTCCATTCTGGGGTTTGGCGCCGGCGGGATGGCCCCGCTTGCCTTCGGCGCGGTCCGCGATGCGACTACGCCCGGATTGGAATGGGTCATGGCCTTTTCATGTCTCGGCATCGGCGGGCTGCTCGCAGCTGTGTTCGCATTCCTTTTGCCTCGAATCACATTGTCTGCCGGAGTTTCCCGGCCGCCCCAATAGGAGACAAAACCATGCCATCAGGATTGATCATTACCGGCGCCAGCCGCGGTATCGGCGCCGCTACCGCGCGATTGGCCGCCCGGCAGGGCTATCCGGTCTGCGTCAATTACATCCATGACGGAAAGGCGGCGGACGCCGTCGTCGACGAGATCAGGGTTGCTGGTGGGACGGCGTTCGCCATGCAGGCGGACATTGCCGCGGCGCCGGATATCATCAGGCTTTTCGATGCGGCGGAAGCCGAATTCGGGGCGGTGTCCGGTTTGGTTAACAACGCTGGCATCACAGGGCCGATTGGCGTTTTCGTCAATGCAGACCGTGACGTTCTGCGCCGCGTCTTCGACGTCAACGTGCACGGAAGTTTCATGTGTGCGCAGGAAGCGGTACGCCGGTTCTCACGGGGCGGCAAAGGGGCCATCGTCAACCTGTCCTCGGTCGCGGCGACCACCGGCGCGCCTGGCGAGTACGTTCATTATGCCGCGTCCAAGGCCGCGATCGAGGCCTTCACATTGGGGCTGGCGCGCGAAGTGGCGGACGCCGGGATCCGTGTGAATGCGGTCGCACCCGGATCCACCCTGACGGATATCCATGCGACCGCCGGCGAGCCCGACAGGCCGAAGCGCGTGCAGGCACGCATTCCAATGCGGCGTCTGGCCGAACCGGCGGAAATTGCCGAGGCCATTCTCTGGCTGCTGTCCGATGCCGCGTCTTATGTGACGGGCACGGTTCTCAGGGCTGGCGGCGGCTTCTGATTTCTCAAACGAACAGGAAAATCAAAATGGGCATTGATGTGACATTCGTCGGTTGTGGGGACGCGTTCGGAAGCGGCGGCCGGTTCAACACCTGCTTCCATGTCGACAACGGTGCCACCGAATTTCTGATCGACTGTGGTGCCTCGTCGTTGATCGCGCTGAAACAACAGCGCTTCGACTCGAACGCGATCCGGACGATCCTCATCACGCATTTTCATGCCGATCACTTTGGCGGGCTGCCGTTCTTCCTGTTAGATGCCCGGTTCTTTTCCAAGCGGATGGTTCCGCTCACGATCGCGGGTCCGCGCGGGATCGAGAAAGCCCTCAGACAATATATGGAAACGTCGTTTATCGGATCCTCGGAAACCACCTTCGGATTTACCTTGGAGGTTCTGGAGCTGAAGCCGAATGAGATCCACACGATCAATGGACTTATCGTACACCCGCAGCAGGTCAATCATGGCAAGGAAGGCGGGCCGTACTTTGCCTACCGGGTCGAGATGGATGGAAAGGCCGTTGCCTATACGGGCGATACGGAATGGACCGACACGCTGGTTCCGATCGGTCGTGGCGCCGACCTGTTTATCGCCGAAGCCTATTTTCGTGACAGGCCGGTAAAACTGCACCTGGACTTGGCGACATTGGAAAAACACCTTCCATCAATTAAACCGAAACGCCTGATCCTTACCCATCTGAGCGAGGAGATGTTGGGTCGGACGACTGATGTGCCCTACGAAATTGCTCACGATGGTCTGACGGTCCACATCTAGCGAAAATGATTAGGATGTCGATTTTAACTTCCTAATGAGTTTCGGGGTATCAGTGCTGAACAGACGGGAACATGCAAATAAAGATGGTTTCAGGCCCCCGCAACCAATCAAAAACGCCCTAACCTCAACAGGTTATGGGCGTTTTTGATTGCTCAAAGCCCAACCCCAAAATGCCAGGGGTCAACCTATGGAAAGCAGGTGGAAGCAAGTTCCTGCAATCTGCGGCAAGGTCAGAGGGCGCTGCGGAGGTCGTTCGGGGCTCGACGCAGAAACCATCTTGATGCTTATGATGCGCCGTTCCAGGCTTAAGTCAATCAGGCTTGTCGGGCGGGGTCACCGGTCTGGAGCAGGGGGGGCAAGCGACGATCATCGGTTAATCGTAAGCGTCCGGTGAACCCTGCCTTGGATTTTCAGCTGATTGTGAGACGATCCGCGTGGTGAGTGGCGTTGGCTGCGCCGAACCTTTCCCGGCAGCATCAACGTGTATAGCGTTCCGATCCAATAGTGACGCTCCTCAATCGGGAGCGCGCGGAGGCGTTCCTGGAAGGAAGCCAGTCGCTCGTCCGCTTTTTTCTTCTTAATGAGTCCGAGGCAGATATCGGCACGCGCCGACGGGGATGTTGTCTGCTCGGCGAGAATCTTCGCTGCCCTACGGGCACACATGAGCAGAGTTGCTTTGTTATTGTTCCCCGAATTCATGTCGCCTAGCTTTACTTGGGTTTGTTATCCATTCAATGTTCCGATCCAATTTATTGGAACAGATTCTTGAGTTCTTCTCGTTGCGCTGCGTGCTTCTCAGGATTGGTGCGCTTCAGTTTTTCCAGGTTCATGAGTTTCCAACGGACGGCCGGCAGGCTTGAAGAATCTGGCAAGCCGATCAGGTCGAAGTCCGGTTCCGCATCGTGGAGAGACAGCAGAAACTCCGCCATATCGCCCCTCAGCCGTCCTCGGATGTCAGCGTGCAGACGCTCGCGTGTATCTGCAAGCTCTTCCTTTGTGACCATCTCCCGTGTCATGCCGACGAACTCGTCATCGTAGAGCGCTTCGTCGAGCGGAGCCGTCGGCGCGAGCAGCTCATGCATAGGGCGGCCGGAACTTGCCACATAGATCATGAATACGCGGAACAGGGCGTCGGTTAGGCCCTCGTTGTCGTAGAGGAGCTTCACGTCGAACAGGTCGCGGGGATGCTGGCGATCGAGAGCCGCATGGAGCTTGCCGCCGTAAAGGTCTTCGAAAGCGAGCACGTTCATCTCGGCGAAACCGAACTGGTCGACCACCGCATCCGAAGCCATCATCTTCGTTGGAGGGTGCACCGTGCCTCGTGTCACGGGAGATGTTTCGATCTTTATTCGCGCTTGGCCGTCGCTCACCATGATTCGGGTGTCGTTGTTGCCGCCCCCGGCAATACGCCGAGCCAGGATCCGTGGGTTGCGCTTGGCGATTGCCGTCATGATCCGGTCCAGCGTTTCGTCGATATCCCTTAACGATGTCTCGCGCTCGCCCACTGGCAGGTAGGTGAGGTCGATATCGACGGACAGGCGCGGCATGTCCCGGTAAAACAGGTTGATGGCCGTGCCGCCCTTCAAGGCAAGTACCTCTTCGCTGGCGATGTCCGGCAGCACGCCCAGCAACAGCCGCACCTGATCCATATAGCGGTCAAGCATTGGCGGTGGTCTCCGGGTCTGTTTGTGGCACGAAGTCCTGGGGCACGTAGATCCGGTATGTGGGGTGGAGTTTGCCGCCTTCGACGAAGGCGCGCGGCCCGGAGCCGAAGTCGATCTTTTGGGTATCCAGATGTTTGCGCCATGCATGCCGATGCCGATCGGCAAAGACGAAGAACAGTCGCCGCACCTTCACGCTCTGGCAAGCGGCGAGCAGTGTCATCAACTGCTTGGGCCGCAGTGTGGTGAGGCTTTCGAAGATCTTGTCTAGATTGTCGAAGCTGGCGCTATTGGGCAGTTCGTCGAGTGCTTCGAGGATGGCTCGCTCAGGAGATGAGGTCTTGAGTGGCCAGCGCCACACATTGGGGGGCTGACTTGCCGCCGGGGTGTCCCCGCTGGTATCGATGATCCCGGTCGGATCGTCGCCAAACAGAGTGCGCCGATGCACGACGATTTCCGCGTCGTTGGGGAGGCGCTTCAGCCACGACGGCACATCGCCATATAGGTGGACAGGCGGCGTTCGGCCCAGGTGCAGGTAGTGGGCATAGCCAGCCAGGTCGAGCGCGCTCGCCCCCCCCAGATGGACATCGTACTTCATGATCCACTGGAGCGAGAGCAGGGCGCTGTCCCATGGGACTTCAGCCTGTGCCTGAACGCCCTCAGGGAGAGGGCGGCGATAGACACCTCGTACGACCCGCTCGAGCCAGCCGCGTGCCACGTAGTCGTGGATGGACTTGGGGTCGATGCCCTCAGCCTTCAGCCAAGGGGTGTCAACCAGGAAGCCTGGAGGCACCTTGGCCAGGAGGGGTTTTAGGCGTTGCTGTCTAGGATGGCCCATAGCCATCAAAGTGGCACATATTCAAAATGCAGCCAAGCTAAATTTTGAATATTTTCAAATTACATGGCTATTAGCCATGTAAACATAACTAATTCAAAAAACACTATTTCCTCGGCACGGCTTTCGGATGCCAACTCTGACACATTGCTGGCGAGGAAATTTGGCTCTGATGCCCCCATCCCCGAGTTCGTCAAAGGCGGTTGTCGGGCCGGCCCTCCGGCCTGGGGCAGGGGGGTAAGCGACGATCATCGGTTAACCGGGACTTGCTTACACAGAAAAACCCCCGGGCGATTGCGCCCGGGGGCCTGCGAACCATCGTTCTGCTTTGGGCGCTCTCGCGCTGCCGATCAGAGCGCGCCTTTGAGGGCCGCGCCCGGCTTGAAGCGGACGGACTTGGATGCCTTGATCTTGATCGCGGCCCCCGTTCGGGGGTTGCGCCCGGTGCGGGCTGCGCGCTTGGTCACCGTGAACGTGCCGAAGCCGACCAGTTGAACCTTGCCGTTCTTCTTCAGGGACGCCGCCATGGTGCCGAGCAGATCGGTGAGGGTCTCCCGTGCCGCTTTCGCCGTGCAGCCGGTCCCGGCCTGGAGGACGCCGGCCAGGTGGGCGCGATCGTTCGTGTCCGCCGGCGTGGCCTTCAGGGACTTAGGCTTGGCCGCTGCCTTCGCCGGGGTCTTTGCCTTGGCCGGCGCCTTGGCGGTCTTCGTCGGTTTCTTGGCCATCAAGGCCTCCATGTGATTGAGGAATGAAATCCCGGCGATCCCCGAAACTTGTTTCGGTTGGATCGGCGAGAACCCTGCGCATGCAGGCAGGGAACGCCGCTTCTAGACCGGAACGACCGCCGGCGCTAGTGACGGCCGTCACGTCCTTCGGATTGTGGCGCTTGATCAGCCCTGAAGGGCGATGATGCTGAATAGAGCAGATTTGTCGTTGTCGGGCTGCCTGATTTGGCCATGGCCCGTAAGTAGCAGGGGCTTGATCGAGCCTTCCTTTGAACCTTGGCTTCGATGCCGACGGCGGCTAAATGTGAAGGTCTTAGTCTTCGCCCGAGCCCTTCTTCGGCTGCAGTTCCGGAAACAGTGGCGTCGCGCCGAAGGCCCCCGGCGCCGCAACAGTCGTCAAGGGTAACCCCTTGGCTCTCCGCTCGGCGTTGCGTTTGCGTATCCGAAGTTTCGCTTCCGGCGTGAAGTCGAAGGGTAATGCTGTCTTCGGCGGATTGAAGGTAAAATCGCTGTTTGGGTCTTCGTCGCGGAGCCGCGCGGCGATGCTTTCATGCAATTCGGTAAGGATTGACCGTCCCGAAATCGTCCGGTCCGGTTTTACCGGCCGTCCGGCTTGCGTGGCTACCATGGAACTCTTCGAAACAGTGTGCGGCACGTTCTTCAACATGAGGCCGTTATCCTCGAGGGTGGTGCCGGGATCCTCGTCGCGCCGTTGATTAGAAACAGTCGGTTTCTCGTTGGTCATTTGTTTGCAGACTCCATCCAAGGGTGCCTGAGGATCGGCCTTGTCTTGTCTCCGGAACCTCTTGCCGATGCCGCTCCTTCAGAGCGGCGGGCCATGGCTCCCTCCGACTTGACCGAAGTTCAGCTTTATCTAGATTTCGCTTTTGCCGCTCATCGTGGCCGGGTTGCAAGCGGCGGATCGAGAAAATGAGCGAGACCTCAATATGTCGTGGGAAACCGGTTCAGGTCCTACTACCGCACATAAAATTGAATGCTCGTTCGATCGGATGAATGACCTCGCCCGCAAGGTTTTATGGGTCGATTCGCGAAATCGAGTTGACGCCCCTAGTCTCGCTGGCACCCTTGATGTAGGGCGGGCTTTGCTTAGTGATGGTCTGCCTGAAGGCCCCAAATAGCCATTCGTCCGCCATATCGGAGATCGTCATTATGATGAAAGCGCCCGAAGAAAAGATCAGCGTCCAGAGAAGTGCGCCATGGTTCTCTGGGCATGATCGCAAGACTGGAGGACCGCCAGTCTGGCTGTAATACGTTTTGCTATTCCTGCCATGATGAGGACGAGATCGGGGAAAACGGGATGAGGGCGTTTCCTCATGTTTTTCATATGGATAATGCTGTTCGTCACAAAGTGTAGGGCCTGGGGTGTTAAGCCTGCCGTGTGGCACCTTTGAAAATCACAACAAAAGGGGTGTGGCACGTCCCGAAATCGATGTGGCACACCTCAAAAAGCCTGTGGCACGCTCAAATTTCGCTGTGGCACGCTTCAAAAACGCTGTGGCACGGTAAATCAAGCTTTGCCCGGTCGCACGTTGACGCCAGCTCAAACGACCCAGGTATGGGCGGTTACGCATTTATAGTTGAGGCGCGACCGGGAACCGTCGAGGCAAGCCTGCAAAGCGTCTGGCGCAGGTTGAGGTCGCTGTGGCACCTTTGATCGTCGCCATGTCGGATGCGAGGGGCGGTTGTGAAGCCGCCAAAGCCGTTCAAAAGGATGATCGGGCAATCTCAATGACCAATGACCGGAAACATATTGCCGTCATCGGATCCAGAGGGTTCGCAAATCCAGAAGCTGTCCGGGCGTTTGTGGCAGAGTTATCAAAAGACACCGTGGTCGTGTCCGGTGCCGCCCGGGGCGTCGATACCTGGGCCGAAGAAGCAGCGGAGGCGGCGGGCATAGCGACCCTGATCTTTCATGCCGACTGGGACGGGCTTGGCCGGCGGGCCGGCCCGATCCGGAACGAGCAGATCATTGCTGCTGCCGACGAGGTCGTGGCCTTTTGGGACGGGACCAGCCGCGGCACCTTGAACGCGGTGTATTTGGCGACCGAAAAGGGGATGCCGGTTCGAGTTCTCGATACGGGCGGCCGGGATGTGCCCATCGGCACCGCGCTCGAAGCCGCGAGTGCGTTGGGCGTGATTGACGCGCTGATGAAAGCCCGAGGCAAGAACGCCGATATGTGACCAATACGGGCACCCAGACCGTCCATCCTTGTCGTGGGTCGAAGGTGGCATGACCGAGTGCGCTTGATGAAGTGGCCTGGCGATCTTTCCTGCTACATGTTCATTGGGGCGCCAACAAACCCCATGGTTGACGCCGCGTTGTCGAAGTCCGACTGAGACTCCAACTTCCGGATGCCGCATTCGGCAAGGACAATCGCCTCCAGAGCGCACCCCGGAATCCACTCCGATTCGAAGCCCGGAAGCGAAGGGATGAACCGAAGGTCAGGCTTGGTTGCGACGGCTTTGTAGAATTGGACGCCAGGAGGGACCGTGACATCCGCCATTCGATTGATCGGAAAGCTCGGGTGAGTGTCGTCAAGGACGACCGCGCCTTTCTTCAGAAACTCGACATACGGCAGGAAATCCACACCGCGTGAGGATAGAAGAACCGCAACGTCTGTTGCCCCCAAGATCGTTATGGCTTCCGAAAGGCCGTGGGTATCGTTCGTCCTCGGCGATTGATCGATGCCGACGACGTTGAAGCCTTCGGACGAAAGATGTCCGATCAGTGAGCTGCCGATCATGCCGACCCCAAAAATTGTCACTTGTGCGCGATCGGACAGGTCATGCTGCGTAAATATCCGGCGGATGCAGGAGGATACCAGGAACACCGTTCCGAACACTCCCGCCACGATCATAGGGTCGCGTTTCAAACCATGCCTCTTGAGAATTCCCGGCAACTGGCCGGCCATGGACACTCGACGAGCGCCAATCTTGCGGCTGAACGCGATCAAGCGTGACTGAATGATCGCGACATCTTCACGATGACGCACGAGTTCTTTTTGAGTGTTCGGAACGCCCGTCACCATGCCAACGGGGCGCCATCCCTGCATGATGGCGCCAACGGGTACCGGGCGCGACCAGACAAGTCGGGTCCTGACAACGGGCAGAAGGACCCCCGGACAGTAAGCGCGGAGTTCCAGCCACTGGCCCGGATAGATCATGAAGACAGTGCGGGGCTTGAGGACGCTTGGCAGCACGCGAGCAACAGCTGTCAGCAGAAACGGCGCAACGATCGCCAGGATGCCCAGAATCCGATGCGCAATCGACCAGGAAACACGTGGCCGGCCAAGCTGGCTGGCCGCGCGCTTCCGCTGCTGGTGATCGCCACCTGTTTTCATCGAATGGTTCCGCCAATGAGTTCTGTTCGTGCCGCAACGCGCATCGGGCCACTGCGATCAATCTGATGAACCGCGCCCATTCTCACATCCCTCCTCCGGGAGGGCCCGGTGGCATGCCGCCGCCGGCACCACCTGAACTTCCATTGCCGGAGCTCGTGGAATCTCTAGAGGTCGAACGAGCGCCTGCGATGCGGCCGGCAATTGCTCCCGCGGCGGCCGATGTCATCGTGTTCCACAAGATGTCCTTGAGCGTCACGCCGTCGTTCAATGGAACGAAGGCGGTTCGGTCGTCGTCGCCGCCATCGTGGGTCCGGACGGTGACGACCAGAACGTCGCCATCGGGTAGCAGAATTTCCAGGCTGGCAGCATCGATACTCCCCGAGCCTTGTGCTGATACCAGCACAAGCGGTTTGACGACTTTGAGACCATCGGGAAGTTCTTGCCCTGCCGCCGTTGAGGTCAGGGCGAAAAGGGCAAGTCCTATGACCGGGACATACCGATGGCGGAGAATACTGTTCATTACTGAACCGCACCGGCGGCAGCGCCGGCAGTCGCCCCCGACGCGGCGGCGCCAAGCATGCTCCCGATGAACCGGACGATGTCGGATTGGGCGCCCGGCCGAATGTGGGACGTAACCGCCACATTCAGCACGCAGCCGTCCTTCTCCGAGTCCGCGGTTGCGATGACGCCGATGACCTGATCGCCTGTCCCATTCGTGGGGGACGCGACCAGGCTCGCGGTGGTGCGCCCGCCGCAACGATTTTCGACGGACCCGACGGGATGGAGGCCAGGCTGGAACGACGAGGTGCAGCCCGCGAGAACCATGCACGTCAAGGCGGCCATCAAGCCCAGTCGACGGGATCGGGAAAGATCACCGACGGTCATGGCGTTCGAGGCGCCTGCGTCCACATGATGTCGATGATGCGTCATACCGAGTTCTCCCCTTCGAGGTTGCCCACCGTTTCGTGGTCGGCGTGACAATGAATGAAGGGAAGCGGGGAGTGGTGCGGTTGCAACGTTGCCAGGATCCCGGAGGGTCAAGACGGAACTGGAACTCGCACCCGGACAACACAGCCGATGCTATCGACTGGTTCGCTCGCATTCTGGCCCCTAGGGCGCGGCGTTACAGTTTGCCTTGGCCCATCCGTAGTATGCCTCGACCGGTTCGTTCGTCTGGTCGTTATCCGTGAAAAGGATGATGGCGTGGACGTGGCCGGACGGCTCCGCGCCGAACGCCTGCCTGTAGTCCGAGAGCAGATCCCGTGTTTCCGCCGTCCATTGACCGAGACGACCGGTCCCGGAGCGGACGACGACGCTTCGCACGGTCCCCGGAATATAGGGGTTGTCGATTACCGTCCCGATCATTTCCGAGGCATTGGTCCAGACATATCGGAGTGTCGGAACCGGCTTCGGGTCGAACAGGAAACCGGGGTCGCCGAACAGAAAGAAGATCGACGCGGCGACATCCTCCCCTTCCTTCACCCGCAGGTCAGCGCTTTCCTGAAGCGTCTTTACGGCCCAGGACCATTCAATCGACGGGCATTTGAATGGATCGAGACCGACACGGCGGATCAGCCCGGATGCCGAACCTCGGCCGACGGCCCGAATGCCGACCTTGCCATTGAGAATGTCGATGCCGTACTCCGTGCTTTTGTTGAGTTCCAGGTGTTGCCATTCGTCGTTGATCGCGGTCTCGGCGCGGAACAGAAACTCGGATTGAGCGGGGCGCCGGGCCGTTTCGGGCGGAACACTCGAGCATCCCGCGATCATGGACAGGATGATCGAGGCAACGGCGACCCTACCGAGCCGCAGATGGGACGAGCCTCCGGGGGAACGCGCTGGAACGCTTCGGCGACGCACTCCGTTAGCGCTTTCCATCGGGGAATTCCTGCCGGACGAATTCCCAGCGGCCGCTGCGAGAGCTGTGCTCGCGCACGCTATAGACGGTGGCCTGGATTTCCGGCGCGTAATAGCGCGTCCGTACGTTCCAGGTGTCCGTGCAGACGACCTTGTAGGTGTCGAACTCGCCGGCCTGGACCCTTACCCGAACGGCATCAGCGACCTTGCAGCGCAGTTCAGTGTCCCAGTAATTGCCGGACCTGTCCGAGAAACCTTCGATCTTCGAAGTCCAGGTTGCTCCCTTGGACAACGGCCAGGGGCTTCCGGTCATCTCCACCTTGGCACTTCCGCTTGCGCCGTTGCACCAATCCCAACGAACCGAGTAGGCGAACGAATCTCCAGCGGCCTTCGCCCATTGGCAGCCGTCGCTGTTCTTGAACGTCTCGATGCCGTCTTCCTCGGCGATCTTCTCCGCCCAGTACCCGGGATGTCCGTTGCTCAACGCGATCCATTTATAGCCCACGGGCTTAGGCGTGGGTTTCGGCATGGGGGGCAGCGTGATGCCGGCTGCCAGCTCCTCGAAGGCGAATGCCGCCGGGGCGCCGGCGATGACCACCGCGGCGGCAAGCGCCGCGCATACCGTCTTGCGAAGCCGGTGGCCGACCGTCGGGCGGAACCGGATGCTGGGGGTCGAGGGGTTGTCCTGGGTTTGGCTCTTGCGGATCATCGGCATCGCGTCCTTTCTTGCAAACAGGCGAACTGAACCTGATCGTGGAGGACCCGACCTTGCCTTGCGGCGTCCGCCGCGAATCCCATGCGCAACGTTGCGGGGAGAGCGGCAGGCGAACCGAAGCCGGGGGAAGTCCGACGCGGGCCGCGCGCAATATTGGCTCATCGCCCCAAGCCCGTGTCGTCCGCGCATTCTGGTGCCCACTGGTAACAACCGGAAATCCCAAGAACCCCGGCAATGTGGAACGACTGTCTGGACGCCCTGCGACCGCTGCGAAACCTACGTCTTCCTGCCACCGTCCTTCGACCGCCAATAGGGGCGGCGCGAACGAACGGGTCGCGCAATGTTGCCCGCCGGTCCCGCTCCTACGGCGGCCGTTATATTCCCGGCCGACATCGCATTCCGCAAACCCGCACCGAAGGAGAACCGCCATGACGACGACGCACGCAAAGCCCTGCACGACGCCTTCCCGCAACGCCACCTGCCTGAACGGTGAAGGCGGGGGATACCTCCAATCCGTCATCGACGCCGTCGCGGCGCTCGACCTCGATCCCATGAAGGTCAAGCTGATGGACTCCGGCGAGGGACCGGGATGGGACAGGGATACCGCCGATCGGGTCGAGGCGCGGTATCGCCAGTTCCTCGTTCTCGCCGCGTGTTTCGGCGGCGCCGTACCGACCAGGCCCATCGACGAGTTCTGGCACGCGCATATCCTGGACACGCGCAAATATGCCGAGGATTGCGACAAGGCGTTCGGCCGGTTCCTGCATCACTTCCCCTATTTCGGAATGCGGGGCGAGGACGACCGCCGCAACCTGGAGGCGGCCTTCGCCCGCACCTTGGACCTAGTGGAGGCGGTGTTCGGTCCAGGCGCCCGGTGGGATGCGGTCGCTCAGGGTGGCGCGCCCGGAACCTCGTTCTGCTCGACCGATTGTTCCGAAGGGAACTGTACGCCCATCCCGTCCTGCGAAAGCGCCGATGGGATCGCTGATCCCTACCGCCGGTCCGCGCTGCCCAGACGGGCGGCCGCCGCCGCAACGTTGTAGGCGGGAAAAAGCGCGTCCGGCGATGGCATCGTGGTCGCGACGAAACAGCAGAACCCGATCTGAACGAAGGAGGATGACCATGGCACGGAACAAAACCGCATATGTTCGCCCCGGCCACCTGACGGCGACGAAGTCCATTCGCCGTCGGCGGCTGAAGAACCGCGCCGCCGCCGTGCTCCGCGCGACGGACGGCCGGTTCGGCATGCGGGTCGTGCCGTCGGCGCGCCGCTATCGGCGCAAGGTGAAGCATCCCAAAGGTTTCAATTCACCCGTTTACGGAGGACTGGTCTGATGACGCGACGCATGGATGGCTCCAACAATATCGTCCGTCAGGGCATTACGCGCTGCGCGGTGGTGCTCGCCGGTACGGTGCTCGGTGGCTGCGTCACCAACGGCATGGAGCATTTCGGCCTCGGCGGCGGCGCTGGGCGCGTCGCCGCCGAAGGTTCCGTGATCCTGCCGCGCGATCCTTCCGCGCTGGGCGATACGGTCGTCGAGAAGCTGGTTTCGAAAGGCACGGATCTCGGGCGCCAGAATCGGTTCGCCGAGGCGCGCAACGCCCTTGCGGCCGCCCGGGAGATGCAAACACCCGCTGGCGAGGGATATCGGGCGCTGACCGCCGCGATGGCCGTCCTTGCTCTCCGCGAGGGAGACCTAGCCGTGTTCGCCCGCCTCGGGCGCCAGCTCGACAACAGCCTAGCGGACCGGGACGTGATCGATCCCGCCTATCTGGAGATCGTCAGCATCTATCGGATGCTGGTTGACGGAGACCAGCCGGTGAACGTCCCTCATGGCCTGAAGGCGATCCATTCGAGCCTTCGGACGTCGGAAACCAGGAAATAGGAGTGCGTGATATGACGAACCGTGAAATCAAGCCGTCGAAGATTGCCGCCGCCGCGGGTGTCGCGATTGCGCTGACTCTGGGCGGTGCCCAGGCTTTCGCCGATCAGGTCAGCATCGACGACCGCATCCTGCAGGCGTTCCAGCAGATCGACGGCCGCACGCGTTCGTTCAGCGAAACGGAAAAGGCATCGCAAGCGGAACTCAACTCGTTGGCCGAACAGATCAACGAGCTGATCGGCGGCATCGAGAGCGGCGGGACGCCGGCCGACGAGAGCGAGCGCGCGTCGCGTCGCCAGAAGATGGCGAAACTGACCCACGTCGCCGCGACGTACCTGAGCAAGGCGTACAAGCTGCTCGACGGCACGGCCGAGGTCATCGGCCGGAATCTCAGCGAACTTGCGCAACTGGCGGAGCGCGTGCGTCGCTCCGAAGCGTCCGGCAAAGGCGTGGAGCAGCTGCAGGAGCGGATTTCCCGCGGCATCGCCAAGGGCAAGGCGATGCGTGATGCGCTTGCTGAACTGCAGACCTGGGCTGCCGGAGATCCGGAAATGGCGGGCCGCGTCGACAGCCTCAAGCGGCTGATGAAGGTGATGGACCGGACCATCGACGTCGATCGCGCGCAGCTTGCCATTCGTTCGGCCCAGGCCGGCGGCGCGGCAAACCAGCGCCGCCTGAAGATGATCGACAATAAGGTCGACGCGTTGGCCGATCAGTACATCCAGGTGACGACCGAGGGCGAAGCCCTGGCGCAATTGCGGGAAGAGGTCGCCCTGTCGGTACAGCTCGGCCGCCTGGACCTGACCAACGAGGTCGCGGAGCGCGCGATGGGCGCCGGCCCGAAGGAAGGAGTGCGTTTCGAGCTTCCGTCGCTGCTGAATGTGACGACGACGCTCTCGCGCCTCAACGACCTTCACCTGACCGAGACGAATGACGACGGTGGCGACGGGCTGTTGATGAAGTCCGGCAAGGATCCGTTTGCATCCGACGGCTTCAAGAACTTCTAGAGGGAGTTGGACATGAACAAGCGACGCATGGTGAACCAGGTTGAACGCCTGACCAAGTCAGTCCTCGTGGCGGCGGTCATCGCCGGAGTATTTCTCGCCCCCGGTTCCCCGCGCGCGGAGGACAGTCGGAACCCCGTCGGCAAGGATGGCGACGCCGCCGTCACCGAGACCCTGCAGGACCGGGTGAAGCTGCATTGCCGGCCGCTGCTGGGCAACTGGTGGAAGGCAAAGGGCGGCATGCAGGACAGGCAGGTCCGGGCGATGGCCGCCGATTGCTATATCGCCCATGTGCGCCTGGCGGTGATGGGGGTCGGCAGCGGCCTGCCGGTCGAGGAGGCGAGCGCGTCGGAATTGCCCATCCGCATCCTCGCCGCCCGGGCGCGGCTCGACCCCGGGTTCCTGGATCCCTACCGCGCGCTGATGGGCCGCGAACTGGAATCGGGAGCGAAAGGGAAATGACGATGTCCGACGAAGCCGGCACGAACCTGAAGATGCGTACCGTGGGAACCGCCCTCCAGCGCGAGGTCAACACCTTGCTTATGGCGGCCATCCTGGCGGCGGTCGTGTTCGTGATCCTGCAGGTTCCGGCTTCCGGCCTGTCGTTCGGCGAGATCGGTTCGTTCGTCGAAAGATACGTGGGCCCGGCCTGGCCCTTCTTCGCGGGCGCGACTGCGGTCCTGGGGTATGCCGCGGCCGCCCTGCTGGTGGCCTATTTCGATCTCGGCGGGCCGCGCAACTGGCGCGGTCTTGAACGCTGGCTCCATTGGACGGCGGAGGCTTCTCCGTCCGTGGGGCTGCTGTCGACATTCGTCAGCCTGGCCGCCGCGCTGCAGGTATACAGCCAAGCTGGTCCCGGAAGCCCCGAGTCGCAGGCCGCGTTCATCGCGCAGTTCGGGATCGCGACCGGCAGCACCATCGTCGGCGGTGTCCTCGGATTGGTCGCCTTCACGCTGCATCGTCTGCTGCCGGAAGGCGAAACGGGAGAACTTCGATGAGCGGACTGTTCCGGCTGCTGATCCTGGTCAAGGACCTGTGTTCTCTGGGCGCCTTCATCCGGGGTGCCGCCGGCGTTACCGATGGGCCCGGGCGTCGGGTTTCCGGGACCGTCGTTACGCGCCGTGGCCCCAGCCTGCGGCCGCCGACGATGATGGTCGACCTTCTGGCGGCGTCGATCATGCTGTTCGCGTTCCAGATGGGCGATCCGTCGGGCCGGTCCGTGGCCGCGCTGAACGTGGAACTGCCCAGTACGGAAGCCGCGGCGAACCGTGAGCGTGCGGAGATCCTGCCCCTCCGGCCCGAGCGGGCCGACGGCGTGTGGTTGTACCGGCTCCCCGACGGGCGTCGGCTGAAGGCGCCGGAGGTGGCGGCCCTCGTCAAGGGCTCGCGCAAGGTTGCGGTCTTGGTCGTTGCCAAGTCGGACACGGTACAGTCGTACGTCGATGCCGAACAGCCCCTTCGCCGCGCCGGCATGTCGCCGGCCCTGGCCATCGAGGAAAAAGGAGACGGACAATGAGGACATTCGCGCTGCTGACCATTCTGCTGATGCTGATCGCCGTCGCCGTGAAGGAACCGAGCCAGTCGGTCATGGACTCGGCCCGGGGCGTCATCGATCGCGTCTATCACGGCGTGGCTACCTTGGCGGCAGTTGGCGATATCGAGATACCGTCCATCGACCGTAATGAAATCGACAGCGAGACGGCGGTGCCCGGATCCGGCGAGGCCGATGTCCGCGTGACCGCGCGGCAGGACGATCCCAAAAGCCGTCCGGTGGAAGCCGGCGAAACCGGCGGGAACATGGCCGCCGAGCCCGTCTGGACGCTGCCCCGTTACGAAGGCCCGGCCGCGCCCGCGCCGGACCCCGTTCCCGTGACCGGCGTCGAAGCGCGCCCGCTGGACGTCGCCCGTGTGACGGACGTGACAGCCGCCGTGCCCGCAGACAAGGAAGCCGCCGTCTACGAGGATCTTCGTGTTCTGTACGAGAACGCGGACCGCATGCTTAGGGATCTCCGGTGACGGGACGGCCGGTCCGCTGGGGGATCGCCATGGCGGCGCTGCTGGCGGTCCTGGCCGCTGCCGACCGTGAACCGGCGCCTTGGCGCGTATCCGTGGCGGCCATCGACGCAACGAACATCGCCGGGGACGAGGCTTCCGCGGATGGCCGGATGACACGGCCCAACGCGGCCCCGGCGACTGCGGCGCGCATCCTGCCGACATTCCGCGTGGGCGACCTTCCGGTCATGCAGTCAAAGGCAAACCCGACACAGCCGCCGATGGAACAGGTCAAACCGGCGGAAGAACCGGCGCGGACGGCCGATGCCCCGGCGCGCCCGCGCAAGGAAGGGGCGTCCTCCGATCCGCTGGAGGGTGCGAGGCCCAGCCTGGAGATCGCCTACGACGGCATTGGGCTGGACAGGTTCCTGTCGGTCAGCGAAACCGTCGGCCGGTTCTTTACCCTGCGCCATGACGGAAGCGGGATCGCCCTCGGCCCGGGGGTCTCGTTCAACACCGGGCGGGCGGAGCATGTGACGACCGACGCAAAGGCCTTGTTGGCGCGGCGCCAGTCCTATCTCGTCAGCGACGCGGCCTTCGCGGGCCGCCTCGACGGTCATGCCCTGCCGCCGGATACGGTGCGCGACCGGCTTCTGCTGTTGTGGGACGAACGGTTCGACGCCAAGGTCTGGCGCGCGGTCAACGGCTCGCTCGCGTCGCGGGATCTAGCTGTCGCCGACGTGTCGGCCGTGCGCGGCGGATACGCCGGCTCGCCCGGGCGAACGGTCATCGAGCTTCGCGCGGCGCTGACCCGGTCGGGCGGCGCCGTCGCCCTGACCGGAACGGTCGAGGTGACGCCATGAGAACCACGACAGCCGGAGGGTTAGGCTTCGCCATCGCCATGGCCCTGATGACGGTGGGCGGACACGCGCGCGCGGACGACGCGGGGGCGTTGTTGGTCGAGCAGTCCCGTTCCCTGATGCGCATGGCCAGCCTGCTGGGCGGCTGGAGATATCCGTATCCGCAGCGCCAGGCGCCCGGACCGTCGGCGCGGATTGGCCGCTTGGTGGACGACGCGGCGCGCCGCCACCGCATACGGAAGCCCGTGATCCTCGCCGTCATTGCCTGCGAAAGCGGTTTCAGGACGCGCGCGGTGTCCCGCAAGGGGGCCTTGGGGCTGATGCAGGTCATGCCGGCGACGGCATGGGGAGAATTCGGCGTGGAGTCCGGCCGCCTGTTCGTGCCGGAGGTCAACGTTGCGGTCGGCACGGCCTACCTGAGGCGGCTGGCCGACCGGTTCGACGGCGACTTCGAGCGGACCATCGCCGCCTACAACGCCGGACCGGGCCGCGTCGGCTCCGGCCGCGCCTTGCCGGCGGAGACCCGGCGGTATCTCGCCTGCGTGCGCCGGCAGGTTGACAGGTTCGAGCGGGCAGGGAGGAGCGGTCAATGAAACGTTCATTACTTTGCGCGCTGTTGGCGGCGGGTCTCGCCGCCTGTGGGGACACCCGCTACGTGCCCTACGGTGCCGGAGGTGCCGATGCCGATGGGGATCTGGTCTCCCGCACGGTCGCCTACGAACTGGACCCGGCCTATTCGGTCCTTGTTCCCAACTGCGTGATTGTCGCTCCGGCGGAGATCGACAACGAAGAGGACCGTGACCATGAGCGGGCGGTCGAGACCGCCGTCGCCCGGTCGCTCGCGGCGAAGGTGACACGGGTGATCGGGCCCGACGAACGCCGCATCGCGGCCCGTCCCCTGGCCATCGACCCCTCGAAGCCCCGCGATCTTGCGGACCTGGGCGAGGCGGTATCCTGCGGCGCCGTCGCCTATGTCCGCCTGTCGTCCGCCGACCGCGATTTCCTGCTGGTATGGTCGCGCGTCCAGGTTGGCCTGGAACTGCGGATCGAACGGTTGCGCGACGGCCGGGTGTTGTTCCGCGGCCGTCACGTGGCCGACCGTTCCGCCGGCGGCCTGCCGTTGTCGCCGCTGTCGGCCCTGGCGGAAGGATTCCGGTCGTCCCGTTTCGCCGCCGACGGCGAGGACGTGATGGCGTCGGTCATCGACGACGCCGTGCGCCGGATCACGGCTTTGCTGCCCGACGCCAAGCAGTACCGCCGCCGCGACGCGCCGAAACCGTACCTTTTGCCTGCTGTCGATATGGGAGTTATTTGGTAATTACTGCCGATGGTGGTATTTTTAGTTCGACGCGGGGAGGGTAATGATCGTCGAATACGGTAACGCAGTTGTCACTTGTCATTTCTGGTTCAAAGGGCGGGGGATTGGCGTATGCAGCCCATTTGGAGAGACACGGCATGGGTGCAGTGGCCTAAACCATCCGTATCCGATTTCATGAAACTTGAACGGTACGATAAGGCGTCAGGTGTCTTCCGATGGATTGGACTGGGAATTGTTCTCATTGCAATCCACGCCACAGGCTGCGCCCCTTTGCCGCCCCCATCGGGCACCGCTGCGCGATTGAACGAACCACGTAAAGATCACATGGCCGAACGTGAGGCCGGTTCGGCAGAGCAATTTTCCGTCGCTGAACCCGGTGCGGATATTGCTGCTTATCTGCGTGAGATTGCCAGCATCGATCCGCAGCCCATTCTGCTTAATGAGCAGCGGAATGACTCTTTGGCGAAAGTGTACGCGCAAGAATTTCAGAGCGTAGTCGAAATTGTCAAAAAAAGTCAGGAATTGTTGGAAAGCTACAAAGACGTTACGAGTTTTCTGAACGCGAACTTCGAAAAATCGGAAGAGGCGCTTTCTGTGGCGGTGGACGCGCACGATTCACAGCCGGGATCGGGAAATATTCGCGCAAGGATCATCACCTTTAGGCGAGCAACCCGACAAATCGAGCAGGAAACATTGAATATACAACGCTCCTTCGACAACGCATCGCCCGGGTTTCTAAACATTCAAGCCTGGATAACGAGTGGTGTGAACAGCTTTTTATCCAGCACCGCCAAAAGTGGATACATAAAGGCGTGTAAAAGTTATGACGTGGTGAAGAACCAACGATTCACGCCATTGAATCCTTCTGGACAGGATTGCATCCTGCGACCTGTCGATGAGCATCGAAGGCTAATCGCAGCCTCAGAAGAACGGATGGAATTGCATAAACAAGCAATTGCCAATGGGCTTGCATACTTGAAACGCATTCAAGCGACTATGAACGTCGTCAAGGGCCTAGGAATCAAGCCAATCCCAGCGGTGATTAGAGAAAAAACAATCGAAGAAATTACGAACAGGGAAAAGTTCGATTACGCCTTCGATTTTGAAGTAGCCACCATTAAAGCGCCCGTGATGAAAGTTTGGCCAGCCATCATCGAGGTTCTTCAGGACAGGGAATATGCACTTGAGCTTGCCGATGAATCGCTAGGTCTATTTTCCACCGAGTTGAAAAATGATTCCTCCATGTTCAGGAACGCGGTGAAAATTTATGGTCAAATTTCTAGGGTCGCTTCATCAAATGGAGAATCTACTGAGTGGACAAATTTGAAATTTAAATCTTTCATTTTAAAGAAAAGAAGAACTACGCAGGCAACTGCTCTTCTTGCGAATGTGGAATTATTTCCAAATTACGACAAAATAGTGAAGTATAATTTCAGAAAAAAATTTATAGAAGATGTAATAGGATCAATTAGGCACTAGATGGTCAGGCAACAAGCTAACGTTAACCTGTGAATCATGATCAGATATAAAGAAAGTTTATTTCGACTAAGCACGCTGGGATTGTTCCTTCTGGCGATCATAACTGGTTTGAGCGGTTGTGTGGTCAATAGGGCACCTTACATCAGATTGCCTGCTACGATTGGAGCTAACGCGGCGCCAAGCATTGAAGAATGCCCTTCCATCGGTTGGGCCCGTAACTCTTGGCACGGTTTCGCAAGAGGACAATACGACCAATTCGTCCTATTGGTTTCTAATCCTTCAGGGTATGGGACGTCTCGGATTGGCGACGCTCGGAAGGATTGGGAGGCCTTTGCTCAGCAAGGGCACCCTTATGCCAAATACATCGTCGGCCGGGCTTGTATGGACGGCACGGTCTACCAAAAAGACGAGGCAGGGGCTGTTCGATGGTTTCAAAGCGCGTTGGATACCCGCGTCAGAATCCGCCGCGACATCGTCAGACGTGAAACAACATATTCAGGTCCGGTCGCGATCACAAAGAATATTGTGCGACCAAACAGCTACAAAGAAGACGAAGGTATGTATTTGGCGTTATATGCCTTGGGTCGGGCATACCTGGACGGAACGGGCGTTGAAGCGGACGAACAAAAAGGTTTCTCGTATTTACAACGTGCGAGCCGCAAGGTGGTCGCCGCGTTTGATGATCTGGAAGACTTGAAACGGAGAAGGGCAGTTGGTCTTTCACCCACGCGTTAGTGCCGTTTACGCAGGGTTCGGAGCACACGAATAATTATGGGACGAGCTAAGAACACAAGGACAAATTTTTCCAACGTCGTGTGTGTCGGGCGGATGACAGCATTTGTCATTGCTTTGTTGATGGTGTCCGGCGGTTTGGGCGGGTGTGTTACGGAGCGGTCCCCGGGATCGAACCCCGCCCAGCCAAGGATTCAATCAGCCGAACAAACTCGGGCGGTATCACTTGACATAACCCCCAAAACCTCCCTGATGGCCGCCCGCCCTGCCTACGAGTTCGACGACTCCATGATCAGAATTCCCCGCGGCTTTGACGTCCGCGGCCTTAGGCACTGTTCACAACACGACGCCCAACCCTGGAACTGCCTGCGACGAAAAATAGTTCGAATTTTTGTTCGTCGGAATGATGCAACCGTGAACCGGTCGGCCGCGCCGTCTGAGGCGGCCGCGCTCGATACGATCAATAACGTCAAGCTGTCGGAATGGCTTGGCAACATGCTGGCGCGGACAAATCGGTTCCGGGTGATCAGCCGCGACGACGAAATCATTAATGAAGAAGGTAAAATTGAGCGGCTGACGGATCGCCGAAAAGCCATCGCGGAGGCAATGCGCCGACGCCGGACATTGCTACCGGATTTCGTGCTTCGGGTCGACGTTACCAAATCCGCGGCGTTTATCTATCGTGGAAGCCACGGCGACGTCACTTATCAGCTCGATCTTAGCTCAGCATTTCTGGATCCGCACACTAGGGAAATTCTATCCGATCCGGTTATTCCGGAAACACGGGTCGCCTCTGAACCCCGGAAATATGTGAACGTCAACAATCGTTACTATGCCGGTTGGGACTATCGTAACCCAGCGAATGTGGAAGCAGCCTTCAGAGAGCTTGCCGCCAAAGGGTTCAAAGCCGGGCTGAATTCATTGCTGCAATCCATTCCGTCCAACGGCAAGGTACTACGCATTGCTGGCAACAACGTCACATTGGACCGCGGGATCGAAGCCGGAATCCTGGCCAACGAAACGATGATCCTGTTCCAGGAGCATCAAGGCGTTTTGGTCCCATTGGCGGTGGCTGCGGTTGAACCGGGGCGAGAAAGGTCCGTCGGCGTGATCGCCCGATGGAAGAACTCGCCCGTTGCTCAGGCCATGCTGCAGCGCGCCGAGGCCGGGGTCGTCAACGTTTCACGGGAGCCTGTTTTCGCGGCAAGCGTCGGCGTTCCCGCCGCGTACGGGTATTGAAAATGTTGAAGCCGTTGAAAATAGCCATTGGGGCGGCCACGGTTGTGGCGCTCCTCGTTCTGGTCCCCGGTCGACCGGTTTTGGCCGAGCCGGAAAGGACCAAGATCGCGGTTGAAGCCGACGGCGCGGTTCTCGACCGGGAACTCCGAGCATTGGTCGCGCGGTTGGGCGGCACGCTGGTTGCAAGCCGGGACGAGGCGGTGCTCCTGCTCAAGGCATCCAGAGGGACGGAAAAGACGTTCGCCGGTTATCAGGTGAGCGTTCGGATTGAGCTTGTCGAGCGCGGTCCTTCGGTATTGGCGACATGGTCCAACGACCCGGCGTTCGCAAGGGCCAACCGGGATGACACGGAATCCATCGACGAGTTGACGGAAACGGCACTTGTCGTTGGCGAGGCCGACCTGCAGCGCCGCATCGATGCAGGCCTGGCCGAGATCGCAACCAAGGGGCCGCGCTACAGGTTCAATATTCACCGGGGGCTCAACGTGGACCCGGTTCGCCTTAGGGGCCAGATCGCAATTCGCAAAGCATGGCAATTGCTGGAGATAGCTGAAAATGCCTATGGCCTCATCCTGCGTGCGCGATATGCGGATAGGCCGGCGTTCATAAAGAGGGAATTAACGGAAATTTTGAAAGCAGCGGCAAATGGGAACGCACCCACGCCGCGGGTCGAACATTCGCCGCGGCAAGTGATCGCCGTTAGATGTGAGGCCGCGCCTGGGAAGAAATGTTGAACGACTGTGCTGGAACCTAGGCGAGACCTTCGATGGATTACTCAATCGAGAAAGCAGCTAAGGAAAAAGCCGTCCTTCCGGGGCGCATAAAAAAATTCTATCCTGATCGACGATATGGCTTCATCCAGGCCAAGCAAGGCGACCGCTTCATCGCATCAGATGGGAGCGAGTGGGACGTTCATTTGTTGATGAGGACGCTTGAGAACGTCGGCATCAATCACCCTCCCACCGCCGGAGATGAAATTACTTTTCAAGTTGAGCTTGATAAAGATGTTCAAGAGGGGAGGACGCCTGCTTCTGCTGTCCAAGTGATAAATCTATCGAAACCGAGTGCTCGCGCCACCGGTGCCTCCTGGGATGACGCTGCAAGTGAGGCGAATGCGTCGTCCAGTACATCCAGTGAGCAGAAAGGTTTCGAGAGTAGTGAGATATATCCAGGACTCCACCCCAATGAAATTGTAGGGCGCGCTTTTAAAACTGTTGGAGAAATATTAGGAAGTGAGGTTGAAAACATATTCCGGAATAAATTTGGCAGTAACTGGGTATTGGAAGTAAATAAAATAAGAAAAGAACGTGACAAAGATTTGAGGGATATTAACCCTGGCACGAATAATTGGGACACACAGGCAATATTAAGAACCATAGATGCCGTAGAAAAATCTGCCGGGCATCAGGGTTTAATATTTGGAGATCCGTCGAAACGCATAGAGGCGCTCGATTGTATCTGGAAGCTCAATAAGCTCCGAAACAGGTCTGTGCACGAAGATAAAGTAACCGGCAAAGAGGCTCTTGATGCGCTTGACTTGGCGGCCCGGCTCTTAAAAATTGCAGGGAAAGTTGCGGCAAGTGATACAATATATGCGAACAAGCGAGCAATTAAAAAAAGAGCCGAAGAAGAGGGGCGCGGCCTCAGCGGTTGGTCATGGGGGCAGGTAGCTGGAGGCGTGGTATTGGTGGCTGCCATCGCCGGGGCGGTGAACTGGTTTATGTCCAAACCGACCGCTATCGATCAACCGACTCGTACGACAGTTCCTGCCCCGTCAGTTCAATTGTCCCCCGTCGAGGTGCAAACGCCTGTGATCGACTTGGCGACACAGTGGGACAAATTTGATTGATCCGGAGAGGTTCAAGCCCCGCATAAAGGACAAAAGATGAGATTCGCCATCGGCATCTTTTAAACCAAAAACGACCCAAATTTCTGGGGTCAAATCACACAGAGAAATTTATTTTTTGAGAAGGAGATAAAGTAAAGCGTAAATTAGCGGCAAACACCCTACGCTATTTCAGATCAACCATGAAAAATTTCCCATGAACACCACCCAGAATCAGTTTATTGCCAGTTGAGTTTACTGACATCACTGTGCCATTAAGTTTTTTGCTGTCAAGGACTCGACTTTGGCCCCCTAAAAGCTCGAACAATGAAAGTTTGTTGATGATTGTCTCGTAGTGAAAGTAGTGACGCAAGTCATTAGTAAAAACAATTTCACCGTTGGAATGTATCTGCGTAAATTTCCCGCCTTCAACCAGATCGAAAATGGTGTATCTCGTCGTGGGTCCAATCTCCACCAAGATAAAAAACCGATTCTGACAGACGAACTGGGTTTTGAAGCTGCTCCAGATTCGAAACGGCTCCTTGAAGACATGCCGATCCAGTTCTATCAAATCTTTCGTGTCCCATACGGAGATGATACTCGGTGAACCATGTAGAAACAGAACGGCCAACGATCCGTCATTAGACACTTCCAGATGGCGCAGCTCGTAACCGCGCCCGCTAAGTCTGGGCGAAAGCCGCATCATGTTGTTGAGGCTCCGCACATCCTCGGCGATGTCGATCGTCGTGGACGAAACTACTTTTCCTGTTTCAAAATCTATCTTTTCTATCCTGTCGCCTTGAGCCGCAATGAGCGCGTTCTCCGAAGGTGAATAATCCGCCAATATCCGCTGCGATGCGTGCAGCCGTATCGACCGCCAGTCTGACATTCTGACAACGTGCAAGCCCGACCTGTTTAGTACGGTGAATACGTGCGTCCCGACTTGTTGTAGTCGCGCGTTCCGCAACGACAGTGAATGCAGAACCTTTCCAAAGCGGACAATCGACGCACGCTGAGATGTGCTTACGAAATAGGTATCGTCTGAAACGAAACGGATATTATCCACGATTGTTCCGAAAGGAGCGGCATCTATCAAGTCAAATGCCTCTGCTCGGCCGATACGCGGCGGCGAGGATTTAAATGAGCAGATTGATACGATATTTTCGGGAGCAACCGGCTGGTCAAATAACGCCGTCGTCACCAAGGCGGCAAGGCCGGATTGTTGGCCAGCTTCCGCCGTCTCCAGATTCAATACTGACCGCCCGATCGCGTATCCCTGTCCGTCATAATGTATGATCTTCGACTTGGAGACGAATGTGTCGCTGCCAGTGAAGACAGGACGACCGGCATCGTCGTAAGCAAAATGTTGAACTTTCCTACCGCCAAAGCTCTCAAAGGAGCTGGCCATCTGCTTTCCCGATTCATCGAACACATCGACGCGATGCCCTACGCGGCGTGTAGTGAAAATTGATCTGGTGCCTTGCCCGCTCTCAACGATGATACGGGATGGTGTGACCGATGCACGATAAGCGTCACCCGCGATCCGCCCCCTAACTGATACACTCGAAACGTTCGGCACGCTTGCGGCGGCGCGAACTCGCGATGCCGCTACGAACCGCGTAGTGAGCATCTGCGTTGCTGAAGCGCCGCGAACCAGTGAGATGGCGGCGCCTGCCCTAGCGCCCGCGACAGCAGGCCCAACACCTCGGACAGCCAAGCCCGCAGCGTAGCATCCGCCAAGAAACATCACGGCCAACAGGAGGACTAGAGCCACCCCGGGGCTAATCACTTTTCGTCCCATCGTGCTTCTGACGCCTCACTCCCTTCATCTCACAGGTGAAGATTGAGCGTGCCAGCAGAATTCTACCACAATTCGATGCATTTCGGACGTCATCAATGTCGATCCAGTGAAGACCAAATCGACGCGGGGGCGGGACCAATCACAAAAGGGAACAGGAACGGCTAAAGGCCGAAAAAGCAAGATTTCCATTAGATTTAGGCCCTGGTGTCTTACGTTCCGTTTCATGCCCTTCAGATTAGGAACACTGTTTTCCGTTACCCTACTGTTACCTCGCAGTGGCCCAGCGGCATCTGGATTGAGATAATTCCATGCGGGTTAAACCACAGCCTGTACGGAGCTGGTGATCGCCTGACCTCGCCGGTGCGGCAGGTGTCTGGCGATTAGCGTCTCTGTACACGATAAGAAGTCTCGCGACGTGGGCGATCCTAATGTTCGCTGACTTGCTGATTGACTTGCACGACATTCTGGCTTCCGACGACGCCCAAGATGATGGCGCACAAATGCATGACCGTCGGGATCATAAGAATGATGTTTAATACTGGCAGAATGTCGAACGCTGTTGCAAGGATCGGAAAGATCACCAGCCATTTTTTACCGATCAAGGCCCCTCTGAACCAGGTCATGACCACGAGCACGGCCAACGCACCGAGGTGCAGTAACAAAGACGGATTTATCCCAGCACCTGTAGCAAGACCGGTCGCGGTTACAACTGACGAATTAGAGCCTAGATACGGCAGCAGATAGGTCGGTATCATAAAGACGATGTAAACGATGACGAAGAGAGCAACATTTCCAACGATTTTCATGGTAGATGTTCCCTTCTTGGTGTGAGATGAGATCATCTCAGTTGCCCCATAACTCACCTCGACATCCTCAGAACCCCCGGAGCGTATTTTTTCTTCAACACTCTCCGACGTTTCTGATTGCTGAGCCGACGCGATAGAGAATGAAGGCGAATTTTGAGTTTCAGACTCGTTCTCAAAAACGATTTCATTGTGAGGGGGAGTGGCGGGATTGGATCTAACTTGCGGCGTTAAATTGCCGGCGGCTATAGCCTGTGCGCTGGGTTCCTCTTTGATTGACCCATTGGCATCGTTCGACGAATCTTTCGACTTCGCTAGGTGGGTTTTTAATCTGAGTGATCGACCGATAAAAAATAGAATGGTGCCACCAATCAAAATCAGACCCGCAATCAGCGGGGAAATTCCTACTTGCGAACTCGATCCAGAGACTGTTGTCTCGCTAATTCGGCGTTGGTCGTAAGGGCGCTGAACAGCTTTCTCTTCCCGCGCGTTTGACGAGGACGGTTTGTTTGGTTGCCCAAGCTTAAAGGGGTGGCGAGTATCCCTATTGCTTTGTGAGCCAGCAATTTCGGGCGTTGGCGGTGTTTCCTTTAACGCCCATTCGTCAACTCGCGATGCGGACCCGCCAAAAACTTGTTCGCCTGTTGATCTTGATATCCCGACGAGAAGTGCAATGGAGGCAGCCGGACACTCCTGCTCGATGACCACGCCCAATTTTCTCAGAAGGGTTCTAAGCTCCGCTTTTCGGAAAATGCTCGCATCGTCGGACACGAGGCGAAGACGCAAAGTACTCTTGCACCAGTCGCGATCGATTATCTTTGCAAATATTTCGATGGAGAGCGCCTTGGAATAGGCAAGGCGATGCCATTCCGCCGCTGTCACGGCTAGCGGAATCATGGCCATTAAAGCTGTAAGGAAGAAGAGCTGTCTTAGTCGGGCTATAAGATCTCCCATGCGCCGTCTGCCCCCTTGCAGGCATCAAACTGTTCCTGCCCTTTTTGACCGCTTTTGACCGTCAGGTCGTACTTAATGGTCCTACATTCCGTTTGCATGGTGGCCTTCTCCGCGACGACGTTTTGTTCAAGTTTGATGTCGTCAAGATTGACGGCGGGCCGCATTTCAGGCGGCCGTGCAGCAGTCGCAACTTGCACTAGGGGCGCGTATACGTATCCGGTCGAGCGATTGTCTTGAGCAACCAAAATCCAATCCGAACTTTGGACTTGGCCAACGGCATGGAATGATTGCCCAGCCCTCAATTGACCGACGACTTTAGAATCCGTCGAAGGCCCGGCACGTAAGTTCGCAGTCTTGGTCGCTTCATATGTTCTGCCGATCGAATTTAGAGGTGGCGGTGATGACACCTGATGATCGCGAACGATAAGAACTGAACGGGTTTCAACACGGGAATTTACAGGAGTGATATTTGCGCTAACGCCATTTTCTGGGTTACTCCAGTTGACGGTTTGCCCGTCATTTCTAGTCGCCAGCGCGCGAGCCGTTTCCCGTTCAATCGCCTGTCTGTCCGCTTTGTCCAGAGAAGCTCCAACTTCGGAGCCTAACCACAGACCAGCGAGCCCACCCAAAGCGACCGCGGCAAGTTTACCTGTTCCAGAACCGAATTTAGAACCGAGCAGAGCTCCGGCGAGCCCACCGACAATCGCTCCGATCGTTTGCTTGTTCGGCCCCTGGTCTCCGTCCTGTGTCGTCACACAGCCGGAAAGTATCAACGAACCTGCAAGCAAACAGGCTGATAATCGCTTCATCTTTACCTCCCCCCAAGGATTTCGCTGGGTCTAATGGCCGGCAAAACGAGGCATAATCAAAAACTCCCAACGCATCAAAACACGAAATGCGGCGGTCAAATATAGGGGCCGACCCAGGAAATTTCCTCACATGACCTTTAACCTATTGTGTTAATTGGGATCGTTTGAACAACAAGTCACAGTTGTTGTTTCAAATTTTAGAATGCTATTCGCACTTTCTCAAGTATATCCTGAAAACCCCGCTTCATGGCAGCCGTCTGAATTATTCGCAGAAGGCGGACTGCTCGCGTGATATTGTTTTCATCTAAGGGGGGGGCTGGCCAATGCGGAAAATATTGATTGTTTCAGTCGGTGAAACGCCGCAGGTCGTGACGGAGACGTTGTGGGCCCTGACGGCTGGCCGGGAGAAAAAAGCGGACTGGTTTATCCCCGACGAGATGCACCTGCTGACGACTGCCCTCGGGCGCGAGATCATCCGGGACAAGCTTCTCGGTACCAACGGTAAGCTTGAAGAACTCTGCAAGGAAATTGGGATGCCGGAGGTCGCGGTGCACATGCACGGGGCCGGGCTTGAGGATGTGCGGCAGACCGAAGCCAACCTAGCTTTTGCCGACGCGGCGACCCGCGTCATCCGGGACGCAACGTCCAACAGAAAGACTCGGGTCCATGTCTCCATGGCCGGTGGTCGAAAGAGCATGAGCTTCTATATGGGCTATGCCATGTCTCTGTTTGGCCGGGACGATGACACGCTGTCCCATGTACTAGTCCCTCGGGAGTTCGAAGGCTGCCCTGACTTCTGGTGGATCCCGAAACAGCCACGTCAGGTCGTCAGTTTGCGCGACGGCAAATTCTACAACACGGCAGACGCGCGCATCGAACTGTTCGAAGTCCCGTTCCTGCGCCTGAACCATTTTGTCCGGCCGCATCTGTTTGAACAGGCCGGCATCGATTACTCCAGGGTCGTCGCCTCCATGCAGGAGGCCATCGGCGTGAAGCGGGTTCGTCTAGTGGACGACCGGCGAAGCCTGTTGATCGGCGATATCGAGGTGAAGCTGCCGAACCAGGCCTATGCGCTCTATCGTACGCTTGCCGATGCGGCGCGGGAACAATGGCCCGGCGCCGGTCCCGACGGGGTAGGGCCAGGGCATTCCGGCTGGTTGAAGATGGAGGACTTCTATTCGCTCGATTCGCCGGTGCTCCAGGCGTTCCTCGATCACTATGATGCGTCGTTCCGCGGCGATAATCTGCAGGCGGACAATCTTCGGGAAACCATCGAGAAGGAACTGGGGCCGTATCCGTATGTGACTGATCACGATAGGCCGAGTAGTGGCGAAGAAAGTATGCTCGGGCGCCTCAACCCATTGTTCTCCCGCATCCACAACGACTTGAAGAAGGGAATAATGGATCCGGTCGTGCTGAACAGGTTCGCCATCCATAGGGCGCGGGCGCCGCGTGGGGCGGGGTGGCGCCTAGCGCGTTTCGGCTTGCTGCTGCAACCAGACGAGATCGAGATCGATGCATCGATTTAGGCGCCGGACCTATAAAAGGGGTTCTCATACTGGCGCTGACCTGATTCATGTGTGGATGGCCCCCGAAGGACAAGAGATTTTGACGGTGGACATTTTGCATTCCGTCCTGATGCATTCTTGAGGCATGCCCAACAATTGTTGACGGCAGATCTGAAAATGCTCCTGGCACGTGGTGAATATCCTATGGCACCTTTGATAACCGCCATGCTGGATTCGAGGGGCGGTCGCGAAGACGCAAAAGCCGTTCACAACAGGATGATCGGACCAGCCCAATGACCCATGACCGGAAGCATCTCGCCGTCGTCGGATCCAGGGGGTTAGCCGATCCCGAACCCGTCCGGGCGTTTGTCGCGGCATTGCCGAAAAGCACCGTGGTCGTCTCCGGCGCAGCCCAGGGCGTCGATACCTGGGCCGAGGAAGCGGCGGAGGCGGCGGGCATAGAGACCTTGATCTTTCATGCCGACTGGGACGGGCTTGGCCGGCGGGCCGGTCCGGTGCGGAACGAACGGATCATCGCCGCCGCCGATGAGGTCGTGGCCTTCTGGGACGGGGAGAGTTGGGGGACCCTGAACGCGGTCTATCTGGCGACCGAAAAGGGGATGCCGGTCCGAATTCTCGATGCGGGCGGCGGGGGCGTGCCCGTCGATAGCGCGCTTGAAGCCGCGAGAGCGCTGGGCGTGATCGACGCGCTGATGAAAGCCCGGCGCAAGAACACCGATATGTGACCAAAATGGGCATGCCAACCGTCCATCCTTATCGTGGATCGATGGAGGCATGCCGACCGTGGGAAGCGCTGTGTATTGGCTTGGAACCTTGGCGCTGGCCGCGTGGGCTGGCATCTCTGCCGGGAATTTCGGAACAGGATTTCTGGTCTGGATATTTCTAGTCGCCATCGGCGGGGCGTTCAGGGCCGCGACGGGGCGACCCCTTGCGGCGTTGCTCGGTCTGGTTCTGGGCATCGGATTGTTCGGCGGGGATGATGACTGTGGGCGCGAATAGCATCGTCCGTCGACGGATACGGACGGAGCGGAGATTGGGCCATGCCGCCACCTGGGCATTAGCCGGGAACAAATGCCGAGTACCGGATCATGCGCGCGGATGATCGCGCCGTTCTTTGGGGCGCAGCGCTCCTATTTCTTCATGGTGTGCTGGCCGGATGCGTTTGGCGGCGGTCGAGGAAACATCAGAAGACATGGTCGTTCCCCGCCCGCATTCTCTTTTGGGGCAGTGCCGTCACGGCGCTGTTTGTCGTCTCCGCGGCTGTGGATACGGCGAATCGGGGCGTGTGGGAGGTGATCGGCCTGCTTACCGCGATCAACAGCTATGGACTCGGACTCTGGATCAGGGTTGTTGAACTGATGGAGGTGACAAGGTGCGATCACAAGCTCCCGAACAGCTGATGCGAGGTCAATCTTCGCGCTGACCGGGCGCTTGCGCGGCTCAAGCTCCAGATAAGCGAAGACGGGCGCCGGGTAAAGGTGCGCGGATATTGATCCCGCCAGGAAAGTAGAAAGTAGAGGGACGTCGATAATGCCTGTCAAAATCTGGGGGGATTGATCCGTAGAATGAGCGATCGCAACCGCGCGGCCGCTATCAAACTCGGAATCCCAAACCGCTGATTTTTTGCATGGAATATCCACTAAAGATTGTTCTAATCTGGATCGTTAATTGAGGATCGGAAGACGTCGGATGCCTCCCAAGCATGGCGAAGCTCGGCCCCGGGACAAGCTGTTGGTCCTCTACCAACGCTTGACCCTCGACGGTAGAAGGCACTTTCAGGCTGACATCGCCAGGGACCTGGAATGCTCGCCGCAGACTGTCAGCCGCCTTGTCGATGTCATTGAGGCCCATCTGGGGAAGGACACTTTCATCGATAAGGGCCTGGAAGACCGGCGCCGCTATTATCAACTCGTCTCGAAAAGCCGGGACAAAGGCTTGGGCTTTTCATTCGAGGAACTGCATTATCTCGCCACCTGCCGTGATTTGGCCGCGCCGTTCCTGCCGGAAGACGTGTTCAATCGAATTGGGCGCACACTGACGAGCCTTGCTTTGAGCTTGGGTGAACAGTCCCGCCCCACCGGCCTGCCGATTGGATTCCGCAGCAAGGGGTTCATCGATTACACGCCGCATCTCGAAACCATCGCTTGCCTGCGCGCGGCCATCGAGAAACGCCAGGTGTGCCGGGTGGTTTACACCGCGAGCGGGCGGAAGGAATCCGCGATCTACCGTTATGCGCCGGGCCGGATACTGGTCATGGGCGCCACCCTTTATGTGCAGGGATACCGACTGGCTGAGGGTTCGTTACTTCGGGATCGTCCGACGACCTTTTCCCTGCACCGCATCTCTGAAATCACGCTGACGGGCGAATACTTTGGGTTCAACGCCGACGAAGGCTACGCCCGCCATTTCGGTCTGGACTGGCACGAGCCGAAGAGCGTGCGGATCAAGGTTGCCAAACGGGCGGCCGACTACGTCCGCGATCGGATCTGGAGTGACGACCAGGTCATCAAGGAGCACCGCGATGGCAGCCTGACGCTGACCGTTATTACAACCGCCGAGAAGGAGTTGCAGGCTTGGGTGTGGAGTTTCGGCGGGTTGGCAGAAATTCGATGATCGATGAAAATTGATTCGGGAGATATTCGATGGTGACAAACTCAAAAAGCCGCGCGATCAAAGCTAAGGAATTGAATGCGCTGTCGATAAATTTACGGCCTGACTTCCGAGAAATCGAGAACCCCGAGCACCGTAAATTCCAAGAGGAAAAATTTAAAGGTAAGAAACACGATCTTATTGATCATTTTAAGAAGGTTCCTGGATTTGTTGATCTCGCTAAGCAAATGAAGCCAGGTCATTTGTATAAGTTGGTGGCTCCTGAAGGGGCTGTTCTCCAGTATAATCAGAAAACGGGTCTCTATGATGCAGTCATCCGTAAGAATGGAAAGATTGACAAGCACCCAAAATTTAAGGCGGTAGGTGCTGATGGAATGGCGATCGTCAAAGGCCTAGCGTCACAATGTGTGTTGATCAGCATTAGCTTTCAATTGGGTGAAATACAGAAGAACACAAAAAAAATACAAAAAGGGCAGCACAACGACAGGGTTAGTGAAATTAGGGCTGGCAAACAGCAATTTGAAGATGCCCTTGCGTGTAGACACGAACGCAATCGCAGACCGATTTTGATTAATGCAATTCAAAGCTTACGTAATGGGATTGAATCTCTGATTTTAGAAACGGGAGATCTGATAGACGAAGCGCCGGTTCCGGAGAATAGGATTTTCGAACACGTTAATCCGCTAACGAACAAGCTTCGCCAAGCCGATGAGACAATTGGATTGGCGCAATTATCTTTTCTCGAAATGCTGACAGGCCTAGAAGTTCTTTGTAACTGCTATATAGAATTAGATGAACCTGAAGTTGCAAGGAAGGCTTTAGAGCGATTTTTTGCTCTAATTAGAGAGAGTTGCGATCTGGATAATGCGGTAGAAAAATCGCAGTTGCTAGAAGTGAAGAATGATGTACTGCCGCAATATTTATGGACAAATTTTCTAGACTGCGAGAAAAATTGGAGAAAAAAATTGGATATTTTGGCTGACCCAGATTCAATTTTCGAAATTGATTTTGTATCGGATGAAGTAAATGGAGATTAAAATGAAAATTTGTCCTGCATGCAATAAACAAGAAATTAAAAACGATGAAATTAAATGCGTTCGCTGTTCAAATATAAGAACAAAAAATATTATTAAAATATTTGAGGGAGTTGTGGTTGCTGGTGTTGCTCTTTTTGGAATAATTGGATTCTTAAAAGGAAAAAATGGATCTACATGAATCTCCCTAAATATTACCATTTAAATTCTATTTACGTTGAAGGTCAGAATTTAATGTATTGGCGCGATTTCATTGTCGCGCCAGTCAGAATCTGGGGGTGTCAGAAGGTAGCCTGCGGCGGAACTGGGCATAGGAGGAAATTGCATGTTCCGCTTCGTTGGATTTATCGTGGTCACAGGCTTTGCCATCTATGGGGCTGCGCAATTCTTTGAACGGCACTTCATCTCCGCAAAGGACGATGAGTCGTGATGATGCTACTCAGTGTATTTTGAGCCATGCTCTGAGATAGCAAGGTCGGCTGATTTCGGCCTATCAAATGCTCAAACAGGATAAGCGGAGAAACCTCGCGGTCCGGTGTCTCGTCACTACGGCAACGCCCCCCAGTCGACGCGCTGTTTCTTGACCATTGCTCGGAGTTCCTTGGGTTCCAGCACCTCGACCTTGTCGCCCCAAATGTAAAGATGCCAGGCCATCTCCAGGCTGCTGCCCGCCTTGAACCGCACGGTCAGCGATCCGTCCGCCTCCTTCGTCGCCTCCTGGTTCGGATGAAAGACGAACTCCTCCGCCACTTGAGCGGTCTCGGGCGTGAAGCGCCAGGCGACGTCGAACGGCTCCTCCTGGAACAGCCCGAAGGACCGCTCCGCATACTCCCTGAGATCGAATGCCGGATCGCGTTCGAAGGTGTCGTCCAGCACCTCGACGCCCTCGATGGAGGGGAGTGCGAAATTGAGGAACATGCTTTGCTTGGGATGTTCGTGCCAGGCGACAAGGTAGTGCCGGTGGCCGTGGAGGAAACCGTAGGGCTCGATCAGCCGGGTGTTGAGCTTGCGGTCGCTGCGCCGGCGGTACTTGATCCTGACCCGGTTGCCGCCCTTGATGGCACGGCGCAGGTCCTCGACGACCATCACGCGGATACGCGGGCGCGGGCCGGGGCGCATGGCGATGCCTTCCGCTTCAAGAAGGGCCTCTAGGTCCGGCTCCACGCGGCGCTGGGTTTCCGGGCGCATGAGCGCCTTGACCTTGGCCGAGAGGGTTTCCAGGTTCGCCGCCTGGTCCTCGCGGTTGGCGCGGCGCAATAATGTCACCGCTGTTTCCAGGTCCGCCAACTCCTCGGCGGAGAAATTGACCAGCGTGTTGACGACGCCCGCGGGAACACGCCACCGTTTGGTCCGCTCGTCCGTCTCCACCTCCTCCGCCTGGGGGAAATTGCGCAGGATGGCGTCGCGCATGCGCATGGCCGTGCGCCGGCCGACTCCGAATTTCTCCTGAATGTCCTGGAGCGACAAGCCGCTGCGCGCTGCCTGCATCTCAAGGGCAAGCTGCAACAGGTTGTCTGCTTTCTCGTAGCGCACCGCTTCTCCCCACATACCTCCTTAAGGTGACCAATATTGGCACATGAAAGAGGTTGGATAAAGCATCTCGACTTGATGCCAGGAGTGCGCGCGGCGATGACCAATTTTACGTTCAGGAACGGCGCGCTGATCCAGCACGACGACGAGGCGGTGACGATCTATGGCTCATGGGACGAGCATTTTGGATGCTGGCATGCCGAGTCCGATCAGCATGCCTTCCGGCCCGTCGTCCCGACCGCGTGTCTATTCGGTTGTTACGAGCTTGACGAGTTCGCGCGGTTTGCCGGCTGTGGCGTTAAAGTGGTTGGTGCGAGCGTGGACGAACTGGCCTTTCAACGATACGCCGATACCATCCCCGCGCGATGTGCGGTTTTGGCCGGACATTTTGAGCGACATCAGTGGCTGGCATTGGATGCCATACGGCATGTGCCCGGTTTCGCGGATTTCCTGGAACAGGAAGTTCGCACCGGTGGCGTCGGATTTGTCGTCGCGTGCTGGGAGTTGGCTCATGCCCTCGACCGCCCTGCGTATGATCGCCACCAATTGGCCGAAGACATGATGAACTGGAAACGGGCAGATCTTCTCGCGCGCCTGACGGATACCAAGTTCGCTCCCGCCGTCGCCCGGCTCCTGCAGCGCGCCAATTCCAACTTCATCTGCCCGGCGTTCGTGGAGGAACTGCGTCAGGCGATCTTGGTTGGAGGGAAGGCGGGTGTGCTCGGTCAGGTGCGTCCCATCGACGAAAATGCGGTGGTGTTTGCCCGCCTGTTGCCCGACTGGCTCTGCGTGCCATGGGTGATCGATCGCCTTGCCCGGTCGGTAGAGGATTGGGACGAGTTCAACGACCGGTTTCCATCAGAGTTGCTGGACCCGCCAGACAGATGGCGGCCGGGTATCCTGCGGGCGATCAAGGCCATTCCGAGCCATGACTGCGTCGGCGTATGGCGGGCGCTGGAACGTTGCGCGTCCCGTCTCGCGGCCAGGCTTTCATTCCCGCTGCCGCCTATTCCAGGCGACACCCGGTTGCGGCCGATTTGCAAGCCCGCGGACTTGATCCGCGAGGGTAAGGAAATGCGCCACTGCGCCGCCGACTTCATGCGATACGTAACCAAGGGGATATTCTATTGCTACCAATGGCACGGCGAGGAACGGGCGACGGTGTCGTTGTCAAAGGACGAGGTCGATGGCCGGTGGTACATCTTTAAGCATCTGGGGTGCGGCAACGAGCCGCTTTCCGCGCAAACGGTGATGGCCATTCGCGAGGTGGTCGATGTCCAATTGACCGAGATTCAACCTGGTCTCACCGTTCATGTCGTCGGCGCGCAGGATTGCCCGCCCGACGTGACGGCGGGGTTGGAATCGGGCGACGAAGTGACCCTCAGGCGGGAGCCGCATAACGGCTTCAACCCTTCGGCCATCGCCGTCTACGCCAAGGACGTGAGGCTGGGATATGTGGCCTGGGACCGCGCGGAATCACTGGCCGCCAAGATCGATACCGGAGCCATGTTTGCGGCAAGAGTGGCTGAGCCTGCGGCCCGAACGCCCCGGACAATCTTCATCGACGTCGGTGAAGTGCCGGCGAGGCCGGGAAGCGCGGGAGAGTTGCCTCTTGAGGTGTCCAAGGGGTCGGCTTGATCGAAGTAGGAATCCGACCCGCGCTTGTGGCAAGCCCGCCAAAGGTCGTCGTTGATCCGCATCAGCTGCGTCGATGGGTTTCCCGATACTCTGCCGATGCCCTTTTCCGCTTAACGGTATGAAGTCCAAGCGGAACGCTCTCGCATATCGACGCCCCGTATAGGAGGGAACAAAACAGGTCCGGATTTGTCACCCATGTCCGTGACAAGATATCCATGATGAAGATGGGACAATCTTTCGCCCTGCCGGCGGGGCAAGCCGTGCTCGACGACCGGGCGCTGATCGTCAACCACGGCGCCGTAGAACGGCTGTACGGGCGCTGGGACGTTCTGTTCGGGGCCTGGGAACGTGCGGAAGGCGACGAGACGTGGCGAGAGGCAATTCCTCAATCGTCCGTCCTGCTCGCGACCGGGGCCTGGCGCCCGAACGTATTTCTGCACCCTGCGACAAGCAAAGAGGAACATGACCCGCCGGATATGGTCAGCACCGCCTCCCACGAGGCATATTTTTCTCTGATCCCGGCGCCGGTGCGGCGTCTCGCGGCTCCTTTTAGCCGATGTCAGTGGCTAATGATGGATATGATGTGGATGGTGCCGGAGTTCTGTAATGTCTTGGACGCAGGCTCTGAATCCAGCTGCTTCGAAAAAATGACGGCTGAGATCGTGGGAAACAGGATGAAATTAGAGTGGAGGGAAGGCAGATGTGCCTTCGCAATTGACATAATTGATTGATGGTTTTGAGGGGCGTCGGCTTGAGCTGAGACAATTTTTATCAAAATTCTTTAGCCAAGGCGTCTAAATATTTATTTCTGCCCTCGATGCCCATGCGATTTAAAAAACTTGGGTGATAACAAAAAATTATTTTTGTTTCACAATTTTTATACATTCTTTTCCCAACATAGAAGGAATAAGTTTTTTTATTGTCTTTTAAATCAATTTTCGCATCTTCTGCCGAGACAACAAGATTCGTTTTTTTTGATTTTTTAAGCCACGAAGAATCCCAAACACTTTTAGGCACAATTATTGTCTTGGGGCTCAGTGCCTCGATAAGCCTTTGATTTAGGCCTGCGCAAAATTCAAGAATTCTTTCTAGAAGGCCGTTGTCTCGATCACTCAATTTATTTAGGAAAGAGCCAAATTTTTCACTCTCCCATGGTAAAAAGTTAGCCATGAGTATGCTTTCTTTGATGGAATCTGGCATCCGCTCGGACATTAATTTCCACCCCCGTTTCGGGGCATTAATGGGATCCCAAGCTTCTTTGCCGAATTCGCCTTGCTCAGAAAAATAACCGCTGTTCATTTGCCGTACGAAACCCTCGTAAAAGGACTCGATATCCGTTCTGCCGTCCAGAAAATTGAAGAGCCTTTCCTCATGAAATTTACCGTTTGGGTTAGACCCAAGCCAAAGTATTTCTATCTGTTTTGATTTAAATATTTCCGTGACGGTTAGTATTTTTGATGTTCCAAACAATGTTCCCCGAAATGGTGTTGAAAATCTGCCTGTCACAGGTTTGAGACAATTGTTCTCCGGCATGTTCACAAAAATATCTATGTCCTTAAATGTTTGTTCGAAAATATTAATTTCTGTTTTCATAACACCATTTCCCATCTCAGTTACGAACAACAAATCTATCACGCCTATCCACTAGCGGTTTGTGCGAGGCTTCCAGGCAAATACTCTTCGTGCTGGAAGGCGGGTTATTTGGATTGATTTGGCCTCGGCGAAGATCTCTTTCGATTATTGCCGCTTCAAAATTTTCGGCGCATCAATTTACGCAGATGAAGCCAATTCCAATAGGCGCTCGTGCACCTTCACAATCGCCAAGGTGTCCAACCGGCAGTAGTCGAGCAGGCCCTGACGCAATCGATCTTCCACTTCTCCGTCCCGCAGGTCGCCCTCGACCAGGCGGGCGAACAAGGCGGACGCTTCCTGCCCGCCGCCGACGCCGGCGAGATTTTCGTAATTGATCTCCGGCACCAAGGCCGGCGCGACGGTCTTGAGCGAGAAGGAATACTGGTAGCCGGGAAAATAGGTATAGCCACGGGTCAGAATCAGTAGATCCAGCATGCGCGCATTTAGGGTCGTAAGGCGCGGCGCCAGTTCCGGCAGGTGCGCGGCCAGCCCCGAAACGACCCGTTTCTCAAACCCGGCATTATAGGCAAGGATCGGCGCATCCGTTTCTTCGAGCACCGTCAGCATTTCCTCCGCCAGGGCGCGGCGCGGGTCGCCGGCGCCCTCAGCGAGGAACTCCCAATGCCGGACGGCGCCGGTCCGATCCACATGATGGATCGACCATTGGAAGGGAACCTGCTGATAGGGCGACGTGCCTTCATAGAGCGGAATCGCCGGGGCGACCGTCTCAAAGTCCAGATAGAACGCGGGCGGACCGTAGTTTGCGAGCGCCTTGCGAAGATCCGGTGAAACGTGCGGGACGCCTGTGATTGTTGCCCATCGCATGATGGCCTGGTTGGCGTTCAGGGGATAGCCGTCAGGAATATCAGAGATTGCCTCGATCCCGTCGTCCTGGAATCTCGCGAATTGGACGGGTCCCGAGCGGTAGAGGTAAGCGACCCAATCCTCCGGCTTATCGGCGGTGCAGACACCCCAGCGGTCGCACCCGTAGGGAGTCAGGCAGCGCGCCTTCTCCGGTTCAACGGTAGGGGGCGACCGGCGCCGCAACAAGGCGTGCTGCCTCATGACCTCCGGGCGCACGGTTGAAAGAAGTGCTCGCGCCGCGCCGGTCACATCGGATCGCGCCAACAATCGCCGCCAGTCGATGCCGTCCGGACCTCGCACATAGGATGTGTCGATGTGGATCAGTTTCGCCGAGGGCACGTGCAGGCCGCACCCCTCCAGGACATAGAGCTGGACCGTCACGTCCTCCAGGTGAAGCTTCGCTTCCTTCACGCTGGTGCTGGATTTGACCTCGCGGATGCCCCAGCTGTCTTCATCCAGGCGTTCCAGAATGTCCACGCGGATGCGGATACCGTCGTACTCGAAGGCCGCCTCGAAAATGGCGGGCATGGCCGGGTTGGCCATCAGTTCCCGCGTTCGGGCAATTGCCTCCTCGTGCCCCCACGGCGGATTTTCGACCTCTACACCCCCGGGAAACAGATTGTGAGCCCCTCGGCCGACCCGGGTTCCGACCTCAATCACGGAGCCAGGTTCCGGGGCGCCGAAGGGAAGGGGATCGTGAACGTCGAGCCAAAGTTTCTTGTCGCAGCGCAGCCCCGACAGGAACTTGGTTTTCGTAAGATGTAGGCTTCTTGCCATGGATTTGTTTTCTCTATGCCAATGCTACTAATTTGATACCATGCGCGAGTCTCCTGCGCACCAATGCCAGGCAAGAATGGTAAAGATATGTGCCCAAAACGGGCACGAAGGGGCGGTAAGTCAGTTCGGTAACGCAGCGCTCGGGGGAGAGGGGTTGACATCAGACCAGCCGATATTCGTGCAGGGGGCCGACGGTAGGCTCACGCGCATGGAGCGGGGGCCTTATCAGGACGAGGCTGACCTGCAGTTGCTCGTCGCCCAGAACCCCGAGCTTCTCGGCGCGGGAAGCGCCGACGACATTCTGTTGATCCGTCGAGAACAATCGGTTGCCGATACAGAAGCCGGCGGCGGACGTTGGTCCCTGGATCATCTTTTCGTCACGCGTGATGCCACGCCGGTCCTGGTCGAAGTCAAGCGGGCAAGCGATACACGCATACGGCGGGAAGTGGTCGGCCAGATGATGGACTATGCGGCCAACGGCGCCGCCTATTGGCGCATCGAGGATTTGCGTGCGTCATTCGAGGCGCAGTGTCGGGATGACAACATTGATCCTGTCGCGCGCATGGCCGCCTTCCTCGGCGAGGAAAGGGAGGAAGAAAGCTTTTGGGAGCAGGTTGCCGCAAGCCTCAAGAGTGGGCGCATCCGCATGCTCTTTGTTGCCGATGAAATCCCTTCCGAACTCGCGATTATTGTCGAGTTTCTGAATGAACACATGACGTCGGAAGTTCTCGCCGTCGAAATCCGCCCCTACCACGGCGATAATGGCATGCGGACCCTGGTGCCGCGGGTGATCGGCAACACGGAACGGGCCCGGGCGCAGAAGCCGGGTAGTCGAGCCAGGTTGCCGCGGATCGAGCGCGATGAGTGGATCCGCGAGAACGTGAAGGCAGCGGATGTCGAGCACTTCCTGCAGGTGATCGACCTGCTAGAACGCATCGGTGGTGAGGTTGGGGTGACCGTCAGCCAGGGCAGTCTTTATGTCCGCTGGATGGATGTAACTGGTGTGTATGTCTATCCCTTCAACCTTTGGCCGGATCGCATTTACATCAACTACTCTAACGTGAAGGCCCGGCCGGGATTGGTTGACGAGGCGGCCCGCCGAAATTTTCACGATCGGTTCGCCGCAGCCGTCGGAGCCGTGAACGGCAGCAATCTCGACGGCCAACCTCACATTCCATTGGAGGCGCTCTACTGTCCAGAGATGCGCGCAACCTTCGAAACGGTGGCGAGGAAGTTCGTTCAAAAGTCGTTGCATGCAGAGTGATGTTTTGACGAGGTTTGGAGGCAACTTCAGGTGAGCTGGATTGACGAACATCTACGGCCTGGTATGCAGGTCAGGTTGATGCATAACCCAGTACGGATTGGGATGCTGACCGAGGCCGAGCCTCGCCACCGCAATGGTCGTCGCATCTTCCAGGTTCGGTTCCCTGACATTGTCGAGCGTGTCTATGAGGATCAGTTCGAACCATTAGTACAAGAGCGGATGAACCCGCTCGATTTATTGGCGGGGGAGAAACTAGGTACGCCGAAAGATCTACGCCGGACATTGGCTCATGTCAGGCTGACTGGGCGCCTTGCAGACATCATCTACAGCATGGAGGCGACCAACACCGATTTCTATGCCTACCAGTTCAAGCCCGTGCTTAAGCTTTTGCAAACACCAACAAACGGCATCTTGATTGCTGACGAAGTCGGCCTTGGTAAAACGATTGAAGCGGGATTGATTTGGACTGAGTTGCGGAGCCGGTTCAATCTGAACAGATTGGTGGTTCTCTGCCCGGCAGCATTGCGGGAAAAGTGGCGGGACGAGCTTGTCCATAAGCTAGGCGTCAATCCAACGGTATGTGATGCCAAAGAGACCCTAAGGGTACTAAAAGATACGCAGGCGCAAGCACGAGGGTTTGCAATAGTTGTCAGTATGCAGGGCCTTCGCCCGCCAAGGGGATGGGAAGAAGAAGACAAAAAATCTCATGATGCCCAACTGGCGAGATATTTACAGGAGATGGAAGGGGGGGAGCCGCTTGTTGATGTCCTGGTTGTCGACGAAGCGCATCACATGCGCAATTCAGAATCGCAGACAAACCAATTGGGAGCCTTATTACGGGGGGTCTCAGAGTACCTCGTCATGCTCTCTGCCACGCCAATTCACAATCAAAATCGAGACCTCTTTTCGCTGCTTCACCTCCTTGATCCAGACACGTTCTCACGACACGAGGATTTCGTGGACATATTGGATGCCAATGCGCCTTTGGTAAGGGCAAGGGACATTGTGCTCAGCGGAGGCATTGAAGCTTCGGAGTTGATTGGCATGCTTGACGCGGCCAAATCCAATCGGTTGCTCCATGGCAATCGCCAGCTTGAAACTTTGATCGCCCAGATTTCGGATGAGAGTCTGAAATCACTGAAAGAGCGCAGCCAGATCGCCTATCGGCTTGAAACCGTAAACTTGCTTGGTCATGCGGTCACAAGAACACGGAAGCGCGACGTCAAGGAATGGCGAGTTGTTCGTGACCCACAGCCCGAATTCATTCCGATGACAGATGTCGAAAGCGACTTCTACGATCTTGTAAGCGAGATCGTGACAAATTATTCGCTCGATCGAGATATCAGCGAAGCATTCTTGCTCGTAACGCCGCAGCGACAGATGGCGAGCTGTATGCCGGCAGCTCTAAAATCATGGCGGGAAAAGCGAATTGAAATCCCGGAAGATCAATTGACTTGGACTGATCAGGATCAACGCCGACGACGAGAACTGGGCCCGTTGACATCCGAGTTGGTAGCCCGTTCTGGCGAGTTCGTCGACCTCGAAGAGCTGAAAGAATCGGACAGCAAGTATGCGCGTCTGTCTGAGATGCTCACTGAATTTTTCAAGCTGAATGAAGGCAGGAAAGAGAAGGTCATTATTTTTTCCACATACCGTGGAACGCTCGCATATTTGTCAGAACGACTCTGGACCGAGGGTATGTCCAATATTGTCCTCCAGGGCGGAGGATCCCGCACGAAAGACGATATTATCGCCGAGTTTCGGTCCCCCGATGGCCCTAGCATATTACTATCGTCAGAGGTCGGCGGTGAGGGCGTCGACCTCCAGTTTTGCTGGGTTGTCGTCAACTATGACCTACCTTGGAACCCAATGCGGGTGGAGCAAAGGATTGGTCGTGTCGACCGCATTGGTCAGGAATCTGAAAAGGTTCTTATCTGGAACCTATTCTATGAAGGCACGGTTGATGCGCGCATCTACAGGCGGCTTTACGACAAGCTTGATCTATGCCGAAACGCCTTGGGTGATTTCGAAGCAATTCTTGGTGACGAAATCAAGAAGCTTACAAAAGACCTCCTCACTGGGCGATTAACCCCGGAGCAGCAGGAAGAACGAATCAATCAAACCGCTATCGCGCTTGAAACACGCAAAAAAGAGGAAGAGAGATTAGAGGCGGAAGCTTCTCATCTTGTCGCCTATGGTGACTACATTCTTCAGCAAGTTCACGCAGCGAAAGACATGCACCGGTGGATAAATGGCGGCGATCTGTACGCGTATGTGACTGACTTCCTCAATATTCATTATCCCGGCTATGACTTGATCGAAACCAACGGCGCTAATCTCGAATACGAAATAAACCTAACCGAAGCGACAAAGCACGATCTCTCTGATTTCTTAAGGCAAATGAACCTTTTGGGCGAAACGCGACTGGCCCTAAGTGGTTCAGCCAGAGTCCCCTGTAAATTTGAAAATAGGGTTTCCGCGGGAACCGTGTCCAAACGGGAGATTATCTCCCAGTTTCACCCGTTGGTTCGGTTTATCAGCGCGCGTATCACCGAGACTGCAGAACAGATTCGTCCGGCTGTTGCGGTCAAACTGTCCATGGGAACATTGGATCCCCCAATGCCGGCTGGCACGTATGTCGTGGCCGTGTCGCTTTGGTCGGTCCAAGGCCTTCGCGACGTTGAAAAGTTGGTGTTTGAAGGAGCGTCGCTCGATGATCCAGGCAATCTGCTGGGAAATGATGAAGCCGAACGACTGGCGATAAATTGTGCTGCCCATGGCAAGCTTTGGTTGGAGGCCAAGAACGCTTGTAGCCTCAGCCGCGCTCATGACATTGCCAACGAGCGACTTTTCGGAGTTCTAGACGAACGGTTCCGGCGGTTTGTCTCGGACGAGAGCGCCCAGAACGAAGACCGGGCGGATATCCAAGCGCGAAACTTGGAACATCACGTCGTCAAACAACGAGAGTCCATTCTGGGTATCATTGATAAGCATCGAAGAGCCAAAAAACCTCAACTGATACCGGCCAATGAAGGGCGCCTTCGCTCTTTAGAGGCTAGGGCCGAAAGGCAACGTATTGCGATAGACACGCGCCGGAAAATGACAGAGCGCGCGGAAGACATCTGTGTTGTGGTCGCCTCCGTTGAATGATTGGGAAACGCGATGTCGAAAAAACGGAATCAGAATAATGGGAAATCTAAAAAGGCATTGGCGCTCGGTGGTATTGGTCAAACGATAAACTCGATATCGCATAAGAAACCGTTGGATTGTCAATTTTTCCCCGGAATTCCCGATAGCGCACATCAGTTTGGCCTGAACGATAAATCTTCTCGGCTCGAAGTGATCCTTGGTATGGATTTTGGAACCTCGTCCACGAAAGTCGTCCTTCATGTGCCGAATTATCCCGGAAGCCCTGCCTATGCGCTCCCCTTTGGGGAACTGGGACATGAAAGCCTGAAATACCTTCTTCCCACGCGCCTTTATGTCACCCAAGACGGGCAATGTCGGATCTTGCCAGAGGCTGACGCGGCAATTCTGACGGAAATGAAGATCTGCCTGATGAAGGCCCCAAGGGGTGTTGTAGCTCCCGCGTCCGGAACCTCGCGCAATTTGTCTGCCGAAGTCGCCACCACTGCCTATTTGGCAAACGTCCTGAGATACGCCCGCTGCTGGTTTCTCTCCAACAAACGGGAGGCCTTCGGCGATCATGTCATTTCCTGGTCTTGGAATTTGGGGTTGCCCGCTGCGATTGATGATGATCCCGCGCTTCGAGAAAACTTTGACACGGTCGGACGCGCAAGCTGGGTTCTTTCCCGAAGGTCTGGCCCGATAACAAATCAGTCGGCGCAGCAAGCGATCAGCGATATCCGATACCAAAGAATCACACAGGAAGAAGAGCCGTTTGAATTTAGCTTGGTGCCCGAAGTCATCGCGGAGGTTTCCGGTTATGCGCGATCTCCGTTGCGAAACCAAGGGCTCCACCTGTTACTGGATATCGGCGCCAGTACCCTGGATGTTTGTTCATTCAACATCGCCAAGGAAAATGGCGACGATTATTTCCCGATCTACACGGCAGACGTTGAACTATTGGGTTCTCATCGCCTGCATGCGGCTCGAGTAGAAGGAGCGATGGGCGCCGTTAAGACACAGGCGAATAAATCTGTAGACGTCAGCGATCCGCTGGCTGTTTTGCCAGACGATTTTGAGTGCTATGTGCCCCCCCACGACCTGCTCATGAATTCGGCTGAGTATGCTCAGGAACAGTTCATTGCCTCTTGCGACCGGTTTGTCTCCAAGACTCTTGCTGATTTGAAGAAGAAGCGGGATCCCTATTCAGATCGGTGGCGAGGTCAACTCCCAATCTTCTTCTGCGGTGGCGCTAGTGCCAGCCCTGTCTACGGCGAAGTTGTCCAACGTATTGATGAGTGGCTTATGCGCAATCATCGTGAATCAGAGGGGGCGCGTCTTATCGAACTGCCGAAGCCAGAATCTTTGGACGCAGATATCAATAACGCCGATTATCACCGCCTCGCGGTCGCTTGGGGCTTGAGCCACAGCATCGAAAATATCGGGAGCTATGATAGGCCAAGCGAGATCGATGATATACCTCCGGCGCCCAGGCGGACATACGAAGACAATTATCCGAGCAAGGAATGGACGTGAGCGGCCATACAGACTTCCGGTCGCATCAGATGCCCTTGTCAGGATTGTCAGATGCAACCACAGGACACGGGCAACGGCTCCGCTTTCGCGGAAATGTCGTGCGCATTGAACCCTCGGTCCTAAGTGATAATACTGGTTGCGTGCCGAGGGGGAGGCGATGACCACCACATTCTACGACCGACCAATCCTGAATTCGCCCTACGACGAACCGTCGCTTCATCACGCGCTGGACGACAACGGGCAACCGACGGACGATGCGCCGGTCCCTGGCCGCCGCAAATCCAGGCTCGAAACTCCTATGGTCCCTGGATCGCGCCGCAAGGCGTCTTCCAATGCTGCCGACCAATCCGCGTTCGGGTTTGGCGTTGAGGGCGGTGAGGAATTCGACGATCAGGCCTACGATCCTACGCCGATCATCAACGAAATCCGCTCCAAGGTCGCCGAATGGCGCAGGCTGCCCAGTTCGACCGATTGGGGTGTCACGCCGGCGACGGCCCGATTGCTCAAGCACTGGCGGGAACACGATTTTCAGAATATTCGCCCTTTCTTCTGTCAGGTCGAAGCGGTCGAAACGGTCATCTGGTTGACGGAAGTCGCCCGCAGGCAGAAGACCAATGCGCACTTCTGGAAGCACCTGGAAAGCGCCAACGAAGTCGCCAACCCGGAGCTTCTGCGTCTCGCCATGAAGATGGCGACGGGCGCGGGAAAGACCACGGTCATGGCCATGATCATCGCCTGGCAGACCATCAACGCGGTCAGGTCGCCGGGCAGCAAGCTGTTCACGCGCGGCTTTCTGATTGTCTCCCCCGGCATCACCATCAAGGACCGCCTGCGCGTCCTCATGGCCAACGATACCAACAGTTACTACCAGTCGCGCGAACTGGTGCCGCCCGACATGATGGCCGACCTGAACAAGGCCAAGATCGTCATCACCAACTATCACGCCTTCCAGTTGAAGGAGCTGCTCGAGACCAACAAGGTCGGCCGGGCGCTGCTGCAGGGGCGCGGCGAGGAATTGAAAACCGCCGAGACCGAAGGCCAGATGGTCCGCCGCGTTGCCGAGGAATTGATGGGCCTGGGCAAGGTTATCGTCATCAACGACGAAGCCCATCACTGCTACCGCGAAAAGCCGGGCAACGAAGACCTCAAGGACCTGAAAGGCGACGACAAGAAGGAGGCCGAGGCGGAGAACAAGGCCGCCCGCCTGTGGATCAACGGGCTGGAGGCCTTCAAGCGCAAGCTGGGCGTGCAGGCCGTCTACGACCTGTCGGCGACACCGTTCTTTCTGCGCGGATCCGGCTGGCGCGAGGGTGCTCTGTTCCCCTGGACGGTCAGCGACTTCTCGCTGCTCGACGCCATCGAATGCGGCATCGTCAAGCTGCCGCGCGTGCCCGTTGCGGACAACGCGCTGATCCCCGGCGATGACATGCCGGTGTATCGCGAGTTGTGGAAGCACATCGGCAAGGACATGCCGAAGAAGGGGGCTTCCAAGGGCGGCGGCGACGCCGATCCCCGCGACATTCCGGACAAGCTGAAAACGGCGCTGCACGCCCTCTATAAACACTATTCGGAAACCTTCGATGAATGGCGCCGGGCCGGCCTCGACCTGCCGCCCGTGTTCATTGTCGTCTGCAACAACACGTCCACGTCGAAGCTGGTCTACGAATGGATTTCCGGCTGGGAGCGCACGAACGAAGATGGCGACCCGGTGTTCGAGCACAACGGCCATCTGGAACTGTTCCGCAACTACGACGACAACGGCAACCGCCTGGCCAAGCCCAACACCTTGTTGATCGACAGCCACCAGATCGAAAGCGGTGAAGCGCTGGACCCCAACTTCCGCGCCATGGCGGCGCCGGAAATCGAACAATTCAAACGCGAACGCACCCAACGCGGCGAGCATGGCGATATTCCGGATAACGAACTCCTGCGCGAGGTCATGAACACGGTCGGCAAGAAGGACCGCCTGGGTGAACAGATCCGCTGCGTCGTCTCCGTCTCCATGCTCACGGAGGGCTGGGACGCCAATACGGTCACCCATATTTTGGGCGTGCGCGCCTTCGGCACGCAGTTGCTATGCGAACAGGTCGTCGGACGGGCGCTGCGCCGCTATTCCTACCAACTGAACGACGAAAACCTGTTCAACGTCGAATACGCCGACATCATGGGCATTCCCTTCAACTTTACGGCCAAGCCCCAGGTGGCGCCGGTGAAGCCGCCGAAGAAGACCGAACGGGTCATGGCCATGAAGGACCGCGCCAACCTGGAAATCGTTTTTCCCCGTGTCGCCGGCTACCGTGTCGACCTACCGGAGGAACGCCTGGAAGCCCGGTTCAACGAAAATTCGGTTCTGAATCTGAATCCTGACATGGTTGGACCGGGCCAGGTGCTGATGGAAGGAATCGTCGGCGAAGGCGTGATGATCTCCGCTGCCGAGGCGCAGGTCCGCCGCCCCAGCACGATCTCCTTCAACCTCGCCAAACACATTCTCTACCGATATTTCAAGGACGAGGACGGCGAGCCCAAGATGCACCTGTTCGGCCAGGTCAAGCGCATCGCCCGCCAATGGCTCGATGAAGGCTACCTCGTCTGCAAGGGCGATACGGGCCGTTGGATGCTGGAATACCGCAACGTCGCCAATCAGGCGTCGGAACGCATCTACAATGCGATCGTCAGCTCCCTGGGCGAAACCCACCGGGTCAAGGCCGTGCTCGACCCCTATAACCCCAGGGGATCGACGGCCCATGTCGGGTTTCAGACAACCAAGGACCTGTTCCAGACCGCGCCGAACAAATGCCACGTCAACTACGTCGTATCCGACAGCGGCTGGGAAGAACAGTTGGCGCTCGCCGCCGAAACCCATCCCAACGTTATCAGCTATGTGAAGAACCAGGGCCTGGGCCTGGAAATCCCCTACAAGGATGGCTCCACCGCCCGCACCTATATCCCCGATTTCATCGTTGTCGTTGACGACGGGCGCGGGCCGGACGACCCGCTCCACCTGCTTGTCGAGGTCAAGGGTTACCGGGCCGAGAACGTAAAGCTGAAATCGGAAACGGTGAAGACGCAGTGGGTGCCGGGTGTGAACAACCTGGGCACTTTCGGGCGCTGGGGTTTTGTCGAGTTCGGTGATGTTTGGGAAATGTCGGATGATTTTAAAAAACTAATCGATCAAGCCGTGGCGAAGAGCGCGGAAGGGGAGGCGGCCTAAATGGCTATGCAAAAGGTGATCGAGCCCCCTGAGTTTTCTGAATTTTCCTTTGGTTTCACCGTAACGAATGGGTTAGTGCATTTCCGCTCCGGGTCACTCAGTCCCTGGCCAACGCTAGGACGCTGGTGGCGAAGGTGGCGCGGGTTGTATCCACCATTCGCCGACAAACTCTTTATTCAGGGAATTTTGGTTTCGCAATTCGGCTTAACCCAAGCTGAAGCGGAAGCGGTAACAGACGCCTGTGGCGCCCCATTCATTCCAACCCAGCATTTGGAAAAGTCATTTCCCATTGATGTAGCCCTGGCCTCAGATGGCATTTTCTATTTTTTGCAATTTAAGCGCTCATACTGTGTCACTGCGTACCATTCGAATTTGCTCGAGGTGCTTCACAGTAAGTTCACAGGCCTCTCGAAACCCTTTTTCCGAGTGAATTTTTATAACCAAGGCGATCGGGACCAAAGGAGCACCCTGGAACTTCTGGAGAAGTCATTGAGTGGAGTAACTCCGGCCCTTGTCCGATACGCCGTACCAGGGTTCCATAAATTGTCTGAGCTGTCCCGACTTCATCAACACGGGCTGGCGACTTCAATAGACGGACGCCCTCCTGTCATGTGCTTTCGCGCCAGCAAATTTTCTTTACCGGGCCCAGGCAAGCATCACATCAGTTATGACGGGGCGGGTACAGGATGGCGTTTCTCTTCTGAGCCCGAGGAAGTTCTTGAAATTAAGCCCTTAGTTTCTGAGCTGAATGAGCTTTCAGAGAAGGCGGAAGCCTTGCCTAATGCGATACATAGGGTTCTTAAGGTTTTGGATACTGTCGCAATTCAATTGGGTTTGCCTGAACGGCCGCAAACGCTCGATGATGGGGCCCTCGTACAAATGTTTGGTTTGACGCAAAGCCGATCGAGCGATGATGAACCCGGGTTGGCCTTTCTTCTATCTGCGGCTGAGGGCCAAAGTGACGTGGCGACATTGGCCTCTGGTATTCGGAAAATCCTGAAAGGTCCGGTTGACGAGCGGGTTGCGCCAATAGAAGGCATGCCGACCCCAATGGAATTTTTAGAGGATCTTTATGGAGCGGATTTCCGGTGCCGTCAGATAACCGGACAACCTCTCTGGATTGGCGTGAGAAAAATAATAAGTGAGGACGTGTGATGGCACGAAAAACCAAGCCACCCAAGCAGGTCGAAACGCTGACCCATGCCGAGGCGAAGCGGAAGAACATCCCGACGGCCGAGCTGTCGTCGGCCGCCGAACGGCTGGAGGAGATCGCGCCGTTCGAGCCGGTGACCTATCCGCGCCGCCATCCGCTGGCCGAGGGCGAGACGCGCGACCGCGATGCGGACCTGGACCCGCAGATAGTGTGGAAGGGGGCGACCCTGCGCCTGACGCCGGAACAGATCAAGGAACTGTCGGAAACCGGCTGGCTGGAAATCGGCGACGCGCAGTTGACTTGGCGCGGCAAGGATCAGCAGGACTGGTCCGACCTGGTGGTGCAGGCGCCGCCCCTCTACATCCAGGAAAAAATCCATCCCAAGGTCATTATCGAGGACCTGCGCCGGCAATCGGAAAAGCGCGCCAAGGACGATGCTGCCGAGCCCGACATGTTCGACCTGTTCGGCGATTTCAACGGCATCGACCCGGAGGCCAGGACCGAGTTCTACCAGCACGACCAGAACTGGCAGAACCGCATGATCCTGGGCGACAGCCTGCAGGTGATGGCCAGCCTGGCCGAGCGCGAAGGGCTCCGCGGCAAGGTGCAGTGCATCTATTTCGACCCGCCCTACGGCATCAGGTTCAATTCCAACTGGCAGGTCTCCACCCGCTCCCGCGACGTGAAGGACGGCAAGCTCGATCAGATCACGCGGGAGCCGGAACAGGTGAAGGCCTTCCGCGATACCTGGAAGGACGGCATCCACTCCTACCTCACCTATCTGCGCGACCGCCTGACCGTGATGCGCGACATGCTGACGGAGAGTGGTTCCATCTTCGTACAGATCGGGGATGAGAACGTACACCGGGTGCGGGCGTTGATGGATGAGGTGTTTGGGGAAGAAAATTTCGTTGGCGAGATTGTCTTCAAGAAAACTGGCGGACAAAGAACTAATTTAATAGCCGGGGTCTGCGACTACATTCTCTGGTATGCGCACGCTAAAAAATCTATTAAATACAGGCAGTTACTTCTTTCAAAGAAGCAAGGTGATGACGACGGTTTCCAGGGGTATGATCGCGTTGACTTTGGCGATGGAACCGAGGGACGAACAACGGATGCTCGTTGGCAAACGCACAAAGCGGGACGACTGTTCCAAGCAACTAGTTTGACTTCACAAAACCCAGGTTCACGTTTTCCCGTTAGTTTTTTGGGGAAAACATGGGCACCTTCTGGAGCCCAGTGGTGGAAGACAGATTTAGAGCGCTTTAACAGACTGATTAATGCTGGCAGAATCGTACCCAGCGGGAGAACATTACGGTACAAGAGGTACTTAGAGGACTATGCCTCCTATCCAATAACTCTGTTTTGGGAGGATACCGCTGGTGGTGTAGGGGCTGACAAGACGTATGTCGTCCAAACCAGCACCAAGATTGTAGAACGCTGTATCCTCATGGCTACCGACCCTGGTGACTTAGTGCTGGATCCAACCTGTGGTTCTGGAACTACCGCCTATGTAGCTGAGCAACAGGGGCGTCGCTGGATCACTACGGATACTTCCCGGGTGTCGTTGGCTCTCGCCCGATCGAGGCTGATGGGCGCCCGCTATCCGTATTTCCTGCTCATCGACAGCATAGAGGGGCGCACCAAGGAGCAGGAGGTAAGCGGCCAAATGCTGCCTGAGGTGAAAACACGCGGCGATATCCGGCAAGGCTTCGTTTACGAGCGCGCGCCGCACATCACGCTGAAATCCATCGCCAACAATGCCGAGATCGATGTGATCTGGGAGGCGTACCAGGAGAAGCTGGAGCCCCTGCGCCAGGCCATGAACGCCGCGCTGAAGAAAACGTGGGAGGAATGGGAAATCCCCCGCGAGGCGGGGAAGGACTGGCCGGCGGCGGCGAAGCAGGCGCACGCCGCCTGGTGGGAACAACGTATCAAGCGGCAACAGGAGATCGACGAGTCCATCGCCAAAAAGGCGGACGTGGAACTGCTCTACGACCGGCCCTACGAAGACAAGTCCCGCGTCCGCGTCGCCGGGCCCTTCACGGTGGAAAGCCTGTCGCCTCACCGCGTGGTGCCGGCGGACGAGGTGGAACTGATCGACGAGGTCGATGCCGCCGAGGGCCGGCGGCTGCGCGTCGGTGCGCCTCACCAGGACTTCGCCGCCATGGTGCTGGAGAACCTGCAGGCCGCCGGGGTGCATCAGGCGGCGAAGGAGGATCGCATCACCTTCACCGCCATCGAGGGCTGGCCCAGCGATGGATTTATCGCCGCGGTGGGCCATTTTTCAGATGGCGGCACGGAAAAGCGGGCGGGGATTTTCGTCGGGCCCGAGTTCGGCACCGTCACCCGCGCCGACCTGACCGCCGCCGCGCGGGAAGCGAACGAGGCCCGCTTCGATGCCCTGATCGCCTGCGGCTTCAACTTCGACGCCCATGCCTCGGACCTTTCCCGCATGGGGCCGCTGCCGATCCTGAAGGCCAAGATGAACCAGGACCTGCACATGTCGGACGAGCTGAAGAACACCGGCAAGGGCAACCTGTTTACCGTCATCGGTGAGCCCGACATCGAATGGGAATTCGATGACGACGGCAACATCGTGGTGGAGGTGCTGGGCCTCGACGTGTTCGACCTCAAGACCGGCGAGGTCCGGGCCAGCGAAAAGGACGACATCGCCGCCTGGTTCATCGACACGGACTATGACGAGGAAAGCTTCTTCGTCCGCCACGCCTATTTCCTGGGCGCCAACGATCCCTACAAGTCATTGAAGACGGCGCTGCAGGCGGAAATCGACCGCGAGGCCTGGGAAACGCTCTACCGCGACAAATCCCGGCCGTTCCCGAGGCCGAGCACCGGCCGCTTCGCGGTCAAGGTCATCAACCACTTCGGCGACGAGGTGATGAAGGTGTTTGGGGTGTAGGGGGACACGATGAAGCTCACAAAGATTAAAATCGAACGCTTCAAAAAAGTTCGAGAGGCTGAACTCGAATTATCTGATTTGAATATTTTGGTAGGCGTCAATGGGAGTGGTAAATCATCAATTATTCAAGCGATCCATTTAGCTTCATGCCTTATGCGACAAGCGTCTGAGGTGCGATCAAATAAAACGTCTGCGGTTAGCGTCAATCAGTTGGATTACCTACCAACAGAGTCATATTGGAATCTTGGTCACGGCGCAGACTGGGGGAATAAAGCAGGTACTCCATCATCTAAAGTAAAATTTCAGTACGTGGATGATGAGGCGGGTGGAGAAGAAATCGAGGCCTATACAGAATTTCGATCAGCGAAAAACGCGGGTATCTCTGTTAAGGGGCAAATTCCACCTCGTTTGTTCCGATTTTATCGTGGGAGCGGCACGTTTTTCAGCGCCTATATACCTGGTATTTCAGGCATTCCCAATCAAGAATCCAAGCAATCTAAACGGGTTGTTTTAAAAGCCTGTTCTTATGGAGACGCCAACGTATACCTTCGGAACGCATTGAATTTATTGGATGATGACGAAATTAATCAAATTGAAGAATGGCTGTCGGGCCTCATCGGAGCCACACGAATCAGCGTAGACCACGACGACCAGCGCGACCTGATAATCAATGCGCGAGTTACGTTGAATGGCAGAAGTCATCCGCTTGAACTTTTAGGCATGGGATATTTGCAGCTTATCCAAATTTTTTGTTATGTGCTGCTTTTCAAGCCTCAAGTCTTGTTGATCGATGAGCCTGACATTCACCTCCATCCCGATGTTCAAGAGAAATTATCAACTGTACTGGCAAAGGTCGCAGTCGATCGTCGGCTGAAAGTTCTGCTAACTACACATTCTCCATTTATCGTTCGAGGCGCGCCTCTCGCTGCAAAGATTTTTTGGTTGGATGATGGTGTAGTTCAAGATAGCTCACGACAATCTGTCGAATTGGCGCTCGGTTGGGGGGCATTTGGCAAAAAAGTCATAATTGTTTCAGAAGATTCTAAAACTGAGTTTCTCTCAAAACTTGTTTCTCAATGGCCCGAGATTGAAAAATTGACCGCAATTTACCCAGGGCAAGGATTCAAGAATTTATTGACGAAGAAGCAGGCGCAAGAATTGCGGGAAGCTTTAGGACAAAAGTTCAAAATTGTGGTTCACCGAGATAGAGATTCTTTGACAGACGAAGAAGTTGAGAATCTCGCAGCAGCATACGAAGCGGAAGGTATTTCTCTTTGGGTTACAGACCTTTCCGATGTGGAGGCTTACTTCTGTGAGCCGACGTTCATAAGCAATCTCATCGGATGCACCGAAAATGAAGCTGAAAACTATGTTTCTGCGATCCTAATCGGTCAACAGGTCGATGCCCGAAACCAATTTGAGGCGCAAAGAAGATCTCATAACCAAGAGCTTTATCCTGGTGGGGGCAGTCCAACGAACGAAGTCGTTTGGCAGGTATTCCAGAATCGGCCTTTGCGAGGGACCAAAGGGAAGTTCGTATTCAATCAGTTAAAGAACCGCATTCCCGGTAGCGCCTTTTCTGAGATTTCAGTTTTGAGCAGCCAGCTTGATGGACGATATGCTAATTCGCTCCGGCAGCATCTTGAGAATGTTTTGGCGGAGTAGCTGTGCAATTCCGCATCGCCGATAGTTTCTCCAAGGCACTAGGCAAGCTGACCGCTCAGGAGCAATCGGCGGCTAAAGTCGCGGTTTTCGATCTGCAGCAGGACCCGGCGGCGCCGGGGTTGCAGTTCCACCGCATCGACAAGTCCAAGGACCCGAATTTCTGGTCCATCCGGGTCAACCGTGACCTGCGCATCGTCGTCCACAAGACATCGGCCAGCTTCCTGATCTGCTACATCGCTCACCACGACGACGCCTATGGCTGGGCGGAGCGGCGGCGCATCGAAGCCCACCCCAGGACCGGGGCGGCGCAGATCGTCGAGGTGCGCGAGCGGATCGAGGAGATCACGCGTCCGGTCCATGTGCCCCAGGTTCCCCTGGCGGAGGTGGCGGACGTGCCGCAGGCGCCGTTGCGGAAGCCGCTGTTCGACGGCCTGTCGCTCGATGACCTTCTTGCGGTCGGGGTGCCGGCGGACTGGGCCGAGGATCTAAGGCAATCGACCGAGGACGAATTCCTCGCCCTGTTCGACCACATGCCGGGAGAGGCGGCCGAAGCCCTTCTGGAATATGCCGCGACCGGCATCCTCCATCGTCCGGAAATGGTGCAGGCCGGCATCGATCCGTTCGAGCATCCGGATGCGCAACGGCGGTTCCGTGTCATGGAGAATACGGAGGAACTTGCCCGGGCCCTCGATTATCCCTGGGACCAATGGGCCGTGTTCCTGCACCCGTCTCAGCGACAAGTGGTCGATCAGGATTTCGGCGGGCCGGCGCGGGTATCCGGTTCCGCCGGCACCGGCAAGACCGTTGTGGCGCTTCATCGCACGGCGCGGTTTTTGGCCGACAATCCCAAGGCGCGGGTGTTGCTGACCACGTTCTCTTCGCCTCTGGCGAATGCCTTGAGTCACAAACTCAACCTTCTGACCGGTGCGAACAAAGAAATCGCGTCGCGGGCGACGGTGCTGCCGTTTCAAGGCGTGGCCAGGGACCTGTTCGCCCTGGCATTCGGCCATACGCCGCGGTCAGCGTCCGATGAGCATATGGTGGCCGCTTTAAAGGCGGCTGCGGCGGAAGCAGGGGATAGTGGGTTCACGGACCGCTTCCTTCGATCGGAATGGAAGAACGTGGTCGATGCATGGCAGGTGACGGCGCCGGAGGGGTATCGTGATGTCCCGCGGCTGGGGCGGCGGAGCCGGCTTGGGGCAAAACAGCGGGAACGGTTGTGGCCCATCTTTTCCCGCACCAGGGAAATCCTCGAGGGGCAGGGGCTCCTGACTTGGCCAGCGATTTACGGTCGTGTTGCCGACCATTACGCGGGGCGGGCAGAGAAGCCGTTCGACTACATAGTTGTCGATGAGGCGCAGGATCTGGCTGTGCCGGAGCTTCGGATGTTTGCTGCGATTTCCGGTGGCGACGGTAACGCCCTGTTCTTCGCCGGTGACCTCGGGCAGCGTATTTTTCAGGAGCCGTTTTCCTGGCTGGCACTTGGCGTCGATATTCGTGGCCGCTCGAAAATTCTCAAGGTCAACTACCGGACATCCCATCAAATCCGTGAGGCCGCCGACCGGTTGCTGCCGACCGCCGTGCGAGACGTGGACGGAAACGAAGAAGATCGCCGGGGAACGGTGTCTGTCTTCAACGGTCCGGCCCCTGAGGTTCACGTGCTCGACGATCAGGATGTCGAGACATCGGCGGTTGCCGAATGGATCAAGGGAATGATCGCCGACGGTGTCGAGGCAGAGGAGATTGGTGTATTTGTGCGCAGCGAGGCGGAACTGGGGCGGGCACGCGCGGCTGTTCGCCAAGCCGGAGGAAGGGTCCTCGAATTGTCGGACCGGGTCGAGGATCGGAGCGGGCGGATTTCCATCGGCACCATGCATCTGGCAAAAGGGCTTGAGTTCAAGGCCGTGGTCGTGATGGCCTGCGATGACGATATCTTGCCGTTGCAGGCTCGGGTCGAGACGGCTGCGGATGACAGTGAGCTGACGGAGGTGTTCGAGACCGAGCGGCACCTTTTTTACGTTGCCTGCACCCGCGCGCGGGACCGCCTTCTCGTCTCCGGCGTAGCACCGGGGTCGGAGTTCTTCGAGGACTTGGCTGTCTGATCCGCCAAAAATGTATCGATCTAAGGGGGGCGTCGAGCCGTTGGTGAATTCGACCGGTGCCGCCCCGCCATTCATATTGTAATACAGACATCGCCGAAATCGGCAGATAGCCTTTTCCAATCACGTTATGGGTGGAGGTAAGGCTATGAAACGAGTAGACGATGATTTTTTGCGGCCCAAAATGGGGCGGTACGATGAGGCGGAAGAACGCAGGTGGGAGAAATTATTGTCGAAGGCGCGACGCAAGGGTGACTTCACCCCTCTCCAAACCAAAATGGGTCAGCGACGAAAGACGATCGCGCCGTTACTCAGTGATCGCGCCTTGCGGACGCGTATCCAGGTCGCGACCAACCGATACGATACTGCCGGGCGGGAAGTTATTGTAAAGGCGACGAATGGCCCACCTAAGACGATTGCGAGCATTCGGAACCTAGTCCGATATATCTCCCGACCAGATGCGGCAGGCATTTCGGATGCTTGGCGTGAGCCGGTCCAATTGTTCAACGGTTACGGTGCCGAGATTCCGGTCGATAGCGTGGACGGTGAACTTGACGCCTGGAACTTGCAGCCCAATCGCGAAAACTTGTCGAAAGCGGCGCGGTCATTGTGGCGCGATGGAAACATCGGTGCGTTCCGTGAATTGAGGCACCGTGAACGGTATAGGAATGTCCAAGCGTGGCATTTCGTTTGGTCCATACAGTGTTACCAATCGCAAAATGAAACCTATTTATCCTTTAAGTCGGCGGTTTCTGCAGCGATCGGAACTATGTTTACCGATAAGGGGCATCAATGTCTGTGGGCCATCCATCTCGATAAAAAGGACCGCATCCACGCACATATCGTGGTGGAGGCACTATCCTCTTACGGTCGACGTATCCGCTGCGACCTCCACGGCGATTACCTCTACTCAATGCGGGTTGAGTTCGCTCGAGAGCTTCGAATTAGCAGCCTGGGGTTCATTGCAACACGGCGGGAAGATGATAACTTTCTTCGCCGTCACATCTTGGTCGGTGATGAACCACTTCGGAACGAAGGAAGCCTTGCCCAGGTCAACGTGGGAGGTGGAGATCTCACGAAGAGGGCTCCTCACTGGTGGAGAGAATTTGGCGCAGACGTCGTCGAAAATTGGGAACAGCCGCGAAATTCCGGCCCCGTGTTCTTCAAGGCACTTAAGTCATCGAAGCTTGCCCAAAGAATAATGCAACGGCGCATTAAGCTCGATAAAGACGCCCTCCCGATGCGGCATCACGCATTGTATGAGATTTTTTTGGAAGGTTATGAAAATCCAATCGATGCGGTCTCATCGTGGGTATGCTTGGCTCAAGAAGGTGGAAAACGTGACGAATCTGGAAATACCATTCATCCAAATCGCAACCTGGCTATTTGGTATCTTCTGAACAAGCCTGAAACCTTCGGAAGATTGATCAAGGGGCAGGGATGGCCCCGTGCCGAGAAGGCTCTGAAACGATTTCTCCGCGAGGTTTCATTGCCGATTGTTCATGAAGAACAAACGCAAGGTTCTCAACTTCGTGAGCTCGCTCCGGAACCACCAGATGAGCGCCAGTTAATGCGCATTAGGAGGGATCGCCTCCGCCTTAGTTCCAGTGTTCACCGGCTTTCCCGGATAGCCGAAGTGCGTGGATATCCGAAAGACGTTGTCGACGATATTAAGCTACGCCTGCGCGATGACATGAAAGAGTTCCAAATTGGAGGTGACGCGATGAAGAGAATCGTGCTTCGCCCGGCTCCAGTAAATAGATTGCCATTGCCTCAAGCAGGTATACGAAAAGACAACGATATGGATTTGGGACTTGGCGTCACGAAGCCCGCCCGCGACCAATTGGATGTCAAGCGGACACAGCGTCCGAAAATTCGATCTCGGGGAGGGCGTTCGATATAGATGACGAATGTATCGAATTGGAAGTGAACAGGGCGGCCCTCGACCGCCCTGCTCTTCGTTGTACGCATGGTTCGTCGGCCTTTACCTAAATTTTCGGCCTGACGCCAAAAGGCTCTCAACGTTACGAAGGAAGGCGCGGGCTAGATTAATTAGGCTCGACACATGATACGGATCGATTTTCTCCTCGCCCCGTATTTGTGCGGACTCTAATTCATGAAGCATCCGGCGGAGCTGCGGTTTCTGATCCTCGATTTCTTTCGTTACCCGGACGTCTGCCAAGTCTATCGGCTCCAATATTCGTTCCGCTAAATCCAACATCGCGGCTCGGGCGAATTGGCTCAAGAATGGTATGCCCTCATGCGCCATCGCCGAGTGAATGACATCATCTTGGGCGAGCGATACTCGGATACAGATGGTTTTCTCCTTTGGTTGGCTTAGGACCATCGTTCCCTCCATTGATTGAACTGGACGAAGTGCCAGATATCAGCAGGTGAAGGTGGAACGCAGGTTCGCATCGAGGTGCTTGGAGGGTAGGCGGCTTTCCAATGTCTCCCCCTTCTCGCGGCGGGTAGGCAGATCGCAGCCGACCCATAAGCGCGTGAGTTTAACTGTCGATTGATTTCAGGAGCATGAGGGAGATTGTGGGATATGGAGGTAACGTAAGCAGCCTTAGCGCTAGGGCAATGCAAGGGTGGGTAGATGATTGCAGGGGCTTGTATTCGTCCGATTCCCAGATGGTAGCCAAAAGGAGGATGATCAAACATTACCACCTTCCTTTTTAAGCAAGATCGACCGAAGGTCGACCCGAGTACCCAAGTCTGCGGTGTTCGTCTTGAGCCCGCCTTCCAGCATCCACTCAAAAAGATCGATCCGCAGATATCTTACAGTCCGTGGAGTCGGCTGAAAAAACCGAGGGCCGCCGCCTGTCGACCTGCGGGTTATGAGCGAGGATTCAGGAACGCCGGTAATCTCGGCCGCTTCCTTAGTGTTGATAGCACCGAGAAGCCATTCCGGTCTCAGGCCAACCAGCTCAGGCAAGAGCAAGGGGGTATTAGAACTTTGTCTATCAGACATTGCAGGTCTCCTTGAGAGATTGAGGAAGACCCGATTAATTGCCTATCACGACCCGCAAAAAAGCGACTCTAATTCAGCGAGTGTTACTGTTCGCCGATTTTCACCATCTTTGATCACTAGATAGATTTCCTGATCTAGTTGGAGAAAAACGATTCCATTTACCGACAGTTTTGCCAGGCGATGAAAAAAACCTTCAATCCCTCCCAGGCTTGGAGCGATAGAGTTGACCAGGACATGGAGGATGTTTTCGCACCCCCTGTCCCATTCGTCCCCAGCGCACGGGCCATATCGGCCGATCATTTCGAGCTGGTGTAGTTCCGTGGCATCGAACCCCACAACTTCTCTGGCAACGATAGCTTGACGAAATTTTGCCAAGAGCCCGAGGTGAAAGGTGTGAGAGTGTAATTCCTTTGGCCATATATGGTCTGGGGACACGTTCAGTTTAAGCAATATGTCCCATGCTTCTTCCGATGATGGTGGATTGGAAGAATGACCGCGTAATCGGTAAATTACCTTGTTAGTCGACTTGAGTGGCGCGTTGTAGATCGTCCTCGCCTCTTTCATCGATTTAACCAGTCCAAGCTTTTGCGCTAAGGCAGGTAGCCCCTTCTCGCTATTTTTGACGCTGGGCCAAGCCTTCCCATATGCAATTTGGGATGCTTCATCTTTGTAACGCTTGATGGTGTTGGACGAGTAGTTCGTGTTTGGTCGATCAAAGTCCTCACTGTCGCTGCCGAACCTCAGCTCGGCATTCTGACGTATATGGCCTTTTTCTTCTTTTTTAAGAGGTCCACGTGAATAGATGTCAAATTCGACCGCACGAGCCATCACGACTTTAAAAGCTGATGTGGCGTAGGCTTTGAGGGGTGAAAAAAATTTGGGTCCACGTTTCGCCATAGCGTGCTCCTTACTTATTTAATAGCTGACCGACTACTTCAGATGCTTGGTGGATCGGATCTTGGGCCAAGTGTGCATAGCGCGCGGTCGACTGCGGGCTGGAGTGTCCGAGCAGCCCACCGATGATCTGAAGAGGAATGCCAGCCGATGCGGCGGCACTGGCAAAACTGTGGCGTAGATCGTGGATGCGCACGTCGTCCAGCTTGGCGGCCTTGCGGATGCGGCCCCAGGGTTTTTGGAGATTGACCAGGTGAGTGCCATCCTTGCGGCCGGCGATGACGTAGGGATTATCGACGACCTTCTCGCCTTTGTGCCGGCGCGCCGCCGTCATCTCCTTGGTGGTCTTCGCAAGCTGTTTGAGAACTTCGATCCCGGGCTCATTGAGCGGGACCGCCTTGAGACCCTTGTCGTCCGTTTTGTGCTTCTCCAGCAGGAGGCGCTTGTTAGCAAAATCCACCACATCCCATTCGAGCGTGAGGATTTCGCTTAGCCGACAACCGGTGAGGGCGAGCAGGCGAATGGCGCCAGCTTGATAGGGATCGATAAGTTTCAGGCGTTCCTGCTCGTCGATGACGCGGAATAGGCACTTCAACTCTTCCGGCGTGAGATAGCGCTGGCGTTTGCGTTCACGATAGGCCTTTACCGGCAGTGCCGGATTGCGGTGCGGCTCGATCAGACCCCATTGGGCTGCCTTGTTGAACATCGCCTTGACCAATCCCAGGACCCTGTTGGCGTTATAGGGCGTGTCTTTGAGCTTGCGATGCAGGGTGGCCACGTCCTGCGCCGTCAGCTCATTTATCTTTCTAGCACCAAATGTTGGTCGGATGTAGCGATCCAGCAACCAAATATGCGCGTTCTTAGTGCTTTCCTTGCAACGGCCTTCGCAGTGGTCCTCGAGATACCGGTCGGCCAGTTCACGGACCGTATCGCCCTGACGCAGCTGGGCCCGGGCGTCGGAAGGATCGTTGCCCAAAGATATCCCCCCGCGGAGCCGAATGGCCTCGTCGCGAGCCTGGTCTAGGGTCAATTGTCCGACGCGTCCCAGGGTGTAGCGGCGCAGGCGGCCGAACTTGTTGCGGTACTGAAGGATAAAGACCTTGGTGCCGCTCGGGCGCACACGCACCCCGAAGCCGGGGAGGGTGCTGTCCCAGACGCAATAGTCCTTGTCCGCGACCTCGAGGGAGTTAATGCGGGCCTTCGAGAGTTTCATCAGAATTTTCCCCGTGGAAATCATATGGAAATCAGATTAGGGGAAATTTTGGACTTCGTTTGAAACTTGCGTCAAGCCTTAAAATGGACTCAATATATTGAAAAACAATATAAAAATTATCTCCTGCAATCTCCCTCATGCTCCTGAAATCAATCGACAGTTAAACTCATAACCTGAAGGTCGTAGGTTCAAATCCTGCCCCCGCAACCAACAAATTCAACGCCTTAGCCAGAAATGGCTAAGGCGTTTTTTATAGCCGGTAAGCGCAGGATAAGCGCCCGTCCTCAAGCGGATGTTGATTGCCTCGATGAACGCTTTGTCGGTCGGCACACCCGCCCTGAGAAGTCGGCCGTCATGTCGTTGCAACGATAGCTGAGCCGCGGATCGAGCGCCGGCACGTGGCGTGGCTAGGTATCGGCGACTGTCAGGATATGGGGCTTGCGGTCGATCGCCAACTGATCGTGCACGAAGGCCACGGCTCACACTTCTTCGTTCGGCCCGACTGCAAGCCGGCGGTCCTCGCCCTCCTTCAGTAGGAACGCTGTCTGCGCGTCCGAAAATTCGATGCCTTCATCGCTTTCGCTCCTCTCTCCGCCGGAAAACCCTTGCGGAAAACTCCAACGCAAAACGATCCGG
>Ga0209347_1000511_pt1 | contig 96163 bp, 131 predicted proteins | sample AutmiccommuBRH23_FD_187382 | JGI IMG/M metagenome (GOLD analysis project Ga0209347, IMG submission 187382) | Deep subsurface microbial communities from Mt. Terri, Switzerland - Autotrophic microbial communities BRH/23 (SPAdes) (version 2) | ecosystem: Environmental > Aquatic > Deep subsurface >...
TAGTCAGCCATGGCCTCGTCGACGATCTCGATCCAGTGCCGCACCGGAGTGCGGTTGGCGCTGTCCAAATGGGTTTGGCAGCCGATGTTGGCCGTAACGATGACATCCGGCTTGCCGCTCTCCAGCGCGTTGAGTTTGTTGTCGCGCAGCTGCTTCGACAGCACCGGCTGGGTGACCGAATAGGTGCCGGCCGAACCGCAGCAGAGGTGAGCATCGGGCACCGGCGTCAGGGTAAAGCCGAGGCGGGTCAGCACCTGCTCAACCGCCCCGCCAAGCTTCTGGGCGTGCTGCAGCGTGCACGGGCAATGGAAGGCCATGCGCTTGTCGGTCTTGACGTTCAGCCGCTCGAGTTCGGCGCTGCGCATCACTTCCACCAAGTCCTTGGCCAGCATGCTGACCCGCGCGGCCTTGGTCGCATACGTGGGGTCGTCCCGCAGCAGATGACCATAGTCCTTGATGAAGGCGCCACAGCCGCTGGCGGTCTGCACGATGGCTTCGGCGCCGCCTTCGATGGCGGGCCACCAGGCGTCGATGTTGCGCCGAGCGCGGTCCAGCCCGGCTTGCTGGGCGTTCAGGTGGTAATCCACTGCGCCGCAGCAACCGGCTTCACGTGCCGTGCTGACGCTGATACCGAGCCGGTCGAGCACCCGCGCGGTAGCGGCATTGGTGTTCGGCGACAGGCTCGGCTGTACGCAGCCTTCGAGCATCAGCACGCGACGCGCATGCATGACCTGCGGGCGCGGCTTGGCCGGCGTAACCTGGCGCGGCATGTGCGAGCGCAGCGTGGCCGGCATCAGCGGACGCAGCGCATTGCCGGTACTGAGCAGCGCCTTGAACAGGCCCGGACGCGGTATCACGTTGCGCAGACCGGTGCGTAGCAAGCGTTCACCCGCTGAGCGCTGCACCTGCAGCTCCATGAAGTCGCGGCCGATATCCAGCAGATTGTGGTACTGCACGCCGGACGGGCAGGTGGTCTCGCAGTTGCGGCAGGTCAGGCAACGATCCAGGTGCGTCTGCGTGCTTTCGGTGACTTCGCCGCCTTCGAACATCTGCTTCATCAGGTAGATGCGCCCGCGCGGGCCATCCAGCTCATCACCAAGCAGTTGATAGGTCGGGCAGGTGGCGTTGCAGAAGCCACAATGTACGCAGGAGCGCAGGATGCTTTCGGCTTCTTCAGCGCGGGGCAGCTTCTTTGCGGCTTCGCTCAGATTGGTTTGCATATGTCATCAGACCTCGGAATACATGCGGCCGGGATTGAAGATCCCCTGCGGATCGAGCGCGGCCTTGAGTTGGCGGTGATAGCGCAGCAAGGGCTCGACCAGTGGCTGGAACGGGCTGGCCGTGGCGCCTGCGGTAAAGCAGATGGCATGGCCGCCAACTTCACTGACGATGGCGCGGATGGCCTGTGCGTCAGCGTCGGATTTCAGCCAGCGCTGGGCACCGGCCCAGTCAATCAGCTGCTCACCGGGCAAGGCCAGCACTGGGGTGTCCGTGGGCAGCGATAGGCGCCATAGCGGTCGCGCGTCGCTGAAGAACTCCAGGCGCTGCTCGCGTAGGTCCTGCCAGTAACCCGCCTCCAGTTCCTGCCCGCCGATGCGGTCGCAGGCGGCGTTTACCGAGCCTTCACCGCCTTCCAGACGCAGATGCAGCGCTTGGCCGTCATGGCTCGCGGCGGTAATGGGCACCGGCTGTTGGCCCCATTCGGCAAGCTTGAGCAGCGCGCGATCGACCGTCATCTCGACCCGCAGGTTTCGGCACAGACGAGGCTTGGGCAGTACTTTCAGCGACACCTCAGTAAGCACGCCGAGGCAGCCGAAACTGCCGGCCATCAGCCGCGACAGGTCGTAGCCGGCGACGTTCTTCATGACTTCGCCGCCAAAACGCAAATGCTTGCCATGACCTGTGATGACCCGCGTGCCGAGCACGAAATCACGCACCGAACCGGACCAGGGCCGACGCGGACCTGACAGACCAGCAGCGATCATGCCGCCAACCGTGGCGCCATCAGCGAAATGCGGCGGCTCGCAGGGCAGCATCTGCCCGGCCTCGTCGAGCGCGGCTTCGAGTTCAGCCAGCGGCGTGCCGGCGCGAGCCGTGATCACCAGTTCGGTCGGGTCATAGCTGACGATGCCGCGGTGCGTACGGGTATCGAGCAGCGTGCCTTCGACCGGACGGCCGATATGCGCCTTGCTGCCGCTGCCCTGGATGCGTAGCGGGGTGTTGCTGGTCAACGCTTGGTTGACCTGTTCCAACAGCTGCTCGCTGGCGTCAAAGGAAACCGTCATCAGAAGCGCTCCAGTTCGGGGAAGGGCAACTGCCCGCCGTGCACATGCATGCCGCCAAATTCGGCGCAGCGGTGCAGGGTCGGAATGTTCTTGCCCGGGTTGAGCAGGCCACTGGGATCGAACGCTGCTTTTACCGCGTGGAACAGGGTCAGCTCGTCGGCATTGAACTGCGCGCACATCTGATTGATCTTTTCGCGGCCGACGCCGTGCTCACCCGTGATCGAACCACCGACTTTGACGCAGAGTTCGAGAATCTTGCCGCCCAGTGCTTCGGCGCGTTCCAGCTCGCCTTCGGTGTTGGCATCGAAGAGGATCAGCGGGTGCATGTTGCCGTCGCCGGCGTGGAATACGTTGGCTACGCGCAAACCGTACTCATCGGAGAGGTCGGAAATGCCCTTGAGCACACCCGGTAGTTCGCGGCGCGGAATGGTGCCGTCCATGCAGTAGTAGTCAGGCGAGATGCGCCCAACCGCCGGAAAGGCGTTTTTGCGCCCGGCCCAGAATTTGACTCGCTCGGCTTCGTCCTTGGCCAGCCGCACTTCGGTAGCGCCGGCCAGCTTGAGCACTTCCCCCACGCGGGCGCAGTCGTCGTGTACGTCAGCTTCGACACCATCCAATTCGCAGAGCAGGATCGCCTCGGCATCCACCGGATAACCTGCGCGGATGAAGCCCTCGGCGGCGCGGATCGAGAGGTTGTCCATCATCTCCAGGCCACCGGGAATGATGCCCGCGGCAATGATATCGCCCACTGCACGCCCGGCCTTCTCCACCGAGTCGAACGCAGCCAGCAGGACCTTGGCCACTTGCGGCTTGGGCAGGAGCTTTACGGTCACCTCGGTGACGATGCCAAGCATGCCTTCGGAGCCAGTGAACAGCGCCAGCAAGTCGAAGCCAGGCGAGTCCAGCGCATCGGAGCCGAGCACCATGCGCTCGCCTTCGACAGTAAGGATTTCAACCTTGAGTAGGTTGTGCACGGTCAGGCCGTATTTCAGGCAGTGCACGCCGCCAGCGTTCTCAGCGACGTTGCCGCCGATGGAACAGGCGATCTGCGAGGATGGATCGGGCGCGTAATAAAGGTCGAAGGGCGCCGCGGCCTGGGAGATCGCTAGGTTGCGCACGCCAGGCTGAACGCGGGCGAAGCGACCGGCCGGGTCGACTTCGAGAATCTTGTTGAAGCGCGCCATCACCAGCAGGATGCCCTGCTCCAGCGGCAGCGCGCCGCCGGACAGCCCGGTCCCGGCGCCGCGAGCAACCACTGGCACACCACGCTTGTGGGCTATCTTGAGCAGGGTTTCGACCTGCTCGATGCGCTCTGGCAGTACGACCAGCATAGGCGTGGTGCGGTAGGCGGAAAGACCGTCGCACTCGTAAGGCCTGAGATCTTCGCCGCGATGGAGGATGTCCATGTCGGACAGTTGTGCCTGTAGGTCGGCCAGCAGCGCCGCCTTGTCGACTTTGGGCAGTTCACCGTCGACGCGTTCGTCGTAGAGGATGTTCATGTCAGTTAAGGCACTCGTCTTGTTATCGGGTGGTTGTCACCCGGCTATTGTGCTGCGGTTGTCCCTCTCCCCACGCTTCCAGCCACATGGTCGCGCGGACCAACCGCTGCTCCTCTTGCTCGATCTCTCGCAGGTTGTCGCGTATCCCGTTGATATGCTCTCTCGCCGCCCGTTGCGCCTGCTCAGGCATCCGCTCGATCACCGCGTGGTATAGCCGCGCATGCCGCCGGTCAATCTGCCGCTTCTGCACTGGCCGGTGGTAGAGGTTGTTCACCGAGGCGAACACCGAGGACAGCATCAGGTCGGTCAGCGACTGCAGTGTGTGGACCAGCACGGGGTTATGCGAGGCCTCGCAGATCGCCAAGTGAAAGGCATGGTCTAGATGCGCATGGTGGTGCGGATCGGGTTCGCCGTTCTCATGCGCGGCGACCATCTCCTCGTATCTACGGCGTAACAGGACGAAGTCGGCGTCGGTTCCACGCAGCGCGGCCAGCCGGGCGGACTCGGCCTCCAGCAAAGCGCGCACTTCCAACAAGTCGTACAGCGTGCGCGGCTGCGAGCGAAACAGGTGCATTAGCGGGCTGGCGTCCTGCGGGCCTGACAGCGGGGCGACGAAGGAGCCGCGGCCCTGCGACGTCTCGATGACCCTGCGCCCGCGCAACACCCTGAGACCCTCACGCAGGGCCGAGCGGGAGATGCCAAGCCGGTCGCACAGGAGACGTTCGGAAGGCAGAGCCTGCCCCACCTTGAGCACGCCGTCGATGATCAGCCGTTCTATCCGTTCGGCGACAACGTCCGCCACCTGGCGTCGTGCGGGTTGAGTATCCAACATGTGATACCTCGTAACTGGTGCTTCGCGCACCGCTTCATGCTCCCAGCGGATCACTCGGCGTTCTGAGCTAGGCATGCAGCGCTCTTTCAATGCACAACCTTGGCGGTCCGAAATCCAGTACCGGCCCAGCTTCAGCCCTTTCCCATCGGCCCACAGGTGGGCCGTCTACACAGTCACGATTGCCCGCTGAGGTGTCCTTCCCAGGCATTCAGCACGATCTGACGATAGGCGAGGGCGGAATCGGCCACCGGAAACGCTTTGGCCAGTCGGGTGACGGCAAGGGCATCGGCGATCAAGTCGTCCAGTGTTCCCTCATCAATACCAAAAGATTTAAGGTCACTGGGAATGTCCAGGCGCTCGATCATGGCGCGAACCGCCACCGGAACCCGGCGCGCGGATTCTTCCGGGCAGCCCGTTGCCAATCCCATCATTGCCGCGATTTCGGCTAGCTCGCTCTGGCGCGTTTCGCATAGCGCATCGAGCACGTAGGGGAGCATTACCGCGTTGGTGCTGCCATGACTTTTATGGGTTTGGCCTGCAACCGCGTAGGCGATGCCATGGCCCGCGTTGAGCCCGGCGGTGCCGTAGGACAGTGCTGCATAGATACTGGCGTAGGCCATGCCGACGCGTGCCTCGGTATCGTCGCCTTGTTTGTAGGCGCGTTCCATCCAGGCGAAGCATAGGCGCATCGATTCCTTGGCGAAAAGCATGGTCAGCGGCGAGCGACCGCTATAGCCCGGATCAGGATTGCCGTTACGTTCGAACTGCGCGCTATCCAGCGTCAGGAAGGATTCGATGGCGTGGGTGAAGGCATCGATGCCGGCATCGGCGGTCACGCGGGGAGGGCAGGTGTAGGTGAATTCTGGGTCGATCAGAGCGATTTGCGGACGCAGTGCGTTATCCATCACTGCGATCTTGGTCGCGTTTGCAGGATCGAGCAGAATCGCGCCGGGGGTCGCTTCTGAGCCGGTGCCCGCGGTCGTCGGCAGGGCGATCAAAGGGAGTGGCTTGCAACCACCGATGTCGCCTGTGAACTCGGAAATGGGCCGTCCTTGTGGCAGCGTCAGGCACAAGGCTTTTGCCAGGTCGATATTGCTGCCACCACCCAAGGCGATGACATGGTCGAGCTGTTTGCCACCCAGCTGCTCACGCAGGGCAGCGGTGGCTTCATCGCACAAGCCTGTCGTGGGGTCGGGCAGGCCACCGGCATAGACGATGGTGTCAATGCCCAGTTGCTCGGCAGCCTCGGTGTATTCGACCACCCAGGGTGTTTTCTCGGCGAAGAAGGCGTCGGTGACGATGACGCCAGAGTGATAGCCCAGCCTGGCCAGCAGTTGGGGCAGTTGCCGACGTGTGCCGTTGCCGATGATCAACCGACCGGGCGCGCAGAAATGGATCAGATCTTCAGTTCTCATGTTCGCTCCTGAGTGAGGTGAAGCTTGGCGATGAAGGCCTGGATATGCGCGGTCACGACGGAGGTGTTTTCCGTCAGTAGGCTATGCCCAGCGCCTTCGATAATGTGCAGCTCGGAGTTCGCGATGCCTTCGGACAGCCAGCGAGCATGCTCCATAGGCGTATCCGGATCGGCGCTCCCCTGGATAATCAGTACTGGCAATTGGATATCGCCGAGACTGGCGGAGTGATCGACGTTTCGTAGCCCTTCCCAGGTCCAGGCGACCGCCTGGTGGTCGGCGGCCAAGGCGAGATTCAGGCGCTTCTCGCGGGCATCGACTTCTTCCAGAAGCTGATCGCCCTGTTGACTGAACCAGGGCGTACGCCCGGGTAGTGGGCTTCCGGACAGCAGAATCAAAGCAAATGGCTGCGGCCCGTCGTTCCGGCGCAGGTATTCGAGCGCCACGGAAACGCCCATGCTCCACCCAGCTAAGATGAATGGGCTGCTGTCGAGATTCTGACGAGCTGCTTGCGCCAAGTCCTGGCTGAAGGCTGCCAGTTCGTAGTCCTGCGGGCCTTGCCCACGTACGGCGTCGCTGCGCCCGCGCAGGTTGGGGAGGACGAAATCCGCCTGGGCTGCGCAGGCCCTAGCGACAGGAAGCCAGGCAGCGGACGTGCCTTGGATACCATGGACGGCCAGAATCTTGGTCTGTCTTATTTTCATCGATGCGTTAGTCATTGTTCTTCCTCGATGTACAACTGATATATGAGTGTAGCTGAATACTTTCCCCTTTTGCTATGCTGCAACCGGATTTCAAAGGAAGGCGTAATGGACAGCAGCACCCTCGAAGCACCCCTCGATCTGAAGGGGAAATCAAAAGCAAAGCTCACCGACATTGCCTACCAGCAACTGGAAGAAGCGATCGTCACGCTGCGCATTCCACCCGGCACGCTTATTTCCGAGCAATCGCTAAGCGAGATGACGGGTATTGGCCGCACGCCACTGCGTGAGGCCGTACAGCGCCTGGCACGCGAACACTTGATCTTGGTCATGCCGCAACGGGGTTTGCTGATCCCGAACATCGATATCGGTAAACAGCTGCGGTTGCTTGAAACTCGGCGGGAGATCGAGCGGCTGGTCTGCCGCAGTGCCGCCAAGCGTGCGAGCGAGCAGCAGCGAGCGAGCTTCGTGCGGCTGGCCCAGCAATTCAATGAGGCAGCCATCGACGATGATGATGTGACCTTCATGCGGTCCGACCGCGAGTTCAATGAGCTGTGCCTGGTCGCGGCGAGAAACGAATTTGCCGGAAGTGCGCTGCGCTCGCTGAACGGGCTCTCCCGACGCTTCTGGTATCTGCACTACAAGCAGGCGGCTGATTTGCCGGAAATGGCCCGTCTGCACGCAGGCGTAGCCGCGGCGATTGCCGCGGGCGATCCGGCGGAGGCTGCACGAAGCCTGGATCGGCTGATTGACAATATCGAGACGTTTACCAAGGCAACTGTATTGCTCGATCAGCTATGAGGGGCAATCGCCGCTCAGAAAGTGGTACGACCAATTTGCTCAGCGCAGGGGGGATTTGGCTAGAAAGTGGCTGTCGCGCAGTTGCTTGGATAGCTCCGGATGGATGATCGAATAACTACCCGCCGAGCCGCAGCAAGCGGCAAACCGGAAGTGATTGTCACCGCCAATATCGGTTGTCAGACCCACCTCGAAGGTGCCGTCGCACACCGGTGCGGCACTGGAACGAAATCGTCAACGAGGCGATAAGTTGGACTGCCTGGAACAATCGGATGGAGGGCCCAATATGAACAAAGTCTTGCGCCTGGATCGGCTTCGCCAGTTCGTCACTGAGTTTGCCGCCCTGCTGGAGGGGCGGCCTGCTGAAACGGTGCTTCTTGAGCAGGGTCAGACGATGTTGCGGCAACTGGTCGAGCACGACGACTGGTTGCCTGAGCAGTACGCGCAACCGCACCCCGAGCATTACTTGCAGTACCTGCTGCATGCCGATTCGCTGCAACGTTTCTCGGTAGTCAGCTTCGTCTGGGGGCCGGGTCAGCGCACGCCGGTACACGATCACCGGGTGTGGGGCATGATTGGCATGCTGCGCGGCGCCGAGCTTGGCCAGCATTTCGCGCGCCAGGCCGATGGTTCGCTGTTGCCCGGTGGCGAGCCGCTGCGGCTCGAATGCGGGGATGTCGAATGCGTTTCACCGACCCTCGGTGATATTCATCAGGTCAGCAATGCTTTCAGCGATCGGGTCTCGATCAGCATTCATGTCTACGGCGGCAATATCGGCGCGGTGAAGCGTGCGGTCTATCAGGCAGATGGCAGCGAGAAGCCGTTCATTTCCGGCTATAGCAATGAGCAACTGCCCAATATCTGGGATTTGAGCAAGGAAGCCTGAGCGAGCGGGCATGCCGCCCGCTCGTTATTCAGCTCTGGCAGTGGCCAGACGTGCAGGCCGAGACGGTAGCAGGCCGGCTTCGACACCCTTCTCCAAGCGAATGGCGATGAATTTAGAAGTGGGCGTATGGCTTCCCTCGCCGTGGCTTTCCAGGGGCACCAGGGGGTTTGTCTCAGGGTAATAGGCCGCCGCCTGGCCCAGTGGGGTGTCGTAGGACAGCAGCGTCATGCCCGTTACACGGCGCTCGATGCCGTCGTCCCAGAGGGAAATCAGGTCGACTTTCTGTCCGGGCTCATAACCCAGCCGCTGGATGTCCTGTGGATTGACGAAAATCACGTTGCGCATTCCTTTCACGCCCCGGTAGCGATCCTCCAGGCCATAGATGGTGGTGTTGTACTGATCATGTGAGCGCAGGCTTTGCAGGATCAGATCCGGGGTTACGCCGAGGTTGCGAACCTGCTGCGGCAGCAGTTCTTCCGGCAGAGCGTGAGCGAGGAACGCAGCCTTGCCTCCAGGCGTATCCCATTGCTGCCGGGAGGCAGCATTGCCCAGATAGAAGCCTCCCGGTGCCTGCAGTTTTTGTTCGAAGTCGGCAAAGCCCGGAATGGTCGCGGCAATCAGTTGGCGAATGCGTGCGTAGTCCTCCACCAGCAAGGCCCAGTCGACCGGCTGAGGGCCGAGTGTCGCCGCGGCGATTCCAGCGATGATTGACGGTTCCGAACGCATCAGGGGCGATAGCGGCTCCAGCTGGCCATGAGAAGCATGGACCATGCTGAACGAGTCCTCGACAGTCACCGCCTGTGGTCCGCTGGCCTGTCGGTCGATATCGGTGCGGCCCAGGCAGGGTAGAATCAGCGCCTCGCGCCCACAGGTCAGATGGCTGCGGTTGAGCTTGGTGCTGATCTGCACGGTGAGCTCGCAGTTCTGCAGGGCCTGATGAGTGCGCGCCGAATCGGGCGTGGCCTGGGCGAAATTGCCGCCCAGCGCGACGAATACGCGAGCCTGTCCGGTGAGCATGGCGTTGATTGCGGCGACCGCGTTGTCTCCGGGCTGGCGTGGTACGGCAAAGCCGAAATGCTTTTCCAGCGCATCGAGGAACGCCTGCGTTGGCCGTTCGTTGATGCCCATCGTGCGGTCGCCTTGCACATTGCTGTGACCACGCACGGGGCACAAGCCGGCGCCGGGCTTGCCGATGTTGCCGCGTAACAACGCGAGGTTGGTGATTTCCTGGATGGTCGCAACCGAATGTTGATGCTGGGTGATGCCCATGGCCCAACAGATGATCACCCGTTCAGCTTCGGCATACAGGCGAGCGGCCTGCTCGATGTCGCTGCGTGAAAGCCCGGACTGGGATTCGATCTGCTGCCAGGGCGTCGCCTCGACGAGGGCCAGGTAGGCGTCGAGGCCATGCGTATGCTCGGTAATGAAAGCATGGTCGAACAGTCCTGGCTGCTGCGTGGCCTGCGCCTCGCGTTCCCATTGCCAAAGGTATTTGACCATGCCTCGCACAAGCGCCATGTCGCCACCGAGATTCGGTCGGAAATAGGCGGTACTGGTCGCGCGGTCCTGGTTGGTGAGCATCTCCAGCGGGTTCTGCGGATGCTGAAAGCGTTCGAGTCCACGCTCTTTCAATGGATTGAACACCACCACGCGGGCGCCCCGCTGGACGGCTTCGCGCAAGGGTTCGAGCATCCGCGGGTGATTGGTGCCCGGGTTCTGGCCGAGCACGAAGATCGCGTCGGCATGCTCGAAATCCTCGAAGCTGACGGTGCCCTTGCCCACGCCGATGCTCTGGCCCAGCGCCACGCCACTGGCTTCGTGACACAGGTTCGAGCAGTCCGGGAAGTTGTTGCTGCCAAACGCCCGGACGAACAGCTGATAGAGGTAGGCCGCCTCGTTACTGGCTCGCCCGGAGGTGTAAAACTCGGCCTGGTTCGGGTTGTCCAGTCGCTTGAGCTGGTCAGCGATCAGCGCAAAGGCTTCATTCCAGCCGATGGGGCGGTAGCGGTCGCTGGCGTTGTCATAGCGCAGTGGCTCGGTCAGACGCCCCTGATATTCGAGCCAGTAATCACTCTGCTCGCGTAATTGGCTGACGCTGTGGCGGGCGAAAAAGGATGCAGTGACGCGGCGTTTGGTGGCTTCCCAGTTCACCGCCTTGGCGCCGTTTTCGCAAAATTTGATCGGCCCTGTCTCGGCGGATTCGCCCCAGGCACAGCCGGGGCAATCGAAACCACCGTGTTGATTGGTCTTGAGCAGGGCGCGGATGTTCTTCAGCGCGTTGTCGCTACCGAGCCAGTGCCCGGTAACGCTGCGCAGCGCGCCCCAACCTCCGGCCGCGCCGGCATAAGGCTGATAGCGGGTGGCAGGCTTGAAACGATCATGACGGGACATGCGATGCCTCGCGACTCAGGGTATTAGCAATAAAGCTGAAAGGTCATTGTCTTCGGTCCGAGGGCAATAACCGATTCCTAATGCAACGCAGGATGAGCGCGTTGCGCGCCCATCCTGCGTTCCCATCATTTCCCTTAGCGAGTGGTCATCGCACTCAGATCGCTTTCGTCCAGTTCCGGGCCGTCGAGGGTGACGTGCTTGTCGCCCTTGCGGAATTTCGCGATGACGGGCTTCAGCTCTTCCTTGACGTGCTTATCACTGTAGCCGTTGAACAGATGACCGAGCAGACCGCGGCGCAGATCCGTGGTGCCCATGAACCAGTCGGCGATGGGGAAGGTGAGGTTCATGTTGTACTTCATCATGATTCCCCAGTTGTGGTGAGCCGTGTGGTGGCGGCGGATGGTGTTGATGAACGGCATGTTGCGTACGAACCAGTTGTCATGCACATGGCAGCAGTAGTGGAAGGTCTCGTAAATCAGGTATTGCACGACCATCGTCAGGAACACGATGAAGCCCGCATTGGCGTTGAACACCAGATACGTCAGATAGCCGAGCGACGTCCCTGCCACACCCAGCGTTGCCAGCACACGCCACGGGAAGAAGACGATGCGAAATTCCTTGGAGGAATCGATGGTCGCCTCCTCATCGGTGAAATACTGATGGTGCTGGCGGGTATGGCGCTCATAGATGTCGCGTAAGGCCCAGACATCGATGCGTTTGTGCAAGACGTAACGATGCATGAACCATTCGATGAAATTTCCGGCGAGGAACACCGGAACCATCAGCAACCATTCCCACGTGGCGCCCTGTATCTGCGTAAGGCAGTACCAGGCCGCTGTAAGGCCCACTCCATACGTCACCGCGACGTGTAGCAGCCCGTTGTAGTGGGGGCTGATATCGGCTTTGTACTCTTCACGAAATTTCCGCTGGCGTTCGGTCATCATGGCGGTGCTCTCCGGCTTTGTTTGTTGTACACGACTGATATATTAGATGCGACTGCGAGATTGCGCTAGTGTTTATTTTAAATGCAGCTAATATATCAGTGGAGTGCAAGCTTCCAGACAACAACAAAATATGGAGTAAGGCTATGACCACGATTGCCTATATCGCGGCCCGCTTCGAGCGGCTGCCTATGTCGGGCTATCAACGAAAGCTCTTTGCGATCATTGCGACCGCATGGTTTTTTGACGCGCTGGACCTGGGCATGATGACCTTCATGCTGGGTTCGATCTCCGCCGAATTCGGCCTCACCTCGACACAGGCGGGCCTGTTGGCCAGCTCCAGTTTCGTGGGAATGTTTCTTGGCGCGGCCATCGCCGGCATGCTTGCCGATAGATACGGTCGCAAGCCGATTTTTCAGCTAAGCATGATTTTCTGGGGTGTTGGCAGCCTCTTATGCGGCTTCGCTGAGAATGTCGAGCAACTGATGTGGTTCCGCGTCTTGCTCGGCTTTGGCATGGGCATGGAGTTTCCCATCGGGCTCTCGCTGGTGTCAGAGATCGTCCCGGCCAAGAGCCGTGGCCGCTACATCGCCATCCTCGAAGGGTTCTGGCCGCTGGGCTTCATCTGCGCCGGTGTGATTGCCTACTTCTTCATGCCAGTAATTGGCTGGCGTGGAATTTTCATCGCCTTGGCTTTCCCAGCCATGTTCGTATTCATCGTGCGCCGTTACGTGCCTGAATCACCGCGCTGGTTGGCTGAGGTAGGGCGTAACGATGAAGCCGACAAGATCATGGATCGTTTCGAGACGTCGGTGATGCGCTCTGCGCAGATGAATGCACTGCCGGTGGTGACGCGCAGTATGGAAACCGCGGCCAGTGCATTGGTCGCCAAGGCGCGCTTTCGTGATATCTGGCAGGGTGAATATGCCCAGCGCACGCTGATGCTATGGGGACTCTGGTTCTTTGCACTGCTCGGTTATTACGGCCTAACGGCTTGGCTGGGCGCGCTGTTGCAGAACGCCGGATATGAAGCCACACAGTCCGCGCTCTATACGGTCTATATTTCTCTGGCGGGCATACCCGGCTTCATCTTTGCGGCTTGGCTGGTCGAGGCGTGGGGGCGAAAGGGTACCTGTGTGCTGATGCTGCTGTGCAGCGCTGCCTCGGCTTTCCTTTATGGCCAGGCGGCCGCGACCAGTGCACCGCTCGCATGGCTAATCACTGCTGGGCTGTTCATGCAGTTCTTCCTGTTCGGGATGTGGTCGGTGCTTTACGCCTACACCCCAGAGCTCTATCCGACTCGCCTGCGTGCAACCGGTACCGGCTTCGCTTCGTCCATTGGTCGTTTCGGCGCACTGCTTGGCCCATACATTGTTGGGGTGCTATTGCCGATCACAGGGCAAGGAGGGGTGTTTTCGATGGGCGCCATATCCTTCGTCATCGCCGCGCTGCTGATCCTCTTCCTGGGTATCGAGACCAAAGGTCGCTCACTGGAGGATGTCTCCAACTGATCGCGAGGCCAAGGCCTTAACCAGAAACACCTCGCCGAAGCGGATTCGGCGAGGTGTTTTCTGTTTCTGCAAGGTTAAACTAGGTGCTTCCGTGACAGCGCGACACTTTGCATAATTGCATCGCACCGACCGGCAAATGCGGTTCCGCTGGCCAGTCAATTGCGTTCGCGCTGGCTACCGTTTGCATGCGATTTGGCCATTACATGCTGAAGGGTTGACTGGCAGAGAGCGGGCCGAAAGCACTCGCTCATGACTGGTTGCTGACGGCCGGGGGCAGTGTAAAAACGATCTTGCTTGGGCGCGACCAGCTGAATCGCACCCAAAATTGCGTCGCTGCCAAAGACTTCTGCTGAGTGGGCAAGCTCTGTCAGAGTTTACGTAGCGCAGACTTCAAAACGGGGACGCGTTTTGCACAGTCAGGGCAATAGCATGCACTCATGTCCATTGATGCCGTACTGATCCAGAAAAGCCTTGGCATCCTCCTCGGAACGGACAGAGATGTGAGGTGAGGTGCTGGCAATGAGATCCGTAATGCTGGTCCTGAAATTGTCCTCTTTGCCCAATCTCAAAACTGCATTGGCCACTCCATAAATGCTGATGCGATCTAGTTTTTAAGGACCGAGAGGAACTCCGACGTAGTCCAGCTCATGGCCCGCTAGGTTGACTAGTGAGCAGAGCGCGGCGTTGGAACCTCACCTCATCATTCCTCCGATGGAGTCGAATGACCCTTCATCGGCCAATCGGCCATTAACCTACCAGCTCTCGGAGCTGCCGATCAGCTTTGCTGAGGCAAAAAAAGAAAATGCCAACGCAGCGTGAGCAGCCGTAGAGCTGCCCACGCTGGTTTATGCGGTTTTTAAGTAGGTTTGTCTGTGCTTCCTTGAATCTGGCTGAAGATCCAACAGGCCAGCAGCACTGGAAGCAGTAGCAAGGGAAAGCGAACCAGCAGTATCACCATCAGCAACGCCGCCACGCACCCGGCAAGGATTCCGACGAACACGAACAGTGACGCCACCAGCTTTAGGACTGCCATCATAAGTGCCCCAGTTCAGCCAAGGACACACAACCCTCGCTCCCAACCACAACGTGGTCGAGTGTCCGGACGCCGACTAGATCCAGAGCCGCTTTCAATTTACCGGTGAGCGCCCGGTCGGCCTGGCTTGGCTCGGGGTCGCCAGAGGGATGATTGTGCACCAGCACTACTGCCGTAGCGTTGGATTGCAGTGCCAGCTTGACGACCTCGCGTGGGTAGACGCTGGCACTGTCGAGGGTGCCGCGAAACAGCTCGCGAAATACGATCACTCGGTGCCTGCTGTCGAGTAGCAGTAGCGCGAAGACTTCATGTTCATATCCGGCTAGCAGCGTTTGCAGATGGGTGAAAACTTGCTTGGGGTCGGTGAGCTTGCGGCCACGGCTCAGTCTTTGATTGGCCAGTTGCTGGGCCTTCAGCAGGATGTCGGATTCGGTCAGCGGGGATTCGACGAGGTAGGTGCCAGATGCTCCACCGGCCCTGAGTTTGTGCAGTCTCATGTATTGCTCCGTAGGTAGATCGGCCGGTATCAGGCGTTCAGGGATTGGTTCTGGTATCGAGCTTCCAGTTTGTCCGCCAAGCTAGGTTTGCCCGCTGAGGGTGGTGTGGGTTTGGAATCAGGCTGTACGCTGCCGCTCTCGACGGGGAAGAATTCCTCGACAATGGCTCCGGCGTCTTCCTCGCTGTCCTCGAAGGCGCCGTTGCTGAAACCGCGTCGTGCTGCTTCGTCTAGCGCAGCCTGATCGAAGCCAGTAGCCTGCCGCTGTGCATCGAGCTCATTGGCAGTTCGGAGCGCCTCGGCGATTTCGATGCCGTTCCGCACCGTCAGGTCAACGTAGAAGATCGGTGTGCCATGGCTCTGACGAGTCGACTTGCCGCGCAGACGCAGCTCCAGCGGGAGACAGGCCAGGCGGTTGCCCGAGATGGCCTGAAAGTAATGCAGGCGAGCGGCCAGGGTGCGGATGCTATTGAAGCCAGTGGTGCGGAAGACGAAGCTGCCCAGCGGATCGTCATCGCCGATGAGTACGTTCAGTCGGCCGTAAGGCTTGCAGGCCCCACCTTTTGCCAGCGAACAGGCATCCGGTGACGGGCAGGGCAGGGACTGCATGCCGTCCTGGGTAACCCGCTTGCAGGTTTCGCCATTACCCACGCATAGCGGCCGTCCGGATTGCCGATCGAACAGGGAGTAATCGGCGCGAAAGTTCAGCTCCGGTTCGTTAAACAGCAGACGCACCGGGATGCTCCGTAGCTTGTCGTCCTTACCCTGACGCAGCTCATCATTGAGCGGATGCAAAAGCCAACCGTCCCGGCCCTGCACCTGGGAAGTGATGGTGAACTGGTCATCCTTCTCCGGCAGGCGCTTGCCGTTCTTCTCGATGACCTTGCCGATGGAAATTCGCCCGAGTACCGGCGGGGTGATAGCCAGACCTTTGAGCATGGTGACGCTCCTTGAAACAAAAAAAGGCCAGGCACGCAGCGCGAACTGCGTGGTCTGGCCAAGGGGAGGGAAGGGGTTGAATGAAATAGAAATCAGCTGACCAAGAAGCGTCGTGCTCCGGGTTTGGCCAGCGAGTATTTTGCTTGCAGGTGCGGCCGCTCCTTTAGCAACCGAGCCACGTCGAAGCCAGCGCTGTCCTTGGCCTTGCGCCACGTGATGTGTCCGTTGGTGAACTCCGCGCGACTGGCGTCGCCCATGGCCTGCTGCAGCATTTGCTTCAGCTCGGCTTCGCGCTTCTCCTTGTCCGCGATGGACTGACGCAGCGCTTTTAGTTCGATGTACGCTGCGGTCAGTCCGGCATGGCTGCTGAAGTCCACGGTCTGGCCGTCGTCCTGAGGGAACAGGCAGCGCAAAGCCGTTTCAGCGGAAGCCGTACCATCGGCTGGAGGGGGCGTATCGGTCTCGACGTACTTCCAAAACGCGCGCTCCAATTCGATTAGGCGGGCAATCATCTGCTCGTCCCGCTCAATGCGATGGATTTCCAGATGCTGGCCTCCAAGCACCACGGCCACATCTGCAGCCTGCTTGCCGGTGACGGCGAGCTGGTGCATCACTTGCAGTTGCACATACTCGGGTACGCCTTCCTTCCAGAGGCGTGCCCCGTTTATGCCCGCGGTCTTGCATTCAAGGATCTGCACGTCCTCAGCGCCGATTACCTCGCGATCGATGTTGGCCAGCATCCAGGACAGCTCAGGATCTGGATGCAGCAGTACCGCGTTGATGCGACGGACCTTGTGCTTGGTCCGCTTGCTGTAGTGCCAGGCCACGATGGGCTCCAGCACATTGCCCCAGTACATTGGGCTTTCCTCGTCATCGGGATCGGCTTTCGGTAACCCAGCGTCGCGTCCAGTTTTCTCCAGCCATAGCTCGAGCTGCGACTTGTAAGGATTCAGACCCACCGCAGCCGCTGCATCCGAGCTTCCGATGCCCTGTTTACGTATCTGCAGCCACTCTTCTCGGGGCAGTTCCTTCGTACTGATCAGGCGTAGCGCCGGGCGAGTCTTGCCGGCTTTGCTCAACGGAGCAGTTTTCATAGCGTTCACCTTGCGGACATAAAAACGCCCGATCAGCTATGAGGCCGATCGGGCGTTTGGGATGGTTGATGCGAAGAAAGCGGTCAGGCGACCAGCTGAAGTGCGGTGGCCAAAGCCCGTTGTTTGATCTGAGCGCCCTGGCCAAACCAAGCCGAATCCATGCGGTACTCGTTGCTGCGGGCACGACGCTCGTGGTCGACGTACTCAGTCACCGCATTCAGCAGGCCCCAGGCGGTGCCGCGTGACGATTCGAGCTGGCTTCCGCGTCCGCGTCCTTCATACAGTTCCTGGACCTTTCGCAGAGCTCGCTCGTTGGGGAGCGCCTCCGGCATGGGTTTGTTCGGACTGACCTCACACATAACGTTCATGAAGAATCCCATCGCTTCATGCCACTGCACCTTGCGTTCAGCCAGATGACGCATGCGGTACATAAAGTCGTCCCATTGGGAGACGGCGATACCGAGCTGCTTTTTTACAGCCTTGGGATCGAAGCGGGTGTTGTGTGGGACTTTGATCGCCCGGCTGGTGCCGTCGAGGGCTATGGTTAGCGTGTTGTTGCAGACCACGCGGACGGTCGTCGGTGTTGCAGTGGTGGCTAGTGTGCCATCGCAGGACGTGGCCAGCAGAAGGTAGCCGTTGACTTGGTCATTACCTTTGATCGCTGTGCCTTGCCCCGTACGCGCCAGTGCCCAAAACTTGCGACCGCCCTTCAGTACACCAGCCGTTTCCAGCTCATGGCCGGAGACCTCGGTCAGATCACGGTAGAACTCCAGCACTTCGCGTGGCTGTACTGTGTGATAGCGGTTGGAAACCACCGACAGGGGTGCCTTTGTATCTGAGCGAAATAGGACCTTCTGCTCGGGGAATGAATGGATCGCGCCCAGGTGACCGATTGCGCCGGACTTGAAATGGACTGGGCTTTCTTGGATATCCCAATCCATGCCGGCCTCACGCTGCCAGACTTCGATGGGTTGTTTCTGGGTGAGCTGATTGCCCAGGCCATGCCAGGGAGTGGCGCCGGCGTAGGCCATGGTTTCGATGAGATGTGCCATGTGTTTTTCCTTTGGGTGCAAGCCGGCATAAAGCGCTGCGCAAAGCGCAGCACCGGCTGAATCAATAGAAGAGAAGGGGAAGAGCGATCGGATCAGGTCGGCAGGTTGAAGCGGTTACCGCAGCTCAAACAGAGGTTGTGAGCCAGGACGTGCCGGTCGAGCCATTCACCCAATCCGGCACCAAGCGCGCATCCACTTACCCCACCGGCCAAACCGCCAAGGATGGCGCCTGAGATAGATCCGAGCGTGATGCCAAGCGGCCCAGCAATGACACCAAGAGCGGCGCCAGCTTGCCCACCAGCCAGGGCAGTGCTGACACCGCGAGCTACACCGCCTGCGCAACCGACAGCGGCGGTGACTTTCATAGCGCGGTGGAAGGAGGCGATTTTAGGAGACTGGCAACGAGGGCATTGCAATGACATGGGAGATGCTCCTTGATGGTGATGTCATTGCGGTGATGTATGACTGACATTCTTTCGAATCCAATCGCTGATCGCAAAACAGTTCATGCAAGGGCCAGGGTAACTGTCGGCCAAGAGCGGACCTTTGTGAGTCCTTGCAGCCCTTGCCCTATTCACTACAACGGTGAAGCCGGTTACATTGTGATCTCGTTATGCCATCTGAGGGCAGATGGGTAGACGATATGGAATGGAGGCCGTTTGTCGATCATCACCCCTGCCGATCTCGAATCTGCCCTAACAGGGAACCCTGAAGCACTTGAGGTTCACCTGACGCTCGTAGAGCGTGACATGCCCATTGATGGGCATTTAGTCAAGATTCACTGCCACTGCCTATCAGTGGATGGGAATGGCCGTGTCCAGCCCCATCGGCTGGCAGAGTTCATGCGGAATGCTGTCGTTGATTATGCAATCCCGCGATCAAAACTCGCCGAGGCAAAAGCGCGTGACAAAAGATTCAACAGCACCGAAGCCGTAGCTGAGCTAATCGAGCGAGCTAAACGCTCGTTTACTGATTTGGCGAACACCGGTGAGGGTGGAGAGATGCTGCTGTTTCTGCTGGCGGAGCGCTTCCTTAAACTGCCACAGATTCTTTGCAAGATGGATCTCAAGACTGACTCACGTATGCACTATCACGGCGCGGATGGGGTTTACGCGGGAGTTACAGCGGCGGGCATCTTAAAGCTCTATTGGGGTGAATCGAAGGTCTACGCGGATGCGAGCGCTGCGATTCGCGACTGTCTCAATTCCCTCTCCCCCTTCCTGACCGAGCCCGAACACGAGGAGGCGGGGCGGGAGCGCGACTTGATGCTCCTTAGCGATAAGGCCGACCTAAGCGATCCAGCACTCACCGATGCATTGAAGAAGTATTTTGACAAGTCGTCAGTCATGTCTAGGCGGGTTCAATACTGCGGCGTGGCCCTTGTTGGCTTCGACGCACCGTTTTATCCAAAAGGCGAAGCGATTGCGGTTGGTGAGAAGGTCGTCGAGGCGGCCCGCGCCGCACTTAGCGGTTGGAGCCATCGCATTGGCGAGCGTCTAAAATCGGAGAAGCTCGAGCAGATTGAAATCGAGTTGTTCTGCGTCCCTCTGCCGTCGGCCGAAGGTTTCCGCGCCGCATTCCTCAAGGCAATGGGAATCAAGGAAGAATGAGCCTCGCCGACCTACAATCGTGGCTTCTTCAGCAAGGGGTTCGACGCGATCTAGATACGATCACTCGACTAACAGTACGCAATGAACTCGATAATCTTGCACCAGAAACCTCAGTAAATTTATCCGCGTCTATTGACTGGCCCAGGCTGTTGCTCGCCGGCAGTATTCTGGCGCGATCCGACCAAAGGGTCGATCAAGAAGCCTCGCTTCGAGTCGCAACCGCTGCGATTTCGCTGACGAATGATCAAGCACTTAAAGACGCTGCGGCCGTCCTGATGGGCAAGCTTTCCAACTTTCGCGCAATTACGCTAGCCACTGACCGCGGACTAGTGAAGGCCGGTCTCAACGGGAGGCTTGGTTTTGCGTTGCGTCTTGAATCTCAGCGCCGCGAGGTGGACCGTTCGATCTTGGTGCAGTCGAGCGGGGCTTGGCTTCAAGTAAACGATTTTCAGCAGCGCTTCTGGACTAACGCGGCTGGAAATAGCTGGCTATCGGCATCGGCACCTACCGCCTCTGGTAAGACGTTTCTTGTGCTTCAGTGGCTAATTGACCAAATGATAGCAGGTGAGAGTCGGGTGGTTGTCTACCTCGCGCCGACCCGCGCGCTAGTCTCTGAAATTGAGACCAATCTCAAGGAGCTCCTGGGGAGTACCGAGCTGATTGAGGTCTCGTCCCTTCCGCTTGTTGCTAAATATAAAGCTGCACAGGCGGGCGGCGCGCGAGTGATCCTGGTCTTTACGCAGGAGCGGTTGCACCTTCTCGCCAACGTGCTCAGCGATGTGCTTTCGGTCGATCTACTTATTGTGGACGAGGCGCACAAGATCGGCGACAACCAGCGCGGCGTGATTTTGCAGGATGCAATAGAGCGGGCCACTCGCGCTAACCCAAAAATGAAAGCGGTATTTATCAGTCCGGCGACTCAGAACCCGGAAGAATTAATCACGGACGCCCCCGATGGTGTAAAGACAATCTCCATCGATAGCGATGCTTCTACGGTCCTTCAGAATCTGATGGTCGCAACCCAAGTACCCCGAAAGTCGAAGCGTTGGAAACTCACTTTTCGTCAGCAAGGTTCTGAAATTCCGATAGGGATTCTTCAGCTTGCGAGTACACCAGCCGGACTCAAGAAGCGTCTCGCATTCATCGCAGCAGCCGTCGGCGAAAGAGGCGGAACGCTTGTTTACGCGAACGGAGCTGGAGAGGCAGAAGAGGTCGCTGACTTAATCAGCCAAATTTTGCCCAAACTTGAGCCGATAGATCTTGAGCTTACACAGCTCGCTGAGCTTGCTCGCAAGGGTGTGCATAACGACTTCAGACTGGCGCCTCTCGTGGAGCTCGGGGTGGCTTTCCACTACGGCAACATGCCGTCATTACTCCGCCTGGAAATAGAGCGATTATTCCGTACTGGGAAGATACGTTTCCTAGTTTGCACTTCTACCCTGATCGAAGGCGTGAATTTGTCCTGTCGGACGATTGTGGTTCGCGGACCACGTAAAGGAAAAGGCCACCCGATGGAACCGCACGACTTTTGGAACTTAGCTGGCCGAGCAGGGAGATGGGGTGATGAATTCCAAGGAAACATCATCTGCATCGACCCAGAAGACAAGCAGGCTTGGCCTGCCGGCGTTCCTAGTCGCGCACGATATCCCATTAAGCGCGAAAGTGATGCTGTTCTCGAGCTTGGTGACGGCATGGCGGACTATCTCTCCAAACGTGGACTATCGGATCCCTCCAGTATTGAGGATATGAATAAGTTCGAGCAGGTTGGAGCCTATCTGCTCACCACTTTTATGCGGCTCGGCTCCATATCAGCGGCCAGCCTAGCGAAACGCCATGACGCCGCGTCGATTGCGAAGCTCGACCAAGCCCTCGGGTCGCTAGCAGAGCAGATAGAAATCAGCGTCGAATTGGCGGCTCGGCACCCTGGCGTGAGCGCGGTTGGGCTTCAGCGCCTTCTCGAAGCTTTTCGTGCCTACCCTGGAGATGTAGAGAACCTGCTCCCTGCAGAAGTCGCTAGCAACGATAGCTATGACCGATTCATAACGATTATGAGGAGAGTCAACGAACACTTGTTTCTTGCCTTTACCCCTGACACTCGCATCAAGCTATATGCATTGGTTGTCGTCAAATGGCTAAAGGGGTACTCGCTGACCAGGATTATCCGCGACAGTATTGATTGGCATCAGATGGTCGGCAGGTCTTACAAGTTGCCTGAGCTGATCCGTGGCACGATGGAGTTAGTTGAGCAAATTGCTCGTTTTAGGGCACCAAAATACCTTTCGGCCTATATGGATGTGCTGCATTTGCATCTTCGTGAGGTTGGCCGCGACGACCTGATCGATGACGGTATGGATATCGGAACGCAACTTGAGTTTGGCGTATCGTCGACGACGCTTCTTTCACTCATGGAGCTTGGCCTCTCCCGCATGAGTGCAGTTGCCTTATACGAAAAAATTGCCCGCGACGATCTCAGCAGGGAGGAATGCATAGCGTGGGTCAACGAGCGCGCGGGCCAAATCCACGCAATGGACATTCCAGCCATCATTATTCGCGAGGTGCGTGAGCGTCTTGCACTACCTGACGAAGTAGCAAAGTAACTCACCCCTAGACTTAGAGGTTACCTATGCCGGCAAAGCCTATCACTCTCGGTCCCTTCCACTTTAAAAGGCGGGGGGACGCTATTGCATTTCTAAAGGCGATGCTCGGACGCTATGACGTGGGTGATCGGGTCAATGCCGACGACGCAGTGTTGTTGCGAGCGGCGCTGGAGAACCATCCGGATGCTGCCAAGAAAATCGGTTCTGGCATTCAAGACTTTAGTGTTCGAACCGCCGACTTTGGCTCCAGGTGCTTCTGGGTTAACCGCTCTGATGGAACGACAGAGAAATTTTCCATCACTGCTTCTATCCGCGGTTAGCCATGTGAGTGAATCGCACGTTTTGTGGACTATGAATGTCGCTTCTGGTTATGTCCGCTTCTGGCCCGTTTGCTCCCCTCACGACTGTCCGCATCTTGCGGACAGCTGCCCGTCGGCCGAATGGTCGCGCCAGCATGTGTACCGCTAGGCCAAATCCCTTCGGCTTGCACCTACGTCTTTTCAACTTGCGACGCCGCGTCCACTCCGCTGCTAACAAGGAACATACGGAGGTTGCTTGCTATTGACGGTTTGATTTCGTCCGCCGCGAGAGGCGCGGGCTACCTAGCGGAACGCTTTTTAACCTTTCGTCTCGCGTGGGTCTGCTGCGCGGGGATAGGTACGCTCCTCCTGGATAACCCCGTCCTTTTTGTGGATCTTTACCGATGCCGTTTTGCCTTCCATGAAGGTACCGGTGATCTTGAGCAGCTCGTCCTTCGTGCCGGCTTTCGTTAATGCCCTAGCCGCACCTTCCTTGCGCAGTTCCCAGCCCGCTTCGGTCGAAACAATGTGATAGTTTTCCATCGCTGCATCCTCTGTCGTTGTATAACCAGTAGAGCGCTCAACGGGACGGAGGTTCTGAAACGAGGTGCGCCAACCCAGTGGTGTGCAGCTATAAAACCTCATCCGTTCACAACCCTCAGCATCCTAGAAGCTGGGACGAGCGCAGCTGCAAGAAACACCCGCGCTGATGGGGCTTTGCCGTATCACAGTACGGGATGATCGAATCGTTCTATCAGATGGCGGCCTTCGTTGCGCACGTTTCCCACTTCTCGGCCCACTGGATACCAATCGAATTCTTCGACTCCCAGCCCATGCTCAAGCGCTAGCTCCTCAGCCTCGACAGGTGACAGCTCAGGATCATCCATCGGGCGGCATACTCTGCTGGCAGAACCAACGGTCTCCGGTCATGGATATCGAGCATCCCAGCACCGCTGGATGAAGTGATGATCACAAAGCCGTCGCCGTCTTTCGGTTCAAGCATGCCGCCCCGCTGGAATTGACCCAGCGCCGCGAAGAACATGGGCTCACCGCTGCGCAGCCTTATGAAATAAGGTTGCTTGAGCTTCGGACTTTGAAGAGCTCCCTTCCATTCATACCAGCCATCCGCCGGTACGATTGCTCTGCCGGTCTTCCAGATGTCTCGGAAGAACTTCGATGTGGCTGCCGTCTCTACCCTGGCGTTGATCGCTGGTGGCCTTTTTCCCTGCGCCCAGAACGGAGCGTATCCCCATTTTACGGGCTCCATGCGAAGCCCTTCCTCGTCCTGATGTAGCAGCTGGACCTTTGATTGTGGCGGTACGTTGTAGCGGCCGATTGGCTCAGGGTCCAGCCCTGAAAGCAGGGGCAGCTGTATGCCGATCTTATCCAGGTACTCATAGGCTTCTCGGTACTGGGCGAATCGTCCGCACATGCTGCCTCCGCACGTCTGTGTTGATTGACCCGGTCATGGTCAAAAGAATACTGTACAGGCATACAGCATTCAGGTCTTCGTCATGTCCGTTCATATCTTGGGACCCACGGCTCCCTCAACAATTGCCCTTCCGTTCTTCAGTTTCTGCGTGCCGGCCGGCTTTCCAAGCCCTGCACAGGATCATCTGGAGGGTAGCCTCTCTCTCGATGAGCTGATGAACATCCGCGCACCTCATACTTACCTGGCCCGCGCGAGTGGCGAAAGCATGATCCACGTCGGCATATTTGACCGGGACATTCTGGTTGTTGAGCGAGGGCGCGATGCGGAGAAAGGCGAGGTAGTCATCGCAGCGCTTAACAACGAGCCGCTGGTAAAAATCTTTGACCGGGACGGCAGCCAGGTCATCCTGCGCTCGGCCAACCCTCAATATCCGCCGCGCTATCTGCTCGAAAGCGAAGAGCTCTACGTTTGGGGTGTGGTGCCTTACAGCATCCGAATTCATGGCAAATACTGAACGGGTGATCGCCCTCATCGATTGCAACTCGTTCTACGCGAGCTGTGAACGAGTCTTTCGTCCGGATCTGCGGCGCACCCCGATCGTGGTGCTCTCGAATAATGATGGCTGCGTGATTGCTCGCTCGGCTGAGGCGAAAGCACTGGGCATCATGATGGGCGTGCCGTACTTTCAGATTCGCCGCGACCTGGAGCGATGGGGCGTGATGGTGTTCTCTAGCAATTATGCGCTGTACGGAGACGTGAGCGAGCGCGTGATGACGGTGATAGAGGGACTGGTCCCATCCGCCGAGGTCTATTCGATCGATGAATCCTTCGCTGATCTGACTGGCGTGCCTGACGTTGAAGCACTCGGCAGGCGGATTCGTGCGCAAGTCCTAGCGTGCACCGGTATTCCGGTCGGGGTAGGCATCGCCGGAACAAAGACGCTGGCCAAGCTGGCAAACCATTCGGCGAAGCGCTGGCAAAAGCAAACCGGTGGGGTAGTGGATCTGCTCGATCCTGTTCGCCGCGACAAGGTTCTGCGCGTGACGGATGTGAGTGAGGTGTGGGGTATCGGCCGGCGTATGACCGAGCACCTTAATAGCATGGGAATCCGCACCGCTTGGGATCTAGCCGGCGCGGACGCCTGGACGTTGCGCAAGCAGTTTAGCGTTGTGGTAGAGAAAACCGCACGGGAACTGCGCGGTACGCCGTGCCTTAATCTGGAAGAAGCCGCACCGCCGAAGCAGGAGATCTGCTGCTCAAGGATGTTCGGCAAGCGCCTCATTGAACTTGAGCCTATCCGGGAGGCAGTAGCAGCGTACGCCGCCCGAGCTGCCGAGAAGCTACGGGCGCAGCAGTCCATGTGCAAACGCGTGCGTGTGAGCATCCGTACCGGCATGTTCAACCCGGATGAGCCCAAGTTTGCCAAGGGGGTGGTCTGCGAGCTGCCGTATCCAACAGACGACACCAGATACATCACCCGCGCGGCCATCGCTGGCTTGGAGCATGTCTATCGAGAGGGCTATTCGTTCAGTAAGGCCGAGGTGCTGCTGATGGATCTCCGTCAACGCGGCGAATACACCGATGATCTGTTTGCCGAAACGCAGCCGGCCGCCTCGGAGTGCGGATTCCACGCCATTCGGACACTCAGCCCACGCTGATCCGGACACCTGTTCCACGAGCATTCGGACAGGCAGTCGGAGCGCAGCGACGCAGGGGTGGCATTGTTAGTCCGGGGTGCCTGGTGTCGTCAATTTCTTCGCCCGTTTGCGCATTGATTCACCCTTGAGATTGATCCGATAAGCGTTGTGCACCAGACGGTCGAGGATGGCGTCGGCCAGGGTCGGATCGCCGATCAGTTCATGCCAGTTGTCCACCGGCATCTGGCTGGTGACCAGGGTCGAACGCTGGCCGTAGCGGTCGTCCAGTAGCTCCAGCATGTCGCGACGCTGCTCGGCGGTGAACGGGGCCAGGCCCCAGTCGTCGAGGATCAGCAGGTCGGTCTTGGCGTAGCTGCTCATCAGCTTGGCGAAGCGGCCGTCGCCGTGGGCCAGGCCCAACTCTTCCAGCAGCCGCGGCAAGCGCAGGTAACGCACGCTGTAGCCCTCTCGGCAGGCCTGGTGGGCCAGGGCGCAGGCCAGCCAGGTTTTACCGACGCCGGTGGGGCCGCCGATGATCAGGTTGAGGCCATCGCGTAGCCACTGGCCGCCGCTCAGTTGCAGGATCAGTGCCTTGTCCAGCCCGCGGGGGCTGCGGTAGTCGATGTCTTCGAGGCAGGCGTTGTGCTTGAGTCGGGCCTGACGCAGGCGGCTGCTCATGCGCTTGTCGTCGCGCTCGGTCAGCTCGCGGTCGACCAGCAGACCGAGGCGTTCCTCGAAGCTCAGGCTGTCGATGTCCGGGGTTTTCAGCTGTTCGTTCAGCGCCTTGAGCATGCCGTGCAGGCGCAGGGTCTGGAGCTTGTCCAGGGTCGGATGGGGCAGCATGGTGGGGTTCCTTGGGTTCAGTGGTAGTAGCCGGGGCCACGCAGGTTGGCGTGGTCGTCCGGCAGCAGCGGCAGGTTTTGTTGGGCCAGTGGCAGGTTTTCCAGGCCCTGGCGCAGGATCGATTCGAGGCTCTTGTAGCTGCACGCGCCGAGGTTGAGGGCGCGACGGCAGGCCAACTCCAGGCGCACTTCGCCATGGGTCTTACCAAGGCGCAGGATGCCCAGGCAGGCCCGGTAACCTTGGGTCGGGTGGATGCGCCGTTCGAGGATGTGGCCGATCACGCCGGCAGTGTTCGGCCCGGTCTGCTCGGCCCAGCGGATCAGCCGTTGTGGCGTCCACTCGGCGTGCTCGCGATGGCTCTTGGGCATGTGCTCGGTCTGTGTGCTGTGCCGACCCTTGTGTAGGGAGCGTACGTGGCTGGCCACCCGCTGGTTGGCATGGAAGCACTCCACCGTGCGCGCGGTCAGGCGCACCTCCAGCTGCTTCTTCACCAGTTGATAGGGTACCGAGTAGTAATGCCCGTCGACTTCGACGTGGTAGTCGATGTGCACCCGCGCCTTCTTCCACTCGGCGTAGACGTAGGCCTGCTCCGGCAGCGGGCGCAGCACCGGACGATCCAGGGCTTCGAAGGCCGAGTGCCGGGAGCCCGGCAGCTTGCGAAACGGTCGTCGATTCAGTCGTTCCAGCAACACGAAGATGGCACTGTTGAGTTCATCCAGGGAGAAGAACTGGCGGTTCCTCAGCGCGGCGAGGATCCAGCGCTCGACCACCTGCACGCCGACTTCGGCCTTGGCCTTGTCGCGCGGCTTACGCGCCCGCGCCGGCACCACCGCCACACCATAGTGCTCGGCCAGATCGAGGTAGCTGGGGTTGATGTCCGGCTCGTAGCGGTGACTCTTGCTCACGGCGCTACGCAGGTTGTCCGGCACCACGATCTCCGGCACGCCTCCGAGGAAAGCGAAACAGCGGGCATGGGAGCCCAGCCAGTCAGGTAGCTGCTGTGACCAGGTCGCTTCGGCGAAGGTGTAGCTGGAAGCGCCGAGCACCGCGACGAACACCTGCGCCTGGCGGATCTCGCCGCTGTGACGGTCGATCACCGGCACCGTCTGCCCGGCGTAGTCGACGAACAGCTTCTCGCCGACGCGGTGCTCCTGGCGCATCACCACGTCCAGTTTGCCCTGCCAGGTTCGGTAGTGTTCGCAGAACCAGCTGTACTGAAAGCCTTGCGGCTGGCTCAGGCGGTACTCCTGCCAGAGCAGCGCCAGAGTCACGCCGGGGCGACGCAGCTCGGCATGCACCCAGGCCCAGTCAGGCAATGGGCGCTGCTCGCTGGGCAGCACTGGTGTCGGCGGGAACAGTTGCTGCTCCAACTCCGCATCGGACAACGAACAGGGCCAACTGAGGCCGCTGGCGGCAAAGCGACACAGGTAATCACCGGCACTGCTGTGGCCAGTGCCCAGGCTGCGGGCGATCTTGCGCACGGACAGGCCGCAGTCAAACTTGAGGCGCAACACCTCTCGGATTTTACGCATGGATAAACGCTCCACGACGACCTCTTCACTTCGAAAAAGAGGTCGATGGTAGTGAATAAATCCTGCGTAGCTGCCTGCCTGGAAAGTGTCCGGATGGCCGTGGAATCGGTGTCCGGATGCTCGTGGAATGAGTGTCCGGATCAGCGTGGAATCACTGTCCGGATGTGCGTGGAATGGGTGTCCGAGTCAGCGTGGAATCCGCACTCGGAGCGGGTCATGGGCGTCCTCGACGCCATCAATGCAAAGTGGGGGCGTAATACTCTAAGACCTGGTCGAGTACCCACCGAGCCCGATTGGGGCATGCGCCGGGAGATGATGAGTCAAAGCTTCACTACACGGATCGATCAGCTCTGGGTGGTGCAGTGTAAATAATCTCGCTCCATTGCGCTGGTTCCTCCCTCCTATAAAAACAGTCGCGGAAAGTGGATCAACAAGATCCATCATCCAAGGTCGTGGAAATCGGCCCTCACTGGGGCTGATTTAGCTCGGCAATGGCATTTTCCATATCGCTTTTGACGAGGCGCCTTCCTTGATGAGTAAGCGTGTTTTTCCAGTGTCGCTACTAGCCCTAGGGGCCTGGGTATCTGGATCTTGCTGCACCAGCGGCAAAATAGCCGGCGCGACTGCAACCGGCCCATGAGCCAACGGCTTCCGCCGAGAACCGGTGTCAGACCTTGCGCCTATAAATCGCATGGTTAGAGGTGCTTTTGCGCACGAATTCAAGGCCGAATTTCTCCGGCTCGCGCTTAACCTCTTTTCCAAGCCTCAATCGCTCAGAGCGACTCAGCTCCTCCCATGCTGCTCCCCCTATGATCTGGGGTATCTCGAACTCCATGCCTTCAGGAACATGTGGTGCCTTGTCCGTCAGTATGCGGGTAGCTAGGAAGAGGGGAGTGCTGACGCTTGAAACATGCCTTTTAAGAACCTCCAGAACGGCTTGCTCAGGGTCTGGCTGAGCTTCTGCCCAAGCGGCTACGGGTACAGGGAGTTCGAGACATAGCTTCATGCCGGCCCCATGGGTTGAGCACCGGCACGCGTGTAAGTGGCGTTTTTGGCCGCGTTGTCGCCAGCGTAGATCAGACGGTAGTCATTAGCGTATCTACGCGCTTCCTTGCCGAAAAGGCGCTTATCTTGATCACTACCGACTGCATTCCAATTGTCTTGGCCAAGGATGGACGAAAGCTCCCGTGCGGCGTTGTATTCCATCGCTTGAACACAGCTAGTTAGAATCTGCCTTATCTCGGCCCCGATAACGGCGCGCCGGTACACGGCGTTTTGCGCAGTCGAGAATCCACAATAAATAAGGCCGTAGCTTTCCGGGTCGTTCTTGATGTGCTTTCCGAACATCTGACGCTCATCATTGCTGAGCAGAGCCCAGCCTTCAGTACCTACAATGGCGGACAGTTCCATCTCGTTGCCAACCTGCATATTAGGTACGTTCTTCTTGATTAGCTGTTCTGCTTGTACGAGGGCGGGTGAAGTGAACATGGCGAATCTCCGTCAAGGCTATATTTCTGTGCATAAGCGCACGATAGCTAAGACAGCTTCAGTGGCAAATGTTCCGCTTAATTCTGGAAAAATAAGAGTTGCGTTGGTCTAGATCGAAAAAGCGACTTTCCAAGCCTTGCTTTTTCTCAAGGACTTGCTCGCTGAAGTTGCCCTTTGAGCTGTTCTAGTTGTCCTTTTTCAGCCCTCAGGCCTGCAGCTAGCTCCGCCTTTTCACCTTCAAGGCGTCGGATGATCTCGCCGAGATTCTGTACGAGGCCGCGCAGCACGCTGAGTTCAGCCTTGTGCTGCTGTGTTTGCAGCCATTGCATCCAGAACCCAATTGAAAGCACCAGTACTACGCAAAACGAACCGCCCATTACCAGCCACGCCACGCTCATTGCATCCATCGTCAATTCCTTCTGCTCACTCGCCGTCAGTACGGCTGGCAAACGAACGATATGTAGTTAATTGCGACACGTCGATATTGTCTGCATGAACAGGTAAAGAAAGGCAGCAGATTTTTCTCTACTGTCCGAGTGCGGCATACGGCGGAGCTGCGTCTGTAGAGCGGCCATTATGAGTTGGCACAGCAGAGCGGGGAGGCTTGCTGTCATCGGACTTTACATATCGGCGAGGCAGACTGGAGTATCCTCTGGCCTCTGAGATTACCTAGGTTGCTTTTGTCGCATACAGAGCCCAGTCAGTCATCAAGGCTCGCCGTTTCTCTAAAATATCTCCTCGCCAGTAAGCCGCCTCAACATTTCCTGCCGTGCTATGAGCTAGCGCCATCTCGCACACTTCTCGTGGGTAGCTGGTCTGCTCTGCAGCCCAGTCGCGGAACGTACTACGGAATCCGTGCATGGTGAGATCGCCGCGCCCCATTCGGCGCAGCCCCATCAACATCGCCATGTTCGACAAATGTTTGCCGGTGCGAGTGCCAGGGAAAAGATGGGGGTTGCCTGCAACCTTCGGCAAACTGCGAAGCGTTTCCTTAGCCGCCTCGGAAAGGGGGATCCTGTGCGTCTTGCCGCCTTTCATCCGTGATGCAGGAATTATCCAGCTACCCGCGTCAAGGTCGATCTCGGTCCACGTAGCGCCTAATACCTCAGATGTACGGCAAGCTGTCAGGATGGTAAGCCGGATGGCCTTATGTGTTAACTCGTCATGCTCCTTCAGCTCACTGAAAAAAGCAGGAAGCTCAGGCCAGGGCAGTGCGTTGTGGTGAGAGATAGCTCGTACTTTTGATCGTTTGGGCAACAATTTGTCTAAATGCCCGCGCCATCGCGCTGGATTCTCACCATCACGTAGGCCCCGGGCCTTAGCTGCATCTAGAACCAGCTCGATGCGGTTGCGAAGGCGACTGGCTGTCTCAGGTTTATGCGTCCAAATAGGTTGAAGAATTTTTAAGATATGCCCTGTGGTGACATCCGCAGCCGAAAGGTTCCCGATGATCGGATCGGCATAGGTAGTGAGTGTGTTTTCCCACTGTTGTGCATGCTTGGCATTCTTCCAGCCGCTTCGGTGGGCCTCGATGTATGAGGCGGCAACGTCTTTAAACGGTGTTGCCTTTGCAAGCTCCGCTTGCTGTAACAGGCGCTTCGCTTCCCGACTCTTATCTCTAGCTTCAAGCGGATCCACGCCCGACTTGGATAATTTTCGCGGTTCGAGAGCTTTTTCTCGAGCTTCGCTTAGGCTCGTCTCAGGATATTTTCCAAGCCCCATATAACGGCTTTTTCCATGAATCTTATATCGGAATACCCAGCTTGCTCCCGCTCCCCCAGAATTGACCTTCAGGTAAAGGCCGTCGCCGTCACTAGTGAGCCCGGGAACACCAGCCCGAATGAGTTTCTCTGCAGTTTTTGCGGTTAGCTTAGCCATGTCCCTGATTCCTGAGTCCACACCTTGGTCCACACCTTGGTGCTGGATTCTGGTGGATCTTGATGGATGTCGAGAAACAGATATTACGCTAGAGGCCCCATGTAGCCTAGGGCTTGCCGAATTGCCGTGCACTTCTGTGGACGTTAGTTTGGCGGACACCCCTTCCGTCGAACAGTGTTTCATTTGGGGGATTGGCTGCGCCTTATTTGTCATGACAATCGAACTCAGGCGCACCGGGCCGCTGGGTGTGGAGCTGCGGGCTGGGACAGATCGTGGTGCCAGAAGTAGCCTGTCGGAGCGCTTGCGTTTCCTGAGTAAGCGCTACAGCCCGGGCGACGCCGGCGGAGCAATCGCCCAATGAAGCTATGCCGCTCGCACCGATACAGCCTTAGCGCGGACGTGATTCGATAGGTTCCCTCAGTACTGAGGTCAATCTGGATGCGGCGGCACGCGAGGAGGCGCAGGTCCACGTCACTCGCCAAGGTGATGTCGATGGTATGGGTTCGCATGATGTGCTCCGGAATCTGGGTTTGAGGGCGCCTCCGCGCAGAGCGGCGGCAGTAGTCCCTGGTGGATCGGCGCTAGTCGAGCAGTTGATAGATCAGCTGACTTTCGGGGTGTCTGCGCATAGGGAGGGCGAGATGCTCCTCACCCGGCTCCGAGATGCCCTGGTCATGAAGAATGAAGTTCATCAAGCCGGAGACTGCGTCTCGCAGGGCGTGGGCAAGGTCATGGAACCGCTCGTTCGCGACCTCATCGCCTTTCGAAAAGGCAACCTCGCACAGCCGGGATAGCAGTTTGATATTCAGAAACAGGGAGACTGCTTCCAATGACATCTGTTCGTTGCAACCTTCAACGGTGACCATGTCCTGGGAAGGGAGGACGAGTGCCAGTGCGCCGTTGTGGTACTGGCGCAGCTCCCAGAGCCCATGTTGATACTGCTCTCCGACGCGCCCCTTCATCAGGGTGAACAGGTAGCCGTCATAGACAGCGGCAAAGGCGCCCATCGCGCCGGCGAGGCGGTCGCCCGCGTTCTCGTTCGGAATGACTAAATAGTGGTCCGGCATGTTGTGTCCTCTTCTAATGGTATCGGCTGCAAACAGCCGGCTAGAGGTGCCATTAGAAGAGGGCGTGAGGTGTGTCAGAAGCCCGCTCTAGCGATTCTGAGAGGAGAGTGAAACGCGTGGCCTTGTGATCAGTAACGGGAGGCTCTGTAGAAATTGATGCCGTAACCACCGATCAGAATCAGCAGCCCAACACTCCACTGAAACGCGGTCGTCGCGTACCAGGCCACCACCGGGTCGGCGAGATACGACGGGATCTCCCTCCCAAGCATGTCCACCTCAGGACCGGAGCCGATGTATCTGAGCAAGTTGAAGACACCTTGCCAAACTGCCAAGAGAACAAGCGGCCAAACGGTACCGAGGCGAATCATAGGTTGCTCCCAATGGCTCCTCGACCCGTTCCAAGCCGCCCCGGCGAGGATCAAGAGACCAATGATCATCCAGCCTATGAATTCGCCAGCGGTCCAGAAATCTACGCCGAGGCTGCGGGCGACGACGAAAACGGCGAGCCCGGTCGTGATCGCGATTGCCGCCAGGCCAATTGTTAGAAGCTCCTGCCCCTGCGAGCGGTCAGTCATGTGTATCTCCCTACTACGGTTTAAAGAAAATGTGCTCGGCGCGTCGACAAAGGGACGCTTTCAGCGCGTTCCTGTCCAAGCGGGCTGAGTATCGCGCTTATCGAATGGTCAGCAAGTTACTGGCGTGCCACCAGCGACCCAGAAAAAGAAAACCCCGAGACATTCCGGACCCGGGGTGGCCAACATGCGCTTCAGTGAGTTCAGCTCGTCCGGTGGGCACCCAACGTATGATGAGCTTGCTAGTCGTGCTCGAGCGGCGAGTAAAGCATCAGTGCCGCGTGGACTCGAAGCGAGCAGTCACGATAAGCCCGGCATGTGGCGGCGCAAGTCAAAAGCGGAGTAGCAAAATCAGGCTGGCGCAGGAGCGCCGCGTGCTGCCGCGTAGGCCTGAGCCTTGGTTGCTGCTCGGGCCATGTCCCTGTTCTGTTTCTTCTCCGCATCCCGGATGGCCTTTAGCCCGTATTTTTGAACGAGCTGCTGGTGCAGATCGGCAACCTCGGGGGTTTGGATCAGTTTTGCTGGATCAATGACAGCAATCCGGATGTCGTCGTCATATTCCCAGTTGGTCATGGTGATCTGGTTATCGCGGTGGCCAGCGACCGAAAAGCCCATGGCTTCGTAGTACGGCACTTTGTCGACAGCGCATGTCAACGTCGCACGCGGCCTCCTCGAAAGCACTTCACTTACCAACGCCCGGGCAATGCCCCGCCGACGCCGGTCAGCGGCAACTGCCATGTAGCAGATTGCGCAAGTCGATAGGTCATTCTCGGCCTCGAGGTAGATCAGGAAACCTGCCACACGATTAGGTTCTACCGTGTCAGTGGCCACGACCAAGCCGCCTCGGTGAGGGTTATGATCTCCCAGGCGGTTGGCGTAGATCTGAATCTCGGCCACAAGAGCCCACTCGTAGACCGGGTACAGTGGATTACTGGGTTCGGGCGCGACCATGTGCAGCGCCGGTACGTTGTCGACCGTTATCTGGACGATCTGACGGAGCACGCGCTCGCTGGGCGGGGACTTGTAGTGACTGATCGAGAACACGGTTACCTTCTTGCGCTATCTGTTCGATGGGTGGGTGGGGAAACTAACCGAAATCGATTGCCGCATCTTCTGGAACGGTAAATGGCTCGTTGCAGCCGGAGCACTCAAAAGTCCCTCCGCGGGGATCATTGATGAAACCGGTGTTTGGATGCGAGCAGCGTGGGCAATCGATGCCTGTGATGAATGCTGTGATCGTGACGTTCTGATGGTCTTGGTCGCTCATCGGGATGCCCTCAAATCGGTGGAGGTCTCGAAGAATAGCGCAGGGTGGGGAGTGATCCGGGGCAAAACCAGCGAAGCAAAATCCTGTGCTCCATGGTGTCCTGACTGCCGCGTTCATTCTTCCGGCTCCTGGCCGGCTCACCTTGTAGGTTTGCTGCGCCGGATATAGCGGCATGGCCAATCAGCGTATGCCGCCGCAATCTGGACAATCGGAGCCGCTCGCCAGCGGCGCAGGCGTGGTGTCGCGCCGGTCAGAGCCTGCCGATGCGTTCGAGAACGTACGCTTCGGCTCTACGCACCTCTTGGTTGTAGGCTCGGGTGATCTGTTTCGTCGAGTCGCTGAGCGCTCTGCGGCCGTACTTCTCAATGATCTGCTGCTGGATCTGCTTCACCTCAGCGCTCGCGAAGATGTCCGCGACATTGAGGGCCGCGATTAAGCCGGCGGCGGAGTACGCGCGAGTGTTCATGCGAACCTGGGTGTCTCGAGCGCCAATGACCTGGAAACCGAGCCTCTCGTAAACAGGAACCTTAGAAACCGAGCAGCTCAGCTCCACGTGCGGGTACTCGCTCAGGAGTTCGGTGATCATCGTGCGAGCAACGCCCTTCCTCCGGTCCTTTTGATTCACCGCCATATAGGCGACACCAGTCGCGCCGGGAACCCCATCTACGAGCAAGTGCAGCAGAAAACCTGTCACACGGCCTGGAAGCGAGCTGTCTTCAGCAACGATAAGCTCCGTCCGGCCAGGACCGAGGCCCATGCGGTCCATGTAGGTCTCAATCTCTTTGGCAAGCGAAAACTCGTAGACCGCGGTCAGGTAGTTGCTCGGCGCGACCGGCACAAGGGAAAGGTCTGCCACATACGCGGCTGCCATCTCAGATATCTGCTGATAGACATGAGCGGGGGGCGTCCGGCGGTAGACGCTGATCACGGGCGCGCCTCAGACGTGCTGAGGGATATGAAGTTCTGCAGCAACTTTCCGGCGCGGCTCCCGGGCTTCGCGTCGAGCTCGATAAGCCCGGACTTCTGACGGTGGAGCGTTCGGCTTGGGAAGAAGTCCTTGTTCGCGATAACCGCGTCTTGCAGCTCTAGGGTGTCGCCATTGGACTGTTGCCGGAGGCGGTATGTTTGAGTCCGGTTGATGATCGGCTGTTCAAGGCGAAGCTCACCCGTGACGGGGTCGTAGCTTGAGTTCTGCAGGATTGACATCGAGATGACCGACTCAGTGTTCGGGTCGTACCAAAGGCTGAAGACCTTACCTGCCAGCAGGTAGACATAGTGCATGGCTACCGCGTCTCGGTACTGGGCGGCGCTGGAGTACAGGCCATCCATGGGGGTGTACATTTCCAGACCGAAGTACGCTTCAGCTGGCCCGTACTCGTGGCCGAAGCTGGCGAACAGGTCCCGACTTGCCTGGGACGATGGCATCCACAGCGTCGATGGGGTAGGGAAGCCGAGCACCTCAACGATGCCGTCATGGGCGGATTGTAGGTCGATCGTATAGGGGATCGATTGCCGCATCGATACGGAGTCGCAGTCCTCGCTGTGATCGAGCAAGAACGCATCTGCCTCTTCCCATGAACGGTTCCAGGCCTTGGCCAGCGCGATCGCGTTGGCTTCAGTCGCGCAAACGGTAAGGCTGTCGGTCTGTTCTATGTCCGATGTGCGGATTTCAACAGCAGCCTGAGCAGCGCTTGCAGTGATCAGAAGGAGGCATGCAGTCGCAGCCGAGAGGTAGTTCATGAGAATGCCTTAATGCCGGGGTTTCGGGGTGTGATGGCATAATAACGGCGCGCTCCCTCTCTGCAACCTGGTAGCTAGCACGTACTTCGGCACACGCCGCGCTCTCGCGCAGTACTGGGCTCGGTAGGTGCTTGGCCCGCTGGTACATCCCGCAGGCGCGGCGGCGGAAGGTCGGCGCACGGAATCAAACTGAGTGGTGGTGGCACGTTTCGACCGGCTTGAAGATACCTACCTTCAACTGAAGCCACCGGGGAACAAAGCCATGAAGAACCACACCGCTCTTGATGCAACGGACGGCTCCACATCGGATCAGCAGTACACCGACTGGGAGCGCGAAATAATCGAGTGTGTTGCCGACGACCTTGGCATCAGCTTTTCGGAAGCTGCAGGCGTTGCCGAGGCTCAGCCGTTCTGTCTTGCGCAGTCATGGGGTGCCGGCTTGAGCGCACAGCAAACCGCGGAAAAGCTCATTCGCGACTAGCGGTCGAAGGCACAGCAAAACTCCTCACCGGATAAGGCTGATTCGTTGCTCAATCTGCAACCATTGGCCTCTTGGCTCGTAGATTTCGAAGTCTGTGCACAGGACGTCCAGCGGCATCCGCTTGAACGCTGGATACTCCACGTGGGGGTCGAAAACGACGATCTCAAACAAGGGGTGTCGGAAAGCAGTCGCCCAGTACCATTTGCCGGGCGCTCCACACCAATCCGCTTTCATCTTCAGAATGCCTAGGCCACTGAAGTCGTCCCAGCCTCTCCAGCGCTTGGTCTGCTGCAGTAAGCCCGTCATTGCGACAGCCATGCGCATCTCGCTGATATTTGTCGAGAAGGCGGGGCGCCCTGGTCGTCCAACCCCGAGCCCCGCCTCGACGAAGATCCGGCGTGCCGTTTCGAAACTCACCCCGCCGACCATAGCGAGGCAAGCGACGCCGCTGTAGTACCCGTCTGTGAGCAATTTCTGCACGCCACATCGTGCCTGCCAATCAGTCGGCTCGGTAGCTGGTGACTCAGCTAACAGCCCATTGGCGGTGAGTTCCATCGCCTGAACCGTCCATGCATGTCTTATTGATTATCCGCCCTGCAGCTGCGCCCAGGGCGACAGCTGCCTCAGCCTTAGCGGGAGTATCTTTCGAGCCGGACTGGTGAGGAGCCAGCCGGTATGGTTCATGAACCAACGTCTTCATCCGGGTCCTGATCAATCACCGGTCCGCCGGCGGTCAGCGCGGTGACCCAGCGACCAAACGCGGGAACGCCAGAGATGTCCTTTGCCAGATGCAGCTCTTCAGCCCCATTCTCGAACACAACGTGCCAGGCAATGATCTCGCGAGTAGGCGGGGCCGCCTGAGTCTCGGTAGTAGCTACCAAGTCAGCCGCGGCGTGGCGAGCCTGCTTGTGCCCACGCTTGAACGCTTGGCGCTCGGAATGGACGCTGCTATCGGGCTCGCAGGGCAAGTTCATGATGCTGCTGAATAGATCGCTCATTGGTGGGTTCCTCGGTGCTCAGCGTGAATTTTGGATGGTAGGGCGTTGGCTCTCTTTGGCGGCTTCCACCGACTCGATCTCCTGGGCATGTTGGATGAGGTCCGCTTCTGCGCCAGCCCATTTCAACGCCTCAGACATCTTGCAGAATACCCGCTCGTGGGTATCTCCTTTGCTGATGCGGACTTCGCTCTTTTCAACCTCAAGCGTCCATGCATTCGGCGTTTCGTCGAGCAGCTTGGCCACAGTGATGTTGCCGGTCTTTGAGGCGATAAGCATCGCTACATGTCTCCTGTTTGTTCCAAGGGCCCTGACCCATCAGCAGAGGGACCGGAATGTCTTAGGCGCGATTGCTCGCGTTGTGAGCTGCCCCGTTGAGGCCTGTGTGAGACGCTCATCCTAACGGCCATGCCGCGAGGTTTGGCGTCAAATGGAGCGCTGGGAATTCAATCCAGCGGGCGGTCCGGCTGTCCCTGCGGTACATGCGCACCAGCGAGGATCTTGTCGCGCTCGGGGTAGAACTTGTCGTAGAACGACTTGCTTCTGTCCAGCTTGATCCATCGCTCGCTCGCCGGCAGCTCCTGGCAGACATGGTCGATCGCTGAGTAATAGTCGCCGACTGTGGCGAGCACTGTGAGGTGCTTTGGATCGCGTGCTGCACAGGAAACCATGTCAGCCCAAACAGCGCCGATCTCAAACCAGATTGAGCAGCCGCCAAAGCGGACAAACCAGCCAGGCTCGACGCCGAGATCCAAGAGGTTTGTGTCGTTGCTGATTGGAACCGGTTTGCGCTGAGTCGGGGTGGTCATGTGCCTATCTCCGTGGGCTGTTTCGATAGGCCCATGCTCGATGGCATCAGGGTGTGCCACCAGCCAATGCGGCCTGTGCCCACCTTGCAACGGGAAGCCCGTGTTGCGTAGCAGTGCCAACGGCGAGCTTCAGCTGCTCATCAGTCCAGCCTGCGTCTTGAATCACGGCCGCCGGCTTGATCCCGTCTTCATCGGTCAACTCATGTAGCTCGCCGGCGCTAGCGGTGACCGCAACGGGCCATGTCCACGCGAGGCCGACGACACCTTCGCTCGCGATGAGCAATGCGTCTCCCTTGCGAACGCTCTCATCGCATTGCGTCGCGTCGTAGGCATCGCTAGATGAGGCGAACTCGTGAATAGTGGGCATGGGTGCTCCTCCTTGGGGTGATGCAATTGTCGAGTTGGCCCTGGTGCTTCAGAGCCGCACAGCTAACTCGCGGCTCGCATTCACCGAGGTTTTCGTTAAGCGGGTGGCGGGCGCTACTCGGCGGCCACCGCTTCGAAGTAGGGGCGTACCGCCTCCGGTACCTCTGCCATGCGGCGCGGGTAGCGTGCGCCGACCAGTCCGTGCTCTTTCAGCACTTTTTGCGCATGCATTTTTTCCGGCACGGAACACGATGATTTGATGCAGACCAGATACGGCTCGGGCGGTATGCAGTGATTGAGGCGCCCGGGTTGCTGCGGGCGCTGGGGCGGGGTTCGTTTGGCTACCGACATTTCGTTTCCTTTCTTGAGCATTCAGGGCGGCGATGGAGCCGCAGGGCTTACCGGCGACCTGAGGTGGCTATGCCGAGTATTGGTACCAGCCGTTGAGGCCGTCCTTGAATCGCCAAATGATCCGGTCGGTCTCAGCGGAGTTGAGGGGTTTGAACAGGCAGGTGTTGCCGTCAACCTTTTCGCACCAGCCAATGAGCTCACCGGCACGTCGGGTCAGATGGTCTTTGCTTGCGTAGATGCGGCAGCCTCGCATGGGTTTAGAGAACCTCATGGTTTGCTCCTGTAGTGGATAGCGGTGAGATGAACGGTGCGATGGTGCCAAGATCGAACGCCTCCTCGACCTTACGGCGCACCATGTCCTTAGCCTCGCTGACAGTGACCATAGGGAGGGTGGCGTCGCGGTAGAGGACATGGACGCCGGCGCCGATGAGGTGCGCTGTGCGTCGCTCTCGATTGATTCGAAGACGGCAGCCCTGAATAGGCACACCACCAGCTGCATGGCCCATCAGCGCGAAGACCTGCCTTGCGCAGCGTTCGGGCGCGTCGAAGTCAAACTCGACAGGGATCGGGAACTGCGGCGTTCGCTGCACGGGGCGGGTGGCTGTGCCGCTTAGCAAGCGCGCGTACTGCAATTTCATGGCGTCACTCCTTGTGATTGGTGTTGCGAGTTCGTCCCGCCTCGGACTAGACGCCGCCCGCTGGGTTGGGGGGGCCTCCGAGGTGGCCGGTGTTGAGCGTCAGCTAGGCGTGCGGCCCTGCGAGTGCGCGAGGCGCACGCTGGCCCAGAAGCTCGGCTCCGCCGTAGAACTCCAGCTCGTCCTCGGTGAAACTACCCGCGTAGTTGCCGCTGGTGCCGAAGTAGCACCTACAGCGGCCAGTGGAGGGGTTGACCTCCTTGACGGTCATCCAAAACGGGTTACCGCGGCTAACCACCGTGTCGTTGGCTTCGAAAATCGGATTGGATTTCATGGCTTGTGCCCTTCGAGGGTTGAGTCGATAGGGCTATGGTCAAGCCGATCTAGGTGTGGCAGAAGCGCAGGCGTGTCACTTCAACAGAGGGCTCGCCGGGGTAGTGGTAGAAGATGCGCCGCCTGGGGAGTTAGCTGACCTTCTTGAGCATGTCGTCATAGCTGAAGCGCTTCACCTGCTCGAGCTGGCGCTCAAGGTTCGCCACTAGCTCGCGCTGCGCGCGATGAAACTGCTGCTCGTGAGTCTCAAGGGGGCGGCTCTTAGATGGCACCATGTAACCGCCGATAAGATCCTTCGTGTTCTGGTGCACATAGCGGTTGAGGTTGGCCGCTTCGGCTTTTGCGACTTCTTGCGTGGGCGAGGACGCTATGACCTTGAATGCGTTGTCTGCAGGAACGCACTGACGGAAAACCGGGTTCTTGAGCCAGGCCTCCATCAGGCCGCGATGATCGTCGAGGTCTTCGGCGCCCAGGCCCTCATAGTCATTGAGAAAGAACCAGTTGACGTCGCTCCAACGGCAGTTGTCGTGCCAATCAGGCGTGGAAAATACTTCCATCTTGCCGGCATGCGGTGCGACGAAAAGAAATTCGCCCTGGCCGAGGTCCGCCATCGTTCCGAGCGGCATTTCCATCAAGATGAGAGCGATCTTGAAGCCGGCCTGTTGCATCCGCTCATAGGCGATGCGTTCGGCCTCATTGCTGGAGTAGGCGTTGATCGTACGATTCAGGTGAAGGGAGTTGGGGTTGTTGGTGGTGGTGGTCATGTCAGCGGTGTCCTTCGTTTGGGATTCGATGGGCACATGATCAGAGCGTCTGGGGTGTGGCAGAACCGAGATTGAACAATTGAACCGGTGGGCTCGTACTTGGCAGTATCACTGCCTGTTGGTGCACTCGCCCCCGGGCTCAGAAAACGAGCAATGCGTTACGCGGCCGGCTGGTTAGCATTCAACAAGGCGTTTGTAGGCAAAGATTGGCTGCCCCGACTCGGAATCGGTGTCTTTGAACGGCGAGGTGGATATGACCTTGGTCGCCACCCGCTGCGATGCGATGTTGTCCTGGCCAACTACAGCCTCGACATAGAACGACTTCACTCCGTGCCGGCCGAGCCCACGCCGCAGCTCTTGGATGCCCTGCTCGACAATCTCGCTGGCCCAGCCACGGTTTCGGTACGTTTCCGGAACCGCATAGCCGATGTTGAAGCATGGGACGCCGTCGATAGGTTCGTGATGAACGAAGATCGCGATAGCTTTGACCCGGCCGTGCTCGATGCGCGCATATGTGTACCGCACAATCCCATTTGGCTTATCAAGCAGGACGCTGATACCCCGAGCCAAGTCCGCTGGTTGGGGATTAACGCTGCCGCGTCGAACCTCCTGTTGGAGGCTGACCAGGGCGGCCATCGGATCGGCAATTTGCATTCAGTTCTTCCTCAAGTTGGTGGTGCCGCAACAGCGTCCAGGACAATCGTTTGCCTGTCGCTGGTTGCGAACTCCGTGTTCACCGGCGCAGGTGTGGAATTTAGAGGCTGCGCGAGTCTTTGTAGGGTGCCGATTGCGTGGGCAAGGGAAGTTCCTTCGACACGAGTCGGCGACGAACAGCCTGCGCCCGCTTTTTTGCTGAGCCTTCAGTCGTGAACGGTACGACATACACCTCGCATTGCTGGTAGTCGGGATCGGACACCGGCCCGCCCGTTGACCACGAGCCATTGGGCCAGCGAACTACAGTCAACTGCTTCATATTTGCCCTACTCTGGAGTGATGTTTTGGCAGTGTGGGCAAGCCCAGACTTGCTGCCCGTTCTTATCATACAGCTGCGAGTAGTTGCCCTTGCCTACTGGGCAGATCGGGCACGCTCGGAGCTTTGAGCAACGATTGAGAAGCACCTCGGTGTAGCCGGCGATCTTCATGGCCATCACGAACGGCGTGATTACCGGATCGCGTGGGCGCCGCCCCGTCGCTGCCATTGTGGCGTTGTACTGGTCCAGACCCTGCTGGAGCAGGTTTTGGGAAATACGCATGAATTAGATCTCGTCTCGAAAAGCCATCGCTTGGAATTGCGGGGAGCCGCCCGGTAGTTCACCGGGCGGGTGAGCTCAGTAGGCGAGCTGCGACCAGTACAGGCCTGTCTTGTGTGTGTCGATATCGGCGCGGCTACGGGTGACGACGTATTCAGCGGCGATTGTGCCGCCCTGGGCATCCGTGACCAGCGCAAGACCATCCTTCTTCGCTGCGGCGACATCATCCGGCGCGCCTTCAAGCAGAATCACTTCGGCAGGTCGGTTCGCTACCGTAGCCTCGACCGTCCCGCCGTGCATCGCGACAGCGACGCGAGTGGGTTCTAGCAGCATGCGAAGGCCCTCGCAGATTTCCGAAGCGGAGCGGGCGCTGCCAACCGCCAGTTCAACAGAAGTGTCCTTACTGCCCTCAACGAAGCCGAGCACGCGCCAGCACACACCGGCGAACTCGCCGGTGCTGATAGCGCAATCCATATCCATGCCGGCGTCGGCCTGGAGGTAAACCTCACCGTCGCAGTGGTCGACCATCACGAATGTTTCGCCGTCGGGAGTTTCTGTTTCGATCAGATAGAGGTGCTGGCGGCGAAGACTGTCGGCATCAGCGGCGAGCGCCAATACCGCCTCAACCTGTCGTGAATCCACCGGGAAAAGCGCGGGCGCTTCACCGTCCCGAAGGATGCGAATGCAGCGCTCAGTGGAGAAGCCGGTGAACTTCAGGGGAGTGGTCGTTTGGGTCATGGGATTCACCTCTTTGCACGTTTTGAGGTGGTTAGCATCGACCGTACGAATGCGTGCCAGAAGCGGGTTGCCGTGCATGTCGTTCTCGCCTGCCCGCCCTCGCGGGGGTTCCCGGCAGAGTCTGCGGGACCGGCGATAGTGACCTATGATCGGCGTTACGATAGGGCTAGGTGGGCATCACGCCCGCTGATATCCAAGTGCAAACCGGAGTAATGTGCTCCGCTTCAGCACCCAACACAGGAAGTAATTTATGGCTGACGACGCGCTGAAAGACAGCGAGCTGGCCCGGTTCGCAAGGAACCTTGAGAACTTCGCAAAGTTGCACCCGGAGGAGCAGCTATACCATCGCTTTCAAGGCATCCTAGAGGGCCAAATAGTGACCCTTCAGGCCTGTGGGGTAATCACGTCGCAAGGTGCAGTCAAGCTGCACCAGCAGGTGGGCGAGGTCATCCGCGAGAAAAGGGCCGAAACGCAGCAGTGACTGCCGCAGCCCGGAGCTAGGTTGGCGTTGCGCGCAATCGGTCTGCTGGGTACTGGCGTACGAAATCCATGCTTTCTTCCATCGGCGCGTGAAGCCAGTCATTGATGGCTCCGTTGGGAAGCACCACCAGCATCCGCTTCTCATCGTCTGGCCTGTGGTAATCCCGCATCAGCTCGTGGTCAGCGGCACTCATAGTTAGCATCGTGAAGCTGGGCAGAACTCTGCCGTCAGGGCCTCTCCACTCTTCCCAGAGCCCTGCGATCGCGAGGAGGCCGCCGTCGGTTCGAGTGATCCTGGTTGCAACGGCCTTACCGCTGCGCCAGTCCGGCTCATAGATCGCCTCAGCGGGGATAATCGCGTGGCGTGCGGCTTTCCATGCCGATCGGAACGATGACTTTGTAGCGACGGTTTCCGTCCTGGCGTTGTAGGTTGACCGACCCAATTTTCGATCCTTGGCCCAGAACGGCAGCAGTCCGAATTGTCCTGCGATCGCCTCCAGAGGAGGCTGGTCGTCGTCTGTAGACTCCGGTGGTCGGGCGCGAATGAACGCGCCCATATACAGCGGGTAGACCTGGTCCTTGTAAGGCTGGTCAGGTGCCACGCCATAAGCGCTGAGCATCCGTTCCCGAGATGGGGTTTCGTAGCGGCTACACATAGCGACTCTGGTCCGAGATGGGTATCTCAACATCGACATCGGCGGGGGCCGCCTGGTTTCACCCTGCCAACGAGCAGGCTGCTAAGGCGCAGCGAACACGTCGCTAGCGCTAAGGCTGACAGCCAGGGCCTGCGCGGCCGCGAAGACACCTTCACGGTCGACATCGCTGCTGAACACGGCCTCGTACACACCGGCCGTGCCGGTGCTATCCCAGTCTTCAGCCACGCCGTGGGCTTCCGATGCTGCCGTTACGGCGTCTGCGAAGACGCGTTTGGCTTCGACGAACTGGAACGTGTCCACCCGTGTGATACGCACGCGAAGGCTCGCGGTATGTAGCGTTTGAGTTTCGATGGTGAAGATTCGCGACATGATTCGGACCTCGGCTCGTTTACTGGTTCAGCGTTCTGAGGCAGCTGAGTTGGCGAGGCTATGATCGGGGCATGCCAGTCGTGCCAGAAGCGAGCTGTTGAGAGGTCGGCTGTTACCAGCCAGCGTAGTGGGAAACCAGGCGACCCCAGTCAGCGGCGGCGCCGTTGGAGTGCAGGATCTTCATCGCATCGGCAGCCAGGATCTTCGTGGGGCAGCCGCCGATGAGAAAGTGCGTGTCACGCTCTGGCCGGTAGAGGTGCAAGACGGTCAGCGTTATAACCTGCTGAAGTGGCGTCATGGACCGATAACACTTGCGCATGGCTTTCATGCGTTCCGGTACTGGGGCCCAGCTGCCGCCCCAGTCGAAGCCGATCGGCCTCACCGAATAGTGGTGACCTTCGCTCCCATAGGGTTTGACCCGCTCGAAGCATCCGTAGAGCTCGTACCGTTCCAGGATGTCCAAGAGTGTCTGGCCAAATACCCGAAGGCGCTTCCCAGAGCTCTCGAACGTAGGCACTTCAGCTCCGCAGGCCAGCGCCAAAGCGGTGTATTCCTCACCGTCCATGCAGGGCACTTTGTCGACGATGGCAGTCAGCGTCAGACCAGGGAAGCGACCGCCGGCAAACGTTGGGTTTACCGCGGCATAAGCAGCCAAGGCCGCAGGGACTGTTGAATGATGGACGTAGGCCTCAGATGCAGTGCCCACGTCCGTGAAGGCAAATTGTCCTGATGGCAGGATATGGACGCCGATCTCGGCGAGTCGGCGGAGAGCCTTTGCGTGGTAGTCCGATTGCATTGGAGGGTTTCCGTTCCTAATGTGCCGGGCCGTCCCGCCACCTGCTGCAAAAACTGCGCTCCGGTCTTGGCTGCGTCAAGCGCGCCAGTGACGGTTCAGTTGATCCAACGACGCTCTACGTTGAGTTCATGCTCTCGCTGATAGAAGCGAAGCGAATCGGCATGCTCGTGCCGGCCACCCTCGAACTCATCAGGATGGCACGCCCGCACCTCATCGAGGCGCGACTTGATGCGCAGCGCATAGGCAGCTCTGCTGGCCTTGATCGCTTTGCAGACGTCGACGAAGTCGGGGTCTCCCTCACCGTGTTGCCGGTACCAGGTAGCCATCTCCTGAAAAGCCTTGAAGTGCTCATCGTCGAGATTACGCAGGCCGCTGGCATCCATCGGGAATGCGCCGCCGGCGTACATCGCCATTGCGAAAGACTGAAGGAAGCCAGCTGCTGAGTAGTCGCCGTCGACCAGAATGGAGCGATACCGAGAAAATGGTGACTCGACCATGGCCCTAACCCCGTGTTTGGTGTTGAGAGCACATTTTGCCTTACATCAAGCCAGCATTCACGAAACTCTCACCCTACAGCTTGGGCTCACTCACGATCCGCTAGTCCAGCCCACTAAGAATCCCGTCGGCGCGCGTAAGCAACTGACACGCTGGGCAATCTCCGTCGCGTACGTCTGGGCCTTCGACCTGATCGGGGCACATTCCCATGTACACGTGTCGAACTTGGCCTGTTGCGATGCTGACAAGCCCCTTCAGAGCTTCGGTTGGTACCTGGATCAGGTTCGATGCGGGTTGCTGACTCATTTGGTTTGCTCCTCGGGGATAGAGCGACCTGCCAGCCGGTGGCAGCGCATCGCAAGCTTGTGGGGGTAATCTGCGCCGGTGCACGTCCGTTCTAAGCGGATCATTTCCGCAAGCGTCATTGGTCCCCCGCCAGTGGCGTTTACGGCGTGAGCGAGGGCCTGGCACATGTCGACAACGTAGATCGGCACCTCGTACCTCGGGTGAGGGCGACGATCACCTTTAGCAGTGCCGCGATTGGCCAAGGCGCAATCTATGATGCTGGCGTATGGTTCAAAGTCCCGAAGGGGATACCCGCGCTCAAGCCCGCCGACCAAAGCTTGGGACCGACCAAGGTACCAGTCCCTGCCGGGGAAACGTTCCCCCACCCACCGCACAAGCCTCGCAGCCGCGGCAGGGTTTGCCAGCGCCAGTATCCAACCAGTAGCGAGGAGCACGAGCTCCGCGACGATGGCAAAGGGAAGTAGCGGAAGTCTGACAATCGCGACCATCATGCCCCACCTTCCGCGATCGGGAGCTGATCGCCAAAATCGGCGGCGATGACTTGATCAACTGTCTCGCCTGCACGCCATCGATCGACATAATCCAGATCCGGGTCTTCGGGGGTACCGGCCAGATCCTCATGGCCGAATCGCAGGCCGCGTGCGTTGATATCGCGTATCCACTGGCGCAATGCCTTGGTGTCTTTCCAGTTCATATGAAACTCCGGCCGGCTCCTCCGGCTTCGTTGGGGGAACGTGCGTCCGCGTCACCAGGTAATTACGCAGTGCCGGGATCGGCTTTTGCAGTTCTTTCAACAAGCATCTCGAAGCGCGTGCAGTCGATTTCCCGCATGACTTCGCGGCTTACCGCGTAGCTGGTGCCCCGGCTGGTTGTCAGGGTGTGCGTGTAGGCCCGTCCACCGGAGACGTAGCCGCCATTCGGAAGCGGTGTTACGACAGCACCCGCCCGTACAGCTCGGCATGCAGGTCCAGTCCCGATGGTCCTTTGCTTGGTCTGATTGTCCACGTGCTGGGTCCTCTCAGTTGTCGCCCGGGCCGACTAAAGCCACAGCGACCACGGTTCGCGCGCGGTTACAGGAAAGTACGCACGCAACGCGTTCGTCGGGATGCGCCTTATCGGCCGGATGGCATTCGCGGAACTCAACATCCCAGCCGCAGACCGAGCGATCCTCGAAGTTGGGATTGGACTGTGCCGCAGTGGCGATGTACTCCATCGCAACAGCTTGAGCGATGTGGCCAGACACTTCGATTCGGCGCATGGGGAGGTCCCTTTTCTCATTGGAAAGTGACGCCATCATCAGGGCCCTCCCATGCGTGGCACCAGCGTCCCGCTAAATGTCGCTGGGTGACGCGTCCCGCGGTCTGAGTTGCTCGGCTTGCTCGAGCTCCTCATGCAGGAATCCAAGGCGGCCCAAGTGGTCCTCCCAGTCTTCTGGCGTCATGCGGAGCCTGCCGCTGACGAATTCGTTATTGACAGCCTTGGCCAGTCGTAAAAGATCGCGGGTGGATGTGAGTGAATCGACCGCCGTAATAACAGCGTCGTATGAGGCAAATTGCGGCTGAGTCGTTTGCATTTGAGTCTCTGTGCTCGCTCGTGTCGGGCTGGATCACCGATGGTCTAAGGACGCTAGAGCTGCCCGGAGTGCGAGCAGCTCTAGCAGCGGGACGCCATGCTACGAATCACACCACTCTTCAAAGCTTCTGACCGGCCAGCCAAGGTCTTTGGCGCACTGGAGGTAAATGTTGTAGCGGTCTCGGAGACTACCCATGAAGTGTCGCCCTCTGTCGGTTGTCCCAGCACATCTGCCGGGTGGATAGACATCATCCTTCCGTCAAGATGGTGCCAGAAGCGGTCATGGGACCGGCACGATCAGCAAGCTATGGAAAACCGAGCATCGCAGGGCGATGTTGATTCGCATTGCGGGAAGGAGGTCGAGGGCACCAGGTGCAGCTGGGTCGAACAGCTGTCACGCGCGCTGACGGCGTTGCGGTGAAGGTCGGGTCAGTAAAAGAACCTACCCCTTTCGGGGTAGGGTAAGCCACACACTTGACCAGTTCTCCGGTCCGCAGCGGAAAACGACTTGAAGGCTCTGCGCATCAACCCGGAGGTGAGCAGCGAGACTAGCCTTGCGGAGTCGTCGACCGATGCGCGACTTGGGATTCCAAGAACAGGCACGGCAGATTCCGCTTAAGGGGAGCGGTAGCACCGTCGTTAGCGTCCAAGGAAGCCAGTTCGGCACTGCAAGTTCTTTCAAGCTCCGCAACCTTTCGAGCTTCTGACTCATTGTGGAACTGAGCGAAAGCAACAACGGCAACGGCGAATGCAAAGAGCAGAACAGTTTTCATCTGAAGGTCTCCTAATCCGAGCAATAGAACGTTAATCCCAGGGCTCGGCAGCCAAGGATCAAATAGACTCTTGGCCTACGGCCGAAGAATCAGCCGCAGTGGAATCAGCTATCAGTTCGAGAACCGAGAGCTGAAAAGTGAGTAGCGTAGAGCTGCTAACCACATGGATCACAGAATGCTGTGGCCCATATGATTCCGAAACAACCTCATGCACTAGCGTGACGTTGAAACGGGTCCTGAGGTTTCAGGCATAGACACGGGAAATCTATCAAACCGGCAGGGCCGCAGCAATGCGTCACGTTTGGCGGTGGGCGTCCCGCTGCCGCAAGACGTGCCTGTCAACGGGTCGAACTGCTGCGCTTCCTCGGATCAGGCACCGACCAGCCATCCGGCAGCATTGCCCTTAGGTCGTATCCCAGCGTGAATAGTCCGGCCTCGAGTGCGTGGCATCGTGCTGCTAGACCTGCCCCATCGCTCTCGAACAGCCGGCTTCTCTGCAGAACGTCTCGAATGATCCAGCTGAGGATGAGTTGGCGCTGTGCCCACAGGTGCGGGCTCTGGTGGCTAAGCAGTTGCGGGGTGCCCAGATAGCCCAGCAAACGGGGGTTGCGGATCTGGCGGATCGTCTGCGACCCCTGGACATCCATTCCGGGGCCCCAGGCGAACATTGCGTGATTCGCCGAAGCCTTGGCGGAGCCGGAATTTCGGTACAGGTGGTAGAGCATGGCGATCGCGGCTCCCACTCGCCCGTCATAAATCGGTGAGCCGTCAGGATCAAGCAGGGCGTGCACTTTGGTCAGGCCGGAATTGAACTTGAAAAAGACCGCCTTGGTGAGGTCGCCCAGCCGCTGTGTTCCGATTGGCGACAATAGCTGCGCGCGATCATTCAGGTACTGCACCAGCTTTCCTTCCTGCTGAAGCCGCTGAAGGAAGGCGGTGGAGCGCGGTACATTCCCCCACTCAAGGATTGCAACGCTTGCGCAGCAGGTTGCGGCTTCATCTCCGGCCCTGACAGCTTGTTGGAGGTTGCCCTTCAGGTCCGCAAGCTGGCGCTGAACCAACGCCCAATTGCCGTTCCATTGGTACTGGTCGCGCACTTGCTCAATCCCAGTGAGCTGCAGGTCTAGAGCCCGGGGTACAAAGGCGCTTCGCCGGATTCTGAGGTGCACCGGTAGGGAGGGGAGGCTCACGACAAGCCACGTTATGAACGCAGCGACATCCGGCTGCGCCAGAAAGGCAGACCGATCCATCTCAGCGATGAGTGAGTGCTTAGGCAAAGAGGTTCACAACCAATGCGGATTACTGGCTTTGTAATGAGACCCGGGTTCTGAACTGCCGACAAGGTCCAAACCATCGGGCCGGAACCCCACAATGTGTTCGAAAGGCCGGCTAGAGGTCCAGTCCCCTTGGGTCTGGCCTAGCAGCGTGGTACCAGAGGGCGTCCAATAGCCCCAGTTCCGGCCGCCAGCACTGGCCCGACCGAGGATCGCAATCTCACGCAATCACTCGTTATGCGCAGTCGGCGGCCTTGTCGGCGTCCAGCGCGGCTGCTGACTTCTCAGCGATCAGGTCGGTGAACGCGTCTCCACTCAGCAGACCGTGCTGGACCAGTGCGCTGAGGTAGCCGGTCAAACTGGCCGTCTCCCGCACTTTGTCGAGCTGTGCTGTTCGGTCGCCACGGGTATTGATCTTGCGCAGCTCCCCGGCCATGGCGGCGATCCGGGCGCGCGCCACTTCGATAACCTGCGGGCTGTCTTGTTCGATTTGGATCAGAGGCATATGCGGGTTCCTTTCAGTTGGTGGCGACCTGGTGCTGCTTGCGCGCCTCGACCTTGGCCCAGGCATCGGCGCTGTCTTCTGTGTGGCCGCAATGCTCGCACTCGTAGCCGTCGCCACCTGAATCGCTATCGTCGCTATGGAACGTCATTGGCGTGAAGTGACACATGGGCACCGGGCCGGTAAAGAAATCGCGCATGGTGGCGTCGTAGTCGGCCATTACCCGCATATAGCGGGCTTCGTCCTCGGCGGTGATTGCTGGCTCGCCCATGGTTGAGAGGGTTCCTTTCTAGAATGGGTCATCGTGCAAGGGGTCATAGGGCCGTTGGCCGCCATACGCCTCCCACAACAGCACGTCGTTACAGCCTTGGCACAACTGGGGCGCCTCCCCGTGTACGGAGTGGCTGAACGCGCCGCCACACCGGCCGCAGTGGCCGACGGCGGTGCGCGCAAACTCCAGCCGCAGTCGGGCTTCATCCCAGCTTTCGCCGGGCCGCGCACCGGCCGCGACTTCGGCGTCAGTCAGTGGCGGTAACGGGGCGATGCTCATAGGCGGTGTCCTTTCTGGCGGCCCTGGGCGGCTTGCCTAACAGTCAGTAGGTGGGTCGAAAGAGCGAGCTTCAACGGACAGCTCAAATGCCTTCTCCAAAGGCCTTTGCACCTTCTCAAAAGCATTGGGGTTGCGGTCATCTGCGTGCGCTGCAATAGCTTCACCAACCAACGATTGAAGCTCGGTCACCACTTTCAGCAGCTCGCGTCTGGATGGCTTCTTTGTGATTTGCACGTGATGGGTTCCTTTCTAAAACCGATCATCGTACAGGGGGGCATAGAGGGCAATCATTGTGCCGCCGCCCTGCTAACCATCTGAGCTTTGGCAGCCGTGGCAATGCGATCAACGCCTTCTTGTCCGAGGACCTCCAGGGCAGTCGGCCCTAGCGCAAAGGGATCATTGCTTAGGCCCGTGGCCATCAGATGCTCGCTGAGGTCACTAGCCCGATCGATGTTCTGCGCGAAGTAATCCGCGCATCCCTTTGCGCCCTCTTCGGCGGCTACTTTGCATAGCGCTCCAGCGTGATCGCCCTTGAGCACGAAGAAAACACGGTCTTGCAGCACGATTGCTGTCGTGTCACTGCCATAACCGGCGCTACGCGGGTTGTAACTGATGTGAAAGGCAGAGCCAAAGCTCCGCGTGGCGTTGGGAGAGGGCTCGTTCGTTACGGGACAAAAACTGCTCTTCATGCCCAGCGACTTCGAATTGACGGTCTGCATTGCGTGACTCCTGATTAGTTTCTGGATCGGCTTAGGCGACGTCGAGCTTAGGAATGGCGGTACCAGATCACCGAGTCGCGATATCGCGTCATTCCTCCTGTGACCACTCTGGTCGCTTGCTTTAACAGCTGATCCGCCTGGTCAACCTCTAGGCTCAGCTCGGCGCGGCAATCACCGTCGTGCCCCCAAATCTGGCGCTCCTTGTTGAATCCCTTGAGGGTTTGCACTGTGAGGCGGGTTGGCTGGCCCCGGCGAATGCGACCCTTGGGCGTGACCGGCGCGAACACCTTGAAGACTCGGCGGGTCTGGCCGGCGTGATCATCTTCGTAGAGCCACAGCTCCTGGGTCAGCGTGCCGCTGCGCATCTCCGGGCGGTAGAGGTGCGCGATTGTGCATAGCGATGCGTTGATCGGCTGCGGAAGCTGGGGAAGGCGGATGTGCTGCATGGCGGTGTCCTTATCGGGATTGCTGAAGTGATGGGGCTATCTTCACCTTGCGTCAGGTGTGCCAGTAGCCCCGCACTTTCCGAAAGTCAGGCAGCGAGCAGGTCGAGCTGCTCCGGCTTGGCGTAACGCGCGCGACCGACATTGCGTGTGGTTTCCTGGCAGACCTTGCGAACCTGCTCCTTCCAGTTCGGGTTCGCAGTAGGGCGCCGATCTGCCACGTAGTCGTAGATTTGCCGCAGGTCGGCTTCGCCACCAAACATGTCCAAGGCGTCCGCAACAACCGATCGCCAGGTGGCCGGCCCCTGCTTCATCGCCTCTTGCACGTCGCGTGGAAGGCTCTGCAGATACGTCAGTTCCTGGTAGAGGCTGAAGCCCACCATCAAACGCTGCTTGTCTTTGGTGAAGGTGACGAATGCCAAGGGATACTGCAGGCCTGCATAGAGATTGCGCGGAATCATTTCCTGCTCAATTGCCCATCGCTCGTTGTAACGGCAAACGCGGGCGGCCGTCTGGAGCGCGTAGCAAGGCAGGATCATCGCGCAGCGGCCTTCATCCACGAGCAGCTCGAAAGACCGATCCAGCAGTTTGTCGATGAACTTCGTCTCGAACGGCGGGTTGCCCAGCACCAGCGTTGGTCGCTCCTCGATCTCCACTTCGAAGAAGTCGCCGGTTATCACCCTGCGGCCAGTCAACTCACGGGCGGTCTGCGCCAGCTTGGGGTCAATCTCAACCCCCAGTGCGGGGACGAATTGAGGTATCGCCTGCAGGAAGCGGCCAGGACCGCAGGTGGGCTCAACAACGAAGTCGTTGGCGCTGAGGTTCGGAAAGTTCTTGCGGACGATTGCCGCTGCGGCCCATGCCGGCGTTGGATACTGGCTGAACTCGACCTGGGTGCTGGTGCTGGTAGACATTGTAAAGCTGCCTTTGCGATGGGGTATGTCGAAATGATCGGGGCAGAGGTGTGGTGGCAGAACCGGCCGAGAAGAGCACCACTGCCACCCTGAAGCGGCGATCCCGCTGCTAGGCGGCCGTGGCCGGCTCCGTCTAGCTGGCGCCGTGGCGGTGTTTCTGCGCTTGCGCTGTATTCAGGGAATCAGCGCCTTCGGTACTGTCACGACAGCACCGTACGTGTATGCCGCAATCGCCCGGCAAGCCGCCACCATCACGCCGTCCGCGGTCTCAACGGCGGTTCCACTTTGGAAGCAATGAGCACTACCCCAGAAAGTGCCGTCATCGGCCACAGACTTGTGGTTCCCCAGCATGATGGGGAACTGCAGAATCAGTGGGCCGAGCTGGTCCCAGCGAGTGGAGGGACTGTAGTACTTGTCCGAATAGCCAGCAGGCTTCGGACCGATCTGGAGCATCTGTCCACCTGGGCGATTGTCCCAGACCCAGTAACCGCCGTTCGCTGTATTGCCGAAGGCCATCGGGTCATGCCGGATCGGAAGTTCCTCGAGTGTTGCCATTACCCAGTCCAGTGCCGGGCCAATCAGGGTATCGACGTCTACCTCAACCATTGTCATGAGCTTGGTCCTTGTTCCAGTGATGCGACCATTCTCAACCTGGTGCCGACGTGCCACGAGCTGGCAGAGCCGTCGAGTGTGCTGGTGCTGGAGAGGCACGCGCTCTGGGAAGCATTCCCGCAGCTGCCGTCGTGCGAGTCGTTCCGGCGTCCCTGATGGGGCGGCTAGCAGGCCCGTCTAACATTTGCGGCCTTCCGGGGCCAACTGAGGCTTCGAAGAAGGCCGGATGACTTCGGTGATCGGCCCCACCATCCATCACGATGGGAGGGGTGCGGGCATTGGCCTGGGAGATTAGCGCGCGGCCGTTATCCTGAGAAACAGTGGTGGAAACCGGACATTGGGAAGCTGAAATGACTGACGAGTTGGAATTCTTGCGGGATGAAAACCTGAGGCTCAAAGCGCGTATTGCTGGCTTGGAGCATCAGCTGAGCGAGATGAACCGCAATCACAACCTGACCTACGAGTTGAACGAGGTTTTGCAGAATCGCCTTCGCGCGCATGGCCTATCGCCCTACATCGTGCCAACCGAAAGCGAGCGTGAAGACGTCAGCCCGCCAACCGTTGCCAAGCAATCAAAAGCACTGCCGCTTACGTCGAACATGCTTGGGGTGCTGCGTGAGGTGGTTGAGGGCGTTGCGGTGGACCACGGCCGGCAAGTCAGCCCGCGCGAACGAGCTGGACGCGGGCGCACCCTGGACAAGTTGAAAGACCGTGGGCTGCTAGATTCGACTTACCTGCCAACCGCTGAGGGTCGGTCACTCGTTCAGTGATGCGCTTTAGCAGCCGTCACCACAACTCAAGCTGTTCGTTGGCGGTCACGTCCACGGTGGGGATGATGCCGGGTGAGCGGGAATCCAAGGCGTTATCGGCGTCCCGCAGGCTATTGGACAGGATGGCGAAACGCTCCTGGCTGGCGGGGTCTCGCCTCACGTTGAAGGACTCGTCGACCACCTCATTTGCCCATGCCCACTGGTTCCAGGCGAAGGACCGGCCAAGCCCGACAGTGGTGTTCGAACTGGGGAAACTATCGGCGTTGCGCACCAGCTCCTCCCAGCTCGCGCCAAACTCTACCTCGTCGAAACGACTGTGCCTTCCCGTAAGGGCGTTGCGCTCGAGGATCAAGGCTTGCTCAAGCAGCTCCGGGTGATTAGCTGCGAGCCAGTACAGCTCCCACTGCTTGGACGCTGGGCAGAAGAAGCACGCCGACTTGATCGGCACCAGTTCCTCGCCAAGCATCTTGGCGATGGCCCTGACGCAATCCCGGCGCGCCCAGCGAACGATCTGCAGCGGATAGACATAGTCGAAGTCATCATCGCTGGGCTTGAGGTTCTTGGATCGGCGCAGGTCCGCTTTGCCGCAGTCGTAGCCGATCAGCTTCACGATGCGCCGCCCGGTGTCTTGGGCCTGGAGCCAGATCGGGTGAGGGTCCCTGGCATTAGGGCCACGCTTGGCACCTTTGAGGAACTGGTCTTGCGGGTCCTGCTTCCACTTGATACTGCATGACTTCATGCCAAATGCGAGGCTCGGCAGGGTCTCGTTCTTGAAGCAATTGCCGTACAGATCGGTGTAGCCGGTGGATGCCATCGTCATCTTCTTGCACACGTCGATCAGGGGCCAGTCCCACGTAGCCAGGACCCGATTCATTGCGTCGACGTGGCGCAGGGTTTCGGGCTTCTCGCCGCCGGTGTCAGCGAAGGTGATGATGTCCGGACGGATGCCGGCCGCACGCAAAGCGACGATCATCGCGGTGGAGTCCACGCCCGAACCAAAGCACAGGGCGAGCAAGCGGCCGTCGAGCGCCGCGCGCAGTGCGGCTACCTGGTCTGCGTTGAGAATGCTGAGTTCGGTCATTTGGGGCGTTCCGGCTGTCTTCAAGTTGAGGACAGTTTCAGGCCGGGTTGCGCGTGCCAGAACCTACGGCGGAGACCCCTCGGTCTGGGTGTGGAGAGGCCAGCAGCCCTTTGCACAAACCGACCCCTCGGTTCAGCGTGCCAAGCCGCGCCGGCGAGAGGCGATGCGCTGCTGTATCCGCTCCCGGGCCGCTAGGATTTCCTCTCCGGCGCTGGGCAGGGAAAGCTTGATCTGGTGGACACGCTGCAGCTCGTGCTCATGCATCCAGTCCATAGCCCCCATAAGCGTGCCCACATCCTGGTAAGTGCGGGGGCCGCCTAACCCCATCTCACCGCGTTGACCGTACTGCATGCGCTGCTCCGCTACCGCGGTGATGGCGCAGAGAACGGCGTGCATCTCTTCGAAGCTGTGCTTCTGCCGCATGCACTCGCGTATCTGCATGCTGCAAACGAACAGGAGCGGGTCATCGGCTGAGACAACCACCTCTGGCAGGAGGTGTGGTGGACACAGGGATAGGGCGGGACAATTCGCCACCGTAGGCGGGAGTTCAAAGTGCGCGCCGGAATACAGAGAGAGCTGCTGCATGGGATAGCCTCCAATCAAGTTGAAGGCATCTTTGCGTGGCCGGCGGGGTGCCAGAAGCGGCTCAAGCCGACATTTTGCGGGGCAGAGTGTCCGATTTTATGACTATGGCTATCGCCCGACTGCGCTCACTCCTGCGCTTTGGCGTGGGCCTTGGTGTGATTGAGTAGGCGGGTTAGCTGTTGCCAATCCTCAGCCGAAGCGTCGCTTTTACCCATCGCCAGGTCGTTGAACAACCTGATCGCCTGCTTGCTGGCCAGGTCACCGTTGTCCTTGATCTTTGGAGCCAGCGTCATGGCAAAGCCCTGCAGGAGCACGCCTAGGGCTTTGTTGTAGGCGTCGAAGAACTTGGCCGCTGCTTCCGCTTTCTCGGGGTCTCGTTGCTCGGGTGCGCCGAGCATGGCCGCGATCTTGGTGAGGGCTTTGTCGCTTTGCATCAGCGCAGCGGCAAGCTGGGTCTGGGTGCGAATGGACTTCGGTGGATAGCCGTAGACCTCACAGAGCCGATCAGCGACCGCTTCGCCGCCGGGGATATCAGAAAGGGCCTTGCCGCAGGTATCGCGGAAGGGAACAGCTGCGCTGAGAGTGGTTATCTGGTCTGTCATAAGCTCACCTGGGAAGTGGCGGGGCGCTAACGCGCCTTGGCGGCAGCGGAAAGCTTGCCAGCTGCAGCACGATTCCGATACGGCATTTCCGTACCCGGCAGAAAGCCTTAGCGCCCCGGCCAGCGTCGGCCGGGGTAGGAGAGGTGACTGTGGATCAGCTGGCGAGCAGGCAAAGCTGCTCGGCTTGCCTCTGTGGTGCGGCTTCTTCCTTGCCGCCGAAGACCCACTTGGTGGCCTCAACCGGTAGATGGGTTACCTGGTAGCGAAAGTCAAAGTCCGCCGAAAACGGGATGTGAAGAGCGCCATCAATCGTCTTGCAGTCGAGCTCGCGTTGGATGCGCTGTACGTTTTCCGCGGCGTATGCGCCAAGCGGGATGCTTGTATCAACGACGATCGTAACGCCATCGGTGGGCATCACCGGAGCAGTAGCCAACGTTTCACGGTAGTTCTTGATTAGGGAGCGGTAGCTACCGGGATACTTCAGCTCTGTCTCCCAAAGGTTAGTGACGTAGTTGGCGACATAGCTGTAGCCCCAGCCATCGCAACGCCAACTGCCATCGGCGTGCTGAGTGAGCAGGTTCGGATCATCCGGGCTGATCCGGACGGCGCGCGGAAGGTCGACCAGCGGCGGCTTCACCTTGGCCGGCGCGTAGCCGAGCGCAGGATTGCGCGGGGCGTAAACCGGTGTGTTGTACCCTTTGAGGATGCGCCAAGCGCCAAGATCAACTCCATCAAAGATGACGCTGAGGGCTTCAGCATGCCCGAACAGGGAGACGGAAACGGTCTGCCCCTGGTCCAGCGCGCAGGCCAGTTCGCCTTCGCCAATTGCTTCAAGCTTGGCCAAGGTATTCGGACACTCGGCCCGGCCAATAACGGCGTCCCAGCCATCCCCAACCGACAACTCGAAGCGCTGGTCCTGGATCTCCACCGGGTTAGCCAGTTCCTTCATAAAGCCGCCGATATAGCCTTCAGGTGTAATGCTCTTGCCGCCGGTTCCTTTCAGCATGCCGCCCTCGGCGGAGGAACCGGACCAGAAGATCAAGCGCATCATCGCGGCGAGGTCACCGATCGCCCGAGCGCACCACTTGGGAGTGCGCGGATAGGTGTTAGAGTCGTAGGTTTCCTCGAAAATGATGTAGAAGGTCTTGCCTTTGACGTCATTGAATGCGCCGATCAATTTGCCGGTGGATACTGTACTGGCCATTTCTCTCACTCCTGGCTGTTAGCCCTGCGTTCTGAATGGAGCCAGTTTGGGTGGGGTACAGCTGTGCCAGAAGCGTCGTTGGTATTTCCGAGTCTCGATGGCTCCTCCTCAAGCTGGCTCCTCCTCAAGCCGCATCGGGCGCTTAACTCAAAGGCCAAGTCAGCAAGTGAAGGAAGTTCGGTTCCTGGTGCAGCGTACCGCTCGGGTTCGTGCTCGCAAGCCAAGTGCCGAACCCCAAACACCGGAATCCTCACTGCGGATATCAAAGGACAACTGATTTCCTCAGTCAGGGCCGGGGACTAACAGGGCACCGGCTGCCCGGCAGTGAAGAGGTGGTGCTGCGTGCCTGTAGGCCGGGCACCAGCACCTCCCCGAGCTATCAGGCTGCGTCTGCCTCGTCTGCGAACGCAGCTTCGGCCTTGAAGTGCAGCCGCGACAGCGTGCATTCCCCGCGGCTCACGTCGTCTCGCTCGCGTAGGTAGACCGGTTGGAACAGGCTCCCGCCTTGGTAGGCGTAGAGGTACTGGACATCGACCAGGGCGCCGACTGGCGGAGTGCTTCTGTTCGGCGGGATGGTGCAGCTGCCTACCGGGATGACCTTGCCCAGATCATCGAGCATGCCGATACCCACACTCGCCTTGGTGGCATGGTGGGAAATCACGATGCCGGTTGCGTTCTTGCGGAACGGAAACTTGAGCTGGGTGCCACCGGAGTTCGGCTTGCCCGGCACGTAGGGTGCGTCAACGCGCTTGAACACCAAACCTTCGCGGCGCTGTTCCTTCATTCGCGCCAGCAAGGTGCGCTTGGCCTCGCTGGTCACGGCGGTTCGGACTACCCTGACGTTGCTAATTCCAGCAAGCGCCAGGCCGGTATCAAGCCTGTCGATTAGGCCGATACGCTCGATGAGCGGCATGTGCTCGACGTTGACGCCCTGATACACCCGCACGTCAAAGATCACGTAATCGGTGCCCATCAACTCGCCATCTACCGTGAGCGGGAGATACTGGGCGCATCCTTGAAAGATTGCGTCGGGCACGCTCTGAGGGTAGGCAACAGAGAAGCCCTTGCGATTTGCGCTAACGACGGAGCCACTGGCCAGCTCGAAGCCGCGGCGATCGCCGTCATGCTTTTCCTGGGCGATCCAGTCAGGCGACTCCAAGTACTGGTCAACATCACACGCCTCGATAGCGTTGAGCAGCTGGGGCATCATCGAAGTGGACACCAGCTCCCGGAACACCGGCGCAGCCATGTCACCGCCGGCGTCGCTCGGCTTGTAATGCTTGGCCAGGCGCTCACGGTAAGCCTTGTCATACGCCTTTTTGGCCACCTCGTAGGACACCGGAGCCTTGGTCTTGACGGTGAGCTTTAGGCTCTTGCCACGAGCGCCGTGATAGGTGTGCAGGACATACCCGTCACCCTCGGCGATCAGGTGTATTTCGTATTCTTTGTCGCTGCCGCCTTCAGTGCAGGTGAAGTGCGTTTTGAGTTGCTCGGACATATTACTCTCCTCTTCGGTCGGTCTTGATTCGATGAGGTAATTCTCCTCGCAGCAATGGCGTGCCAGCAGCCCAGCGCCGGCATTTTCAGCGGGTTGTTATCGGTAAGGTGTCAGTGCGGCTTGGGTAGGTCATCGAATACCCCAGACCGGCAATGGACGCAGTTTCCAGCCAGGCGCGCAGCCATCGATTGTGGCTTCTACAACACCTGGGTGGTGCGCGGGCCGCCCAGTCCCCTCACGCCGCAGATGCCGAGGTGCTCGCTCCACCCGGACTCGACAATACCCGACGCATGGGACGGCTCGTTCAGTGCACCATCTCGGGTGTCGGGAGATCTGGCTGCTGCTGGCCTGGTGCTGCCGCATCTTCGACCAGCTTTAGCACTCGACGATCAAAGCCCGTGGGCAAATCCTCCTCGAATCGCCGGAGCTGTTCGTGTACGGCCCGAACAACGCCCAGCAGTGCATCCAGTTCAGCGCGAAGCTCATTACGCTCTTGCTCGGCAAGCATGCGGAGCTGGTGCGGGGTAGGGCGGTTGCGCAGCTGAAGGAGCACAACCGCTTGAAGTTCCTCCGAGCCAATGTCGATGTCGAACTGTGACCCCTGGTAGTTCTGCGCGCCCGACTGGACTACCTGCGCGAGCAAGCGCTCAAGAAGGTCCGCCGATGCCAAGGCCGATAGTTCCGCGATGGCGGCGTCGATCGCTTCGCGAAACACTTCAGGCCCGGTGTAGTTGTCCACCAGCAGCGCGGGGCCCAGCCCCCATGCCAGCCGCACGATAGCAACACCACCGTCGGCACTCTGCAGCTTGATCACCGGCGGATCGCACTCGGCAATCCTGCGAAGCACCAGCTGTGCGCTGGTGCAACTCTGCCAGGCCCCTTGATCGAAAACCTCGGTGGTTTCCCAGCCCTGGGTATCAAGGCTCTGTAGAAGACGCTCGAGATGATGCAGATCGAGGATGGTTGCAGTCATTCTTGGTTCACGCTCAAGAGCAAAGGCGCCGGGGCGCCCGGCGCGGAGATGAAATCAGGCAGGGGTGCGAGTGGGCTGCAGATTCAGTGCCCGACGAAGACGCGCGCTGTCAGTGCGGAAATGTGCCTCGATCGCAGCTTGGATCAGATAGTGGTCGCGTACACGACGAGCCTCCATGAATGGTTGGTTGTCGACCGTACCGGTAATCAGCATTGCCGCGCCTGCTTCATCCAGGCACACCGCGTCCAGCACGGCGTAGCCGCCGTTGAAGCTGTACGCCATAGCCACGACCTGGGTGCGGGTGAGCTGCTCCATGTCCGGGACGTACAGAACCCCGTGCGGCTCGTTATTTGGATAGAGCCAGCGATTGAGGATGCCGGCTGCGGCACGATCGGCCTTGAAGCGGTTGATCGCGTTCAGTGTGCGTGTGATCGCCAGCCCGTTCAGGACGGACGCTCCAACCCACACTGCGAGTCCCAGCCATTCATTCTTGCCATACGCCACTGCATTGCCCTGGAGCAGCTGCAGCAGGCTGCGAAGATGTTCAGCGATGCTGGGGAACGCAGCTATGCCGTTCAGCTTGCTCGCGATGTAAGCGGACGCAAAGATCATGGCCACGGGCAGCACCAGGCCCAGCATCCGAAGGTGCACCTCGACCCGAGTACGCGCATCGTGGCCAGCAGCGATTTGACCGGGTGTGAGTGTCACGCTGCAGGTGTAAGTCCACATAGGGAAAGCCCTCTTCATGTTTTAGGAGTGGGGCCAGTGTGAAAGCGCAAAGGATGTGCCAGAAGCCTCAGTGGCTTTGGTCGATGTGGAGCGGGAGGGTAGCGTTCGATGCCTGCCTGGGCCACTCAAAGAGGCTGCACCGAATCGCGGCGGTTGGGCCTTCGCCGCAGGTTCGGTAGTAGGAGCAGCTGTGCACCAGATGGGTCAGGCCGCGCGCGCGTCCGGCAGCGCGTCGTAGGTGTAGTAGTCGGCAATCTGCTCGTTGAGCTTGTCGAGTAGATCGGATCGCTTGAATTCAAGATGCAGGTTTCCGTTCCTGAAAGCCTTTGCCCGGTAGTAGCTGTCTTCGAACACCGCGTGGTCGCGGAACGCTAGGTTCATTGCCGATTCCAGAGAGCGGGACTGGAACTGCTTGCCATCGAGTGATTTGATCACTCGATCGATGTCGTTCAGCTTGTCCGCACCGTAGTTCTGGTTTCCATCGTTGATGCACAAACCTTTCGAGTACGAAGGGCGAACCATGGCCCCCATGATCACCTTACGGCCGATCCGGAAAGGCTCCGCCTCGTTCGTCCGGTAATCATCGGAGAGGCTGCGGAAAACGTTGACCACCCCCCGCCGGAACATCTTTGTCGCACGTATATGCAGCTCGATGAAGGTCGCGCGAATGTTGCCCTCTGTGAACTCTGGCGGCGCAGGTCGAAGGCTTGCTTTGAAGGACTTGACCTCCTCGGCGTCCATCAGCTGTCGGAAACCTGTCAGATCCAACGCACGATCCCACATGCGACTGTCCAGCTCCTGGCGCACCTGGTCTTCACTTGCCGGCGGCAGAGCGTTGAAGGGCATCAGGTAGGGCCCGTGCCGCTTCAGCACGTCCTCAGCCTTGGCAAGGATACGGCGAGAGTCCTGTAGCAGCCGTAGGGCATCCTCGCGTGCGAGCAGCAGGTCCGTCAGGGTGACCGGCAGTGCAACTTGGGTAAATGGATTCATGCTGGCTCCACCTCCCCACTGCGGGACTGGCTGGGCAGGTCCCGCTTGGCGGACTGCCGTCGCGACTGGCGGCTGCGCTCCTGCTGGGCCCTAGCCCCCAACTCCGCCCGAACCGCCAGCTTCAACAGGTTGCGCGTGGTTGAGCGAAAGCCGCTGACATCCGGGTAGCCCTGATGCTCGTGCCCATCTGGGTAAGTCTCGAAGTCGCCGTGCCACTCCCAGTTCATTTGCCACCAGGCCCATGCGGTGTATGCATCCATCCCGTCACCGAAGTAGTCGGTGCCGCCACCCACGCTCCAGACGTTGGATACGCTGGTGCGCTGCTTGTAGGCCAGCACACTTGGCTCTGAGTTATCCAGCCACACGCGCGTGAGTACCGATGGCGCCAAACGGACCAGCTTCTTGCTGAGTTTCTTTTCGATGCGAGCTTTCATAGGTTCATTCCTTGGTCTGGCTGCTGGTGCTTGCCGCAGGCGCACAGAGGTCGTCGATGTGCTCAGCGTATTTCCACCAGACGGATTGGTTCGAGTCGATCAACATCCCATCAACCGTGATCGCTCCGCCCGTGCGGGGGCATGCGCAGCCGGTACCAACCTTGAGCACGTCTTCGTGGACTAGGAGCACCTGCCTGGGAAGCGGGCGGCTAACCGGAAACCGGTCCCAGCCCTCCAGTGCTTCCGATCCAGCTGCCGGTGGCTGAATGTCAATCAGGTGGGTCAGTAGCACTTGGTCCTCGTGGACGAGGAGCTTGCTGGCGAGGTCATGAGCCTCTTCTTGTGCCTCCCGCCCACCGGCGAAATAGTCCGCGCCTTTCTCTAGCAGCCGCTCGAGCAGAAACGCGTTCTGGACTGCCGAAAGGCTTTCCTCAGTGGAACGGTAGATTTTGCCGCGGCGATGAAAGAACTGCTCTCGGCGAAGGGTCACGGTGGTCTCCATGGTGCGGGCTCACTCTTTGCGCTCTCGTTGAAAGTGAGTCCATGTTCGATCCATCTCGAGCGTGCCACCACCTCCTAACCTGCTCACATGAGCGCAGGTTGTGCCTCGAGGCGGGTCCGTATACGCGCTTCCATTTGCCGGCGGTCTTCAGCCATCTTGGCTTCGCGCTGCGCGCCGATCCCGTTGTACTTCTCAACCAGGTAGATGAGGTTCGTAGGGGTCCACGCTGCGCGGAAGACCCGTTCCCAGTCACGCTTGCACTCTGCGCGGCTTTGAGCTGGCAGGGCGAAGTACATGGCCCGCGCCTTTCTCCAGAGCTTCGCCTGCTGTGCCCGCCAGCTGAGCAGCGTTGCGTCGTCTCTGCTCTGCCTCCGCTCTTTCTCTGTTTCCCAGTCGTGCTGCTGCTCACGGATCTGGTCTGCGAACAGCGGCAGCGCCTGGGCTTCGCGTTGTTGCTTGCGCTCGAACGCTGTAGCGCGGCGCTGGTTGAATTCGATCTCGCGCGGCCGGAGGCTGAATGGCTTGTACTTCATTTGGATCGGTCTCCTAACAGGTATGCTGCGTGCTGCTGGCTGGCTCATTCGCGGGCCTGTTGGGACCCGCAGTTGGGAGATCACTCCGGCTCAATCACATTCCCGGCAGGGGAATAGAAGACGACCTTGTTGACGATGTTGAACTCGCGATCCTGGTAGGCCGCGGCCCACATCGAATCCGGCACCTCGCAGCCGAGGTCCTTGGCGATCATTTTGAAGTAGTCCAAGCCCTGCCCTGCGGCGCGGGGATCGTTGAGGTTGGAGTAGACGAGCTCTTCGTCCTTGCTCTTGTCGTCGCCCGGATCGGTGAAAACCACCAGATAGAATTCGGCCATGGGCTTGTCCCAGCCCAGCTGTACGCAGACGGGGCCGCCTGCCTTTTTGCATTCCAGTCGGACGTGGTGCTGGCTCATCGGTGTGCTCCTTTGCTGCTGCGATGATCAATTCGATGGGGCTAGGTTCGGCGGTTTTGCGTTGTGCCAGAAGCACCCGCGTGGACACCTCGCGTCAGTGCTGAGCGGGGCGGGGCTGTATCAGAAGAGGCTGAACGTGGACCCGACAGGCACACTGTCACCCGGCGATGTCGGCAACATGCCTGGTGCTGGTGCTGGTTGAGGTTCCCGACGAACAGCCCTGGATTGCGGTCGCGCAACCTGCCGTTCGGTGTGGAGGCTGCTGACCCTTAGCTCTGCAGGGATGGGCGGTGGGGTGAACGAGGCAGCCAGGGCAGCTCGGTTGTCGTAGGGCTGCCATGCATCAATGAGGTCCCATCGTTCATCGAAGTACGATGGGCGCTCAATGCAGTACCCGCCGGTGACGAATCTCACACGTATAAGGTCCGCGCCAGCCGGGCGATCGCTGACGGGTGCCCAGTCCTCAGAATATTGCGGCGTGGCCACGACAACCACCGGTGATACGGGCTGCACGGGTGCTGGTGCTGGCGCGGTGCTTGGGTCAGCGTCTGGGCCATCCAGCTCAATGAAGCGGCGCTGTGCCTCGATCCCAAACGCAACCGCCTCACCGTGTACCCAGAGCGTGCCGTACCCGTTGCGGCCGCAGGAGCTACACACACGGTATTCGAAAACGATGCCGGCCTTGGAACGTGCCGTCTTGGCTTCCTTGGTCGCCCCGCCACATCTGCATTCCATCGTAGAACCTCTTGAATGATTCAGGCTGCTAGCTTCAGGCGATGCGAGTGGTGCCAGAAGCGCTGCCGGCTCCGGCAATTGTGAAGGACGCCCAGGGCGCCTTGTGGCCAAAACGGGTGCGCCGAATTTCGGTGAAACCAAGGCGCGAATGGCTGGAGCAAATTGGCAACCGCACTGAGCCGACGAACCTGCGGAGCAAACGCGGCGAGGTTTTGGCCGCAGCTTGGCGAGGGGGTGTGGGAAAATTCAGCGATTCGGCAATCTCGCACGGAGTGGTAATCCACTTCGCCTGAACAGCCGGTGCAATGATTCTGCAAACACGTAATGACTGACTGGGGGCAACAGACATGGAAATCATGCACTTCACGAACGGCATCAATCCGCTGGTGATGGAAGAGAGTATCAAGCTGGCGGTGTCAGAGGCGCCAGCGATGGTCGCCACGGTGGTGGACGGGGACAGTCCATTGCTTCCCTTGGCCGAGGCAGAGGTTGAAGCGATGTTACGCGACGCCTTGAGAATGGTAGGTGCGGGCGTGCGGCAACGAGTCGATGGAGTGCTGGCGGATCTGCGCGTCGGCATCATTGCAGCCGTCGACGACGAGGCTGGACAACCGTGCTTGGCCGGCTTCATCCAATACAAGCCGCGCCTGCGGGCTGAAGGCACCGCAACGATTGGATATGCTGCGGTTGCGCCCGCATATCGGGGGCAGGGCATCTTCAAGAAGATGCTGAATGAGCTGAAGGTTCATTATCCCATCCTGGGGCTGGACTGCTCTCTCGAATTGGTGCCGATGTACGAACGGCTAGGATTCCGTCCTGAGAAAAGACAGGGCGCGCACGTTGGAATGGCGACAGCGCCCTTGGGGGGTGTGACCTGGGGGCAAGGCCAGGAATTTCTAGACAACCACCCTCTCTACCAGCGTGCGAAAGAACGAATTCGCACAACCCACGGCAAGGCAACTCGCGACGCCTATGCCAAACGAGACGCGGACACCCGTAAACGCATTGAGGAAATAAATGCGTTTCTGCAGCTGCGTGCTGATGAGGCGCGAGAGCGGGCAAAGGCAAGCCGTGCATATTTCGAGGATGGTTGCGCCTGTATCCACACGGACAAGACCCTACAGCCCTGTCGTCCTGACATGCCTGACGCCGAGGCCGTCGCTTTCTACGAGCAGCACTGTAAGTGCTCGCGCAACTACGTCGAAGGCTAACGTTGGGGTGCTACTGGCACGCGTTGGGCCAGGCGAGGATGGGTCGTGTGTAGACACCAACATCCACGAACCGCAAGGAAACACCCCTGCAATGAATTTCACATCCTTCAGCGTCAAGCCGGCCATTCGCGTGCTCTTCCCCGAGGGGGAAGGCGAACTCTATTACGATATTTCCGACGACCAGGACCCGGAACTTCTAAAGGCAGCCCAGCGTGCCGAGCTGGAGTTTGATTGCGAGCTGCCCGAGGACATCGAGTTGGTGTGGGTGGGCGAAACCGTAGGTGTCCTGCCGGTTGGTTCCGGTGCTACGCCTGTAAGCGGATCGTTTCACGGTATGGGCGCGATTCTGGAAGCGACCTATACGAAGGCAGGCGGGCAGCATTACTCAACAGTGCTTGGCCAGCATGAGGACCTGGCAGATGCCTCGCGGATCGCCGAGGCGCTGAATGCGCAAGCCATCGCGGTCGAGGCGCTTCAAGCATTCGCGAATGAGATCGTCACAGGCGCCTTTGAAGGCGGCTCGTTCGACGGGGGCGACATTCAGGACGTGGCAGCGAAGTATGGCCTCCTTCGGGTCGAGCAGCGTGAGACAGCTTGTGGCGAGAGCTGTGCATGCCGTGAGTATGGCTTCCCATCCCAGTGCTACCGCAAGACCGCCTTGCTCGGTGCTGGCGCGCCCTCCGCGACGGAACGCGAGGTGCAGGAGGTCTGGTCGCTGAGCGGCGAGAACGGTTCTTGGGATTACGCCAGCCTCGGCGAGCTGATCCGGGACCACTACGGGCACGATTGCGGCAGCGCGGGCGACAACTCGTCCGTCGCCATCCTCGCGGTCGGAAGTACAGTGAAGCGCGCGATCGTCTGCAAGGCTGATCCGGCCAGCTTTCTGCAGGACGCCGGTGAGGTGCAAGAGTGGATGGCAGAGCAGGCGTGCCAGAGCGATGCGGGGGAGTGGGCCGACAACTACCCAGAGGTGAACGAAGATGCGAAGCGAGCGCTGGGCCAGGCTCTGGAGCCGCTGAAGGCCTGGGCTCGCAGCTACTGCCAGCCGCACTTCTTCACCGTAAAGGACATCGCCACTCACGAAGTGACCGAAGCGGACGTCAACGATGCGTTGTCGGCCCACGGCTAGGCATATGCACTCCCACGTTTAGCCCGCCAGTTGCGGGCTTTTTCATTATCCGAGGCTGGTTTTCGTATCCGTACTTTGGATTGGAGCCGTCAGGTGTGGATGATAGAAACCCCCAAGCCAATTTTGGACGAACAGGTTCTGCGCTAGCAGCCATTGATTGAGAGTTGAAATGAGCACCAGGAACATTCGCTGCGAATGGTTTGGCCACGCTAACGAGAGCACCGGCCCAGATCGCACTACTGACTTCCCGTCGGAACGGTTCGTCTGTACGCGTTGCGGTCACACGCACAGCGTGAACGAATGGGCCACGCCGGAGCCGGCCCCAAAAATTCGCAAGGCGTTGCTTATCGTCATCGCGCTGGGCCTGCTTGGGTATCTGCCTACCGTGTTCCAGGACGCGCAAACCTATCGAAGCATCGTTGGCAAGAAAGGCGTTTGCTGCGGTTTCGTGCCTGAGAGTGTGATCTCTCGCCCGGTGACCTATGCGCTGGTAGATGCGTGGAGCGAGCCCGTCTGGCGGCGGAACGAGGTGGGGACCGAGCGCTGGCTCATCTCGGAAGGGGAGGTCGACGGTGAGGTGAAGTTCTGGCGGATTCTTGAGCGACAGCAAATCAGCAACCAGCAAGAAGGCCAGGGTCAATGAGATCGCCCATTTCCAGACTCTCGCCAAGAATGTCTGTCGTGGTGGTCGCCTGCGCGTTGCTTGGCCCATTGTTGACCCTCTCCGGGCACGACGGGCTAGTGAAGGCCGGCGGAGTCCTGATGCTCTCGGTTTTGGGCTACATGATCTTCGGCTTGGGCATCGAGGACTGCGACTGCGCCAGAGGCTCAGACGGAGCCACGAAGGGTCGCGCTGGTGGCGGTTCACGAACCGAACCGTCGAGTGGAAATTCTGAATGATCGAACGAGCGCTAAATACGCGCAGAAGACAAGATTGGTCTGCCGGACATTAGCCGGCGCGTAATGTCCGGAATGCTGGCGCGGCTCTCTCGCCACAGGGAAGGGCTCGCGCGGCGACCCCTGTTTTAGAAGCTGCGAAACAGTGCTGTAGGTGTCCGCCAATGCGCTGCAGATCCAGCGTTTCCTCAACGCCACCAATAGCATCCCGCTGAGCGGGGCCGTAGACCACAGTCCCAAGCCAACCTGGTGGAAGGCGAGGGTCACCGCACACCCAAGCGCGAGGAGCGCGAGCTGAGCCCTTCCGACCAATTGGCCCGACCTGCGGACGTGCGCGGCAGCGTTCCCGTAGGCGGTCCCGAGGAGCCGGCGCTCTTGCTCGCAGAGCAGCTGGGCCTTTTGCTGAGCGACGTCCAGCGCGGATACCCGGTCTGTCTGCCGGTGCCGGTGAAAGACGTCGACTACCCACGTTTCGAATGGTAGGTCCTTCTTCTCCGGCGGTGCGGGTGCTTGGTCCATTGCCGAGTTCCTAATCATCCAGGCCGGTGACGCCATCACCCTTCCAAAGCCGCGTCGCGACCTGGCGGATCAGAACAAGATCGCCATCCTGAGAGGGGGAGGGATGCAGCCCATCAATGAATGCGTCCTGGGCGATCTCCCGGCAGAAGTCCGGGCGAGCAAAGCCAGACCGCAGGAGGTTCGAATATTTCTCTTCGCCAAGCAGGCGCTTAGCAGCTTCGTCAAACTGAGATTTTGTGGCCATGTGCTGCACTCCTGATTAGTGTGCTGAATGGACGGCAACCCAGCGCTCAGCGCCGGCTAGGTCGTTTCCGCCTTCTGCCAGTGAAATGTTGCCGGCCTCATCCACCGCAACGGCGCCCGGTCGCTCGGCATGCGGATCGCGCAGGCTGTCTTTCCACCCGTAGGCTTTGCCTTGCCAGAGGAGCACTACTCCACCCTGGTGCTCGCCATTGCGCTCTCGCCATTGCGCTGCAACGCTACGCGCTGCCTCGATTGAATCCTGATCCATGGTTCCGTAGGTCGGCCTGACGGACATGCTTAGTCTCCCCGGTATATCCAATGGGTCCCGGTTAGGTTGTTGGCTTGAACTGTTCGGCCCAGATATCGACCTTGCCACCCATCGCTTTCACATCCTTAGCGCGAGTATGTGAGTAGTCGATCCCGAACTCGTCCATCCAATCGATGGCCTTCTGCGCAATGCTGATTTGCCGACTCAACTCCGATTTCGGAGCCGACTTCTTCATGGCCAGATCGCAGACCGTCGCGAGTGTGCAGTCAGTCAGGTAAGCCAGCGCGCCGTCTGGGCTGTTTACGCGGTGTGTTGTCATTCGTTCGTCCAAGAGCAGGTTCTAAGGTGGCAGCCAAGGTCTAGCGCGAGTTGGGCTCTAGATCGACTACGGAGGTTTGCGTTACCTCTTCGGTCACCCGCGCTTCGACCCGAATGAGCTGCGCCTGACCACCGAGCTCGACCGCCGCAGCGTTGAACGCACTGATCACCTCTTGCCGAAACGCCAGCACCTCAGCTGCCTCAACCTTGTGGTAGCTGAACAACCAGAAGCTGAAGCCGAGAAGGCCATCGGTCCCTTCAATTTCCGCCTCGTCCAGCGATTCCTCGCAAAGCTCGAATGGCGAGTAAGTGATTTCTGGGTTCACATCATCTCGCTTGAGCCAAGACGGCGAACTGGGCAGGGTTTGCTGCAGCTTTTCGTAGGCCCGGACGTAGATCGTTGCCGCAGCTTGGATTTCAGCCTCTATAGGCTCACTGCCTTCCCGGCGGCGCAGCCCGTTGATGTTGAAATAGAAGCCCAGCATCTGGTGTTTGAAAGTGCTTCTGCGGGTCATGATCGCCGCTCTCCTTGACTGATCGTTTGCGTGCGCCCGGGTGTATGAGCCGGCAGCTGCCGACAGAGCATGGTCCGTTTGTCGCGTTCAGTTTACCCGCCATCCGATCCTGCAGAGCGGCGTTTGGTAGGCTGCAAATCCGATGTGGATGGCTAGCCCGGCTGGGCTAAGTTGGAGTCGCGGTGCTGGTGCTGGTGCAGGTGCCGAGCAGCTCCAAGTCTGCTTGCGTGTGTGGCGTACCGCCGAAGTTGAGCCGGCGATACAGTTCCTTAAGCAGGTTCTCGTCATCCTGGTACTCAAGCTCGATGCAGGGGAAGGTCATGTTGTCGAACCGACGACGCTTCTCGCCAATGCTCAAGTCGCTATAGCGAATCCCGCCAAAGACGCAGATTTCATCGTTCACAAAGCGTGCGATCGCCGTAATCCGCTGCTGGCCGTCGATTAGCCATCCGGACATGGGGCTGTCATTGCCTTCGTCATTCCAGTCGCGGCCATTGATGACGTAGTAACCGGTGCCAAGGCCGAGGAAGATTCCTTCCAGAAAACGGACCTGTTGGGCCTCGCTCCATACTGCGGGACGTTGCCATGGTGGAAGAACCAGGTTCAGGAGCTGGCGCTCAAGTGGCGTGTTCCCTTTGGCGCGGGTGCCTTCCCACAGGTTGCTGATGGTGTAGCTGCGCTCGGTGCCGCTCAGAAGCGGCGGGGGTAGTAGCAGGTTGCTCATGGACGTGTCCTTGGTCAATCCGGTGGCGCTGGCGCTCTGGTGAACGCCTATCGCCACGTACAGGTCGGGTGGTAGTCGAGGTCAGCCGCGTGCCATCGGCAGCGCTGAACGGATGAAGCGATCTGCGAGCGCTTCGAGATCAAGCTCCCGAGCGCGACCGTCTCCAAGCACCTCGGTAAGCCCTTGCTGCGCCGCGCTGAGCATGAGCTGGCCAAACTCAACCATTTGGTTGGCGCTCACTTCAACGCGCTCCAGCAGCTCGGTAACGGACAGGTATTGGTAGTCGGCGCTGACGACAAAGTCTGGAATGTCACCCGCGAGCAGGCAGATGCCTTCCCGTGCATGGGATTTCAGGCGCGAGTACAACTCGTCGGCCTGTGTCGGGGACTTCAGGCAGTCAATATGGTGGGCTACGGCCAGAGTGAGTGCGCGGTCTACAGCGTTGCTGATGGTCATGAGATCTTCCTCTGGTTGGTCGGGGAGGAAAGATGATCGCCGCGCATGGGGTGTGCCAGAACCCAGCAAGCTCACTCGGTATCAGTGAATTGCCCGGGCAGTGGACGTTCCTCATTGTCCAGCCGCATCGCTTCGATCAGTGCTTCGAGGGCGGCTACGGTGCGGGGGCTGCGCGAGCAGTGGGCGACGAATTCCACCGATGGGGCGTAGTCGTCCGAGCGCTCCGCTGGGGGAATGACTCGGATGTGGAAGTCGCCCTCGCTATCTCTGCATACGGCGAGCCGGCCATCGCGGCTCATGTCATCCGGGCGTTCAATCAGCATGTCAGGGTTCCATTTAGTGCTTGTCGGCCGCAGGAATCACCTTGCGGGTAATGGAGATGGTTCCGAGGTCGCTTGTGAACTCCACATCGGTACCAGCGCGGTGCGCAAGTACGATCAGAGCCCTTGCCATCCTGCTGGCGGCCTCTTTGGGGCCTAGCTGCTCGATAGCCTCGATTATCTGGTGGGTGAAGGGCTCGGCCACCTTTGCCTCCTTGGGTTGCGCTGTGAGGTTCGCAGAGCTCCGTCAGTCGCGCTGCTGGGGTCTGGGGTAGATTCGCCTCTAGGTGGCGCGGCTAGCCCCTCACCAAGGGATTTGGTCCGACTCGTCGTCCCATTCCCGGTCTGCCCGAATAGCCCGCTGTTCCAGTTCGTCGCGGGCAAGGCGTAGTGCCTCGGCAGGGCACTCCGTCGGTAGCCCAATTGCATGCCCCGGCGCGGCGGCGACGGTTGAAAGGGGTGTCTCGGAATATTGGATGTGGCCCATCACTTTCTCTCCTTCTCTGCGCTGTAGCTCATTGACGCGATTCTTCACGGTTGATCGCCCCGATCCTGAGATAACCCCCGGGTCGGGCATCGAAGCCTTTGGCGGCCAACGCCGCTCGGCATGCCTCTACGGTTTGGAAGCCAGCGGCATCGGACAGGGCGTCAGTAGCGATGAGCTGGGGGCCGTGCCATTTGTTGTCCACGATCCCGACGTACATGGTGTGGCCGGCGTATGCAGTCCAAGAGGCCGCGATGGGCCTTGCCCGGCTTACCCGTGCAAGGCCACCTGGTGGGTTGAGTTGGTTCATAGTCGGCGCTCAGCCAACATCAGCGATCAATGCCGAGCCGACCTGTGCAGTCAGGAACGCGGCGCGCAGGTTAGCCAGCGCTTGGGTCAGGTCCTGCAGGTTCATCGCTGATCCGTCGAGGGTCAGCTCGACTTTGACCGAACCTGGTGCAGCAGCCATGAACGGAATGGCCTTCTCCAACTGATCGGCCAGCTGCACGAGCACCGGTGCCGCGACGTCGAGGTCTTTGCGTCCGTACAGCGCCGCTGGGGCACCCACGGACTTGCTGGTGATCTTGGCCGATCCGTTGCGCTGCGCCTTGGTGAGCTGGTCACGCATGTGCACTACGGTGTCCTGCCCAGTAGCTTTGCAGTGCTTGTCTGCAGTGAGTACCGCCGTGACCGACGCTTGGCCCTTCGCGACCATCTCTTTGACCTCAGGTGCAACGTTATCCAACGAGAGCATCTTGCGGATGTGGGTCTCTTTGCGATGGATCGCCGTGGCGAGGTCACCGACGCTGAAGCCGTGCACCTCGATCAGCTCGCGGTAGGCTGCAGCCAGCTCCAGAGGTGAAGCCTGAACCTGTTGGTTGCTGACCAGCTGGCGCACCAGCTCTTTGGCCCGGCCACCCTCCACTTGGGTCACCCAAACGCGCTTGATGTCAGCGCCAGAAGCGATGGCCATCATCAGCCCGGCGTAGCGGGCAAATCCCGCCACCACGCGCAGCTTGCCGCCCTCGGCCACCACACCCATCGGCTCGACGTAATCGCCGGCGAGGTAGGCGCTTGCGAAGCCCTGCACGGCGTCCGCATCGAGGGCGGTGCGGATAGACTCTGCCATGTTGCAGATGAGGAGGCCCGTGGGCATCTCGAAGCTGTTGTTGCGCTTGGGATCGAAGGCCAGCCCGAGCTGGTGCTCGGTAATCAGCTTCTTGCTGGTGTCGTGCATGCTGCGTAGAGAGTTGCAGTTGGCGAGCGCGGCGAGGGCCTTCTCGGTGATCAGGTCAGCGGCGATCTTGGCGTTCTTCTTGGCGGTCATGGCTGTTGCTCCTGGGTAGTTGATGGGAGCTATCTTCAGCCTGGGAGGCGTGTGCCAGAACCGGCGCCGAATGATTTTTGCAGCTGCTGCGGATGCCAGGCGCAGAAAGCAGAAAGGGGCTCGTGTGAGCCCCCTTTCCTGTCGCCGCGTCACTTCATGCGGGCGCTCGCACTGTCACAAGCAGTATCCAAGCGTCAGTAGTTGCATATCGCACCACGCCTTGAGTGCGTCGGGTCCAGTTGTGGCTTCGAGCACGGCGTGTGGGCAGCTGGCCCAGCTGTAATCTTCACGCTCCAAGGTGGACGGCGCACGGACCCGAACGCTGCCGGTGGTGCCGACATGCGCCACCCGGGAGGCTGTGTCCTGTGGGCGATCACTTATGTAGCGCGAGTGACCATCCTCCTCCTCGACCCATGGGGTGACCGAGTCCAATGACCAGAAAGCCGCTTTGAGCTGACCGCTTGGCGTGCGGGTTACGAGCCGAAACATTCCATGTGTGTTGATCACCCGGTCACCGAATTGATCCAACTCCGCATCAAGCTGGGCCTGATATTCGTCGGTGAAGGCTTTCAATGCCTCGGGATTGGTGTCCGCATCGGGGAATCGAAAGTCGGCTGGGCAGCTTGCGTCTAGTCGGATGACGTCTCTGAGCGGTAGCTGTTTCGCCGCGTGGCAGCAGCAGCTCACTGAGCGACATTCGGCACATGCAGAGATCGTTCGTATCCAGTAGTTCATGGTCAGACCCTTGGTGTTGGTTGGCATGGATCGATCTTCAACCCAAGCAGGGTGTGCCAGAAGCAGTGGAGGAATAGTCGTGCTGGTGCAGAGGCCTTGAGCGAGTGCTGGCGCTGCCTCACGTGCGGCGGACGGTGTAAGCGCGTCAGCTCCGGCGGGATGCCTGGTGTCAGGAGTGGTTTGACCTGCAGGGGGCCAGAACGGGGTCATTTGGCTCAACGCCGTTTGCGATGGCCATCTCAGCGTAACTGTCGAACAACGCCACGCCGCCGTCGGAGACCTGGTCCATCTCGATGGTGCGGCCCAGCATGCCCAGCCGGACGCTGAGGTTGTGGTTGGCACCGCGCAGTAGGAACCCCGCACACATGCTCGGTTTCGCCGTTCCCGTACTGTGGCAACCAAAGGTCCTTTCGCTCATGTCGTAAGCGGTGTGGGCCGACAGGCGGAATGCCTCGGCTGGGAAGATACCCACTGCGTCACGGCGCCAAGGGCAATCTCTGCATGGCTTTTTGCATGAATGTTGGCGACCGCTCTGGACGGTCACCACCTGGTGATTCCAATCCGCGGGCCGGGTTTCAATGATGTGAGGTGTACGGTTCTGCTCTGTCATGGCGGCTCCATTGCGAGACTTCCAGGATTACTCCGTGACCGTCGTACCAGAAGCATCGAGGCGCACAATCTCAACGCCGCAGGGAGGGCGCCGAGCGCAATCGATTCCGTGGTCAGCCACCGAGATACTGCCGCTCCGAGCGATGCCAAAGGCCTCACCCGAAGATCGTGTTTGCCTGAACAGCCAGCTCGTAAACATTGCGTGTTGTACAGAGTTTAGCTAGTTTATCGTTATCCGATAAACCGACTAACCTAGGTATACGCAATGGACCCGATCACCAATCCGTACTCCCCTGGTGCTGGTACACGACCGGCCGAGCTAGCCGGCCGCGATGAGCTGCGTGAACGCGTCCGGATCGGCATCGCCCGGCTACGGCGAGGAAAACCGGCTAAGAGCGTCTTGATGGTCGGGCTACGGGGCGTCGGTAAGACCGTGCTCTTGGATCAGATGCTACTTGATGCCGAGGCGGATGGCGTACACACCATCCGCATCGAAGCACCGGAAAACCGATCCCTCCCTGCATTGCTGGCTCCGCAGCTTCGAGTTGCCCTGTTGCGCCTTAGCCGGGTCGAAGCGGCCAAAGACTTTGCTCAGCGTGGCCTGCGCGCGCTGACGGGGTTCGCCAAAGCATTGAAGGTGACGTATGCGGACATTGAAGTTGGGTTTGATTTCGACGCCGAGCCCGGACTAGCAGACAACGGTGATTTGGAAAGCGACCTGTCCGCACTCCTAGCGCAGGCAGGGGAGGCGGCCAGCAAGGCGGGTACCGCGTTGGTGATCTTCATCGACGAGCTGCAATACGTCGATGAACAACAATTTTCGGCGCTCATCTCTGCGCTACATCGGTGTGCGCAACTTCAACTGCCGGTGACGGTTGTGGGTGCAGGCCTACCGCAGCTCCGCGGCCGGGCAGGAAATGCCAAGTCTTACGCGGAGCGGCTCTTCGATTACCCAGAGATCGGGGCGTTGTCCGAGCCAGAAGCTGCCTTGGCCATCGAGAAGCCTGCGAGTGATGAAGGTGTCGAATACGATCCCGAAGCTGTGAGGCTCATGGTTGCTCACACCAGGGGATATCCGTACTTCCTGCAGGAATGGGGCAAGCACACATGGGACTTGGCTTCACAGAGTCCAATCAGTACCAGCGACGTTGAAAGTGCATCCGGACTTGCGATCGCTGCTCTTGATGAGAGTTTCTTTCGGGTTCGATTTGACCGCTTGACCCCGTTGGAGAAGAGGTACCTTCGCGCGATGGCGGAGCTGGGTCAGGGTCCCTATCGATCCGGCGACATCTCCGAGAAGCTTGGACGGACTGTCCAAGCGCTTGGGCCGACGCGCGGGTCCCTGATTGCCAAGGGCATGATCTGGAGCCCGAGCTACGGTGACACGGAATTCACCGTGCCGTTGTTCGACGAGTTCATGAAGCGGATCATGCCGGGCGATTGGGATGCCGCTTAGCCAGATCCGGCAGCAGCCAACGGCCGTTGTATAGAGCCGGCGGCTGCGCGGGCAGGTTGTAGGTTTGATGTGCCCCACTGCTACCCGAGCCACTGTTGCTTCCCAACGTCAGTTAACCGCGGGTGGGGACGCTGATGCGGATCTTGAGATTGGTGCTACCCCAGCTTTCCAGCTTTCCAGGGAGCAGCGCGGCCAGCCTGGCCTTATCGACTAGGACCACGTCGCGATAGACTTTGATTCCGATCTTGCAGCTGAAACTGCCCGTCACCGTCGTCATTCCCTTGTAGGTGTCCATCAACAGGCTCATGCGCTCAAGCTCGGCAGTAACCGTGCGCGCCGATGGATGTTCGCTTTCACCAATCTTCTCTATAAGGCTCGGCAACAGCACCAGCACGCAGTTGAGTGATGCGTTTGTCCAGCCAGCGCCCGGCTCGTTAGCTCCCTGGAAGCCGTTGATGTTCATCTGTGATAGCGCGGACAGCACGGCGTGGTCAGAACTGGGAGTGGTCAGGGATGTCGCGGGTGCTGGTGCGACGCGCTTGGCGAGATCTTCCACTTCGATGGCCAAGGTCGGCCTCGGATGTGCCTCGAGTGAGAATCGGCGGGCTGACTCAGCCGTCAGTAAGAAGCTAATACGATCCCGCGGTAGGGATGCAATTTCCCTGGCCGATTGGACGACCAGCAATACGCCAACCCCAAGCGGCAGTGTGCTGGCAGCCCATTCGTTCAATGGGATTTTGATAGCCTGGCGACACTCATCAACAACGATCAGATCCCCTGATACGACAGGGATCTCTAACGGCGTGGCCCTGCACGTCTCGGTGACCTGCAGCAGAGGATTTGCATTCCGCTCGACCTTGGTAAGGCATGCACGATCGCCGTGTCTGGCTGTAGCCTTATGCAGCAGCCTTCCGGCCAGATCATTGGTAATACCGTAAGGCGAGACGAAATGCAGGGCTGATACGCCTAGGGCAAGGTGGCTCTCGCACAATAGCGATGCCAAGACCGATTTACCTGAACCTGTCTCTCCCACAATTACGCCGATAGGCCGTTCCGCGCTGAGGCCGAACTCAACAACCCGGCCAGCACTCTGCAGATTGAACACGATGAATTGGTCGCTATCGCCGATCAACGCCAGCTGCTCCAGTACCTTAGCCCAGGGCTTCGCGATCCCGTGTTTCGCGGCAGCGGTGTTTAGCGCGGAGTGAAGGGGGATGCCTTCCGATTTGGATAGTGACTTGGCGTCTTTCTTGACCTGCTCGACCGACGCCCCAGACGGGAAACGATTATATGTGCCCATAGCATTCTCCAGCGCGGCAATGAAGCGACACGCCCACAAGTCGCACTGCCGGTGACAATGCTGTGCATGATGATGGAGCGCCATGGCCTGATCCGGCCTTTGCCCAGGGTGGGCGTGCGAGCGCTGGCAGAGCTCACGGCAATCTTGCCTAACTGGTCTCCTGCGCGCATCTCAAAACTCGGCACCAAGTGCGTGGCCACGCTCCAATGCCAAACACCGCCGGCGCTGGCGTGGCTATACACTTGGATGCTGCGCGAAGTAGTGCGCGATGGCGTCGTTGACCATCGCGTAGAGGGTTGGATTGCCAGCGGCCAAGTGGGGGAGGAGAAGGCGCTTCTCGGGCAAGTATGTCTTCGCGAACTGCGGGTCATGCTCGGCGATGGTGGGCACGTTGCTGTAGAGATCGGCCAAGCGAATCGTCTTGGCCCACGCGGGCGCCTTGGCGATTTTTGCGCGCTCTATCGCCTTGCGCGCGCGTCGATTTCCATCGGCAGCGGTGGAGCTATCCGAGAGTGCGTCGACCAACTCGGCAACCAAGGCACCGAACTCTCGCTGGATCAGCTCCAGACGGACACCGGTGTCGTCGACGACGTCATGCAGCATTGCGGCAGCGATCACCTCGTCCGGGGCCTCCGGCGCGTGTTCGCGAACGAGCGCGGCTACCTCCATCGGGTGATGCCAGTACGGCTCTCCCGTGTACCTCCGGGTTTGCTTCACTGCACTGTGTGCGGCGATACAGAACGTCCTGGCGCGCAGAATGAGTGTGCTTTCGGTGCTCATCAGGTTGTGGTCCTTCGTCATCCCGCTGCGGCAGCCAACGCTGCAGACGATAGACGCGCCCAGTCAGCGGCAGTCACGTCCATCGTTCCTGCTTCAAAGCGTTGGTTGATCAGGTCGATGATACCGGTGATGGCCGTCTTGTCAGTCGTCTCCGTGATGGCCTGCAGGGCTTCATCGAAGCTGGCAAAGATGCGAGATGGCGTCTGTCGTCCAGGCTCGCACACGCGTTTCAGGATAGCCTCCGGCTTGACCCCGAGACTCGCCAGGAACCTGAGCTTTGCCTCGACGTCGACTGCCTTCATACCCCGGCCGATGTGACCAACCCACTCATCTATCAGCTGGTCGAGCACGGCACCGCCAGCCTGCTCTGCCTGAACCGTCAGCTTCACCTCTGCCAGCGCACGAGCAACGGCTGTATCCAGGGCGCTGGTTTGCTCAACGACTACGAGCTGCAGGCGGATCACGCGCATCAGGTCCAGCAGCTTCCCATGTAGGCCGTCGCGATCCACCAGCTTCAATGCATCGGCAATCAGCCCATCGCCAATGCCTTTGTCGTGCAACGGGCAGAATGTGTTCGCGATGCCCAAAGCGGCCTTACTGCGCGCAATGTCGCCTAAGTGAGGCAATGCACTGATGGTGCCTGCGAGGTTGGAGCAATACTGGGAGGCGGAGAAGTCGGGAAGCTTGTTGCAGTGCGATGCAGTAAGCAGCCGCACCTCACACTCCAGAAGGTGGTCTCCTAGTTCAACGATGGCTTCGTACAGGTTCATGGGCGTCCTCGCGCATGGGCTAGGCAATAGGTCCAGCCCAAATTGTCCGCGAACGCCCAGTGTGACAGTAGCGAAAAGGCGTGAGCCGTTTAGGCGAGCTTGCAATGGTTTCGGCGCCTAACGCATCACTGGTTCGAAAGCTGAGTGCGGGGAGGAACGCGCGGCTCGCTGGTGCAGTTGGAACGCATTGCCATCCGGTCGATCGCCGGGAAAAACCCCAGCATGGCGGCCGGATTCAGGGCTTCGGCTGGTCGACGAGCGCGTAGAGCGTTCTCATGCACCAGTCGTGCACATCGTCGACCTTGAATTCCGCCTGCTCTGCATCGGTTATCTCTACCTCGAGCACAGATCGTTCGCCGGAGTTATCGAACAGGAATGCGCGATTCGAGACCAGGATCGCCTGGGGTAGCAGGTCAAGCGAGCGCCAGTAGCGTTCGATGATCTTCTGCTCGGGAACATTGTGGCCGCCATCCTTCACACGGTTGGCAACCCGGTTGATGTTGATGGATGGATCTTCGGTTGCTACGAAGTAGAGCTAGGTGCGGTAGCCCTGTTCCTGGGCCTGCCGCATGAAGTCCACTTTGTCACGTGAGGACATCACCGTCTCAAACGTGAAGCTCTCCCGCTTCGCTAAGAGTTGCTGCCTGATGAAGTCAGCCACAACTGACGCGTGGTAGGCGTTCACCTTGTTGCCGAACCGCACTCCGGTGCCGTCGAAGCTAATCTGGTGAAGGTGATCAGCGAAGCCAGCCATCGCACACAAACCATGTGCTCCGAAGAAGGCCTGGATGTCCTCGGTCGTGGTGGTGATGCCAAACGGTGTGAGGTCCACTGCCCCCGTGGCAACGGCTTCCTTCTGGAGCTCGTCAGCGTTGACGTAGGTGTAGATCAGGTGCGGGGGGACTCGGTCCTTGATGGTGCTCTTGCCGGACCCATTAGGCCCGGCGAATACCCGGAGTCTAGGCACCTGCTGCTGCACACACACCTCGGAGCTTCAGCACCTGGCCAGCTTTTACCTTGTGGCGCGGCTTGGCAGGCCGAACGATGCGGACCTGTCCGTCAGCGCTAGCAGCGATCAACTGGGTGCCCTTTACGCTCATGACGGTATAACCCGACGCCAGCGCATTTACGTAGGCCGTATAGGTCGCGCTAGAAGCCAGCTCAGGGATCAGTTTCTCGAGGTTACGAGTCTCGGTCTCCGACAGGCCTTTCTTCTTGGGCGTTGCCATGGTTCGTGCTCCTCCAGCGTGAACTACAGGAATAGACTGGGTTTGGATCATTGTAGCACTGCCGCTCTTCTCATATCTCTTTGGGTGGCTCGATGCAAGGGTGCGACAGTGGATTCGTAGCGTGACGCACTGACTTTCCATGCCGCCCGCCGGTTCCGGCAGGGGCGTGCGGTAAACCGGACATCGACCCTGGGGAGAATGTCCGAATGCCTAGCCAGCCTGCGCTACAGCCAGCAGCGACGCCTTGACCTCCTCTCCAAATGCATAGGAAGACGTATGGTCATTGACCCGTATCTGGCCTGGAAAGATCCAGTCGAACCGGATGGCGGAGGTATCGTTGCCGTTACGCAGGAACCGTACGACCGGGCGATCAAGGCGAGCACACGCTTCAGCCGTCGTGCTAATGCTTGAGCACGATTCCCAGAAACCACCGATCAAGACCTCACTTGCGACCCAGCCTCGCTCCTGGAGCCGGAGCAGCAAGGCTTCTAGTGCTTTCAGTTGCGCAGGGTCCGCCGCAGTGTCCGGTGAGGCTTGAGCACGATGAAACCCCATGGCAGCAACAGGGGGTGCAGTGGACTCGCTGACATCGCCGGCATTGCTGGGATTGCCATCGCAAGGGACAGCGGTAGTAGCAGGCTGCATTGTGTCGATCTCCAGTAGTTGGGATCGAGATGATCAGGGTAAGCCCTGAGTGGCAGAAGCGAATGCGGGCGATGCTACGCAAGCACCCAAGAACGCGCGGGCGCGTCAGCTAATGGGTGGCGTGCCGGGCATTCCAGCTACTGGCTCTGTCAGAGCCTCAATCAGGCTCCGATAGGTGGTGGCGAGGCCATAGAGCGCGAACAGGAGGCACGGTACAGAGACGGCCGGGGCTACCCAGCTGCTGCCAAGCACCCAAGATGCTGATGCGCTGAGCAACAGTCCAATCGCTGCCATAGTCGAGGTGGCCGAGAACACGATCAAGCGCCCCACCTTTGCCTTCAAATCTGGCCGTCCGTTCATAGTCTGCTCCCTGGATGCGTTGGTATGGGTGGCGGGTACCCCTCGCTGGCTTAGGCATGTATCGGGTCTACTTGTTCACCCGGACGCGTGCATGTCCGCCTGAACCCGGTCAGCGCATCAAGCGCATTGCATAGGAGTCGCCAATGAGTAGATCCGCAGTAGCAGCAAAGGCCGTCGCCAGCTCACGCAGATCGCTTGCGCGAACCTCCTCGCGTGGCTTGCGGTGATACCAGAGATAGTCCGAGGAGGCGCTTAGGACGTTGCTTCCCTCGCTCTCATACTCTCCACTTAAGCGGCAGCACTCCGCAGGGTTGTCGGTGAAGCGTGCGGTTGCCGTCTTCTCGCCGACGGCCGTCACGAAGGTCTTCTGTGCCACTGCGGACGTGCAGGCCATGCTCACGTCGTCGACAGGGGACCAACCACACGCCTGAAGCCCTTCCAAGATCGCTTGTTTCATCTCTGCCTTTGTCACAGTTCGCCTCTCCAGCTGGGGCTGCCTCAGGAGATTCACGGGCAGCGACGCGTTCAAGGTGCCCATATTCCAGTGCTAACCGGAGTGCCACCACCACCATAGAGTGTCGGCAGCCCTGGAGGCCCGGTGTGGGTGACACCTAGCCGGGTACATTCGATGCAATGCTCACGGTCCTTTCGGTTCCCGACCGGAGCCCGGAACCCCAGCGGGGAAATAGAACGCAACGAGTGGAGTGTGGCGAGGCCGACACCCGGACGGGACCGGGACGGCCAATAGGTGGGGGTGCGGGCGGATCATCACCCGCAGGCGTGCTATCCCGTTGCACGAACCTCCTCCTCGAAGATCGACTGAACCCTAGCGCTGGCCGCCGCACACGCGTCCAGATAGGCAGAGAACGTGGGTGGCTGACCCCCAATCGCGTCCGACAGGGCTAAGCAGTAGTTGACCAACATGAATGGCGAAGTAAGGCGCTGACCACGACCTATCTCGTACTGGTGCCGTATTTCGACCGCAAAGTCGCCGTCTAGGCCATGTCTGACAATTCGGAACGCGCCATTCGAGGCCGCCTTTAGTCGCCGAGACACGGTGCCGTGGTGATAGGTCGTGATGTTCTCCAGTATCGATGCAAGCCGATGGATGAGCTGGTAGTTCAGGCGCCAGGACGATCCCGCCTCGGCATGCCGGCGGTCACGCTCCTCACGCAACGTCTGCTCATAGATCGTCACCGATAGTCCATGGTACTGGACCTGCTCCAAGAGCTTTGCCTCAAAGTGATCCAGGTGCCGGTTTCGAGTCGTGGACACATACGCCTTGAGTAAATAAGCGCAGTCCATAGAGAGAATCCGGGCGATCTGCTCAGAAAGGCTATGGTTTGCGTCCCACATCCATTCAGGTGACAGACACTCCATTTCCTGTCCCGTCCGAAGAGCCGCCTGCTGAGTGTCCTGGAGCACCCTAAGCCAGAGTTCGACGGTTATCTCGCCAGCTACGTGCTCAAGGGGTAGCCGGCTCAACCGCAGGTGGGCGTTCCGCGCCTCGGTCAACCAGTTGGGAAGCGCTACAACGCCGAACGCTCGGTCTGCCGGCTGGAGCTGTTCACGACGTCCCTCGAAGCGCTCCGCAGTCTCGATCAAAGCATGCAGCCATGGGGCATTCGCGCTGTAGTGGCGCAGTGTCCCAAACTGACGGCGGCTATAGGTGAGCCCCTTTCCCGCCGGCAAGGGAAACCAGCCAGCGTTATTCGCCTCAATGATTTGCCCCACGGCAGTTGCTAGCAATTCCGGTACCGCGCGATGCGCCAACGCGGCGTCAAGGGACATGCCGGCGCTTAGGTCACGTGCAACGTTGCGCGCGTAGCGCAATGCCTCCCGGTTGGTGAGGGCGTCGATATTAATTTGCAGCATCTCGGGCTCCTTTAGTTGGGTCCGAGATTACGCGCGGGGGCTGGTGTCACCAGCTGGCCTACCCGAATATTTGCCAATCAACCGGAAAAACGCCGCGATATAGGGCACGTGCCACCCACTATTACTGGTGGAGGCCTCTTTATGAAGGACGCAACAATCAACCTGGTTCTGCAAGGCGCGTGGCGCGCTCTCGTACTGGCCAGGCCGAACGAAGCTGGTCTCGGTGCGTTTCGTGCCGAGGTTTTTAAAGCAAGGGCCGAGCGTCTGCGAGGTCCCCAGTCGGAGTTCAGCCGCGCTCTTACGGAGCTGGCTAGGGCGGCCGGGCTGGCGCGATCCAATACGTTGGGAATTGAAGGTATCGGAAGGCATATGGAAATACTTCAAGCAGCATCACGGCGTGCGAACGACGCGGAGAGAATGAACCAAGGGCCAGGAGCGGTTTACGTCGAAGGCTTCGGTGATCGAGCGAAGGTTTTTGCGGAAGGCCTGGCGGCAGCCGGCTTCCAGATAATCCAACTTGAACCCGAGTTGGATGGCCAGCCCAAAACCACACTGCGTGAATTAATGCCCCGGTCGGGAGTTGTATTGATCGGTTCAGGTGTAATTGGCGATCCGGTTGCGGCGACGATGCTCCGCAATCTCGCGGCCGTCCACGAATCAGACATGTTGGTCGTTATTGCAGCTGATGGGCCACTGACATTCGAGCAACGCGTGGCCGCCACGGACTTCGGAGCGGTCAGGCTGCTGAGTCCGGACGCTGATCCGAAGGCGCTGCGTACGCTCGTGCGAAGCCGTGACCGAGACTCGCAGCTGAATGGCTTTCGTGTTCTGCTGCTCGACGACTCCCGTACAGACGCCTACGTAGCCCAGAAGTACATGCGGGATGAGGGTTTGGAGGTGATGCATGTTCAGGACCCGACTGAGGTGCTCGATGCAATCACAACCTTTCGCCCCGACATTGTGGTCACCGACTTTCACATGCCAGGTGCCAACGGGGACCAAGTCGCTAGCGTGATCCGCCAGGACCACAATGCCACCATGCCGATCATATTCCTTTCGTCAGAGCGAAACGCAGAGACGCAGCTACGGGCGCTGGCGCGGGGGGCGGACGCATTTGTCCAGAAGCCGCTCAGGCGAGGTGCGTTCATTACCGCGCTCAAGTCTCTAATCTCCAGGTCCAGAGCTGTCGAAACCCGAATGCACCGCGATCCCCTGACTGGGCTTCTGAACCATGGGGAGTTCCTTGGGGCAGCTTCGCGAATCAATGCGACACGCGGCTCCCGGCCAGTCGCGTTGGTCATGATTGATATCGACTTTTTCAAGCAGGTGAACGATGCCTTCGGGCACCCGGTGGGGGATCAAGTGCTTGTCGGGCTTGCGGAAATACTGACCGACAACCTGCGCAGCAGCGACGCGATAGGCCGGATGGGCGGAGAGGAGTTCGCCGTGGTTATGGACGGTGCAACCCTTGAGGAAGCGCGGGGCGTGATCGATCGGCTACGCGCCGTGTTTGCATCGGTTCAGTTCGCCGCGGAGGGTGCTGGCGATGGCGCTCCCGTTCAGTGGTTCACGTGCAGCTTTAGCGCCGGTGTTGCGATGCTAGAGGGAGAGGTCGCCGGATCGCTCAAGGGTGCAGACGAGGCCTTGTATCGTGCAAAGCACAACGGCCGAAATAAAGTGGAGATAGCGGGGTGATGGGGCGTATCGCGGATCGGAATGCCCCGTCAGGGGCATTCCAGGTGGCCTAGGCGCGGAACGAAGAATTCCCAAACGGAAACACGTTGGTAGAGCTTTCGACTGAGGCCTGGGGAGTGGTGTCCGACGTGCGGGAATGGTCGCCGGCTGCGGAGAGAGGTTGGGGTTGGACGCCGTCGTCTATCTCCGAACCTTCGAACCCGATTTGAACGAGAGCCTGTTCCATCACCTCGTTCGAATCGAACTCGGCGCGGGGAAAATCAGCGGGTAGCTCGACGCGCGACATGACGTGTCTCAAATCCTCGTACACCAGTGTTGGGCGTACCCGCATCAGTTTGATCAACTCAAGAATCAAATGCCTATTCTGCTGAACAGCCGCTACGCAGCGCGACATGACACTGCGGTGCAGCAGGTGGATTCGGTTGCTTTTCAGCATGGCTTCGGCATCGGTGACAGGGCGATAAAAATTCCCTTTGTTGGTGAGCAGCAGATACTTGACGGCCAACTCCTCAAAATTCTGCAGGTCATCCATTGCCGCATCTGAGTTCGTATTACGAATGACAGTCTCGGCGGCGCTGCCAATCAGTAGCATATGCATTCGCCAGAACAACATGTCTGCCGTTGAGAGTAGGTTCATGTCGGTAAAAATCTTGGCAGTTCGTGCGTTCAGATCCAGCAAAGCGCTGAAAGAATCGGCAACGAGACAGTTGCTGCCCTGATAGGCAATCAAGCGAGCTGCTTGATGGATCATCAGGCGCGTTTGGTCCGCCATAGTTACTTGGAATGCAGCCTTTTGCTCCCTCGTGGGCATAAAGCCCGGAGGTAGTGCGAGCTCCGTGCTGGGGAGTCCTGTGAGGCTATCGGTTAGCGGTTCGGGCTTCTGGCGCAAGCCAGAGGCCCAGTAACCTGTTGCGAGCAACAGCGCTACGACGGCCGCGGTAAGGGAGTAGTAAAGGTTCGCAGTGATCAGCCTGTATGCGGGCGGCGCTCCCACATAGGCGAACAGGCTGACCGCTGCTGTAACCCAGACATAGGTTAGGCCTTGCTGAAAGCCGTCGCCGACGGCGGCAAGTACGTGTCCGGGCCTGGCCCGTGCGATCGCCGAGACGAGCAGCCCAAAACCTACGAGGATCGAGCAGACGATAGCAACCAGGGAGCCAAAGGCGATCAGGGCATGAGGCTGATCCGGGCTCGTGTAGCGCGCGAGCGCGTACAAACCGATGACGCCAGCCGATAGGGTGAAAGGTGCAACCCATCCCGGTACCAGGCGCCCGGCGTCTTTCAAATTGTCCCAGCTGCTCATCGTTAACTCCTTAAAGTACTGCAGCTTCGGCAGGTGAGGTTGACTCAGCAGGCTGAGCGGCAGGCGCGGGTGATTCGCTAAACGCGGCAGCGCCCATAACACCAGCGTTAGACGAATGCTCGGCGTTCGCCTGAGCGCCAGTCTCGGCGACCGCCTGTCCAGCCGGCTGCTGCGGGCCGCTCGGCTTCTGCTTTTTCGCTGCTGGCTGTTGCTTTTGAGGTTTTGCTTCTCGCGGCTGCTTCTGCTCTTTCGCTTCTAGCGGTTGATCTGGCTTCTGCTCTTGCTGGTTGCTCTTGGCGTTGCCGCTGGCAGGGGTAGGTGAGGGCTTGTTGCCCTGGTTGCCGTTCTGGGGCGGTTTTTTCTCCCGGCGGGGACGGTTCGCGTTGTTTCCCGCGCCAGCGTTACGCTGACCGCGGCGAGTCGCGCCCAGGTCGCGCTCAATACTGGTCAACTCGTCTTCAAACATGCCAATGGCTTTGGAGTAAGCCTCACAAGCCTGCCGGTAGGCTTTACGCGCATCCGGATTCTGAACACCAGCCAATTCACGCAGGCGCGAGTCGAGGCGCGCGACGCGAATGGCGGTGTTGAAAAATGCGCTAGAGCGCTCGCCATCGATACGCAGCGTGCGCTCGATAGACTGGGGGGAAAAGCTGGAACGGGGGGTGCTGCTGTTGTTATCCGTCATCATGGTGCTTCCTACTTTGGTGAGCCAAAAGACCGCAGCCAACTCCAGCCAGCGGTGTGCTTGGTACAGGTGAAAAAAAATCGTCGGGTATCTCGGGAATGGCTGAGGTAACTCGCACTATCGGATGGCACAAACGCGCCCCAAACGTCGACCCACACCAAGTGCATGACCTTGTGCGGGAGATAGCACACCTCGACGTACCGGTACTCCGGCGCCCGGAGGTATACCTTTCCGAGATACAGGATCAGTAGCGCCACCGAGACGATCTTGATGGATCGCGAGATCGGGCCCTTGTCGCCGGATTGGGATTCAGCCAATTGCGGGCTCCTCCTTCTGGATAGTGATCGTGTAGCCAGTTCGCCGCCTGACCACCGCCAGACATTCAGCAAGGGGCAGCCCTGCGTTCACGAGCGAACCAAGGACGCGCACGGATTCAGCCTCCTCGTCGACATATATGCCTAAGCTCCGTGCGTAGTCCTCCCAGCACCGGGCGGAGACCGGGGTCAGGTGGCGGGCAATGCTGCGGGCCCGCGCCAGGCCGCGGGTATCCGGAGGGGACATCGCGAGCAGGCTGGCGCAGTAGTGCGCGAGGTATGCGCCTGCGTTCATCCGGGCATCGATAAGCTCGCCCAGTTGCTCGGCCCTGCCGCTGCGTCGCATCGCATCGGCGTCATCCATGCCTGCCCCAAGTACAATGATGCTGAGGGTGATGCCGACGGGCTCGCACGCGCGGATCGAAGCGAGAGCACCGTCGTATCCCGCAGTGTCACCATCAACCATATGAGCTGCCTCTGTGACGCCCTTAGACGCCATGTACAGCGCCTGCGCGGGATTGATCGAGGCCTGGCCGATAGCGGTTCCCCAATAACCAAGCAATTGGAGAGACCAAGCGTCGAGGACACCTTCGACGTTAATGGGGAACGAGCCATGCCGCTTGTTGAATAGGTAGGGGATGTCCTTAACCAGCGACTTGGAAAAACGATACTTTTTCGTTGTCGGACCGCCGGCACCGGATGGGATGCGACCCCACAGGCGGACATCGCCATCCTCGTGCGGCCAGTAACCAACGACCCGATCGTCCATCACGTCCCAAAGGTGGTCCGGGTGGCTGTCGTCGTAGCCAACATACCCCTTGCTCCGCGCAACCTCCTTCGATATGCCAAGGGCCTCCAAGCGCGATAAGACTTCGCCGGCGGTTGTGTAAACGCCAAATCGCATGGTTGCCATATCACTATCGCTGTAGCCGCGGGCGGATTGGATGCGAGAGAGCAGGTCTGGGTTGGCCGCCGCCAGTTCCTGGGTAACGCGAATGATGGCTTTGCCAGGTGTTAGCTGAGGTGAGGTGGGCTGCACCGGGGTAGCGGAGGACGAGGAGGAGGAGGGGGCCGAGCCGGAACGCTGCGGTGGCCGATAATCAGGAGGAGTGACGCCGGCGGCCGAACAAAGCCGCTTGATGATGTCGCGATTAGACAGGCCTGTCTTTGAGAGTGCGTCCCACAGCGAGGTGGGGACCTTGCAAACGTTGCGGCGGTTGCACTGGATGTAAGCACTACCTATGTAGTAGAACGCGCGCTTCTCGCCACAGGTGGGGCAGACGAGTTGATAGGCGCCATTGCTCTGGCTGCCTGGAGACAGGTGGTCTAGCAGTCCCGCATCGACAGCATCGAGGTCGGGGTAGACGTTATCCTTTAGGAATTCGCCGATCCCGCTCATTCGGCCTCCGCAGTGGCCATGCGCGGGCGAAGTGAGGCGGCGTATTTAGGGCACACACCCTGATCAATCGCGATGTCGGCTAGCTTGCGGAGCAATCCTCGCCGGACCTTCCAGGTTTGCTTCTGAGATAGACCGAGCATCTCGCTCATATCCACAGAGCGGTGCTGCTCTAGCACAGCAAGGCGGAGGATCTGATGTTCACGCGGTGAGAGGAACCGGCGGAGGGTTTCGATGTGTTGGTGCCGCGCCTGCAGACCTTCGTCACTAAGCACGACGCCATCAGAGAGGAACTGCGGAGCAGACTGTAGCCCGTCGATGTAGTTCGACGACGTCTGCATGTACTCGTGTTCGAGTGCATGGGCCCTAGGAACATCACTGACCGTATCCAACTCGGCAAAGGAGTAGGACGACGCACCTGGTGTTTCCTCAAGAACTAACGCCAAACCGTATAGTCGGATGTACGACAAAGCGTAGCCAATCAGACAGCGGCCGCGGTCGGCAGCCGATTTGGTGTCATGGTTTCGGATGGCAGCCGACGTTGCGTCGTAAAGACCGGGATAAAGTACAGAGAGAATTTCATCGTCACGAAGGCGGACGGTTAAAACCTTTCGCACCTCGGCGATCCACTGACTACGTGACTCGTCGTGGCAAACAAACTCCCACGGGTCGAGAGCCAAGAACTGCTGGCAGGTGAGCCCTGCCAGCCAGTTGGTCCTGATATGGCGCATGCCATGCCTCCTCCGGTACCAGCCCGGCTCCTAAGCGCAGGCCCAGTCAGACTGGCGCCCACTTTTCGATCACCACGACAGTGATCGACCCCCTCTACGTACAGTGAAAATGCATTCACCGCCTGGTTTCGAGTGGACCCCCGTAGGTCGCCCGCTCGGTATTTGTGCGCGATTCTAGGGGGGTGGAATGGGACAGGCAACTCAAAAAACGGTCGGAAATCGCCTTGAAAATGCGCGGATAGAGCGGAATTTGCGACATGAGGGACAGGACTGGGTGCAATGCCGTTCACCCACAAAAGGGCTGCAGCCCCTATCAACCAAAGGTTTGACGCTGGAAAGCCGGCGCTTAGTGGCGCAATAGTGGCATGTGTGAGTTGCAGGAAAGTTAGGCGTTGCCGCTGGTCGGTCGGTGGTCGTTTTCCTGATCGCCGTTATCGTAATGGCCTCTAGGAGGTGGAAATGATCAACGCGTATCAGGAAGTACTTGCTGCAGTGCGGCGCGCAGACCCGTCGACCAAAGGCAGAATTCGTTGCTGGATGGTCGCGCGCGGACCGGCCGCAGTTTGGTTTCTGGTCCTGTCGTATGTCCAGGGTGAGATCGAAGCAGAGGTTATCTGGAGCGGCGAGCCGCATAACGTAGAGGTGGAATTCCTTGCGGATGCTTTGAACGCTCAGAACGGCGTCGGCGAACCGATCGTCACTGCGATGTATAAAAAGTACATCAAGACTCCAGGCGCCTCGTTTCTCAGTCCCGACGTGCTGCCCCGCACGCCGCTGCGGCACTAACGGGGCGCTTGGCCAGCGCGCACCTACCTATATATAGAAGGGAGTGGTGTGGGGACACGTCCATGCCGACCGCCGCGAGGTTTGGAAAGGGCGCGCCCGCAATCGTGGATAGCGTAGGTCAGCGCATAGAAATCAAGTGCTGTGGGGCTGGCACGGTGCGGGCACTGAGCGGCTGGTTAATCGTCCCGGCCATTACCTTTGTGCCAGAAGCTGGCGACGATCGGCCGGCGCGGCCGCATGAGCCATGATGCCGCTGCCCGGGCGAGCCTAACATCGCCATCCACCGGGCCGATGAGTGCTGGCGCTGCGGGTGGGGAAGGTAATTGGTCCGTCAGGCAGACCCTTAGCCACTGTTACCGGTGATGCCGGATCGCTGAGGAGCTGACCACCTTCCGCTCCGCTCTATCCCGCGCATGATCTGCGCCAATATGTGGGCAAAAGCCCTCGTAGCCAATCACGCAGAAGCGAGCCTGGGGCATCTAAGTTTCGGTACCACCGCAAATACCCATCGAGAGTTTGCCGCCGGGTGTCGATTCATCTGGATCAATATCTCGAGGGTCCGGAACCAAACGGGTCAAACGCTGCGAGTCACGACCACTAACACGTAGTGGCCGACACGAGCCCGTCCGACCGGTCCCGTCTGTTCGCATTGGAAGCTGAGGCACCTGTCGAATGGGGCCGGAGCGAGGGGGCGCCACCCAATCCCCTAGTGGCCCTCTCCAAGGCGAAACAGGAGTTCACGAGTTCGACACCGTCAGGCGTTGCCGCGTTAACCCATCGAGCCCCGACTAAAGGCGCGGCGGGCCGGGCGCCAACGCTCACGGAAGCTGTCCGATCGCCCGAACGTCGGCGGCCTTGGGCTGACGCGGCGAGCGTGGACACATCCCGAGATACGGCAAGAGCCATTGGGGTCGCGAGGATGGTTAGCCGGCCGTGCCTGGAGCGTGCAGGTCGGCGCGCTAACGTAGCGGCTGTGCGATCCCTATCTTCCTCGTCCCCTTCGGCGGACATCGCGAGGCATATATGCCAAAGGCGTTCACGTCGCGGAAGGGAACGCGTTGCTCTCCGCGGATAGCGCTATTGGGCAGCAGGCGCTGATTGCAGACCTGGACGTGGACGGAGTTTCCACGGCACAGGTATCGAGAGCGAACTCCTGGCCGTGTCCGATCGCGGTGCGTTAGCGCAAGCCGACCACTGCCTAGGGGATCAGGATCACTGTTGCGCCGACGGATCGGCAGATATCCACGGTGGCCTGGTGCATGGGGTGGGCCACGAATGCTGCCGGCAGCAGCATGCCCATCGGCGCTTGGCTTGCGAGATAGGTCATTACGGAACTGAAGCAAGCGGCGCGACTGGCGCCGTCCGTGGGAATCGGGACAGTGGAATGACCTAACACCAACTGCCTGGGGGAAAGCCCGACAGACAGTTCGGGGAGGAGCTCACAGCTGACATAGGCGTGCGCCCCTACCTTCAGCATGCCAAGGCGATGTCGGTCTAGTGTTGCCTTCAACCAGTAGGGGCGATTGCTACCGCTATAGCCGTCCGGCGGCAGCACGCCCGTCGATAAGCGATTCAACGTGGATCGGTGCACGCCAAGGTATTTGGCTGCCTGGGTTGTTCTCATCTGATCCATCAAACACTCCGAAATCGGTAGAGCAGAAATGGTCTGGGGGTTTGGGGTGGAGCGGATGCCTATTCCGAGGTCGCTTTGGTAGCCGCGTAGAAAAAGCCCCAGAGATGCGATAGATCGGGTAGGGCCAACATAATTACATTAGACGGCGATTTAACCGAAAAGGTGAGTATGTTGTCGGCATGCCCAAAATCGTCTCCACTTGCCTCAGGTCGGCATGTTCGTCGGAAAACAGGCGCATCTGCAACCAAAACACGCACCGAGAGTTGCGGGTGAATTCGCGACAGGGTTTTGGGATGCAGTACCAGTATAAGTAGGGATAAATAGAGGCAATGCCGGGCGTTGTGCGGGTGGGGTAGGAGGCATGCGGGGAGATTGCCCAAAGTGAACAGCTGTAGTCGAACCGCCTGTTTAGGTAGAGGGGAAGGTAATGCCATGTGATGTCGCGTACCGGTTGGGTCGGGACCGAGGTGAAATGGTGGCAACGGGATGTAAGACCGGTGGCGCGGTATACGCGAGTGCGACCAAAACGACCGAAAGCGATCTTAAGGGTGCAAGGTCCCCGCGATGCGCGTGAATGTCCGCGATACAAATCGCCTTGGGAGCTATACAGAAAAGCTCGATAAGGCTCGAGCCAATCGACAAGCAGTGCTGGAAGAACTCATAAGCCGAATGTCATTCGTTGAGCATGATCTGGCCAGCCAGGCCGAGCGGCTCCAAACTCACCTGCAGGAATCGCGGCGGTCACTGGCTGGCGGTACCTGGTCAGTTCAGTGGGCATGGCGGGCGCACAGGAACCCGGGGAAAGTCATGCCCCTCGAGGTCAACCTCGTTACCTTGAGAACAAAGGGTGGTCAGGCCGATCAGCGAAAGCTGTCGTTGCGGCCTCGGGATCTTCGAGTGGAGCGGTTGACGCCCTATATCGGCTCCAGGGCCGCAAAGCAGTTTTCGCGAGACCTGGATAGGTTCCTGGTTCTTGCCAATACCGTGGTTCGTTGGATCAACGTCCTCGCTCCCGCTGAAGCAGTGGCGTTCAATACAGCAAGCTGGAATTACGGATTGGACCGTTGGGTCACGTTGGTCGGCGGGACCTGTGAGAAAGCAGCCCATCACCTAGCGGGGGTGGTTGAAGAATTTCTTTCTCTTGATGCCGAATTAGATGACCTCGTTTTCGAGTTCAACGGGGCTGCGCAACCGGTAAGATTCCATTCCATCATTTGTCGACGTGAATGCCCCTCGCTAGATCTTCTTGCTCCAGCGATGCCGCGGTTCCGGGTCGTTGTGTCGATCAACCGGACCACGGGGAGGCGGAACAGTCGTGACGTGCAGCTGTACAAAACCGATCTTGCAGCTCGCCGCCTCAAAGTCAGGCTTGCCCGCGAGTTAGGGCGGGAGCCAACGTCACTTGAGATAAAGGATGCACGGGAGAGGCAAAGGCAACGGTCCCCGACCCCGTGGCTGAGCAAGGAGCTAATTCAGCATTGCTGGCTCGGCAAACATTCGGCCGGTTTACTCCGGCATCAAAGAACAATGGTAGCGGTCATGGATCGGTGGAACCCATTGAGGACCACGATCCAGTCGCTGCTTTGAAAACGTAGAGGAAAGACCATGTCGGAAACTATTGAGCAGCTTGTAGCGATCGATCTCGGGAACGGCTACACGAGCTATATGTCGGGTACGGGCGAAAAGAATGGAGGCTTCGCCTCTCTGGTAACCGACTCCAGGTCGTCGCAAGGGTTGGGGGGGTCGTTCAGTCGCGAGGTTTTTAAGACTAAGAACGGTAGCTACTACGTAGGCGACGAATGTCGTGAAGACGGGGCTGTTTCCAGAAGTACCGATTCGGCGTTCTACAAGTCTGACGCCATCCGAGTATTGCTCCTTCGGGTGTTGAAAGAGTTCGGCCACAAGCAGCCCATCATCGTCACAGGTCTGCCAACGGAATTCTTCCATTCGCACCGCGACGAATTCGGAAAGGACATCAGACGGTGGGCAAGCGAGGAGGGATATCAGCCCGCGAAAGTCCAGATCCTGCCGCAGTATGTTGGACCATGGTTTGACCCCGAGTTGAAATCCATCGCAGGCAAGACGATCGAGCCCGCCGCGGTGATGCAGGGGAAATGGGGGATCATCGATATTGGCCATGGGACGATCGATGCAGGCCAGTTCGTCAACGGCCAAGTCTCCTCTCATGCGGATCATCGCTATGGTGAGTCGAAAGGTGTATCGGATATTCACAAATCCCTGTTCACAGCGTTACAAAACCCTGATGAATTGAATCAGAAGCTGGCGGCCAAGCACCGCCTCCCTAAAGAGTTCACGTTGGACACTCAAACGACGGAATACACCATGGACACCTGGCTTCGTCAGGGTTACATCCCGTGGCGTGGAGACCGGATAGATATTGGGCCGATCAGCATGCCGGCTCGCCAAGCCTTTGCAGATGACGTGATACCCCGTGTGATCAAAAGCATTTGGGGCTCAACCGACTTTCTCATGGGTATCATTTTTGCGGGCGGCGGGGCCACCGTTCTTGGGTCCGAGCTGCTGCAAAAGCATGTACGAGCACCAATCTACCTAGCAGACGACCCATGGAACTCGATCGTGCGCGGCTTGCGGCGGTTCTACGTGACGCAGAACTTCAAAGAACATGCAAAGCTGAGGACCGAGCGTGTCTAAGGCCGGCGTAGTTTTTATCCAGGCTCCGTTGGTCACGGGGTTTCACGATGCTCTCCTCGCGCTACTTCAGGAGGACAATCGGCGGATGGCGAATCATCTGGTGCTGACGGTTTCCGAGGCATGCCTGGACATCTGGCCTGTCACGATTCAAGACTACAAGGCACCAGGGGACGGAGAGCTACATGACGCAAAGATTGCTCTGAATCCAAACCGATTCCCGCGGCTTTATAAGCTTTACACCTCGCTTCCGCCAGGGGTTAAGGGACTGACGATGATTAACCTCCTTAATCGTCATCAGATGATGAAGGAGGCCTCACCCGAAGAGGCGAACGCAGCTTTGAATCGCATGCTTCTCGGCCGTCAGGGTCTTGGGGAAGAAGCCAACAACCAGACGCACCAAGCGGGAGATGTGCCTGGGCCGGCTGCCGCACTGGGACCAGAGGAAAAAACAGAGGTCAACGTGAGTAGACCGACTGAGGCGGCTGTACCGGCGAAAGTTGCCGCTCCTCCCGCGGCGCAAGAGGACATACTCGACCCACTCGCCAGTATGCCTCCGCTTTCATTTGACTAAAAAATCCAGATATCAGAGGGCAGCCCTTCGCAACGGAGGGCTCCGATCCGGACTTCGTCATCCCAGTTGGAGAAAGCAGACAGCACGCGCTCGAGCGCTTCAGTCGTTGCTGGCAATGTCAGAAGCGGTGCTGGTGAGGCGCCGGGAGCCGCTTGACGTTGTATCAAGTGTGTAACCGGCGAGTACGTGAACTGGTGCAGGCCTTCTGGAATACTGTCGAGTTCGCGGATGAGAGATGCCACGGCTGTTTTGAGCGAGGTGGTATCCATCAGGCTGGCACCGCTTCGATCCAGAAAACGCCATCCATCAAATAGAGGCGCACCACCGGGCGATTCCGACTGAACCACGACAGGGCGTAGGGCAGAAAACCGGGATTGTCGGCATCGTGCGGCGGAGTCACACCGTCCAGGACCGCTGCCAGCCGCGCTTTGACTTTATCGCCGGAAGCGATACCGGTCACGTTGAGATCAATAACTACTGCGCTTGAATCAGGTAGACCCAACGCAAGCTCGCCGGCGAAGCCTATGAAGGCGCCGAGATCGAGCGCCATATCATCGCCGACCTTTACGTTGCCGGCAGCACGAGCAATAAAACGGTTATCTGTGCTCGCCCAGTTAGCCAGCACTGGACTGACCTCGAAAGCCTCGTCCTCCTGTAGGTAGCCGCAATCCACCTCGAAACGTCTCATGCGTTCAGCGCCCCGTAGCTCAATGATCATTTATGCTTGCTCCTGCTGTCGCCAAGGCTGCTCTTTTTCCTAGGCTGATCGGACTACTGCTTTCCGGAAGATCTTCGTGTGGGATATCCATCCAGCGGAAACCTCCTCGAGTGGAGGGATGGTGATTCCGCTGCCAGACGCCTCATGAATGTGCGCATTAAACGATTCTGCATGCGCAATCCTGGCAACCCCGGCGGCGGCGAGCTGTTCCTGTAGAGCAGTAGCGTCTACGGGTGATAAAGATGGGAAAAGCGCGATCGCCTGCTCGATGAGTGCATCATCCTCTTCAACTGCTGCAGGTGGCACGAAGGGGTATGTTAGCTTCGGAATAACCAAGCCAGGATAGGCCGAAATTATCTCGGGTGACGCTTCTGCCACAAAGCGCAGACGGGATAATAGGCGCTCAACCGTTACTGTCCATGGCAAAGGGTTTAACAGTTCAGATGATTTCGACACCAGATCAACAGAGTATGGCAGCAGCGCGCCAGCGTTGCCGGCAGCGCTGCATCGGACGAGATTCCCATCGCAATCTAGGACGTAGGACGGATGCCAGACACCGGCAGCCTGGAACATTACCTGACCAATCATTCTTCGCTGAGCCGGTTGAGCGTTTGAATAAGACGGCCAATACCCGCCTCGATGAAGTAATCACCAAAGTAGGAAGCCACAGCAGGTTGTTTCATCAAACCGACCTCGTCCTTCGCAACGATGGGCGAGTCGATCTCCATCTCCTCAGCGAGGCCGGCGATCACTCGTCCAACGGATGCCGTGTTGCCGGTCTGCGGGAGCCAAGCGCGAACAACTTCACCGTTTGGATTCACCAGGAAAACCATTGTCGGCCACCAGTCGAAAAACTCCGACGCCTCCCCAGCGAGACCGCCCTTGCGCTCGAAGTTCTGCCGCGGCGCGATGCCGGCGTCACCTTCCGGAAATCGGAAGAAAGGCTCGACCCACTTCTTAAAGGACAGGTGTTCGCCTCCGGACAGGCGATCGACAGGCGACATGAAGTAGTTGTCCACACACCGGTTGAATGCAAACTCGCACGCTGTGCCTGACCACGAGAAGAACATTCCTCGAGAACTCTCCCAGCCAGACAGCAATGCCATCGGCACACCGTCATAGCCCAGGTAGTTGAGTTCTAGGGGTAGGTTGTTTTCCTTTGCGAAAGCCTTTACGCCGGCGAGAAAGTTGCCGTCAGCGATGGAGCGCTCTTTGGCGTTCTTCGCTTTTTCCCACGTTGAGTCCCATGACGAGGAATCGCCTGGTCGGACGGCCGATGAATAGACGTTTGCGGCCACCCAGAGGGACCAACCGTTGGCCTCCCACTCGGACTTCCGAAAAACGTGGTCACTTTGGTTACGTCGGCTCTCGCTTCGGGTCGTCTCAAGACGGTAGACAGGTCCCGGTAGACGGAACGTGGGCGC
>Ga0209347_1000512_pt1 | contig 95903 bp, 95 predicted proteins | sample AutmiccommuBRH23_FD_187382 | JGI IMG/M metagenome (GOLD analysis project Ga0209347, IMG submission 187382) | Deep subsurface microbial communities from Mt. Terri, Switzerland - Autotrophic microbial communities BRH/23 (SPAdes) (version 2) | ecosystem: Environmental > Aquatic > Deep subsurface >...
CGTTAAAGTAGGAGAAGCCAAATGCAAGTCCGCCCGCAAATGAATCCCCGCAACCAGTGGTATCTACCACTTCTTCCATGTAGATTGATTTAATAAATTCCTTCCTGATAACCCCGTCGTGCAGAAAATATACAACACAGCCCCTGGAATCGAGGGTCACATAAAAATATTTCACCCCTTTATCAAGCACATGTTCAGCCATTTCGTCAAGATGGTCGGTTTTTTCTTCGTCATAACTCGCCATTTCCTCTACCCCGTATTCATTTTTAAACCAACAAGCCTGGGATTCTTCAAGGTTCATTTTCAGGATATCTATATATGGCAGCCATTCATCCATATCTACCCAGAACTTCCTGTAGCGGTCCCCGGTCATACTCATGGTTGTAGTGGGCCCATGTGCATCGAACAGGATGAGGCCTTTACTGACATTTTTGATATGAACCAGGGTACTCAGTGAGATTTCGAAATCTGTAATGGGCACAAATACGAAGACCTCCACATCTTCCAGGCCGTTGATATCCCTGGGTTGTATGGGCCTCATACAGGCCGTTTGCTTTTCAAGCCGGTTGTTCTGGTCCACAAAGCGCAGTTCAATAACCGTTCCCTTGTCATCCTCGCTGTTGATATGGGAGGTATCTATATTTTTGTAAGGCCGGAAGAGTTCGAGGATGTGCGGATGGTCTTTCCTGTGCACGTTTGAAACCGGGATTACAGTGCCTTCATGCTCCATGAGTTTGGAAAGGGCAATTACGGGATGTGAGACACATCCGTATTTTTTTATTACCTCCTTTTGGTGGGTCAGGATGGTATCTCGTGGAATGGGTCCTAAAACTGCGATTTTCTTCATAGGATGATTCAATCTTGTAATGCAAAAACTCTTTTCAGCAAATCTGTGGTCCTTGATGAAAGGGAAGTGCGGATTTCCTTTTCCTCTATGGCAATCATGGTATAAACACCATCCAGTGCCTCGCCGGTAACATAGTCGGTAAGGTCGGGGTTAACGTCGTTGGTTAAGGGCAGGGCGTTATAACGGCTGATAATAGTGTTCCAGACCTGGTCTGCACCGACTTTCTCAAATGAATTCTGTATTATGGGGAGAAATTTTTGATATAACGGCCTACGGGTTACCCGGTTAAGGTATTCGGTGGCAGCGGTATCATTCCCCATAAGGATGGCCCGGGCATCATTAAAAGTGATCCCCTTTACGGCGTCGACAAAGATAGGCCCCGCTTCGCTTACGGCCTCTTCAGCCGCCCGATTAAGGACCTTCAGGCCTTCGTCGGCCAGGTTTCCAAGGCCAATATTGCGGAGGCTGCGATCTACCTGCTGCAGTTCTGCTGGCAGCAGGATTTTCACAAGTTCATTCCTGAAAAAGCCATCAGGCCGGGCAAGTTTGCTCACCTGTTTGTCGATCCCGAAATTAAGGGCCTGTCTGAGTCCAGCCGCAATATCTGCATTGGGGATGCCCGTTCCGGAACCCGGCAGGCGGTTTGCAACGTCCTGGAGTTCCGCGCAGGCGGTACCCTGAATTAAAAGAAGGCACAAAAAGATTTTCTTTAGCATAGATACAAATACTTTTTACCCTTAAAATAAGAAAAATATGTAAGCGGCGGCTTTAGGCTGAAAGCAGATCAGGCAAAGATTACCGTTTTGTTGTTGTAAACCATGGTCTTCCTGCGTACGTGCAGCTGCACCGCCCTTGAAAGTACAATTTTTTCGAGATCACGGCCTTTCGCGATGAAATCTTTTACGGTATGTGAATGGGAAACCGTGGTAACGTCCTGCGCAATTATTGGGCCGGCATCCAGTTCCTCAGTCACGTAATGGCTCGTGGCCCCAATGATCTTGACCCCTCTTTCGAAGGCCGCATGGTAAGGTTTAGCCCCTGCAAATGCCGGAAGGAATGAATGATGGATATTGATGATCTTATTGGGATAAACGCTTATCAGCCGGGGCGTAATGATCTGCATATAACGCGCCAGAACGATAAAATCCACCTGGTGGGCTTCAAGCAGCGACAGCTGCTGTTCTTCCGCGGCTTCCTTGTCGGGGCCGTTTAGGGCTACATGGTAAAACGGCAGGTTAAATTGTTCGCTGATACCCCTCAGGTCGTCATGATTGCTGAGTATGAAGGGAATTTCCACTTCCAGTTCCCCGGAATGATACCGGCTGAGCAGGTCATAAAGGCAATGGTTATAACGGGATACAAAAATGGCCATCCTGGGTTTTTGTCCGCCGGGGTACATATTCCATTGCATGGCGTAGGGCGCTGCTATAAGGTTTTTAAAATCATTCCTGAAACCCGTGAGGGAGAAGCCCTTATCGTCAAAATCACTTTCCAACCGCATAAAAAATACCCCTGCCTGCATATCCACATGTTGATCAAGATAGACTATATTTCCACCTCTGGAATGTATGAAACCGGTTACGTTACTGATGATCCCGGATTGGTCCGGACAGTGTATTAGAAGGGTTATTTTCAAAACTTCAGGCTTAGAGGGGTTAAAATTAGGACAATAACAATGCCGGCCACAAATGGGTGTAAATTTTTGTGCGATTCGAAAAATATTCAATTCTTTCTTGCATTTTCTTTAGATTGCAAGGTATATTAAGACTGTTTATTGACAATGAAACAAAAAAAGGCCTACGTCCCTAAAAATGCCGTCAGGATGGTGACGGCCGCGTCGCTTTTTGACGGCCATGATGCGGCTATCAATATTATGCGCCGTATCATACAGGCTACCGGGGTAGAGGTAATACACCTCGGCCACGACCGTTCGGTTGCCGAAATAGTGGATTGTGCCATCCAGGAAGATGTGCAGGCCATTGCCGTAACCTCCTACCAGGGCGGCCATAATGAATACTTCCGGTATATGTACGACCTGCTCCGGGACAGGGGGGCAAACCATATAAAGATATTCGGGGGCGGCGGGGGCGTGATCCTGCCTGAAGAGATCAGGGCGCTGATGGAATACGGTATTGCGAAGATCTATTCCCCGGATGACGGGCGGACCATGGGATTGCAGGGAATGATAAACGACCTGGTAAGCCAAAGTGATTTTGCCTTGCCGCCCCTTTCACCAAAGGCCATAAAGGACCTTGGGGGAACGCTTCGGAAAAGGCACCCCAACACCATCGCCCGCCTTATCAGCCTTGCCGAAAACAAGCCCCAGGAGTTCAAAAAACTTTTCGATCCACTTGGGAAACACCTCAGCAAGGTCCCGGTACTGGGGATTACGGGTACGGGGGGAGCGGGAAAATCTAGCCTTGTGGATGAACTCGTCCGGCGGTTTCTTTTGGATTTTCCCGATAAGGCGATAGGAATTCTGTCGGTAGACCCTTCAAAACGTAAAACAGGAGGTGCCTTGCTCGGCGACCGTATCAGGATGAATGCCATCTCCGGCGAAAGGGTGTTTATGAGATCCCTGGCTACCAGACAGGCCAACCTTGCGCTTTCCAGGTATATTACGGAAGCTACTGCAATCCTGAAAGCAGCGGAATTCGACCTTATTATCCTGGAGACTTCGGGCATAGGGCAATCCGATACCGAGATCACAGACTTCTGCGATGTCGCACTTTATGTCATGACCCCTGAGTTCGGGGCAGCCACCCAGTTGGAGAAAATAGACATGCTCGATTTTGCCGACCTGGTGGCCATAAATAAATTCGATAAACGCGGTGCCGCCGATGCCTTGCGGGATGTAAGGAAACAGTTCCGCCGGAATCACGGGTTGTGGGAAGCCGCTGAAGAGGAACTCCCGGTTTTCGGTACCATTGCTTCCCAGTTCAACGACCCGGGGATGAACCGCCTTTATAAGGCAGTGGTTGATATGATCGTTCGGAAAACCGGCGCTTCCCTGCATTCGGACTTTAAAGCCTCGGGTGAAATTTCAGAAAAGGTCTATGTCATCCCGCCTGCCAGGGCGCGGTACCTTTCTGAGATTACCGAAACCATTCGAGCCTACGATAAAAAGGTTATGCAGCAGTCCGCCCTTGCCCAACAATTATTCGCCCTTCATGAAACGCTGAATGTCCTCACAGGAAAACGTCTGCCCTTAAATAATTATGGCTTGGGATCGGAAGTTGCGGGTATTCCGGGGGAGGGGGACGAAGCTGCAGTGATAAAATCGCTCACCGGCCGGTTCGGAAAACTTAAAGAGGGTCTGGAGCCGGCTAATTGGGAGCTCCTGCTCAAATGGGAGGAGCAGGCCAACCGGTATCGGGCACCACTTTACAATTTTAAGGTGAGGGGGAAAACGGTGGAAATGGAAACCCATACCGCATCCCTGTCCGGCCTTAAGATTCCCAAGGTTACGCTGCCCCGTTACCAGGGCTGGGGCGACCGTCTGCGGTGGCAGTTGCAGGAAAACGTCCCCGGCGAATTTCCCTATACCGCCGGACTGTACCCCTTCAAGCGAAAAGGGGAAGACCCTACGCGTATGTTCGCCGGGGAGGGTAGCCCGGAGCGTACGAACCGAAGGTTCCATTACCTCAGTAGCGGCATGCCAGCCAAGCGGCTTTCCACTGCCTTTGACTCGGTAACCCTGTACGGTCATGATCCTGCACGAAGGCCCGATATTTACGGCAAGATCGGCAATGCCGGCGTTTCTGTCTGCTGTCTCGATGACGCCAAAAAGCTTTATTCCGGTTTCGATCTTACCGATCCCATGACCTCGGTAAGTATGACCATCAACGGTCCGGCCCCCATGTTGCTTGCCTTTTTCCTGAATGCGGCCATCGATCAGGGCTGTGAAAAGTATATCAGGGATCATGGGATGGAAGCGGACATGGAAGCTAAAATCGCAGCCATTTATGGCGAAATGGATTCCGAACGGCCCCGCTACCACGGGAAGTTGCCTGAAGGCCATAGTGGCCTGGGGTTACTACTGCTTGGGGTTACAGGCGATCAGGTGCTGCCCCCGGAGGTTTACAACAAGATCCGAAAGGAAACCCTGCAACACGTCAGGGGAACTGTTCAGGCCGATATCCTGAAGGAAGACCAGGCGCAGAATACCTGCATTTTTTCCACGGAATTCGCCATCCGGCTGATGGGCGACGTACAGGAATATTTCATCCGCAATAGGGTGCGCAACTTCTATTCGGTATCCATATCAGGCTACCATATTGCAGAGGCCGGCGCCAACCCCATCACCCAACTCGCCTTTACCCTGTCTAACGGGTTCACCTACGTGGAATATTTCCTGAGCCGGGGGATGGACATTGATAAATTTGGACCCAACCTCTCATTTTTCTTTTCCAACGGCCTTGATCCGGAGTATGCGGTCATCGGCAGGGTGGCCAGGAGGATATGGGCAAAGGCAATGCGGGAAAAATACGGGGCGGACCCCAGGGCGCAAATGCTGAAATACCATATACAAACCTCGGGCCGCAGCCTGCATGCCCAGGAAATAGACTTTAACGATATCCGTACCACCCTGCAGGCGCTTTATGCCATTTATGATAATTGCAATTCGCTCCATACCAATGCCTTCGATGAAGCCATTACCACCCCGACTGAAGACTCTGTTCGCCGTGCCATGGCCATCCAACTGATAATTAACCGGGAATTAGGGCTTGCCAAAAACGAAAATCCCCTGCAGGGTTCGTTTATCATTGAAGAACTCACAGACCTGGTAGAGCAGGCTGTTTTGATGGAATTCGACCGGCTCACCGAAAGGGGAGGGGTCCTCGGGGCCATGGAAACCATGTACCAGCGATCCAGGATACAGGAGGAAAGCCTGCATTACGAATCGCTTAAACATTCCGGGGCCTTCCCTATCATAGGGGTAAATACCTTCCTGAATTCGAAAGGCTCACCTACCATTCTGCCAGCCGAGGTAATACGTGCCACGGAGGAGGAAAAACTGCAGCAGATCGCCACTACCTCTGCGCTTGGACGGAGGAACAAACAGCACCGGCGAAGGTTCCTGAAGGAATTGCAGCAAACGGCAGTGGATAACAACAATATGTTCGATGCGTTGATGGAGGCGGCTAAATATTGTTCTCTTGGGCAGCTGACCCACGCCCTCTTTGAGGTGGGCGGACAATACCGGCGTAATATGTGATAGCCCAATCCGGAACGCGGAACCAAGTAGGCAGTGGGCAGTCTGCAGTAGGCATCCTTGAACTTTGAACATTGAACATTGAACCCAGGCACTCGGAACGCTGAACCCTGAACGCGGAACTTAGTCGGCAGTCGGCAGTTGGCATACTTGAACTTTGAACATTGAACCCTAGCGCCTGCTTTTTTCCTGCAGTCAAACCGTGTAACTTGAAATGGGGCGGGGCGGAGCCCCCGAACTGCAAGTACAGAGTTTTTCAGAAAACTGTCAGATCAACACAATCTGGTTTTATAGAATAATTACTATCCGGAAAAAGGGCAACCTTATTCAGGTATGCTCACACCCTGAACACGGAACTTAGTCGTCAGTCGGCAGTGGCAGTTGGCAGCCATGAAGCAGAGCTTCGCTCGCTTCATGATGCAGACAGTGGACATACTAAATGTTCAAACCCTGAACGCGGAACCCAGAACCCGGAACCCTCCCGCTTGATTCTTGCAGTGAAAACTACGAACTTGAAACGGGGAGGGGTTACGATGCCCCTTTTCAGTCGGCAGTTGGCAGTTGGCAGCCATGAAGCGAGCTACGCTCTGCTTCATGGAGTAGGCAATGACAGTCGGCAGATTATGAAGTAATTATTTAAACATTGAATTTTGAACCAATGTCTGTTTATACAGTTAAACCAACCCCAAAAAGCTCCCCTCTTCAGATGAAGAGGGGAATGAATCCCTGCCGAGCGGAGCGAGAACTGGGAGAAAGGGGAGTTTGACAAATAAATGAAGGATTAACAAACAAAAGACTCTGCAGTGCAAACCCTCTGTTCCAACGCTCACTCCGTTCCCGCCCGACTGAACGTCGTTCGCGCGGGCGGTCGGGGCACCTCCTTTTAACTAAAGGGAGTAGCTTTGATTGTGCTTAGATTTATATTTAATTCCAAAAGCGCTGATAGCTAAAGTTTAAGAATTAACAATAAGCAATTGGCAACTAGGGAGATACCAATGGATAGAGTAGATCCCTGAACTTTGTCGGCAGTAGACAGTCATGAAGCAGAGCGTAGCTCGCTTCATAATCTAGGCAGTTGGCAGGGGTTGGTTTATTTGGGGATGGGTATATTTGGTTATTTGGAAGCAGTTATGAGAATTGGAGCCTCAGATGAAGTTAATGCCTTGAACTTTGAACATTGAACTTTGAACCCAGGCACCCGGAACTCTGAACCCTGAACTTAGTCGGCAGTGGCAGTTGGCAGAGTGCGAAGTGAACTGGACCTTGAACTTTGAACCCACGTACCTGGAACCCGGAACGCAGAACCCGGAACCCTGTTAATAGCCCAGGTAATCGTTAAATCCCCAGCGTGGACTGCTTCCATGTCCGCCGCCAATAGATTTTCGCCATTTTTTGAAAGATTTGCGGAAGCTCCTTATTTCCTGTCTTAACAGGTTTAGATATTCCTTCTCCTTTACCCCGTCTTTTTCAAGCCCGTTGAGATAAGAGAGGATATTGCCGGTCATGACATGGATAAAAGACGCGCTTTTTAGGCGTACCGCAGCCGATTCGGAAGTTTCTGCCTGTGCAATCTGCTGCGGGATCAGGATGGCGTCCGTTAACAGGGCATCAGCCATAATATCCCTGAGGCTGTTGGATTGGTAAAGGTGCAAAAGGTCTTTGTTATAGGTAACATAAGAAACTATTTCCCTGCTCATGCGGCAGAGGTTCAAAGCCTTTCGGTAAATGGGGACCGTACGTAAATTCTTTTGGGGCATTTCTTCAGGGCAATTTTTGTTATTAAAATTACGCCCAAAACCACCAACCTATCTTTAGAATCGAAAGTAAATATGTATTTTAGCTTTAATTTAGTTAAAAATTAAATCCATAAACTTTGAATACCAGGATAGATGAACTCAACTGGGGGATTCTCCAGTGCCTGCAATCCAATTCCCGGGAATCCTTTGCCAGTATTGGCCGCAAAGTAGGGCTTACTGCCCCTGCGGTAGCAGAAAGGGTGAAGAAGATGGAAGATATGGGAATCCTGCAGGGTTACAAAACAAAAATATCTCCCTATAAGGTGGGGTACCAGCTAAAGGCCATTATTACATTGCGGGCTTTTATGGGCAAGTTAAAACCTTTTCTGGAAGCGGTAAAAACCCTTGATGAGGTACTGAATTGCTACCGGGTAACCGGAAATGAAAACATTATCATGGAGGTAGTCTTAAGAGACCAGTTCCACCTTGAAAAGTTTATAGACAGGCTCATTCAGTATGGGGAAACCAGGACCCATGTCATCCTTTCCGAAGTGGTGTCCCATGCTCCCATTAAAAAAAGGAACCTGTCGGAGGGCATTTAGGCAAGCGGCACCTAGCCCCCTTCCCGGGTAATAGGCTCGCACATCCTATCCGGAATTTGCCGTTACGGGATTAAATTGCTTACTTTAATAAAAAAATCTATGAAAATCTGCCACCTTGAATTGATCGGAGACAGACCGGAAATTTCCGCTGCACTCCGTTTACCCGTATTTTGGCCGGATTTTTGATATTCCACCCGGTATGAAGAAATTTGTATTCCTCCTGCTGCCTGCCCTGATTTTTCTGCCAGCTGCAATAAAGGCACAGCAAATGACTTTTAAAAAGGGGATGATCGTGGATTCGGTAGCTATTAATGATTCTATACCCGAAACCTTCACCCTCTACCTTCCAACCAATTTTGAAGCTTCATCCAGCTGGCCCGTATTGTTCGTCTTCGACCTGGAAGGCAGGGGGCGGCAGGCCCTGGCAATGTTCAGGGAAGCGGCAGAGGATAAGGGTTATATCCTCGCGGCCTCCAACAATATAAATGACAGCCTGTCCATTACAGACAATATGCTTGTTACCAACAGGATGTTAAAAAGCGTAGCCTCACTCTTCCCGGTACATAAACAAAGAATGTACACCGGAGGGTTGGCGAGGGGTGGGCAGATGGCTATCCTGGTACCTTCTTTTATAAAGGAAATGGCCGGCGTACTTTCTATAAATGCAGATGTCCCCAATACGGAGATCATGGACCATAAATCCCCATTTTATTACCTGGGATTGGTGGGCGAAGGCAATTTTAACTACCCTGAGATGCGCAGGACCCGGGATGTGCTCGACCGTAAGGATTTTCCCAACAGCCTGTTCATTATCGATTTCGAACAGGAGTGGCCCGCTGCCGATTACCTGAAAATGGGGCTTGAACTTCTAATGCTCAACGACATGTTCCTTGGCCGGATTGCCAGGGATGAAGCCCTGATAAAGGCCGGTTTTGATGACATGATGGCCAGGGTTGATAAATTAATCAGGGCCAGGCGGCTGTACAGGGCTCACGACATGCTCGAAGAAATAGAAAAAGTATTTGGCGGCCACCTCCCGCTGGACTCCCTGGGCGATCAACTGAAAAACCTTAAGAGAGATCCGCTATACCGGTCGCAAAAACGGGAAGAAAACAGCGTGCTCCTTAAGGAAGGCCTTATCAGGGAAGACCATCGCTACTACCTTGAAGAAGACCTGCTTACCTATAACTTTAATAACCTTGGGTGGTGGAATTACCAGATGGGTGAGCTGGGCAGGTACGAGAAAAGCACAAAACTGGCCGAGCAGCATATGGGTAAGCGACTCAAAAGCTATTTGAATGCCATGATTGAAGACCATATAGACCAGCTTAACCAGGAAAAGCCAACCGATGAAGAGGCGCTTTTATTTCTATATATGCTGAAGACTATTACCTCGCCCATGGAGTATCCGTATTATCTGAAAATAATCTCCCTGAGTTCCAAATACGAGGATTATGGTACGGCCCTGTTCTACCTGGAGGAATTACTCAAAAACGGCTACGTGAACAAGGCAGAACTCTACCAACTGGAACATACCGCGCTTTTGCGTATCACCCCGGAATATAATGCCATAGTAGGGAAATACCTGAAAGAAGCGCGTTACGACCTCAATGAACAATAAGGCAGGGAATTGATGCCAGGTCCCAGTCGATCACCAGGCCGCCTGCAAGGGATTCTGCAACTTCCTTGCCGTAAAGGTGTTCACAAAGGTACAACGCGGCTTCAAAACTTTTGGCCCCCCCGGCCGAGGTAATATATTTGCCATCGTGGACAAAAAGCACGCTGTCTTCAACCTGTAAGGCGGGAAACATACGCCTGTAGGCTTGAATATCCGAAGGGAAGGTGGTGGAAACTACCTGGTCAAGCAGGCCTGCAGCGGCCAGGACGAAGGCCCCATCGCAATGAGAGGTCATGTAAAGGGCCGATTTATCGACTTTCCTTACAAAATTAATCATCGCACTGTCCGCCAGGTCGGTATCAAGGTGATGTTCGGCACTTGGCACCACCAGGATATCGATTCGGGGCAGCGAATCTTTTGTGTAATCAAAGTCCGGTAAAATCCGCAGCCCTTCAAATGTTGTTATGGCTTCCAGGGTATTGGCCACTGTAAAGGTATTCATGGCCCTGATGTTTTTCCGGAACCGGGTATGCTGAAAAATATCGTAAGGGGCCGTAAACTCTGTGTTATAGGTCCCATCCATGATAAGGAATGCCACATTATAACGCCCCGGTTCCATTTCCGGGTATGGCCGTCCCCGGCCGGCTTCTTTACCGGTGCAGCCCAGGCCCCATCCGAGAATAACCATGAGCGGGCAGGCATAAAATATTCGGTTTAGCGGGGTTGTATACATAATGTAAGGCAGGAGGTGGCTGTAAATATAAAAATAATATGGGTGCCTGACACTGAAGGCCGGTATGGAGCATATTCGTATTTTTGAAACTTAATGACAGCTTATGAACCCATCACCTTTCATTCTGATTTGTTCGCTATTCCTTCTTTTAAGCGCTTGCCGGGAAAGTAAAAAATACCATGACGAAATGCCCGTTATCCCTATGGTGGAAGAAGGTAATTTCCGGGAGGAGGCACTTGCATACCGGCTTGCCATGAATAAGACCTTCAGGGACCCCGAAACCTCACCCTTACCGGACCGCTACAGAAAGGATTTCGAAGGCCTTGATTTCTTTGAGCCCGACAGTATTTACCGGGTAAAGGCCAGGATTATCAGGACCCCGGAAGCCCAGCCCTTCCTGATGCCAACAACAACGGCCAGGCAGGCCAGGGAGGTGCGGTATGGCATAGCTTATTTTACCCTTAAAGGCCGGGATTACGAGTTGGAACTTTACCGCAGCCTGGAGCCTGCAGACAGCACTGATCAGGACCGGCTCTTCCTCCCATTCCTTGATAATACCAACGGGGTTTCAACCTATGAGGGAGGGCGTTACCTTGATCTCGACATCCCCGCAGGGGATTCGCTGGTTATTGATTTTAACAAGGCTTACAATCCTTATTGTACTTATAATAAAAAGTATTCCTGCCCTATTGTACCCCGGGTAAATTACCTGGATACGGAAATCCTGGCGGGGGTGAAGGCTTTTAAACCCACTCCATAAAAAAAGCCCTGATATTGCGATCAGGGCTTTCCCTCATAAACTAAACAAAACCAAACTAAATTCTTAATCCACCTTTAGAAGGAGTAGACGGCTGCGAGGAGGAAGGATGCAAGGGAACCCATTGGTTCGCCATCTGAATCCAGGAAGGCATCATCCGAAGTGCTGTCGAGCCGCAGTTCGGGCTTGATCATCAGGTCGCCAATGGTTGCACTCCCGGTAAGGGTTACCGCGAACACACTGGAATCCTCGACTCCGGTTCCTATAGCGCCAAAATCTCCGTCCTCTGCAAAATATTCACCCCTGAGCCCGATGGTAAACATGTCGGAGGTCTTATACTGAGGGTAAAGTGCAGCCCCGTAAAATCCGGGCCCGTCATCCGCGCCATCGAAGTAGGCGGCATTGATACCGAGATAGAACTTCTCCGTAACATCAAAGCCACCGGTATAGTCAATTTCAAAGGCACCGTCGTCTGCCACGAAGTTCAGGTACTGCCCGCTGTACCCGAGCTGGGCGCCATAAGCATACTTCCCGTTGGGGTTAAATTCCGTTATGTCTGTGGGGTTCATAACGGCCAGCATCAGCGACCAGTCGCTCCCCAGGTCAAAATCGGCTTTAAGGCCGGTATGGCTGAAGGGGCCGTAAGAAAACAGGTAGGAGGTGCTGTAGTTGAAGTTACCTGCGGGCGAGATTACTTCATATCCCAGGAAGGTATTCCAGTTTCCAAAAGTCAGGGTAACGCTTTCGCTTACATTCCAATACACATATAATTGGTTGATGATATCACCGGTGTTTGAATATAAAGGAGACGCAAAGACCGCATCGGTTCCTCTTGGTCCGAAGACAAGGTCGGCCGTGAATCCAACTTTCTCACCTTCATAACTGGCGATAACGTTGGCCATTCCCAGAGCAAATCCGGGGAGGTTGGCAAACGAACTGCCTGGGGCTGAATAGTTTTCGCCCGAGTTGGCCGAATTCAGGTTTGCCCTGTAATAGGCATCCACCGTACCGCTGATGGTGAACTTTTTCTCCTCAGTTTCCTCTTCCTGGGCGAAACCCTTGGTTCCAAGCAGGAGAACAGACATCAGGAATAAAAATTTTACGTACTTTGTATTAATACTCGTTTTCATATTTTCAATGTTTTAGAGCTCCTTCTTTTTAAAGGAGGTTTTTAAACTGTTTCTTAATTGATTGTTTTGAAAAGGGTTAATAAACGGAGCGTTCTGCCAAACGCTCCGTTTTGCTTTTATATAATTAATGCTGGTTCAATCTGAAATCCGAATAGGCATCCATCCCGTGCTCGTTAATGTCGAGGCCTTCAATTTCCTCGTCTTTGCTAACACGTATCCCGACGGTTTTCTTCAGGGTCAGGATGATGATAAAGGCGGCGAGGCAACAGAAAACCCCTGCGGCGCCTACGCCTGCCAACTGGTAAAGGAACTGGTCTGTCCCGGCCTTGTCGCCGAAGATACCTACGGCCAGGGTTCCCCAGATACCGCAGATAAGGTGAACGGTTACTGCACCTACGGGGTCATCAAGACGGATCCTGTCTACAAAGGATACGCCGAGGACAATGATGGCACCTGCCAGCAGGCCGATTATCACGGCTTCATTGGGCGACATCAGGTCGGCCCCTGCCGTAATACCTACCAGGCCGCCCAGGATCCCGTTGAGGAACATGGTAAGATCCAGGTTCTTTGTGAGGATAGTAGAAAGGATGATGGCACCGATACCCCCTGCCGCTGCGGCAAGGCTGGTGGTTACAAGGACCAGGGAGGTAAGGGCCGGATCCGCTGAAAGCACTGATCCGCCGTTAAATCCAAACCAGCCGAGCCAGAGGATAAGCACCCCGGCAGTAGCCAGCGGGATATTGTGGCCCGGGATCGCCTTGGGCTTGCCGTCTTCCCCGAATTTCCCTATACGGGCACCGAGGAGGTAAATGGCTATCAGGGCTCCCCATCCTCCTACGGAGTGTACCAGGGTAGAACCTGCAAAGTCATAGAATCCGCCTTCTTCCCCGCCAAGGCTGGAAAGGAAACCACCGCCCCATTGCCAGGAGCCTACGATTGGGTAAACAAGCCCTACGTACAGGATGGTAAAAATCATGAATGGGCCAATTTTTATCCGCTCCGCAACTGCTCCGGAAACGATGGTAGCCGCAGTCGCCGCAAACATTCCCTGGAACAGGAAATCGGTCCAGTAGGTGTACCCGCCGCTGGCATATTCCGGGGTCATCCCGTTTTCAGGCGGGGAGATCCCCGGAACTATAGACCCGAGGAACCCGTTGAATTCTCCGGGGTACATCAAGTTAAAACCTACTATATAATAAAGTAGAAGGCCTACCGTAATAATAAATATGTTCTTAAAAAGGATGTTGATGGTATTCTTTTGCCTCGTTAATCCTATCTCCAAAAATGCGAATCCTAAATGCATGAAGAATACAAGGCCCGTACAAACCATCATCCAAACATTGTTAGCTGTAAATAATCCTGCTTCCATCTCTTAAAGTTGTTAGTTAGATAATAAAAAATAGTTAGTTGATTCCTGCGTGACCGTTCTCCTTGGTTCGGATCCTGTACGCCTCCAGGACGTCGGATACGAAGATCTTTCCATCGCCCACGTTGCCTGTATAGGCGGCATCCAATACGGTTTTTACCGTTCTTTCAAGAAAGTCGTCCGATACCACTATTTCAAGGTACCTTCTCTGGATATCTGTGGTACTATAAGAGATCCCGCGATACACATGACCTTTTGTTTCATTTCCTACTCCGGTTACATCCCAGTAACTGAAGAAGTTTACTTCAATCTCATGCAATGCTTTTTTTACATCGTCAAATTTTGACTTTCTAATAATTGCCTCAACTTTTTTCATTTGTTTGATTTTAATTGTTTTTCATCCCACAGGACCTGCTGCCCGCAACCGGCCCTGACACCCCCTAATCCTGATTGCGGAAAATGCAATCCTGAATTCTGGTTTTAGCTCGATTTGATTTGTTTAATACGGCGCCAAATATATATGAATAAAAAATATACCCCCTAAAAAATGGGGGTAGATTGGATATTTTTATTATAAAAACAATTTTACCCCCCAAAATTTGAGGGTATTATTTTAATGTTAAATAAAATTTAATGAATTAATGGTTTAAAATCATCTATTTCTCAATTGTAAATAATTTTCGCAATAATTCGCGATTTACCTACAAATCGATAATAAAAACGATTAAATGATGATAATATGGAAAAATTAAATAGGTGGTTTGAAACCTAACTAAAGTATTTTAGCCAGCCAGATTCCAAGGGCAACGGCCAGTACGCCGACAAGGATGCTACTTATCAGGTAGATAGTAAAGTGTAGCAGGGCCCCGTTATTCAGGAGCTCATATTTTTCGAATGCGAAGGCGGAAAATGTGGTAAAGCCTCCACAAAATCCGGTCGTAAACAAAAGGGTCTGTTGGTGCGTAAGGTAATCCCCCTTAAACGAAAGGCCGATTATAAAACCCATAAGAAGGCAGCCTATACTATTTACAAGGAAAGTCCCCAGAAAAAAGTGCTGGAAATACGGATTCAAAGTTTTGCTGATGATAAAGCGAAGGGTACTGCCTATTCCTCCCCCAAAAAAGACAAGCAAAATGAGTTTCATACCCTAAAAGTACAAAACTAAATGGCTTTTTTATAATTGGAAGGAAGCAGATCTATCGGGTAGATCTTGATTTCATTATCGAGCGGGATATTTTTTGTAGACCTCATTGCCGCATTGCGGGCACTGATACTGCTGGTTATAAGCATGGCTGCATTCAGAACGATCAAAACAATAAATATCACAAAAAAGGTTACCATTGATCGGTATTGTTTATCAGTACAACGCAAAAGTACGTTATTTCTTATAAATTACGTATTTTATGAAGTTTTAGTTGTCAAACCCCTAAATATTGTTGGGAAATGAAATCCGGGGATTAATTACTGAGTAATTGCTTGATCAGGAAGAGCAAGATTACAAATATCACAAAAACAGTTCCAACCCAAATGACACCTTTATAGTTCCTTTCGTGCAGTTTCCTGTCTTTTTTATAGGATTTTATAATGATAAAGGTGAAAACGATCAAAAAAAACCCCGCAAAAATCCATTGACCGGTACTGAACATATTTTTTACATTTACGCAAAATTAGTTTAAAAACCTGACAAATGAAGCGCAAACTCAATGCCGTTGAATGCTTTCACAGATCTTTCGGATTGGGGGTAAATACGGTTCCTACCGCCGACCCCGGACCCGGTAAAATTGAATTAAGGTTCAGGCTCATGGAGGAGGAAAACAGGGAATACCTGGAAGCAGCCTTAAGGAACGACCTGGTTGAGGTGGCTGATGCCCTGGGCGATATGCTCTATATTTTGTGCGGCACTATCCTGGAACACGGTATGCAATACAAGATTGAGGAGGTGTTTGAAGAAATACAGCGGAGCAATATGAGCAAACTGGGAGCAGACGGGAAACCATTATACCGGGAAGACGGCAAGGTGCTCAAAGGCCCTGATTACTTCAAACCCGATATAAAAGGCATCCTGGACAAGTGATCCCGGCCTGTCCAAATCCCGGCTCCGGGCTATACTACCTGGTAACGCCAGCCGTATTTGTCTTCCGCCCTGTTATATTGGATATCGATGAGCTGTTGCTTCAGCTTTAAGGCATAAGAATCCTTTACCTCCGGCAGCTCATAGCGTTTTCCCTTATATCCGAAGCCCAGGATGGGGTTGATCACCGCGGCCGTACCACTTCCAAAAAGCTCCTTCAGGGAGCCATCTTCTATCCCTTTCAATAATTCCGAAACGGCAACGGGTCGTATTTCTACTTCAATTCCCTGGTCTTCAGCCAGGGTAATCACACTTTTCCTGGTAACCCCGTCCAGGATGCGGTCGCTGGTAGGGCTGGTGAGTAATTTATCCCCCAGCCTTACAAAAATATTCATGGTACCTGCTTCCTCAATGTATTCGTGGGTGCGGGCATCGGTCCAGACAACTTGCTGAAACCCTTCTTGCTTGGCCAGGTTGGTAGGATAAAACTGGCCGGCATAATTTCCGGCTGCCTTGGCATAACCGAAACCGCCGTCTGCGGCGCGGCTGAATTTTTCTGCAATTTTTACCCGTACTTCCCCTCCGTAATAAGCCTGGGCAGGAGAACAGATTATCATAAACTTGTATTGTTTTGCAGGGGCTGCAATGATACCGGGATCGGAGGCGATTACAAATGGCCGTACGTAGAGCGAATTGCCAACGCCTGGCTTGATCCAATCCTGGTCGAGCGTAAGCAGGGCCTTCAGGCCTTCAAAGAAATACTCTTCCGGAAACTCGGGCATGGCCAGCCTTTTAGACGAAATATTTATCCTCCTGAAATTCTCATCCGGTCTGAACAGCCATACCCGCCCTTCATCATCCTTATAGGCCTTCATTCCCTCAAAAACTGCCTGCCCGTAATGGAAGACCCTTGCTGATGGTTCCATTAAAAGGGGCTGATATGGCATGATCTTCGGTGTTTCCCAGGCTCCGTCCCTGTAATCACAGACCATCATATGATCTGTAAATTGTTCCCCAAAGGATAAATGGTCAAAATCAACCTGCCCGATCTTGCTGGTTTTAGCTTTCTCTATATGGATTTGATTCAGCGTGGTGTCCATGAAATACATTTTTTTGCAGAGGTAAAATTAAACATTTATAAGGAGTTCCCACTGCTTTTTACGATGAAAATCACCAGTTTTGTGCAGGATGCCGGCAGCGGAAAGCAGGTTTCCCTAACTTTGCCCGCGGGTCTGCCTTTTCAGGTTGTCCTGCGGCACTAAGGCTATGAAAATGTGATGAAACGACATATAGAAGTCACTGCCGACGGTTCTACTACCCTGCGCGTCGAAGCCTGGAACGAACCCTACCATAGCATGCACGGGGCCATCCGGGAATCGTTGCACGTTTTTATTAAAAATGGACTGTACCTTTTCAATAAAAAGGAACTGCGCATCCTGGAAATCGGTTTCGGGACCGGACTCAATGCGCTGCTTAGCCTCATGGAGGCAGAAAACCGCCAGAATGCGATCCGGTATACCGGCATTGAGGCATTCCCGCTTACCGCCCATGAAATTGGTCAACTTAATTACCTGCAGCTGTTAAACGCCCCGGCTTACAGGGATGTGTTTAACCGCATGCACGCTTGCCCCTGGGAAACGGAAAATCAACTCACCCCATATTTTATATTGATAAAGAACCGATGCGATATTCTCCGGTTTTCGGCTGAAATGCAGTTCGACCTGATTTATTTTGACGCTTTCGGCGCGGGAGTACAACCGGAATTATGGACGGAGGCAGTTTTCAACCAGATGTACAGGGCCCTGGACGATGGTGGGATTCTGGTAACCTATGCCGCCAGGGGTAGCGTCCGAAGGGCCATGCAGGCTGTAGGGTTCAGCGTGGAACGGCTTCCAGGCCCACCAGGGAAAAGGGAAATGCTCCGGGCCCTGAAATCCGGCTCAGTGCCCGACTGACTTGTCTGAACCCCTGGGGCTTTTGTTAAAGGCACATTAAACCCTTAGGGTCCCCCCCCTTAAACCGGTATCTTTGTAAAAAAGGACGGATGCGGATATTGATAACGGGTGCTACCGGGCTGGTTGGAAGCAGTATAGTTGCACTTTGCCGGGAACGGCAAATTCCTGTGAACTACCTGACCACCGACAGGGAAGCTGTGACAAACAGCGATGATTACAGGGGCTTTTACTGGAATCCCTCGGATAGGCAAATCAACCCTTCTTGTTTTGAAGGTGTTTCGGCCATTATTAACCTTGCAGGTTCCCCAATTTCTAAGAGGTGGACCAAAAGCAGGAAAAGGGTTATTCTTGCGAGCAGGCTCGATAGCCTTAAAACCCTGTCAAAGGGAATAGAGGAGGCAGGCCAGGAACGGATTTCTTCTATCGTGTCAGCTTCCGCCATTGGCATTTATCCGGATTCCTTATCACAGTTTTATACGGAAGACGAGGCCGCGGTTGACGAAAGTTTTCTCGGGGAAGTAGTTGCCGCCTGGGAAAACGAGGCCGACGCCCTGAAAAAATTCTGCCCCAGGGTTTCAAAAGTTCGGATCGGGCTCGTACTGTCTGCAGATGGCGGGGCCCTTCCCCAGCTTGCCACTCCTGTCAGGTATTATGCCGGAGCTGCCTTTGGCTCAGGGCAACAATGGCAGAGCTGGATTCATATCGACGACCTGGCACGCATGTTCCTTTTTATTATAGATCACGAGCTGGAAGGCATTTATAACGGGGTAGCGCCCAATCCGGTAACCAACAATAAGCTTGTGCGGGAAATTGCCAAAGTTCTCGGTAAACCCCTTGTTCTTCCGAATATCCCCGAATTCCTTATGCGGATCCTGCTTGGGAAAATGGCCGACGTGCTTTTTGCCAGCCAACGGGTAAGCAGCAGGAAGATCGAAGACCAGGGTTTTGATTTCAATTATGCCAATATCTGCAGGGCCCTGCAAAACCTGTATGGCAAAGGGGGTGAAGATGCTTCCGGTTCCTTTTCCCCCGGCAATGAATACTTCAGCTGAAACCGGCATAGGTGAATGATCACCTCACACCTTACTTTCGCAAATTTTGATGACATTTTGACATTTTTGAAGAATTGGCAGTACTTTTGCCATCTTAAAATGATCTTTAATTAACCCATGCTAAATGAGTAAAAAGAACAAATCGCAGGAATTGGAAGATTTAATTTCTGAGGAGCAGTTGCAACAGGAAGCAGCGGACAAACAGGAAGATGCGGTCCCGGCAGAACCGGGAACCGACGAAGAAATAAGCGCTGAGGAGCGGTACGAAGCTGAAATAGCGAAGGAAAAAGATAAGTTTCTTAGGCTATTTGCGGAGTTTGAAAACTATAAAAAACGCACCTCCAGGGAGCGCATGGAACTATTTAAAACGGCCGGGCAGGAAGTTATAGGCTCCCTATTGCCCGTCCTCGATGATTTTGAGCGTGCCCTGAAGGAGATCGCCAAATCCACGGACAAGGAATTATTCAAAGGGGTTGAGCTCATAGATAATAAGTTACGGGAAACACTGAAGTCCAAAGGGCTGAGTGAAATACCTGTCAATGAAGGTGAGGCGTTCGATCCGGAACTCCATGACGCCATTACCCAGGTCCCTGTACCAGACGAAAAACTGAAAGGAAAAATCATAGATGTCGTCGAAAAAGGTTTCCGTCTGGGAGAGAAGGTTATCCGGCACCCGAAAGTGGTCGTCGGAAATTAAGCAGAGAGCGGGCTTTCCCGTTGTCCGTTGTTAACTTCAACTAGTGTAATGAAGCAGGATTATTACGAAATACTGGGGATTGACAGAAATGCCAGTCCGACCGAAATTAAGAAGGCTTACCGAAAAAAGGCCATTCAGTACCATCCCGACAAGAATCCCGGAGACGAGAAGGCCGAGGAGCTATTCAAAAAATCAGCGGAGGCTTACGAAGTATTGAGCGATCCCGATAAGAAAGCGCGTTATGACCAATATGGCCATGCTGCCTTTGAAGGAGGAGGTTTTGGCGGAGGTGGAATGAATATGGAAGACATCTTCAGCCAGTTCGGCGACATTTTCGGCGGCGCTTTCGGTGGTAGCTTTGGTGGTTTCGGCGGTTTTAGCGGCGGGCAGCGCAGGGTAAAAGGGAGCAATCTGAGGATTCGGGTGAAACTCTCCCTGGAAGAAGTAGCGCACGGGGCCGAAAAACTGGTGAAGGTGAGGCGTAAGGTCCAGGCACCCGGCGTTAGCTATAAAACATGCCCCACCTGTCATGGGGCAGGGCAGGTAACCAAAATAACCAATACCATCCTGGGGCGCATGCAAACGGCAACTACCTGCAGCAGTTGCGGGGGCAGCGGGCAAACCTTAGACAAACGCCCGCCTGAAGCGGATGCCCAGGGGCTTATGGTTAACGAAGAGACCGTTTCCATCAAGATCCCGGCAGGTGTCGAAGACGGAATGCAGCTCAAGGTTCCTGGCAAGGGAAATGAAGCCCCTGCCAATGGGATTCCGGGCGACCTCCTGGTGGCGATAGAAACCGAAGAGCACGCCACCCTTAAAAGGGAAGGCGATAACCTGCATTACGACCTTTATATCAGCATTTCAGATGCAGTGCTCGGCACTTCCAAGGAAATTGATACCGTAAACGGAAAAGTACGCATCAAACTGGATTCGGGAATACAATCAGGCAAGATACTTCGGCTAAGGGGCAAGGGCATTCCCAGTATCAACGGCTATGGAGAAGGAGACCTGCTGGTACACGTCAATGTCTGGACTCCCAAGGAATTGAACAAAGAGCAGAAGGAGTTTTTTGAAAGGATGCAGCATAATGAAAATTTTGAGCCAAAACCGGAAAAATCCGATAAATCGTTCTTTGAGAAGGTAAAAGACATGTTCACATAACGAGAAAAATTTTCATTTTAAATAAAAAACGTATATTTGGATTAATATTGGGCAACCAATATTAATTTTCTTTTTCATAGCAATTTTTTTCCCATCCTTAATCCAATTAAGGGTGGGTTTTGTTTTTATAGTCAGCCGGCTTCCGGCAACAAAAAAGAAACCTCCAGCAATTCATGCCTCCGGGTTTCGGGACTGCAGTATTTCCGCGACACAACAGCTTTCAGAACCGGGTGCCACCCTTTCCCCATAAAGGAGAACAAATAATAGGAAACCGCAAATCTCTTTTGCAGCATTTCTATATCTTTGAGGAAATTGCTTGCATGAACACAATTTTGGCTGCGGAAGAAGTTACCAAGACATATGGTAACCACATGGCGCTCAACAAAATTTCACTGGAAATCCCCGAAAACAGCATCTACGGATTACTCGGCCCTAACGGGGCCGGAAAGACTACACTGATCCGTATAATCAACCAGATCACCTATCCCGATACGGGCAGCGTTTTTTTCGACGGGCAGCCATTGCAACAAAAGCATATATCCCTGATAGGTTACCTGCCTGAGGAACGCGGGCTCTATAAGAGCATGAAAGTGGGGGAGCAGGTACTTTACCTGGCGCAATTAAAAGGTTTGTCGCTCGCCGATGCCAAAAGCCAGCTTAAATACTGGTTTGACCGTTTTGACATTGGCGACTGGTGGAATCGCAAAATCCAGGAACTGTCCAAAGGCATGGCTCAGAAAATACAATTCATTGTAACGGTTTTGCACAGGCCCAAACTCCTGATTTTCGACGAACCCTTCAGCGGTTTCGATCCTATAAATGCCAACATGATCAAGGATGAGATCCTGCAGTTAAAGGCCGGGGGTACTTCCATTATTTTTTCAACACACCGCATGGAATCAGTTGAAGAACTGTGTGAGTATATTGCCCTGATACATAACTCCGAGAAGATCCTGGACGGCAAACTTACCGATATCAAGAAAGCTTACAAGAATAATATATTCAAGGTGGAACTGTCTACAGACCAGGCCGAACCACTGCTCGCGGAATTGCAGGCGAATTTTAATATCCCCTCTTTTCGTATTGACAGGGTTGAACGACTTTTGAATTTCAAGGTCCAACTACCTTCAGATGATACCAGGCATTTCCTGCAATTTATCTCGAGCAGGGCCAGCCTCCATAATTTTGTTGAAACCATCCCTTCGGCAAGCGACATTTTCATACAAACCGTTCAAAGCAAGAACCTCCATGCGTAAGCTGATGCTCATTATTAAAAGGGAGTACCTGGCGAAGGTTAGGAACAAGTCATTCGTTATTATGACCTTCCTCAGCCCCATACTCATGGTTGGGATGATCGTATTGATCGCCTACCTTACCAAGGTCAACGATAGTGAGAGGCGTGTAATTGCCATTTTAAACGAAAGCCCGTTTTTCGAAAATGACTTTAACCCAACCCCCAGCACGGCCTATGTGGAGTTCCGTAATATCCCGCTCGAAAAGGCCAAGGATTCCACGGCCTCCCTGGGCTATTACGGCTTGCTTCATATCCCGGCCGAACACAGGCTTGAGGAGGCGGCGCGCGGGGCTGTCTTCTATTCCAAAGAATCACCAAGTGCCACGATGCTCGATATCCTTGAGGATGATTTCCGGGATCGACTAAGGGAACAAAAACTAAAGGATATCGGGGTTTCCGAATCGGATTTTGCGTCCATCCAACAACGATTCGAAGTCAGGACGGCAACCTTTTCCGGGAGGCAGAGCCTTAAAGGGATCAATGAGATCAAAGCGATAATAGGAGGGGGATTCGGGTACCTCATCATGATGTTCATTATCATTTACGGGGGTTTTGTTATGCGAAGCGTGATTGAGGAAAAAACAAGCAGGGTGGTGGAGGTGATTATCTCTTCCGTAAAGCCCTTTCAATTGATGCTTGGCAAAATAATAGGCAATTCCCTGGCGGGCATTACCCAGTTTGCCATCTGGATTGTTTCGGCAACCCTTTTGTTGCTGGTGGTGTTTATGATTTTCGATATTGACCCCACCGGCCTCGGCAATTCGCCGGTTATGTCCGCGAACTCTATGTCGGACATGGGCCCGCCTCCTACGGGAATAGATACCCTGCAGCAATATGCCGAAGAATTGTACCGGTTCCCCTGGATGATGCTTATTTTCTTTTTTGTGATTTATTTCCTGCTGGGCTACCTTATATACAGTTCCATATATGCGGCAATTGGGGCGGCAGTGGATAACGAAACGGATACGCAACAGTTTATCTTCCCCATAATCCTGCCCCTGATGCTTGCTATTTACGTGGGCTTCTTTTCGGTTTTCAACAACCCTCACGGGCCCATTGCCGTGGGTTTTTCCTTGTTTCCGCTGACTTCACCCATAGTAATGCTCATGCGATTGCCCGGGGGGCTGGGCGAAGGAGGTGTCCCCATATGGCAGCTTGTTGCCTCTTTGGTATTACTGGCTGCTACCTTCCTCGGAATCGTTTGGCTGGCTGCCAAAATATACCGGGTGGGGATTTTGATGTATGGCAAGAAACCTTCCTACCGCGACCTTTTGAAGTGGTTAAAATACTGACGATGGATGATTTGAAGGAGAAAGAGGTAATATATACGGATAAGAGCAGTGATTTCCCGCAGGGCCTGGCCAGGGTGAACCGCCGGTTGCAGGTTTCTTCGTTCCGGGATTTCAAACCTGTTCTTCCTCTACCGGGGGTCGCAGGCACGTACGCAGGGACCGGGGAATGCCTGCCTGCAGAGGGGGGAGGCACGAGCTGACATGACCGGATACCCAACTTTTTTGCTGTATTTGCTGGGAACCGTTTGCGGTTTGGCCCAAAGCACGGATATTATGCGACTGGAGTATACCATGCTGCCCAAAAACGATACGGAGATCCAGGTGGCGCGCTGGCGTTTTCTTTTTAACCTGCCCATTAAAGTGGCAGCTGACCAGTACCTTGTTACCGGTGCTGAATACAACCAGATCGATTTCGATAATTCAGGTACCCTGCCCTTCGACGGGTCAGAACTTAAAACACTCCATGTGATCGACTTTAACCTGGGGTATATCTTCAAATGGAACCCCAACTGGAGATTCGTGGGGATCGTAAGTCCCCGGCTGGCATCGAATTTCATCGAAGGCATTCAAAGCGATGATTTAAGGCTGAACCTTTCCGCGGCTTTCTGGAAGGAGATGCCCGATGCGGATAAACCCTTCCGGCTTGTACTGGGCCTGACCTTCAACAGTGCAACAGGACTGCCTTTTCCCTTGCCCCTGGTAAATTATTACCGCAAGTTCCATCCCAACTGGGCGTATGTCCTGGGAGTACCGAAATCCAGTTTCAGGCATTACTTTAATGACCGGCATATGGTGGAGACCGCGGTATTCCTCGACGGTTATTTTGTAAATATCCAGAACGACATCCTGCTGGACGACGGGAGCACCGGTTCATCCATTTCCCTTTCCACGGTGGTAAGCGCTGTTGAATACCAGTATAAGATATCCAAAAGGCTTTCGTTTTTCGGAATGGCCGGATACGCCTTTTTCCAGAATGGACTCTTGCGCGACGACAAAAGAAACAATGTTTATGTCCTGAACAAGGAAGGAAATATATATTTTAGGACCGGATTAAAGATTTCAGTTTTATAAAAAAACCAACAGTATGCCAAAAATACTGGTCATTGAAGATGAGGCAGCAATCCGTAGGGTACTCGTAAAAATCTTAACGGAAGAAAACGAAAGTTACCAGGTGGAAGAAGCTGAAAATGGAGCCGTGGGGCTGGAGATGCTAAAAAAGAACGATTATGACCTGGCGCTTTGCGATATCAAAATGCCCAGGGTAGACGGAGTGGAAGTATTGCAGGAAACCAGGAAACTGAAACCTGAAATCCCTTTTATTATGATCTCCGGCCATGGCGATCTCGATACGGCTGTTAATACCATGCGCCTGGGGGCATTTGATTACATTTCCAAGCCCCCGGACCTGAACCGCCTGCTCACTACCGTGCGCAATGCACTCGACCGGAAGGAACTGATGGTTGAAAACAAGACCCTCAGGAAAAAGGTCAGCAGGAATTATGAAATGATAGGCCAGAGCAAAGAAATTGAAACTATCAAGCAGATCATTGATAAAGTTGCCCCCACAGACGCACGTGTACTGATCACCGGGTCCAATGGAACGGGTAAGGAATTGGTGGCCCATTGGATACATCAGAAAAGTGAACGCAGCGATGCCCCTTTTATAGAGGTCAATTGTGCGGCTATCCCTTCGGAATTGATAGAGAGTGAACTGTTCGGGCACGTAAAGGGTGCTTTTACCTCAGCTGTCAGGGACCGGGCTGGGAAATTTGAAGCTGCCAATAAGGGTACTATCTTCCTTGACGAAGTGGGCGATATGAGCCTTTCTGCCCAGGCCAAGGTACTTCGTGCGCTTCAGGAGAACAAAATATCACGGGTGGGGACAGACAAGGACATTCAGGTTGATGTTAGGGTAGTGGCTGCTACCAACAAGGACCTTATGAAAGAGATAGCCGAAGGAAGGTTTCGGGAAGACCTTTACCACCGGTTGGCAGTGATCCTAATCCAGGTGCCCTCCCTTAATGAAAGACAGGCAGACATCCCCCTGCTAATTGAACATTTTACCGAGAAAATAGCAGCCGAGCAGGGTACGTCGCCAAAGAAATTCTCAAAGAAGGCCGTGGAGATCCTTAAGGGATACAACTGGACAGGAAATATCAGGGAGTTGCGTAATGTGGTTGAACGGCTCATAATCCTCGGCGGGGATGAGGTTACCGAGGAGGACGTGAAGCTCTTCGCAAGCAAATAATTAATATAATACCATGTCCCCACCGGTTGGCCTGCCCCGGTGTTAACCCATTAGTAATTCACGCATTTTTTTAAGCGTTCCAGTGCTTCCATAGTTATCTGCTTGGTGCGCAGGTTATAGTATTTCTTTGCCTCCGTAAGGTCTGCTTTCAGAAGTTCTTCCTCACAGTGCCGGAATATCCGGTGTGCAAAAGCATAAGCCTCTTTACAATCTACGGTCCGGACTACCTCCTCCAGGGAATTTTTGTAGTTCTGAAGTGATTGATCAATCTGTTTACGGAGGGCGGCCCCTTCCGGTTGCCTTAAAAGAGGGGCCTCATGCCCGGAGGCCGTTGTGTGGAATATAAGGATATCATCTGCATAGCCGCTGCCATGTAACTCGTCGTGCTTTTCCAGGGCTACCAGGCTGCCGACCGTATTATCCAGAGCGCGTTTCAGCAGTACCCTCGTACCGTTGAGTGAGGAAACCCGGGTGGCTTTCTTCAGGTTTTCCAAGCTTTCATAAATATTTTTATTGGCATAATTGCAATCGCAGGCCTCGAACTGTTGCCGTGATTTTTCAATGGCATTCAAAGCTTTATAGGCATAATACCGGGAACTGTTAAGGTCTTCGGCCGCAATGGCCTTTTGTGTCTGTGTTTTTATGTATCCGATGTTGGAACCGGCATACTCACAGGCTTTATTTGTCGCGTAAACCGAAATGGTGCATATGATTAATATGCACAACAGGAAGGGTTGCTTCATAGCGTAAGGTATTGATATAGTAAAATTTAGGCGTGCTAAAGATAGAAAGCCACCGGATGGCTCCCTTATTTTCTCGATAAAGGACCCCCTTGTCTGGTTGTATGAACAGATCATGCGTGATATCATCCTAAAATTCCTATTTTAAGGCGTTCGATAAAATGAAGTTAAAAACAGTTATGTGCCTATGAAATCAATTAAAACCTCCGCATATCTGGCGGACAGTAGTATCAGGCTCGCTGATAAGTCGACCTATGAAGACTTCGGTGCTTCTGAAAAGAAACTGGAAAAGGAACTGGAAAAAGTCCGGGTAAAGCTGGGCGATTTTCAGAATACCCTTTATGCCCATGGCAAATACGCTGTCCTTATCTGCCTTCAGGGTACGGATACAGCCGGGAAAGACAGCCTCATAAGGGAAGTTTTCAAGGATTTTAATGTCAGGGGCATTGTTGTGCATAGTTTTAAGGTGCCCACAACCCTTGAATTGCAGCACGATTATTTGTGGAGGCACTACATTGCCCTCCCTCCCAGGGGCAAATTCGGGGTCTTTAACCGGACGCACTACGAGAACGTATTGGTAACCCGGGTGCATCCGGAGTACATACTTAATGAAGATATCCCGGGAATTGATCGTGTTGAGGATATAGATCAGGGATTTTGGGACAGGCGTTTTGAGGAGATCAATAATTTTGAGCGCCATATTGCACACAATGGTACCATCATTTTTAAGTTCTTCCTGCACCTGTCAAAAGAGGAACAGAGAAAACGGCTGTTAAGGCGTATCAGGCTTAAGGAAAAAAACTGGAAATTTTCTCCCGGCGACCTTAAGGAAAGACAGTTATGGCAGCGTTACCAGGATTTTTACGAGGATGCCATTGCCAGGACCTCCACGCCCCATGCCCCCTGGTTTGTAATCCCTGCCGACAATAAAGAGGCTTCGCGGCTGATTGTCGCTGCCATCATGTTTGAAGCGTTAAAAAAATACAAAGATATCAGCGAACCGGAACTCGATGAGGAAATAAAGGCTAATATTGCGATCTACAAGAAGCAACTGGAAAAAGAAGGCGAATGAAAAACCTGTGGATTTTACTGCTTTTGATAGCCCTCCCCCTGCATTCCCAGAATGGGGATGAAAAACAAATCAGAGCGATTTTCGATGCAGCCCTAACCCAGGGAAAGGCATATGACTGGCTCAACCATCTTACCAATCAGATAGGTGGGAGGTTGTCTGGATCCGTACAGGCGGAACAGGCCGTTCAATATACGAAACTTCAGATGGAAGAGCTGGGCCTGGATAAGGTATGGTTGCAACCGGTTATGGTGCCCAAGTGGGTGCGCGGTACGCCGGAGTTCGCCTATATGGAAACAAAACCGGGACTGACTACCAATTTGCCGGTATGCGCCCTCGGGGGCTCGGTGAGCACACCCCAGGGAGGTGTGAAAGCAGGGCTGGTTGAAGTGCAGGGGCTGGAGGATCTCGCGGACCTGGGCAGGGATAAGATTGCCGGGAAGATCGTCTTTTTCAACCGGCCGATGGATCCCACCCTGATCAACACTTTCGAAGCCTATTCGGGCTGTGTGGACCAGCGTTATTCCGGGGCTGAGGAGGCGGCAAAGTATGGGGCCGCAGGGATTATTGTCCGCTCGATGAACCTGCGGCTTGATGATTATCCGCATGCGGGTTCGATGAGTTACGGCGAGACCTCTGTGGAGGATCGTATCCCTGCCGCTGCGATAAGCACCAATGGCGCGGAACTCCTGAGCACCAGCCTGAAACTGAACCCCGACATTAAATTCTATTTTAAATTGAATTGCCGTCAGCTTGAGGATGTACAGTCCTACAATGTTATTGGCGAGATCCGGGGAAGCAAATACCCGGATGAGATCATTCTGGTAGGCGGACACCTGGATTCATGGGATTTGGGCGATGGTGCCCATGACGATGGCGCCGGCTGTGTCCAGAGTATGGAGGTTTTGCGCCTGCTCCAAAAAACGGGGTACCGGCCGGAAAGAACGATGCGGGCGGTGTTATTCATGAACGAGGAGAACGGGCTCAGGGGAGCCAATGCCTATGCAACGGAGGCCAGGTCTAAGGGTGAAAAACATATTCTCGCCCTGGAAAGCGATTCAGGAGGCTTTAGCCCCCGCGGGTTTTCTTTTGATTGTTCCGCTCAGCAATTCGATCAGATTAGTGCCTGGAAACCGCTTTTCGAGCCTTACCTCATACACCAGTTTATAAAAGGCGGCAGCGGGGCAGACGTGGCACCTCTGAAGGATGAAGTGGCAGTTCTTGCCGGATTAAGCCCTGATTCCCAGCGATATTTCGATCACCATCATGCAGAAAACGATACCTTCGAACACGTCAACAAAAGGGAACTGGAACTCGGTGCCGCGGCCATGGCAAGCCTTGTATACCTGATAGACCATTACGGCTTCGCAGCCGATCGCAATATCAAAGGCCGATAGGCGCAGCATAGCGGGCAGTCACCGGATCATCCTATTTTAATGTTCCTTCAATCTTTATCCACTTCTGCCGCGTACTGTTTTTATGACCTTCCAAAACTTAAAAAAATGATATCTTTGACGTTTTTATAAACAGAAAAATGAAAGCAGGATTATACGCCAGATTCACAACCAGCAGGGGAACGATCTTAGTAAAGCTGACTCACGACAAAACCCCGGGGACAGTGGGGAATTTTGTAGCCCTTGCCGAGGGAACCCTCGGGAACAAGGCCCGGCCTAAGGGCCAGCCGTATTATGACGGCCTGAAGTTTCACAGGGTGATCCCCGATTTCATGATACAGGGGGGATGCCCGCAGGGTACGGGTAGCGGGGGTCCGGGCTATAAGTTCGAAGACGAATTCCATCCCGGCCTGAAACATTCAGGTCCTGGGGTACTGTCCATGGCCAACGCGGGTCCGGGTACCAATGGCAGCCAGTTTTTTATAACCCATGTGGCCACGCCATGGCTGGATAATAAGCACACGGTATTCGGTTATGTGGAGGAGGGCCAGGAGGTAGTGGATTCCATAAGGCAGGGCGACAACATACAGCAACTTGAAATTATTCGTGTAGGGGATGAGGCGGCCGCCTGGGATGCCAACAAAGCGTTTGAAGATTTCAGGGGCTCCGGTGAGAAAAGGAGAGAGGAAGCCAGGCAAAAGGCGGAAACCGAACTCAACAGGCTCAGCGAAGGCTTTGAGAAAACAGCTAGCGGACTTCGGTATAAAATATTGAAAAAGGGAAATGGCAGCAGCCCGAAAAAAGGGCAAACGGTATCCGTACACTATGAAGGAGCCCTTCTGGACGGGGAGGTTTTTGATTCTTCCTACCAGCGCAACCAGCCAATTGATTTCACCCTCGGTACGGGCCAGGTAATCCCGGGCTGGGACGAAGGGATCAGCCTGCTCCGCAAAGGAGATAAAGCGCGCCTGGTTATTCCGCCACAGCTTGCCTACGGCAGCGCCGGTGCCGGCGGGGTAATCCCCCCCGATGCCGTCCTTATCTTTGAAGTGGAACTAATGGATATAGGCTGACAAGGCTGTTACAAACGCCGCAACCCGGTGCCCATCCATTAACACCCTGTATTAACGATCAGGGTGTTTTTTATTGGGCGTATTGGAACTGAAAATAAACAGGAGTACATTAAGTGCTAACAAAATGGACAAAGCTGAAAAAAATAATACCATGGTCAGGATTTAAATGCTTTGGGGAACACTTTTGATTATAACAATTACCATGTGTAATTCCCTACCGTCCACTTGTTAAAATTATAAACAGGCATAAAAGCGAAGGGAAAAGTTGTATTGGAGTTCGGATGGAAAGGTAATTTAAGAACACTCCACAAAAAAACCCCGGTTTCTGCGAACCGGGGTCGTATAAAAAAAATGAACTTCTTCGAACCTTAGTCTATCACCTTAACATTTACGGCGTTCAATCCTTTTTTTCCTTGCTGTAGTTCAAATTCTACAACATCACCTTCACGTACTTCATCAATTAAGCCTGAAATGTGTACAAAGTGATCTTCTTGTGAACCATCCTCCGTAATGAAACCATATCCTTTGGCATCATTGAAGAATTTTACTGTTCCTTTACTCATAATAAATACTGTTAAAAATTAAATTAAGGTTCAAAGGTACGGTTTAAAAACCGGATTTTGAAGATTTTGTTATTATAAATTATAAATCTGTCCTGAAGACGGTCATATTAAAGGTATTGTAGGATAATTCCTTAATAACCAACTGCTTAACTATAATATTCACCCTGAGAATTTTTTTCGATTGAAAAATTCACTATTTTAATATACTCCCCAAACGTCATTTAACGGGCCTGCTGCCAGGGTAAAAAATACCCGGGTCGCTGGTATAATACGGATTACATCAAGAATAATTATCAACCTAAAACCCTACGATTATGAGAAGAAACATCTACCTGATTACAGTTGTCCTGGCAGGACTCCTGGCGACTACCCTGACGGTCGCCGCACAGGAAGAAACCCAGGAAGGCCCGGCCTTTGTTACGGTCTCTACCTGGCACTGGAACATGGATTATGAAGATTTCGACATGGACACCTGGAAGGCCGTGGAGAAGGAATATTATGACAAAGTAACAGCCAAAAATGAGCTGATAATGGGCTCGGGGGTCTACCTGCACCACTTTACCCCCGACAACAGCGAACTTTTGCGGGTAAATTCCTTTGCTTCCTGGGAGGACATCGACAAGGCCACAGAACGCAGTAATGTCCTGATCCGTGAAGGATGGCCTGATGAAGCGGCCAGGGAAGCCTTTATGCAAAAACGTAATGCCTATTATTCCGATATGCATTCCGATGAGATTTATGCCACTTTGCCTAACAGGAAAGCCACCAATATTGCAGAGGCCGGTATCCTGTATATCCGGAGAAACCATTTTGCCTTTCCGGAAGAAGGAAGCATGGAAGAATTCTCTTCCCTGGAGAAGGAATACGTTGATAACGTCTTCAGGAAAAATGAACTGATAAAGGGATATTACCCCCTGGTTCATGCCTGGGGTTCTGACAGGACGGATTTTGTTGAGGCCTTTTTACTGGATTCTATGGAAAACCTGGAGAAGTTGTCCGACAGGAACAGGGAATTATACAGGGCCCACTGGGCAGACGAGTCGGCCCGGAAGGAGCGTGAAAAAAAAGCCGGCAAGTACTTTACGGGGGTACACGGCGATTACATCTACGATGTGGTAAGCGAGCTGGTTAAATAATTCTCCCGGGCATAACAAGCAAAAGAGCGCCAGCAGGCGCTCTTTGTATGTAGAATAAATGCGTTTTTTTTAGTTTGAGGGATCGGGCGTTAACCTTAAATAGGGCCGGATTTCCTCTACGCCTTTTACAAACATCTCCCGGGCCTGGGCCGTGGAGATAGATGGACTTACCACCACTTTCTCACCATTATTCCAGTTGGCCGGCGTGGCTACTTTATGGTAAGCCGTTAGCTGAAGGGAATCGATCACCCGCAGCAATTCATAGAAATTGCGTCCTGTGGATGCAGGATAAGTAAGCATTAATTTCACTGTCTTATCCGGTGCAATGATGTATACCGAACGCACGGTCTGGCTGTCATTCGCCTTGGGGTGGATCATATCGTAGAGGGTAGATACTTTCTTATCCTCATCCGCAATGATGGGAAAATTCATGGTGGTATGCTGGGTTTCGTTTATGTCTTCGATCCATTTTAGATGAGAGTCCTTGGGATCCACACTTAATGCCAGCATTTTTACATTGCGCTTATCGAATTCATCTTTGAATTTTGCAGCTGTACCAAGTTCCGTGGTACACACGGGGGTAAAGTCTGCCGGATGGGAGAAGAGAATGCCCCAGCTGTCGCCAAGGTATTCATAAAAATTAAGCTTCCCAACAGTGGTTTCGGCGGTAAAATCAGGGGCTGTATCGCCCAGTCGTATTGTTGCCATGATATTTTTTGGTTTTTAGTTGAATAAAGGATTGTCTATAAATTTAGTAGATTAAACATTGCCGGCTATATTACAAGGGTTAAAAAAGTATTAAAGTTTGCAATGCAGGTGTTTTCTAAGGAAGCCACTCCGCCCGGGTGGCTAGTGGCCCTTGGGGATGGTAGCCGGGGGATAGGCAGGGTTAAATTCCGCAGCTTCTTTTATAAATCCGGGAGACTTGATTATTTTTATGGGATGAAAGCAAGCAAGCTGGAAAATTTAAGATATCCCATAGGTCATTTTGTAGTGCCGGATAATATTACGGATACCGTACTTGCCGACTGGACCGCCCAGTTGGAGGCTTTACCGGCAGCACTGGAGCACCTGGTAAAAGACCTGACCATTGAACAACTGGAAACCCCTTACAGGCCGGGAGGCTGGACGGTCAGGCAACTGGTACACCATATTGCAGACAGCCACCACAACAGTTATATCCGGTTTAAGTGGGCCCTCACGGAGGATACCCCCGTAATAAAACCCTACGACGAGAAGGCCTGGGCCGATCTTTTCGATACGCGAACTGCCCCGATCGGGATGTCGCTCGATCACCTCAGGGCCGTTCACGTCAAACTGGTGTACCTGATAAAAGGGTTGTCAGGGGAAGCGCTGGCAAGGAAATTTGTGCATCCCGACGGTAATATTGAAACTTCACTTGCCGAGAATGTAGGGCGCTACGCATGGCATGGAAGCCATCATTATACACATATCAAACGGCTGCTGGAACGTGAAGGCTGGGCCATCGGGACCACCAGCCCCGGGAAGTGACCATATACCGTCCATTTTCCGGACACTTGTATCAGGGATGACCGGAGCTGATTAATTTGATCAGGACAAACATGGGCCTTTCTTCATCGATTACCCCGTCATAATGCAGCTTGTGTTCCTGTAATATCCTGTAATGATGTTTCAGGTAAAAAAGCAAGGCAGGCCCCTTCTGCATGGTATCCAGCCATACTACTTTTTTGCCCAGCCGCCGGGCGTAAGCTTCCGCGAATTCGAGTACAGCAGTCCCGATTCCCCGTCCGGTACAGTTATTCAGCAGGTATATTTTTTCGATTAGCAGGGCTTCCTTTGCCGAAAAGGTGCCCACCGGACTGTCTTTGATTATTTTAAGGATTCCGGCGTCCTTCCCGCCAACGGAAACGATGAAATGGGCGCTGCCCACGTCACGGAGTTCCCCGTCCAACACCTCAGCCGTAAAACTACCGATGAGGTAAGGGCTTGGGTCGCCCTTTTCCCAGAGGTGGGTATAATGCTGGCGGTACGATAGCGTACCCACTTCCATATAGGTTGCCTTGCTGGCCTGCCTGACTGCTTCAAAGCAAATAGGTTCCATATTATTGTTCCGCAAACGGATCGTTTTCCCCTCCCTCCGGGCCGTAAAAAATGACCCAGGTAGCAAAATCGTCGCTGAATTTCTCAAACCGGTGCACTGCCCCTGCAGGCACAAATAAAAAATCGCCGGGTGCGAATGTGTGGCGGTTGCCTTCCGATATAAATTCACCCGTACCCGAAATAATAATATATACCTCGTCGCGGGAATGCGGTTGTTGCAGATCAACCTTTACCGGGCGGTAGACTTCAACCTCCAGGGATCCATGGTTAAAGAGCCGTTTAAAGAGCGACTTACTTTCGGAAAGTTGTTTCAGGGCATCATCCTTGTCCAGTTTCATCTTGGGGCCTATAAATGATTGTCATAAAAGTAAAGTTTCATCCGGCCCGCCATTTTATATTACAGCCAATGCTTGGTTTCTGGTCCGGGTTCACAGGAGCGCCCTGTAAGAGTGCCTCAATCGCGGCACGCAGGTCGGCCCCGCTGAGGGGGATACCATTTCCGGGCCTGGAATCATCTAGTTGTCCGCGGTAAACCAGTTCGAGGGCGTCGTCAAAAAGATAGAAATCCGGGGTGCAGGCGGCCTGGAAGGCACGCGCAATCTCCTGGGTTTCATCATACAGATAGGGAAAGGGATAGCCTTCCCTGATGGCGGTTTCCTTCATAAGGTGCGGGGAATCCTGCGGATAATTCACTACATCGTTGCTCGAGATGGCAATACATACAATCCCCCTGCCCTCATAATCATGGGCAAGCCTTACCAGTTCCCGATTCACATGTTTTACGAACGGGCAGTGGTTACAAATAAACATAATCAACGTGCCCTTTTCCCCGCGAAGCGCATTCAGGGAAAGGGTTTCCCCGGAAATCGTATCCGGCAGGCGGAATTCCGGGGCTTTGGTCCCTAGCGGAAGCATATTGCTGGGTGTACGTGCCATTTTAAAAGGGGATTTCGTAAAAGTTAAAAGTGCCCCGGCAGGAAAACTTCCCGGCCACTTATCCTATTCGATTTCAAATTACAAATTAAAGAGGAAAATCAAAAGCCTGAATGATTGCTTGTTTATTGCAGAAAGTATTGGTAATTTAAGAGAATAAACGGCTTGCTTTATGGAGAATGCATATACATCGCTCTCCGTGGCCATTCAGAAGTTGCAGGAGGAAGGCTATGAGGCAGATTTCAACCTTTGCAACGCAGGCGTGGAGAACAGGAAAAAGAAAAAGGTTTACCCGGCTTCAGATCTTGAGGTCGTTCGGTATTACCGCTTTGAAGGCCAGTCCGATCCGGCTGATAACACAGTTCTTTATGTGATAGAAACGGCTTCCGGTGAAAAAGGCCTTCTCATGGATGCCTATGGGGCGTATTCCGGGAATATTCCGGAAGACATGCTCGAAAAACTCCGGATTACACATTGAAAGGATCCACTGGAAAAACAACCGCATTTTCTGCGAATAAAGCTGACCTCCTTCCGGTAATCAGCCGCGGTATCCCATAAACTTTCCCGGCCCTCCCGACGTTTTTGCAAATTCACCAAATCCATATGGCCGGTTGCTTTCCCGGAGGGTGGAAACCAGCCTTCAAACCACAAAGATATAGCAATTTTCACCTCATCCAGGCCTTTGACGGACTCCCCCGAATGTAGGGCCGGCCGGCAACCTACATGATATGGCCAAAGAAAATGGCATTCATCAACAATTTATTGGTGCCATACCAGAAAGCCCTGAAATTTGTATTGTCGGTAAAGATCATTGCCTTCCCTTTCCCCAATTTTTGCACCTGGAAGGGGACGCTGTTCTTCAGCAATTCGAGGTTCTCCTCCGAAATATAACCGCTAAGCAAGGGGCTTGCGGTATAACGTATGGGGTTGTTAAAGCTATCCTTATCCGCTTCCAGGAAGATGTTGGTATTTCTGAAAACAGGAAGCAGCTCATTTTTATAGCCGTAATTAACAGGGTGCGAACGGTCGATCCTTGCTTCGAAGATGGCGCCACCTGTTTCCTGGGCACCCTCAAAAGCTTCCTTTTGCCCAAAAGAGATATTGCCGGCAACCAGGGTGTCCCTGCGAAATTCCAGTTTCATGAGTTCATTCTTATGCAACCACTCCGCGGCATTGCGGAAACCTATGAGCGTGCCGCCTTCCTTTACCCAGGCCTTAAGCTTGTCTGCGACTTTTTCATCCGGGCCATCCTTGCCGTTATAAGCGGGTAAAATAATGTCCGTGTAGCTGCTCAGATCAACGGAATTAAAATACTGCAGGTCTATTTTGGTAATTTTGGTGTCATAACGGGTGTCAAAAAGGTGCCAGATCTCGCCGGCATCGTATGACCGAAGATTGCCCCCTACCAGGAGGGCTACTTTCTGGTCTTTAACTGCTTCAAAATCACGGCTCCCCAGGTCGATCCCGGAGGTTATCCCGGTATCCGCGGCGCTGATCTGCAGATGGCACTGGCCTGCGACCTGCTGCAGGAAGGAGTGGATTTCGGAGGGTTCCAGATCTTGTCCTGCAACCGGGATCATAATGGTGCCGTAGTCGTAGGTCCTGCCCGCCAGGGTGAAGGGGGATTTTGCCACTTTTGCCCGCAGGCCTTTCTTCAGGATTTTATCCAGGGCTTTGGGGCTGTAGTACTCATGCCATTCAAACAGGTAGGCATAGTTGCTTAGCCGGTCTACATTGCCTTTAGGCTCTGGGAGGGAAGACAGTTCGTTCCCTGCTGCCTGCATCGAATTAAGCTCGGCGTAATCCAGATTGAATGCGAGCGGGAAGGTCCATCCTGAAATATCGTAGAAGAGGCTGTCGGTAAAGGAGGTCCGTTTTTCGAACATGGCCCTGATAAGCCGGTGGTTTTTCTGGTTAGCCGGAACGATATATGCCGATCCGGGGGTAAAGGTCTTCCCCCCGGCCCTGGTTTCTTCACGAAGTTCGTGGATCTTAATATTCTGCCGGTGTAAAATTTCGGCAAGGTGCCAGGTTCTGGCTGCATCTGTCTGATCGCCGAAAATAAAACCCCTGTTCCCGGCAGAGGAAGCTTCTTTCCTGAGGTCTCTGTAAAACTTGCGCTGGTAGGCCAGGATTTTATCCCGCATGGAATGGGCTGCTTCCAGGGTGGATACCGCCGTGGTGAACTGGTTACGGATGGTAAACGGGAAGGTGAGGAGGCCGTTTTCGCTTTCCTGAATATGGCCGCGGGAGCTGGCCTGTTCAAAGAGGATCCCTATGCTCCCCAGCACATCGGGCAGGGTGGAACCTTTTCCGTAATAGTAGTCGTCATAATCTTCTTCCGTATAATACAACGAACCTATCTTGTTAAGGGCTTTTGCATGATACGTCCCAATCTCGGCCGTAAGTTCCTGGTTTACCGCGGGCGTCAGCGGATGCACGCGGGAGGGTTCCCCGGGCTGGAAGAAAAAGGTGGAATTGGTCCCCATTTCATGATGGTCTGTAAGTATATTCGGCAGCCACCTGTGAAAGGTACGGATGCGGGCTTTGCTCTCCGGGAGCTGAACAGGTAGCCAGTCGCGGTTCACATCAAACCAGTAGTGGTTGGTTCGGCCCCCTGGCCATACCTCATGATACTCCCGCTCATTGTTATCGGGGTTAAGGTTCATGCTTCGGTTGCTGTTGGCCCAGTAGGCGAATCGCTGTAACCCGTCAGGGTTGAAGGATGGGTCGAGCAGGATCACCACATCCCTGAGGTAATCATTGATCTGTGGCCCCTGGGCGGCAGCAAGGAAATAGGCATAGGCGAGTGCGGCATTGGCACCACTCGGCTCATTCCCGTGCACGGAAAATCCCTGGTAAATTACTATGGGCCCATTGGCTGCCTCTTCGCCGGTCGCGTCCTTATCGGTAGCAGCCAGATGCTGCAGACGAATGTCCTCAAGGTTTTCTATGTTTTCAGGAGAACTTACGGTTAGGAGCAGCAAGGGGCGACCTTCATAGGTTTCCCCCCTGTTTTCAATGGTGATCCGGTCGCTGCTTTCGGCCAGTTTATGCATATAATACACCAGCTTATCGTGGGTAACATGCCATTCACCTACCTCATGGCCAATGATGTCCGCAGGCCTGGGGATTTTTTCATCATAGGTATAACCTTCCGGGAGGTAATAGGAAAGTTCAACCTTTTCCTGGGCAAGTGCCAGGAGGGTGAAAAGGAGGCATGGCAATAAGGTGAGTCTTTTCATAGGGATTTTTAATTGAGGGATATCAATAAATAAAAACGACCCTGTATGAAAGGGTCGTTCCTGATTATACATTTTCAACACTATATATCGTCGAAGTCAACATCGGTAAAACTGTCGGTTGATTCGAGTTCGCCGTTACTGCCGGGTTCTTCTTTCTTAAAGTCTTTCTGATGTCTTTCGGAGATAACTTCCTCTCCTTTTTCATCGATGATGTAATCCATCATTTCCTCCATTATTTCCCTGAACGACTGAAAATCCTCCTTATACAGGTAGATCTTGTGTTTTTTGTAATGAAAAGAGCCATCGTCATGGGTGAATTTCTTGCTCTCAGTAATAGTGAGGTAGTAATCTCCGGCCTTTGTACTTCTTACGTCGAAGAAGTAGGTTCGCCGGCCGGCCCTGAGAACCTTGGAATATATCTCTTCCTGATCCATTAAATCTTTATCGCTCATTTCATTGGGTATCTAGTTAGTATTTATAAGCTTATAGTGTTATCAAAAATGTGAAAAAAAAGCTAATTCAGCAACATTTTTCTAGTTTTCTTTCTCGGATAGCTGGTTGATATAAAGGTCTTTGTAGTAACCTTCCCCGGCCAGTAATTCCTCATGGGTGCCCTGTTGCAACACCCTGCCGTCCTCGAGAACAATGATCTTGTCGGCATTCTTGGCCGAGGAAACCCTGTGGCTTACAATAAGCGTAGTGCGGTTAACGGATGCTTTTTTAAGGTTATTGAGAATTTCTTCCTCGGTTTCGGTATCTACGGCCGAGAGGCAATCGTCGAAAAGGTAGATCCGGGGTGATTTCAGCAAAGCCCTGGCAATGGAGACCCGCTGTTTCTGCCCCCCGCTGAGGGTGATTCCCCTTTCGCCCAGGATGGTATCATACCCTTTTGTGAACCCCATAATATTATCGTGTACCACAGCCAGTTTGGCCACTTCCTCTATTTCCTGATCAGTTGCATCTTCTTTCCCGAATTTGATATTGTTCCTGATGGTATCGGAGAAGAGGAAAGCATCCTGGGGTACCGCCCCTATGGAAGATCTCAGGCTTTGCAAATTGAGTGATTGGATGGGTTTTTCATCAATAAAGATCTGTCCGGAACTCACATCGTACAATCGCGCCACAAGGTCGAGGATAGTAGATTTTCCGGAGCCCGTCTTACCCAGGATTGCGATGGTTTCGCCCGAATTGATGGTAAATGAAATGTCACGGAGCGCTGTAATATTCGTGTCCTCGTAGGTAAAGCTGACATTTTCGAATCGGATTTTCCCGTCGATGGGGGTTTCATGGGCCACCTCATTGCGGATGTCGGGCTGTTCATTCAGAAATTCATTGATCCTTTTCTGGGAGGCTTCGGCCCTTTGGACAATGGAGGTCAGCCAGCCGACTATGGCCACCGGCCAGGTGAGCATATTCACATACAGGATAAATTCGGCAATGGTCCCCACCGAATCGATTTCCCCCCTGATGTACTGCATCCCCCCAACGTAGATTACAAAAATATTGCTGATCCCGATCAGCAGGATCATAAGCGGGAAGAACCAGGCATTTACCTTGGCAAGGTCCATACTTTTCTCCTTTCCTTCCGTTGCCAAAGCACGAACTTCGGTATTAATCTGGGGTTCCAGGCTGTAAGCTTTAATTACCGCAACCCCTGAAAACGATTCCTGGGCAAAGGTTGAAAGGGTCGACAGGTATTCCTGTACCCTGGTGCTGCGCTTATGGATAACTTTGCTGATCCAGTAAATTAAAACAGAAAGTATGGGCAGGGGAAGGAGCGAATAAAACGCAATGGTGGGGGCCTTGATGAACATCAGTGGGATCAGGCAGACAAACAGGGTCAGGGTCTGAATCCCGTACATAATGGCAGGGCCTGCATAAAGGCGGACCTGGCTTACATCCTCACTGATCCTGTTCATCAGGTCGCCCGTTCGGTTTCTTTTATAAAAATTAAGGTTCAATAACTGGTAATGGTCGAAAACCTCATTTTTAAGGTCGTATTCAATATAACGCGAGACATTGATAATGGTCTGCCGCATCAGGAAGGTAAAAAAACCTGACAGAAGGGCCGCGCCGATTATGATCAGGATGTACTCAAGCAGCAGTTCCCTCGCAGTGGCCTCGGCGATCTCTTCGGCAACATAATTTTCAACAACCTCTATGGATTTTTTCACGAAAGACGGCATCACCAGCTGGAACACCCTTGCTATAATGGTGATAATAATTCCTATTACCAGCTTGCCCCAGTATTTCCTAAAATATTTGTTGAGATGCTTCAGCTCCTTCATGCAGCTTTCCCGGCCTTAAATGAGGTTGATGTGAACTATTAACTGGGCAAATATAACAGATTGGCCCGGATCGGAATGTTATAAAACTGATAAGATAAAGCAGGGGATATGAATAGGTTTGAAATAGATTGCTATTTTTGCGCCGTTATTTAATACAGGATAAAGTTCTTTTAATGCTTACACGAAGGCAAATCCGGGTAAAAGTAATGCAGTGCATTTACGCTTTGACCCTCTCCAAGGACGACTCGCTTGAAAAACAGCAGAAGTTCCTGAACTATAGCATCAACCACACCTATACGCTCTACCTGCTTATCCTTAGCCTCTTCCGGGAATTGCACCAGATGGCGGAACAGCAGATCCGCCTGTCTTCAAACAAATATCTCGCCAGCATTTCGGATACCTATCCCGACAAGGATAAATTCGTTAAGAACAAGATCCTGCTCAAAATCGTAAACAATGAGCCGCTGAGCCGGGAATTCAAGCGTCGTAAAATGAAAAACTGGTATTTGCACGAAGAATACGTGAAAATCATTTACAGGGAGATCACCGGGAGTAGTATCTACAAGGAATATATGCTAAGTGCGGATTCATCCTTTGAGGCAGACCGGAAACTGTTGATTGAGCTCTTCAGGGACGTCATAGCCCCCAACGAAAAGATCTACGAGTATTTTGAAGACGACCAGCTTACCTGGGTAGACGATCTTCCGCTGGTAAACACCTTTTTGCTGAAACGCCTGAAAAAAATGAAGGCCGACCAGGGTGATAACTTCTTCCTGCCCAAACTGGTGAAAGACGAAGACGATCTGGATTTTGCAAAAAAGTTGCTGGTTAAGACCCTGTTGAATGATGCCTTCCTCGTTAGTGAGATTGAAGGGAAAACCCCCAACTGGGATAAGGACCGGATTGCCGATATAGATGCCATCCTCCTGAAAATGGCCATATGCGAATTCTTAAACTTCCCCTCCATCCCGGAGCGGGTTACCATTAACGAATACCTCGAAATCGCAAAGGAATATTCAACCCCCAAGAGCAGTATTTTTATCAACGGGATTCTTGATAAATTGGTGAAGGAATATAAAACCGAAGGGAAACTAAATAAAACAGGGCGGGGCTTGTTGTAAAAATATTGTTTAATTTTACCCAAAATAAAATCTGATAACAATGAGAAAAGTATTCTTCAGCCTGAGTCTGGTTGCCCTTATCGGTCTTGTTTCATGCAAGGAAAACGCTTCAAGCAAGATCAATGCCTCTAACGTCGAAGTAGCCGCGCAGCGCGACGAAGCTGCAAAACAACTTCCAGTGATGACATTTGATAAATCGGAACACGATTTTGGCACAATAGAACAGGGTGCCCCCCAGGAAACCACTTTTACGTTCACCAATACGGGAAATGCCCCCCTGATCATTACAAATGCAACCAGCAGCTGTGGTTGTACGGTACCGAGTTATCCCAAAAACACGCCCATAGCTCCCGGAGAAAGCGGAGAACTGGTGGTTAATTTTAATGGCTCCGGCCTTAACCAGGTAACCAAAACCATTACCGTAACGGCTAATACGGAGAACGCCTCCGAGATCCTTAGGATCAAGGCTTTCATCAATCCGAAGGATGCAGCCAAAGGCCCTGTTAAATAAGAATTCAAAATAAAAGTTACCAAACCAAAAACTCATTATGGGCGACATAGGACAATTCCTTCCCTTAATCCTGATATTCGTAGTGGCTTATTTTTTTATGATACGCCCGCAGATGAAGCGTCAGAAAGACGAAAAAAGGTTTGTGGAAGCCCTTAAAAAAGGAGATAAAATTGTTACCAAAAGCGGGCTTCACGGAAAAATTGTTGAACTGAATGACAAGGACTTTTCCTGCATCATCGAAACCATGGCCGGCCGGTTAAAATATGACCGTACGGCGATCTCCATGGAGATGAGCAAGAAGGTGAATGAGGTCAAGGATAAATAATCCTGCCCGGGAGCTTACAGGTTAAAAAACATCGGACAGGCGTCCGATGTTTTTTTTTGCCTGATGCCAAGTCCAAAATTCCCTATATTATACCCCCTTTAAATTATAATATAATGGACCATAGCAGAAGACAATTTATCAGAAACGGATCCCTGGTGCTGATGGGAGCAGGGGCCACTTTCGGTTTTCCTCCCGGTTTACTGGCGGCAATGCGTAAAAAGGTAAGCCCCAACGACCAGATCAATGCAGGCCTTATCGGATGCAAAGGGATGGGCTTTTCAGACCTTCAATCCATGCTTAAAATGAGTGAGATCAACGTGGCTGCCCTTTGCGACGTAGACCGTACTGTGCTTGAAGCGCGGACTGGCGACCTGGAAAAGGCCGGGATCAGGAAACCCAAATGGTATACAGATTACAGGGAATTATTGGATGATAAGGATATAGACGTGGTTATCATTGGTACCCCGGATCACTGGCATTGCCTGCAACTGTGCCATGCACTCCAGGCCGGAAAGGATGTATACTGCGAAAAGCCCATCGCCAACTCGATTCAGGAAAGCAATCTTATGCTTCACCTGACGGAGGCCAGTGACCGGATTGTGCAGATAGGGCAGTGGCAGAGGAGCCAACCCCATTTTGTTGATGCCATCAATTTTGTGCATTCCGGGCAGTTAGGGGAAATCCGGCTGGCGAAGGCCTGGGCCTACCAGGGCTGGATGAAACCCATCCCACCCATGCCCGACAGCCCGGCTCCTGAAGGAGTGGATTATGCCATGTGGCTGGGTCCGGCTCCGGAACGCCCGTTTAATCCCAACCGTTTTCATTTTAATTTCAGGTGGTTTTGGGACTATGCAGGCGGATTGATGACCGACTGGGGTGTCCACCTGATTGATTACGCGCTCTATGGCATGCAGGCTGCAACCCCCAAATCGGTCATGGCCCTCGGGGGTAAGTTTGCCTATCCGCAGGATGCATCCGAGACCCCTGATACTCTCCAGACGGTCTATGAATACGACGGGTTCTCCATCCTTTGGGAGCACGCCACCGGGATCGACGGCGGGAATTATGGCAGGAACCACGGCATAGCTTTTATAGGGAACAACGGGACCCTGGTGCTCGACCGGGGCGGATGGGAAGTTATTCCGGAGAAGGATTTCCAGGGTTGGGGCAAGGAAGGTACCCCAAGGATGGAACGCGTTCCGCTTCAGCAAAACCAGGGCAGTGGCCTGGACCTGCACACGGCCAATTTTATCGAAGCCGTTAAAACCAGGGATTCCACCATCCTGAAAGCCCCGCTTAAAGTAGGGTATGATGCCGCCCTGGTGTGCCATATGGGCAATGTGGCCTATAAGAATGGCAACCGCCTGTACTGGGATGCGGAGAAAGGAAACTTCACCGATGCCGGCGCCAATGAGCTCCTGCTTGCCCACTACCACAACGGCTGGGAATTACCTGTTGTACAGTAGGGAGTGTGGTTTATTTGTTGATGGGTTTATTTGTGTATCCGGGGTTTTGGCACGGCTATCTTGTTGAACAACCCGGATAACACTAACCCTTTTGAATTTGAATTTGCACTTGAACTTGTATTTTCCTTACCGGTATTTCTCATTCAGCGACACGCCCTCCCGGATCAGGGGCAGGCATTTCAGGAGCCTGGACCGCCTGGTTTTTTCCTGCCGGGCAGAACCGATATATTCGCAGAATTCCCTTTGCTTGTAGGGTGCCAGGGCATTAAAGGCCTGTCTCAATACTATATCCTGCTTCAAGGCTTCCGACAGGGGTTGAGGAATTTTATTCTTTTTCGATGGCTCCGGACGGTGTTCGAGTCCTTTTTTCTGGTTGGCTATGGCTTCTTCCATATAGGCCAGGACCGACACGGGATTTATTTCATCCCTGCTGCGGAACTTCCAGTGCCTCATGGCTTTTGTTCCTTCCTGGGCGGCAACCAGCACCCCTTCGGGATCCTTCATAAATACCCCGTTGAAGAACCACAGGCCAAAATGGTTTTTAAAGCCCATGATCCCGAAAACATTCTTTCCCTCCACCGTATAAACCGGCCGCCCCCATTTTAAGGTCTCCGTGGCAACGGTTTTCCGCGCCAGGTCCCTCAGGAGCAGCAATTCATCCTTAAAGGGCCGTTCGCCGGAATAGAAGGTTTCCAATTTTGCCGAAGCTTCCATTTTACCATGTCCGTTTAGCAGTAAGTTCGCAAATTTTTACGATAACATCAACAGCTTTTTTCATGCTTTCCACAGGCAGGTATTCATATTTCCCGTGGAAATTATGGCCCCCTGCAAAGATATTCGGGCAGGGCAGTCCCATAAAGCTCAGTTGTGAACCGTCCGTACCGCCCCGGATAGGCTTCATCTCCGGCTCAATACCCAGGGATTCCATCGCTTCCCTGGCAATTTCAACAATATGGAATACCGGTTCCACCTTTTCCTTCATATTGAAATACTGGTCTTCGATCTCCACCGATGCGTAGTCCCCGTAACGTTCGTTCACCTTTTTAATAAGGTCCGACAACAGTTGTTTGCGGGATTCAAAGCGAGCGCGGTCGTGGTCGCGGATGATCAGGTCAGCCTCGGCCAGTTCTATCTCGCCGGAAATCTTGTTGACGTGGAAAAACCCCACCCTGCCTTCGGTCCGCTCAGGGACTTCGTTCGCGGGCAGGGAAGCAAGGATCTCATTCAGGATGCCGATGGCGTTCACCAATTTATTCCTTGCATATCCGGGATGTACACTTTTGCCGAGCACCCGTATTTTAGCCCTGGCGGCGTTAAAATTCTCGTACTCCAGTTCTCCCAGGGTACTGCCATCCATGGTATACGCCCATTCGGCGCCGAATTTTATCACGTCAAAATGGTGCGCTCCCCGGCCGATTTCCTCATCAGGGGTAAAGGCTACCCGCACTTTCCCATGTATAATTTCCGGGTGGGTTATCAGATATTCCATGGCACTGACAATTTCCGTAATTCCGGCTTTATCGTCTGCCCCCAGGAGGGTAGTGCCATCCGTCACTATCAGGGGCTGCCCCCGGTATTTTTCCAATTCATGAAAATACGCCGGCGACAAGACAATCTTCAACCCCTCGTTTAGGATAATATCGCCCCCGTCATAGTTTTCGATTACCCTTGGCTTAACCCCGCTGCCTGAAAAATCGGGACTGGTATCCATATGGGAAATAAACCCGATGGTCGGCAGCTTTTTATCCGTATTTGCCGGAAGGGTCGCCATGACGTAGGCATTGTCGTCTATCGATACTTCCGCCATCCCGATTTCCTTCAGTTCTTCCGCCAGCTTTCTGGCAAGGTGCCACTGTTTCCCGGTACTTGGGGTGGTTTCAGATCCGGGGTCGCTTTGCGTATCTATGGTTGCATAGCTGATAAAGCGGTCAATAAGGTGCTGCATCTATTGGGTTTTGGTTCAAATGTACAATTTTGATTTTGCTGATCAAACCCTGTTTACCAATAGCAATACAACAAAAATTCTGCCCTGCTCACTGGTCCGGTTACACTAATTTCAGGAAATAATAGTTTATATAAGGATGCCGCCACAATTTCCGGCGCGTAATTATCGAAATATGCGAATAACCATTTTTCACTTTATGATAGCGCTGCTCGTTTTCAATTATACGGCAGCTCAGCTTTCGGACTGTACCCTTGCCGTCGGAGGAAAAGACACCGAAGTGATCATTCAGGTATTCCAGCTGAACGATGCCCAGCAGGAGAAGCTGATGAACTGGCTAGGGGAACTGCAGCTATACCACAAGGAGAAGGCTGATGAGATCCGGCAACTGTTCGATACCCACCCCCAGCAAACCACAGAGGAATTAGAGCAGTTAGCGGAGAAATACAAGGGCCTTCGCGATGAGATTGAGGCAAACTCCCGGGCCATGGACCTTAAACTGATCGCTACTTTCAATCAAAAACAATATGAGCGATATGTTGCCCTTTGCCGGGAAGCTGGCAGGGAGCCTATGGTTGTTGAAGTGGTGGCACCCGATCCCCCTGGTCCGGAATAGGATGGATTAACCGGCATGCCCAGGTTTTTGTTGTACAGGAGCGGAATGAATTCGTATTTTTGCCCCTACCAGACCTCCATTCATGTACAAGGCCATCATCCGTCCCCTTTTATTTAAGCTGGATCCAGAAAAAGCACACCATTTCACTTTTAAGCTCGTACAAATCAGTTCCCGCCTTGGCTTTTCAGCCATCTATCGCAGGCTTTACCTTATTGAGGATGCCCGCCTGGAGCGCGAAGTATTTGGCATTAGGTTCAGGAACCCCGTAGGCCTGGCGGCCGGCTTCGATAAGAATGCGGAGCTGTATAATGAACTGTCCGATTTTGGTTTTGGCTTTGTGGAGATCGGCACCCTGACCCCCAAACCACAGCAGGGGAATCCGAAAAAAAGGCTTTTCAGGCTGGAGGCAGATGAGGGCCTCATCAACAGGATGGGGTTTAACAATAAAGGCATTTCCGAAGCGGCCCGCCTCCTCAGAAAGAAGCATAAAGTGGTTATCGGCGGCAATATTGGAAAGAATAAGGAAACCCCCAACGAACTGGCGGGAAACGATTACCTCAGCTGCCTGACGGCCCTTTTCCCCCTGGTGGATTATTTTGCGGTGAATGTGAGTTCCCCCAATACCCCCGGGTTAAGGGATTTACAGGAGAAAGAACCGCTTACCGCCCTGCTCAGGTCGCTGAAACAGGAAAACAGCAAGCTGGCCGTAAAGGAAGGGGCGAAGGAGAAACCCATCCTGCTGAAAATCGCGCCGGACCTCAGTGATGGGCAGCTACTGGATATCATCGGGATAGTAAAAAGGTCCGGGATAGACGGGATCATTGCCACCAATACCACGACTTCCCGTGAGGGCCTGCTCGCACCGCCAGCGGTAACGGAAGAGAAGGGGGGGCTAAGCGGGAAACCCCTTTCGGGGAAAAGTACCCGGGTAATCCGGTTTTTAGCCGAACACAGTAATGGAAAGATCCCCATCATAGGGGTGGGGGGTATACATTCCCCTGCGGATGCCCTCGAAAAACTGCGCGCGGGGGCAAGCCTGGTACAACTGTATACCGGGTTTATTTACGAAGGCCCTTCCCTCGTAAAAAAAATCAATAAGGCCCTACTGGAGCAAAACGGAGACCTTAACAAGCCTTAGCCTGGCTTTAGCGGGTCCAGTAATCCACCACCAGAACGTCTTCTATATGCGGGCCGGCAAGGGTGCCGAAAGCCTTGTGGTCGGGGTGTGGCAGGTATATTTCCCGGTCGGCTTCACTTTTAAAAGTGAGCAGGAAACAGTGGGTAAGGTCTTTATTCAGGTTTTCCGGACTGTTGTTAAGCCCCCACTCAAAGCCATGGATCTGGGGTATTTTTTGTTGCAGGTCGGTAAAGGCCTGGATAATTTCCTGAACTTTCTCGGGAGCAGTCGCTTCCTTGAATTTAAAGATAACTACATGCCGGAGCAAACTGTCCTGTACAGCCGGTTCATGGGATAGTGGTCGTTCCGGGTTTGTATTTTCATGATTTGCCATAAGGTTGGAGGTGCCGGCCATGAGCAGGGCGGCCAGCAGGATTATGCCGTTTTTCATATGGTTGTTTTTGGAAAGATATAAAAAAATAAAAACAGGGGCGGCCGTGAACATTAATTTTCGGATTTTTACCGGCATTTGCTTATAAAACGGGCGTTGAAGTGAATTACGAGATCCTATCCGCTTTTGTACTTGCCACAGCCCTGCTGTCCCTGTCACCGGGTCCGGATAATATTTATGTGCTCACCCAGAGTATTGCGCATGGAAAAAAATACGGTCTGGCTACTACCGCAGGCCTCATGACCGGCTGCCTCGTACATACCACACTTTTGGCCCTTGGCGTTTCTGTCCTGATAAAGAACAATCCCGTTATCTTTACCTTCATCAGGGTGTTTGGGGCCCTGTACCTGTTTTACCTGGCTTACATGGTGTTCCGAAGCAGCCCTGCTATCCGGATAGACCGGGCCTTGCCTCCGGAAAAAGGGTTAGGGCGCCTTTACAGGCAGGGTTTTATTATGAATGTATTAAACCCGAAGGTAACCATCTTTTTTCTCGCATTTTTCCCCGGATTTCTTTTTAGTGAAACCCTGGGCATGGTCTGGCAGTTTTATATACTCGGAGGGCTTTTTATCCTGGTCTCCTTCACAATTTTCGCGGGGATAGCCGTGCTTTCGGGTACTATTTCCAATTACATCCGCCACCGGCCCGGGGTGGGTTCCTGGCTGAAATGGTTACAGGTTGTGGTTTTTACCGGCATAGGGATCTACCTGCTGTTTTCACAGAATTAATACTACTTTTGAGGGGATACGCAATCCATCAGCATGCAGCAAAAGGTAAAAATCATAGAATGCCCAAGGGATGCCATGCAGGGAATAAAAACCTTCATTCCCACCGCGCGTAAAATACAGTATCTGCAAAGTTTGCTTAATTGTGGTTTTGACACCCTCGATTTCGGCAGTTTTGTCTCAGCGAGGGCCATCCCGCAGATGGTGGATACCGAAGAAGTCCTGGCCGGGCTCGACCTCAGCCGTTCGCGGAGCAAGTTGCTGGCTATCGTTGCGAATGTACGCGGAGCCGAAGATGCCGCGAAGCATGCCGGGATCGCCTACCTGGGTTATCCTTTTTCAATCTCAGAAAACTTCCAGATGCGGAATACGCATAAGACCATTGCCGAATCCATCGAAGTGCTGCTTGAGGTCCTGGCGATTGCCCGGCAAAGCGGGAAGGAAGTGGTGACATATATCTCCATGGGTTTCGGAAATCCTTACGGGGATCCCTGGGATGTTGACATAGTGGGGGAATGGACGGAAAAACTCGCTGCCATGGGGGTAGGGATCCTCTCCCTCTCGGATACCATCGGAAGTTCAACCCCTGACGGCATAGCTTATCTGTTTTCCAACCTCATCCCCAAATATCCGCATATTGAATTCGGCGCGCACCTGCATACCCATCCGGCACACTGGTATGAAAAGGTGGATGCGGCATACAAGGCCGGCTGCCGCAGGTTCGACGGCGCTATCCAGGGATTTGGCGGATGCCCCATGGCCAGGGACGAACTTACCGGAAATATGCCTACCGAGAAAATGCTCTCCTACTTCACTTCGAACAGGGTGGAGACCGGGGTCCAGTGGATGGCCTTTGAGACAGCGCACAACAAGGCCACGGAATTGTTTGGCGCCTATCAATAAAAAAAGGCAACCCGAATTGGACTTCGCAGCTGCCTTTCAAATAAAACTAACTCAAACTTAATAGCGCAATTCAATCCCGGCATAGGCCCCGAAAGGATGGCCCGGCCTGAGCCCGGCAGGGACCCTGGCCACGGCATAGGTTTCATCCAGCAGGTTGATAATATTAGCGGTCAGGCTCAGGTGTTCATTAAATCGGTATTTCCCGGCAAAGTCCAGGATAAAGTTGGAATCAACCAGTTCGTCCTGTGGGATGGTCCCCCTGCCTGCCTCGGTACGGAATTCCCCGTTATACCGGGCATTGAAATTCAATTCGAAATTCCGGTGCTCCAGGCCGAAACCGGCATTCAGCTGATGCCTGGAGATATAGGGCAGTTCGTCCCCGGCATTCACTTCACCCCATAAACCATCTTCGCTTCCAAAGCTGTTGAGAAATTCGGTGTCAGTAAAAGTATATGCCAGGGTTATGGGAAGGATAAATGATTTGTTCCCTTCAAGCAGGTTGTAATTCAGCAGGGCTTCGATTCCGGTAATCCGCACTTCGCCTGCGTTGAACTGGTCGAGGGAGCCCGTGCCACCTGTTGCCGCCAGGTCGCTCCCCAGCAAATTACTGTAATCATTGAAAAAGCCAACCAACTCTCCGCTCAGCCCTCCGAGGGAGAACCTGCCGCCCAGTTCATAATTGATGCTTTCTTCGGGATCCTGGCCGGCCTGATTGCCTGGAGGGGAGAAACCTTTGTGGATCCCACCGAAAACCGAGAGTTTGTCAATATTATAATTGAAACCCATTCCGGGGATAAAGACATCCACTTTGTTTTCCCTTTCGCTCAGGCTGGTACCGGCCCTTTCCGGATCGGCATTCCCATATTCCCTGCGCGAAAGCACCATATTCTCATAACGCAAACCGGGGGTGAGGGTGAGCTCACCATATTTTAATTTATACAGGGCAAAGGCGGCAAAGGCCCGGGCATCGCTGATCCTGTTCGCATCCGTCCCCGGGATGCCTGCAGTGGTAAGCTGAAGGAAATTGTTTTCCATGGCATAATTGTCAACCCATTGGAAGCGGTCTTCCTCATCGAAGTGGTATCGCAGTCCGATTTCCACGTCATGGAATGTTTTAAGTCCGGTCCAGTGATAATCCAGTTTGGTTTGTACCCCTGTTGAAAGGTAATCGCGATTATTGGCCTTCACCGCAAGGGCGTCGGCCCCGCTGTCTGCAGCGCCCCTGATAAGGTCGTAATAGGCAGATAAGCCCTCGGGGTCGTTCAGGATAGCCGCGATACCTTCCCGTTCGCCATTCACCGTCACATTATCCAGCTTATACCAGTTCCTGCTGAACTCGTTGCGATACCCGACCGTTGTAATCCTGAAGTAATCACTGAATTTCAGGGTATGGGTGGCCATGAATTGAAGGTGTTCCGTATTCATTTGATCTTCCCTGGAGGCGGCATACCTTCTGAAAGGAGCAGCGTCAAAATCGGCCTGGGTCAGCCCGAGGTAGGTTTCATCTGACGATTCGTCGGAATACTGGAATTTAAGTTCCAGTTCCTGCCCAAGTGTTGCTTCCGGCCCGGTATTCAGCCTGATCTTTGCGACCAGGTCATTCTTGTCAAAGCCGGTATCGCCTCCGTTGTCCAGGTCCTTGAAACCATTGGAATTGTAATTGAGGTATTCCAGGGAATAGCCAAAATTCTTCCGGCTGTCGCCCAGTTGGGCGTGCAGCCTGCCGGTTGCGAAGCTTCCATAACTGGTGGAAATGAATGCCCCGAAAGTATCCGGGACCTCGGTTGATAACATGTTTATGGCGCCGCCTGTGGTGAAGGGCCCGTATTGTACCTGGCTGGAACCTTTAAGGATTTCCACGGATTGCATGCGGGCGATAGTAGGAAAATAATAGGCGGCAGGTGCGCTGTAAGGGGCCGGAGCGATCAGGACACCGTCTTCCATCAGGCTTATTTTGGCACTGCGTTCGGGGGAGGTACCACGCAGGCTGATATTGGGCCGGAGCCCAAAACCATCTTCTTCATAGACATTTACGCCGGGGACAGTCCTGAGGGTACGGTTTATGTCCGTATAGTTGAATTTACGGATCTCTTCAGGGGAGATGTAGTACGCAGAACCTGTTCGGTTTTTGGCTTCAAACTTGCTCCCGAAAATTACCTTGGCATTTAATACTACTTCGTTGAGGGTTACCAGGGGTGCATCAGGGAGGGAATCATTTATCTGGGCGGTAAGGCCTGTAATTCCGGTTAAAAAGAGTACTGGCAGCAGGTTGATTCGTCGGATCATTTTATTTAGACTGATTATAAATTAACAAAAATTTGAAAGGCAAATGTACTGCCTGAAAATTATTTTTCAAAGCTTATTTAGAATAAATAAAAATAAAATTCGTTAATTTTTTCATCCTCAGCCAGCTAAGCCGGGTCATAAAAAATGTATGGGTGAGCAGCCTATTAACAGCTGCAGGGGCCATTTTTATAAAATTGGTGTATGTTTGGGCTTCGAAATAATATCCTGTAAACTACCGGCAGCAGCCTCCGGTAAATCATAGAGCTATGGGAAAGAAATTCAGAGTGTTACATATTGCCTTGTTGATCATCCTCGCGGCAATGCAGTTTTACCGCCCTCAAAGGAACGATAGCCGGGAGCGGGAAGTTACGGCATTTGAAAAGGAAACCGGGGTTTCCGGAGAGGTCAGGACCATCCTGGAAAACAAATGTTATGATTGCCACAGCAACCGGACGGTTTATCCCTGGTATGCCAATGTGTCGCCGGTTTCCATATGGATAGATGGCCACATAGTAGAAGGGAGGGAGCACTTTGATGCTTCCGGTTGGGTTTCTTATGATGCGGAAAAAAAGGACCACAAACTGGAAGAACTTGTTGAAGAAGTGGAGGAGGGCAAAATGCCGTTGCCTTCCTATACATGGACACACGGCAACATCAGCAGGGAAGAAAGAGACATGCTGATCCGGTGGGCCAGGGCAGCCCGGATCTCCCTGGCTCCGGTAGCAACCAATTAAACGACAGATAACTTACTTACGGAAAGCTGTGTCCAAACCTGCCACGGTTACAGGCAGATTCAATTGGGATGTTGTACTGGCTTCAGAAAACCTGCTTTTACTTTTTGCAGTTCCTGCAACTATTTCCTAAACGGATACTTATTATTTCCACTTTTCACATTCAGTATTAAAAAATAAATAAGCTGGCAGGCAGTGTTGGTTAAATAACTGAAAATCAACTCTATAATATTAAAAATGATTAAGTTTTTTAGCTATGTAACCGGATGTCTGAGCGTCATGGTGCCTTACCGCATTCAATTCATTGACCCGCCGGAAGCGACGAATGCATTTAATGTAGTATATTTGCACGCAATTAATCCTTAATTGCCATGGAATCCCACAGCCATAAAATCCTTGGAGAAGGTCTCACTTATGACGACGTACTCCTTGTCCCGGCCTATTCTGAAGTTTTACCAAGGGAGGTCAGCATTCAATCCAAATTCAGCCGCAACATCAGCATCAATGTTCCCATCATTTCGGCGGCCATGGATACGGTGACCGAATCGCGGATGGCGATCGCTATGGCCAGGGAAGGGGGCATGGGGGTACTTCATAAGAACATGAGCATTGAGCAGCAGGCCCTTAAAGTACGCAAGGTAAAACGTGCAGAAAGCGGGATGATCATGGACCCGGTTACCCTTCATAAAGATGCCATGGTTCAGGATGCCAAGGATTGCATGAGGGAACATGGGATAGGCGGGATCCCTATAGTAGATAAAGACAGGCGGTTGATCGGGATAGTAACCAACCGCGACCTCCGGTTTGAAAAGAACAACAAAAGGCCCATTTCGGAGGTTATGACTTCCGAAAACCTCGTCACCGTTAGCGAAGGGACCTCCCTGGCCGAAGCGGAGGACATCCTTCAGGAGAATAAGATCGAAAAGCTGCCCGTAGTGAACGGCGACTACAAACTGGTTGGCCTGATCACCTTCCGGGATATTACCAAACTTAGCCAGAAGCCCATCGCGAATAAAGACCAGTATGGCCGTCTCCGGGTGGCCGCCGCCGTCGGGGTGACTCCCGATGTAGCGGAACGGGCCGATGCCCTTGTAAAAGCGGGGGTGGATGCCGTGGTCATAGACACCGCCCACGGGCATACCAAAGGGGTGGTGGCCGTGCTCAAAAAGGTCAAGCAGTTGTTCCCTGATTTGGATGTGGTGGTTGGCAATATCGCAACCCCCGAAGCGGCCAGGTATCTTATTGAGGCAGGCGCCGATGCCCTCAAGGTTGGGATCGGGCCGGGATCTATTTGTACCACAAGGGTTGTGGCCGGGGTGGGCTTCCCACAATTTTCAGCGATTTTACAGGTTGCCGCTGCGGCAAAGGGAAGCGGGGTCCCTGTTATCGCCGACGGCGGGATCCGCTATACCGGTGATATCCCCAAGGCGATAGCAGCGGGTGCCGATTGCGTTATGCTGGGCTCCCTGCTCGCCGGCACAAAGGAATCGCCAGGAGAAACCATCATATACGAGGGCAGGAAATTTAAGTCATACCGGGGGATGGGTTCCGTAGAAGCCATGAAGGAGGGCAGCAAGGACCGTTATTTCCAGGATGTGGAAGACGATATTAAAAAGCTGGTCCCTGAAGGTATTGTGGGCCGGGTACCCTACAAGGGCGACCTTTATGAGAGTATCCACCAGTTCGTTGGGGGGCTCAGGGCAGGGATGGGTTATTGCGGCGCAAAGGACATCCCCACGCTCAAAGAGAATGGCAGGTTTGTTAAAATCACTGCCAGCGGGATCAATGAAAGCCACCCGCATAATGTAACCATTACCAAGGAATCGCCGAATTACAGCAGGTAAGGGGGACCACCGGTGCAGGAGCTTTCCCCTGAATTCAGGAGATCTTATTTGCCCTGGCTGCTATAAGTCTGCCAATCGGTGTCCTTGTAGATATTATCACCGAAATAACGTGCAATATTCAAAAACGGCTCCGGTTTCTGGTACCCGGGAACGGGCGACAACATATTCATGCTTTCATCCAGGAATACTACGGTAGGGTAGCTCAACCGGCCCTGCATCAGCGCCGCGGCAAATTCATGGTAACCCTTTCTGCCCTGGGGGACAAATTTAAAAGTCTTGCCCTTAAACTCTATGGGATCCTTCCCTTCCCCGTCAAGTTTTACCATATAGAAATTCCGGTTCATATAATCGGCCACCTCAGCATTCTGAAAGGTGTCCTTGTCCATTTTCTTGCACCATCCGCACCAGTCGGTATACACGTCGATAAAGATCTTCTTCGGGTTTTGCTCCGTCAGGGCAAGGTTGGCCGCCTGCTCCCAACTGAGCCAGTTAACCTGCTGGGCCTGAATCCCCAGGGAGAAAAGCGCGATCACTAACAAAAGCACGTAGGAACGGAAAGCAGGGGTATTTTTTTGCATCTTCTTGATTTATATTGGAATTAGTCCAACAACTATACCAAAAATAACGAATTTTTTCCAGCTTTATTTTTTACCGGCTCGCACTTAAACCCGCCTTTAGATGGATGAAATAGCCAGACAACCTCAGATTACACGGCCCGGGGTCCTGTCGGCGTACGTTAGGGAGCAGTTTTGGCTAAGCCTGTTTAACGTCTACCCCGGCCTTAACAGGGGTAAAAACATCCCCTATATCCACCTGATTCCTGATGAGGTCGTCAAATGTTTCCCTTTCACGGATAAGGTAGGCCTTGCCCTGATGCCACAAAACTTCCGGCGGCCGGAAACGGGAATTGTAATTGCTGGCCATGGTATGGCAGTAGGCCCCGGCATTTCGAAAACAAAGGATATCCCCCTCGCTGATTTCGTTGATGCGCTTGTTGTTGGCAAAGGTGTCCGTTTCACAGATGTACCCAACCACAGAGTAATATCGTTCCCTGCCTTTTGGGTTGGAAATATTTATAATCTCGTGTATGGCCCCGTAAAACATGGGTCTGATCAGATGGTTAAAGCCTGAATCCACGCTTGCGAATACCGTGGATGTGGTTTGCTTCACCACATTCACTTTGGCGAGGAAAAATCCTGCCTCGCTCACCAGGAATTTACCTGGCTCAAAAGCGAGGGTCAGTTCCCTCCCGTAATCTTTGCAGAAGTCATTGAATCGTTTGGTAAGTTTTTGCCCCAGTTCTTCTATATTGGTCTGGATATCCCCGGCTTTATACGGCACCTTAAAGCCGCTGCCGAAGTCTATGAATTCGAGGTCGGGGAAATTCCGGGCGGTCTCGAACAGGATCTCGGATGCGTATAGGAAGACGTCAATATCCAGGATATCGCTTCCGGTGTGCATATGGATCCCGTTGATCTTCATTTTGGTAAGCTCAGAAATACGCAGCAGGTGGGGGATCTGATGGATACTGATCCCGAACTTGGAATCGATATGGCCCACGGATATTTTGGAGTTGCCCCCGGCCATTACATGTGGGTTGATCCTGATACACACAGGGATATCAGGATGCTTGCTTCCGAATTGCTCAAGGATGGAAAGGTTGTCTATATTGATCTGTACCCCCAGAGCCGCAGCTTCTTCGATTTCCTCAAGGGAGACGCCGTTGGGGGTGAAAATGATATCCTCCGGGTCGAACCCTGCAAGCAGTCCCAGTTTAACCTCCTGAATAGACACGGTGTCCAGCCCGGAACCCAGACTATTCATAAGTTTGAGGATGGCTACGTTCGATAAGGCCTTTACCGCATAATTAAGTTTTAAGCTCTTAACATCCCTGAACGCGTGGGTCAGTCGCCCGAATTGCGATGTTATCTTTTCCGAATCGTATACATAAACGGGATCCCCGTATTTTTTGGCAATACCCAGCAGGTCTGCATGCTTCATCTTCTCTTTTTTGGCAAAACTAGCGCACCTGCGGCTGTCCGGCAAATTAATTATCACCTTTATTGAAAAATACAACAAAAAGTTTCAATTGTAACAAATTGTAAAAATCTGCACCCGGCCCCCACGGAATAATTTTGTAGTTTTATTGGAAAATTGTGTCATGTACCTGCCATTATTCCCATTACAATCGGTTTTTTTCCCGGGGGAGAGCGTGCCGCTACATATTTTTGAGGACCGATACCGCCAGTTGATCCACGACTGCAGGGAGGAGGCCCTCACTTTTGGGATTCCGGTCTTTATGAACAACCACATTTCCTATGGCACGGAAGTACAGCTGGTTGAGATTGTCACCACCTACGACGGGGGCGAAATGGATGTGCTGTGTGTGGCACGACAGGCTTTCAGGGTGCTGACTTTCGACAATGAAATGGATGGAAAGATGTATGCCGGGGGAAAAGTTGAATTCCTGGATAACGTGAACGACGGGGATTTAAAGAGCAAGGAGGAAGTACTGCTAAAGCTGCAGCAGTTGTACCAGCTTATGGATGTATCCTATACACCTCCGGACCCAGCCAAATTCAACAGTTTTATGCTGGCTCATAAGATGGGCCTGTCTTTTGAGCAGGAACACCTGCTCTTGCAGATTCCGAGGGAAAGTGAAAGGCTCAAGTTTATCAGCACCCACCTGAACAGCACCATAGAGGTGTTGAAGGAGGTTAACCGCACCAAGGAATTAATTGAATTAAACGGCCATTTCAGGAATTTCGATCCCCTCGATTTCAGGAATTTCAAACTTTAGGCCGGTAGCGGGTTATTAGATTAGGGTAAATGCACCCGGTTTCCTATTTTTGCATCCAAACCAAAGACCATCATATATATGAATCTTCACGAATATCAGGGAAAAGAGATCCTGGCTAGTTTTGGCGTCCGAATCCAGAGAGGACTTGTTGCCCATAACGCTAAGGAAGCCGTTGATGCGGCCAAACAGCTCACCAGGGAAACAGGAACCGGCTGGCACGTTATCAAGGCGCAGATACATGCGGGTGGCCGTGGCAAGGGAGGTGGTGTAAAACTGGCCAAAAACCTGAAGGAAGTGGAAGAAATAGCGGGGAATATTATCGGGATGAACCTGATAACACCCCAAACACCCAAAGAGGGGAAAAAGGTTCACCAGGTACTCGTGGCCGAGGATGTGTATTACCCCGGAGACAGCGAAACCAGTGAATTCTATATGTCGGTCCTGTTAAACAGGGCCAGGGGCAGGAATATGATCATGTATTCCACCGAGGGGGGGATGGACATAGAGGAAGTGGCCGAAAAGACCCCCCATCTGATCTTTACGGAAGAAATAGACCCTGCAACCGGCTTACTGGCTTTCCAGGCCCGGAAAATTGCATTTAACCTCGGATTATCAGGAACGGCTTTCAAGGAGATGACCAAATTTGTCACTTCCCTTTACAAAGCCTATGTGGAAAGCGACGCCAGCCTTTTCGAGATCAACCCCGTTCTTAAAACTTCGGATGATAAAATCATGGCTGTTGATGCCAAAGTAGCCATAGATGACAACGCCTTGTTCCGCAGGAAGCAATATGCAGAAATGCGCGACCTCCGGGAGGAAAACCCCATTGAAGTCGAAGCCCGTGCGGTAGGGCTCAATTATGTGGATCTGGACGGGAACGTAGGCTGCATGGTTAATGGAGCCGGTTTGGCCATGGCTACGATGGATCTCATTAAAATGGCCGGGGGGGAACCGGCGAATTTTCTCGATGTCGGGGGTACGGCCGATGCTAAAAGGGTGGAGGAAGCCTTCAGAATCATTCTGAAAGACCCGGCGGTCAAGGCTATACTTATCAATATTTTCGGGGGTATCGTACGCTGCGACAGGGTTGCCCAGGGGGTAGTGGATGCTTATAAAAACATGGGGGATGCCATAAAAATTCCCATCATTGTTCGCCTGCAGGGAACAAACGCCGAACTTGCTAAGGAAATAATAGATAATTCGGGACTTGCCGTCCATTCGGCCGTTCAGTTTCAGGAAGCCGCAGACAAGGTCAAGGAAGTACTCTCCTGATAGGAGAAAACACTTTAGAATTCAGGCGATGTTCTATGGGCATCGCCTTTTTTATGATTCCGTAAGGCTTGCCCCGGTGCACAGGTGAAATAGTGGGAGGAATCCGGTCCTGTCAGGGTTTTTTATCGCCGCGGAATTTATCCCTTGCGGGCTTCTTTTTGACTTTGGTTTGTTTGGCACCAGGCGCTGGTTCCTTTTTTGTTCCGGTCGTGGTCTTCATGTAATCCCGTTTACCTGCCAGGAATTCCCCCGGGTCTTTTGGCTGCTCCCTGGTGCCACGGAGGTGGATCACCAGGCCGTTCAGGAAGTTGCGCAGCACCTGGTCTCCGCACGGCTGGTATTTGGGGTGCCCTTCCTTGCGGCAGAAGGCCCCGATCTCGCTTTTGGAGATCCGGAAATCAACAAGTCCCAGGATATCTACTATCTCGTCATCCCTGAGCATCAGTGCTACCCGCAGCTTTTTTAGGATTTCGTTATTTGTCATATGTAATTTTTGCGCAAGGTAGCACAAATCGCCGGGATGACTCAGGTATTGCCTGATTTGGACTATGTTTACATACGATTTTTCCTTTTTACAAGTTATTTACATAGTATCCGCAGTAATTTTCAATAGTATCTGCAAGGGATGAATACCTACGAAGAAAAATTAAGTATCCTTTCCGAACTGATCGCCTTTGCCATGGCCGATGATGTGGTAAGGGTATCCGAGTATAAATTCCTCCTTGATGTCGCCCTGCAATTAGGCGTTGACAAGGATACTTTTGATTCGCTCTTCCGTAAAAGGGCCAAAAAGGTGATCCTCAGGCCCCAGTCTGAACGCATTGTGCAATTTCATCGTCTGTTGCTGCTGATGAACATAGACAGCGAACAACACGATACCGAGGTCCGCAGGCTCCATAATATCGGCCTTCGTATGGGCCTCCCGCCTTCGGCCATAGACCAGGTTCTGATGATCATGCACCAGTACCCGGACATGATCGTTCCCCCTGATGTGCTGATTAATATCTTCAAGGCACATTACAACTGATTTTTCGGACAATATGACACGATAAACAGGAAGTTTAATGCCAAAACGGCACTTAATCAGGCTTGGTATATACTTTGTCAAGTATTAGATGAACCTTAAACTATCGTCTAATAAAAACATAAAGTCATGAGTATCGTAAGAAGAAATCAATTGTTGTTTCCTTCCTTAATGAATGAAATGTTCAAGCCCGATTGGTTCGGGGGGATGGAAAATTTCAGCAACACGCTGCCAGCAGTGAACATCCGTGAAAATGAGCGCGATTTTGAGTTGGAACTTGCTGTTCCCGGGAAGAAAAAGGAAGATTTTAACATTGAAATAGATAATAACGTATTGACTATTTCACTGGAAGAGAAGAAGGAGGATGAAGTTAAAGATAAGAATTATACCCGCAGGGAATTCTCCTATAGCTCTTTCAAAAGGGCCTTTACCCTTCCTGAAACCATTAACGAGGACAAAATCAATGCGGCTTACACAGACGGGATCCTGAAGTTTACGCTTCCCAAAAGGGAAGAGGCCCTGCCCAAGCCAAAGCGGATGATTGAAATAGAAAATTAATATAAAAGCTTATGTGGTACCCGCCTGACGGATACCCATAATGGTTGGTTTGTTTAGTTGGTTAGTTAGGAAGAGCGTTCCGGAGATCCGGGGCGCTCTTTTTTTTATGATTCTTGTCCCTGCAACATCTTTATCTCATCCCGGAGCTTTGCCGCCTGCATAAAATCGAGATCCATAGCGGCTTTTTCCATGGCTTTTCTTTTATCGCGAATCAACTTTTCCCGTTGTTCGCCCGTGAGGTACTGCGGATCGGGTTCTGCCGCCCTGAGTTCTTCTTTCTCAAAATGAAAGGCGGATACCGAATTTTTTGAAAGCGCATTGTCCAGGCTTTTTTTCAGAGCGGTAGGGGTTATGTTGTGTGCTGCATTGTATGACAATTGTTTTTCCCGCCTGTAATTGGTTTCGTCAATGGTCTTCTGCATACTGTCTGTTACCTTATCCGCATACATGATTGCCTTGCCGTGCAGGTGCCTTGCTGCCCGGCCAACGGTTTGGGTCAGGGACCTGTTGCTCCTCAGGAATCCTTCCTTGTCGGCATCGAGGATGGCTACCAGGGAAACTTCGGGGAGGTCCAGCCCTTCCCGCAGCAGGTTCACACCTATGAGCACATCGAAGACGCCTTTTCTGAGATCCTGCATGATTTCCACCCTTTCAAGGGTATCCACATCGCTATGGATATACCGGCAGCGCACATCGATACGTGCCAGGTATTTCGCCAGTTCTTCGGCCATGCGTTTGGTGAGCGTGGTCACCAGGGTGCGCTCGTCCTTTTCCACCCGTTGCTGGATTTCTTCCACCAGGTCGTCTATCTGGTTCAGGCTGGGGCGTACTTCTATTTCAGGGTCCAGCAGGCCGGTAGGGCGGATCACCTGTTCCACATAGACCCCCAGGCTGTGTTGCAGTTCATAGTCGGCCGGGGTGGCACTTACATAGATGACCTGGTTCTGCAGGGCCTCGAATTCTTCAAATTTAAGAGGGCGGTTGTCCATGGCCGCGGGCAGTCGGAAACCATAGTCCACCAGGTTTTCCTTCCTCGACCGGTCCCCCCCGTACATCGCATGTACCTGGGGGATGGTAACATGGCTTTCATCAACCACCATAAGGTAGTCCTCCGGAAAGTAATCAAGCAGGCAGAATGGCCTTGTCCCCGGTTCCCGTCCATCCAGATAACGGGAGTAATTTTCTATGCCTGAGCAATACCCCAACTCCCTGATCATTTCCAGATCAAAGTTCGTGCGTTCTTCCAGCCGTTTCGCCTCCAGGTGTTTCCCGATCCCTTTAAAATAATCCACCTGTTTAACAAGGTCCCCCTGTATAAGGTGAATGGCGTTCTGGAGTACGTCCTGGGACGTAACAAACATGTTGGCCGGGTAGATATTCAGGCTTTCATAAGGCTCCAGTTTGTTGTTCCTGTATGGGTCGAAAGCCTCAATTTCTTCAATCTCATCCCCAAAAAAATGGACGCGGAAGGCATGATCCGCATAGCCGGGGAAGACATCCACCACATCCCCCTTCACCCTGAAATTACCATTCCTGAAGTCTGCCGTTGTACGGGAATAAAGGCCCTGTACCAGCTGGTGCATGAATTTGGTACGCGATATCACCTGGCCTTTACGGATCCTGACCACATTTTTCTGGAATTCCACCGGGTTTCCTATCCCGTATAAACAGGAAACCGAGGCTACAACCAGTACATCACGCCGGCCCGACAGGAGGGAAGAGGTGGCGCTGAGGCGCAGCTTTTCTATGTCTTCATTGATGGAGAGGTCCTTTTCAATATAGAGCCCGGAGGTAGGGATATAGGCTTCCGGCTGGTAATAATCATAATAAGACACAAAGTATTCCACCGCATTCTGCGGGAAGAACATCCTGAATTCCGAATACAGCTGAGCGGCTAGGGTTTTATTGTGGGCCAGCACCAGGGTGGGCCGCTGAACCTGTTCAATGACATTGGCTACGGTAAAGGTCTTTCCGGAACCCGTAACACCGAGAAGCGTCTGGTAGCGGTCGCCCGAATTTATACCGGAAACCAGCTGTGCTATGGCCTCCGGCTGGTCGCCCGTCGGCTTGAAATGCGAAACTACATTAAATTTCATTCCGTAAAATTACAAAAGAGGCTGTGGATGTACCTAATAAGGCGGATGGAATTTCCTTTTAACGTTTCAAGGCAAAGTAGCCGGTTATTTCGTTATCGAAATCGTCCATGGCGCGAAACCAGTAACTGGTAGCCGGCAGTGGTTTCCCGTTCAGCCGGCCATCCCAGCCCCGTGAATCGGGGCTGATTTGCGCAAGCAGCATCCCATAACGGTCGAAGATAAAAATACTTTCCAGGCGGATCTGCGCATGGGCGGGCGAGGGGCTGAATTGCCAGTAATCGTTTATCCCGTCCCCGTTAGGGGTAAAGAAGTTGGGAAAGGCATCCCGGGGGATCCCAAGGCTTATCGATTCTTCGCTTATCCCGCAGCCATTTCTGTCGCGCACATAGATAGTGTGTACCCCGGCAGGCACCGATTCAAAAACAGGGCTGTCCTGGTAAGGTCCGACTGCCTCATCCAGTGCGAATTCGTAGCTTCCGGCGCCCCGTACCTGAACCGTCAGGTCTGCACCCCCAGCCCGGTCTTGCCGGTTGATTGAAGTTATAGTGGGGATTTCGGAGGCAATCACCCTGAAGATCCGGGAATCCGCACATTCGTAGGTCACCCCGTTCTGTTCCACCAAGTTGTAGGCAACATACCTATAAAGGCCAAGGTCAGAGAGCATGACATCATCCGATTCGGAAAGCAGGGTTTCCGTATTGTCAACATTAATCCTGTACCAGCGGTAGCCATCAGCCGGGCCTGTAGCATTTACGGGGGTGGGCAATTCGTTCAGGCACACCCCTACCCGGTCGGGAAACTCCACAAGGGGCCCAAGGCGCACGGTCTCCCCGCTCACCGGATCCGTGAAAGGGCCGCATTCTATATCCCCCGAACCGGTGGTAAACCGCTCTTGCACGCAACTTTCCGCGGGGCCATTCTCGTTATAGGGGACAATACGCACATAAATTTCCGTTTGCGGAGGCAGGTTCTGAGGATGTTTATAGGACAGCCTGTTCCCCATATCCTCATCATCCAGGATGTCGCTGCCGCCCGGGCTGGTTCCGATGGTCAGGCGGTACCCGGTTGCCGTCGGGGCGTAATTCCAGCTGATTTCCGCCTCATTATTTACATTCAGATCCCTGGATTGAGGTACACTTAAGGTTGTACAGGGAGGGATGGTGGTTACATCTTCAGTCTCAAAAAACATTTCCTCCGAACAGAAAATAAAGCGGCCATCCCCGAGGAACATACTGATGGTTACGTAAATCCTGGTATTCTCCGGCAGGCCGGTAGGGGCGGTAAAGGAATTGGTTAACCCGGCAGACCTTCGGGTAAGGATGTCCTCGCCGCCAGGAAAGGAGCCTAAAGTCAGGGAGTAACCTATAATTCCGTCCACCGGCGGCCAGGTGATGGTGGTATTTACGGGAATCTCGGTACTGCCGGGCCTGGGAAAGTTAATAATCGGGCATTCCTGTGCCCAGGTGCCAGCACCGATCAAAAAAAGGACCAGGACCAACTTTACTCGTTTCATGTCCTTGGTAATAAACCTATCTTCCTCATCGCTTCAGGGTAAAATGCCCTTTTAAATCTTCCCGGGAATCCACTTCCGCGCGAAACCAGTAATCATCGGAGGGCAGCGGGTTACCATTAAAAGTTCCGTCCCATCCTGCTGAATCCGGACCAAAGTTCGCAAGCAATTTGCCGTATCGGTCGTATATCTGTATGTTATTCAGCGGAATTTCCCCAAGGGTGGGAGGGGGTTCATACTGCCATAAATCATTTATTCCATCGCCATTCGGGGTAAAAAAGCGGGGGAAACCATCCAGGGCGACCTGCTGGTCAATGCTTTGCGAGACCACCCCGCAACCATTCCGGTCCCTTACAAAGACCGTATGGCTTCCGGCAGGGACATTATCAAAGACGGCGCTGTCCTGGTAGGGGCCGTTATCCAGGGCATATTCATAATCCCCGTTGCCGCTTACCCGGGCCTCGATCCTAAGTACGCCTGCCTGTCCGTCTACTATAAGGGAAGTAATAGTCGCTATCTCCGAAGATGTTACCTCAAACAGTTTGGTACTGCTGCATTCCACTTCGCTGCCCTCCTGAACAAGCCGGTTAATGGCCTCGTAACGGTAAATCCCCGTTTCCGTGAGTTCTATGGTTTCCCCGCTGCCCAACAAGGTTTCCTCCCCAAGATCGTTTAACTGGTACCATCGGAAATCATCGGCATCATCCGGGGAGGTAACGGTAAGCGTGCCTTCATTTTCGCAGAAGGCCAGGATGTCGGGTAATGTCATTTCCGGATTTTGCGTAACCAGGTCCCCTGTATCCGGGTCGAAAAAGGGTCCGCAACCGAGTAAGGTTGAAAAGCTTTCCTGTATACAGCCTATGGCCTGTCCGGCTTCGTTATATGGTATAATCCGCACAAAAAAGGTGCGGTTGGACTCAAATTCAATAAAGTTGGTCGAGTTGGTTGTAAAATTCGTATTGTTCAGGATTTCAGCAGTAAAAGGCGACAAACCTATGGTAACCCGGTATCCGATGGCATCGGGTACTTCCGCCCACTCTAGCAAGGGGTTAAGGGAAACATTGGTTTCCCCGTCTGCAGGACTGACCATGGAGGTACAGCCCGGTAAAGAAGCGGCCATGCTGGTGGTAAATTGCTGGGGTGGGCAGTCTAGCGCAGGTCCGATACTGTTCCTGGGGGTTACCGTTACGAAGATTTGTGTTTCTGCCGGGAGGTCGGGGTCCGGGTTAAAACTTAAGGTATTGCCAACGTTACCCGAAAAGATTTCCACTCCACCGGGGCTGGTGCCAATGCTAAGATCATAAGACTCCGCCCCGGGGGCATAGTTCCAGGAGATCCTGCTGCCAATGTTTACATTAACGGCGCCGTCCATCGGGCTGGTCAGGGCACTGCAGTTTGGAGGGGCGGTCAGGGCCGCTGTGCGGAAGGTTTCCGATGAGCAGGTAATTTCCGAGATCCCTGTCTGGAAGAAAAACAGCGTAATGGTTACATAGATATCTGTATCCGCAGGCAACCCAAGGGGCGGGGTATAGGAAGTGGCGTTACCAACGTTCTGGCGGTTAAGGATTTCCCCCCCGAAAGGAGTGGTCCCTATAGATAACAGATAGGCCGGCACCCCGGCCACCCCGTTCCAGATGATCTGGGTATCCACCGGTACCCCGGTTTCCAGGTCCTCAGGGCTTACCAATACGGGGACCGGGCATTGCTGGGCGAAAACATTGTACCCAATACAGAGCACAAAAAGGGATAACAATTTTTTTATCATCTGATCTACGGGTCAAACATTACAAGATACTAAAAAGGTAGTGCCCGGCTATTTTTAGGATGTTAAAAACAGGCCCGGGGCACGGCCGTCAGCCACGCAGTCGCAGGATAATAAAAACAGATAAGATGTGGGCCTGGGGAAAAACACCCGTCCGGTTATGCCAAATTTCAATGGCAGGCTTCCTCTCCCGGGTTCCCTGAAGAAACCGGGAATTGGGGAGCTTCACCCCCGGATGCTTTTCCCGCAGGACGCACAAGATACTATAAATCCCTTTTTTTCAGTAAAGCATACGATAAATAGACGAAAAGAGCCGTCCAGAGCAGAACAATAAGCAATTCATACCAATGCACCCTGTAATTAAGGGCGATTTGTTCACCGATCTGGTTGGCAACGGATTGCACGGCCCCCAGGCGGGAAAAGGGCTCTTTCAGCAGGTTCCACATGGCATTCAGCGGAAAAAACCCCATTATGGCATCGGTGGTTTCGCCATCGAAGAATTTCCAGCGAAGCACCCCCCGTACAATCGCTTCAAAAACCTGCCACAGAATAAGGAAACCAAGGGCAAAAGCCGATCGTTTTACAAGAATCCCAAGGAAAAGGCAGAAGGAAAAAAAGCCAACCAGCTTGACAAAGAAGGCCAGGAGGAATTCCAGGTCGGAAAAAATGATGGAGAGTTCGTTATAATCCGAATACACCAGCCCCAGGATCATGGAGACCACAAAGACAAAGACGGTGGAAAGCAGGGCGAAGGAGAGGACCGTCAGGAATTTGGAGAGGACAAACTCTTTCTTTGACAGGCCGTCTATCAGGTTTTGCTTGATGGTCTTATTGCTGTATTCATTAGACATCATGGAAACGATCACAATGGCAAGGAATAACTTGAAGAAGGCCGTGATAAAGGTGTTAAAATGCCAGATATAGGGGAAGTTAAAGATCCCCTGGTCTGCAAGATGGAAGCGGACGGGGCCTATGTCAAACTTAATTGCTGCAACCAGGGCAATGGAAGTCAGCAGGATGAAATAGGAGAGGATCAGAATCCGGCTGGCCCGGTTGTTCCAGAGCTTTATAAATTCGATATGTAAAAGTCTTTTCATGGGTACCGGCTGTATATTAGGAAGGTTGGTTCTTTGTAAGGGTAAGGAACTGTTCTTCCAGGCTTTCCCTGCGTTTTACCAGGTGAGACAAAACGATCCCCTTTTTATACAGGATACGGTTTAACTCATCGGCATCCATTTCCTCTTTAAGGAAAACGGTAAGCAGGCCATTCTCCCTTTTGATTTCTCCAAAACTGGCATTTTTGGAAAGGAAGTCGGCAAGGCCATCCATATCCCCCGCTTTTAACTGGAAGAACCCGTGGCTTGCCAGCATGCCGTCAACCCGGCCGGAGTAGAGTTTCTCCCCTTTCCGAAGGATGACCACATGGGTGCAAACTTTCTCCACTTCATCCAGGAGATGCGAAGCCAGCAGGATGGTGGTTCCCTCTGATGCAACTTTTTTAATGATTTCCCGGATCTGGTGGATCCCCTGCGGGTCGAGCCCGTTGGTAGGTTCATCCAGGATAAGGATCTCAGGGTCGTTAAGCAGGGCTGAGGCAATCGCCAGCCTTTGTTTCATCCCCAGGGAATAGGTGCTGAATTTACTGTCTCTGCGGTCCCAGAGCCCTACGAGTTCCAGCTTCTCCTGTATACGGCTATAGGGCACTTCCTTGATCCTGCATACCAGTTTCAGGTTCTGCAGGGCCGTCATATAGGGATAAAAGTTCGGTCTCTCAATAATGGCCCCCACCTTTTTAAGCGCTTCATGGGTGGAGAGGCTGCCATCGAACCATGAGAAATTGCCGCTGGTCTTGTTGACCACGTTCAGCACAATGCCCAGGGTTGTTGATTTCCCGCTGCCGTTCGGCCCCAGGATCCCGTAAACATTGCCTTTCTCGATGGTAAAGGAAAGGTCTTTTACGGCCGTCAGATAACCGAATTTCTTGGTAAGCCTATCTACGCTCAGGATGGTCTGCAAATCGTATGTCCGTATTTGGTTCTACATAGTTGACGAGGCAATCCTTAATTTGTTACATTTATGGAACATCAATCTGGAGAATTGACTATGTCTGATGAAAAATTAATGTCGAAGAAGAAACCTGCCTACCCTGTTAGCAAAAGGCTGCAGGATTACCTGGACTATTACAACCGCAAGATAGAGATCCCGATTTTTTACGAAGACCTGCTTCGTTTTGCCGGATCCGTAGTAGTGTATGATGCCGAGGGGGAAGATACCCTGTGGGTTCGGGTATTCTATTCCGATACTGAAAGGAAGGAGATTGATGTGGCCCTCAAAAAGGTATATTCCATCCTCCTTTCCGACGGGAGCGACCGCATTTTCCAGTACCTGAATATAGACGCGGTGGATTACTGTACTTTCGGGAACTCCAAACCGTTCCGGATACGGATCCGGAATATCCTCAATGACAATTACACCTATTTCTACGTAAAAAAAGCAGATGCCTCCAGGATTTATGGCCTCGAGCTCGAACATATGCTGTCGCCCTATAACCTTAACTTCCTGGTTTACCAGAATACCCTGATAGAGGAGCACATTGCGGGAATCCCGGGGGATGTATTTATCAAGGACATGTTGCCGCATTGTACGGAATCGGAAAAATCCCAGCTGGCAAAGGAGTTTGTCAAATTCAATGAGCGTTGCATGATCCGGTTGCTGGGCGATATGCGGTCCTACAATTACGTCATCGTTCCCATGCACGATTTTGACCATGTGGTCTACAAAATACGAGCGATAGATTTCGACCAGCAATCCTTTGAGGGAAAATTAAAAGTTTACCGGCCGCAGTTTTTCAAGGAGAATTTCCCCATGGTGGAGGTCGTACGCAGCAAATTGCTTCATGATTCAGTAAACCAGTACAAGATAGAAGAACGGTCTATTGTGGCCAAGAGGATCATCAGTTCGGGGAACCGGATCAAAAAACTGGTGAATATCTGCAAGGCGGATTCCATCTCGCTTCCGGAAAATATTGAGTTACTCGGAAAGCAGATCTTCGAACTTACCATGGATGTAAAGTTCAAAAAATGCAGGACGATGGGAGAGATCCTTGACCTTGCGCTGGACTTTGTCAAGCGCAATTACCAGGATGTAAGCATGAAGCAGATAATTGAGAAGAAGATACGGGTGCAGTAGCTGGTTCCGGGTTCCGGGTACTTGGGTTCAATGTTCAAAGTTCCATGTTCAAGTATGCCAACTGCCGACTGCCGACTGCCGACTCCATGAAGCAGAGCGTAGCTCGCTTCATGGCTGCCTACTGCCAACAGCCGACTGCCGACTGACAAGGGGCATCGTAACCCCTCCCCGTTTCAAGTTCGTATTTTTCACTGCAAGAAGCAAGCAGGCATGTGGGTTCCGTGTTCCGTGTTCCGGGTACTTGGGTTCAAAGTTAAATGGATGCGCAAAAAATCAACCAGCCGGATAAAGCGAAAGAAAATTCAAATTCAAAATCAAAAGCAAAAGGCCATGGTATTTAAGTTCAAGTACAAGCGCAAGTTCAAGTTCATGATCTTTGCAGTCGGCAGGCATATAAACAAATGACCAAATACACATCAACTACCCCCTGCCAACTGCCTACTGCTACTTACATTTAGCTCTTCTGCTCCTTATTAAAGTACACCAGGTAATAATACATCTGCCGTTCTTCATCCCAGCCTTTCTCCACAAATTTCTCAGCCGATTCCGGGTTGATAAAATCCAGGCGGATCTGGATATGGGTATCGAGATGGATAACGTTTTTGATTTTCTTGCGGGCGTCGGTTACTGCTTTATTGGCGATTTCAAAGTTGGAAACGTCCTCAATGCTGTATTTTGGCCCTTTCTCCACCTTGTAATGCTTGAATTCCGGGATGAGGTCCGGGTTTTCCATCACTTCATTCAGGAAGTTGCTTTCTTCAAACGCGCTGTTTTTAGCAAAGTGGTTAACCGCACGGTTCATAAAAAGCACCTCCTGCTGTTTGTCCTCGGCCGGCAAGACTACATCTTTAGCAAAATTCTGGCAGAACTTCAGATAGTTTTTGGTATAGAAGTTTTCGTCTGCCAGGGCATGCACCCCAAGGAAATGGTCTAACCAGTATTTGGCGTCGTAGCGGTTACTGTCTACGGATAGCACTTTATAACCCTCCTCCCTATGGGTGTTGAAGATCAGGCAGCCTTTATCCAGTTTATGGAGGTTGACACCCTGTTCCACCCTGATCGCAAGGTTTTCGGCCTTCTCCTCAAACTGCAGGAAATCGTGCTTCAATTCACTTTTAAAGATGCCCACTGCATCTACCTTCTTGTTGTCGAGCAGGGCATCTGTTATGTAAACCACATAAAGTTCCCCGCTTTTAATATGCGGATGTGCCGATTGATCATAAAGGTGGGTAGCCAGCTTTCCGGAGTGCTGGTGGGCCGATGATGGCTTGTCGAAAATTGCGGAAACCAGTGTATATACAGGGTTAAATTCCAGGTCCGTTTCGTGGCTTAAATGGAAATAATTCTCTTCTTTTTCCCGGAAAGGCCTGAAAAAGTATTCCTTGAGCAGCCCCTTTGTTTCATCATCGAGGGAGTAAGGGTCGGCGGAAAGGAATACCGATTCGCCTTTGCTTTTGTTTCCCACCCGGTGGAGGGAGACGCTTTCGATCTGGGAAGGATATAAATTGATCATGTTAAGAGGGGTGATTATTTAAAAAAATTAATGAGTGTTGCTAGTTATATGAAATCTCAAAGAGGCAGGGCTGTAATGGTCCAGCGGCAACGTCCGAATTCTATACCCTGGCAACGCCCCTGGTTGGGGATGCACTGGAGCTCGTACGGCCCTGACATCGGTGTGCCACTGCAGTTCAATTCCAGTTTTCGTCAAAATCCAGGTCGTCAAAACCCTCCAGGGAATCATCAAAGTCCACGGAGGGATCCGATTCGAAGTGTTTTTCGGGCGGAGAATCCGGCAGTTCGCCGAAGCTGAAGAGCAGGCTGGGATAGGAGTGGCCATCCACTTTTTCAGAAATATCGGCAAGTTCCACAAAAAAGGTCCACATGCTGAGGAAATCGTATACATAAATCATCTTCGGGCTATCTTCCGAGAGGACGTCCAGGAGGGTGGTTTCATTCATCAGCCGATGGTCTGCGTTCCCTTCATTCACATCAAAGAGCGAAATCTCTTCCAGTTGGTTCCATGCTTCGTCACAGGTGTAGAAAGAGGCCATTTCATCCCCGGTAAAGCCAAAAGACTGGGTAATGGCATTGTGAAAATCTTCGAGGGTATCCCCTGCCTCTATTTCCAGGTCGCGGAAAATATCGTCCTCGGCATCCAGGATCACGCGTATCTTATAGATCATCTGCTCCTTCTTTTGATTAAAGCGAACCGCAAATTTACGAAGTTTTACGAATTCGCGCGGCATTAACGGACTCCAATATCAGGTAAAACTGAAACCCGAACAAGAGGGAGGCCAGTACCAGGTGGAGCGGCTGGGTTATAAAGGGAAAATCCATGTAAACCATTGCCACTCCCGACAGGATTTCAAGCCCGATGAGCGCCAGGACCCAATTAATTTTGGTATACCCCAGCCGTAGTTTCCTTATCCTGATAGCTAAATAGCCGTTCACAAACAAAACGAGCAAGGAGAAAGACCGGTGGATGTAAAACGACAGGCCTACTCCCTGCAGCCATTGGCTTTTGGCATGTTCTCCCACCAAATCTGCCTGCTCATCCACAAATTGCCGTACCTGGGTCCCAAGGACCACCTGAACCAGCGTAAGGATAAGGCTTATAAACAGAAGTACAAGTATTGGCTGATCATAGCGGACCCCCTCCTTAATTTTGCCCGTCATCTGAATCAGGTACAATAACAGGGCTACTATAACCAGGGCCATGAGCATATGAATGGTGATTTTAACCGGTTCGAGGACGGAGTACACCACCGTGGCACCAAGCCAGGCCTGAAATCCCATGGCGAAAACCACGAGGCAGGAGAGGATGGTAATGGAGATCTTTTTCTTGCGGTAACTAAAGGAAGCAATAGCCAGAACGAGGGTGGCCAGCCCGGCGAGGGCACCCATCAGCCTGTTAATAAATTCCGTCCAGGTATGGGAAGCATTGAACACGGCGTAATCGTGACGGGTATAAGGCGTCCAGTTTTCCGGGACATAGGTCCCTGTGGTGGTAAAGTTACCAGTGGCTACAAGCAGGGCTTCATTCCAGATGATTACCTGGCCTTTTTTGTAGTCACGCCCTGGCTGCCATTCCAGATCTGCTTCCTCAACAGGGGGGATGAAATAGCCGAAACACTTTGGCCAGTCGGGGCATCCCATGCCACTGCCAGTCATCCGCACCACTGCCCCGGCAACAATAACCAGGTATACCAAGACCAGGCTGGTTTTAGCGATTTTCCTGTACGTCATTTTCCATTGGCATCCCTGCCGGTTGTTGGTTCAATACCTTCATCACTCATTGCCTGCAGGCAACCTCCCCGGTTCCATTCAGGTCTTTCCTGTTGTTAAAGGGAGGGGCGAAATCATGGTGCCTTTTTTACTTCCAGCCCCATCTCATTTCCCTTCCGCACCATAAATCGTTTAGCTGCTTCGTATTCGTTGGGGATTTCACCCTCGAGGATGGCTTCCTTGATAGCTTCCTTGATGACACCTATTTCCCTGGACGGTTTCAGCCCGAAAGTTTCCATGATTTCCTGCCCGTCAACCGGGGGTTGAAAGTTTCGGATATGGTCCCGTTCTTCCACTTCCACGATTTTTTGCCTTACCAGCTGAAAATTATTGCTGTATTGCTTTTGTTTACGGGGGTTTTTGGTGGTAATATCCGCTTCACACAGGGTCATCAGGTCATCTACGTGTTCCCCGGCATCAAACACCAGCCTCCTGACGGCGGAGTCTGTAACATGATCCTGGGTAAGGGCTATCGGGCGGGAGCTCATCAGCACCATTTTCTGAACGAATTTCATTTTTTCGTTCAGTGGCATCCGTAACCTTTTAAAAAGTTTGTAAACCATTTTGGAACCTACATACTCGTGGCCGTGGAAGGTCCAGCCGATTTTTTTGTCAAACTTTTTAGTAGGCGCCTTGCCAATATCGTGTAAAAGGGCAGCCCATCGCAGCCAAATGTCGTCTGTTGCCCCCGATATATTATCTACTACTTCCAGGGTATGCCAGAAATTGTCTTTATGCCTTTGCCCTTCAATTTCCTCTATGCCTTCCAGGGCGGTGAGCTCCGGCAGGATAATTTCCAGCAAGCCTGTCTGGTGCATCAGGTCGAAACCAACGGAAGGCTTGCTACAGGCTAGGATTTTATGCAATTCGTCCACAATGCGTTCGCCGGATACAATCCTTATCCGGTCCTTGTATTCCGTTATGGCTTTAAGGGAATTCAGTTCGATTTCAAAATCAAGCTGGGTTGCAAAGCGTATGGCGCGCATCATTCGCAGCGGGTCATCGGAATAGGTGATGCCGGGTTCCAGCGGGGTCCTGATCATGCGGTTTTCCAGGTCTTGCCTGCCATTGAAGGGATCCAGCAGGCTGCCGTAATCGCCTTCGTTCAGGGAAAATGCCAGGGCATTGATGGTGAAATCCCGTCGTTTCTGGTCGTCTTCCAGGGTCCCGTCTTCCACTACCGGCTTACGGCTTTCATGGTGGTAGCTTTCCTTCCGGGCTCCCACAAACTCCAGCTCGAGCCCTTTGTATTTTACCATGGCGGTGCCAAAATTCCTGAAAACCGTGACTTCCGGTTTGCCGGGGAGCGTCGATGCTACTTTATTTGCAAGGGCGATGCCGCTGCCAACGGCAACAATGTCGATATCGGTCGGTGCCTGGCGTTGCAGTAAAAAATCCCTTACATATCCTCCTATCACATAACATTCTGCGGATATATCCTTTGCAGCCTGCGCAATAACGGTGAATACAGGATTTTTGAGGGCCTCTTTGTACTGCTTGTGCATGGTTTACTCACGGATCACTTTCACACTGCCATCGGTCCCCAGCCTGATAATTGCGGAAGGGGCGGCATTTTTTTCCTGACGCCGCAAAGGTACTATATAGTCCACTCCTTTTAAAATCTCGCTGCTGATTTCCTTATAGGAAGCGGGGGTCGGATCACCGGCAAGATTCGCAGATGTTGAAACAATGGGTTTTTTGAAAGCTTTGATCAATTGCCTGCAAAAGGGGTCTGCCGCTACCCTGATGGCCAGGGTTTCATCTTCCGCGACGAGATTGGGGGCCACCCCCCTGGGGTCATTATATACAATAGTTGTTGGTTTCTCCGAAATGTCGATAATATCGTATGCAAGATCCGGCACATCCCGTACATATCTTTCCAGCATACGTACATCGGCCACCAGGCATATAAGTGCCTTGGTGTCGGACCTTTTCTTTAGGGCATATATTCTGGCTACTGCCTTTTCATTAGTCGCATCGCATCCTATCCCCCAGACCGTGTCTGTGGGGTAAAGGATAAGGCCACCCTGCCGGAGTACTGCAAGGCTCTTATCGATGGCCTCCCGGAAACCCTCCACCATCTATTTTTTGTATTTGAGTTTGTCGCGTTGCACCTGTTCAATTTCCAGGATATCCTGTTTTTTATACCTGAGAGCCTTATGCGTTGCCCTCAAATCGCGACACAATTTTCTTAGCCCCATAGGCTCAAGGGATGCGGCGTGGTCTGTTCCCTTCCAGGTCCTGTCCAGCGTAAAATGCCTTTCAATGATATGGGCCCCAAGCGTATAGGCAGCCACATCCACGGCAATCCCCAGGTGGTGGCCCGAAAAGCCTATGCTTTTCACCCTGTTGCCATAAGCTTCCTTAAGGTTAAGGATTTCCAGCAGGCAGATATCTTCGAAAGGGACCGGGTAGCCGGAGGTGCAACTATAGACCACCAGGTCTTTGTTCCTGCCGGCGTCCTCAAAAAAGTCAACCAGGGTACCGATTTCGTCCTTCGTGGTCATCCCGGTGGAAATATGGATCTCGCCCCTGTAATTTTCACAAAGCCAGCCGAGCATTTCGTAGTTGTTGTTACAGGCGGAAGGGATTTTTATAAATTCGGGTTCCAGGGACGCTATCTCCCTGGCACTGGTTGTTTCCCATACCGAGGTGGAATAAGTAATGCCCTGTTCTTCACAATACGATTTTAATTCCCGGTGCTGATCCACGCTAAACTCCAGGAATTCCCTGTGTTGACCATAGGTTTCCCCATATGCATTTACAGGGTTTGGGTGGGGGCTGTTGTATTGTTCTTCTGTTAACAGTTCCCTGTTATTGCGTTTCTGGAACTTAACCGCATTGGCATTTCCGAAAATCCTGGCCATATTGATCAGTTCCATGGCAATTTTCATATCGCCCTTATGGTTGCATCCGATTTCCGCTATGATATAGGGTTCCTTATAGTTCATTGAATCTTCTGTTATAATTAATGATAAACTCCGTAGCTTCCCGGATAGCGCCATCCGCAGCGTTATGGTTCAGTACGTGATCTGCCAGGAATCGCACGTTTTTGGTGGCATTGGCAGGGCAGAATGCCCATCCGCAGCTCAACAGGTTGGCCAGGTCATTCACATCGTCTCCTATATATGCAATATTGGCCCGGGAAATACCCCTTTCCAGGCAGATATGCTCCAGAAATGAAAACTTGTCTTTAACTGCAAGGAAGGTGTCGGCGATTTTTAGTTTTTTCATCCGCTGCCTTACCACCGTGGAATCCTCTGAAGTCATGACCATTACCTGCACCCCGTGTTCCCGCAGGATTTCCAGGCCCATGCCATCGCGCATATCAAAAGTTTTTGTAAACTCTCCCTCTATCCCGTAAACAACCCTTCCATCGGTAAAAACCCCGTCCACATCGAGCACAAGGAAGTTTATCCGGGCAGGGACCCTGCCATGTTTGAACCGGTTAATCAGGAGTTGTTCAACAAGGATCCAGTCTTCCTCAGTATCAATTTCCACCAGGGAATCCTCTGCCATTTCCACCGGGACAATATTGCCGCTCAAGCGATTTCCCGAAGAAAGAAGTGCCTGTTGCCGGGTACAGTAAACAGCGCCGTTTTCGACAAGCAGCCCTTCAAAATCCTGCCTCCTTGGCCTTTTAAGGTAATTATAGTTCAGGCTTTTGCCCTCTTTGGACCAGATAAACCTATGCGTTTTCACCACGCTCAGGACAGCATCAACCCCGGTTTCGCCTACCCTTTCCAGGGCGATGTTGATGTCTTCCCGACGGGTGAGGGGCGAAGTAGCCTGTAACAGGCAAAACACTTCAAAACTAATCCCCTTGTTTTCGCAAAATTCCATGATGGCTGATTCCGTAGAAGAGGTATCAGCCGCATTTTCATCCGAACGCCGCAAACAACTTAGTTTATCCGACCAGCGGTAGTTGCGGGTTATATAATCGATTATTTCCTCGTCATCGGTAAAAACGAAGATGTGGTCCAGCCGCGAGAACAAGGCTTCAGACAAAACCCAGCTAAACAACGGACGTCCGAGGAGCTTTTTTTTGTTCTTGTTGGGGATGCCCTTCGAATTCTTCCTCAGGGGGATAAAACCGATACTTTTATAATGTTGCTCCATTATCAGCTGTTCTTACTTTATGCCTGGGGGTTCATATTTTTTATAAGCTCCCTTGTCGCCCTTGCGGTAAATTTATCCAAATAATCCTTTCCCAGGAATAAGCGTTCCCCTACAATATCCAAATTGGATAAGGCGGTGGAAAACAGGGTGTACCCCTGGTCGAACGCAAAACCTTCCCTTAACGCCAAAATCTCTATGGGAAAAAGGGCAGGCAAAACCGTCACGCCCGTAAAGTGGTCTTCATAACGGGTAAGTTCCCTGGGGTGCGTTTTGATCACTACATGTAAATGGCCCGGGATCTTTGAAATAAGGTCACGGTAGATGGCAATTTTAACTGCCTCATTCTCCACGACCCCATCTTCGGAGAGCGGTTGGGTGAGGACCAGAGCTTTCCGCCCCCCTATTATGCCGGGGGAGCCTTCGGGTAAAAAAATATTAAAAAGTTGGTTCCTGGTACTTTCGTCAAGTTTGGCCACTTCTTTCTTTATATTCAGTTCCTTCGCCTTCTTTCTGATTGGCAAAGGTAACCTTTCCGGGTATTGCGCATAAATTGTTTTAATTTCCTTATCAAATCCGCCACCTAAAGGGGTCCTGGTTACATACGATTTGATAAGCTGTTCGGTGAAAGTATGCCGCTGGCTATACGTGCGGGCTCCGTCTTCTATCATTTGTATGTTGTGCCCGGCAAATTCATAGAGGAAATAACTTTTGCTCGAATCGGTATCACAGAGGTAGATATCCGATTTACCGATAAAATCCTTTTCCCTGGACAGGGCAGGGTGCTTATCTTCCAGGTAGGGGACAAGGGTGCCTTTCCGCCTGAATGAATAGTTGAATTTCCCAAGGTCGGCCACGTGTTCCTTTCGTTCAGAAATCAGGTAAACGTCCCTGAAAAAGACCTTTCTAAGGGCTGGCACCAATCGTTCTATCAGCGGTGTGCTTTCCACGAGGAAGAGGATGTTTTCTCCATAGTTGCCGCTGTTGTACCCCGAATCGCGGATGAGGTGAAGCAAGGACAAATAGATATGGTAGATGGTCGATCCTACGTAGGTACGCCTCATAGAAATTCAGGGAATTATATTGGAGATGGAATGCAAAAAACTACTTTTGTAAAATTAGTGATTTTTAAATTATCCCGATTGAACACGGTAAGTGTCATTGTCAGTACCTATAATAAGCCCGAATGGCTTGAAAAGGTCCTATGGGGATTTAATTGCCAGACTTATAAGGATTTTGAGTTAATTGTCGCCGATGACGGATCCGACCATAAAACCAGGGATCTGATTGACAGGATGAGGAAAAAGGTTTCCTATGAAATAATCCATGTCTGGCAGGAGGATAACGGCTTCCAGAAATGTAAGATCCTGAACAAGGCCATTCAGGCGTCACATAACGACTACCTAATTATGACCGACGGGGATTGTATTCCCAGGGAGGATTTTGTGCAGGTACATTATATCAACAAACATCCAGGCTATTTTATTTCCGGCGGCTACTACATGCTTCCCATGAATATCTCAAAGGCCATAACCCTGGAGGACATCGAGAAACAGAACTGCTTCAATATACAGTGGCTTAAAGAAAAAGGTATCCCGAAAACCTTTAAGAATACCAAACTTACCGCCAGGGGGTTTATATCTACGCTCTTTAATACGTTTACCCCAACAAACGCGAGCTGGAATGGCCATAATTCTTCGGGCTGGAAAAAGGATATCCTGAACGTGAACGGTTTTGATGAGCGGATGCAATACGGAGGGGAAGACAGGGAACTCGGGGAACGACTTTTTAATTTCGGGGTAAAATCAAAACAGCTGCGTTACAGTGCCGTTTGTATACACCTCGACCATGAAAGGAGTTACAGGACCCCGGAGGCCATTGCCAGGAATATGGTAATCAGAAGGGAAGTCCGCAGGAACAACAGTGTGTGGACCTATCACGGCATCAGCAAATAATACGCCAGCTCGTTTTTCTTTTCCAGTTTTTTCAGTTCCCGGTAACGCTCCAGGTCACTTAAGGCATTCAGGTAGCATATCACTATCCCCTTCTTCCCGTCGAGGATACCCAATCTCAGGAAATAATGGTTGAAAAATTTCCAAAGGGGTTTCAGGACCAGGGAAAAATAATTGAACTTCCTTTCGCGGAAAAACGACTCTTTTGCCTTCAGCCTGCCATAGGTAAGCATCTTGGCCTTATAGTCTTCGTAATTCTTATAGCAATAATGGGTGAGTTTTTCCTTGAGTATGCCTGAATTGCCATTAACTACAAGCGTTTCGTGTACCAGTTTCTTATCTGAAAATTGTGCCATACTCTTCCGGAATAAGCGGTAGTTCTTATCGGTCTGCCAGCCGCTGAAATGCAGGGGTTCCTCCTGGAACATAAACTTGCGGTAAAACCAGAATGCCGCTTTATCGGTGCCGCTGGTCACGGTTTCGAGGATTTCTTCCCTCAGGGCATCCGGAATTACCTCGTCCGCATCAAGGAAAAGTATCCAGTCATGGCTGGCTTTTTGCAGGGTAAAGGCTTTTTGAAGCGTAAAGTTGGTAAAAGGATGCTGTATGACCCTCACATGGGGCAGCGATAATAAATATTCATATGTGCCGTCTGTACTGTATGAATCCACCACAATTATTTCATCAGCAAATTTTACGGAATCGATGCATTTTTCAATATAACCCATCTCATTGTAGGTAATGATAAGGGCAGAAATTTTTTCTGAAGGTCTGCTCATACTAAGAAATCTTTTCGGGCAGTTTGGATTGGTTAGGTCATTTTATAACACAAAAAAAAGGAAAAAATTATACACTATGGTAAATTTCCTACAAAATTACACTGCCACATTATATTCCCTCAGCGCATCGTTCAGGGATGTTTTCTTATTGGTGCTTTCCTTCCGTTGCCCGATGATCAGTGCGCAGGGTACCTGATACTCACCTGCCGGGAATTGCTTGGTGTAACTACCGGGTATAACAACTGAACGGGCAGGAACCCTACCTTTTTCCTCTTTAGGGCTGGAGCTGGTCACATCGATGATTTTGGTACTTGCCGTGAGGACAACATTCGCCCCCAGGACGGCCTCGGTTTCTACCCGTACGCCTTCGACTACTATACAGCGGCTGCCGATAAATGCATTATCCTCGATGATCACAGGCGATGCCTGCAGGGGTTCCAGGACCCCGCCAATGCCAACACCCCCGCTGAGGTGGACGTTTTTCCCTATCTGAGCACAGCTGCCCACGGTGGCCCAGGTGTCTACCATGGTACCCTCGTCTACGTAAGCGCCTATATTCACATAACTGGGCATCAGGATGGTTCCCGGAGCAATATAGCTTCCGTGGCGGGCCACAGCATTGGGAACAACCCGGATACCTTTTGATTTATAGCCGCGTTTCAGAGGGATTTTATCGTGGTATTCGAAAATACCGGCTTCCAGGGTTTCCATTTTCTGAATGGGGAAATAAAGGACCACCGCCTTTTTAACCCATTCATTTATTTGCCAGCCGTTGGCAGTTGGTTCCGCGCAGCGAAGGCTCCCTTCGTCAATCAGGTCGATCACCTGCCGGATAGCTACCTGGGTTTCGGTTTCTTTCAATAAGTCCCTGTTATCCCAGGCACGTTCTATAAATTCCCGTATTTCCTCCATGCTCAATAAATTTTGCCAAAGATACACCCTCGATGGTAATTAACCCTCAAATCCTGCATCCATTATAATTTATCCATTATTTTTGCGAAAAAATATTGTGGGCAGGATTATAGCGCTCGATTATGGCCGGGTACGCACCGGGATCGCGGTTACCGATGAGTTGCAGCTTATCGCATCAGGCCTTACCACGGTGGCAACTTCGAGCCTGATCAACTTTTTGAAGGATTACGTGGCGAAAGAGGAAATAGCGGGATTTGTAGTAGGGGAGCCCAGGCAGATGGACAACACCCCTTCCGATGCCGAAACCCTGATTACTCCTTTTTTAAGAACCCTTCACAAGGAGTTCCCCTCTCTTCCTGTTGAGAGGCAGGACGAAAGGTTTACTTCTAAAATGGCGGTCCAAAGCATGATAGAAGGCGGACTCGGAAAAAAGAAACGCCGGGACAAGGCCCTGGTGGATGAAATTAGCGCAACCCTTATACTGCAGGCATATTTAAACAGAAAATAAACGCATGATATTACCGATTGTAGCCTATGGCGACCCCGTATTGAGGAAAAAAGGCGAACCGCTGAGCAGCGATTACCCGGGGATGGAAGAACTGATCGCCAATATGTGGGAGACCATGTATCAGGCCAGTGGCGTAGGACTCGCCGCCCCCCAGGTTGGGCTGCCACTCCGCCTCTTTGTAGTAGACACGAGCCCGTTCGGGGAGGATGAAGAACTTGAAGCCCGCGAGCGGGAAGCACTCAGGGATTTTAAAAGGGTTTTTATCAATGCGCAAATGGAGGAGGAGAGCGGAGACCCATGGCTTTTTAATGAGGGCTGCCTGAGCATCCCTGATATCCGGGAGGATGTAAGCCGCAGGGAAGAGATCACCATCAGTTATCTGGACGAAAATTTTAATGCCAAAAGGGAGCGTTTTGACGGGATCCTTGCCAGGGTAATCCAGCACGAATACGATCATATTGAAGGGATACTTTTTACAGATAAACTGTCGTCCCTTAAAAAACGCCTGCTTAAGGGCAGGCTGGCAAACATTGCAAAAGGGAAAGTAACCGTAGATTACAGGATGCGGTTCCCCATGCAGAAAAAATTAAGGTAAGCCGGCACCAAAAGTGTTTTAAATGTAGCATCTTTGCGCAGATTTTCAAAAAATGAGTTTAGAAAAAATACTTGCTATAGGAGGAAAGCCGGGTCTTTACCGGCTGTTGACACAAACCCGCACCGGTTTCGTAGCCGAGTCGTTGCTCGACGGGAAACGCCTGACGGTTGGAATGTCCAGCAACGTCAGCGTGCTTTCGGAGATCGCGATTTACACCCTGGAGGAAGAACTACCGCTCCGTGAGGTATTCCAGAAGATAAAGGAAAAGGAAAATGGGGGAAAAACCACCGTTGGCCATAAGGAAGACAAATTGAAACTCGAGGAATATTTTTTTGAACTCCTGCCCAATTATGATGAAGATAAGGTGTATACCAGCGATATCAGGAAGGTGATCCAGTGGTATAACCTGCTACACGACCACGGCATAAATGAGTTTCCAAAGCCCGAAGAAAAACCTGACGCCGCAGAAAAGGAATAAAACCTCCGGCGGATAATGGGCGAAGCCCATTGGACCAGTAATACCGCGGGAACTAACCGCCCGGCTCCCGGAGGTCGTCATTCGGGAGGCCAATTTACCTGTCCTTTGCTGCCAACCTGTCCCCTTGAGTTAAGGAGGGTACGCTGCCGGAATCAATCCTTTTCAATGGCCTCGTACGTATACCTGCTTTTTTCCCAATCGATCAGATCCGAAGGATAGTATTTTACATTCATCCGGTCCAGGAAGGGGGCCTGTCGGGCCAGCCGTACTTTATAGTCGTCCCAGTTCCGGTTTTCGGCTGTACTCCAGCTAAGTTCGGAATAGCCGATTACCCTTGGGAAAGCCAGGTATTCCAGTTCGTCTATGTTGCTGATGGTTTCGGACCATAAAGGCGCTTCCACCCCGAGTATCTGTTCAGGCGGGATCCCCTGGCTGTAATTTTCCGGGGTCCAGATGTAGGCAGTATCAACCGGGATAAAAGCTGCCCAGTGCAGGCCGTGTTTGGAGAGGCTGTCGTACTGCATATCGAGGTATGCCTTTTTAGCCGGGGAAACAATTACCTGCATACCTTTTTCTACTGCCATCCGTGCATTCTCCTCGCTGGCCCAGAACTGGGCAATGGATGTCGAGTCAATATCGGCGGTTGCGACCTCATCCCAGCCTATCATACGTTTTCCGTATTTCTGTACGATTTTCTCCACCCGGTTGACAAAATATATATAGTCGTCCTTTTTGGTCACATGGCTTTCATCCCCCCCTATATGGAAGTACGGTCCGGGAGACATGTCGGTTATTTCCCGTATAACGTCGTCTATAAAGATATAAACAGAATCCTTCCTGGTGTCGAATGTACTGAAACCCACCCTGGTTCCTTCATACAATTCCGGGGTCTTCCCGTTGCCATTGAGGAAAGGGTAAGAAACGGAAGCCGCATTGGTATGGCCGGGCATGTCTACTTCCGGGACGATGGTCATATGCCTTTCCGCAGCAAATGCAACCAAATCTTTGTATTCTTCCTGGGTATAAAAGCCCCCTGCCTCGCCCCCAACTTCGGTACTGCCCCCGATTTCGGTCAGTTTGGGCCACGACTTGATTTCGATACGCCATCCCTGGTCATCGGTAAGGTGCAGATGCAGCACATTGATCTTGTAATAGGCCAGCAGCTCTATGTATTTTTTCACATCATCCACGCTGAAGAAATGGCGCGAAACATCGAGCATGGAACCCCTGTAGGCGAAGTTCGGCCGGTCTTTGATCGCACCTGCGGGGATGGGCCACAGCGGCTGGGGGGCCAGGGTATCAATGGAACTGTCGGGAATAAGCTGGCGAATCGTCTGAACCCCGCGGAATGCACCTTCAGCGGTGGCCGACGTGAGCAATACGGAGTCCGGGCTGATTCGCAGGCGGTAGGCTTCCTGGCCCTGCCAGGTAGTATCGGCGGCTTTAAGGATATAAATGTTCCTTTCTCCCCTTCCATCTTCCCCGGGGTTCAGCTGGAGGTGCAGACCTGTTTTCCCGCTGATCTTTTCGGCCAGGAAACTTCCTGCCCGGTTAAAGCCTTCCTCCCCTTCTTCCGTAATAATAGCGCTGTATTGGTCGAGTCCGAATGCTTCCCCGGTTGCGCTTATATCAAGGGGTCTGGGGATCAACGCCGCCGCGCCGAGATCGGTGGGCGGAAAATTAATGGGTTCGCTTTTCTGTTCGCCGCAGGCTATTGCCAGGCAGGCCGCAAAAACAATGGATAAAGTTCGGGTAATCATGGAAGTTCCCATATTAGGTTGTATTTAGTTCAGATATGTTTTAATAAGGTCGTACCACAGTTTATAGCCTTCCTTATTCATGTGGAGCCCGTCGGCTATAAAAAGATCTTCACGCGGTTTATTACCGTCGAGCATGATGGTCCAGGTATTGGCGTAGTCAAGCGCTGCATCTTTCCTGCAAAGGCGTTTCAACTTTCTGTTGTATCTTTTATACCGGGGTTTAAGGTACCACCGTGCAAGGCTTGGCTTGGCGGCAAAGAGCACGATCCTGGCGGCAGGGCTGCCTTCCCTTATTTTATTTACAAGGATTTTGATTTCTTCAAGGATCAACCTTGGTTTTTTATCCTGGCTTAGATCATTGTCGCCTTCGTAGATGAATACTTGCCGGGGCCGGTATCGGATGATGAGGTCATCAGAATGTGCCAGCAAATCGGAAGTATGGGAACCGCCAAAACCGGTATTTATAATTTGGTGTCCGGGGAAAAGTTCCGGTAAATCTTTCCACAGCCGAATGGTGGAACTACCCGTAAAGACCACCGATTCCTTAGTTGGATCCCAAAGGGTATCATATTTTTGCTTTATTGCCCCAACCTCTCCGGCAAAGCGAAAAGGGTCCTGGGCACACAGTATCCCCGCAGACAGGATAAAAACCAAATACAGATGCTTCATGAAAGCCGTAATATAGCAGTCCAAGATACTCCTAATTTGACAAAACTTCAATTTTAAGGAGCGGCAGTTGTAATACCTTCCGCCAGGGCCCATTCATAAAACCGTTGTATCCAGTCGTCTGAAGGCAGGCCCTGCTTCTTCATTCCAAATCCATGTCCACCCCTGGCGTACATGTGAAGGCCGGCAGGCTTCCCTGCCTCCAGCCATGATGTATAGAGTTCCACACTGCCGGGTGCAAGTTGCAACGGATCGTCAGTAGCGCAAATAACAAGCAGGGGAGGGGCGTCTTCCGGAACCTCCCCAACAGGATATGCGGTGGTCCAGGGATATACCGGCACCAGGAAGTCGGGGCGGGAAGCAGCCTCATAGTTATATGCCACCCCAAGGGTTACCGCCCCACCGGCTGAGAAACCCATAAAACCTATCTTATTGGGGTCTACTCCGAATTCCGAAGCATGTTCCCGTACATAAGCAAGCGCGTTCAGCCCGTCCTTTACGGAATAGGGCATCACTGGCTGCACACTTTTTATAACCTGGGCCGGATCGGCCCCGGCCACTTCCGAGAGTTCCTTTACCCCGTCCGAGCCTGTCGGGACCAGGCGGTATTTCAGGACAAACGCGGCAATCCCTTTACTATTCAACCAATCTGCCACCTCATTTCCCTCACTGTTAATACTCAGGGCGTACAAGCCGCCACCCGGGGCAACCACCACAGCGGTGCCATTAGGATTGGAAGGCAGGAATGCCTGCATGGTAGGTACGGAGACATTGGTAACCACCTGGGTATCCCAGATATCGGAATAATAATTTCTGCTGTCGCCTTCCCAGCGTATGCCTTCTGCGGCTTCATAGGGAAGCTCAATTATGTCCTGTGCCGGGAGGAAACTGCTTATCAGCAATCCGAAAATCAATAAAAAAGTGTTTTTCATATATTGGGATGAGATTTAAGCCTGCCTTTTTGCCGGCTGATTTGATGTAACTTGCAAGCAACTGGTTTTATGATATTCAGTTAACCGTTCAAGATACTACTTTTAGTGTAAATTACACCCGTTCTGCGCAATTTCCAGCGACTCGGTTTTATTTTAAAAGGAATATATTTGGAATACAAATCAAGCAACTAATGAGTATCCCTTCCCTCCGGAACTCCCTGGCTGCCCTGGCCATTATGGGTTGTAACTTAATAATGAATGCCCAGGATAACGGTTTGCAGTCGCAGGAGGCAAGGCCTGAGGCAAAAGCGGTTTCCATTGGCACGGCACCGGAAATAGATGGTGCGGTTTTAAATGACCCGGTCTGGAACCGTATCCCCCCCTTTGGCGATCTCATCCAGACACAACCGAATTTCGGCCAGCCTGCCAGTGAGAAAACGGATATCCGTATCGCATATACCGATGATACCTTTTATGTGTCGGTGGTCTGTTTTGATTCCCGGCCAGGCGACCTGGTGGTTTCCGACGCCAGGCGTGATGCGAGCCTCGACAACACGGACGCTGTCATCTTTATCTTTGATACCTACAAAGACGGGCAGAACGGCTTTATCTTCGGCACAAACTCCCTGGGCGTGGAATACGATGCACAGGTAGATAACGAAGGGCAGGGAAACAACAATGTGAACAGGCAGCAAGGCGGTACTATCGGGGGCTTTAACCTCAATTGGGATGCTTCCTGGGTGGTCCGGACAGAGGTGGGTGAATACGGCTGGTCAGCCGAATTTGCCATTCCCATCCGTACACTAAGGTTCCAGCCGGGCAAGGACTGGGGTTTTAATTTCAGGAGGAATATCCGCAAATCCAATGAAATTGCCTACTGGTCGCCTTTGCCCATAGGGATCAACCTGAACCGGCTTTCCCTGGCGGGAACACTCACCGGACTCGAACTTCGAAGTCCCGGCAACCTCAAGATCATCCCCTATGTCCTCGGCAGGATCGACAAGGACTATACCCAGCCCGATCCCGAACTTGATTTTACGCCGGAAGCCGGAGGGGATATCAAATATAGTATCACCCCCAGCCTTACACTGGACGTGACCTACAATACCGATTTTGCCCAGGTGGAAGTAGACGACCAGCAGGTTAACCTCGACAGGTTTAACCTTTTTTTCCCTGAAAAACGACCGTTCTTCCTTGAAAATGCAGGACTTTTTACGGTTGGCAGCCCGGGGGAGGTCGACCTGTTCTTCAGCCGGCGGATCGGGATCGGGGAAGGGGGAAGTGTAGTACCTATTATAGGGGGTGCCAGGCTTTCAGGAAAGCTCAACCGCACGAATATTGGCCTCCTCTCCATGTTTACGGAGGATGTGGCTTCGGCAGGGATCGAAAAAAACAACTTTACCGTTGGCCGGGTAAACCATGAATTCAAGGGAAGGTCGGCCCTGGGGGCGCTTTTTGTTAACAAAGCCGGCCTGGAGTCCGATAGGCAGTACAACCGTACCTTCGCCATGGACGGAAAGCTCGGGCTTGGCAGAAAAGCCAGGATGTCTGGCTTCTATGCCATTACTTCCGATCCCAATGATACGCTTAACGCTTATGCTTTTAAATATCAGGCAGATTATGTATGGAGCAACTGGGAGATGCGCGCGGCTTATACGGAGGTCGGGCAGGGATTTAACCCGGAAGTGGGATTCCTGGTACGCTCTGCATACCGCAAACCGGAAGGGCTGGTACTGTACCACTACCGCCCGAAGAACCGGGAAACTTCCATCCTGGAGTTACGGCCACATATTTCCTACCGCGGATACTGGAATTTCGAAGGATTCCAGGAAACGGGGTTTATGCACATAGATAACCACTGGGAGTTTAAAAGCGGCCTTGAATTCCATACAGGGCTTAACCTCACCACGGAAGGAGTCACCGATCCGTTCGAGATATCGGAAGGAATTATCGTCCAGCCGGGCACCTATAAGCATGCCGAGTCGCAAATCGTTTTTTTTACCAACCAGAGTAATCCAGTTTCGGTCAATATCCGTTCCATTATAGGGGGGTCCTTCGGGGGAACCCGCTACATCAATTCCGGGACGCTACGGCTCAGGGGGGGCGACAAGTTCAATGCAGCCTTTACCTATGAATACAATAATTTTCAGTTGCCTGCCGGTGATTTTACTGCCAATATATTCCGCAGCCAGCTGTCTTACTCCTTCAGGCCGGATATATACCTGCAAAGCCTTGTGCAAAACAACAGTGCTGACGGGCTGTGGGCAGTTAATGTCCGCTTCGGATGGCTGCAACGTGCCAACACCGGTCTTTTTGTTGTATATAACCACAACCTCAGGGATGGCGACCCATTAAACCAGAGTTTTATAATCAAGTACACCCGGATGTTCGACCTGGTGAATTAGGGATTGCAGCAGACGGACGCCCTGAAACGATTTCAAAAGCCGGCTGTCAAAAGGAGAGTTCGGGATAATTTACCTCCTCCGAAATTTCCGCAACATTTCCTTTATAATCCTTTCCACGGAGGCGCCCTACGGTATGTGCCTGCAGTTCTCCGGCGGGATATGGCTGAATAAGTTCTTCTATTCCTTTTATGTCCACTTCGTCTTCAACAGCCGACAACCATTTTTCTTCAAGTTCCTCAGGAAGGATTAGTGGCATCCTCGGCCCTTCAGCTTTTGGGTTGTTGTGGATTCTCGCCAATAGCGGGTTGCCGGTTGTGGTTACTATGGTGAAGGTATTCATGATTTCGCCGGTCCCGGGGTCGGCCCATTCGTTCCAAAGCCCGGCAAGTGCAAGGGGCTCCCCGTCTTTTTTATGGATAAAGAAGGGATAGGTCTGACCCTGGAAGTGGTGGTGTTCGTAAAAACCGTCTATAGGGATTATGCAACGGTTGTAACGCGCGGCCTCCCGGAAGGCGGGTTTTTCAAAAATGGTTTCACCCCTGGCATTAAGTGTGTTGTTCCAGATTTTTTTGCGTTGTTCGTTGTCCTTAACCCAATGCGGTACCAGGCCCCAGCTTGCCACTTCGGGCAAACCACGGGAGCGCCCGGTATAGATCAGTAGCCTCGGATGCCCGAACCCGCTGCTGTGGAATAGGGGGAGGTCTGTAAGGGGGAGCAGTTTTTCTTCTATTTCCTTTATGGCCTTGGCATCGCCATAATGCCTTGCCCGTTTCATCTGGGCATTTAAACTTGCCTTAATATCGTAACACATATCGAAATCAATAGAATCTGCCAATCATCGGGTGTTCCACAATGGCCTTTTTAAGTTCCCTGAAATCGGCCTCGCCCTGCTGGCGCCAAACAACCCGGCCACCGGGTTCGAGGAGCACGGTATAGGGCAGGGCGCCGGCCCACTCCGGGTCCACAGCTTCAATAAGGGCATATTTATCCCCGGTTGCAGCGATATAGTTTGGGACTGCCGACTGGGCTTTTTTAAGGAATACCAGGGCTTTATCCCTGGCGTCCAATGCATCGGCAGAGAGTGAAACGAATTCGAAATCCCGCGCGCCGAACATTCTTTGTAGCACAATAAATTCAGGATATTCCAGCCTGCAGGGCCCGCACCAGGTGGCCCATATGTTAATCAGGCGCAGCTTATCGCCCTCATTTCTGAAAAGCTTGTGGATCTCATCAGTATTCAATTCATTTAAAACCACTTCCTTTTCCTGCCATTCCACATCTATTTTCTTTTTCATTTCAACCTTCCAGCCCCATTTGGTTGAGCAGCCAAAGGTTTTGGTAACCGGCTCTGGCACCGGATCCCCGGCCAGCACCTTATCTATGGCGTTCCTCAGGTCTTCCGCATTTGCGGTGCCGGGTTTTTCCGACCCATCTATCCGCCCGGTGTAGCGAAGGATCCGGCGGGAATCGAAGACAAAAGTGTGAGGTGTTGCCACAGGGCCATAGGCCAGGGAAACCTTTTGGTTATCCCCGTCATAGAGGTAAGGGAAATTAAAATTTTTGTCTTCCGCCCGGATGACCATTTCTTCATAGGTATCGCCAAGGTCCGAATAACCCAGTTCCTCATAGAGCAAGCCCAGGGGGCTGTTCGGGGAGATGGCTATCAGTTGCACCCCTTTTGACCGGTAATCTGCGGCGAGGCTGATAATGCGATCCTCATAAGCCTGGGCAGTCGGACAATGATTGCAGGTGAAAATGATAACCAGGGCTTTCGCATCCTTATAATCGCCAAGGGAATGGTATTTTCCATCTGTTCCGGGCAGATTGAAATCAGGGGCGCTGGCACCCGGCTCCAGGGTCCTGACCTCCTGCTCGGGGACTACGACAGGATTAGATGCAAATTCAAATGCCTTAGCGGGCGGTGCGGTTTCCCCTTTTTGTTCTTTTTTTGGCTTACACTGAATAAACAGTGCCAGTATGATTATAAGGCTCAGATATCGTCCTGCCATGGGTAGTATTTTAATGGTTAGCCTAAGTTAAACTATTACAGGAAGTTAAATAAATTAAACCAGGAGTAACCAAAGGAACTGAAACAGCAGCCATGAAGGATCAGCTGTTTAGTGCCTGCAGCACCCGTTCCCTGCTGAACGGAAGATGGCGCAGCCGTTTCCCTGTAAGGCTGAAAAATGCATTCGCAACAGCACCTGCCACAAGGGGGGTGCCCGATTCCCCAACCCCCTGGGGCGGTTCCGTGGAATCAATCAGGGCTGTTTCCACGCTATCCGGGATCTCGTCCATTCGCAAGATCTGGTAATCATGAAAATTGGTCTGCTGCACCCTGCCATCGGCAATTGTGAGTTGTTCCTTGAGTACACTGCTGATCCCCATGACAATGCCTCCTTCCATCTGGGCCCTGACGTTGTCGGGCTGTACTACTATTCCGGCATCCAGGGCACTCCAGAAATGATGCACCCGGATTTGGCCCGTATCCCGGTCAACCGAAATTTCGCAGATCCCGGAACAGAGCGACCCGCTTCGTTCCAGGAAGGCAACGCCGCGTGAGCGGCCATCCGCCAGCTCTCCACCCCAGTTGGCCATAGAAGCCGCTTTTTCAAGGGTAGCCAGGGCACGCGGGGATTTTCCCATGAGCTTCCTGCGGAACTCCACGGGGTCTACCCCCTGGTCTGCGGCAATTTCGTCTATCATACTTTCTATGGCAAACTTGTTGGGCCCATGACCCACCGCGCGCCAGTGTTTAAGGCGGATGCCATGGCTTGTTTCCTTCCATTCCGCAAACTGGTTAGGGATGTCGTAATGCTCATTACGAATCCCACTGGCTACCAGGTTCCCCCCGTCGCCCACCACGCAGTGGTAGAAGCCGGTAAGATTCCCACGGGCATCGGTACAGGCCTTCAGGCGCTGCAGGCTAAGGGGTCTGTATGCCCCATAGCTAATGTCATCCTCCCTGGTCCAGATCAGCTTTACAGGGGTGCCGGGCACTTCCCTGGCCATGGCGGCGCATTCCGTTACAAAATCGGTCATACTTCGCCTGCCAAAACCCCCGCCCAGGTATTGTAATTCAATTTGGACATTTTCCGGCGCTATGCCCAACAGTTCAGGCACGCCAAGTTTTTCGTCGAACCCCTGTTGGCTCCCTACCCAAACCCTGGCACCCCGGAGGTCCTCTTCTACCTGAACAACTGCGTTCAGGGGTTCCATTTGCGCGTGGTAGACATAATCATTCAGATAATCCGAGCTATAGGTTTTGGCTGCAGTCCGACTGGCCGCTTTAAAGTCGCCGATATCTGTTATAACCTCCCCGCCTTGTTCGGTGGCGGCGAGCCTGGTGTATGTTTCAAATATTTCGCCCGAATCATAGCCCGCGGCCGTGGCGGTACCCCAGGAAATATCGAGGGCTTTTTTTGCAGCAAGGGCTTCTTCCAGCCGTGAGGCCAGGATTCCAATGGCATGATCCATAGGTACAATTTTCACAACACCTTCCATCCCCAGGATTTCTTCTTCATTGTTCAGGACAGGTTTGGCCCCGTGCATATTACCCCTCTCCAAAACGCCGTAAATCATTCCCGGCAAGCGCAAATCAATGGCGAATTTCGCGGCTCCGTTCGTTTTATCGGGGATATCGTTTCTCATCAGGACCTTACCTATCAGCCGGAAATCCTTTGGATCCTTCAACGCTTCACCCGGGATCTCCGGCAATGTTTCGGGAATGCTCAGATACGGGACCAATTCGCCATACGTGATTACACGGCCATCCGGGTCATGGATCACTTTCCCATTTTCGGTGCGGAGTGCTGCAACAGGCACCTTCCAGTGGCCGGCAGCAGAACTCAGCATAATATGCCTGGCCTGGGCGCCTGCCTGGCGCAGGGCCGAAAAATAACCACTGGTAATGCGGCTTCCTGCGGACAGCATAACCTTGCGATCCGGGCTCCAGCCGTCAGAACCATAAATCGCTGCTTCCTGGGGAGAGAAAACCACTTCCACCAGGTTCCAGTCGGCATCCATTTCTTCCGCAAAAATAGCGGGCAGGGAAGTCATGGAGCCCTGACCCATTTCCGCAGCAGGGTTGTAAATGATGATACGCCCGTCGTCTGTAAGCTGTACCCAGGCTGTAAGCCTATGGCTCCTTACCGCTTTTTCGACCTCCCTGCTGTCATCGCAGGAGAGCAATTGGGGAAGGATTCCCGAGACCCCTATAAATAATGCAACGCCTCCCGATGTTTTAAGGAATTGCCTGCGGGGTATGGGGTGTTGTATGGGTTCCATAATAACTGACTTATGTGTTGTTGTAGCCCGGTAATTTCCCTATGCTTAATGTATCAGGCGGATGGATCCGGGGCAGCTGTTTTTGCCGATGCGATTTCTATGGCTTCCACAATCCTCAAATAAGTACCGCATCTGCAAAGATTTCCATTCATAAAAGATTTAATCTCTTCGCGTGAAGGCCTGGGGTTGTCCCGGAGGAGGGCAACCGCCTGCATGATCTGGCCGGACTGGCAATAGCCGCACTGGGGTGCCTGGGCTTCAATCCATGCCTGTTGTACCGGATGATCACCGGTGGCAGACAAGCCTTCAATCGTCTCTATTTTCTGGCCATTCGCCACTTGTTCCACCTGGATCACACAAGCCCTTGAAGGGGTTCCGTCGACGTGCAGGGTACAGGCACCGCACTGAGCAATACCACAACCATATTTGGTACCCGTTAGCCCCAGATGTTCCCGGATCACCCATAGGAGGGACGTTCCAACGGCTACATCGACCGTATGGCGTTCACCATTTATTTCCAGATTATATGCGGGCATGTTTCCTGAATTCTCTTCGGATTAAGGTACGCCAATAGACTCAAAATGCCAAATTCCTTGAAGACCGGCTACTATCAGCGAACCCCATGGACATTCATATCCAGGGTATAGACCGAATTCATCGCAGTAATGAATAATGTTTTCTGCCCGGGACCCCCGAAAGTCACATTGGCTGTCCACTGCTGGGGGACAGGGAGGTGCAGGATTTTATTACCATCTTTATCGAAAACGGTAACCCCATCACCAGTAAGGTAGAGGTTGCCCCGGTTGTCGAGTGTCATGCCGTCTGATCCCATTTCCGCCACCAGCGTTTTTTGGATCAGGTCGCCATCCATATTAATGCCATAGGCATAGGTTTTTTTATCCCCTATATCGGCCACGTAAAGCGTGCTTCCGTCCGGGCTGCCAATAATACCATTGGGCTGTACCAGGTCATCGGCTACAATGCGCAGCCCGGATCCGTCAGGGGCCAGGTAGTATACCCGTTGTTCCTTTATTTCCGGCTGCTGCCTTTCCCAATAAGGCCTTTGGTAATAGGGGTCGGTAAAATAGATTCCTCCCCTGGGATCTACCCAGAGGTCGTTTGGCCCGTTCAGCTTCTTGCCCTGGTAGCCGTCTACGAGCACGGTTACATCTTTTTCCGGAGAAATGCTCCAAAGCTGGAATATCTCATCGGCGCAGGCCAGAAGATTGCCTTTATGGTCGAAGTATAACCCGTTCGCCCTGCCGGCAGGTTCCATATAAACGGAAACCTGGCCTGTAGCCGCACTCCATTTCAGGATGCGGTTGTTGGGTTGGTCGGTGAAGTACACATCGCCTTCGGTATTCACTGCCGGCCCTTCCGTGAAGGAATAGTCTGAAGCGACCAGCTTTAGCCCGGCACCTTCGGCAACCAGGGGCTCCTCCTGCGCACTGCAGGCCGTATAAAAAAAGCATATGCCGAGCAGGCAGGCGGTGAATAATAATTTCATAGCTAAAGGATTTTAGTGGTTTGCAATGATTTCATGAACTTATTATAGCAATAGGCCAGAGATTTCCGGGAAAATTTAATCCCCTTTCCATCCCGGTCCGCGAACGACCTTTCCGGGAAAGGCCCCTGTGTGTTCCCCTTCTTTAATCACCCTGGTACCATTAACAAACACATGTTCCATTCCCGTGGCGTATTGATGGGGTTTTTCAAAGGTTGCATGGTCTTTTACAGCAGCCGGGTCAAAGACCACCACATCGGCATAATAACCTTGCTTCAGGGCACCTCGCTTTACCAGTTTCAGGTTGGTGGCCGGCAGGGTGGTGAGTTTATGGATAGCTTCTTCCAGCGGGATTACTTTCTCTTCCCTGACATAATGCCCGAGCAGGCGGGCAAAAGAACCGTATGCCCGGGGGTGGGTGCTTTGTTTCAGAAATACCCCTTCGTTGGTATAGGAACCCGCATCCGAACAAACAGACATATAGGGAAGAGCCAGTTTTTTCCGGATATTCTCCTCGGACATGGAAAAGTAGACCACCTGTATCCTGCTGTCGTCTTCAAAAATCAGGTCGGCAATGGTTTCTTCAGGTGTTTTTCCCCGCTCTCCGGCCACTTCAGCCAGGGTTTTACCGATCAGCCCCCTGAGCGACTCATTCCTGAAACCAACGAGCAAAATCTTTTCCGGCGGGACATGGAATTCCACCTCCCGGATCATTTGCCGTCGTTTCCCGGGTTGCCGCATCAGTTCCATGGTACTTTCATGGCCGCCTTCCTTTGCCCATGGCGGAAGGAGGATATTCAGGCCGGTGGAACTGGCGTTATACATGTACATATCCGTTGTAATGGAAAGCCCTTCAGCACGGGCGCTGTCTATGATAGTGATGGCCCGGTCCAGGAGGGGCCAGTTTTCGGTTCCTGATGCCTTAAAATGATAGATTTCGGCTGGCAGGCCGGCTTCTTTCGAAATGGTAATTAATTCCCTCACGGCTTCCAGCAGTTTGCTTTCTTCATCCCTTATGTGGGAGATATACATCCCGTTGTATTCCGCGACCACTTTAGCCAGTTCAATAATTTCCTCCGTATCTGCATGCCCGCTGGGGACATAGATCAGGGAGGTCGACATCCCGACAGCGCCCTCTTCCATGGCCTGCCTGACAAGGGCCTGCATGGCTTTGAGTTCCTCCGGCTCCGCAGGACGCTTTTCATAGCCTATCACATGCTGCCTGACCGTACCATTGCCGATAAAGGACGCAATATTGGTGGAAACCCCTTTTTTTTCAAGGAATTCCAGGTACTCCCCGAGGGTGGTCCAGCTCACATCAAATTTTATATCCTGCTGGAGATTTAGCATTTCCTCTTTCATTTCCTCATTCAAAGGTCCCATGGAATGGCCTTCCCCCATTACTTCCAGGGTGACCCCCTGCCGGATATCCCCCTGCGAACGCCCGTCTTCGATCAGGGCGACATTTGCCCAGCTCAGCATATTTATAAAACCAGGGGCTACCGCAAGGCCGCTTGCATCAATTTCAAGCACCCCCTTAGCCTCCGCTAACCCGCCGATTGCAGCTATGGTATCGGCGTTGATCGCCAGGTCTGATATGTAGGCCGTGTTCCCTGAGCCATCCAGGATCTGCCCGCCGCGGATTATCACATCATAGGACGGGGGTTCCTTACAATTGATGAGGAACAGGGTGCAGCCCAGAAAAAGGAAACATTTGGCCGATCTATTCATTGTGCTACTTATGGTTTCACTGTTGTGGTTCAGTTGAGAATTTTATAGATCCCAAGCGCCCCGACTCCTAAAATACTAAGAATACTTATCCAGAGGACAAGGTCATAGAGGAATCCGGGTTTAAAATGGGGGTTAAGGCGTATATAACGGAACTGGATGACGGCAAATACCACAAGGAACAGCAAAAAAGACCCTACAATACCTCCCGTGATCACCATAAGGACCGGCAGGCGGATAAAAACAAAAAGCGTAGCCCATAATAAAGGGATCACCCAGGCCAGGATGGCGATGGTTTTTTTACGGATGCGGAGGTCGCTGAACCGGATCCATTGTAACTGCCCGAAAATATCGGTAACCTGCCTGGTCCATGCTGCAAGGGCGGCAAAGAGGGTAGAAAAAAGGGTAATGAAAGCCCCTATAAGGAACGCCACCCTGGCTTGAGGCCCGAGGGATTCCGTATACATGGCCGATAAGGTCTCTACCATGGCGTAGCCTTCGGGAACATTCCCATTAACATGCAATACCGCGGCCCCCAGCAGGTAAAACGCCGCCGTAACTGTGGTATAGACGCACATCGCAATGATGGCATCGAGCTTCATAACCCTTATCCAGCCACGCGCCCTTGCCTTCCAGGCTTCGGATTCGTCATTACGTCCGGTATAGGCCGCATAGCCTTTTTCGAGGCACCAATAGTTATAATGGATGATTTCGTCGCCCCCGACCCCCGTAATCCCAAAGGCCCCTATGGCCACTACTACCATGGAAGGCGGGAGTTCCAACTGCAGCCCGCTCCAGATATTCTCCCAGGAAATCTGGTAGGGGGTATAGCCGAGAAAATAAAGGGAGGAGAAGGTAAAAAGAGTAAAGAGGCCTATCATAAGCAGTGAAATCCGCTCTATAAACCTGTAATACCCCCGATATACCATCAGGGCAACCACCACTGCAATAATAAAGCAATAATAGGGTACCTCCAGCGCGGGGGCCGACATATTGAGGATGATGGCCACCCCTCCCACAATGCCCCCAACCTGCAGCAATTTAATAACCATTACCCCCAGCACCGTCCAGACCGTCCATTTTGCTTTCCCGAAACGCGGACCCGGCAGGGCGTTGAAGGCCTGCATGGCTGTTTCCCCGGTAAGGATGGTGTGTTTGCCAAATTCGAGTTGCACGGCTACTTTTACCAAGCAGCTAACAATGATGACCCAGAATGCGATAAATCCCGCCTCCGCCCCCAGGGTTGTGGTGGCAATAAGTTCTCCGCTGCCTACAATGGATGCGGAAAGGATAAAACTGGGCCCCAGAAAACCTAACCTGCCCCTGAACGTGGCGGGCGGTTCCAGAATCATATCCGGGGGCAGGATATATGGGTCCTCGTGTTTAGACATGAGGCGTCAGAACTTCTTCATAAAGGCCATATTGTGTTCCATGCTTCCGAGGGGGGTAG
>Ga0209347_1000514_pt1 | contig 94934 bp, 75 predicted proteins | sample AutmiccommuBRH23_FD_187382 | JGI IMG/M metagenome (GOLD analysis project Ga0209347, IMG submission 187382) | Deep subsurface microbial communities from Mt. Terri, Switzerland - Autotrophic microbial communities BRH/23 (SPAdes) (version 2) | ecosystem: Environmental > Aquatic > Deep subsurface >...
ACTGCCCAACGCTTACAACAGTTACATGACCAAACCAATCCTCGACAGTTGAGGGCTCAGATCAGACAGCAGCTAGATGAGCTTTCCCATCTGTCCCTAGAAGACGAAAGGAGGTTGGCCTCCCTTCGGTAAGGTTTTCATTTGGTAGAACACGCCCGCCACGCCCGTCAGGCATGTAGTAGCCCAAGCACCCGCACGCGGATAGCGTCACGCACTGTACGAAACACTTGCAGCCTCTCCTCTTCGCTGCCTCTCGCTGCCGCCGGGTCAGGGAACCCTACATGCACCGCCTTGCCAGACCCCAGCCAGAGCGGGCAGGTTTGAGCCGCATCGTCACAGACAGTGATTACCAGATCGAAATCGCCATTCCGGAATTCCTCAACCGACTTGTTGCGGTGGTCCGAGATGTCGATGCCGACTTCGGCCATCGCCTGCACAGCCAGCGGATGTACATAGCCAGAGGGTTTCGTCCCCCCCGAATAAGCCCGCCATTTCCCCGCCAGCAGGTGATTCACCAATCCTTCGGCCATCTGACTGCGCGCCGAATTGCCCGTACACAGGAACAATACTTTCTTCTCTGCCATTGTCGTCGTCCTCTCCCCGAACGTGCGTAGGTTTTCGCGGACGGACCTGGCCTCAGCCAAACCGCCCGGTGATATAGTCCTCGGTACGTCTATCTGCTGGCTTGGTGAAAATCTGCTTGGTCGGCCCAAACTCGACCAACATACCAGCCCGCTGCTCATCCACCAGGAAAAAGGCAGTCTCATCCGAGACGCGTGCTGCCTGCTGCATGTTGTGGGTCACGATGACAATCGTGTATTCCTTTTTGAGTTCGCGGATCAACTCCTCGATGCGCAGCGTCGCAATGGGGTCCAGCGCGGAAGCTGGCTCATCCATCAGGATGATCTCGGGCTCCACTGCCAACGCACGCGCAATGCATAATCGCTGCTGTTGCCCACCCGACAGGGCCAGGGCCGACTTGCCCAGGTTATCTTGGACTTCGCCCCACAGAGCCGCGTGCCGCAAACTGCGTTCCACGATTTCTGTCAGCTTGGCCCTATCGCGGATGCCGTGGGCACGTGGCCCATAGGCCACGTTGTCAAAGATGGATTTGGGGAAAGGGTTTGGCTTCTGAAATACCATCCCCACCAGCCGCCTAAGCTCGACGACGTCCATATCAAAGATGCTCTGGCCGTCTATCTTGACCTCGCCATCCACGCGCACACTGGGAATCAGATCATTCATCCGATTGAAGGTGCGCAAAAAGGTACTCTTGCCGCACCCCGAAGGACCGATGATGGCCGTAATCCGGTTCGCATGGATCTGCACATCCACGCCCGCCAAGGCACGGAAATTGCCGTAAAACAAGCTATATCCCTTAGTCTCGAGCTTGATCTTGCCATTTTGATCTGCCACAGCTACTGCCCTCTCGCACTCGTCGCCAGATGTCGCGACAGCAAATTGATGGTCAGGTTGATGAGAATAATCGTGATGATTAGCACCGCCGCCGTGCCCATGGCCTTGTCAAAGGCCCGGGTCTCCATAGCCAGCGAATACACATGCAGCGCCATCGTCCGCCCCGGTGACAGCAACGATTTGGGCAGGTTGGAGCTGCCGCCCAGTGTGACATAGAACACAGCGGTCTCGCTGAAAATGCGGCCCACACTCAGGACAATCCCCGTGACGATCCCCGGCAAGGCCGCCGGAAGCACCACGCCCACGATAGTCTGGCACTGGGTCGCGCCCAGGGCGAGGCTCCCTTCTCGGTAAGAGCGTGGCACCGCCCGCAACGCTTCTTCCGTCGTCCGGATGATCACCGGCATGATTAAACAGGCCCCCGCCAGACCAGCGGACAGCAAAGAGAATCGCAATTGCATGGCTGTTACAAACAGCGCGTACCCAAACAAGCCAAAGATAATCGAGGGTACCCCTGCCAGCGTCTCGACTCCGAACCGCGCGATGCCCACCAGTCTGGGAAGCAGCCCGCGCCGTCCTTGCATCTCACCAGCATACTCTCCCAGATAGACGGCTGCTCCGATACCCAACGGTGCCGCTATCACGATGGTTAGGGCCACCAGGTAGATGGTTGTGACGATCGTTGTGGAAATTCCGCCCTCGCCAGAGAGCCCTCCCAAAGGTGCGGTTGTCAGGAACTCCCAGCTAATGACCTGGATGCCCTCCTTCATCACGTAACCGACCACCGTGACCAGGATGGCGATGCTCGACAAACCTGCCAGCCAAAGCACGCCAAAAGCCAGCTTCTGTGTTATCTTTCTGACGGCGCTATTCGAGCGACGTGCCGCCCGCCGGGGAGACACGACCATACTAGCCTGCACCCGTCCCTTTGGACCCGCGAAGAGATATCTCCTGCGTTGCACCTCTGTGCCTGGCCCCCATCCCTTGTCAGCCATTCCTCTTCCCTCGCATGAGCAACCGTGCCGCACTGTTCACCAGTATGATCATCAAGAAGAGCACTACGCCGGTGGCGAACAGCGCATCCTCCTGTAATCCCGTCGCATAGCTAATCTCCACAGCAATGTTCCCCGTCAGGGTGCGCGCCGTACTCAGCACAATCGTCAAAGGATTACTGTCGAGGGGTCTGGGAGGGATAATCGAGTTACCAATGACCATGATCATGGCCATCGTCTCCCCGAGCGCCCGCCCGATACCCAGGATTACCCCGGCGATAATACCAGAGCGCGCCGAGGGCAAGATAACCCCCACAATGGTCTGCCAGTGGGTCGTGCCCAGCGCCAGAGACCCCTCCTTGTATTCCCGTGGGACGGAGCGGATCGCATCCTCGCTGATGTTGGTCACCGTGGGCAGAATCATCACCGCCAGCACGATGGAAGCGGCCAGAATGCCGAAACCCTGGTTCCCTGCTACCGGTATCTGACGGACCATCGGCACCAGCACCACCAGGCCAAACAGGCCATACACCACCGACGGAATACCCGCCAACAACTCGATTGCCGGTCGTACGATGTTCCGCACGCCACTTGGCGCAGTCTCAGCCATAAAGATCGCTGCCATCAACGAGAGTGGTACTCCCAGGACGACCGCCCCCAGGGTGACCATGGCAGAGCCTGCCAGCATGGGCCACAGACCGAAACGGTCCATCTGGGGTCGCCAAACACTCCCACTCAACAGCTCCCCTAGCCCAATCTTGGTAAAAGCTGGCCAGCCTTCACGCAACGTAAAAATGCCAATCAGGAACACGACGAGTAGGGACAAGAGCGCGGTCAACAGCAGCACATATTTGGCGCCTCGATCCACGATATAGGTGAGTCTCATAGCCACTTCCTTTTAACGTGACCAGGAAGGGAGAGCACTCGCGCGCCTCCCCTCCTGCATAGCCATGCACTTGAGCGTTCAGTTGACCCTCAGATAGCCTTCTGCTACCACAGTCTCCTGCCCTTCTGGGCTGAGGATGTACTCCAACCAGGCTTTCACTGCCCCTTGCGGCTCGCCGCTGGTGAGCATGTTCAGGGGGCGCACAATCGAGTAGCTCCCGTTGGCCGCATTCTCTTCCGTCGGCGCAACACCGCCCACCTTGATCGTCTTGACGCTGTCATCCAGATAACCGAAGGACAGGTAGGCAATCGAGTTGGGGGTCGTAGCGATCGTCGTGCGCACCGCCCCATTGGACTGCTGCAGGATGGCCGTGCCCGCGATCAACGCTTCCTCGCCCATCACCATCTCTTCGAACGCCCCGCGCGTGCCAGACCCTTCCTCACGGCTGACCACCGTGATCAGGCTGTCCGCACCACCCACTTCGCTCCAGTTGGTGATCTTCCCGGAGAAGATATCCTGCACCTGCTCGATAGTCAGGTCGTCCACTGCTACGTCTGGGTGGGCCACGATGGCGATCCCATCGCGGGCGATGGTGATTACGTTCAGATTGGGGAACTCGTCCAGTTCGGATTGCTTGACCTCGCGAGAGGCCGCGCCAATGTCCGCCGTGCCCTGGGCCGCCGACTTGACGCCTACGCTCGAACCACCACCTTGCACAGTGACTTCGACATTCGGGTGAATAGCCCTGTAGGCTGTTGCCAGCTTTTCCGCCAGCGGCTGCACTGTCGTCGAACCCGCCACGCTAATCGTGGTGCCGGACTCGTCCGGGGCCGACGTGGCCTCCTGTTTGGCCGGGGCCGAGGTGGCCTCTGAAGCAGCTTGAGTGGGGGCAGCAGTAGGTGTGCCAGTTGTGCAACCGGCCACGACAACCGCCAAGACCAATAGTGCTACGAAAGCAAAACGACGCATTCTGTCCTCCTGATTGTTGGGTTGACCCTTTGATCTTTCCCCACAATCATAGAATGCGCCGTTTAACGGCAGTTTAACAGGCGGTTAACAAAAAGAAAAGGGTTGGTTAAGAATGGTCTGCGGGGCTCCCAGCCACTGCAAGGGAAAAGTACAAGGCGCTCCCCCGCCCTTCTTTGCTCTCAGCCCAGATTCTCCCCCCATGAGACTGCACAATGTGTTTAGCAATAGCCAGCCCAAGCCCTGTCCCTCCTCGGCTGCGAGCACGGTCCGCTTTGTAGAACCGCTCAAAAATGCGCGGGAGAACCTCGTCTGGAATGCCTACTCCCGTGTCTCGCACCACTACGATCACCTCTTCTCCCTCTACCCGCATCCCTACGGAGATTTGACCGCCAGTCGGCGTGAACTTGATTGCGTTATGCACCAGGTTCGTCACCACCTGCTGGACGCGCTCAGCATCAGCCAACACATTGGGCGCGTCTTCGGGAAGGGTCAGATGCAACGCAAGGCCAGCCCGTTCTGCTTGCGGGCGCAAGCGTTCTACAGCCGGGACAATAGCGTCTTTCAGCGGAGTGGAAACCAGCCGCACCGGCACCTGGCCTGATTCGATGCGCGAAAGCTCGAGCAATTCGCAGACCATCTGCGCCAGCGCATCTACCTCTGTATCCATGCGATCCAGGAACCGCCTGGCGGCCGGAGGGTCTTCCAGGGCGCCATCACGCAAGGTATCAGCCAATGCGCGCAAGGAAGCCAGCGGCGTTCGCAGTTCGTGGGAGATGTTGCTGATGAAATCCCGGCGAATCGTCTCCAACCTGCGCACACGCGTCAAATCCTGCAAGATCACCAAACAGGCGTGTGGTTCTGCGCTGTGCAACGGAGTAACGATCACCTGCAAGAATGCCTCTCGGCGATCTACCTCTATCAGGCTAGCCTGTTCCTCGCCACCCTGATAGCACCTATTCCACAAATCAATGATATCGTGGTGCCGGGCAACCTGTGCCAGAGACTTGCCCAGTGTGTCTGCCATCTTGACACCCAGAATCTGCTCGGCGCCCGGGTTCATCAGTTGCACCGCACCTCTGCCATCCGTGATGAGCACTCCATCCGCCATGTGTTTCAGCACCGCGGATAGATGGCTCCGCTCATCATCCAGCCGCTCGATAGTATCCCGCAGAGTGTCCGCCATCTCGTTAAAGGCTCGTGTCAGCACGCCCACCTCATCGCGGGTACTGGGCAGCAAGCGCGCATCCAGGTCTCCCTTGGTCAGCCGCTGTGCCACTCTCGTCAATCGGCGAATCGGAGCGGCTGTGCGCTCGGCAATCAACACGGATAGCAGCAATGCGGCCATGCCGGTGATGACTGCCACTACAATGAGCGCCTGACGCAGGCTGCTCAACTCGGCCTCAATCTGGCTCAAAGGCATGGCCACCCGCATCACTCCCTGCATTGTTCCATCAAGGGTAATGGGGACTGCTACATATAGCATCTCATAGGTCAGGGTGTCGCTTAGCCGGGTTCTGCTGCCAACGCCGACATGGATAGCTTGTCGCACTTCCGGCCGGATCAGGTGGTTATCCATAGTCGACCACGGATACTCCGAGTCGGCCAGTACCTTTCCATCCGCTCGGATAACAGTGACGCGGGCCTGCAGCAATTGGCTATAGCGCTCGGCCATCTCCTGCACGTCACCACCTGGTTCCCCCCGGCTCACAGGTTCCTGGAAAACCTCACTCAGCACCCGCGATTCGGCCTGTAGTTGTGTCTCCAGCCTGTCCAGATACATCGTACGCATCAGGCTGGCGGCACAGAGGAACAACCCCACTAGCGAGGCAATGAGCAGGACAACGTACGGAATCGCAATGCGCCAACGAATGCGGCTGAAAATCATCTTTCACCCCTCAAAACGATAGCCAATGCCTCGTACCGTCACAATGCGTTCGGGCGTAGCCGGGTCCACCTCGATCTTTTCCCGCAGCCAGCGCACGTGGACATCCACCGTGCGGCTCCCCCCGCCATAGTCCCACCCCCATACGCGCTCCAGAATGAGGTCGCGAGACAACACGATCCCCTGGTGGCGCGCCAGGAATAGCAGCAACTCGTACTCTTTCGGTTTCAGACTCAACACCTGCCCCTGCCGCGAGGCTTCGTATCGGGACGTGTCAATCTGCAAATCCCCAAACTTCAGGACGGCGGCGCGGTCAACGCCACCCTGCTCGATCTCGCTATCCCCTTTCACCGACCCATTCGCCTCCGCCAGTACCTCCTCGCGCACCATACGCACGCGCCGCAGCAACGCCTTGGTGCGGGCCATCAACTCGCGCATGCTGAAGGGCTTGGTCATATAGTCGTCAGCGCCGACCTCCAGACCAACAACCTTGTCAATCTCATCCGCGCGCGCTGTAAGCATCAGGATGGGCACATTCATCTCCTGCCGGAGGATGCGACAGACTTCGATTCCATCCAACTCGGGCAGCATCACATCGAGCAGGATCAGGTTCGGCTTTGCCTCGCGAGCAATCTTCAGTGCCGTCCGTCCATCGCTGGCCAGGTACACCTCGTATCCCTGGCGCCGAAGGTTGTACTCCAACGTTTCCAGCAGGGTTGGCTCATCTTCTACTACCATGACTTTTTCGGGCATGCTGTTCTGTCCTGAATAAGGTAGTAGCCCGCCGCAGCAGGCTACGGCTACATGGATCGCAGGACATCCATGCTAAATAGATGGTTTTATGTTAGGCCTATTCTATCACAAGTAGGTCCCAATGTCGCATAAGCGCATCGTACGAGTGCCAACTTTTGGCCCTCCACCGTATTCGGGCACGCTCTATCCCTGCTCGCGTTGCAGCGCGGGTATAACATTGATAGAATGCCCACCATCAACGCGTCACCATCCCCCCATACAATCAGGAGGAACACATGCAAGTATCGAGGTTGCTATCAGGCGAATCAGACATCTGGGTCGGCAGGAGAACCAGGCTAAAGCGCCACCTGGTGACGGCGATGGAGGGGTTTTTCCCCGTCGTGGTTCGCACTGGCCCGCATCACCTCGCTGCCATCTATCGCACCGGCGCGCCGCACGTGGGCATCACCGGCACGCTGGCCGTCTCTACCTCGGAAGATGGCGGCAAGAGCTGGTCGGACTCGGTACAGGTACAGCCCCGCTGGGACGACACCCGCAACCCCGCCCTGGGGGTCAATGCCCAGGGCGAGCTAGTCGCGGCCTTCTGGAAGGCCCGTCTGCACTGCTATCAGGTAGACTCGGCTCAGAAAGAGCCGCAATTCGTCTGGAGCGGTGAGGAGCAGCCCAGTTGGCGCACCATCCCCAGCCTGCATTACTGCAAGAGCGCCGATGGCGGACGCACCTGGGGCGAGGTCAGCACGTACATGTCCGAAACCATCAGTTGCGGCTCGCCCTATGGCCGCATCATCTCCGCCCCGGACGGCACGCTCCTGATGGCCTTCTATGGCAGGGCCAGAGAGCCGCTGCCCAACTTCAGGGACACCAGTATCCTCCTGCGCAGCACCGACGGTGGGGCTACCTGGGGGGATGAGAGTGTCGTTGCCCACGAGTATAACGAGACCTCCTACGCCTTTCTGCCCGGTGGGGAGTTGCTGGCCGCGGCTCGCTCAGAGAGCGGCCATGTGGCGACCTTACACAGCAGCGACGGCGGGCGTACCTGGAGTCAGCCCGTCCAGGTCACGCGAGATGGCGAGCACCCCGCCGACCTGACCGTACTACAGAGCGGACGGGTGCTACTGACCTTCGGTCGGCGCATCAGGCCCATGGGCTGCGGCGCGCTGCTGAGCGAGGATGGCGGCCATACCTGGAATAGAGACCGGGAGGTGTTGTTGGCCGGGGATGGCATCGAGAACGGCGATCTGGGCTTATCCCTCCACCGTGCAACTGGCCGATGGCCAGATCGTGACCCTTCTCTACTTCGCATCCGGCTCCGAGATGTCCAAGGAGTATTTCGGCTGGGGCCAGGTATCTTGCCAGGCCATACATTACCGCGAAGAGGACATCCGCTAAAGTAGGGGGAACAACACAGGCAAATCGTTAGCGCCCGGCAGAGCAGACGAATGCTCTCCACCGGGCGCTAGCATGTTTCACAACAAGCTGGAACTAGTCAAGATCGGGCGTATCAACCACATAGACCTGTCGATGCCCTTCGTGCACCGAATCGAAACAAATCCGCCGGTCATCTCGGCTCCAACGCGGGTGCAGGTCACACCGGATTTCCCCGGTAAAGGCAGGTGGCGAGAGATACTTCCCAACGATTACCTCGCGGTCCTCGTCTACCACGTATATCTTTAGCGTACGCAGGTTCGTGACCGGGTCCGGATAGGTGTCGGTGAGGATCCATTTGCCGTTGTGCGAATAGCTGCAATGCCCGTCCTGGGTCAGCAAGGACCCGCCGACGATCTGGTGTGCACCGGTCTGATCGTCGATCAGGTAAAAGTGGTCCCCCTCATCTCCGATGCGCGTCCATGCCAGGATTTCCCGATCATTGCGCCAATCAAAGTGCGAGACCATCCCGTCCTTGAGCACCAGACGCAAATCAGAACCATCCCGCCCGGCAGTGAACATCAGGGTCTTCCAACCCTTTTCTCCCTCTGGTCGCCAACGCGCCAGAAACGCAAACCGGGTCTCGCTGGGGTTCAGCAGCGTGTGATTGAACCACAGTTTGGCGTTCGCCATGTCCTTCGGCTGCCCCATAAAATCATACACGGCCCGCATGGACACGGCCAGCCAGCTCTTGGTAGAACCCTGATCCATCACAAAGACGCCATCCCCGGCGGGATGCAACTCATCGGCGTACAGATCGGGCAACCCGGCGTAGCCATAGCCGGGGCGAGTCTGCGCAATCCGGGCAAAGTTGAGACTCAACGCCACCCTGCCGCCCTGCCCCACATCGCTGATAGCTGTGCGTCCCACAGGCTGCCCGCCCAGTACCTGTTTTTTCCCGCTGAATACATCTAGCACGACGGAGACAAAGGCGTTCCCGACCCGGTCGTTGTAGATGATCTTGCGACCCGGATCGGCGGGGAACCAGTTGAGCATCGCGCCCTGCTGCCAGTTAAAGGCCCGCGTCTCAGCCAGCCGAACATACTCGCCGCTCTCCAGGTCCGTCATGCCAACCGTTGCCACGTCGTCCGCCGTGGGCGGGCGATCCTCAAATGGCACCTCCAGGCTCAACAGATAGCGGCCTGTGGCATCCCAACAAGGCATGTCATAGTAACCGAACCAGTGATAAAGCGGTTCCTGAGTCACTGCGCGAGGGGTTGGATAGGTATTCATCGTTGCTGTTATGACCTCCAATAGGTGCTCTGCGAATATCGGGGCGCTCACGCCGTGGAAAGCGCCAGCGCCCCGATAGTATAGCCCTACCTATGCGTTGGTTCAAGCGCAACCGGCCCTTTTTCAGGGCTCTTCCAGGCGCATGCGACCATCTGCCTCTGGCACGTAGCGCATAGTCCCTTGAGGAATACGGTTCTGAATCTGAAGGTACCCGGCATCCATGTATTCCCAGATCGTCTGTAGCGGGCGGGTGTGCGGTACCCATTTTTCCACAATCACCACACCATGACCGGGCAATACAGTAAAAGCTACCTTCCGAGGGTCATCGGGATCGCGTAACGACTGCGCGCGCCCAAAGGCCGCCCGGATTCCTTGCGCCTGGGCCTCGGTGGCGCAAGAAACCGGATAGTGGTAGTAGGGCGGGTCCAGTGGCACAAACTCTACCCGCGAGGGATCGTACGCATAGACCCCGCGATGGCCGTGCAGCTTGGAGCGGGCCACCGGAACGTTGGCGGTCGCATCCCACTCTCCGCCCAGGGTGATACGGGGCAGCATCTCGTCCATGGAGACCATCTCCACCGCCTCGGAAGAGGGCGCCACGTCGGGACGACCTTCCACCGGACGGACCAGTGCCCCCTGACCGCCAGGGCGTGCCCCTGAGATCACTGCCAACTCACTCAGGCTGAGGTTCCCCTTGTCCACCGGGCGAGCGCTGCCGGTAGCAGTGGCCACCAGGGCGTCGAGCGCCGGGTCCCAACTACCAAAGCACCCCTCACTGTACTGGCTGGCAATTGCGTCGGACACAGACGGCACGTACACCAGATCGGCCACTCGAATCATCTCGGTGAAGAAATTGCGCTTGCCCAGCTCGCGCCCAGCCACGCACAACTCTCTGGGAACGCCAGATTGCGACCACACGGCAGCCGGGACGGGTTCGGCCAGCACTTGGTGCGCGGTAACCTCCCCCGTGCTGGCTGTCGTGGCAATTCGCAGGGCAATCTCCGTGTAGAACGTCTCCGGATCCGCTGCGCTCGTGCGGGCATGCGCGCCCGCCAAATCAAAGTGGTATGCCTCCTCCGGCTCTTCTTCGCCCACCACGAGGATTACCCGAATCCCCTTGGCCTGGGCCTGCACCAGCCGTTCCAGCGCCAGCATGGGGCCACCCCGCTGGCCTTGCTCGATCAGCACGTGTGGAGCGCGCGGCCCAAGTCCAGGATAGGCGAAATCCTCAGGGTTAACGGGATCCCTGCCCAACGCTGTCGCAAGCCGCCGGAGCAAAGAGCGGAGATGATCGGGGGTAGCATGTACCAGGGTGAATACGTGGGGGGTATGCGTCAGGTGGAACCGCCGCCGCGCCACCAGAATCAGTGATTTGCGCCACGAGACCACCTCGCCCAGGCGGGCCGTCGTCAGGACAACCGATGTATCATCATCCGGCTTTTCCTGTAGCTCGTGCCCCAGCAACGCAAAACGATCCATCAAGCCCTGCTTGATGCGCCCCAACAAAGGCGTCATGCTGCCTGGAACGAATGTCACGCGTATCCGTTGCAGCCACGGATGCAGCGGCCGCGGCCAAGATCGGGACCACGCCTGCTGCCACAGTTCCTCCCTTACGACATCTTGATCCAACACTGTCATTTTCTATGGCTCCCATCTAAAGCCAGCGCCAGCGTTGATACGCGCAGGCGTGTGGCTGGCAAAATCCGTCTGGAGGCACTGCGGCGCCTCCAGAACGTTTACCATCTGGCACTCTACGCCTACAACTGGCGTCCCTCCAGGTGAAAAGCGCGTACGATCCAATCCCCGACCTGAGATGAAATGGCGTCTACCAGGCAAAGGAATCGGCCTGTCAGAGGGGTGATAACGATGGGCTGTTGTCTGAGGATGGCCCGCACAATCCGACGCGCTACAGTGTCGGGGCGAATCTTGGCGGAAATCCACGGCACCTCGAGATTGTCGATCAGCGGCGTATCCACTCGCCCTGGCAGTACTGTGGTCGTGCAAATCCCCTTGCCGCGCAGCTCCTGCCGCAAACAATCCCCCAGGCCAGTCATGGCAAACTTGGCCGCAACATAGGGCGCATCCAGAGGGAGACCCTTGCGTCCATCCAGCGATGTCACCAGCACCAGATGTCCCGACTGCCGTTCGATCATGTGAGGCAGTACCGCCAGGATGGCGTACAGTCCCCCGTAAAAGTTGACCGCCATCGAACGCTCGATAATCTCCAGGTCCAGCCGATCCACGGGGCAGCGATAGTACGCCCCGGCATTGGCTATCAGGATGTCCACCCGCCCCCATTGCCGCACGACTTCCGCAATGGCCTGTTGCACCTGCGCCTGCACCGTCACGTCGGTGGGCAGCACCAGCGCTTCCCTGCCCAATCCGCGAATCCCGGTGGCCACCTGTTCTAAAGCGTCCTGGCTACGCGACAACAAGGCCACCCGCACGCCCTGCTCTGCCAGAGCCAGCGCAGTGGCTTTGCCGATGCCACTGGAAGCGCCCGTAACGATGGCGGTTTTACCGTGTAGAGAATCTTTCCGCACTGCTCGTTCCTCTCAGGGTTCGTGGCTCGTGCAATCTATGCTATCAGATACGAACCGCGTGCCCGCAAGTCACAATTACTGTACTACTCAGTTAAACCGATCACGCGCCCAAAAGTTGCGGGCAGTTGGCTGATCCAGGGGAAAAAGCACCTCCAGGCTATCACACAGGATGGTGCCTTCCTGCTGTTCAATCGTGATCGCGTGATAGCCAAAGGGCAGGTCACGGCATTCGATAAGCGGACAGGATGGTTGAAGGACCGACGCGCCTTGATTCACCTCGCCCGCATAGACCCCGTCCACATACACCCGCAAAACGCCCAACCCTGGCCGTCGCGGACTCCACAGGCGGAAGCCACCGCCGCGATAGTTCCACTTGGCCATTACGCCCTGAGCAGCAGAAGCATACCCAAAGCCAAAGGTAAAGGCGTTATCCTCTTCCTGCTGCCACTCCCCCGCTGCCACACCCGACCCCATCAACGCTTCGGTGGGCAGCAGCCACTGGGAACACTCCTCTCCCAAATCGGCCACCTGCAAGCTGTCTACAGACAGCACACTGCCCTCATCGGCCAGAAACCCGATCTTGCCCAGAGCGCCATCGCCCGCCGCCGCCCAGACCGGCGCGCCATTCACCTGGATGGATAGCTGCCCCTGTTGTTGCTCGATCCCCACTACATCCACCTGCATCCCCCGCCCCCGCGGGATCGCTCCGGCGGCCAGTATCGCGCGCTCCCCATCATAGGCAACGCGCTCCACCACCCAGCCGTCGGCGTGCAGGGCAAAGCTGGTATAGCCCGCCAGGCTCAACGGATGGGGTCGCCCCTCGGCACCCACCGGCCTGTCCTGGCCACAAGGGGCATTGTATCCCCACAGCAGGCGCTTCGGGCCAGAGCACCTCATCGACGCTACCAGCCGGAAATCGCCGAAACGCCGTTGAAACACGGTCAAGCTTGGCGCATTCGGGGCAGATAGCGTGAACCCCTGTCGATAGGGAGCTTCCCACGGCCGCCGGGCCATGTTGATCGTGCCGCAAGCCTGGCTGTCCTTGGAGGGAAACAGCGTCCAGAGCGTCCTGCCCGGCCCCATCGACCCGGAAAAGGTCTGCCCCCAGATTCCCTCTATCTCGTGCTCCACCGGCTCGCTATGCCAGCAGGAGCCGTATTGAAACACCTCCCAGGCTTCCGGCGTATGCGCCGTTTCTACCGGCGCGCGATAGATCACCTGGAACGTGCGATTCCGCGCCACGGATGTTGCCGGAGCATACACGTAATCTTCCTGGACAAAGCAGGGGTAGAACTCGACCGGGACTGGCAGGAAAATCTTGTTCTGCGGCCAAAGCAACAATCGGGGGCTAGCGTACGGCCCTGCCGGTTGCGAGGAGGTCAGCGCCACAAACGCCCAAGTTCCCCCTGCGTTGCGGGGCGTGGACATGCACGCCAGGATCAGCCAGTCGCGCTGGCGCTGGATCAGTGTGCTGGCGTACACTCGCTTGTAGCGCCCCAACAGAAACGGCTGCCGGGATTCGGCGTGCACCGGCTCCGGCGCGCGGGCAAAAGGCCCCTGCGGCTGCGTGCTCCACGCATAGGCCAGCCCCCCATCCGAGTTGTCCGGCTTGCACCAGCCATAGAGCAGATGGTAGATGCCGTCGGCGTACCATAGGCTGGCATCCACCGTGCCGCCAGGGCGCGTACCATCGCCGTCGAACGCGTCAGGCGATCCCTGGAGCACGACGCCCACTTCCTGCCAGGATTGCCCCTCATCCTGCGAAACATACAACAAGATGCCCCCCGGCGGCCAATACCCGCGTGGATACTGGCTCACGTAGGCATACAGATACCCCGACACGGGATCGCGATACAAGAAACCGTTCACCGGCCACTCGTAGGGTGGCATCCCCACGTGGATCGGGTTGGCGGGAAGCCGCTCGAAATTGTCAAAGGACGCATCGCCCACCGCTGGATGGCTGGACCACCATGCGCGATAGCGTGGATCGGCAAGATCAAATGAGAGGGTTGATCTCGCCGGATGCTGGCACTCTGTGGCCATTCATACTCCCCTTCTCGGATTTGCTCAGCGGACATACGCGGCATAGTTTAAACCACTTTCGAGCGCATATCAAGTATGGCATATTCGCAATAACAGTCATCTTTGGCTTCATATCCTGTCCGTCCTAACGAAACACGTTTGCATGCGTTCTGCAATCAGAGTAACATCCGGGCATTACCAGCCACGACGTCGTCCTCGACAGGCAGCTAATAGTCCGGTGGATTGCGTGGGTTGGGCGTATCAGCGGACCCACAGGGTCCGAGGGAGGCTGCTGGATGAAGGTTACGCAAATCGAGACCATTGCCCTGCACGATCCCGACAGGGCAACTGGAGGATACCTGACCCTCGTCAGGGTGCACACCGACGAGGGATTGAGCGGGATCGGGCAGGCCGAGTCCCCGTCGTTGGTCATTGAGGCCATCATCAAGTGCCGGGGCGGCCTGGAGCAACTGCTTCAGGGCGAAGACCCGCTGGAGGTAGAGCGGCTCTGGCAAAAGATGTACGCCGGAACGGGGCTTTTCGGACGGCGCGGCGTGACGATTGCCGCCATCGGCGCGGTGGAGACAGCCCTGTGGGACATTGCAGGGCAGGCGCTGGGCAAGCCAGTTTGCCAGTTGATCTGGCACTCTTTCTGCGCCACTCGCCGCCATACCACCATTAAAACCCATGTCACCCCCTACGCCACCGTCTATCCGCCGGGGGATACTGCTGAGGAAATGCGCCAGCGCCTGACCAAAGCCGTGCAAATGGGGTTCCGCGCCGTCAAGGTAGAGGAATGGCCGGGCGGCTTTGGGCACGGGCGGGTAGATACGGATGTGGCCGTCGTCAGCTTGGCCCGCCGGGTGATCGGCGAAGAGCGCGAGTTGCTGATTGACGTGCAGAACCTGTGGCAGGAGACCGGCCAGGCCCTGCGCACCATCCGTGCCATCGAACCCTACCGCCCCTTCTTCGTCGAGGCCCCGCTGCCCCCCGACAACCTGGAAGCCTATGCGCGGCTGGCCGATACCGTGGATACGCGCATCGCTGCGGGCGACTGGGGCTTTACCACCCGCTTCGAGTTCGAGGACTTGATGACACGCGGACACGTGGATGTCGTTCAGCCCTCGTCTGTCCGATCGGGTGGCATCAGCGAAATCCTGAAAATTGCCGAGTCGGCCTATCGTCGGGGGCTGCTCTGCATCCCGCACGCCTGGTGTCACATGGTCGGCGTGGCCGCCGAGGTGCACATGGCCGCCGTCGTGCCCAATATGCCCTTCTTTGAATACCCGCTTGCTTTCCCAGACTCGCCCATCATCTCCCAGCTCCTGGACCCGCCCCTGGTTCCCGATGAGAACGGTCTGATCGAGGTCCCTGACCGTCCGGGGCTGGGGTTCAGGCTGAACGAAGCCGTATTGAGCGAGTATCGAGTCAAAACCTGCTAACTGATACCGACAAAACGCTGAACGAGGAGCACATCATGCCCAAACCTGTGGCGCTACCGCCTAATCGTTCGCCCCTGCAACCCACAGCCCTGATCCCGCTGCCATTGGGCGCTGTCAAGCCACGTGGGTGGCTGCTCGACCAGCTTCGCGTACAGGCCAACGGCCTCACTGGCCACTTGGACGAGTTCTGGCCCGACGTTGGCCCCGATAACGGTTGGCTGGGAGGCCCCGGCCACGCCTGGGAGCGCGGCCCATACTACTGCGATGGACTGATCCCCCTGGCCTACCTGCTGGACGACCCGGCCCTGATTGCCAAGGCCCACCGCTGGATGAGCTGGACGCTCAACAGCGTCCAACCCAACGGACAATTTGGTCCCGACCGCAACCGCGACTGGTGGCCCCGCATGGTGATGCTCAAGGTGCTCGCCTCCTACTATGAAACCACCGGCGACCCGCGCGTGCCCGACCTGATGAGCGCCTATTTCCGCTACCAGCACAAGGCGCTCAGTGCCAGACCCTTGTCCGATTGGGGCGCTGCCCGTGCCGCCGACAACATCCTCACCGTTCACTGGCTCTACAACCTCACCGGCGAGTCCTCCCTGCTCGACCTGGCGGCCCTGATCGCCCGCCAGACCAACCCCTGGGATGACCTGCAAGGGCGCTATACCGTCGGGGAGTTGATTCCGCTGCGCGAATTCGGCATGTTCACCCACGTGGTCAACAACGCGATGGGCATCAAGACCCCGGCTGTCCTCTGGCTCCAGACCGGCGACCCGTGGCACAAGCAGGCCGCCCGCAAGGGTATCGCCCAGCTCATGCGCCATCACGGCCAGCCCAACGGCATCTGGAGCGGCGACGAGCATTTGAATGGCACCTCGCCCACCAGCGGCACGGAACTGTGCGCCGTCGCCGAGTACATGTTCTCCCTGGAAGAGTCGGTCCGCATCCTGGGCGACCCCTTCTTCGGAGATACCCTGGAGACTCTGGCCTACAACGCCTATCCCGCTGCGTGCAAGCCCGACATGTGGGCGCACGTCTATGACCAACAGGTCAACCAGGTTGTGTCCAGCATCGCCCGGCGCAATTGGTCGAACAATAGCGATTCCTCCAATATCTACGGCCTGGAGCCGCACTATGGCTGCTGCACAGCTAATATGCATCAGGCCTGGCCCAAGTTCGCCAAAAGTCTCTGCATGGCGACTCCTGACGGCGGGCTGGCTGTCGTGGCCTATGGCCCCTGCGCTGCTACCGCGCAGGTGGCCGATGGCGTGCCTCTCACGCTGATCGAGGAAACGAACTATCCCTTCGATGACTCGGTGCACCTGCGCCTGTCCCTGCCGCATCCGGCCCGCTTCCCGCTGTTGCTGCGCATCCCCGCCTGGGCCGAGGGAGCTATGCTCACCATCAACGGACAGGAGCAGCAACCCGCCGAAGCCGGAACCTTCCACCGGCTGGAACGCACCTGGCAGGACGGCGACACGCTGGACCTGCACCTGCCCATGACACTGCGCGTCACCACCGGCCACGAGGGACTGGTATCCGTCTATCGCGGTCCCCTGTTGTTCGGGCTCAAGATCGGCGAGTCGTGGCGGCAAATCGGCGGCACATTGCCCCACGCCGATTGGGAGGTCTACCCCACCACCCACTGGAACTATGGTCTACTCCTGGATCCTACCCATCCCGAGGCGGCGATTACCGTGGAAACAGCGTCCATCAGCGCCACACCGTTTGATACGGATGCCGCTCCCGTTACGCTGCAAGCCAGCGCGCGTCGCCTCCCGCATTGGACCCTGGTAGACAACTCGGCGGGCCCCATCGACGGCGGCCCTCATCACAGCATTGAACCGTTGGAGCAGATCACGCTGATCCCGTATGGGTCCACCAACCTGCGTGTGGCGGCCTGGCCCCTGATCGCCGAGTGATACCATGCGCCCATGCCGGCCATACCTGGATTCCTTCAGATAAGCGAAACTCACCCCGGGGCGGCAGAGACCTTGCCGCCCCGTGTCTTGCGTCGTCAAATCGATGGGAATCGAGCTAGCGCGCTCGGCGCAACCGAGCATGGGGTAGATACGTAGACTAATTACATAGCACACATACTGCTCTTACTACGAGCAAGGAGTACATACATGCCAAGAACTCGCATCTTTTGGGGACTGATCCTGCTCATCCTGGGAACGCTCTTGCTGCTTCAACAATTGGGCATTCTGCAAATCAATGTCTGGAGCCTGATCTTCCCCCTGATCCTGATCGGCTTTGGCGTGATGATTATCTGGGAATCCCGCCACCGACCGCAGACCACCCGCACCGAGCGCATCGCCATCCCCCATCAGGGGGCGGAGCGGGGACGCCTCCGCATACACCACGGCGCTGGCCCCTTGACCATCAATCCCGGTGCTGGCCCCAACGACCTGCTGGCGGGTCAGTTTGCCGCCGGTCTCGCCTACCGCACAGGCCGCGATCAGGATATCTACACGGTGGATATGCGCACCCCCTCCAGTAGCCCCACGCAGTTCATCTTTCCCTGGCACCTCTTTTCCAGGGGAGGCTTTACCTGGGACGTGCACCTCAATCCCGCCATCGTGTATGCCCTTGATATCGAGGGCGGGGCCAACTATGTGCGGCTTGATCTCACTCACCTGCTGGTATCCGACCTTCGGGTGAAAACCGGGGCCAGTTCCACCGAGATCAGTCTTCCCGACGGTGCGGGCTATACCCGCGTCGCGGTGGAGGCGGGAGCCGCCTCCGTCAAAATCGAGGTGCCTGCCCAAGTCGCTGCCCGCATCCGCACGCGGGGAGACCTGTCGGGGCTGACGGTCAACAGGAACAGGTTCCCCCAGATCGGCAATGTCTATCAGTCGCCCGATTACGACACGGCCCCTAACCGGGTGGACATCGAGGCGCAGGTAGACGTCGGCTCGCTGGACATCCACTAGCCGCCCGATTCCTGGCGGTCTGGTTGGGGTTATATCGTATTCATCGCATTTGTCGCACACAAGGGGGTCACATGAAAAGGCTTGATACTCCGCTGGTATGGGGCATTCTTCTGATTGTCGTCGGCCTGCTGGTTCTCTTGCAGAACCTCGGCGTGTTGGGGGACAATCTATCCCTGCTGTGGGCAGTCGTCTTTGCCGCCGTAGGTATCCGCTTCCTGTATGTCTTTCTCACGAACCGTGACGTCTGGTGGCCGCTGATTCCCTCCTTCGCCCTGTTCGGTCTGGCTGGTCTGCTGCTGATGGAAACCCTCGGCGGGGTGGGTGCATGGGGCGGCGCGTTCTTCCTCGGCGCAATAGCCCTCAGCTTCTGGGCTGTATACCTGGTCAGCCGAGAAAACTGGTGGGCGGTCATCCCCGGCGGCGTGCTGCTCACCCTCGCCCTGGTGGCGGGCATTGGCGATAGTCTGGGCGGTGTGGATTCGGGCGCTATCTTTTTCCTCGGCCTGAGCCTGACCTTCGCCCTGGTCGCCATCCTGCCCACGCCACAAGGTCGCATGCGCTGGGCCTGGATACCCGCCGTGGTACTATTTGTGCTGGCCCTGGTCATCCTGGGCGAATCGGCGGGATGGCTGATCTATGTCTGGCCCATCGCCATCATTCTGGCAGGAGCCTACTTCCTGTTCCGCGCATTGGGGAACAGGAATCGCCCGGAATAACTGGCTTGCCCCGATAATCCAGGGAAGTCGCCCAAACCCGACTTCCCTGGTTGTCGTTTCCCGAAACACACCCTACAATGGGGGCAAGGAGGTCCAATGAACCTACCAAACATTCTCTACTTGCACTCACACGACACGGGCAGATACATTCAGCCTTACGGCCACGCCGTACCCACGCCCAACCTCCAGCGCCTCGCGGAGCAAGGGGTGCTCTTTCGCCAGGCTTTTTGCGCCGCACCCACCTGTTCGCCCAGCCGCGCGGCGTTGCTCACTGGACAGTGCGCCCACAGCAGCGGGATGATCGGCCTGGCCCATCGCGGCTTTCGCCTGCACGACTATCGCCAGCATCTGGTGCACACGCTACGCTCCGCCGGTTACCGTTCCACGCTCATCGGTGTACAACATGTGGCCCCTGACCCGGCGATGATTGGCTATGACGAGGTCGTGCCACTGCCCAGTCCTCACGCCGAACACGTGGCCCCTGCGGCTGCCGAGTTCCTATCCAGCTCCGCACTCGCGCAACCCTTCTTTCTGTCCGTGGGTTTTGTCGAGACCCACCGCAAGTATCCCGCCCCCGGTTCCGCCGAGGACGCGCGCTACACGCTACCCCCGCCCCCCCTGCCCGACACGCCGCGCACCCGCACAGACATGGCCGCCTTCAAAGCCAGCGCCCGCCTGCTGGATCAGGGGATGGGCGCAGTACTGGATGCCCTGGAAGCCAACGGCCTCGCAGAGAATACCGTGGTCATCTGCACCACCGACCACGGTATCGCCTTCCCCGGCATGAAGTGCAATCTGACCGATCACGGCATCGGCGTCATGCTCATCATGCGCGGGCCAGGCGGGTTTACTGGGGGTCGCGTCTGCGATGCGCTCCTCTCGCAGGTGGACATATTCCCTACGCTGTGCGACCTGCTGGGGACAGACCCGCCCGCCTGGCTGCAAGGGCGCTCCTTCCTGCCCGTCGTCCGTGGCAACGCGGAACAGGTGCGTGACGAGCTATACGCCGAGGTCACCTACCACGCCGCCTACGAGCCACAGCGCGCCGTGCGTACCAATCGCTGGAAGTACATCCGCCGCTTCGGAGAGCAGCAAACGCCCGTCCTTCCCAACTGTGACGACAGCCCCAGCAAGGATATCTGGCTGGAATCGGATTGGCAGCGCCGCCCCGTCGCTGCCGAGCAGCTATACGATCTGGTATATGACCCGCAGGAATCCCGCAATCTGGCCCAAGACCCGACATTGCTGCCGGTGTTGGGCGAAATGCGGGGGCGGCTGAATGCCTGGATGCGTGCAACCGATGACCCGCTGCTACAAGGGCAGGTGCCTGCCCCACACGGGGCGCGCGTCAACGCTCCGGATGGCCTTTCGCCCAACGAACCTGCACGCGTTGTCGAGTAAACCATCGTTCCGTCATATCTCAGGATTGATGCAACAGGCCACTCCACTACAAGAGGTGATCTTTTATGACCAGACGCGAACTCGTCCAAGCCGCCATCGGCCATCGCCGCGCCGAGCGCGTGCCCTATGCCATTGATCTGTGCCCCGATGCCGCCGAAGCCCTGCGCGCAGTCTACGGTGACGTGGACATGCGCGAGTTCATCGACAACGACGTGCTGGATATCTCGGTCCCCTGGTGGAACTGGTATCACCTGGCCGACGATTGGCGAGATTTCCCCGCCCCTGTCTCCCGTTCGCACGTCATCGGCACCGGCAGCTATGTGGACCTCGCGGATCGCATCAAGGCGGCGCGGGACCAGTCCGACAAGTATTTTCTCGTCAGGATCTATGGCAGCCACTTTGAAAAAGCCAATTTCGCGCGGGGCATCGAGAACTTTTTGGCCGATATGGCCGGGGAGCCTGCCTTTGCTCGCGCGCTGCTGAACCGCATCATCGAGAAGAACATGGTCATGCTGGAGAATTTCTTGCCAATCGCCGAGATTGACGGGGTATTGCTCGGCAGCGATTGGGGTTCGCAGATCGACCTGCTCATGTCCCCCGATACCTGGCAGGAGATGATCCGTCCCGGCGAGCAGCGGGAATATGATCTGGTGCACAGCTACGGCAAGGACGTCTGGGTCCACTCTTGTGGGGACATCGAGAAGGTCATTCCCTCGCTCATCGAGATGGGCCTCGACGTACTCAACCCCGTCCAGCCGGAGGTCATGGACATTGCCCGGCTCAAGCGAGAGTACGGGCATGCCCTCGCCTTCTGGGGCGGCATCAGCACCCAGCAGACTCTTCCATACGGTACGTCAGAGGAAGTCAAGCAGGAAGCTCGCCGCGTGCGCGACTTGATGGCCCAAGATGGAGGCTATATCCTGGCGCCCGCTCAGTCCATCCAGGGCGACGTGCCCGTCGCAAACATCATGGCCCTGCTGGAAGTAGCCCGCGAAACGTTCGCCTAGTTTGCGTCCCACAAACCTGCTGATGGACCGCCTGCGCCAACTCAATACGGCGAACCTGTGACCCGCGCCATCGTGGCGCCCCTGAGGAAGCACGCCAATTGACAAGGCCGGGCGGCTGGCGCTACAATCCAGCCTGTTCCCGTAAGCGATCACTTGTCTGTCGCATCAACGTATCTGTTCTTATACCAATCGAGGCACAACCATGAAAAAACGAGTTTTCGGCAAGACCGGTTTGGAGATCAGCGAATTGGGATTGGGCGGTCTGTTTGTTTCCCGCGTAGGCGGCGAGTATGAGCAGGCCAAGGGCGCTATCCACCGCGCCCTCGAACTGGGCGTCAACTATGTAGATACCGCTCCCGGCTATCACAACAGCGAAGAGGTGCTCGGCAAGGGTCTGGAGGATGTGGAAGCACCTTATATCCTGTCCACCAAACTAGGGGGACGTCCCCAGCCTTTCGAGCCGCAAAACAAGGATGCCCTGATGCGCTCGGTGGAGGAAAGCCTGCGCCTGCTCAAGCGCGACCATATCGACATCCTCATGATCCACGAGCCAGACCGCCCCGGCCAGTATAACTGGTGGACGGATCACGAGAACTATGCCGGACCTGTGCTGGAAGTGCTGGCCGACTTGAAAAAGGACGGCGTGATTCGCTTCACCGGCCTGGGCGGCACAACAGCCTATACCCTGCCCCACATCATCAACACCGGCAAGTTCGACGTGGTGCTGACCGCCTTTAACTACAGCCTGCTCTGGCGTGAGGCGGAGAACGCAGTCCTGCCTGCCGCCAAGGCCCAGGGCATGGGCATCGTCATCGGCTCGCCGCTACAACAGGGAGCGCTGGCCCGCCGCTACGACGACGAGGTGCGACATGGCGCTCGCTGGCTCAGTCCCGCCCGTCGCGCCCAATACATCGCCCTGTACGACTATCTGGACGAGATCAACATGCCCTTGCCGGAACTGGCACTACGGTTCGTCATCTCGAACCCCGACATCTCCACCACGCTGATGGGCGCTCGCTCCCGCGAAGAAGTCGAGCAGAACGTCTCCGCGGTCGAAAAAGGCCCCTTGCCGCAGGAAATCCTCAAGCGGCTGGACGAGATCGCCGCGATGGTGCCCTTCCGTCCGTTCGAGGAGCCATTCGGCTTGCCGTTCACCCGGCCCTACAATGGCCCTGGCATGGCCCGCTAGCGTCTGAAAACAACGTTCCCTTTGAAAGGAGAAACTATGACTGACGCCTTTCCCCGCACAATGGTCGGTGGTGTTTCGCTCTCTCGGATGATCATCGGGACCAACTGGTTTGCGGGCTACTCCCACACCAGCCGGGCCAAGGATCAATTCATCAAGGCCTACCAGACCCGCGAGAACCTCGCCGACATCCTCACCACCTTTTTGAATGCCGGTATCGATGCCATCATGGGGGGCATGCCGGGGCCCGCTCTAGCCGATGCCCTGGATGATGCCGAGCAGCGCACGGGCCGCAAAATCATCCGCATCATCACGCCACATTTCAACATCAGGCCGGGCGAACCGGCGGAGAATGAGCCGGAAGCAGTCTTTGATCGCTGCAAAGAGCTGGGAGCTACCTTCTGCTTCCCACACCAGTGCGTTACCGACGCCCTGGTGGACCGGCGCGACCGGGTCATCCGCGACCTGGACAAGTACACCCGCCTGATCCGCGAGAGGGGGATGATCCCCGGCCTCTCCACCCACATGCCGGAAAGCATCCCTTACGCTGACGCGCAGGGCGCAGACGTAGAATCCTACATCCAGATTTACAACGCCGCCGGTTTCCTCATGCAGATCGAGGCGGACTGGGTCATGCGGATGATCCACAACGCGAAAAAGCCTGTCATGACTATCAAGCCCCTGGCAGCGGGCCGCCTCTTGCCGGTGGTCGGGCTGTCCTTCGTGTGGACCACCCTGCGCGACCAGGACATGGTCACCATCGGGACCACCACGCCCGACGAAGCCAAGGAGGTCATCGACATTTCCCTCGATATCCTGTCGCGCCGCACCATTGCGTACGAACTGCAAAGTACCCGCAGCAAGAAGTCGTTGGAAGCCTAGACGTAAAAACCCCCTCGACCACCGCGTGTGGTCGAGGGGGTTTCCGCGCTCTTGCGCTATAGCAGCCGCAAATCAACGGACCTCGGCGCGTGTTCCCTGTCAGGGTCATACTTCTGCCAGTAGACAGCTTCCTCGTTGTACTGCGTCCTCGGCGCTTTCTGTTCCGCAGGATACCCGAAATATACCACACCCACGGGAACCACATGCTCAGGGATGTCGAGCAGTTTGCAAATGGCCACAGGATCAAAGTATCCGATCCACACCGAACCCAGGCCAAGCACCGTGGCAGCCGTCAGCATGTTTTCGATTGCCGCAGCACACTCAAGCTGCCCCTGATCCCCTTCCCACGGGAAGTAGCGGGTATTGCCGCAGACAACCATAGCCATCGGCGCGTTGTACCTCCCACCTCCCAAACATTCCTTTAGCTGGCTCAAGACATCTGGCTCTGTCACGACGATAAACTCCCACGGCTGCAAGTTGCACGCCGAAGGGGCCGCCATCGCTGCCTTTAGCAGCTTGGTGATTTTCTCGCGTTCGACCTCTTTGCCTTCCACATAGGCACGTATGCTTCTTCTTGCATACATGGCATCGAACACATGCTGTTCATATTGGTCCACAGCAGTCACCACCTGTTATAGAGTGTAAAGCGTGCTACTAAAAACGCCCGGCCAGGGAACCCATGGGGTCCCACGGCTTGAGTTGAATCGGCTCCTGTTTCAGCGCCTCCAGTAACTCTTGGGAAAGGTACTTCTTGTTCACTACCACCTGGTACAGGTATTCGTCGAACCAGGCATCGCTCATGATGAACCAGCCTTCGTTGCCAGGTTCCTTGCCCCAGCTATTCTCCACCTTCCAGCGCACCGGTTGGCCATCTACTACGTTCACGCCGGTAAACACCATCGCGTGGCTCATGGCGCTCTCGCGATAGTCCAGCCGCTCCGCCTTATTCAGGCCAAACTCGACATCCAGGGCGCTCCCATAGTCAAACATGCCCATATCCATGATTCCCGAATCCCGGTCCATCATCTTGCCCACATCGCAACCGAACCAGACCGGCTCGCCATCCATCAACTGCGCCAGGGCAGCCTGCTTCAGTGTCTGGATGTCCACGTTGAGGTAGAGCACGATCCCGCCGCCCCGGACGTTGCCCAGGTACTGCACGGTGTACGTCTTGCCATAGGGCTTGTCCGCCGTAGGCGCATTGATCACGCTCACATAGTCGTCCAGCTTCACGTCGACGTACTTGTGCAAGAAGCCCTGCGGCGTCAGGTCGGCATCCCGGTGGAATTGCTTGTCCTTGTCCCTATACTCGAAATCGAAACGCTGTGGCGGTGTGCCCAGGCTCCGGCAGAGAATGCGATACACCTCTCCCAGCATCTCCTCCTTCATAGCCCGCAGTTCGTCCATCGACTGCCCCGCGCGAAACGCTTCTCGCAGGCGGGCCGCATCTTCCCGCAGCTTGAGCGTCAGCAAATAGTTCATGATCCCGGTGTTGCCGCTCTGAAAAGTCTCGGGCATGATATGCTTGGGCACAGCGCCGTATTTCTCCAGCAGATTGATAAACATGTCCCACTGCCCGCCATCGTTCACCGGCGCCCCCAACAACCACATCACCAGCCGCCCGTCGACCTCCTCCTCCACTGTCTCCAGAATGCTCTCCAGGAAATAGTTGGCTTTCTCCAACTTGTCCCAGAACATGGCATAGTTTTGGGAGAACTCGAAGGTTTCCAGGTTCAGCTTGCGCATCACGGCCAGTCGCAGGGTGTTCAGCCCGGCAAAGAGCCAACAGCGCCCGCTGGACTTTTGCGCCGTAATCTGGCCGGTCTCGATCTCGTGAGAGAAGGTGTACTGCATATCTATTGCCGGCTCGTGACTGATGGATATATCCCTGATGCCATTCTTGATGATGGCCCGCTGCATGATCTTGTTTTGGGGATTGCCCTCGTACTCCTGGGCGCATCTGTCGATCAGGTCGCTGGATATAGAGCTGCTCATAGATTGCACTCCTTTGCGTTGAATGACGATTGCCAAGCCAGTCCATCCTGCTCCGCCGGAACGACGTGGAACAAGTCTTCGTGGAATCGAATGGATTATCGTCTTTGTAAGGCATGAGGTCAAGCTCTCACCTGACAGGGGCATATCCGGCTTTCCTGCCACCATCCTGCTTGACGCCCTATCCCTCTTGGGCTATAGTCGCCCTCAACGCAGGAACTCACCAGCGGGCAGGATATCCCCCGACCATCCAGGTAGACTATTGCCCGGGGATGCCCAGGCCGGAGCAGAACACTTGCAATAACCCTTGACACCCACCCTTCACAGGAGGAACTAGCATGGCAGACAAACTGCGTGTGGTGCTGGCAGGCTGCGGCGGCATGAGCGGAGCATGGCTCAAGACCGCAGCGGCGATGCCCGAACTAGAGATCGTCGGACTGATGGACATCCGCGAGGAGGCCGCCCGCAAGCGAGCGGAGGATTTCACCCTCCCCAATGCCCTGATCAGCACGGACCTGAACTCCCTGCTCGATCAAACCCATCCCGACATCGTCTTTGATTGCGCCATCCCGGAAGCCCACGTAGACGTGACCTTGCAAGCCCTGGCCCACGGCTGCCACGTCCTTGGGGAAAAGCCCCTGGCGGATAGCATGGAGAACGCACGCAAGATGGTGGCCGCCGCTCAGCAGGCGAACCGCCTCTTTGCCGTCATCCAGAACCGTCGTTACGACCCCCGCATCCGCAGGCTACGCAACTTTATCGAGTCGGGCGCTATAGGCAACATCACCACGGTCAACTGCGATTTCTACATCGGCGCTCACTTTGGCGGCTTCCGCGACCGCATGCAGCACGTGCTGCTGCTGGACATGGCGATCCACACCTTTGACGCCGCCCGCTATATCACCGCCGCCGACCCGCTATCCGTCGTCTGCAAAGAATGGAACCCCGCCGGTTCCTGGTACGACCATGATGCCTCCGCTATCGCCATGTTCGAGATGACCGAGGGCATTGTCTATACCTATCGCGGGAGCTGGTGCGCCGACGGACTGAACACCACTTGGGAAAGCAACTGGCGCATCATCGGCGACAAGGGTACTGTTACCTGGGACGGTGCAGACGGCCTCCGCGCGCAGGCGGTGGCCGAGACCGGCGGATTCTTCAGCAAGTGGGCCGATGTAGAAGTGCCCCCCTTTGATCCGGGAACCAAGGTCGACGGGCACGCCGGGCTGATTCGCGAGTTTGTGCGCTGCGTCCAGACGGGTGAGGTTCCTGAGACTGTTGCTACGGACAACATCAAGAGCCTGGCGATGGTCTTTGGGGCCATCGAAAGTGCCCAGGCCCGTCGTTACCTCGATATCGCCCAATAACAAGGAGACACATGGCAACACATACAACACGTCAGGATATCCGGCTCGGCACCTTGGTGAGCGCCAAGGGCGATGTGGCCGGTTACATCAAACAGATCCTCCCCTATGGCTTTGAGAGCTTTTCCATCACGTTCTGGGGCGGTCTCGGCGGGTTCGACCTCCCGCAACTCGCGGCCCAGGTGAAGGAAGCCTTGGGCGATTCGGACGCTGTCATCAGCTCCCTGTCCAGCTTTGGCAACCCACTGGAGACCAACCCCACGGACCTGGAAACGCTCCGCGCCTGGGAGGCCCTGATCGATCACGCCCACCTGTTCGGCGCAGACCTCGTGACCGGCTTTACCGGGCGCGTGCGCGGCAAGCCCATCCCCGACTCTATCCCCCGCTTCAAGGAGGTCTTTGGCGAGTTGACCCGGCGGGCCGCCGATCGGGGCGTGCGCCTCGCCTTTGAGAACTGCCCGATGGGCGGGGATTGGCGCAGCGGTGACTGGAATATCGCCCATAACCCGGCAGCCTGGGAGCTGATGTTCGACGCGCTGCCCGCCGAGAACATGGGCCTGGAATGGGAACCCTGCCATCAGATGCTACAGTTCATCGATCCCATGGCCCAATTGCGCAGCCCGTGGGTGAACAAGTTCTTCCACATTCACGGCAAGTGCGCCACCATCAACTGGGACGTCATTCGCGCGCACGGCATCCAGAGCGATAAACCGTGGGGCTTTCACCGCACGCCCGGCTTTGGCGACTGCAACTGGACCGACATCATCAGCGAGTTGCGTCGAGCCGGTTTCGTCGGCTCCATCGACATCGAGGGCTGGCACGATCCCGTCTACCGCGACGACCTGGAAATGACCGGTCAGGTACACGGGCTGAACTATCTCAAACGCTGCCGGGGCGGCGAGTACGTCCCCAACCCCAGCTAACTCCATCGCACGGAACTAACCAACCTCCCCGTGACGCCAGGCATCAGCGCTGCGGGGAGGTTGCCTTTGCCCCAGTCGCGTGCCACCCCTGCACTTGACCATCCCATAACCCACGCTACAATAGGAAGCGCTTGTCCAAAGCACTGAATCCTCTCCGCAGCACGCAGATCGCATGATCATAATAAGGAGCAGCATGTTTCCAGATACAGAACGCTTCCTCTGGCTAGAAGACCATACTCGCGCCATCCTCGAACGCTGTCGGCGCGTGGCGACGTCCGTGCCGGGCTACTCCTCCGACCCACTGACCATCTATGTCCCCGGCGGGGACAACAAGTATCCCAGCTTCTGGATACGTGACGCGGTAATGCAATGCCGTTCCGGCCTGATCGACGTGTCCACGATGGAGAACATGCTAGGGACCATCCTCGCCCACCAGAACGGGCCTACCCAACGCCCGCTGGCCCACGGCATCCGGGTGGACCCCTGGGCCATTCCGGATCACATCAATCTGCCCGGCTTGAGCACGCCCGAATTCGATCGCACGCATCCCTTCGGCGCAGTATTCTACCCCGGCACCTATTCGCCCACCGACGACCAGGGCGATGGCACATTCGGAGTCCGTCCTGCCGACGACGACATCTATGAGGTCATCGAACTGGCTGACTCTATCGTCAGCGCCCTGCCGGAGCACGCCCGGGCCGCTTTCCTGCGCCGCGAGATCAAGGACGTGCCCATTATCGAGCGGATGCACAATGGCCTGCAGGCCATGACCATAGATGAGGAAACCGGTCTCTGTTGGAACTCGCCCACAGATTGGTCGGCTTCCAACTTTCACGACTCCCTCAAGCCGATGGGGGCCGTCGCCCTCACTTCTTGCTTGCGCTTTCGGGCGGCCCGCACGATGGCAGGTTTCGCTTCCATGCTGGCGGATACGGCGCTCCAGCAGTTCTACAATGCCCAGGCCGACCTTATCGCTCATTCCGTCGTCTCTCACCTGCTGACAGAGGACGGCTGGATCATGGCCGCCTCGCAGGTCGACCGCCAGCCCGACGTCTGGTCCACGTCTCGCGCCGTCTACATTGGCCTGCTGACTGGCGAACACGCCCGGCGTGCCTGCCAAGCCATGCTGCGCGTCTATCGGGACAGCACGGACGAACTGCATCCCACCATTTCGGCATGGGGCTATCTGCGCCATGCACCTACCAGCGCGGATGTAGTCCCCGGCCAGATGATGTGGGAGCATGACCGCGAGACCACCAGGAACCAGTACGGCGTCTACCAGACCGGCGGCTACTGGCCACAACCCCTGGGATATTACGCCTACGCCCTGGCCCAGGTCGACATGGAGGCAGCGCGCCAGATTGCTGTCGAGTTCATTGACCACACGCGGGCGCACGTGTCCGAGGGCGCGCCTTTTGAATGGCTCAATCCGGCCATCCCCCTGGAGCAAACGCCCGGTTTGGGCCGGTGGTACGGCCCATCGGCTACTCTGCCACTAGAGGGCTTTCGTCGTCTCTCGGCCATGCTCGCCTGAGGAGTATGGCATCTATCGGCGGAAACCAGCATAATTCTGAAGGAGTACAAGGGAACATGAAGGTCGAAAGGGTGCTGATCACTGGCGCGGCTGGTTATCTGGCTCGGTTCGTCATCGAACGGCTGCGGCCCCACTACGCGTTAACGCTCACCGACCTGAACCGCCCCCAGGCCCCTCACGACGATCTCCCGTTCATCCAGGCGGATATCAGTTTCTACCCCGAATTCGAAGGAGTGTGCGCCAATCAGGATGCCGTCGTGCATCTCGTTGCCCTGGTGCGAGAACGGTTCGGCAGGCCTCACTCCTTGTTCGCCGACGTGATGGTCAAGGGTACCTGGAACATAGCCGAAGCCTGTATCGGCCACCGCGTGCGGCGCCTGGTCAACATTTCTAGTATCGTGGCGTGCGGCTGGCCTGCCGACGTCCAGCAGGCATACCGTGTTGGCAGTCCATCAGGGTTCAGACCAAGCGACCTGTATTACTGCCTATCCAAGAGCCTGGGTGAGCAAATCGGGCTAGCCTACCATCAGGCGCACGGCCTTTCCGTCATCCATCTGCGCCCCGGCGTCATCGCCGGAGATGGCCTCAATCCCGACCCCCAAACACCTCAGGGTCGACGAGGCCCCTGGTTCGTCTACGTGGATCCCAGGGATGTAGCCCAGGCCGTCGAAGGAGCACTGCAAACCGATGTGCCCTACGGCTGCTATCAGATTGTCGCCGGGCGACGCGACGCGCTGTTTGACTGGTCCGCCGCCAGCCGTGACCTGGGTTACCAACCGCAACATAACTGGCCCGAAATCCCCGAAAGCGAGTGCTAGACGATGAGCCTGCAGAACAAAACTATCCTCGTGACTGGCGCAGCGCGTGGCCTGGGTCGTGCTGTTACGGAAGCGTTTCTCCGCGAAGGCGCACACGTCGTTGCCCTGAGCCGTGATGTCACCCCGCTCACAGCGTCGCGGGAAACCCTTGCCTCCTTGGGCGGCTCCCTACAAACGGTACAGGCAGACGTCTGTGACGAACAAGCGGTAGCCGACTGTGTAGCGAGCCTGCCATCCCTCGACGTCGTCGTGAATAACGCCGGGATCGCCCGTGCGCGTGCGTTCCTGGATACTCCCACATCGGAAATAAGCGATATCCTCGCAGTAAATGTCATAGGCGTCTTTAACGTAATGCGCGAGGCGGCTCGCAAGATGGTTCCTCTGGGCGGTGGGCATATCATCAACGTTGCTTCGGATGCGGCCCTGAAAGGTATCCCTGGCATGGCTCCCTATGTGGCCAGCAAACATGCGGTGCTTGGCCTTAGCCGGTCGGTAGGCAAAGAACTGCGCCAACAAGGGGTTCGCGTGACATGCTTCTGTCCTGGCCCTATCGCGACGGACATCTTGGGCCCCAGCACAGCCAATCCCCGGGCATTGTCGCCAGTGAAACTAGCTCAGATGATCGTTCATCTAGCCACACTTCCGCCGGATTTGGAGCTGCAAGAGCTACTCGTGGAACCGATGGGCTTGAATATCTAGTTGCCCTATCATCTGAAGTGATCAGCATACGGGACACTTTGACACCAACCTAACTACAAAAGGAGAGCAACGACATCATGGCTAAACGGCGCGTTCATTACGTACTCAGCACCCACTGGGACCGGGAGTGGTATCAGACCTTTCAGGATTTCCGCTTTCGCCTGGTCAAGCTGATGGATGAGATTCTGGACGGGTTGGAAGAAGGCAGACTGCGCGGCCCGTTCCAGACCGACGGACAGGCCATCATCCTCGAGGATTACCTGGAAGTGCGCCCCGAACGTCGGGAACAGGTGGAACGTTATGCGCGTGAGGGCAAGCTGGTCATTGGCCCCTGGTACGTGCTCCCCGACGAGTTCCTTGTTTCCGGCGAGTCCATGATTCGCAATATCCGGCTGGGGCGCGATGTAGCTCGCTCCTTTGGCACCCAGCCGTCCAATGCCGGGTTCGTGTGCGATATCTTTGGGCACAATAGCCAACTGCCACAACTCTTTGCGGGCTTTGGCATACCCGGCGGCTTTATCTGGCGCGGGGTCAACCTCTTTGAGACCCGCCAGGTGCGCTGGATTGGCGCAGATGGCACGGAACTCCCCTGCTACCGCTTTGGCAAGGTGGGCTATTGCTCCTACGCCCTACAGGTTCGCCATGCCGTGTTCGGCGGCTTTCGCCCCTTTGATAAAGAGTTCCACCGCGCCGAGCTGGAAGCCTATTTGCAGGAAGAAGCGAGCGCCACAGAGACCGACACCATCCTCTTCTTTGATGGCTGCGACCATCAGCCCTGGGACCAGGAGATGTACGCCCTGCTCCAGGAGCGCGCCGCTCAGGAAGATGCCTCCTTTGAGATCGTACATACTTCGCTGGATGACTATTTGGCCGACATGCTCCCGCAGGCAAACCGCATCAGCACCGTGTTGAGCGGGGAGCTGCGCGAACCGGCCCGCCATTCCAGCGATCTGGACGGTCAGTGGCTGATCCCTGGCGTGCTGTCCAGCCGTGTCTGGATCAAGCAGGATAACGCCGACTGCCAGACCCTCTTGTGCCATTGGGCCGAGCCGTTCGGTGCGCTGGCCCATACCACGCTGGGCACCGAGTACCCCCAGGGCTTCCTGAATGTGGCTTGGAAATGGCTGCTCAAGAACCACCCCCATGACTCGATCTGCGGGTGTAGCATCGATGCCGTGCACGAGGATATGAAGTTCCGCTTCAGCCAGTGCCGGAACATCGCCAACCGCCAGACCATCGAGGCCACAACCAGGATGGCGGCCAGTATCGAGGGCGAACTAGAGGACGAGGCCTTGCGCGTGGTGGCCTTCAACCCGCTCACCAGCTCCTTCCAGGAGACCGCCGAGCTTACCGTGCGCCTCCCCAAGGACTGGCCCACCTTCAACGAGTTCTTTGGCTTTGAGCCGAAACCCGCCTTCCGCCTGTACGGACCCGACGGAACGGAAATCCCCTATCAGCGGCTCGCCCAGGCCATGCACCGCGTCAAGGGGCACGAGATCACCGTCAGCGCGCCGCTGCAGATCCCGCCCACTGGCTATACCGCCCTGACCGTCCGCCGTGGCGAGCCAGCCAAGCCTACCCGCTACCCAGAGGTTCCCGGCCTGGCGACCAGTGAGCGGTCGATGGCCAACGAGTACCTGGATGTCACCATCGAATCCAATGGCACGCTCACCGTTACAGACAAGCGCACGGATAAGACCTACAACCGCTTGCTCACGTTTGAAGAGTGTGCGGACATCGGCGATGGCTGGTACCACGGCGTTGCCGTTAACGATCAGGTCTTTGCCTCCTCCGCCTGCCAGGCGGACGTTGCCCTGGTGCACAACGGCCCCATGCTGACTACCTTCCGCATCCGCACCACCATGCGCGTGCCCGATTCCTTCCACTTTGACACGATGACCCGCGCCGAGACCTTTACCGAGATGGTGCTCGACAGTACCGTCAGCCTGCGGCCCGGGGTGGATCGCATCGAAGTGCAGACCACCGCGCATAATACCGCGGACGACCATCGGTTGCGCGTGCTGTTCCCCAGCGGCGCGCAGACGGGGACTTACCTGGCCGATTCCGCCTTTGACGTCGTGGAGCGCCCCATCGCCCTCCGCGCGGACAACCATCTTTACCGCGAATTGGAGATCGAACCCAAGCCGCAAGAGAGCTGGACCGCCGTCCATGACACCGACCGCGGCCTGGCCGTGCTCAGCAGTGGCTTGCTGGAATCCGCCGTGCGCGACCTGCCTGAGCGCCCCATCGCCCTGACCCTGTTCCGTGGCACGCGGCGCACAGTGATGACCGACGGCGAGCCGAATGGTCAACTGCGCGGCACGTTGGTCTTCCGCTACTGGATCGTGCCCTTGAGCGGCGCGCCCGACCGACCGCGGTTGTTCACGCTCGCCAAGCAACTCGCCGCCGGGCTGCGCACCGTGCAGCTTTCCGCCGCGGAAATCGGGTACCAGCGCGTGGGCAACATCCCCGCCACAGCGGGCTTTGTCCAGGTCGAGGGGCCGGGCGTCGTCACCAGCCTGCGCTACGTCGGCGAGAAGCTAGAAGTGCGCTTGTTCAACCCGACCACCGCGGATGGACAGGCTACCGTGCGCTTCCTGCAACCTGAACTCGCCGCGCGGTTCCGCACCTTCCAGAGCGTCAACTTGGAAAGCACCCCCTTGGGCGAGCCGCAGCCCTGCGCGGATGGCACGGCCACTGTGCTGCTGCACCCCAAGCAGATTGTTACACTAAGCTTTGCTTGAGTGATCGTTTACTGACCGGCTGCACCCGACTCGTATGGCAGAGTCGGGTGCAGCTACCTTTGCCCGTCAACTGCCAACGACTTATTGCCATCGCCCGATACTGGAGTAGCATAGATGGTCAACGCACTGCAACCCCTCCCATCAACCTGTACTTTGTCTGGGAGTGGTGGGAAGAGCATTTTCAACGCGCCGAGGGCCGCCCTGAGCACATCGACCTGGATTGGCTGGACGCCACCTATCTGGCTCGCCAGCGATTTCTCTATGAGCGGTTTGGCGAGTTCGGCCTTGGTCAGGCAGACCCCGTGCTCGATGCGGCGTTCGTCGCTCGGGTCATGCCGTTCCATACCGCCCTGCTCCCCGTCGCGATGGGCATGCGGGTCAGGGTCAAACAAGTGGGCGGGTACATGTGGGAACCTTTGCCAGTCGAGAGCCTGCAAAAGCTGCGGCCTGTGGATCTGGCAGCCTCGCCCCTGGGAGACCTGTTGCTACGGGAAAAGGACCAAGCGCTCACCCGCTACGGGACCGTCACTCAGGCAGTAGACGTCGGCAGCCCTGCGAACAATGCCTTTATGCTGCGCGGCGCCGAGTTCTACGCCGACCTGATCGCCGACCGGGACCTGGCACAGCGCTACCTGGATCCCATCACCGAGACTATCTGCCTGGCCTATCGTTTCCTCACGGAGCACTTTGGGCCGATGGAGGGCTTTCCCCTGGGCAACTGCAACGTCGTAATGATGTCCCCCGCCGTGTACATCGACATGATCCGAGATTATGACATTCGCTGTATCTCGTATGCGGCGGAGCTCAACGAACAGCCTCCCCTGACCGATGTGCACCACTGCGACGTCCGAACCGAACCTTTCGCCGAGGCCTATGCTGGCCTACCCGGCATCCGCAGCTTGCAGGGTTCCTATCACTCGAACATTGCCCGCATCCGCAGCGTTTTGCCCGGCGTGAGCTTCTCGGCTATGCTAAGCCCTGTGGACCTGATGAACTTGCCAGCCGCAGTCATAGACCAGGAGATAGATCGATGTTTGGCCGAGGGGGTCCGGGATTTCGTCATCTGGAACATTGACCCCCGATGCGGACCAGACCAGACGACGGACCTGTTGCGCCGCCTGACCCGGCTCGCCGCCCGGCATAACCGCGAAGCAGTCATTTCCGCCATCCCCTTCTCCTGGGAGGAAATGGACTGGGAATTCCCGCGTTACCGAGATGACTTTCAGCTCCCGCCGGGGGTGTAACCCCGCCGCCGAGCGGCAAACAGGCGCTCATCACACGTTAAGGAGGACACCTGCATGGGACATGATGGGAAGAAGCTGGCGCTAGACGCCCTACACGGCAAGGCCACCGAGCGCATTCCCGTAGGTCCGCTCACCTGGGGCTTTGAGTATCTCTGGAAGGTTGCCGGGCTGGAGCCGTGGCAACTGGCCTGTGGTGGCAGCGAGACCTGGCACCGCGCACACATGGCCATGCTGGAACGCCACGACGTGGATGTCCTCTGGTACGAGGGTGCTGGCAATGGGCCGAAGGAGCCGACCCTGTTGCAGGACACTCGCCGAGAATGGGTCGTGCGCGACAATAACACCGGTCATACCTACGGCCTGATGAAGGATAGCTTTGCCCTGTATGATCTCGAATCCGGTCCCCACATTGCGATTGGGACCACCGAGACCAGCCGAGCCATTACCTCGCGGGAGGAAGCCGACGAGCGCATCCCCCTGTTCCAGACTTGGGGCCGCATCTACTTGGACGGCTTGCGACGGCTGATCACCGACGTAGGCGACCGCGCCCTGGTACTGCCGCACCACTCGCCCGGCTATATCATCGGCTGCTACGAGTTCGGTTTCCAGGCCGCGATGGAAACGATGGTCTATGATCCGGAGCTATTCTTCTACGTCTGCGACCGCTTTGCCGAAGGGGATCAGCGCCGTATGCGCGAGTGGGCCGAGGCGGGCGCAGAAGCCGTCTACATCGCCGACGGTTGGGCTTCTTGCGACATCATCTCCCCGAGCATGTTCGAGCGCTTTGCTCTGCCCTACCAGCGCTCCATCACCGAAGCCGCCCATCAGGCAGGACTGCCTATCATCTTCTGGAACGAGGGGGACGTGCTCCCCATCCTGGAGCTTGAGGCGTCCCTGCCCGTGGATGCCTTTGCCATCGAGCAGCCCCGCAAAGGCGTAGACCTGACCATCGCCAGGTTGCGCCCGGTCTTTGGTCCCCACCGTTGTCTCATGGGTAACGTGGATTCCGAAGAGCTATTCCGCCGCAACGACCCCGCCGAGATCAAACGGGCAGTGTCTGACCAGATCAGGCAGTCGGGCCAGGGGAATCCCTTCATCGTCAGCACTGGCAGCCCTCTTCCGAGCAGCACCGAGCTATCAGCAGTAGACGCCATGATCGAAGCGGTCCGCGCATTTCATTTCTAGAAGAGGTATCGGTATGCACTCTCGCGAACGCGTACAACGCGCCATCCATTTTCAGGGGCCAGACCATATTCCCCACTTTCTGCCAGACGAACAACCCAACGACATCCTGTGGTTGTGGCTCGAGCGCCCCCCCGCCATCCAGCCCTGGGCAAAAGTGGGCAATATCCGCCGCCAGATTGACACCTGGGGCGTGGTCTGGGAGAGCGCCTCGGAAGGCAGCTTTGGAGAGGCCAGGAAATGGCCCATTGAGGACATCACCCGGCAGGCGGAATACCAGTTCCCGGACAACAACAACCCGCAGTACTACATCGAGCCGCGCCGACTCATCGAGGAAAACAACCGCTCCGCCAATCCCAAGTACTGCCTGGGCGTGATGCCCTTCAGTTCGCTGAACGAGGGCACCCACAACATCATGGGGCTGCAAAACATGTTCGCCGCGTACTATGAACACCCCGACGATCTCAAGGGCCTGATTGGTCGTCTCGCGGAGAAGCAGCTCGAATCCATCCGCATACTGGCCGAAATCGGCTGCGACGGCGTGATGGGCTACGACGACTGGGGGCTGCAAGACCGACTGATGGTGCGCCCTTCCATCATCGAAGAGTTCTTTATGCCCCACTATCGCCGCAACTGGAGGCTGGCCCACGAACTCGGCATGGACGTCTGGCTGCATTCCTGCGGCTACACCATCGACATCATGCCCCTCTTCATCGAGGCGGGCCTCAATGTCGCCCAGATGGACCAACAGGAGAACATGGGCCTGGAGGCGCTCGATGCGCGTCTGGGAGGCAAGCTGGCCTTCTGGTGTCCGGTGGACATCCAGCAAACCATGATTCGCGGCTCCGTGCAGGACGTGCGCGATTATGTAAAACGCATGATGAACACCCTGGGCAACCATCACGGCGGGCTGATCAGCATGGCCTACAGCAGCCCCGATGCTGTCCAGCACACCCAGGAAAAGATCGACGCCATGTGCGCGGCGTTTCGCGAGTACGGGGTTTACTGATCCCCCGTTACAATTGTGACCTGCGAGGAGGCACATGCCCATGCCAGACATCGTACAGAAACCGATTGCCCCCACCGTAGACCTGCGCGATATGCTACGCCAGCACATCATCGCGCGCAGCCTGGACTATATGCGCCAGGCGGAGCAGCGCCGCCAGACGGCATTGCGCGACGGTGATATTGCCGCCTACCAACAAGCCATTCAGACTGCCGTCCAGGGCTTCTACGGGAAACTGCCGGTGGGCCGCAACAGTCCGCGTCCCCAGGTTACTGCGGTCAGCCGCTTTGACAAGGCGGGCTATCGCCTGGAGAACGTGCTCTTTGACTCTTTCCCCGGCTGGCAGGTCAACGCTACCGTCTATGTCCCGCTGGACTATGCCCCGCCGTTTCCCGCGGTCGTCATCCCCGTCGGGCATTCGGGCAAGCAGTTCGAGAGCTATCAGCTTCCCGCCCAGTTCTTTGCCCGCAGTGGCTACCTGGCCGTGCTGTTCGACCCACCCGGCCAGGCCAGCGAGAAACGACCGGGGAACGATCATTTCGTAGACGGCGTGCGCTGCTACCTGGTGGGCACAGATCAGGGCCGCCCGGCGACATCCAGCCAGTACTTTGTGGCCGATGCTGTGCGCTGCATCGATTACCTGGAAACGCGGGCGGATGTGGACCTCTCACGGGGTGTCGCCATGACTGGCGTCTCTGGCGGTGGCACCACCACCACTCTGGCTGTGCACCTCGATGAGCGTATCACCGTCATCGGCCCTTCCTGCTGCCTCTCACCCTTGTCCGACCTGGACATCACCCAGTGCTATGCCAACTGCCCTGAAACGCACGTCTGGGAGCGCTATGTTCAGGGGATTGACGAGGTGGACCTGCTCTGCGCCGTGGCGGGAGCTACCCCCACCGACTCGCGGCCCACGCTACTGATGGCGGGCGAACTGGACGAGGTCTTTCACGTGGAGGATACGGCGCAACTCGCGGATCAAGTGCGGGCCTTTTACCAGCGCGCTGGCGCGGCAGATCGATTCGAGTTCTTTATCGATCGCGACAGGGGGCACTGTTACTCCCTCGATCAGGCGCGCCAATTCACCGCCTTCATGAACCGCTGGCTCCTGGGCCAGCCAGACCGCCCAGTGTGCGATTGGCCAGACGCCGCTTTCACCCTGGATCCCTACGAGCAGATGCGCTGTTATCCCCGCCTGGATGTGCACATGCGCTCCCTCACGCTGGACCGAGCCAAAACGCTGGAATCCGCCCGCACCCAGGACGCAAGCCGCATGCGAGCCGCTGCCGGTGAGATTGCCGGTGTCCAGCATCAACTGCCTGCTCCAACAGCGCAGGTAAGCGAACCGCTGCAGGTATGGACCCACGACTGGCGGCAAGCACTGCTATCTCCCGAGCCCGGCATTCAGATCCCTGCTACCATCGTCCAGGCCCGCAATAAGCCAACCGCCACCATCCTGCACCTGGATGACCAGCACCGGAACCGGCTGCTCTACCGCAACGGCCTGTTGTCCCGCGTCATCGGGTTCATGGCAGACCAGGGGCCAGTATGTAACTACCTGGGGGTGGACCTGCGCGGCTGGGGGGACACCTACCCAGCCATGTACCCCTTTGAAATGGCGGGGTGGGCAACCGTCGAGCGCACGCTGGCCTACAAGAGCAACGCCCTCGGCGACCCCCTGATGGCGATGCGCATCCGCGACGGCCTGTCCGCCCTGGCCTTTCTGCGCTCCCGGCCCGCTCTCGCTGAGGCACCGATTATTCTGACCGGGTCGGGTTTGGGCGGTCTGACGGCTCTGCATGTGGCCGCTATAGACGGGCAGGTCGCCGGAGTCATAGTCTGGGATAGCCTGGTCAGCTTCCGATCCATATTGGAGACGGAACAGTACTCCTGGCCCGCGGACACGTTCATTCCGGGGATTCTGGTGCACTATGACATCCCGGAGCTTGTGCGGGCTGTCGGGCAGATTCTGTCCGATGGGCGCGATGCGTCCGCCCTCTGCCCGGTGGCGGCATTCGACCCGCGAGACGGTCAGGGACACGTGCTGTCCGAGGCCGCCGTGCACGACCTGAACGCACAGGTAGGGCGCGAGCTTTACCATCTGGGCGCGGAAGCGCAAACGCTATCCGAGACCATCCGAGAGATGGTACGGACTGGATGAACCACATGGCTCGTGGAGGAAGCATGCCCCTGGAGAATCTGCAACACTACCTGGACAAGCTGGAATCGCTCATCGACCTGGAGCACGTGCAATGCACGGAGGAACTGCAACGCCGGGCCTTTGCCTTCGAGCCGGTAGACCATGTTCCCACCATCTTGCACTATCCCATCTCCGCAGACGAATGGCCAGACTATGGCTTCCTGGACATATTCGACGACCCGGGAAAGATGCTGCTGCACGAACTGCGCGATGTCTATGCTGGGGCCAGGATCAAGGATGATCGGCTGTTCGGCCTCCGGGCCAACTATGGCACGGGGATCGTCGCTTCCATGTTCGGCTGTCGCACCGTCACCTTTGAGGATTCCTTACCCATCGGCCTGGCCGTCGAGCCGAACCAACTCGCCCGCATCCTGGACGAGGGAGTGCCCGACCTGCGCGCCGGGCTGGCGGGCCGGGCGTTGGACACGGCGGCCTACTACCGCGAAAGCTTGCGTCCCTACCCCAAGCTCTCCCAGGTGGTCGGATCGCAAATGCTAGACATCCAGGGGCCATTTGATAACGCCAGCATCATCTGGGGGTCCGACATCTACCTGGCCTTTTTCGACGACCCGGATAGGCTGCGGCGGCTCTTGCAGATCGTAACCGACACTATCCAACAACTGGTCAAGCTGCACCGCCAGGTGGACGGCTGCCCACCAACGGAACACAGCGGCGCGTGGCACTATCTGGGCGGGTTGTGCGTGCGCAACGACTCCTCCATCAACCTCAGTGGGGCGCAGTACGAGGAGTTCGTCAAGCCGCTGGACACCCAGTTGATCGCCGACCTGGGGGGCTGGATTCACTTCTGTGGCAATGCCCGGCAATGGTGGCCGCGTATGCTGGACATCCCCGGCCTCAAGGGCATCAACCCCTACCAGGGCGAGTTCTATGACCTGTACAGCATGTTCGAGCGTTGCGAGGCGGCGCGCGTAGCCATTGTACAGTGGACCACGCCGGTAGATGCGCGTTGCCGCGAGCGGGTGCGCACTGGCTTTTCGCGCATCTATTGGGCGCGCGACTACGAGGCCGCCCTGCGCGCCAAGGATAGGCTGTACGCCACCAGCCACGCCGACGAATAACACATCAGGAATATACCTGGATGCTCAGGCATTGACGAGGCCGTCTGGCCGGACTACACTATTCCCAACACCCTATACTTATCCCATACCGCAACACTAGAGGAGGACGTCTATGCCAGCCCAGGCTCAAGCCAAAATCAAGCGATTGCGCCAGGCTCTCTCACATCAGGAAGGGGACCGCGTTCCCGTGGGAGAAGCCTTCTGGACCGGCTTTTTGCTGCGCTGCAAGGAGCGTTGGGGCCAGGATTTCGACCCCTATCGCGCCTTTGATCTCGACTATATCATCATCATCCCGAATATGGACCCCCGTATCCAACCGTTCGAGGTCATCAGCCAGCAGGGGGAGGACATCGTCGTCAAGACGGGGTTTGGGGCCACCATTCGCCGCTCCGGTGTGTTGCCCATGCCTCACTTTGAATCCTTCTCCGTCGAGCGCCCGGAGGAAATGCTGACCTTCCCCTTCGACGACCCTGCCGACCCGCGCCGCTTCTATCAGGGTGGGGATGACCAGCTCAACGGCGTCGGCGATGCCCTGGTACGCGATATCCCCTCGTGGGAGGAACGCCTGCAACCGTATGTGGACGATTTCGCGGTGTTCGGGTCCGTCTGCGAGCCGTACGAGTACCTGTGGCGCATCATCGGCAGCGCCAACGCGCTCCTGTGGATGGCCGCCGAGCCAGAGCTTTTTGCCGCATTCGTTGACCGGGTGGGCGGTTTCCTGTACCAGTTCGCTGCCGCCCAGATTCAGGCCGCCAAAGGCCGCCTGTCGGGCATGTACATCTGGGGGGATGTCGCCTACCGTAACGGCATGTTCTTCAGCCCCAGGCGTTGGCGCGAGCTATTCAAACCCCAGGTCAAGCGGCTGATCGATCTCTGCCGCCAGCATGACCTGATGACCATCTACCACGGCTGTGGCAACGCCAGCCCCATCTTTGACGACCTCGTGGAGCTTGGGCTGGACGGATACAATCCCTTGGAAGCCAAAGCCGACTTGGACGTAGTCAAGCTCAAGCCCAAGTACGCGGGCAAGCTCGCATTTGTGGGCAACATCGACGTGCGTATTCTGGAGCAGGGCGACCCCGACGCCATCCGGCAAGAAGTGCGCTACAAGCTCCAGGCAGCCAGGGGCGGCGGTTATGTCTTTCAGTCGGATCATTCTATCACCAGCAACGTCGCTCCGGAGAGCTACAAGCTGGCGATTGACACCTTCCGCCAACTGGCAGACTATCCCCTGAATCTGTGAACCCATTGCACATCCCGCAAGGAGGGCTTGCATGCAACGCTACGGAATGATGATCAAGGTCAAGCCGGAAGGTCTGGAAGAGTACAAACGCCTGCACGCCGCCGTCTGGCCTGATGTCTTGCGAACCATCCACGAGTGCAACATCCGCAACTATTCCATTTACTATAGCAACGGCTACCTGTTCAGTTACTACGAATACGTCGGGAATGACTACAAGGCGGACATGGCCAAGATGGCAGCGGACCCAGCCACTCAGAAATGGTGGGCAGTTTGCAAGCCCTGCATGCAGCCACTCGAAGGAGACGAAGAGAATTGGTGGACATTGATGGAAGAGGTCTTTTACACGGATTAGGGCTATTACCCGCCCTCAGTAATACGTCCCATCTATACAGACAGGAGGCCGCATAACCCTATGCCCAACGTAGACAAGCCCAAGAAGGATCTCTTTGCCGCCATAGCCGTCCGCGATGACAGCGACCCGCAGCCCGTCAGCTTTCGCCAGGACGCTCTGGTGCAGCCTCTGCCGCCCGACCTGCCGCCGCGCAGTCTGCCCATCGCGCCACATGACCCACAGGCTGTCTTTGTGCCCCTCCCCAAACTGGATGATGCTCAAAAGCTGCACGCAGAATTGGAGCGCCAGCGGGCCTATTATGCCCCCTTCCTGCGCAATCTGGCCCCTGCCCCTGAGAAGACGCGTATCGCCGTCCCTCTGGACGCGTTCGATTGGCGCTTGCAGACTGACGCCGATCTGGCGGATTTCGGCGCTACCCTCAGTGGCGCCGGAGAGTGGCAGCGGGTCCATATCCCGCATTACGGCGGGCCGCTGGGCCGAGCCACAGCCTATTACCGCACCACCTTTGTCGTGACCGAGGAAATGCGCGCTCAAGGCGCTTTGTTCGTCTGCTTCAAAGGGGTAGATTACAGGGCGCACGCCTTTGTGAACGGTACCTACCTTGGCTCGCACGAGGGCTTTTTCGCCCCCTTTGAGTTCGATTTCACCCGCGTGGCTCGCGTTGGGGAGAACGTGCTGCTAGTACAGGTCGAGAACGATGCCATCTGTATGGGCAACGATTCGTGGGGTGAGGACGGGGAACTGTACGACGGCGATAAAATCTATGCTGCCACCGGCCCCGGCTACGATGACCCGGTAGATGGCTGGCATCATTGCCCGCCGGGCATGGGTATCTATCAGGATGTCTCTGTCGAGGCCCGCGCCCCAATCCACATCCACGATATCTTTGTGCGGCCCAACCTGGAAGCCGCCTCCGCCGAGGCCTGGATCGAGGTCTACAGTTGCCACACGCTGCGCCACGACGTCGCACTGGAACTCTCGGTGTTCGGCCAGAACTTTTCCCATACCGTTTTCCAGGATGAACGCTACGACCTGGCTGGCCCGGCAGGCCCCACAATCAACTACTACCGACTGCCCTTCGAAATCCCTGACCCGCGCGTCTGGGAGCAGGAAACCCCCTGGCTCTACCAGATCCAGGTGCGCCTGCTGGACGCGCAGGGGCAGACGATCGACGTCGCCAGCCGCCAGTTCGGGATGCGTTCGTTCCGCATGGACGAAGAACACGAGCCCAAGGGCCGTCTGTACCTGAATGGCCAGGAGATTCGCCTGCGGGGTGCCAACACGATGGGCCACATGCAGCAGTGCGTCATCAAGAAAAACTGGGATCAACTGCGTGACGACATCCTCTTGATGAAAATCTGTCACCTGAACTTCTTCCGGCTGACCCAGCGTCCCGTGCAGCCCGAGATCTATGACTTTTGCGACCGCCTGGGCATGTTGGCCCAGACAGATTTGCCGCTGTTTGGCGTGCTGCGTCGCAACCAGTTCTCCGAAGCCGCTCGCCAGGCAGGCGAGATGGAGCGTCTGGTGCGCGCCCACCCCTGCAACATCATGGTCACCTACATCAACGAGCCGTTCCCCAGGGGCCGCGGCAGCTTGCACCGCCAGCTCTCACGAGAGGAAATGGAGGGCTTTTTCACCGCCGCCAACCAGGCCGTTCTGTTAGCCAACCCTGACCGCGTAATCAAGCCGGTGGATGGCGACTATGACCCGCCCGGCCCCAGTCTGCCGGACAACCACTGCTATTGTGGCTGGTACAACGGCCACGGCGTGGACCTGGGCAAGCTCCACAGAGGATACTGGCAGAAGGTCAAGCCCGGCTGGTGCTATGGCTGCGGCGAGTTTGGCGCGGAAGGGCTGGACCCCGTCGAGGTAATGTACAAGTATTACCCAAAGGAGTGGCTGCCTGCGTCGCCCATCGAGCGCAACGATTGGACGCCGGATAGCATCGTCAAGGCGCAGACGGGTCGCTTCCATTACCTCTGGTTCGACACCCAGCATAGCGTCGCCGATTGGGTCGCGGCCAGCCGGAGCCATCAGGCCTGGGTAACCCGCCTGATGACGGAAGCCTTCCGACGGGATAGCCACATGGTATCCTTCGCCATCCACCTGTCCATTGACGCCTTCCCCTCCGGCTGGATGAAGACGATCATGGACGTGGACCGCCAGCCCAAACCGGCCTATTTCGTCTATCGCGAGGCACTCACCCCGCTGATCGCGAACCTGCGCACAGACCGTTTCGCCTATTTTGCCGGGGAGCAGATGCAACTGGAAGCATGGGTCTGCAACGACCTGCCTACGGCCCCATCCGGCGCGTCCTTGCGCTACCAACTGGAAGTGGACGGGCGGGTTCTCCTGGCGCAGCGCGCTCCGGCCACGGTTCCAGCATCGGGCAGCGCCTTCCAGGGCTTCCTGCCGTTCACCGCGCCCGATGTGCAGGCACGGACGCCCATCACCGTGCGACTGGCCCTGCTGGATGAGCAGGATCAGGTGATCCATGATACCGCCCTGACCCTGGAGGTCTTTCCGGTGTTACCTGTGATGGAATCGGCCCAGGCTGTTCTGCTCGGAGTCGAGGGCGGCCCGGCCAGCCAACTGGCCGACGAGCTGGGGTTGGCCCTGCTACCATCAGACGAGCTTGCGCAAGCCAGCCTGATCCTGCTCGACGATCCGGCGCAGATCGCGGCACAAGCCCAGGCCATCACCAGCGCAGTCGAGCGTGGCGCTATCGCCCTCTTCCTGGAATTGCCCGTTGGCGAATATGCCCTGGCAGACAGCCAGATCAAGGTAGACCGGGCGGGTATGAACCCGCGCCATTTCGTCTCGCGTCAGACCGGCCATCGCCTGGTGGCCGATCTCCAGCCCAACGACTTGCGCTTCTGGCACGACAGCCGAACGGGATACGTTACGCCCATCCTGCACACCACCTTCTCCGCCGACGGCTGGGACCCCGTTCTCACCAGCGGCAACGGGGATTGGTCCAGCGGCTGGGGCCCCGCCCTGGCGGCCGCAGAAAGGCGTCAGGGAAAAGGCGCCTTCCGTATCTGCCAGGTGTCCTTAGCCGGGCGCACGACCACCAACCCGGTAGCGCGCCTGTTCGCGCAACGATTGTTGGGCCTGCTGCCCTGATTGGATGTAGACAGTATCCCGAGTATGCTGAGCATACTCGGGATACTGTTACGCTGGACTACCTTCGATTAGCATTGATCAGATAGCGGCGTGCTGCTGTAAGCAAGACCAACCAGCGCGGCCAATGACTATACGAAAACCCTATAAACGAGCGGGTCCCCGTGAGAGCGTCGGGATGATTCTCGAGGGATAAACAGAAAGGAAACGCCCCATGCGTATCGTTCCCATCAACGAAGCCGAAGCGATCATCGAGCCATTCTGGGATGGCGGCTCTAGCGAGCATCCCCGCAACAAACAGAGCCTGCTCGGACAGTACGATATCCAGATATCCCCCAATGTAGTCGGCAATGTCAGTCAGTCCTGGTGCGCCGTCGTGGTCAAGATCGAGCGGGCCGAGCCGGGCACGGTGGCCATCACCATGCAACGCCCCTGCGATATCTCTATCGCCAACTATGACACGCTGCGCCTTTTTGGCTCCCTCCCCCACTGGCTAAGCATGACCATCCGGGCCGAGATTGACGGGCAGATGCAGACGGTTATGGACCACGTGCTCGGCGTAGACACAAACGACGAGTTTGACGGAGCCATCTCGGGCCAACGCCTGACCATGCTGCAACTGGAATTCGCCCTCACCGAGGCGCGCTTTGCCGCTGCCCAGTTGGCGTGGCTGGGCCTCGCCAATACCGTGGACCAGGCCCGCATGGAAGCGCGCATCAGCCCCTATACCCCCGATTGGCCCGGCTGCCTGGAGGATCACGTCAATACGCTCCAATCGGAAATCGGCATCTTTTTCGACAGCGCAGAACTGGCCGAGATCAGGACCAGGATCACCCACGAGCCCTACAAGAGCCTGTTCGCCACCCTGCGACAGCAAGCCCTGCAGGGCATGCAGATGTATCCCGAGGGCGATATCGGCTATCTGATCCCCAAGCCCGATCGGCGCTGGTGCCGCAACCGCGACATGCGCCGCAAATCCACCGCCGGGATCATGGAACTGCTCGCCTTTATCGGGTTGGTCGAGGAAAGCGTCGAAATGTGCACGATGGCGGCCCGCATGGCGCTGTCCGCCGCTCATTGTGATACCTGGTGCGAGAGCATCATGGGCATCTTCCCCGGCGCGACCTGGCACCATCGTTCCTTCACCGAGGAAGTTTACTGTCGGGCCTGCGCCCTGGTGCTGGACTGGGCGGGCGCCTGCCTTACCCCCCACGGGAAGCAGGTCATCCGCGATGCCATCATCATGAAGGGCCTGCCCCGCATCGAGTCCGATTTCAAACGGATGGAGTACATCCGTCACATGAATCAGGGCATCGTCTTTTCCTCTGGACGCATCATCGGGCTGCTATCATTGCTCCCCGCCTATCCTCGCTATGCCAGTCTGGTGACAGAGGCCGAGCGTGACCTGCACGAGATGATCGACGACTATGTGCAACCCGACGGCGGCACGCTGGAGGGCATGGCGTACTGGAACTATACCTTTGGCACAACCATGCCTTTGCTGTATGCTCTGGCTCGCTACCACAAGCGCACCCTGCAAGAGTACGCGCCCGCCTCCATCGCCAAGACCGGCACCTACGCCCTGGCGATGCTCTCTACGGTGGGAGACGGCACGACCTACCTCCCCATCAACGATGCCCACGGCGGCAATACCATCTCTCCTAGCCTGGCAGCCGCCTACTGCCAGATTTCCGATAGTCGGGATTGGCGCGACCTGTACGCCGCCATGATGAGCAAGCTGGATGTTCGGGGCGACTTTTTCCATCTGATCATCGCCCCCACTCACCTGGACGCTCCCGGCCCCGTGGTAAAGCCCAAATTCGTCGCCCTGATGGACACGGGCCAGGTCAGTTCCGTCCGACACGACTCCTCGTTGGGTTACGTGCATCTGCATCTGTGCAGCGGCCCCACGGATGCCGGTCATTACCACCAGGACAAGGGCAGCTTTATCCTGGAAGTGGATGGCGAGGAGCTTATCATGGACCGGGGTGTCACCAGCTACGATCATCCCGAGGTCAACTTGATCGGTATGGCCTCCCGGCATAACCTGCTCTATCCGGAGAGTCCCGACGGCCCCGCCCTGGTGCAACCGGCCCATGTTGACGGAGCACGCCTGTCCTCCGCCCTGGATCGTGAGGGCATGCTCCTGCTGGCAACCAATAACGCCGGGGCATGGGCATCGGGCCTGTTTCAGACCAACATCCGGCGGGTCTTTTCACCGACGCCCGACCTGTTCTTCATCGATGACCAGGTGGCTATAGCCGCACTCCTACCCATGACCTTCCGACTGAACTCGCGCTATCCGATGGAGCAACGGGACGGGGAAGTCTGGGTACGCGGCTCTCGTGCGTCGCTGTGCATCGTCCCCCTGAATTGGCAGCCATCAGCCATCCAGATCAGCGTGGAGGGCATAGACTGCCACCTGGAGCCGGTGAACCTGTTGCGCATGGCAACCGGCCCCGCCCAGCACTACCGGCTGTTGACCGCCATTCAGGTGGTTCCCAACGACGCAGGTTCGGAGCGCCTTTGGAACCTGGACTCCACCGACACCATCTCCGCCATCCGAGGCTCCTACGCCATCGAGCTCAGTACAAAGGACGCGGCGCAACTCGGCGTAACCGTGCGCCAGGAGAACGCCCAGATATTGCAAGCTCTATGTCTCGGGGACCAGTGGCGCCTCTGAGCGATAGCTGAGAACCGCCATATCATGTACGTACCGGCTGCCATGCGCGGCAGCCGGTACGTGCCCCCCTCCGTCTCCTCACGCAACCGCAAATCAGCAAAAAAGCACTTGAGGATTCCGCCAACCTGTGGTATACCATAGATAACGTTATCTTCTAGTCCCCTCTACCGATAGGAAACCTTCGAGTTTTCACGCCACGCAGACAGAAATGAGTTGGAGAAACCGGGTGCTATGGACATAGGCAGGGTGGCCGAGGTTCACGACTTGGCGCGGCTCCGCGGTCGAGTCCACGTGTTCGACGACCGTGCAGACGCCGGGCAAATCCTGGCAGGCTTACTGTCCGCCTACCGCCAGACGGAGGCGCTGCTCCTGGCGATTCCCGCCGGAGGACTCCCCGTAGCTGCCATCGTCGCGCAACAACTCGAGCTGGCGCTGGACGTCGCAGTGGTCAGCAAGATCACGCTGCCCTGGGACCCAGAGGCAGGCTATGGGGCTGTAGCTTTCGACGGAACAGTCCTGCTCAACGAAGAACTGGTGTTGCAACTGGGCCTCAACGAGCAGCAGGTACAACAGGGGATTGCCCGCACGCGAGCCAGAGTCGCTCGCCGGGTCAAACTACTACGGGGAGATCGCCCCTTCCCCCGGCTTAACGGGCGAACCGTGATCCTGGTGGATGACGGTCTAGCGTCGGGATTTACCATGAGGGCCACCGTCCAGGCCGTGACCAAAGCCCAGGCAGAGCACGTGATCGTGGCCGTTCCCACTGCCCACCAGGTCGCCATAGTCGCTTTGCGCAATGCAGTGGAGGCCATCTATTGCCCCAATATTCGCGGGGGCTACCGCTTTGCCGTCGCCGATGCCTATCGCCACTGGTCCGATGTAGATGAGGCAGAGGCTGCTAGACTGCTCAGCAGCTTTTTGTAGCCTTTCGATTGCACAGCGTTCCGGGTTCTCGGTCCATGTTCTCTAGGCAGTTCCAAAAGGAGGGACGTATGGCAGCGCGAAAAAAGCGACGAGCGGGCAAGATACTCCTGGGGTTACTGATCGCTCTAGTGATCGTGGTGATCTTTTCCCCCGCTTTGGTCCACGGGGCGATGGGTTATTTTCTGAACATGGGCGTGGACGCCGGGCAAAGCCGCTACCTGGGTATAGTCCAGAACGGGCACTTTCAACCGCTGGTGCCTCGATCAGCTGCCACCGGCGACATCCGCCTGACCACCGCCGCCATGCAAGCCGCCGAGACGCCAGACAGCAGGGAACTCGTGCTGACGCAGAATGAAGGGCTGGGCCTCCTTGTTCAGGGCCAGAACAGCGGCGAGTGGGTCTACTCGACGCACATCATTCACATGTACGATCCGGTGCTGTCCATCCTGGTACGCATCGCAGGGGGAAGCTGGGCCGTCGTAGAACTGTAGACGAGGCATTCCCCAATACGGCCATCCCATAGGAAGGGTTCGCGAGCTTTGGACGACAACGCAGCAGCCGAGTTTTTTCGACGCAGCTATACCGCCGTAGATGGGTTGTGGTTTGTGAAACTGGAGGAGCGACTCGGCACAGAGGCCGCTCTCGAGCTGGATACGGCTGTCTGGCAGATTATGCCCAAAATACAGGCCCGCCTCCTTCAGCAGACAACCGGCGCGGGCAGCGGCCTGGCTGCCCTGCAACTCTGCCTGGGCAACAAGCTCCGATGGGAAGGCCACCTGTTCCAAGACCGACTGGACATGCAAAAGGGCACTCTGGAGATCGTCATCCACGAGTGCCCCTGGTATCAGGCGCTCTTGAAATCCCAGCGCCTACACCTGGCCGAACGCATCGCCACGCACATCTGTCAGGTCGAATATCCCATCTGGGCCGCCGAATTCGGTCCCGGCCTGTGTTTCGCCATGCCTCGCTCTATCTGCCAGGGAAGCCCAACCTGCATCCTGCACTACAGCCAGCAGGAATAACGGCGATTTGCCGCATCACCCGGCATGCCGGTGGCGCTGGATAATCTCGCGCTGCACGTCCCGCTCCAGCATAACGAACCGCGCCGAAAAGCCCCCTACCCGCACAATCAAGTTGGGATACTTCTCAGGGTGCTCGTAGGCATCCTCCATCTCGCGCACGCTGGTCGCGTTCCCCTGGAAGATCATTCCCCCTTGCCGTAGGAACGTCATGAGCAAGGCTTTCATCAGGTCGAAGGTGATCCACTGCTCATCCACATCCCACATGGTCGTGGCCCCGCCGGAAACACAGGCGTAATCCAGCGACGTGCTCGAGTTCATCGCCGCGGTGATCCCCCTGGTCATGGCGCAACTGCGCGGCGTCATGCCGTGGCCGATCAGGTCCCCGGCCCGCACGCCATCAGCGCGCGCCCCCAGTTCCCGGCTGGCGGTTGGCGTCCAGACAAAGTTGAAAATCATCGGCTTGATCCGCCCGCCGAACCGGGTGCGCTGCCCAGCCGCGCACCGCCCCACGCTTTGCAGTACTCGATCGCACAGCGCGTCCGCCTCGCTATCCTCTACGCCAAAGCGGGGGATGGCGTTCAGTTGGGCCTGCAGAGCCTCGTACCCCTGATAGTTCGCCCGCATCGCCGCCAGCAGTTCCTCCGCAGACACGAGTTTCCGGTCATACACGGCTCGCTTGATGGCGTGTAACGAGTCCGCCGCGCTGGTAATCCCCAAAGGCGCGAACCCATAGTAGTGATACCGCGCCCCGCCGTCTTGCTGTTCGCGCCCCCGTTCCAGGCAGTCCTGCACCAGGCTGGAGAGCAGATAGCAGGGCCGGTACTCCGCATAGCACTCGCTGGCGATATCCAGCGCCCGCGTCATCTCACGATACTGCCGATCCAGTTCGGCCTCAAAGGCGGCGTATAGCTCCTCGAATGTGGCATAGTCGGGCAGGCTTTTCGTCAGCCCGACCCTCTGCCGACCATCCAGCAGGTCTACGCCCCCGTTCAACACCAACTCCAGGGTCTTGGCCACGTTGTGCGTGCAAGAAAAGTTCAAGTCCGAGTTAGCACCCTGCACGCTGATCTCCATGCATCCCCCGGCCATGTACATCGCCGCATCTTCCGGCGCGATACCGCTGCCGACGATGGCCGGGATACAGGCATCGTCATTATAGATCTGCGCCCGATTCCAGCCCCGCAGCAGATACTGCACGTTCAGATCAACAAACTCCTCCGGCGTGTTCTGGCCCAACCGGGCATAGACGGACGGATGGGTCAGGTCGAGCGCCCCGATGGAGTCTACCAGCAGATAGGAGAGCGGGTTGACCGCTGAGGAACCATCCGGGCGCACGCCCCCCACCATTACCGCCTCGACCCAGCCATCCGCGGGTTCCAGGCGCTCGTGGAAGCGAATGAGTAGCTCGTCAATCAGTTCCTTCGCCTCTTCCAGCGTGGTTCGCCCCTCGGCCAAATCCCGCTCCAGGTAAGGCCAGAGGAAATAGTCCACTCGTCCCGGCCCATTCCCGCCGAAGGGGTTCTCGAACATCACCGCCAGGTGTTGCAGGTGAAAGCTCTGCACGGCCTCGTGGAAGGTGCGCGCCGGATGGCGCGGCACGCGTTCGCAAATGGCGATCAGCCGTTCCAGCCGCTCCCGCTCGGCTCCCTCGGCTCGCTCGTGCCTCTCCCGCAATGCGGCCACATGCCGGTCGTTCCAGCGCAATACGCTCTCCCACAGGATCAGCGCAGCCTCGCACAACTGGCGCGCCTTTTCATCCGGCGCATGTGCCAACCACTGCCGGATGACCTGCATATGGCCCTCGATACCCCGCTCCAGAATCCAGTCCCAACGCCACCCTACGTGCCCCGGCGCACCGCCGACCCGCAAGTAGGGTTCGATCTCTTGCGCCTGCCGTTGCCGCATCTGGAATGCCGCAGAATAGGGCTCCCAAAGCTGCTCAGCAGCCTGATCCCGCGCCTGTGGGGCGCGGGACACCTGATAGGTCAGGCCCACCAGCCATTCCTCATCGAACAGGTAGATCGGTTCTGCCTCCAGAGCATCCCCCATCGAACGCGCGTACCGCTCCCAAAAGGGGCGTTCCGCATAGCGCCCGAAAAATGCCCTGGTCAGGTTCGCCTGTCGCTGTAAGGGAGGCGTGTGCAACGCGCGCTCCCGGCTGGCCTCGCGAAACCGGTGGATGCGCTCGGAAACGGGCGTGAATGGGTCCGCATCGGTCCTGGTATTCTGGAGCATGGTGCTCATTGGATACTCCCCTCCGCTTTAGCCAAGCTGTACCTTGATCGCTGTCACGGACGCCGGGGCAAAGGTATAGCGCGACGAGCTTCCCTCAAAGGTCGCCGCGCTCGACGCAGGTCGCACCGCGTCCGGCGCATCAAAAGTATTGTGCGCGTGGATGTCCTGGTCCGTCAGCACGGTCACGCTGCCTGCGCGGGCGCTGCCCCCGCGCAAAGCGATTTGCGCCTCGACGGATTCCGTCGCGTGCGGGTTGACCACGGTGAGCGTCAGCTCGTTTCCTTTGACAGAAGCTGAGCCATCCAGACTAAAGATGCGCTCCTCTTTGCCTCCCGCGGTAAAAGCGATGGATTCCGACTCGAAGAATGCGCGCACGCACGTGCCCCCTTGATGGGACTGGTACATATCATACACGTGATAGGTCGGCGTGGTCACCATCTTTTCGCCCTCGGTCAGGATCATGGCCTGCAACACGTTGATCGTCTGTGCGATGTTGCCCATGATTACCTTGTCCGCGTTCCGGTTAAAGATATCTAGCGTGGCCGCCGCCACCAGCGCGTCCCGCAGGGTGTTTTGCTGCCATAGGAACGACGAATTGCGGCCCGCCGCAGGCGGGTGCCAGGTGCCCCACTCGTCCACGATCAGCCCAATCTTGCGTTCTGGGTCAAACCCGTCCATAATCGCCCGCTGCTGGGCGATCAACTCTTCCATCTTGAGACTGCGCGCGATCAGTTCGTACCACTGCGTTTCCGTGTACTCGGTGGCCGTCCCCGCCGTCCCGCAGTAATAGTGGGCGGAAAAGCCGTGGATGCGGTGGTACTTGCCCAACTTGGTAAAAAAGCGCCGTGTCCAGTCGGGGTTGTTGCCCCCGGGACCACAGGCGATCAGGAAGGTCGGCGTGCCCCAATCCCGCAGATAGGTCGCGAAACGCTTGTACTCCATCCCGTAATCTTCGGGGCAGAAATTGCCGCCACAGCCCCAATTCTCGTTGCCCACGCTCCAGTAACGTACCCCGAACGGCTCTGGCGAACCGTTCGCCGCCCGCCGCGCCGCCAGCGTGCTGTCGCCCGGATAGTTGCAGTATTCCACCCAGTCACGCAGCTCGCGGGGCGTGCCGCTGCCCACGTTCCCGCAGAAATACGGTTCCGTGCCAATCATCCGGCAGAAGCGGATGAACTCGTGTGTGCCGAACGAGTTTGGCTCGATTACATCGCCCCACCAGATATTGACTCGCCGCGGGCGCTCTGCGCGCGGCCCGATGCCATCCTCCCAGTGATAGTCGTCCGCGAAGCAGCCACCCGGCCAGCGCACAACCGGCGGATTGATCTTTTTCAACGCCTGCACGACATCCGTGCGAATCCCGCCATCGTTCGGGATGGGCGAATCCTCCCCGACCCAGATCCCTTCGTAAATGCAAGACCCCAGGTGTTCGGCGAAATGCCCGTAGAGGTTGGGGTTTATCTGCGCGATGGGTTCATCCAGTGAGATGCTAATCCGGTTCATCCATAGCTCCTTCCATGGTTCCTTGCCGATTTCGCGGCTCTGCCCGACTTGGCTATCCACTCATCGCCCGGCAACATGGCACGCAAGGCCATGCACAGGTTTCCTTACACCCCCAGCCAGCGCTTCAGTTCCGGCCCCGTGGGAAAGGCCTCATATCCCTTGGACGCAACCCATTCGCCGGGCCGCGTCCAAGGCAGGCCCACCTCCGCCAACGGCTTGCCTTCTTCATACACCTGCTGCAAGGCGTCTTCCAGGTTATGCACGGCAACCACCGCCGAGCCATCTCCCGCCACTTCCTGGTAGATGTACTCCTCCGGTATCTGCGCCACGCCCCGGCTCGACTCGAAAGCCAGGTTGATCGCCCACACCTGCGCCCCGGCCTCCCGCAGCCCACACGCGGGCCGCGCTTCTTTCCCAGCCACCACGTCGGCCACCCGTCCCAAGGCGCGCGTGTGCACATCATAGCCATCGTCCGCCGCATAGGTCTCCTCGCGGCCATCCGCATGAGAGACGACCGCCCGCTCCTCGGGAGCGAACCAGCGCACCTGCCCGCGCTCGCACAACAGCAGCGCCTCAGGATGCATGGTGCGCGTAACGGCATGGCTGGTCACGTTCAGCACGCGCACCCCGTTCGACAGCCGCGCCTCTATGCAGGCCGTGTCATAGCTCGCGATGGGCTTGGCCCGGTATAGCTCTGCCCGCACCTCCGCGATGGGGTTCGCTTCCACCTGACCCAACGCCGCCCAATAGAGCGCCTGCATCAGATAGTGCGCCGTCGCGTTCGTCGCCGGGCCATCCAGTACCCAGGCCCCATCGGGCCGACATAGTTGCCCCGCCCAGGCATTGCGCGCGTAATAGCTTGCGGGCCGCGGCCAACTGATGCGCACGCGCGCCTCCAACAAGCGCCCCAGCTCGCCGCCAGTCAGCTTGTCCAGTACCCACTGCGCCGTGGGGCTGTACATAAACTGATAATCCACCGCACACCATCGCCCCGTGCGGCGCTCCGCCTCACACATCCAGGCCAGGTCTTGCACCGTGGCCGTGACCGGCTTTTCTACCAGCACGTTATAGCCCGCTTCCATCGCCTGCACGGCCAGCGGCGCGTGGCTGGCAATCCCCACCGGCAAGCCGATGATATCTATGCTGCCATGCCCCTGCGCCAACATCTCCTGCACAGTCGCATATATCTGCACACCGCGTGCTACCAGATCATCCCGCTGCGCGGCCAGCAATTCTCGATCCATCTCGGTGACCGCCGCCGTGCGGGCAATCCCCCGCGCCTCCAGGTTCTCCAGGGCGCGCGCCCACACCGCCGCGAATCCCCCCAATCCTACTACTCCGTAACGAATCACGTTGAGCCTCCAACCCAATGCTATAGCGCATGCTACAACCCACGCGGCCAGACCGAACCCCGTTCAGCCGCATGGGCACGCATAGCCCCCATGCGGCCTCCTAGACGTCGACGCCCAGGAACTCGCGCACCAGGAACCCGATGACAAAGCTTAGCGCCGCAACGCCAAAGCTGAGCGCGGCCATCTCCAAAAAGCGCCGCTTGAACGGCAGGTCCTTCGCCACCCCGATGTAGAAAGTGAAAAACAGGATAATCAACAGCGCGATGAGAACAGTCACCCCTAGGGCCGCCATATAGCTCGCGAACAGAAAATAGGGCAGGATCAGCAGGGCGACTGTTAACACATACGCCGAGCCGGTATACAAGGCAGCCTTCAGCGGATCCTGCCCCGTCTCCTCCGACTTGGTCGAGAGGTATTCCGAGGCCGCCATGGACAGGGAAGCGGCGATGCCGGTAATCAGGCCGGCCGCCCCAATCAGGCGAGTGTTCTGCAAGGCCAGCGTCAGCCCGGCCAGCGTGCCGGTTAGCTCCACCAAAGCGTCATTCAGCCCCAGCACCATAGACCCCACATAGCGCAGCCGCTCCTCATCGAGCATCGCGATCAACTGGTCCTCGTGGTTATCCTCATCCTCCACGATGCGCTGCGACTCGGGGATAACACCCGAAATCCGCGTGTAGACGTCTTGTGCTTGCTCCTCGCCCCGCTCCATCAACTTGATGCTGAACGTCAGCCCCAATACCCTCGCCAACAGAAGATACCAGCGAACCTTTATCCAATCGGGTTCCACGTCCTCTTCTGTGAACTCGCGCCAAAAATCATAGTGGCGGCGTTCATCGTCCGCGATCTGCCGCAGGATGTCGCTGTTATGGGCATCTCTGGTGGCTTTGGCCAGTCCCAGGTAAATGTGATACTCCGTCAACTCATTCCGCTGGGCAGTCAGCAAACGCTCGCGCATCAATTCATCCAGCTTCTCGGCGTTCGGCATTCCATCCCCCTCTTCCTCAAGGCCCATGTCCGGCTACCGCGCACCCGCAACACCATTCTAGGTTCCGTAGATTCACAGATCAAGGTCTTGCAGCAGGCCAGCTTCCGCTGCTATCCGCCGATCTTCGGATACAGGCGCAACACAACCCGCCGCCCGCTCCGCACCCGCTGCTCGATGACGCGCACGCCTTCCGGCCTGTTGCCCGCCGGACAGGCCAACCAGATCGAAAACGGCTCTCGCCAGGCAGAGACAATGCTCGCCTCCACCACTCCCTCGTCAAAAGCCCATTCGGCTATCTCCACTCCCCCCATCGAGAGATGCCGGTCAGTAGCCAACAGCATGGGGGTGCGCCCATCCCACGGAGCCAGGCGCAGCACGCGTGTGCCGTGGGGCGGGACGGTGATCTCGGGCAGAGTATCCCCCCAGGCCATCCGCCCCAACAATCGCCGCTCGAAAAACTCCCACCCCAGGAACCAGAACCGCTCTTCCGGTGGAATCTCCCCCAGAAGGTTCGCATCCAGCGTCAGGGTATACGTCTGGGCCACCTCTGCCCAGTTGATGACGGCCACCGTATACCAGGGCGTCAATCCCTCCGCCTGCGGTTGGACCCGTGTGACGTGTAGCTCCGGAATCCTGCCCGCCTCGCCAGCCAATCTTGGCGACGGGGTAAACAGGTCCGCCGGAACCGAGGCGGCTCCCAGCGAGGGGATACACGTCCGATACAGCGCCGCCCGCTCCTCATCCAGTTCGCTCATCCGCTCGGTGAAACAAATCAACCCGCCCCCCAGATATTGGTTCGCGATGATAGTGCGCGCCTCCTCATCGGTGAACAGCCCCAGGGTCAGTTCCAACTCGTCCTCTCCGCGCTTTTCCGCGCGGCGGCGGATGACGCACGAATCGGGGTCTTGGTGCCACAGACGGTTCATCCAGGTGCGGAGCAAGTTCTGCGCGACGGTCAGATCGGCACGCGGGTTGATCCAGCGCGATTTCACGTCCGAGCCTGCCCGTTGCCCGTCTGCCAGCCCGATACCGGGGAGATACAGCCCGCCGCAGATCAGCATATAAGCCTCTCCGCCCAGTGCCCGCCTAATCGCCTCAAAGCCCCGTCGATAGGCTTGCGCGCGGGTGGCCGTAGGATCATGGAAGCGGGCGCTCTTGTTCAGAGACATCGCGCGCGTGAAATCGAATTTGTGATAGGTGTAACCCCATTCGCCCCCCAATCTCTGGTACAGGGCAGTCAACCACTCCTGCGCCCCCGGATGAGTTGGGTCCAGCACATAGTTGTCGCGGTAATTCATGGGAAAGATGACGAGCGTCCCGTCGCTCTTTTGCAGCATCCACTCCGGGTGCTCCGCCGCCAGTGGCGACGCCACATCAGCAAGATAAGGGCACGTCCACAGTCCCGGCTCATACCCCAGATCCCGAATGCGCTCAGCATAACGCTCCATGCTGGCCTCGCCCCACTCCGGGCGAGTGCGCCAGTCGCTAAAAGCTGGCTCCCAACTTTCGTCAATCTGGAACACGTCAATGGGCCAGCGATTCGCCGCGAACCAGTCTAGCTCGTCGTCCAGGTCCTGCGCCGTCAAGTCCCAGCCGTAAAACGACCAGGTACAGTAGACACTCGGCGCCGGGCCTGGCCGGGGCACGCCATGCAACGCGGCCACCGTTTCGGCATACTGCTCGATGGACTGCTGGTGATTCGAACTCAAGTCGAGCAGCAGCCAGGAGGTTTCCCGGCGGGTCTCCGGCGGCACGAGACAGCCATCAAACTCGCACACGGCCCGCAACATTCCCAGCGTTGTATGCCCGGCGCCCATCGTCACGTCAATGGTCGTCAGGTGCTCCAGCTCGCTGGTAAAGCCCAACAGCAACGTGCTCACCCCATCGCCCCCCTTGAGCACAGCCAGGGGGTCACTGGGATAGGTCAGCGGCGCGCCGTCTTCTGGCGCCACCCGCACGCCCGCCGCCAACAGGGCATTCGCATCCACGCGCCCCAGCATCACGACAGTCGGGTGATCGTTCTTGTGCCGCCCGTGGCAATATAACTGCCATTCCACCACCGGCGAGTCCCCCAGGCTCAAACCATCCGTCCCCACCGCCAGTATCGGCCAGTCTCCCAGGCAGATGCCGTGCGGCGAGTGGTTTTCCAGAATGCCCCGCAACGCCACGCGGGTGCCCTGATCAGGTAGATAGACCTCGCGCACCAGTTCCAACTCGCCCAGGGCAAACCGATCCACCGTCACGCGGCCAGTCCCCAGCGCGGCAGATTGCTCCTCGCGCTCTGTGCGCGCAACGTGCGTCCAGCCACCCAGATGCGCTCCCTGCGCCATAGGCCGGTCCTGCGCGTCAAACGAGATCATGGGCGGCGTGCAATCCGCGCGCAACGTAACGTTGCCCAGGTGGACAGACATACCCTCCAACGCCTTGGGTACCGTGACCCGTATCTGCTCCTCCACCCTACCGCTCCCCATCATCAGTCCCCATCCCTCACCTTCTGCCGTGTGTCTGGTAGTACCGCAACCCCTCTATCAACGTCTCCAGATTCGCCCACGGCACGCCGGGCGCGATGGAACTGGAAGCCCCCAAGAACAGCCCCGTCCGGGGACCATGCGCTACCAACCAGTCGAGCTCTCGCTTGACATCCTCTGGCCTGCCCATCGGCAACGTGCGCGTCACCGACACACCTCCAATGATCTCCAGATCGTCGCCATCCCGCGTCTTCATCTGGCAGATCCGCTCGTAATCCATGCCATCTTCGTACTGGAACCCCTGAAAGCCACGCACGCCCACCTCCAGCAGGCGGGGTACCATCTCCATCAGGTTGCCATCGCAATGCCAGATCATGCGGACATCGGTGTGCAACAACGGCTCCAGGCAGCGGGCAAAATGTGGAAACCACAGCCGGTCCAGCGACTCGATACTGGCCAGCGTGCCCCGCGAGTCGGCCATGTCGTGATCGAGGCGATATAGCGGGGGCAGGTTCCCCTCTCGGTAGGCACGCGCTGCCGCACGGTTGTTCCGCAAGGCCAGGTCCGCTTGCAGGCTGAAGTGTTGCTCGATTACCTCCGGATAGAGCGCATAGGCCATAAAGTAATATACATACCCGTAGGTTGAATATGCCAGGCCGGGGAACTGCACAAAGGCATAGCCGCTCTTGAGCATTTCCGGTCCCAGCTTGGACTGGATGGCCGCCTCCTGCGCCAGAATCTCGCGCACGCGCGCATCCTCGTCGAACGGCGCGGCAGCGGCCTGTCGCAAGCGCGGAAAAACAAAGCGCTCCAGGTGCTCCACCACGCGCTCCGGCGAGTCAATCACCAGCCCGTCACATACGATCTGCTCCGCGCCGGTGGTTGCGCCCTTGACCGGATTCTCGTATCCCGAGACCTCCATTGTCAACGGGTTCTCTGGGATATACTGGTCCAGCAAACAGACCCCTATGGCGCGTTGCATCGCCAGATAGGTTTCCTCTGGCTTGCGGCGGTAATCTCCCGGCTGGGCACCCGCCAGTCGCTCGATATGCGCGTGCTCCATGATGTTCATCCAGCAGCTTGGGATGCCCTGCGTCGGGCGCTGCCAGATGGTGTCCAGGGCCAGCCGGGCAGAAGGCGAGTCGGGTATGGTGTACGTCATCTTCTTCACTCCGAATAGCCGGGGATGTCCTGATAGGGCCTGGCCCACCCCGCATCCTGAATCAGCAGCCCCGCATCGGGATCGCGCGGCATGGATGGCTGCGGGTAGAGCCGCCAGCTATCACCATCAAGGGCATCCTGGTAGCCGGTCTGCCGGTAGTAGGCGAACAACTCCTTGCGCATCTCGTTGAGCGCATCCCCACAAAAAGTTACTCCGGCCCGGTTGCGAGTCTCGTCCGGGTCCTGGACGCGATCGAACAGGAATTCGCGTCGGTCCGGTGCCGAGTAGAAATACTTGTATCGGCGATTGCAGGCCATATAGACGCCCAGGTCTTCCCACTGGAACTGGCTGTATACCGTCCGCCCGGCAACGCCGTTGGCAGCAACCGTTGACAGGCTCGTGCCGTCCAGATCATAGGTCGCAGGATCGTCCCCCGCGGCAGTCAACAGAGTGGGCATCACGTCCACCAGACTCACCACCTCGTCGCACACCTGCCCCGCCGCGTATTGCTGTGGGTAGCGCACGACCATCGGAATCCGCGCCGCCGAGTCCAGCATGCCCCGCTTGCCAAAGCAGTTGTAATCCCCCAGGAACTCGCCGTGGTCCGACATGAACAGGATCAGCGTGTTATCCAGTTGGCCGGTTTCCTCCAACGTCGCCAGCATTCGACCAATCTGGTAATCCACAAACGAGATGCAGGCATAGTAATAGGCCTTTTCCATGCGCAGCAGGTTATCGTCCAGTCCCGCGTCGCGATACTTGTAACGGTTCTGGTGCCGGTTGGCATAAGTCTGCAGCGCCTCGCAGTCCGTGGGGCGCTTGGGTAAGGGCATCAGCGGGCCGCGATACAGCTTGTTCCAGGGAGTGGGCGGCGAGAACGGCGGATGCGGATGGATAAAGCTAGCCCACAGGAAGAAAGGCTGCTCCCCATCCGCCTGCCGGAGGAAATCGCAAGCCCGATCCCCTATCCAGTTGGTTCCGTGCAGACGCGCGGGCATCTGCGCGGGCTGGGGCACATAATACATCTCCCCCCGACAGCCAAACGGGTCGTACACGTGCTCAAAGCCATTCGCGTGCAGAAATTGCAGGTAGTCGTCATCCTCGACGCACGCGCGCAATTCCTCCTGATGCTCCCTCGTCTGGAATCCGCGCAGAGCGCGCGCGTCAGGGGTAAAGTGCATCTTGCCGATGCCGTGCGTGCGGTAGCCGCGCTCTGTCAGCACCTGCATGAACGTGGGGCGGTCTTGCGGCATGGAATCGCCATTGTCCGCGCAGCCAGTGCGATGAGGATACTGCCCCGTGATCAGCGAGCAACGGGCGGGCACGCACACAGGAGCAGGGGTATAGGCGCTGGAAAAGCGCGTCCCCTCTTGCACCAGCCGGTCCAGGGCGGGCGTGCGAATGATCGGGTTTCCCGCCGCGTGGATGGTGTCGGCGCGCTGTTGGTCGGTGAAGATGAGCAGGATATTCGGTGGGTTCGATGGCATGATCAGCTTCTCCCTTGCATTGTACGATAGGACAGCCCGAGCGATGACTCTACTTGCCAATCATCTGCGTCACGCGATCCATAAAGTAGCACATATCCGCATACGTGGTTCCCAGGATGATGCGGTGATCCACCGCGCACAGATAACCGCCACTCTCGATCATGGGGGGCAGCTTGTAGCCCAGTTCCCGGTCAATGGCCTCCTGCCCCTGGGGCAGCACCCGCTTGTCGATACCTCCGTAGATGACCAACTGCGGATAGCGCTCCCGCACGCTGACGATGTCCATCCCGGCCTGACACTCAAAGGGGAACAGACAGTTGGCTCCCGCCTCGATGAACAGCGGCAGAAGTCCTTCCACGTTGCCGTCCGTATCCACGGCGAAATGGTAAGCCCCCAACTGACGAAAGCGGGCAACGATCTGCTGGTAATAGGGCGTCATAAATTCGCGGAAGGTGCGCGGCCCGATCAGCGAGCCTTGCTTGCCCGCCATGTCCTCCCAGAAGAACACCCCATCCACGGGCACGCCCGCCGCCTCTATTTCATCGGCAATCCGCAGCGCCAGCGCGCAGTAAGTCTTACACATGTCGCGCACCATCTCCGGCTCGTCGTAATAGGCCAGACACAGGCGCTCGTCACCCAACAGCTTGCGCGGAAAACCGAAAAAGCCCAGCAACGACACCTGCAGTGGCAGCCCCGCCTCGCGCGCGGCCCTGGCATCCTCCACCCAGCGCGCGCCCAGGCGTTCCTGCGTCCATTGCAGTCGCTCGCGATAGGTCGCCCAATCCGCCGGAGTCTGGACCGGGAACTCGACCGGCAACGCCAGCGAGGCATATCCCTTTCTCAGCTTCTCCACGCCGCCCAGTTCGTTGGTCCGCACCAGCATATCGCCGTCCTCATAGAGCACCCGCGTCTCGTAGGCCGGGAACACCCCGGCGTGAATCGCGATGTTGCGCCCGCGCGCATCGGACCCGGCAAAAAGCGCCTCGATCTCGGCTTCCGTGGCTCCCTCGGCCAGCCACGCCTCCTCGACACCTGGCATCAGCCAGTTAGTCTGCGCTAACAACGGTCGCGCGCCCGGTTCAAACGTCACGCAGCCGTGAAATAGCTCTCGCGGAGTATCGTTGGATGACATGGCAGCTCCCTCTTTGACGTTGCATTCCCTCACAGCAGGCGGGGCGGCCTGCGCTCGCGCCCATCTTAGCCGCGGGGATAGCCCGCGTCAAATGCCTGGACGCCATCCCGCCCCTCGTTTGTCACTCCCGCCCCGGGGACTATAATGAACCCGGCTACTGAATCGCGTCCATTGCCATTCGACACAGAAAAAGCTTCCTAAACATGGAAGGGAAACAGACCCGTTGACTATAGATACCTATCCCAGACTACGCCTCATCGACATGCAGCCGATCAACCAGGGTGGGCGCACAGCGATCATGCTCACCGACCCCCTGCTGGTGAGCGACAAAGCCCTGCTGGTGCCTCAGCAACTCGCGCCCCTGCTGGTCCTGTGCGATGGCACGCGCGACATTAGCGCCTTGCGGGCCGCGCTGGCCGTGCGCTTTGGCACGCCGCTGACCCAGGACGCGCTGGAACGCGCCCTCTCCGCCCTGGATGAGGCGCTGTTCTTCGATAACCAACGCTTCGCCCAGGCCCACGCTGAGGCCCTGGCAGCCTACCGCAGCGCGCCTTATCGCCCTTCGCCGCTGGGCGGGCAGAGCTACCCAGAAGATCCGGACACGCTCCGGCGGTTCCTGGATGCTGCGCTGGAAGGAGTGGATGGCAGCCAGCCCGCAGACAGCTCGGCCACCGGGCGCGGAGTGATCAGCCCTCACATCGACTATCACCGGGGCGCCTCGGTCTATGCTGCCGTCTGGAAACAAGCCCGAGACATGGCTCGCGCCGCCGACCTGGTCATCATTTTCGGGACCGATCACCACGGGGGAGAAGGGGCCATCATTCCCACCCGCCAGCACTATGCCACGCCATTGGGCATCTTGCCCACAAACCAAAAGATTGTCGATGCCGTGGCCGCCGCCCTTGGCTCTGGCGACCCCGAAAGCCCTCTGGCCGACGAATTGCACCACCGCAGCGAGCACTCTATCGAGCTGGCCGCCGTCTGGCTGCAACATATTCGCCAGGGGAAACATTGCAGCGTGGTACCTATCCTGTGCGGGTCTTTTGCTCGCTATGTGCGCGGGGAAGCCGACCCGGCCCAAGACCCCACTTTCCAGGCCCTACTCGACACCCTGCAAACGCAAATGGCCGGTCACCAGACGCTGGTGGTCGCTGCTGCCGACCTGTCCCACATCGGCCCCGCCTTTGGCGGCCAGCTGGTCAGCCTGACGGGGCGCGCCCAGTTGCAGGAGCACGATGACCGGATCATCCAGCGCATCTGCGCCGGGGACGCGGCGGGCTTTATGGCCGCCATGCAAGAGACCGGGGACCGCTATAACGTCTGCGGCCTGCCCCCCATCTACCTGACCTTGCGCCTGCTGGGCGATGCACGCGGAACGCGCATCGCCTACGACCGCTGCCCCGCCGACGCGCAGGATACATCGTGGGTCTCGGTCTGCGGCGTGATCCTGGAGTAGTGACGGCGTTTCGCGTGCTACTCCCCTGGACCTAGAGCTATCGCAGCCCGGCAAACAGGTCGTGCTCGACCCCTGCGGGCTTGGGCAGTACCGAACCGGCCAGCACATAGGCTTCATAGTTGGCCCATGCCTGCTCCCGTATATCGGCCATCGGCCCCTCGTTCGAGACATCCCCTACCTGGCTCACGTGACACGCGACCGCCCGCATCTTGGTCTCCGCATACGCACGGATGTCGATCAACGTAGTCACGTCTTCCTGCGGTACGCCGACAAAGGAGAAGGGCACTCCATCCATCATCACGGCAGCCGGTTCATCGCCGAAAATGCCCCGCACCTGCTCCTCCGTACTGACATGATAGTACAGCTTGCTCACCTGGTGTGGCGTGCACCCTTCCGAGGTCTGCTCCGGGAAGCAATCTCCTTTGGCGGCCAGGTCGTAGGCGATGGTTGCCCAGCGATGCACGGCGATATGGTCATAGTGCCCATAAGCTCCTTGGGGGTCAAAGGTTACCAACACCTGGGGCCGCAATTGGCGGATCAGGCGCACCACCTTGCCCACCGCCTGCCCTTGATGCACGACGGGTAATTGCCCATCCACGTAATCCAGGAAATGCGGCGGGTGAATGCCCAGCGCCACGCACGCGCAGCGCAACTCTTGCTCGCGTATCTGCGGCAGGTTGGCCGACGTAGCCACCCCCGGCGCGACGATCTGCCCTGCCTCGCCCCGCGTCGCCGTTACCAGGTGGACGGCGCACCCCTCCGCCGCGTACTTGGCCAGCGTCCCCCCTATGCCAAACGATTCGTCATCGGGATGGGCCAACACGGCCATCAAAGTCAGCTTCTCCATCTTGTTCATTCCCTCATCATACTCTACCACTTCGATAGCTGGGGCACTCAGCGCCGCGACCGCAGCTCCACCCGCTGCCATCCGCCGTCTCCAGCTCGCACGTCACGCTCGTGGTACACCGCCAGCCCCGCATCCGCTTCCGGGTTCGGGCGCTTGCTCCCTTGGAGCGGAATCGTCAGCATACGCTCATCCCGATTTCCCCGCACATAGCTTGCGTGGTCGGGATGCTCTCGGTCCGTGTAATCGAAACCATGCCAATGTGTACCATGGATGTCGTTGCGCGGATCATCCAAGTCCTCAGGAATAGCATGCATGCGCACATGCACATGGTCGGGAAACAGATCCAGCGAAGCAAAAGTCGCTGGAGATGCTGCTATTCCGGCGGGCGTGATGTAATAGATCCCCCGCTCCTCGCGCGCACCGGTCAGGTGGATGTGGCCACACAGCACAGCCACTACCTGCTGGCGGTGCGCCTCTACCATCTCGCGCAAGCCCGAGTCCAACACGCGCCACGTGGCAAAACCCAGGCTGGCCATCAGCGGTTCCTGCTCACGCATAGCAACCAGTGGCACATGCGTAACCAGGAACACCGGCATTCCCCGCAGTCGCTCCAGGGCGCGCCCGACAAAGCCGTTTCGCGCAGCCGTCCGTTCGTCCCGTATATGGTGGGCATCACTGGTGTCCACCACGATGAACCCGAATCCGGCCAGCGTAAAGATATAGTTGAACGAGCCGGGACCAAAAGCCTCCTCGTAGGCCCGCTCAACGCGTGGGTTGCCCGCCCACTTGTGCGTCTCGTGATTGCCAGGGCATGGCAGCACCGGCATCGCCAGCCGGTCCAGCATGATCTCCCGTACGGCCTTGTATTCCCCCTCAATGTGCGGCTCATCCCCGTTGACAATGTCCCCGGCCAGCACGATCAGGTCGGGTGGCACAAAGCCATGCTCGCCCAGCGCGCAATCGACCGCCCATGCTGCGTGCTGGCTGCTCTTCCAGAACCCACCAGCCGCCTGCTCCATTTCCGGCGATCGAATGTGCATATCGTTCCACAGGAAGAACCGCGCAAGAGGCCGTTCTGATGCGTTCGTTTCCATCCATCCTCCGTCGTCAGGCGAATGCGTACGCCCCTATTGTAAGGGTGCTTGCAGAAGCTTTCAACCTGTTCGCACAGCGAGCGCAACCCGTTTTCCATAAATCCCGTAATAAGGTAGAATAGTACGAGTTATCAGGCGCTCGTCGCGCCCCATGTAGAGAGGAGCTTGATCCCCGTTGCCCATCAATTTCGTTTCACCCGAGCCATCGGCCCGTCGAACATCCACAGACAACCAAGGAAGGAATCGCTCCATGCAAGGCAAATCTCGCTTTAGCTTACGCACCCTGGGTATAGCCATCCTGGCAGTTATTGCCCTGGTGGTGATCTTTTCCAGCTACACCGTTATCAATCCCGGCCATCGAGGCGTAGTCGTCACGATGGGCCGTGTCGAGCAGGGCACCCTGGCCGAGGGATTCCACCTGGTCGTCCCACCCGTCCTGCGCCAGATCGTCCAGGTGGATGTACGCACCAAGAAGGTGGAACAGGACGCCGAAGCCGCCTCTTCCGACCTGCAAACCATTCAGGTGAAGGGCATCCTGAACTATCACCTGGACCCCCAAAATGTTAGCACTCTTTATAAAGAAGTGGGCCTGGACTATGAGAACATTATCATCGTCCCGGCCATGCAGGAAGCCATCAAGGCAGCCACATCCCAGTATCGCGTGGAGAATATTCTCATGGAGCGCCCAGCCCTCAAGGAGCTGATCCGAGAGGAACTGGAGAATCGCCTCGAAAGATACTACATCGTCGTCGAGCAGTTCACCCTGGCTAACGTCACCTTCTCGGAGGAATTCGACAAGGCCATCGAACGGAAGCAGGTAGCCGAACAGGCCGCTCTGCAAAAGCAGTACGAATTGCAGGCCGCACAGAAGGATGTCGAGATCGCCCTGGCCAAAGCAGAGGGCGAGAAGAAATCCGCCATCATTGCCGCCGAGGGACAGGCCGAAGCCCGCAAGTTGCAGGCCCGGGCCGAGGCAGAAGCGATGCGACTGATCGCCGACCAACTGCGCGGCAATCCGGACCTGATCAAGTACGAGTGGGCCAGCAAGCTGGCTCCCGGCGTAACCACCGTCCTGCTGCCGTCGGATCAAGAGATCATCCTGGATTCCAATTCACTGGTCAACAGATAAAATAGGCTCACCTTCCATCGACTGGGCAGGGCCGCAACCGTTGCCCTGCCCAGTCGAGGAACCGCCATCAAGGAGCAGCCGTGATTGATTATTGGCTCACGGGCCAGGGCGCGCAGCCGCCGGAGCGCCACCAGGGTGTGGCCCTGGACCTGAAGGCCCGTCTCCCCGGCAGGGGCTGGCGGCTCGTCTGGGGCTTTTGCCGGATTCCCGTCGGGCTGGCCCTGCGCATCCCGGAGAATGTCGCCATCCGCGTAACAGGCCGTAGCGGGAATTTCTTGCGGGGCATCATCGTGCACGACGGCCTGATCGAGTCCGAGTTTAACGGTCAGGAGCTGTGCGCGTTGATCTACTGCCCCCGGCCACGTATCGTCCGGCACGGCGACCGCATCGCCCAGATGTGGCCACTCACGGTAGACCGGCACGCCTTTCAGATGCTGGCCTCGCCCCCAGAGAACGTCGCACCCGGCAAAGCGGGTTTCGGCTCGACTGGCCGTTGAGACTTGGAGTCCAAAGTAGCACCAAACTAGAGAACAACAAGAGCGGTACAAGATGAGAGTTCAAGCACTAAAAACGGATCGAGTTCTCCATCAACTGCACCGTTACCGGTGGGCAATTCTCATTGCAGCTATCACCGCACTCTTTTTCCTTTCCCTGAGTTGGGTGGTAGGGCTGGCCATATCCCCCGCGCGTTATGCCAGCAAAACAGTCAACCTTCGGGATTACGGCCTGCCCAATGCCGAGCTTGCGATCATCTATCCTACGCGGCTCAACAGTCGAGACCGATCCGCGCCCCCGGAGCTTATCACGGTATATGCTCGCGCGCTTGAGCCAGATAGCATTCAGCCGATGGAACTGATCCTACCCCTCCCCAGCGAGGCCATTGCCTTTGTGGACACCGACGGCCTGCACGTGCCCGGTCGGCTGGAAGTCCTGCCAGGCTACCCGGATGCCCTGCCCTATGATCTGCGCGTCATCCACGCCAATACCCAGTTGCAGGGCACGCTGCTGCATGGTTACCGGGTCAACATCGTGCCCATGATCCGCATGGGCGACCAAACAGTCTCGCTGCCGGAACTTGGCTTCTATGTGCGCATGGAAAGCGTTTTAGAGCGCGCCATGCGTTCCTTTGCCAACTCTTTCTTCAGCATCGCCATCCCCTACCTGCTGCTGGGCGCGCTGATTGCCTTCACCGTCTGGGCGTGGCAGAGCAGGCAGCGGCGACAACGCCTGGAACACGAAAAGCAACTCTCTAGAAGCTACAGCCAGCTTCGAGAGCATATCAAGTTGGAGCAGTGGACAGATGCCCGTCAGGCAGTAGAAGACATCCGACTGATACAGCCCCGCTATCGTGACATCGACCAACTGGATACCCTGATCAGTTCCGCCGAAACCGCCGCCTGGCGGCGAGAGCAACTGTACCGCCACGGAGTACAGGCATACAAACAACGCGATTGGCCCACGGCCATCCATACCTTTGCCGCCATCGAGAGCGAAACCCCCTATTACCGCGACGTCCGCTTCCTCCGGCGCACCGCCGCACTGTACGCCGACCTGCACAGCCGCGACCGCTCCCGACGGCTGGCCGCTGCCAGGGAATTGGGCGAAATCGCCGACCTGGTGGATTTCACCCCCTTGCTGCGTGCGCTGGGTGACAACAGCGATGCTGTGGCCGACGCAGCCGAGGAATCCTTCCGCGCGATAGGCCTCGCGGCGTTTGATAGCCTCCTGCTGGGGTTGATAGACAAACACCCCCAGGTGGTAGCGCGCAGTTACCACATTCTGGAGCAGTACGGGCAGAGCGTGCGCGATCAACTCCTGGCCGCCTTGCGGAGTAGCAATCCACAGATCACCAGGCATGTGGCACAGCTCCTGGTCAAGCTTGGCGTGCGAGACGAGTTGGCCGACGCCCTGCTGTGGGCCTCCGAACTTCACCTGAACGGCATTACGCAGGCCCTGATCAGCGAGGGGATCGCCTCGGCAGAAGTGCTCGTCGAGACCCTGTTCAAAGCGCCTGCGGAGCGACAGCAGGTGGTTATTAGCGCGCTGGGCGCACTCAGAATGCAAGCAGATATCGCCCGCCGTCTGGAAGAAGCCGCTCGCAGCATGAAAGAGCCCGAGAGACGAGAGTTGCTCCAACGGGCATTGCAAGTAGAGCCCGCCTCTTTCCACGTCGGCGATCAGCCCCCCGCACCAGAGCCGGAACCTGACGACCTGCCTGTCCCGCCGCAAATTACCCCAGGCCGCCAGGAAAACAGCAAACGTAGTCTCCGCTCCAGATTGCTTGACAGGCGCTCTTCGTAAACTATAATCTGTTCTGATACCCCAACCCAGACCGCAAGGGAGATTTCATGGCGCTCATTCTCGTGGTCGACGATGATGAGGACATTGTAGAGATCGTGCAAAGAGCCTTGCGTCAGCAGGCTCATACGGTCGTCCCTGCGCATACTGGCCGCCAGGCCATTTTCCGCCTTCAGGAAAAACGCCCCGATTTGGTAATTCTGGACATCGTCTTGCCCGACATCAACGGCATCGAGATCTGCAAGTTCATGCGCACCCACCCGCAACTATCGTCCGTCCCCATCATCTTTCTTACCTTCAAGGAAGCCATCGAGGACAAGATCGCTGGCTTTGAGGCAGGCGGCGATGACTACTTAACCAAGCCCTTCCACCTGGGTGAGCTGGACATGCGCGTGCGCGCCCTCCTGCGCCATACCGGCTCCTCATCCGTCCCCGGCATAGTGGCCATCCCTCCGGTGCGCATCGATCCCCTCGATGGCTCGGCACATGTTTACGGCAAGCCCGTAGACCTGACCCCCATCGAGTTCCGATTGCTGCACTACCTGGTCTCTCACGCCGGTCAGGTCATGTCTACAGAACGGCTCCTGCAAGATGTGTGGGACTATCCGCCCGGAAGCGGCAATTTCTCCCTGGTACGCATGCACGTGCTCAATCTGCGGCGCAAGGTCGAGCAGGATGCCCACAATCCACGGCTCATCCGAACGGTTCCGCGTCACGGCTATACCTTTCCCCTGGACCCCGAGAGTTGAGCACGCCCATCCATCGCGCAGATTGACGACCTGTTTACCCTTTGCCAGTCCCGTTATCGTTGGCCGCCGAGACCAGGAGTTGCGCGGCCCGGATGTAGGATGACAGCCAGGTCAACATGTGCTACAATGGGAACGGATTTGATCTTTCGGCAGATCACAAGACGTGGAGCATCCCCTGAACCTCCCGTCCATTGCTTTGCCGCTGTGAACATTCGAGATAATGTCCAATATGCAAGAGCCGGAGCCGTTTGATCTGAATACTCCCCCTACAGGACATCCCCCCCGGGTCACGTCACCCGTAATCGTGCTGATCTGGACGGTTTCGGCTATCCTTTTTGCCCTCGTGCTGACTGCTTCCATCGCTACCTATGTCAACCGCACGCGCATCCGGGAACTTGCCGCTCCGCTGAGTCAGGCTGAGAGCACCCTTCATGCCATGAGCACGCCGCCGCCCCAAGTGCTCGCCCTCACCGACGAACTCGCACAAACCCTGCGCACGCTACATACCTTGCAGACGGCGCAACCTACCATCGCCGCAGGGCAACAGGATTGGCAAGGCGCAGTGGACGCAATCCTCGCCCATGACCAGGGCCGCATCCAACTGACTCACCTCACCCAGAACGGGAGCGAACTGAGGCTGACGGGCCTGGCCCAAACCCAGGGGGACGTGCTGTCCTACATTCAGGCGCTCGACCAGTCGGGCAAATTCTCGCAGGTCGTGCTTCAGGCCATGCAGGAGCCGGACACCACCGCTACGCCGCCCGTCCAGGAAACGCCCACGCCAGGCACGCCCCAGCCCACGGTTACATCCACCACCGAACCCTATGATAGCTACGAGGTGGATGATTTTCTGCCCAGCCCTATCGCCATAAAAGAAGTGCAGCAGCACAACCTGAACCCCGTCTATGACGTGGATCAGGTTGTCTTCCAGGGGCAGGCTGGCCGACGCTATTGCATCCTCGCGCAGCCCCAGGCAGCGGGAGTAGATACCTTCCTGGAGGTGAGCGTCGGCGGCGCTGCCTGGCTCACAAACGATAACTGCCAACCGGACGACCCCGCGCTGCTCTCTTGTGAATGCCCCGACGAAACGAGCACAGGCTCCCCCCCCTCCCTGATTGAGATTCAGATTCCCTCGGGCCGCGATCAGGAAGTACGGGTAAAGGTCAGCAGTCGAGACCAGTACGGCCCGGACAAGTGGTACACGCTGATGGTACAGGAAGCGCCAGGGGACGCCTGGGAACAGGACGACCTGAACCCCGTTCCCATCGCGCTCGGCGAGCTCCAAACCCGCACGTTCTACCCCGACGGGGATGTGGACCGGGTTACCTTCCCCATCCAGGCGGGCCGTGCCTATGAGGTGCGCACCCTGAATCTCAGCCCTGAAGTGGACACGTTTCTCTCGGTCTTTGCCAACAATCAGGTCTACGAAAACGATAACATCAGCGCGGGGGATGACTCTTCTCGGCTGGTGTTCGAGGCGTCCAACGATGGCTCCGCCTGGGTGACCGTCACCAACCGGGGTCAGTTTGGACCGGCGATGGGCTACACCCTCCAGGTTCAGGAGTTGGCCGGTGACGCCTATGAGCCAGATGATAGGCTCCCAAAGCCCATTGCCCTCTGGGAACACCAGGTGCATACCTTCTTCCCCAGTCAGGACGTGGATTGGGTCGAGTTCGCCGTCCAGGCGGGGCACGTCTACGAAGTCAAGACCTACAACCTCGCCCCCGGTGTGGACACTACCTTAACGGTGCTCGCGCACGGCCAAACCCACCGTAACGACAACATCAGTTCTGGGGGCCGCTCCTCGCGTGTGGTTTTCACGGCCATCGACAACGGACACGCAGGCGTGACGATTACCAATCAGGGCGAGTATGGCGCCGACAAGAGCTACTGGCTGACGCTCAGCGAGCTGGCAGTCGTGCCCACCGCCACCACGCCGCCCTCTCCCACGCCCACCCGCACGCCGACGCCTACGAGCACGCCCGATTGTCGCGATCCATATGAGCCTGACGACCATGTGGGTCGCGCCGTCAACGTGGGAGCACAAGAGACCCACAGCTTTTGCCCGGCGGGCGACACAGACCGCATGGTCTTTACGGCCAGAGCAGGCTATGTCTACGATATCGAGACCACTGAGCTAGCCTCCGGCGTAGACACGGTTCTCACAGTGCAGATCGGCGGTGCGACTTTTGCCGGCGACAACCGTTCGGCATACGATCTCAGTTCTCACGTCCAGATTCAGAACACGACGGGTAGTGACGCACCGGCGTACATCGCCGTAACTAACAAGGGGGTCTTTGGCACAGGCAGAACCTACAAGCTCAAGGTGTCCGAGACCATCTCCGGGGACAGCCAGGAGCCCGATGACACCAGTCCAGCTTCTATCACCCTCGGCGCGCCCCAGCAACGCACGTTTTACCCGCCCGGCGATGTGGACAAGGTGGCTTTCGTCGCCAGAGCAGGCCATCACTATGCCATCTACACCACTAACCTGGCCCCGGTCGTGGATACGATCCTCACCGTGGACATGGATTCCACCCATCTGACGAACGATGACCGGGCCGCCGGGGACCGCTCGTCTTATGTCGAGCTACAGAACCTTGCTGCCAGCGATGCCAACGCCACTGTCATGATCGCCAACAAGGGACAGTACGCGCCAGATGCCAGCTACACCGTGCAGGTAGACGACCTGGGGATTGTACCTGGCGATAAATACGAGCCGGATATGTCCATCAAACGTTATATCGCCGTGAATCAGGTCCAGCGGCATACCTTCGATCCCAACCTGGATATTGACCGGGTGACGCTGGTTGTCCAGGCTGGCCGCCGCTACGCCGTGCTGACCTGTGGCAACGGAGACCTGCCCGCCACCGCGATCACAACGACGGTGCCCTTCTCACCGGCAGACCTCCAATGCTCTCCTCTGGCTGCTGGGGTAGATACGCTGCTGTTAGTGAATGGCCCCGTCACCAACTGCGAGCCGGGCGGTTGCCAGAACGACGACGCCCTTCCGAGTTCCGAGTACTTGAACTCCCGCGTCGAGTTTGACGCGCTGTCGGACGGCGAGGTCACCATTACCATATACAACAAAGGAATCTCCTTTGGCCCGGCAGCGGAGTATTACTTGCGCGTTCACGAGCTTGGCGCGGCGACACCCACTGCCACGCCATCCTCCGACAGCGCCGAAGCCTCCTTATCGGGCAGTTCCACAAAGCAACTTGCCGTCCGCTATTTGCTCGCACCTGCAGCCAGAACGCATCCGGGGTTGGCCTCGCTTCTGGAACCAGGTCTGCCGCTCATTGCTGGTGGTAGCACCCAGGAGACAGGCCAGTATGCCGTAGAATTCGTCCTGCTGCTCCGGCTGAAGGAGGCTACCCCATGAGCGCGTTCGGCCAGAGCATTGTCCGTCGTCTGCGGGACCAGGATCCCTTGTTACTGGTGGGCGCTGCCAGCCTGCTGATCCTGATAATCCTCACAGTCATCATGCTGCCCCTCTTTGTGCAGACCATGCAGCAACGTCGCGGACTGCAATCCAGGCTCGTCGATCTCCAGACAGCCATCGTACAGACCGAGATCACCCGCGCCGCCCAACCGGCCATCCTGCAACAGCAAATAGTCGCGGCCGAGAACGAGGTACAAGCCCGGCTAACGGATTGGCCTACCACCGAACAGGCCGCCCAGGAACTGACTCGCTATTACCAGTACGCCAGCGAAATGGGCGTTCAACTGGCGCGTGTAGAGGCGTTACCCGACGATGTCGAGCAGGCAGCAATATCGGCGTATCGGATGGACCGCTTCTTCATTGAGGCTCGCGGCTCGCTGCCCGACCTGCTGCGGTTCATGGCGCGCATCGGTAGCCACTCCTACTCTACCTTTATCCTGAACAATATCACCGTCCGCCCCGACCACCCGACCGTCGGGCAAGCGGAGCTTTTGCTCTTTGCCTCCGACCTCAGTGCCGGGGCCAGGCCGCCAGTCGTCCCGACTCCTGTGCCCACGCCCGCTCCCACAGCTACGGCCATCGCAGTTGATCAAAGCGAGTTGTTGCGCCTGGAAGTGCTGATGAAACAGGAGATGCTGCAAGAGAGTTGGGCCGCCGTCATCGCCTACGGCGAGCGCATGCTCGAGCTATCGCCAGGGCAGGGTAACACCAAAGCGCTGATGTATCAGGCCCATGTGCAATGGGCCGAGGACCTGGTCAGCCAGGGGGAACTCGCCAAGGCCAGAGATCACTATGAGGCTGCGCTGCTGCACGTCCCCGATGGCGCGCAGGCGTTGCAGGGGCAGGAGAGCCTGGGCATGGAAGAACCCCTTGCATCGACACCCACTGTCGCGGCGGGATCGCCTACAGCGACCCCCCAGACACTCATCTATACCGTCAGGCGCGGGGACTCACTCTCGGTGATTGCCAGTCGCTACAACCTCTCCGTGCAAGACCTGGTGACTGCGAACAATTTGCGCAATACGACCATCTACGTCGGTCAGCAACTCGTCATCCCGCTCAGATGAACAGAAGGACTGTCCCATGGTAACCCCACAATCAGGTTCATCCATCAACAGCCAGTCCCGCCGCATCGCCCTTCGGCTGCTATCCACTCTGGCTTTGCTCAGCCTGTTGCTGGGGTTGGTGGCGTCGCCCGCTACAGCGGCCAACACCCCGCCCATCCCCAACAGGCCGGAAATACCCCATGCCGCTAGCCATGTGCAGATGCAGCCCGTGATCTCTGGCCACCTGGCTGCCCTACAGGCCACGGCTACGCCCACGCCTACGCTCACCAACCAGCAGAGACTGCAACAACTGGAGTTACTCCTCAACATCGCCTGGAATGCCCAGGACTGGGAGGAGGCCATTCGCATTATCGAGGCGATGATCGCCATCGATCCCAACTATGACAATATCCAGGAGCGCTACTATTACGCCTATGTGAACTGGGGCTATCAGCTCTTGACAGCGGGCGAATGTACCGAGGCCACCCACGCCTTTCGGACTGCTCTGGAGATACGACCCGGTGGGGAAGAAGCCACGATGGGATTGGATCTCGTGGCACGCTATTGCGGCACTCCTGTCCCACCTACAGTGACAGGGACGATCACTGTCACCTCCACGCCGGGAGCTACACCCACTCTCACGCGCACACCTACTCGCACGCTCGAGCCCAACATCACGCCCACGCAGATCATCACCGAGCCTACACAGTACGTGGTGCAGCCGGGTGACACGCTCTTCAGCCTCTCCAGGCGTTTCAACACCTCCGTCCAGGCCATCATGCAGGCCAACGGGATGATGACGACTTTCCTGCGCGCCGGACAAACCATCTGGATTCCGGTCAGCGGCGAGCCACCTGCTGGCCCCATCGTACACATCGTCCAGCCGGGGGAAACCCTGTTCAGCATCGCCCGCAAGTATAACACGACTGTCTGGGCCATCATGGCGACCAACGGCCTCACCAGCACCACAATCATGGCTTACCGGGCGCTGTTCATCCCTTCGGTCATGCAGCCAGGCCCGATAATCCATATCGTCATGCCGGGCGAAACGCTCTACACCATCGCCCAACGATACAACACCACGGTCTCGCTCATCATGCTGGCCAATCGCATGACTACCTACAGCCTTTATGTCTACCAACAGCTCATTATCCCACCCGAAGGCTGGACGGGGTGGCCTATTGGTTGGCCCGGTTCCGGCCCCACGGGACCTGCACCAGTGCAGTACTATACCGTGCAGCCGGGCGACACGCTCTTCAGCATCGCCCGCAGGTTCGGCACATCGGTATCCGCCATCATGTCAGCCAATGGGTTGTCCAGCACAACGATCTATGTTGGCTCCACGCTACGCATCCCGTAGCGGTATCCAGAAGATACCATCCATGCAGGAGGGGAACTCCAGAGCATAGCATGCTGATTCTATATGGCATCGTCGGTCTTGTGATAGGTAGCTTTCTCAATGTGGTGATAGACCGAGTCCCGGCGCGCGCGTCCTTGTGGACCCCGCCCTCACACTGTCCCCAGTGCGAGCGAAGGCTCTCTCCGGTCGAGCTGGTCCCGGTGGTCAGCTACCTCGCGCTGCGAGGCCGATGTCGCACATGCGGCGTACGTATCCCTGCGCGCACGCTATGGGTAGAACTCGCCACGGGGGCGCTGTACGCCTTCCTGTGGTGGACGTTTGGCCCTAGCCTGCGACTGCTACTGAGCACCGTCTATCTCTCCATCCTGCTGGTGATCCTCGTGATCGACCTGGAGCACAAGCTCGTCCCGAACGTGATCGTGCTCCCCGCTACCCTCCTGGCCTTGCTTGCCATCCCGCTTCAGTTGTTCATCACGCCTCCCATCTTTGCAAACTATGGGTTCCTGGCGCTGTTCGCCCGCGGGAGCAACGGGCTGTCTCTGCCTGTGCTCAGCATGATCAGCCAACTGATCGGGGGCGTGGTTGCGTTTGGCATCTTTTTCGTCGTCTGGCTGATCTCACCCAAAGGGATGGGAGCGGGAGACGTCAAGCTGGCGGGCTTTGTCGGCCTGGTCACCGCTTTCCCAGGAGCCTTGGCAGCAGTATTCGGGTCCTTTATTCTCGGTGGAATTGCGGCCATCCTGTTACTCGCCAGTGGCAAGGCAGGCCGCAAAACGGCGATTCCTTTCGCTCCCTTTCTGGTGATCGCAGCGTTCTTCGTGATGCTATACGGCGACCCGCTCCTGCATTGGTATCTCGGTCGGTGGCTCAGTTTCTAGTTCGCAGGACAACAGCCGAGTCGGGAGTTGCCTGACGCACGCACAACCCTTACATCCAACCTGGTTGCCAGAAACTCTTGCGCTCTGCGGAGCACGACAACTCCCCTCGACAATAACCTTCTCCTGCACTGCTGTACCGGCACCTCTCACTGGTTTTAGGTCTCCTTTACGCCGCTTTCATGTGGGGTTTACACATAAAGCAAACCAGTATGGTAGTATGGGGTAGAGTTAGCACTAGAGAACGAACTAACTTGTACTACCATATGAACCAGATGGAGAAAAAAGGATTCAGAAACGATCAGAGCGACGCAGAGCTGGATGAAATCCTCAAGAACCGCTCATGATAAGTGAACTGGGTTCATACGATATCAAAGGGAGAGCGTGCTATGCGCAAAGGGAATGGATTCACATTGATCGAGTTGCTCATCGTGTTGGCGATCCTGGGCATCTTGGTCGGCATAGTAGCAATGAGCGTTGGTGACCTCACGACCACGGCTGAGAGTAGTATGGTAGACACAGCGCAGCAGATGGCCCAAGCCGCCATTGATACGTACAACAACCATGAGGTGGTGATTAGCAGTGGCACGAGCGTTATTGCTCGTGCCACTCTTGCTGTGATCGCCTCCGCATAGAACCCACGCCACCTGTTGCCTGGGACGCTCTGCCCCCAGGCGAGAAATCGGGTAGCGTAGACGGTGAGAACTGGCCGTTCACTCCCTGAACAGCCAGCCTGATTTCGATCAACAATCGTCGACCTCCCAGGCACAACAGAACGCCGCTTCAGCTACTGGAGCGGCGTTCTGGATTCTGCACTCTGCCCCCTGACGGGGGATGACCTCAGTATGGCAGTGGGAAGCTGCGACACAAGGCCAGGGTACGCTCTCGTACGTCTGCCAGCACCCGCTGATCGTCTACCTTCCTCAGCACCCGCGCAATCAGCCGGGCCACCTCCTGCATCTCATCGGGTCCAAACCCGCGAGTCGTGACTGCCGGTGTGCCCAGGCGAATGCCGCTGGTCACGCGTGGAGGTAGGGGATCGAACGGAATCATGTTCTTGTTACAGGCTATCCCCACTTTGTCCAGTACTTCCTCTGCGGTGCGGCCAGTCAGTTCCCACGGAGAAAGGTCCACCAGCATCATGTGATTATCCGTGCCTCCGGAGACCAGACGCACCCCCTCAGCTTGCAGCGCCTCGGCCAACGCATGGGCATTGTCCACAATCCGCTGCGAGTATCTTCGGAAATCTGACAGCAATGCCTCGCCCAGCGCCACCGCCTTCGCGGCGATAGTGTGCATCAACGGCCCGCCTTGTACGCCTGGAAACACCGCCCGATCCACTCGCTCGGCAAGAGCCTGCTTGCACAAGATCAGCCCCCCGCGCGGTCCCCGCAGCGTTTTGTGGGTGGTCGTCGTCACCACGTCCGCATAGGGGATAGGGCTGGGATGAAGCCCCGTCGCCACCAGACCGGCAATGTGAGCGATATCCACCATCAGATACGCCCCTACGCGGTCGGCAATCGCCCGCAGCCGTGGGAAGTCGAACAGCCGCGAATATGCGCTGGCCCCGGCTACGATCAACTTGGGTTTGAGTTCCTCAGCCTGCTTCTCCAACGCATCGTAATCGATGCACTCGGTGTCGCGCCGCACGCCATAGTGCTCAAAGCGGTACTGCTGCCCCGAAAAGCTCAGTTTGTGCCCGTGCGTAAGGTGTCCACCATGCGCCAGGCTCATGGCCAGCACGGTATCGCCCACCTCCAGCATAGCCATGTAGGCGGCCGCATTGGCTTGCGAACCAGAGTGGGGCTGGACATTGGCATGTTCAGCCCCAAATAGCTCTTTGGCCCTCTCAATGGCCAATCTCTCGACGACATCCACATAGCGACAGCCGCCATAGTAACGATGCCCAGGATATCCTTCTGCATACTTGTTGGTGAGCACAGACCCCTGCGCCTCCAATACGGCCCGACTGACATAATTCTCCGAGGCAATCAGTTCGATGGTCTCATCCTGCCGCATTAACTCGTCTTCCATCGCCTGCGCCAACTCGGGATCTTGGGCGTGCAGGACGGAGGAACACACGGGGGAGTAGCGCACCCGACTTGCACTCAGTCTCTCATCTGTTGGATTCAATACCATCTCTCCTCCGGGCAATTTATCTCTGAACAGCAAAAGGGGAGCGCACATACGTGCACGCCCCGCTTTGTACACATGCGCAGAGCTACGTTGCCCCGCTATGGGCAGGCGTTCCGTTCGATGAGTCCGCCTTCGTCGCCACTTCCATTATAAGCACAGGCCGAAACCAAGGCAAAACCGCAGACGATAGCTGTGCGAGGGCCGCGTCCAGATCGGCCCCCGGCATCCCTGCGGCCAAACAGTGCACCCGAGCCATCTGGCATGGAACGCTCAAGCATAAGAGCAACGCTTCGCCGCGACCTATGCGGCCGTACGCCAGTTACGCCCATACACCATCCGGTCCGCGCCTTAGGCTCGGTCGGCCTTTCCAGGGCGTACGTCAATAGGCGTCGTCTCCCCTGCCCATATTAACTTGACCGTGGAGAGCTTGCACTCGCCATAGCCCGTCAACACGAATTGCTTCAGGCTCAATCTCCCGTGCAGAACCGACAACTTCACAGTCGCCTGCCCATCGCCCATCTTGATCTTGCAGGTGCCCCAGGCATACCCATTCGACCAGAAGAAGGTTCCATCCTGGGCCGCAAAGGCCATCGTGTGCTTGACCGCCGAGTAGTGGAATCCGGTCAGCGCCAACACAGCGGCCCACGAAGCCATCGCGCGCGCATAGTGATGCCCGCACTCGGCCTCATCAAATGGGCTCCGCCGTTTGCCATCGTACCGCGCCCGAATCCCCGAAATCACCCGCAGCCCATCCTTGATCTGCCCCTCATAGAGCATATGCACGCCCGCCGCGTACTCGAAACCGGTCATTACTTCGCTGTAGAAATGCACCGGCGTGGCCGGTCTGTTTCCGCGCGGGAAGGTACACATCACCAGTGCCGACTCGTCGTTGAGGGCAAAGGTGCGATAGTGGTTGAAATAGCCATAGAGATTCTCGTGATAGTTGTACGCCATCAGGCTCTTGAGGGTTTGACGCACATTCTTCTTGTTCAGCAGATACCCCAGCCCGCAGACATGGGCCATAAACTGGCCAACCAATTGGTCCACCAGACATCCCGCCCCTACCTGATAGTCGGGTTCCCGCAATTCCTGCGCCCCCATGCCTGCGCGCAATCCATCTGCAATCAGTTGCCCCTCTGAGGGCGGCATCACAATTTGCTCATAGTACTCCCCGTTGAACAGGTGGGCATCCGTCCAGGCGCTCCCCTGCTCAAACAGGTCGCGGCAGGTCATCGCAAAGTCAAGGTCCCCCATGAAACGCGCCATCTCTGCCCCGGCCCGTAGCGCCCCCAGGTACCACCCTTGCATCAGCGGGTTAGGCCCATAGTACTCCACGTCCAGCGTGTTGTGCTGGCAGCCCTCCATGACCCCATCGCGGTTCTCGTCCCATCCGCCGGGAATCCAGCAGAAAGAGAGCGCCCGCTTGATGCCAGGCCAGAGTTTCTCCAGCATGGCATTATCTCCGGCAAGCTGCCAATCCCGATACGCCTTCATGACACAGCCCATCTGCCCGTCTGCGGCAGCGACTCCCCATTCGCGAGCGCGTTCCAGTGGGAGATGCACCCGAAAGCTCATGAGGCCTTTGTCATCCGTGGCATGCAGGAACTCGGTCTCCCGCATAGAGCAGGCCAGATCGCCGAACAGGAACGCGGTGGCCTGTTCATAGTTCCACACGTGGGTACAAGAGCCGTGACAGCAGCCCCGATCGTCACAGCAACCCTCCCACCCGAAGAATCGGCCATCCTCCGTGCGGAAACAAGTCTGCGAGCGCAGCGTGCTGATGTTATACAGCGCGGCCTCTTTCGCTACTTCCGGCAGTGAGGAGGAGCAAAAAGCCTCGACAAAGTGACAGGTCGTCCTCTCCAGGCCATCCAGCCGCCCGGCCACCTGCTCAGCCACATCCCAGGCGTCCTGATACAGAGTTGCGTAGTAGTTGCCCACCCGGTTCGGTGCGCAGCAGCACCCCTGCCCTTCCGCACACGCCTCGGTCTTGGCGGGGGTCCAGGTCTGGCGGTTCGGGAAATGCCAGGTCAGGAGAAATGTGACCTGCCCCTTCCCCTTGGGCGGCAGTACCAACGATGCGGCCAGTGACCCCTTCGGCTGATCCAGGCCAGGGTATTCCTCATCCTCCAGCTTACCGTCTTGGCTCAGGTCATCCCAGAGATGCAACAGCCCCTTGCGCCGCTCAGGGTTCCAGTTCCGCTTGACGGTCACCGAGTCGTGCGTGGTCGCGAGGGCCATCGTGCCATATTGCGGCGCGCCTGGCTCCGTCCCCTCGGAGGTGAGGAACAGGCCGCGCACCCTGTCCCCAGTCCGAAAGGCGTTTACGTTCCCCTGCGCCCGCCCATCCTTGCCATCGAACCCGATGACATTTGTGATGGACCCGCAAACCGACACGGCAACCGGCACTTCCAGTCTGTTGTATAGCACGTACCGGAGCACGGCTACCGGGATACCGCTCGCCTCGGCGTCCCCCGGAATCAGGGGATTGAACGCCTCCAAGCGCACGCGCACCGGCACGTCGGGGTCACTCAGCCACACCTGTCCCAAAGGGTACGCTGCGTGAAAGCTGCACCTGCGAAAACGCGGCAGGCCGTGATACAACGTCGTCTCTCCAAACGCGCCTTCGTATGGAGGCTGAAGCACCCCCTCAATCACGCGCGTGACAGCCTCCCCGTCCTCTGGTTGCGCCCGCAATACAAACACAGCCTCTGCGCCCGTACACCCCTTGGCGGGCCGGTTCATGATCTCCCAATCTTGCAGGTTTCCACGCCCCCCCAGCGACACCGTCCCGGTGCCTATCCCCCCGAGGGGCAGTGCGATCCGCTCCAAGGAACTGCGCTTATAGTGGGTGAGTACCGGCCACCGCTTGCTCAGTTTCGCAGCCATGTTGTTCCCTCCCTCAACGTGGGTTATGCGCCCCTCTTGCGGACCTTTTGGACAAACTACTCCTGAGCCATCTCAGGAGTAGTAGCCGTACTTCTCCAACGCGTCGAACATCGCCACCAGGTTTTCCCAGGGGACATCCGGCTCGACCCCATTCCCAGGCGACGCGATAAAGCCCCCGCCCGGCTTGAGCCCCTCACACTGCTCCTTGATCATTCGCCACACATCATCAGGCGTGCCCACCATCAGCTCGGACTGGCAGCCAATGGTGCCCTCGAGACAAAGCTGCGTGCCGAAACGGCGCTTGATGTCAAACACGTCCATGCATTCCGGCTGCACAGTGATCAGCGAATTCACGCCAATTTCGATCAATTCCGGGATTACCGGCGTGAGCAGGCCATCCGAATGATAGCGAAAGTAAATGTTGGGATTCACCCGACGCACGGCATCAATCACTTCCTTCATGCGCGGCTTGATCCAGCGACGCCACATGGCAGGGCTCATAATCATGCTCTGCTGAATGCCGATATCATCGGACAGCGCGACCATGTCTACCCCTGCCTCTGCCAGGCGAATGCCCTGCGCCTTGCGGATGGCCGTGATGCGGTCCAGCAGGGCCGTCGCAAATTCGGGATTGTCGTAAAAGTCAACGAACAGTTGCTCCCGCGTGCGCAACGTCCAGGCGGACTGGAATATCCAGCCAACGCCGCCGGTGACCGGGTAGCCCTCGTTCTTCAGGCGCTCGACCTCAGCTTCCAGGTGGTCGTGCCGCCATTCGTTCATATAGTCGGGGAAGGGATACTCGTCTATCTGCTCTACACGAGTGAAATCCGCCATCGGCGCGACGGGCGCCGAAAAGTGCCACATGTTGGCCCACCGGGTAGCCACTCCCCATTCGGGAGGATAGTCTGCCACATTCCAATCCAGAATGCATTCGAAATCCTGATTGGCGAAATACCTGCCGAACCGCTCTTTCAGGTCAGGGAGGGGGTCTGGTCTGCGAAAGCCCACGTGACCGAAATCCCAATCCCAATAGGCTCCGGGGTTGTCATGTCCGGTCCGTTTGCGGAACTCCTCTACAACGCCCGGTGTGAGACTTGCCGAGCGTGGAACCCGGTCGGGTTCACGATGATTCATGGTGGCCAAGACGCGTTCGCGATGGTTCATGGTTTTCCTCTCTCGATGTTGGATGCCGACCCCTTGCGCTCGAAGGCGATAGGCACAGGTCAGGCCGTCATGCTGTTTCACGGGTATAGCCACAGTTTAGCGCAGGAATAGGCTGGTAGCAAGTACAGGGCCATCCGCTGCGTAAGTCGGGCAGCTAGTGCCGTTGGCAGTTGAACAAATCGTCCTCCCCAGGAATAAACTCCCGAGCTGGTGTCCCAGCCTGAAACCTTCGGTCCCGCGAGAACCGCGCGGTGTGGCGGCGGCATATATGCCGGGCAGTGTTACCGCATGTATTTCCCATTCCCATCAGTGCGGGACGCGGGCATACGCGAGCCTCAGATGTTACGGCGCTAATCTCTGAATCTCCGCGAATCACCATACCTGCGCGCACTGCTGCGCGCGCGCAACAATGCGCCCTCCACACGCAAAGCGCGCCAGCCGACACCCTGCCGGTCGCGCCCAGATATCTTCCAATAACGCCACCAGAACCCTGCCTCCATCCGGCGCTCCAGACAAATCAAGCCTTAATACACCCGAAATAACACGTATCTTTGACATATTAAGGGGCTCATGCTACAATCGCACCAGACACGCGCGGGCCGATTCTCGTGCGTTCTGTCAGCTTACAGGTCGTATACCAGGTGGCGAAGCGTGCCGTCTGCTCCTACGGGAGCAAAAAGACGGGCGCTGGCATCATCGCGGAAATGCCAGCTTCCTCAAAAGGGAATGCTGGCTCTTTTTTTAGGAGCACAGGAGGCGTGCCCACATGGTAGAAATCCTTCCTTTCCGAGGGTTGCACTATAGCCCCGCGCACATCCGGGCATCCGTCTATGCGCCGCCCTACGATGTGATCAACTCAGCCCAGCGGCAGGCGTATATGGACAGCAACCCGCACAACATCGTTCGCCTTATTCTGGGCACAAAGCCGGGAGATCAGACGTGGCACGGGCCAGCGGCAGAAACGCTGGCAGAGTGGGTGGCAGACGGCGTGTTGGAACGAGATGCCGTCCCCGCCCTCTATGGTTACCGCCAGGAATTCGCGCTGGCCGATGGGCGTAAGTACACCCGCACCGGGTTCATGGGGCGACTGCGGCTGGCCGAATGGGGCCAGGGGGTGCATCGCCATGAGCGCACCAAGCTTGGCCCCCGCGTAGATCGGTTGATGCTGATGCGCGCCACGCACGCGAACATGAGCCCCGTTTTTGGCCTCTATCCCGACCCGACAGGCGAAGTGGGGCGCTGGCTAGAGCCACAGACCCACCCGATGGTGGATATTCAGGATGAAGACCAAGTGCGCCACATCTTTTGGCGCATCCAGGACCCCACGGCAGTGCAGGCCATCAGCGGAGCGATGGCCGAGCGGGAAGTAGTCATCGCCGATGGCCACCACCGCTACGAGACGGCGTTGGCCTATCGGGCCGAGCGCCGGGCGGCTGATGGTAACCCCATGCAGCCCCAGCCTTACGACTATGTGCTCATGTACCTGACGGCGATGGAGGACCCCGGTCTGATCGTGCTCCCGACCCATCGGGTTGTCTCCGGGGAACTGCCGCTGGGGGGACGCTCCTTGCTGGATGCCCTGAGCGCGGATTTTGAGCTGACACCCGTGAACGAGTCGGACTCCCTTTCCAGAGCGATTGCCGAAGCGGCGGATGGCACGGTGGCGATTGGCGCGTGCCTGGCAGAGAGTGGCTGCTGGCTGCTCAAGCTGCGGGATCTGGAGCGGGCGCGCGCATCGGCGGGCGAGGGCATGCCCGAGGAACTGGCCACACTGGATGTGTGTATCCTGCAAAACCTGATTCTGGAGCCGCACTTGAGTATTGGCGCCGAAAAGCTGGCGACTGGCGAACAGGTAGCCTACACCATCCACGAACAAGAGGCCCGCGAACTGATCGAGCGCGGCAACGCACGCGCAGCGTTTATCCTGAATCCTACTTCCGTAGAGCGCGTCTGGCGAGCAGCGCGTCAGGGAGTGGTGATGCCTCAAAAGAGCACCTATTTCTATCCCAAGCTACTCAGTGGCCTGGTGTTGAATCCATTGGACTAGACATGCGCTGCAAGGCGTGCCTACGTAAGGAGACACAATGAAGATATTGCTCACTGAATCGCTGGATGCGGCCGGTCTGAGCCTGCTGCGTGACTTTACGCAGGTGGACATCAAAAAGAACCTCTCGGACCAAGAGCTGTGTGCCATCATCGGGGAATATGATGCCTTGGTCGTGCGCAGCCGCACCGAAGTAACAGAGGCCGTGATCTCGGCTGGCTGTCACCTGCGGGTAATCGCGCGGGCGGGCACAGGCGTGGATAATATCGACGTGGATGCCGCCACCCGGCGCGGAATCATGGTGGTGAACGCTCCGTCGGGCAACAACAACGCGGTGGCCGAGCATACGGTGGGGCTGATCCTGGCGCTGGCGCGGCGTCTGTTCCCGGCGGTCTCTTCGCTCAAGGCGGGACGCTGGGAAAAGAGCGCCCTGGAGGGCGTGGAAGTCAAGGACAGAGCCCTGGGGCTGGTGGGCCTGGGCCGCATCGGCTCAATGGTAGCCTCCAAGGCCAAGGGGCTGGAAATGCGGGTAGGCGCATTCGACCCCTACATGTCACCAGAACATGCCGCCTCGCGGGGCGTCGAGCTGATGTCCCTGAATGAGCTATTGGAATGGGCGGATTTCATCTCGGTGCATACGCCGCTGACGCCGCAGACGCATGGCCTGATTGGCGCGGCGGAGCTGGCCCGAGTCAAGCCCACGGCCTATTTCGTCAACTGCGCCCGTGGTGGGATCATTGACGAGCAGGCCCTGAAAGAAGCCTTGCAAGACGGGCGCATCGCCGGGGCCGCGCTGGATGTATTCGAAGTAGAGCCCGCTGTGGGGAATGAACTGATTAGCTTGCCGAACGTGATCGCTACTCCTCACCTGGGGGCTTCGACGGTAGAGGCGCAGGAGAGTGTGGCCCGCGACGTGGCCCTGGGCGTAATTGATGCCCTGGAGGGGCGCGTGCCTGCCAGCCCGGTCAACGTGCCCTATCTCGCGCCCAAGGCCGCCGAGTATCTGCGGCCCTATATCGACCTGGCCCAGCGTCTGGGGAGCTTTTTCGTGCAATGGCGGGGCGAGCTGCTGAACAAAGTCGAGTTGGCCTATGAAGGCAACCTGGTGGACTATGACACGCGGGTGCTGACGGCGGCCTTTTTGGCGGGCATGTTGCAGCCAGCCAGCTCGGAACCGGTGAATATTGTGAACGCGTTACCGATGGCGGAAGAGCGGGGTCTGGTCATCTCGGAGGTGCGCCGGGGGCGACGGCAGCACTTTGACAGCCTGATCACGGCCAGCTTCCCGGAAGCCGCAGACAGCGACATTGCGGGGACGATTATCCAGGGCGAGCCCCACCTGGTACGGCTGGACGGGCAGCAGTTGGATTGTATCGTGCAGGGGCGCATGTTGGTGGACCTGCACGTAGATCGGCCTGGGATCGTCGGCAGCGTCGGCCAGTTGTTGGGCCAGGGCGACATCAACATCTCGTTCGTGCAGATGAGCCGCGCGAGTCGGGGTGGCTCGCAGATTATGGTTCTTGGGCTGGATCAGCAGCTTTCGCCCGAGCTGATGGGGCGCTTTCTCCAGGTGCCGAACGTACAGCGCGCGCGGACGGTCAACCTGCCGCCGTTTGACGGGATGGCTTAGAATCGAGTGCAACGTGAGCGAGCCCGCCGAGGAATTGGCGGGCTCGCTTCGTTTCACACCTAGCCCTCTGTACGCCACTTGGCCCTGGTCTGCTCCACGAGATCCAACGCCTGCCAATGGCGTTCGCGACACTCCTCCAACGTAGGTTTCCACACGGTCTGCATCAAGCCTTTCAGGCGCGAGGGCGCGATATGCTCCCGGCAGTATTCCGCTGTCAGACGGAAATTGGCCGGATCGCTCCAGTTGCTGCCCGTGGGCACCTGATCGAATCCGTGCGCTTCCAGGTCCCGGTAGGCCCGCGCCGCTACCACCTCGTCATCAAAGCGCGTGCCATAATACCAGTTGCTCTGTAGCACCGAGCGGGGCATCTCGGCCAGAAAGGTCTCCGGGTGATGCCAGATATAGTCGGACCAGACCCAGGCCCGCGAGCCGCCGCGCTCCACCTGATCGATCGAAAAATGCAGGTCGTGCCACCAGAGATCGTATTGCCGGACGAGCATATAGGCATAGTGCCGTTGATGCTCCGCCGTCTCCTCGTCCATGCCCAGATGGAAGAAGCGGGGGCGGTCGAACAAATCGATCACCTCGGCGATCAAGTCGCGGCAGACGCCGTAATACGCATCAGTGGAGACCATGCGAGCATAAGGCCCCATCCAGGTATCGTGGGCCGTGGAAAAGTTGAGCTTGGGAATAGGCTCCAGGCCAATCTGGCGCATCTGGGCGAGTTCTTGCTTCAGGCGCTCCACGCTCCAGGCCCCTTGCACGGCGATTTCCGGGTGGCTCTGATAGCGGATTCCATCGCCCAGGTCAATCAGCACCATATTCAGGCCCCCCTGCGCCGCCTTGTGCAGCAGGTTCGCCCACAGGTTCTCGTCAAAGCGCAGATAGGGCTTGGCGCTGATATAGTCGGTGCCCCAGTCTGGAGCATCGCGGTCGGACCACATATTGTAGCTGAGATGCAGTAACACGGCCCAGATCAGATTATCTTGACTCTGGCTGTTCGGCTCTGCGGGCATGTGCAACCTCCCTCGGTTGGCTGTGAGCTTGATCGACCACGGCAAACAGGAGATAATGCGCTTCACACGGATAATACCCGAATGCAGGCAATGAAGCAATGGGAATTGCCGGATAGCGGATGGGAGGGAATTGGTGTCGCAAATAGCACGCGATTTGCCCATTCCCCTGGAAATCGTCAGGGAATGGGTCGTAGAGGCAGGGCGCATGGCGCTGGAGCACAGGGAGACAATTCAGGCGGTGCTCAAAGTGGATGACACGCCGGTCACGCTGGTGGACAAGGCCATTGAGGCCTATTTGGTCGAGCGCATCATGGCACGCTGCCCCGATCATACGATCATCGGCGAGGAGGAGGTTACGCATCGGGGGAGCAGCCCCTACGCGTGGGTCATCGACCCGCTGGATGGGACCAGGGCCTATGCCAGCGGCCTGCCGGTGTGGGGTATCTCGGTGGGACTATTGGCGGGCAACGAGCCCGTGGCGGGGATATTCTCCATGCCCGCCATAGGGGAATTGTACTGGGCGGACCCTCAGGGAGCGTGGCGCAACGGTCAGCCGTTGGAGCGGGCGCGCACCGTGTCCCTGGATGACCCGTTGGCCTACCTGCTCGTACCATCCAATGCCCACCTGGTCTACGAAATCAGCTTCCCGCGCGTGCGCTCGCTGGGGAGCACAGCGGCCCACCTGCTATACGTGGCCCGTTCCACAGCCATCGGCGCACTGACCCGGCGGGTTTACCTGTGGGATGTGGTGGGTGTGCTGCCCATCCTCAACCGTTGTGGAATAGCGCTGGCCCACCTTTCGGGGGCACCTCTGGACATGGGGGCCCTACTGGCCAATCTCAGGCTGCGCGAGCCCCTCCTGGCGGCACGTCCGGAACATCTCGACTCTGTGCGCGCAATGATCCGCCGGAAGGCCGCCCTCTGACCAAGAGTAACCTTCCGGCCTGGGCTACGTGCGCGCCTAGATCCCGTGCTTCCAGTTGCCGACGATTTCGGAGGTGCGTAGATAGCGACCGTACACGCGCAACAGGCGGATTTCGCCGTTCAGCGTGGGGGCAATGCGCAATTGGGCAGCGCCGGACACGCCGCGCAGGTCCCGGCTGAAGCGGCCCCAGCCGAACTGCCGCCAATCCCACCCGTCACCAAGCACACCGTCCACAACGAACGTGATAATCTTGGGTCCGGCATCCACCACTACCGCCACATGGTGCAGTTGGCCCACCGCCAGCCGCCCCGGATCGGACGTCCAACGGTTCTCCGTGCGCCCATCGTTCAACACGATTTCCAGCGTCCCGTGCGGCGCGGTTTGCAGGCAGAGGCCCTGCCCGTTGTCCAGGCGGCTGTCCAGCAAAACCTGCCCAGGCTCCAGCGATTGGAAACGCACCCACAGCTCCAACGTAAACCCCTGGCGCAAATCCTGCGTGCCATAGTCGGCGCGGCCGTTGTCGCGCTGCAGGAACGCGGGCAATGTTGGCATGTCCACTTGGGCAGGAAGGGCCGCATCTTGCGCCGATAGCTCCAACAAGAGATCGTCCGTGGTCAGCACAGGCTGGTCGAACTGACCCCATAACCCCTCCAACAAAGAGCCCTCCGCGGGATGCACGCGAGCCACGGCTTTCTGCGTCTCGGTGAAAAAGAACCGCCCCTCCTCCTCGATCAGGTCTGGGTAGCTCATCCGGATGTAGGGATCATCGTCATAGAGCAGGATTTCCGGCTGCGACCAACGAATGACGATGCCCTCAGGAGAGTCCGCCTCCACACCACCTGCCAGCCAGACCGGGTTGCGGTCATCGTACCAGTTGCCCCCGTGGTTGTGGAACCAGTAGAGGAACCTGCCGTTGGAACAGCGCCAGACGAAATTGGCGGCGCGGGGATGCTTGACCATCCGTCCGTTGGCGTAACGCAGGTATTCCGGCGTGCTCCAGGTGTGGCCGCCGTCGCGGCTGTAGGAGCAGACGGGATGGCCGTCAATGGAGCGGTAGACGACAAAGAAAGAGCCGTCACTGAGCACGCTGAAGCTGTGCTCCTCGGCAATCGGCCCACCGCCCGGCGGGGTGCGCAGGCCCGCCTCCCCATCAGGCAACGTCTCCCAGACGAGGTTGGCCGGATCGCGCTCGGTGAGGATGTTGGCACTTCTCAACAACACCCCCTCAGAGCGAGTGAAAAAGCCGTGCCCAAAGCCGCCCACCTTGTGCAGAGGGACGTACGCCGCTCCCCCATGCACGAAAGGCTTGCCTACGTTCCAGAAAAAGCGCACCTTGCCGCCGTATGCGTTCTGGCGGTCGATCTCCATCTCGCGGACCGGCAGCGTATAACGTTGCGCCGACCAGGTGCGCCCATGATCGTCGCTATACTTGCAGACAAAGTACCCCAACGAGTCCACCCGAGTGCACTTGCCGCCGGGGTAAGGAGGTTCATCGGCGATGACTTCCCGCAAGTTATCCGTGTTGTGATTATAAAAGACATAGACGCGCCCGTTGGGCAGCTTGAGCGGCACGGCATACGACGCCTCCGGGCCGCCTGCCGGTTCGACAGCTACCGGCGGCGACCAGGTACGCCCCTGGTCCGTGCTACGCATGGTGACCACGTGCTGGCCGGAGTCACCCTCCTTGCCTGCGCCCGTGGTAACAACGCACATCCACGCCCCGTCCTCCGTCCGGACCATATAGGGCTGGTCGCAATAGAATTCGGTGGGTATCTCGAAACCATGGGTTATATGCCGGGGATCGCCGGAATGGGCCATGTGCCCCTCCTTTTACTGGTGTGATGATTGTACGAAGCATTTTACTGGCTAGTGGAAGACAAGGAAAGCGCCAGAGGACGCGCTGCCATCCCCGGTAGACGACAGGACTATCAGTGCGAGGGCAAGAGGGAGCTTGGTTGGGGAGCGCGATCTAGACCTTGGGCAACTCGAAGGTGAATGTACTGCCCCGACCCACTTCGGATTCGACCCAAATCCGACCACCGTAACGTTCGGCAATGCCCGTGACGATCGACAGGCCCAGACCCGTGCCGTGGTGAGACATCGCTTTGGCGGCTTCCGTGCGATAAAAGGACTCGAAAATGTGCTTCAGGTCTTCCGGGGCAATGCCGATGCCGGTATCCTGAACCGAGCCGCGCACGTTCTTTCCGACTTCAGCCAATGTAATCGTAACCTGGCCGCCATTCGGGGTATACTTGATGGCATTGCTGACCAGATTGGTCCAGAGCTGCTTGATGTGGTCCGGTATGGCATTGACCTGAAGCGCCGTGGAGGCGACGTTTACCGTCAGCGTGAGCGACTTGTCCTGCACGCGCGCCTGCATCATGTCCACCACATCGTTCAGCGCAGCCGCCATATCGACATGCACCAGCGCCTCGTTCTTGGGTTCCTGAATCCGGGCCAGATCAAGCAGGTCACCGATCAGCTCCAGTTGGTCTCTGGCTCGCTGCTCGGCCTTGGCGATGATCTCATTCATGCGCTCATCGGGGACATAGCCATCCAAAATCAGGCGCAGATAGCTTTGAATAGCCGCCACGGGAGCGCGCAGTTCGTGGGTAACCAGGCGGATAAAGAGAGAGCGGGTGTGGTCCAATTCCTGCAGGCGCGCATTCAGTTCGGCAAGCTCCCCGGCGCGCAGTTCGCAGGAATTATTGGCCTCATACAACTGTCTCTCGCCCTCTCGCAAGCGTTCCACAATGTGAGAGGAAACGTACGCCACTGCCAGGTTCGCTGTGCCCAGCACAAAGGATTCGGCGAAAATGTGCATCGGCTCGCGGTAGCGAAAAGGCAGGCGGAAACTCACCAGATTGTGGTGGGGTAACAAGCCCCATGCCTCGGCGAGAAGCAATCCCACCCATAGCAGCGTGGCTATACCCGCATAGATGTAGCTCTCCCGTCTGGTCGTGAGGATACTTCCCATCACAACCAGCAGGATATAGTACGCGGCGAAGGGGTTTTCGATCCCTCCGGAAAAGTGCAGGATAGTCGTCAATGCGATAAGGTCGGTGACGATCTGCACTTGCATGAGGAGTGCGTGCTGTTCATAGGGAGCAGACTGGCGCACCATGCGCCAGGTAAGGAACCAGAAGACACCGTTATAGATGGCGATAGCGACAAAGGTGATCCACAGGGAATGTGTGGGCAACACCCTGCCCAGAATACCGTCCGCTGCCAGCGCCACGCCGGTTACGATGGTCAGGGCGATCCAGCGGATCTTGATGAGCCACAGGGTGCGCTCGCTCAATTCCTGATCTACGGGAATACGCAGAATAGTGGTCACCTGTGTTTACTCCCGCTGTGGCCAAGGCGACCCCAATAGCGGCCCACCCTCATGGAAGAGCAAAGACGCTGTTCAGGGCCTCGATAGCCTTCTGGTTGTCCTGCTCATCGATGACGCAGGACACCGTAGAAATGGACGTGCTGATAGCCAGGATGTTCACCTCGGCTGCGGCCAGGGCTGCAAAAGCGGTACCCGCGATGCCGGGTCGCTCGCGAAAGTCCGGCCCAAACACCGAAATCAGCGACACTGGCTGCCCTTCGGTGAGCTTTTTGGCGCCCAGTGCGCTAACCACAGGCCGCAGCGTTGCGACAACGCGCTCACAGTCCTCCATGGCAATGCAGAATTGTACGTGCGATTCATTATTCAGGTCTATAGACTGTACGATGAACTGCACATTCAGGTTCGCCTTGCCAAGCGCGCGAAAGATAGCTGCTACAAGGCCCGGCCGATCTGGCGTCGACAGCACGCCCACGAGGCATAGCCTCGTGTGGTTGATGATGCCACCGACCTTGATCTTGTCGCCGGGCCTTGTCTGGCCAGATTGCCAGCCCGTACTCATCTAAGCAACGCCCCTACGCGAGCCAACAAGGCAGCGGGGGGTACGGGCTTGGAGATGAACCCATCAATGTGGACGTATTCATCCGTCGGGAAAAGCGCGGCATAATCGCTATTGGCAATGGATGTCACCATCAGGATGGGGACGCTATGCTGATCGGGGTCGCTGGCCATTTGCTGGCTCATGTTCAGCCCATCCAGCACCGTCTTCATAATGACATCCAGGATGACCAGATCCGGCTTGTCCTCGCGCACCTTGCGCAAGCCCTCGTCTCCATCGGCAGCGCTCATCACCTCATAGTTGGCCGATTCCAACACCATACGAGTGGCTTCGACAAAGTCGGGATCGTCGTCTACGATCAGTATCTTGGCCATAGGGACCTCCTCTGCTACGTGAGTTGACCTCTGTGTGTGAACCAAGCGACCATCCGAAAGATCAGGCCGTCATCCTGCAACCGCCGTGTTTGATGTGATCCTCATATTCATCGGCAAAGAGCGCGATGCTACTGCGGATAGGCCCCACGAGCGCGTCGCCCATCGGGCAGAAGGTGCGCCCGGCAATCCCATCACATAGAGATTGGAGGCGCTCCACATCTCCCGGTTTCCCTTCTCCTGCCTCGATAGCCTCCAGAATCCGCAGGATGGTCTGTCCACCGATACGACAGGGGGTACAGCGGCCACAGGACTCGTGGGCAAAGAAACGGGCCGTGCGGCGAGCTACGTCTACCATGCAGGTATCCTCGTCCATCACGATGACTGCACCCGTACCCAGAGCCGACCCAGCGGCTACCAACGATTCAAAGTCCATGCGCACGTCCAGTTTGTCACCAGTCAGGAGGGGGGTGGAGGCTCCACCGGGGATCACCGCCTTGATCTTTTTGTTGCCGGGGACCCCTCCGGCGTGTTCGTAGATCAGCTCTCTGAGCGACACACCAAGAGGTAGCTCGTAGGTGCCCCGGCGATAGACGTGACCACTGACGCAAAAGACCTTGGAGCCGGTACTCTTTTCCGTGCCGATGGAAGCATACCAATCTGCCCCATTGAGCACAATATGCGGGATGTTGGACAGGGTCTCCACGTTATGCACAAGGGTAGGCTGGCTCAGATAACCCGCCTGCGCAGGGTAAGGGGGTTTGAGACGGGGTTCGCCGCGTCGTCCCTCCAGGGAGTTGATCATGGCCGTCTCTTCGCCGCAGATATAGGCGCCAGCCCCTCGGTGGACAGTCAAATCGAGGCTAAAGCCGCTTCCCAGAATGTTCTCCCCGAGATAGCCTCGCTCGTAGGCATCGGCAATGGCCTTGATCCAACGTTTCACGCCGAGAAAGAATTCGCCGCGGATATACACAAAAGCGCGACTGGCTCCTACAGCATAGGCGGCGATGACCACGCCTTCAATAACCTGATGGGGGTCTTTTTCTATGAGCACCCGGTCCTTGAAAGTGCCTGGTTCGCCCTCATCAGTGTTGACGCACAGGTACTTCTGTACGTTATCCTTGGGCATAAAGCTCCACTTGAGGCCAGCGGGGAATCCCGCGCCGCCCCGACCACGCAGTTTGGACGCCTTGACGATGTCGATCAGTTGCTGGGGGGTATACTCATGCAGGGCCTTCTGCAGGGCCTGATAGCCCCCATTTGCCAGGTACACATCGATGGTCTCTGAGCGAGGCAGCATAGTGCGCTTGAGCAGAATCGGCTCGAACATGATCATCCTCCCCGCAATTCCTGCAAGATCAGATCCACTTGATCAAAGGTCAGGTTATCGTAGAGCGTATCGTTGACGCGCATGGCTGGGGACGAACCACAGGCCGCCAGGCACTGTACGGTAACAAGGGTGAACAATCCGTCACGGGTGGTCTGTCCCGGCTTGATGCGCAACTGCTTCTGCAGGTACTCCAGGAGGTTCTCTGCGCCACCGGCCAGGTGGCAAGAAAGCCCCTCGCAGACCTGAACGACGTACTTCCCCGCAGGCTTGGTGCGGAACATGGAATAGAAGGTGGCTGTGTCATAGACCTCGCGGGGCGGCATGCCCAGGCGGTCCGCGACGCGCTCAACGGCTTCAGGGGTCAGGTAGCCGTATTGCTCTTGCGCGACGTAGAGGGCCGTCAGTAACATGGCACGTTTGGCGGGGTCTGCCCTCGTAACGATTCCAGGCGTCATCGCGTACTCCTCTCATGATCTGGTTAACTCGGCCACAGAGCGCAACAAAGCCGCAGGTTCGACAGGTTTGCTCATGAAACGATCGATGCGGCAGTGTTCAGCATTAGGAAACAGGCTGTCGTCATCGCTACTTACAATCGCTGAAACCAGCATCACGGGAATATCACGGAGCTGCGGGTCAAAATGCATCTCCCGACTGACAGACCAGCCATCCAGAACGTAGGACATCATTACGTCGAGGATGACCAGATCAGGTTGGTCTTGGCGCATCAATTCCAGCCCTTCGGCTGCCGTGCTGGCCGTGCGCACGGCATAGTCGTTCGCCGATAGGACGATCTTGATATAGTTGAGGAAATCGGGGTCATCATCGATGACCAGGATTTGTTTTTGTTCGGCCATGCTCTCCCCTCCACGCCTACGCTAATGCATGCAGGGCGTGGCAGATTGGACGCGGGTCATGTACTATTTGGCTGCCCCACAAAGCGGGCAACCTTTCGCAAAAGATCATCTGGCTGGACCGGCTTGGAAATCCACATGTCGATGGGGAGATACTCGTCGGTGGGAAACAGTTCTGCCATGGGGCTGCCGGTGATGGAAGAGATCATAATCACCGGGATACGTTTGAGCATCTGCTA